>Ga0268244_10000006_pt1 | contig 170285 bp, 154 predicted proteins | sample AgamicMgSfe_FD_200258 | JGI IMG/M metagenome (GOLD analysis project Ga0268244, IMG submission 200258) | Agave microbial communities from Guanajuato, Mexico - Mg.Sf.e (v2) (version 2) | ecosystem: Host-associated > Plants > Phyllosphere > Phylloplane/Leaf | place: Guanajuato, Mexico... | reverse complement strand
GCCCGGGGCCATGCTAGGGATCGCGCCCGGGGGTCGAGCGCCGATCCGGGACCGGGTCGGCGGCAGGCGCTCGCGCCGGCAACGGTCGCGGACGCCAGGCCAAACCGGCATCAGGACGACCAGCGAGGTCCTATGACTGCGTAAAGGCGTGCAAGCCTGATGGCAGCAAATTCCGGATGCTCAAAGTCGTCATGAGCTCACGCGTGAGTGTACGCCGATCCGCGTTGCGCGCCAGTTCAGGGATACGGACGTGACAGTTGTGCTCTCCAACCCGATCCGCCTCCGCGGACTGGATGATGACGCGCTTCCGAAGTACATCTGAGCTGATGCCGAACGAAGACGGGCCGCTCCAATTGGAGCGGCCCGTCTTCGTTCGATCTGCGTGGACTCAGGCGAGGAGGGCGCCGTGGATGCCGGCGGCGAGGTGGTTCTGGACGTTCTCGGTGCCAGCGCTGAAGGCGAAGAGCAGGTCGGCGCGGGTCAGATGGTCGTTCTGGATGGCGGTCATCCAGTGCTGGAAGCCGGCCGCCTCCGGCTCGCGGTGGAGGGCGTTCTCGTAGAGGCGCGTCACGAAGGTGGCGTCGTCGATGTTGCTGCCGTAGCGCTGGGCGAACTCCACCGAGTTCACGAAGCGGTCCGCCACCCACTGGATCGACTGGCCCTGGTCCAGGTACTGGATCCAGGTGTCGAGCCCGTGCGCGTCCGGTGAGCGGTCGAAGGCCGCGCCGTAGAGGCGGAAGGCCAGGCCCGAGTTGCCGTCGAGGTCGAGCAGCACCGACTGGCCGTCGAAGGTGACGCGCTCGACATTGACCAGATGGTCGACCTGACCGGTGCTGCTCGTCAGCGTGTAGTGGGTGTTGTCGACCCGCTCCACCGACCAGGAGCTCAGCGCGCCGCGCTCGACCACCGTGTCGATCCCGGCGCCGCCGTCGTAATAGTTGGATCGGCCCGTGCCGCTGATGAAGGTGTCGTTGCCGGCGCCTCCGATGAAGGTGTCGTTCCCGTGGCCGCCGACCAGCGTGTTGCCGTGGTCGTTGGCGATGATCTTGACGTTGCCGTCGCCCGCCACGGCCGTGTTGATGTTCGAGTCGGCGGTGAGATACACCGCGCGGCCCGCGATGACCGAGGTCGCGCCGGCGTGGAGGTCGATCACGTCGTCGCTCGTCGTGGCGGCCGCGTTGATGATGCCGGTGCCCGAGGTGCTGCGCAGGGTGCTGCGTGCGCTGTCGCCCAGCGTCGAGAAGGCGTCCGTGTAGACGAAGGTGTCGGCGTTGGCGGACGGATCGGCGCCGTGCAGCGCCAGCGTCGCGCCGGTGAAGGTCCCGGTGGCCGAGTTCGCGCCCTCGCTGACGCGCAGGGTCCACTGGCCCGCTCCGTCCTCGCCGAGGAAGGCATTCGAGGACAGGGTGTAGGTGGAGTAGGCGACGCTGCCGCCCGACTTGTTGAGGAGCGTGCTCACCGTGCCGTCCGGCGAGACGAGCTGCACGACGAGATCGCTCGAACGGCTGTGCGAGCCCTGGAGCGTCACCTCGACGGTCTCGAGATCGATCGCGTTGGCGACGTTGAAGCTGTAGCTGATCGCGCCGGAGGAGTTCAGGGTGCGGTTGCCGGTGGCCGAGACGCTGAGGTTCAGCTCGTTGGCGGAGGTGTTCTGGCCGATCCAGGTCTCGGCCAGGCGCACCGCGGTGTGGGCGTCGACGACGCCGTAGCCGGTGTCGTTCGAGAAGCGCATGCCGCCGCCGTTCCAGTTGCTCGCGCCGTTGGTGACCGTGGCGATCGCGGTCGGCTGCTCGGCGGACATGGCCAGGATGGTGCGCACGTCGCGCCAGCCGAGGTTCGGGTTGGCCTCGAGCATCAGCGCGACGGTGCCGGTGACCTGCGGCGCGGCCGCGGAGGTGCCGCCGAAGGTCGTCGTCACGCTACCGGCCGCGTAGCCCGCCGAGCCGGGGAGATCGGTGGTGGTGATGCCCTTGGTGCCGCCGTTCGAGGGGGCGGAGACGAGGAGCGAGGCGCCGGGGTTCGAGTAGTAGGCGACGCCGCCCTCGGAGGTCACGGCGCCGACGGTGACGACGTGCCGGTCGTTGGTGAAGTTCGAGATGTTCGTGTCGCCGCCGGTGGTGCGGTAGTTGCCGCCCGCAACGACCTGCACGGTGCCGAGGCCGCCGCGTCCGTGGTCGGCCGCGTCGGTGATGGCGTTGAAGAAGCCGGAGAAGATCGAGGCGCTGCGGTTGGCGTAGTAGGCGTAGCTCCAGCCCCAGGAGTTGTTGGTGACGTCGTAGTTCACCGCCTGCGTCATCGCGCCGATGATGTCGCTCATCGCGCGGCCGACCACCGTGTAGGTGCTGACATTGGCGTTGTAGGCGACGCCGATCGGCGCGTCGGCCGAGGGCCGGGCGGCGATGATGCCGGTGACGGCGGTCTGATGGAGGTCGCCGTCGTCGAAGACGCCGACCCTCACGCCCGCACCCGTCGCTTCCTTCCAGGCGCTGACGGCCGACAGGCCGGGGGCGGCGGCGGTGCCGCCCTGGAGGTTCCACAGGCCTGTCGAAGCGACGCTGGCGGTGCGGCTGCCAAGAAGATTCGAGATCGTGTTCCAGGTGGTCGTCATCGTCCGGCTCCAGAATTCGTAGGAGCAGAATGGATGACGCGCCTATTCTTCGGGTTTAGATACGTAGTTAAATAAAAACAGCCTCAAGATTGGAAAACAAAACTGCAATTTACGGACTGCTTAACTCTAAGAAATCCTGCATCTACTTCTTATTAAGTGAGATGATTAGCTTGTGTTTTTGTTAAGTTACCTATCCCTTTCCGCGATCGGGCAGGGAATCCGAAGCCTCCGTAGAGCCGCGTCCTTGGCGGAGCACGTTCCGCCGTGCTCGGAGTTCGTGGAGACGATGCGCTAACGTTGACAGGCCCGATGCGCTGTGGTTGCCAGTTCGTGAGCGCCCGGGCCCTCCGGTCCGCGGTCGGCGGTGTGCCTGGTATGCGTTCCGGTGGCGGATTCACGGATCACCTGATCAACGTCCTTGCCGTCTGCGCCGCGCTGCTCTCCCTCGTCGGGTTCGGCTACATCGTCCATCACGCCCTGAAGGCGCGGCAGGACATGGACGACGCCTCCGACCTGACGGCTGCGGCGATCCGGGGCGACATCGAGAGCCAGCGCCGTCTCGCCGCCTGCTACGTCGAGGGCTGCCCGCCGCTGCCGCGCTCGGACATCATCGCCTGTGCCTGGCGGCGCATCGCGCTTCAGACGGCCGGGACCGCCGCGGAGGACGCCGAGCGCGCCCGCGCGATCTGCGACACCCTGAGCGCGCAGGATGCGGGCATCGCCGAGAACGCCAGGCGGACCCTGGAGCACCGTATCGAATCCCGCCGTGCCCTGGCCCGCACCCAGCGCTAGGGCGCTCGCCGGCGACACGCGTGCCTCCCTTCTCGCGCGGGTGCCGGGGAGCGCGGGAGCGGGGAGGGCGGCGTGTACGTCGTGACCATGGCCTCGCAGAAGGGCGGCGCCGGCAAGAGCACCCTGAGCATCCTGCTCGCGGCGATGTTCGCCCATGCCAACCTGCGCTGCGTCCTGGTCGACTGCGACGCCGGCCAGCACACGGTCATGGCCTGGGCCGCTCAGAGGCCGGGGCGCGAGCCCGCCGTCCTCGCCGTCGAGGGCTCGGCGGCGCTCGAGGCGGCGTGCGTGGAGGCCGGGCGGCGGCGGGCGGATTTCTGCCTCGTCGACACCCCGGCCGGTATCGCCGACGTCACGACGGCCGCGGTGGCGCGCTCCGACCTCGTGCTGATCCCGACGAAGTGCGACGTGACCGACCGCTGGGCGGTGCGCAACACCGTCTCCACGGTGGCGCGGACCGGCCGGCGCTTCCTCGTCGTGCCGACCGAGGTGCCCGCTCGCCGCCTCGGCCTCGAAGCGTCCGACCTTCGCCGGCTCCGGCATGACCTTGCGGACATCGAGGCTCATGTCTGGACCGGACAGATCAGCGAGCGGCGGGTCATCAGCTACGATCTCGCCGAGGGGCGCGTGCCGAGCGAGACCGACTGGCGCGGCCCCACCAACCAGGAATGCGTGGCGCTCTGGCGCCGGATGATGGAAATCCTGCAGGCGGGGCGTCCGCTGACCGCCGGCGCCTGAGCGCCCGATCTGACCGAAGGGATCGAACTCCGAGCATGCAGGCCTTTCAGGTACTCGTCGCCGGCATCGACGCGTCCGTCCGGCGCGCCATTCCCGAATCTCTGTGGGTCCGGGAGGTCACGGGCGTCACCGAGGCCGGCCTGTGGTTCGCGGAGGACGGCGAGCCCGTCGCCCTCGCTCCGGCACCCTGTCTCGGCCTGATCGCGGCGTCCCGCACGCATCCTCTCATGGAGCAGGTTCGCGCCTGGATGCTGGCCAACGGTGCCACGGCCCTGCCCGAGATCCTCGTGATCGAGCGCCGCGCCCAGGGCGGTCTGGTCGAGCGTGCGCTTCTCGACGCCCTTCTCGCCGAGACCGGCGCGCTCGCCCGCTCGGCGCTGCGGCAGGCTCGGCGCGTCGCGCATCTGCGCCAGGCGGTCGAGACTCTAGAGACGGAGAGGGCCGGGCTCGACCGGTTCCTCGGCGAGACCGGGCTCGCGCGGATGGAGACGGTCTTCGCCACGGCAGAGCCGGACTACGAGACGCAGATCGAGCTCGTGCCTGGCGCGGTCCTGCGCCAGCTCCTGCCGATTGCGAGTACCGGCCTTGCGGCGATCGATGTCGCCTGCATCGGCGGAGGACCGGGCGCCATCGCGATGCGTCTCGTCCAGGGGGAGGGCGGCCACATCCTCGCGCGCTGGCGCGTTCCGGCGAGGGCGGAGGACGGCTGGGTGCGGCTCGGGCTGCCCGTCGCGCTCTCCGGCCTGGAGCGCACTCTGTCTCTTCTGGTCGAATGCGACGATCCGGGCTCGTCTTGCGCGAATCTCGCCCTCGGCGCGTTCCAGCCGCTGCCGGCCGCGCAGCTCGCCGACGCGGAGACCAGCGAGGCGATCGCGCCCTATTCACTGGCGATGCGGCTCCACGCCGCCTTGCCCGGCACCACGCCGCCCCACCGCCCCGGCACGCTCCTGCCCGAGGACGCGGACGACCCGGACGAGGCGCCCTATCGCCTGCATACGCTCGGTGCCGACGCGCTCTCCGGTCTCAGGGAGGAGCCGGCACCGCGAGAGGGCGAGGCCGGGAAGGTGCGCCGCATCGACTCGCTCGGGGCGATCGTCTGCCGGGCGGGCGCGCAGGCGCGGTTGCCCCTGGCTTGCCCGGCCGGCGCGCGAGGGATCCTCGTCGGGCTCGACATCCACGCCGAGACGCCGGCCGCGCTTTCCGTGACCGTGGGGATCGCCGGGCCCGAGGGACGGCTCGCGACGCAGGCGCTCGCGGCGAGGGAGGAGGGGGACGGCGCAGTCTCGCTGCTCTTTCCCGCGCCCCTGACGGAGCCGCACGACATCCTGCTCGCCGCAACGGAGCCTGCCACGCCTCCGGCGCCCGACGCCTGGGCGGTGTTCCGCGATCTGCGGGTCTACCTTTGAGCGGTCACGCCTCCGCCGCCGACGCGGCCGGCCCGGTCACGCTCGCGGTGATCGTGCCGGTCTACCAGCAGCCGCATTTCCTGTCCGAGGCGGCCGCCTCGATTCTCGCGCAGGCGGGCGCCGGAAGCGTCGGCCTCGTCATCGTGGACGACGGCTGCCCGCTTCCCGAGACCCGCGAGCTCGGCCTCTCGATGGCGCTGGCCGATCCGCGCATCCGCTACCTGCGCAGCGCCAACCGCGGCCTCAGCGGGGCCCGCAATCTCGGCATCGCGGCGGCGCTCGAGGCGTGGCCGCAGGCCGAGGCGCTCTACATGCTCGACGCGGACAACCGGCTCGCGCCGGGAGCGCTGGCCGCCGGCCGCCGGGTGCTCGCCGCCGATCCGGAGATCGCCTTCGTCTATCCGCAGCTCGTGAAGTTCGGCATCCCCTGGTCGGGTCACGTCGCCGTCGAGGCCACGCCCCTGCACGTGCTGGCGCAGGGCAACTTCATCGAGGCGAGCAGCCTGATCCGCCGAGGCGTGTTCGAGGCGGGCCTGCGCTACGACGAGACCATGCGGGACGGCTACGAGGACTGGGAGTTCTGGATCCGCGTGCAGGCGGCCGGGTTCCGGGCCCGCTGCGTGCCCGCGATGGGGCTCGACTACCGCTATCGCCCCGAGAGCATGGTGCGGGGCTCGGCCCGGATACGCCCCGTCCTTCTCGACGCCCTGCGCAGGCGCCACCGGAAGGCCTATGGCGGTCCTTCGCTGCTCGCCCTGGAGCAGGCCCACCACCCCCGCTACGCCTGGGTCGGTCCCGAGGCGGTCGCCTGCTTCACCGATCCCGGCAACATCCGACGTTTCGTGCCCCGAGCGGATTTCGCGGCGGGGCTCTGGCGCATCCTCGCTGAGCCCGAGCAGCCGGGCCTGCCTCCTTTCCTCCTCTTCGCCGAGGAAGAGCTTCTGGAATCGCTCCGCTCGGCGCGGATCGCGCAAGGCGCGCTGCGCCGGCTCGAGGCGGCCTGCGCTGACGGCGACGGTGCCGGGCTGGTGCTGCGCAGTGGCGATTCGCTGGAGGCCTTCGCGCCGGGTGACGGCAAGCCCGCCGCGCTTCTTGTGCGGACACGCGCCTTCGCGGCGGCCGTCGCGGGGGAGGGGGCGTTCCCGGCCTCACCCTTCCCGCTCTTTGGCCTCACCGTGCCGTTCGGTCTCCCGGCACCCGCATCGCTCGACCGGGCCCTCGCCGACTGTCGCGCCGGGACGGCCGACTGGGAGCGGCCGACGCGCTGGCACTGGCAGAGCCTGACTCTGCCGACCGCCGAGGAAACGCTCACCTTCCTTCAGACCGAGCTGCGCGGCGCGCCACTCTCGAACACCGCCCGCCAGCCTGACGGGCGCTCGGTCGCCATCGTCTCGACAGCGCCGCTCCCCGGGATCGCCGGCCGTGTCGCGAGCCGCCTCGCTGCGGCCGGCGTCGCGCCGCACCTTCTTCTCTATGGGCCGGTGGATTTGCGCGCCGGCGGTCTGGACGCGGCCGCGAGCCTCGACCGGCTGGACCTGCCTCCGGAGCAGCCCTCGGACTTCCGCTACTTCGGCGCCTCGTTCGAGTTGCCGGAGGCCGACGACACCGCCTGGGATCCGATCCGGGGCGCGCTCGCGGGCTACGACATCCTCGTCGTCGCCCATCCCCGGCTCTATCCGCTGATGTCCGGCCTCCGGGAGCGGGGAACGGCGATCGCCGTGCTGCGGTGCCCGGAGGAGGGCGCCCGCTCGGGCGACCGTCGAATCCTCGCCTTCGAGCATGCCATCGACCGGCTCTGCGTCGACGACCGGAGCGAGGCGGAGCGGCTCTCCGCCGCGGGCTTTCCCGATTCCAAGATCGTCGTCCTGTCTGACGCGGAGGGGGACTTTCGGGACATTCTCGCGGGCCTGTGGGCTTGAACGCGCGCATCCTGTCGCGGAAAGGCCGCATCCCCCGCGGCAAAGCAGGTATTTGGTCGACCAAAGATCGCGCCATGTCCGTGCCCGCCCTTGTGCGGCATCGGCCGCTCGTCTAAGCCTCCGGCCGCGCGCTCCCTGGCATTGGAGAAATTCCAGTGGTCGCCCTCGCGGGGCGCGGCATCACGGATCGGCGCGAGCGTGCGGGGTGCCACATGGACGGCCTTCTTGCGGACTATCTGCCCCTGATCGTGTTCATCGGCGTCTCGCTGGTGATCGCGGTGGCGCTGCTCGTGGCGCCGTTCATCGTGGCCTACAACAGCCCCGATCCGGAGAAGCTCTCGGCCTACGAGTGCGGCTTCAACGCCTTCGACGACGCGCGCATGAAGTTCGACGTGCGCTTCTATCTCGTCGCGATCCTGTTCATCATCTTCGACCTCGAGGTCGCGTTCCTGTTCCCCTGGGCGATCACCTTCGGGGAGCTCGGCTGGTTCGGCTTCTGGTCGATGATGGCCTTCCTCGGCGTGCTGACCGTGGGCTTCGTCTACGAGTGGCGGAAGGGCGCACTGGAGTGGGACTAGGAGCCTCGCGCTCCATATCCCAGCCGTCAGACGCGAGAGCGAACCACCCATGGCCCTGACCCCCGAGATGTCCCGCGCCCCGGCGATCGCGCCGCAGCCCAAGGGCCTCGTCGATCCCTCGACGGGCCGCCCGATCGGCGCCGACGATCCGACCTTCCTGTCGATCAGCAACGAGCTCGCCGACCGCGGCTTCCTCGTCACCTCGACGGACGACCTCATCAATTGGGCCCGCACCGGCTCGCTGATGTGGATGACCTTCGGCCTCGCCTGCTGCGCCGTCGAGATGATGCAGATGTCGATGCCGCGCTACGACTGCGAGCGCTTCGGCTTCGCCCCCCGCGGCTCGCCGCGGCAGTCCGACGTGATGATCGTCGCCGGCACGCTCACCAACAAGATGGCGCCCGCGCTCCGCAAGGTCTACGACCAGATGCCGGAGCCGCGCTACGTGATCTCGATGGGCTCCTGTGCCAACGGCGGCGGCTACTACCACTACTCCTACTCGGTGGTGCGCGGCTGCGACCGTGTGGTGCCGGTCGACATCTACGTGCCCGGCTGTCCCCCGACCGCCGAGGCGCTGCTCTACGGCGTGCTTCTTCTCCAGAAGAAGATCCGCCGCATCGGCACCATCGAGCGCTGAGGCGGAGCCATGAGCAACGGCATCAGCATCCTGGCCCACACCCAGCCGGCCTCCGGCGACGCGGCGCTGTCGGCTCTCTCGGAGCGGATCGTCGGCGCCCTCGGGCCGGCGGTGGTCGAGAGCGCCATCGCTTTCGGTGAGCTGACGCTCGTCGTGCAGGCCTCCGACATCGTCTACGCACTCACCTACCTGCGCGACGATCCGGGTTGCGCCTTCCGCTGCTTCGTCGACATCTGCGGGGCCGACTACCCGCAGCGCGCCAAGCGCTTCGACGTCGTCTACCACCTGCTGTCCCTGCGCCATAACGCGCGCATCCGCGTGAAGGTGCGCACCGACGAGACGACGCCCGTGCCGTCGGTCATCGACGTGTTCCCGGCGGCGAACTGGTTCGAGCGCGAGACCTACGATCTCTACGGCATCCTGTTCTCGGGCCATCCGGACCTGCGGCGCCTCCTGACCGATTACGGCTTCGAGGGTCACCCGCTGCGCAAGGACTTCCCTCTCACCGGCTTCGTCGAGGTCCGCTACGACCAGGAGGAGGCGCGGGTCGTCTACGAGCCGGTCAAGCTCACGCAGGAGTTCCGCAACTTCGACTTCCTCTCGCCCTGGGAAGGCACGGACTACGTGCTGCCCGGCGACGAGAAGACCTCGGCCTGAGGCGCGCCATGCCCGAGGATGGAACCCTCTCCGGTCATTGCCTCTGCGGGGCGGCGCGCTTCACCGCGCGGCCGAAGCAGATGCACATGGATGTCTGCCATTGCGGCCAGTGCCGGCGCTGGTCCGGCGGCACCTGGATGACGGTGGAATGCGAGCCGGAGAGCCTCGCGGTCGAGGATGCCGGCCGGATCGGTGTCTACGCCTCCTCGGATCACGCGGAGCGCGGCTTCTGCGGGACCTGCGGCACCACCCTCTACTGGCGGATGAAGGACGGCAGCCTGCTCACGGTCTCGGCGCAGGCCTTCGAGGCACCCGAGCGCTTCGCCTTCGCGAGCGAGATCTTCATCGACCGCAAGCCCGGCAACTACGCTTTCGCCAACGACACCAAGAAGCTGACCGAGGCCGAGGTCTTGGCTCAGTTCCCGGAGATCGCCGGCTGATGACCGAGCACAACATCCGCAACTTCGCGATCAACTTCGGCCCACAGCACCCGGCGGCGCACGGGGTGCTGCGCCTCGTGCTGGAGCTCGACGGCGAGATCGTCGAGCGGGTCGACCCGCATATCGGCCTGCTCCACCGGGGCACCGAGAAGCTCATCGAGCACAAGACCTACCTTCAGGCGACGCCCTATTTCGACCGGCTCGACTACGTCGCGCCGATGAATCAGGAGCACGCCTTCTGCCTCGCCATCGAGAAGCTGCTCGGGCTTCCGGTGCCGCGCCGGGCCAAGCTCATCCGCACCCTGTTCTGCGAGATCGGGCGCCTTCTCTCCCACCTCCTCAACGTCACCACGCAGGCGATGGACGTCGGCGCGCTGACGCCGCCCCTGTGGGGCTTCGAGGAGCGCGAGAAGCTGATGATCTTCTACGAGCGCGCGAGCGGCGCACGGCTTCACGCCAACTACTTCCGGCCGGGCGGCGTCCATCAGGACCTGCCGCCGGCGCTCATCGACGACATCGAGGCGTTCTGCGACCCGTTCCTGCAGGTGGTCGACGATCTCGACAACCTCGTCATGTCGAACCGCATCTTCAAGCAGCGCAACGTCGACATCGGCATCGTCACGGTGGACGAGGCCATGGCCTGGGGCTTCTCGGGCGTGATGGTGCGCGGCTCCGGCATCCCGTGGGACCTGCGCAAGTCGCAGCCCTACGAGGCCTACGAGGAGATGGAGTTCGACGTCCCCGTGGGGAAGAACGGCGACACCTATGATCGCCAGGTCATCCGCATGGAGGAGATGCGCGAGAGCGTGCGCATCATGAAGCAGTGCGTTGCCAAGCTGCGCGAGCCGGCCGGCCAGGGCCCCATCGCGACGCTCGACGGCAAGGTGGCGCCGCCGCCGCGCCGGGAGATGAAGCGCTCGATGGAGGCGCTCATCCACCACTTCAAGCTCTACACCGAGGGCTTCCACGTGCCGGCCGGCGAGGTCTACGCCGCCGTCGAGGCGCCCAAGGGCGAGTTCGGCGTCTACCTCGTCTCCGACGGCACCAACAAACCCTATCGTTGCAAGATCCGCGCTCCGGGATTCGCCCATCTCCAGGCGATGGACTGGATGTGCCGCGGCCACATGCTCGCCGACGTGTCCTGCGTGCTCGGCACGCTCGACATCGTCTTCGGCGAAGTGGACCGCTGACGGTTCCGAGGTCGACCGATGGCTAACCGCAGACTCGCCCCCGCCGCCGAGCAGCCCGCGAGCTTCGCGTTCTCGCCCGAGAACGCCGAGTGGGCCAAGGGCCAGATCGAGAAGTACCCGGAGGGGCGTCAGGCCTCGGCCGTGATCCCGCTCCTGTGGAAGGCGCAGGAGCAGAACGGCGGCTGGCTGCCTCAGAAGGCGATCGAGGCGGTCGCCGACCAGCTCGGGATGCCGCATATCCGCGTGCTCGAGGTCGCGACCTTCTACACGATGTTCGCGCTGGAGCCCGTCGGCCGCTACTGGATCCAGGTCTGCGGGACGGTGCCCTGCGATTCCTGCGGCTCGCGCGAGCTGAAGCAGATGCTGCACAAGCGCCTCGGCCCTCCCGGCCATGTCAGCCCGGACGGGAACTTCTCCTGGCTCGAGGTCGAGTGCCTCGGCGCCTGCTGCAACGCGCCGATGGCGCAGATCAACCACGACTACTTCGAGGACCTGACGCCGGAGAACCTCGGCAAGCTCATGGACGACCTCGCCGCCGGCCGCCCCGTGAAGGTCGGTTCGCAGACGGGCCGCGTCTCGTCCGAGCCGAAGGACGCGGTGAACACCCTTCAGGACCCGACCCTGTTCGACGGATCGCGGGTCGGCGCCTGGCGCAAGCGCTTCGAGGAGGCCGGCAAGGCCTCCGGCGATGGTGAGGCCGCCTCGACCGAGCAGCGGGCGGCGAGCGAGCCCAAGGTCGCCCGTCCCGATGCCGGCCGCGCCGACGAGCGGCCCGCGGCGGACGCCCCCGCGCAGCGCGCCGCCGCCGGCGAAACGCCGGTGAAGGCCGCCGATCGTGCGGACGCGGCCGAGAACGCCTCGGACAAGGGCGAGCCCGACCGTTCGCCGGCCGGGCGCGTCGCCGCGGCCGAGCCGGCGTCCGCCGAAGCCGGCGCCCAGTCATCCCTGAAGCGCGACGCGGTGCCGCCGCAGCCGGAGGCGTCGGGCGCCAGCGAGGCCGAGGTCGCCGCCGAGGCCGAGGAGGCCCGCGTCGCCAAGGCGCTCGCCGACCTGCCGAAGGACGCGAGCCCGGAGCGCAAGGCCGACGCGGTCGGCACCCGCCCCGCCGGCCTCGACGCGGCGCGGGCCGGCACGCCGGACGACCTCACCCGCATCAAGGGCATCGGCCCGGGCAACGAGCGGCGCCTGCACGGGCTCGGCATCTATCACTTCGATCAGATCGCCGGCTGGACGCGTCCCGAGATCGCCTGGGTCGGCACCTATCTCGCCTTCCCCGGCCGCATCGACCGCGAGGATTGGGTCGGGCAGGCGAAAACCCTGTCCGGAACGGGCAAGTGAGGCGCTGACATGCTCTCCGATCAGGATCGCATCTTCACCAACCTCTACGGCCTGCATTCGCCGGGGCTCGAGGCCGCCAGGAAGCGCGGCGCCTGGGACGGAACCAAGTTCCTCCTGGAGATGGGCCGCGACTGGATCATCGAGGAGATGAAGGCCTCAGGGCTCCGTGGTCGCGGCGGCGCCGGCTTCCCCACGGGCCTCAAGTGGTCCTTCATGCCCAAGAAGTCCGACGGGCGCCCGCACTACCTCGTCGTCAACGCCGACGAGTCGGAGCCGGGCACATGCAAGGACCGGGAGATCATGCGGCACGATCCGCATCTCCTGATCGAGGGTTGCATGTTGGCGTCTTTCGCCATGGGCGCGCATGCCTGCTACGTGTATCTCCGCGGCGAGTACGTCGCCGAGAAGCACGCCCTCCAGCGGGCCGTCGACGAAGCCTACGAGGCGCGCCTCGTCGGGCAGTCGAACGTCCACGACTACCCCTTCGACATCTACGTCCACCACGGCGCCGGTGCCTACATCTGTGGCGAGGAGACGGCCCTCATCGAGAGCCTCGAGGGCAAGAAGGGCATGCCGCGGCTGAAGCCGCCTTTCCCAGCCAACATGGGCCTCTACGGCTGCCCGACGACGGTCAACAACGTCGAGTCGATCGCGGTGGCCGGCACCATCCTGCGCCGGGGCGGCGCCTGGTTCGCGGGCTTGGGCGGCAAGAACAACACCGGCACGAAGCTCTTCTGCGTCTCGGGGCACGTCAACAAGCCGTGCAACGTCGAGGAGGAGATGGGCATCACCTTCCGGGAGCTCATCGACAAGCATTGCGGCGGCATGCGCGGCGGCTGGGACAACCTGCTCTGCTCGATCCCTGGCGGCTCCTCGGTGCCGCTGGTGCCCGGCGAGCAGATCGTCGACGCCAAGATGGATTTCGACACCCTGCGAAACCTCGGCTCCGGCCTCGGCACCGCGGCGGTGATCGTGCTCGACAAGTCGACGGACATCGTCTCGGCGATCGCCCGCATCGCCTACTTCTACAAGCACGAGAGCTGCGGCCAGTGCACGCCCTGCCGAGAGGGCACGGGGTGGATGTGGCGCGTGATGCTGCGCATGGCGGAGGGCCGCGCGCAGAAGCGCGAGATCGACATGCTCCTCGACGTGACGAAGCAGATCGAGGGCCACACCATCTGCGCCCTCGGCGATGCGGCGGCCTGGCCGATCCAGGGCCTCATCCGCCACTACCGTTCCGAGATCGAGAAGCGGATCGACCGCTACAGCGCGAACCCGCACTCCGACCCCGTGCCGATGGCGGCGGAGTGAGCGCGATGGCATCTCCGTTCGGTCCAGCTTTCGAGATGACCCGATGACCAAGCTCCTCATCGACGGCACCGAGGTCGATGTTCCGGCCGAGTTCACGCTGCTCCAGGCCTGCGAGGTCGCGGGCGTCGAGATCCCGCGCTTCTGCTTCCACGAGCGGCTGTCGATCGCCGGCAACTGCCGGATGTGCCTCGTCGAGCTGAAGGGCGCGCCGAAGCCCGTGGCGAGCTGCGCCTACGCGGTGAAGGATTGCCGCCCCGGCCCGAACGGCGAGCCGCCGGAGGTGCTGACGCGCTCGGGCACCACCAAGAAGGCCCGCGAGGGGGTGATGGAGTTCCTCCTCATCAACCACCCGCTCGACTGCCCGATCTGCGACCAGGGCGGCCACTGCGACCTCCAGGACCAGGCGATGGCCTACGGGGTCGACTCGACCCGGTACGGCGAGAACAAGCGCGCCGTCGAGGAGAAGTACATTGGGCCGCTGGTGCGCACGGCCATGAACCGTTGCATCCACTGCACCCGCTGCGTGCGCTTCCTGGCGGAGGTCGCGGGCGTGCCGGATCTCGGCGCCATCGGCCGCGGCGAGGATATGGAGATCACGAGCTACCTCGAGCAGGCGATGCACTCGGAGCTCCAGGGCAACGTTGCCGACCTCTGCCCGGTGGGCGCCCTCGTCCACAAGCCGCAGAGCTACAACGTCCGCCCCTGGGAGCTGTCGAAGACCGAGTCCGTCGACGTGATGGACGCGGTGGGCTCGGCGATCCGCGTCGATTCCCGCGGCCGCGAGGTCATGCAGATCGAGCCGCGGGTGAACGAGGCGATCAACGAGGAGTGGATCTCCGACAAGACCCGCCACGTCGTCGACGGTCTGCGCATGCAGCGTCTCGACCGGCCGTTCCTGCGCGAGAACGGGCGCCTGCGGCCGGCCTCCTGGGCGGAGGCCTTCGGCGCGATCAAGACCCGGCTCCAGGGCGTCGATCCGAAGCGGGTCGGCGCGGTGGTCGGCGATCTCGCCGGTGTCGAGGAGACCTTCGCCCTCAAGGCTCTGATGGCCGCGATCGGGACCCCGAATCTCGATTGCCGCCAGGCCGGCGAGCGGATCGACCCCGCCTGGGGCCGGGCCGCCTACACGCTCGGCGCCGGCATCGCCGGGATCGAGGAAGCCGACGCGATCCTGCTCGTCGGCGCCAACCCGCGGACCGAGGCCTCGCTTCTCAACGTCCGCATCCGCAAGCGCTGGCGCATGGGGCCGCTGCCCGTCGGCGTCATCGGCGAGCCGGTCGATCTCACCTATCCGAGCCTCCAGCTCGGCGCCGGGCCTGAGACGCTCGCCGATCTCGCAGCCGGCAGGCACAGCTTCGCGCAGGTCCTGAAGGACGCGGCCCGTCCTCTCGTCATCGTCGGCATGGGCGCGCTCGCCCGGCCGGACGGCGCGGCGATCCTCGCCGCCGCCGCCGCGCTCGCCCGTGATGTCGGCGCCGTGACGCCGGAATGGAACGGCTTCGGCGTGCTCCAGACGGCGGCCGCCCGCGTCGGCGCCCTCGACCTCGGCTTCGTGCCGGGGGAGGGCGGGCTCGACTTCGCCGGCATGACCGCGGCCGGCGGCCTCGACGTGCTCTTCAACCTCGGTGCCGACGAGGTCGAGGTCGCGCCCGGCGCCTTCGTGATCTACCAGGGCACCCATGGCGATCGCGGCGCGTCCCGCGCCGACGTGATCCTGCCCGGCGCCGCCTACACCGAGAAGAGCGCGACCTACGTCAACCTCGAAGGCCGGGTGCAGATGACCAATCGCGCCGGCTTCCCGCCGGGCGACGCGCGCGAGGACTGGGCGGTGATCCGCGCCCTCTCGGACGTCATCGGCCACCGCTTGCCCTTCGATTCGCTGGGCGCCCTGCGCCGCGCGCTCTACGCCGAGCATCCGCACTTCGCCGGGATCGATGCGGTCGCGACCTCCGACGCGGTTGCGAGCCTGGAGCGCGTCGCCACTCTCGGCGGCAGCACGCAGCGGGACGCTTTCCGCCCCGGCGTGGCCGACTTCTACCTCACGAACCCGATCACCCGCGCCTCGCGCGTGCTCGCGGAATGCTCCGGGCTCGCCCGGAGCCGCGGCCTCGAGGCGGCGGAATAGGGACGCCGACGATGACCTTCCTCGAGGTGCTCGGCACCGTCCTCCTCATCGCGCTGAAGAGCTTCGTGCTCCTCGCCGCCCTCCTGGTGTTCATCGCCTTCGCGCTGCTCGCCGACCGCAAGATCTGGGCGGCCGTGCAGCTGCGCCGGGGCCCCAACGTCGTCGGCCCCTTCGGCCTGTTTCAGTCCTTCGCGGACCTGCTCAAGTTCGTGCTCAAGGAGCCGGTGATCCCGGCGGGCGCCAACAAGGGCCTCTTCCTGCTGGCGCCGCTGGTCTTCGCGATGCTGGCGCTGGCGGGCTGGGCGGTGATCCCGCTCGCCGAGGGCTGGGCGATCGCCGACATCAACGTCGGCATCACCTACATCTTCGCGATCTCGTCGCTGATGGTCTACGGCGTCATCATGGGCGGCTGGGCCTCGAACTCGAAATACGCCTTCCTCGGCGCGCTCCGGTCCACGGCGCAGATGATCTCCTACGAGGTCTCCCTCGGCTTCGTGATCATCTGCGTGCTGATGTGCGCGGGCTCGCTCAACCTCTCGCGGATCGTGCTCGCGCAGGACACGGCGCTCGGGATGTTCGGCTGGTACTGGTTCTGGCTGTTCCCGATGTTCGGCGTGTTCTTCGTCTCGGCGCTGGCCGAGACCAACCGGCCGCCCTTCGATCTGCCGGAGGCCGAGTCCGAGCTCGTGGCGGGCTACATGGTCGAGTATTCCTCGACCCCGTACCTGCTCTTCATGCTCGGCGAGTACGTGGCCATCATGACCATGTGCGCGCTCGGCACGGTGCTCTTCCTAGGCGGCTGGCTCTCGCCGATCCCCTTCGCGCCCTTCACCTGGGTGCCCGGGCTGATCTGGTTCGCGCTGAAGGCGAGCTTCCTGTTCTTCATGATCGCCATGGTGAAGGCCATGGTGCCCCGCTACCGCTACGACCAGCTCATGCGGCTCGGCTGGAAGGTGTTCCTGCCGCTGTCCCTCGTATCGGTCGTCGTCGTCGCCTTCGTTCTCAAGCTCACCGGCCTCGCGCCGGGCGCCTGAGCGGACGGACAAGCATCGGAGATTGCGCCGTGAAGCTCGATCAGGTCGCAAAGAGCCTCCTGCTGACGGAGTTCGTGTCCGGGTTCGTCCTGGCCATGAAGTACTTCTTCAAGCCGAAGGCGACCATCAACTATCCCTTCGAGATGGGCCATCGCGGGCCGCGCTTCCGAGGCGAGCATGCGCTCCGCCGCTATCCGAACGGAGAGGAGCGTTGCATCGCCTGCAAGCTCTGCGAGGCGATCTGCCCGGCGCAGGCCATCACCATCGAGGCGGGCCCCCGCCGCAACGACGGCACCCGCCGCACGACGCGCTACGACATCGACATGGTGAAGTGCATCTACTGCGGCATGTGCCAGGAGGCCTGCCCGGTCGACGCCATCGTCGAGGGGCCGAATCTCGAGTTCTCCGTCGAGACGCGCGAGGAGCTTCTATACGACAAGGAGAAGCTCCTCCTGAACGGCGATCGCTGGGAACGCGAGATCGCCCGCAACATCGCGATGGACGCGCCCTACCGCTAGGGCTGCGACTGTTGTGCCCCCGGGGGCTGGGTTCTATAGACGGGCCGCGTCGCGCGGCCGCACGGCACACGAGGCAGAAGGGGTCGCCCTCAGGGCGGCCGATCCGCAAAGCGCATGACCGCAGCAGCCGCCTTCTTCTACCTGTTCGCGGGTCTCGCGATCGCGTCGGGCTTCATGGTGATTGCTTCCCGCAATCCCGTGTCCTCGGTGCTCTTCCTGATTCTGGCCTTCGTGAACGCGGCCGGCCTCTTCGTCCTGATGGGCGCAGAGTTCCTGGCGATGATCCTGGTCGTCGTCTACGTCGGCGCCGTCGCTGTGCTGTTCCTGTTCGTCGTGATGATGCTCGACGTGGACTTCGCGCAGCTTCGGCAGGGTTTCCAGCGCTACCTGCCGGTCGGCGGCCTGATCGGCGCGATCTTCCTCATCGAGATCGTGCTCGTCGTCGGCTCCTGGACGATCGATCCGGGCCTCGTGCAGGCGCCGCTCGGCAACCCGACCTCGGGCGAGAGCTTCACCAACACCTACGCGCTCGGCCGCGTGCTCTACACGGAGTACGCCTACTTCTTCCAGATCGCCGGGCTCGTGCTGCTCGTCGCGATGATCGGCGCGATCGTGCTGACGCTGCGCGACCGCCCTGGGGTGAAGCGCCAGAACATCGCCGTCCAGAACGCCCGGACCCAGGCCATGGCGGTGGAGACCCGCAAGGTGCCCTCCCGCCAGGGCGTGGAGGTCTGAGCGCCGTGCCAGCAGGAGCCCGCCGATGATCGGCCTCAGCCACTATCTCACGGTTGCCGCGATCCTGTTCACGCTCGGCGTGCTCGGCATCTTCATCAACCGCAAGAACGTCATCGTCATCCTGATGTCGGTCGAGCTGATCCTGCTCGCCGTGAACATCAACCTCGTGGCGTTCTCGACCCATCTCAACGACATCACCGGCCAGGTCTTCGCCCTGTTTGTGCTGACCGTCGCCGCCGCCGAGGCTGCGATCGGCCTCGCGATCCTGGTGGTGTTCTTCCGCAACCGCGGCTCCATCGCGGTCGAGGACGTCAGCATGATGCGCGGCTGAGCCAAGAGGCTCGCCGTCAAGCCAATGCACCCCTGATCGCCGGGCGGCCTCCCGCCCGGCGAGAAAGGACCGCAGGACACGATGTACCACGCGATCGTCTTCTTCCCGCTCATCGGCGCCCTCGTCGCCGGACTGTTCGGCCGATATATCGGCGCGAAGCCGTCCGAGTACGTGACGACGGCCTGCCTCGCCTTCTCGGCGCTGATCTCGTGGGGCGTGTTCTTCGACGGGACCGACATGGTCCGCGTGCAGGTGGCCCACTGGTTCACCGCGGGCGACCTCACCGTCGACTGGGCCTTCCGGATCGACCGCCTGACCAAGGTCATGCTCGTCGTCGTCACCTCGGTCTCGACGCTCGTGCACCTCTACTCCATGGGCTACATGGAGGAGGACCCGCACCGGCCGCGCTTCTTCGCCTACCTGTCGCTGTTCACCTTCGCCATGCTGATGCTGGTGACGGCCGACAACCTCGTGCAGATGTTCTTCGGCTGGGAGGGCGTCGGCCTCGCGAGCTATCTGCTGATCGGCTTCTGGTACGAGAAGCCCTCGGCCAACGCGGCTGCGATGAAGGCCTTCATCGTCAACCGCGTTGGCGATTTCGGCTTCTCGCTCGGCATCTTCCTCGTCTTCGTGCTGTTCGGCTCGGTCGCCTTCGACGGCATCTTCCCGCGCGTGGCCGAGTTCAAGGACACGACCTTCCACTTCCTCGGCTACGACTGGAACGCGCTGACGCTCGCCTGCCTGCTCCTGTTCATGGGCGCGATGGGCAAGTCCGCGCAGTTCCTGCTCCACACCTGGCTGCCGGACGCCATGGAGGGCCCGACCCCGGTCTCGGCGCTCATCCACGCGGCGACCATGGTGACGGCCGGCGTCTTCATGGTGGCGCGCCTGTCGCCGCTGTTCGAGCTGGCGCCGAACGCGCTGATCGTCGTCACGGTCATCGGCGGCATCACCGCGTTCTTCGCGGCGACCGTCGGCCTCGTCCAGAACGACATCAAGCGGGTCATCGCCTACTCGACCTGCTCGCAGCTCGGCTACATGTTCGTGGCGCTCGGGGTCGGCGCCTACGCGGCCGGGGTGTTCCACCTCTTCACCCACGCCTTCTTCAAGGCGCTGCTGTTCCTCGGGGCCGGCTCGGTCATCCACGCGATGCACCACGAGCAGGACATGCGGAACATGGGCGCGCTGCGCCGCTACATCCCCTTCACCACGGCGATGATGGCGATCGGCACGCTGGCGCTCACCGGCTTCCCCTTCACCGCCGGCTACTACTCGAAGGACGCGATCATCGAGGCGGCCTACGCCTCGACCCGTCCGGGCCACACGCTGGCCTTCCTCTGCACGGTGATCGCCGCCTTCTTCACCTCCTTCTATTCCTGGCGCCTGTTCTTCCTCACCTTCGAGGGGCACGCCCGCTGGGCCGGCCACGGCGCGCACGGGCATGACGACCACGCGCATGCTCACGCCGCCCACGGCACGGCCGCGGTCGCCCATCAAGCGGACGGCGCGCCCGGCCATCACGAGGGGGTCGCCCACGACGACAAGGGCCACGACATCGAGCCGGCCTCGCACAGCGCCGTCGAGCATCACGACGACCACCACGCGCACATGCCGCACGAGAGCCCGAGGGTGATGACGATCCCGCTCGCGATCCTCGCGTTCGGGGCGCTCTTCGCCGGCGTGATCTTCAAGGACCGCTTCATCGGCGAGGGCATGGACGCCTTCTGGGGCCACGCCCTCGCGCACGGGCCGGACAACCACATCATGCACGACATGCATCATGTGCCGGCCCTCGTCGCCGCGCTGCCCTTCATCATGATGGTGCTCGGCTTCGCCCTGGCGTTCTGGATGTACATCCGCCGGCCGGAGCTGCCGGGCGCGCTCGCCGCCCAGCAGCCGACCCTGTACCGCTTCCTCCTCAACAAGTGGTACTTCGACGAGATCTACGACCGGATCTTCGTCCGCCCGGCGAAGTGGCTCGGCGTCGTCTTCTGGAAGGGCCTCGACGGCCGCGTGATCGACGGCATGGGCCCTGACGGCATCTCGGCGCGGGTCGTCGACGTCACCCGCGGCGTGGTCCGTCTCCAGACCGGCTACGTCTACCACTACGCCTTCGTGATGCTGGTCGGCGTCGCCGCCCTCGTCACCTGGTACATGATGACCGGCGCGGCCGGAGGGGCACACTGATGTTCGGCCTCGGCATCCTCTCGGGCCTCCTGATCGTCCCGCTCTGCGGCGCGGCCTTCATCCTCACGCTGAGCGGCGAGGAGCGGTCCGTCGCGCGCAACGCCCGCTGGGCGGCGCTCGCCACCACGATCGTCACCTTCCTGCTCTCCCTCGTCGCCTGGGGCCGCTACGACGCGACGTCCGCGAGCTTCCAGCTCGTCGAGAGCCACGCCTGGCTCACGGAGAGCATCCGCTTCAAGCTCGGCGTCGACGGCTTCTCGATGCCGCTCGTCCTGCTGACGACCTTCCTGATGCCCTTCTGCATCGGCGCGTCCTGGACCTCGATCGACAAGCGCGTGAAGGAGTACTTCGTCGCCTTCCTCGTCCTCGAGACGACGATGATCGGCGTGTTCTGCGCCCTCGATCTGGTGTTGTTCTACCTGTTCTTCGAGGCCGGCCTGATCCCGATGTTCCTCATCATCGGCATCTGGGGGGGCAAGCGGCGCATCTACGCGAGCTTCAAGTTCTTCCTCTACACCCTGCTCGGCTCGGTGCTGATGCTGCTCGCCATCATGGCAATGTACTGGCACGCCGGCACCACCGACATCCCGCAGCTTCTCCAGCACCGCTTCCCCGTGGGGATGCAGTGGTGGCTGTGGCTCGCCTTCTTCGCGAGCTTCGCGGTGAAGATGCCGATGTGGCCGGTCCACACCTGGCTCCCCGACGCCCACGTCGAGGCGCCGACCGCGGGCTCGGTCATCCTGGCGGGCATCCTGCTGAAGATGGGCGGCTACGGCTTCATCCGCGTCTCGCTGCCGATGCTGCCGGACGCTTCTCAGAGCTTCGCGCCCCTCGTCTTCGCGCTCTCGGTCGTGGCGATCATCGTCACCTCGCTCACCGCGATGATGCAGACCGACATCAAGAAGCTCATCGCCTACTCGTCGGTCGCCCATATGGGCTTCGTGACGCTCGGCCTCTTCACCCTCAACGAGCAGGGCATCCAGGGCGCCCTGTTCCTGATGATCTCGCACGGCATCGTCTCGGGCGCGCTCTTCCTTGGCGTCGGCGTCGTCTACGACCGTATGCACACCCGTGAGATCGCCGCCTATGGCGGCCTCGTGAAGCGGATGCCGCTCTACGCGGTGGCGATGATGGTCTTCACCATGGCCAATGTCGGCCTGCCCGGTACCTCGGGCTTCGTCGGCGAGTTCCTGGCGATGATGGGTGCCTTCAAGGCCAACCCGACGGTCGCCTTCTTCTCGGTCTTCGGCATCATCCTGTCGGCGGGCTACGCCCTGTGGCTCTACGCACGGGTGATCTACGGGGCCCTCGACAAGCCGAACCTCCAGGGCATCCTCGATCTTGACAACCGCGAGAAGCTCATCCTGGCGCCGCTCGTCGTCCTGACGATCTACTACGGCGTCCACCCGGCCCCGATCCTCGACGTCTTCGCCCCCTCTACCGAGGCGCTGATGGCGAGCATGAAGGCCGCGCTCTCGACCACGCAGACGGCTGCCGCCGCGCTGCCGCTCGCCCGCTGAACGGGACCGCCCGATGAACGCCGCCCCGACCCTGCACGCCGTGCTGCCCACCCTCTCGCCGCTGTTGCCGGAGCTGATCCTCGGCATCGGCGTGCTGGCGCTGATCCTGTTCGGCGCCTTCCGCGGCGAGCGCTCGACGGAGGGCGTCAACGTCGGCGCCCTGATCCTGCTGATCGTGGCGCTCTTCGTCGTGGTGACGCAGCCGACCCACCGGGTGACGACGCTCAACGGCGCCTTCATCTCGGACGCCTTCTCGCGGGTGATGAAGGCGCTGATCCTGCTCGGGTCGTCGGCGACCATCCTGCTCTCGCGGGACTATTTCCAGCGCGAGCGCATCGACCGGTTCGAATACCCGATCCTCGTCGTGCTCTGCACGATCGGCATGATGGTCATGGCCTCGGCCAACGACCTGATCTCACTCTATCTTGGCCTCGAGCTGCAGTCGCTCGCCGCCTACGTCATCGCCGCCTTCCACCGGGACGACCTCAAGTCGACCGAGGCCGGCCTGAAGTACTTCGTCCTCGGCGCGCTCTCCTCGGGCATGCTGCTCTACGGCTCGTCGCTGATCTACGGGTTCACCGGCACCGTCTCCTTCCCCGGCATCGTCTCGGCGCTCCACGCGGGAAGCGGTTTCGGCATCGTGCTCGGCATCGTGTTCGTGGCGGCAGGCGTCGCCTTCAAGATGTCGGCCGTGCCGTTCCACATGTGGACGCCCGACGTCTACGAGGGCTCCCCAACCCCGGTGACGGCCTTCTTCGCCTCGGCGCCGAAGATGGCCGCGGTGGCGATGTCGGTGCGCGTCTTCGCGGGCGCCTTCCAGGACGTCGCGGCGATCTGGCAGCAGATCATCATCTTCATCGCCATCGCATCGATGGCGCTCGGCTCCTTCGCGGCCATCGGCCAGCGGAACCTGAAGCGGCTGATGGCCTATTCCTCCATCGGCAACATCGGCTACGCGCTCATCGGGCTCGCCGCCGCCAAGGAGGACGGCGTGCGCGGCGTGGTGATCTACATGGTCATCTACCTCGCCATGACGCTCGGCGCCTTCGCGATCATCCTGTCGCTGCGCCGCGGCCGCCAGATGTTCGAGTCGATCGACGACCTCGCCGGCCTCTCGCGCACGCATCCCGTGCTGGCCTTCTGCCTGGCGATGATGATGTTCTCGCTTGCCGGCATCCCGCCGCTGGCCGGCTTCTTCGCGAAGTTCTACGTCTTCGCCGCCGCGATCAAGGAAGGGCTCGTAACGCTTGCCGTGATCGGCGTCGTGACCAGCGTCGTCGGCGCCTTCTACTACCTGCGCCTCGTCAAGGTGATGTACTTCGACGAGCCGCAGGCCGGCTACGAGCGCATCCCGCCGGGCTCGGCCATCGTGCTCGGCCTCTCGAGCGTCGTCGTGATCCTGTTCTGGCTGGCGCCGGCCCCGCTCGTCGCCGTCGCGGGTGCGGCCGCCAAGGCCCTCTACTGAAGGCGCCGGTGTCCTATCGGCTCGCCGACGCGGCGCGGGCGGAAGGATACCGCCTCCACGTCCACGAGCGGCTCGAATCCACCAACACCCAGGCGCTCGCCCTCGCGGCGTCGGGGGAGGCGGGGCCGCTCTGGGTCGTGGCGCATCGCCAGGAGGCGGGCCGGGGGAGGCGGGGAAACGTCTGGGTGTCGCCACCCGGCAATCTCGCGGCGAGCCTGCTCTTCCCCGTGAGGGGCGTGCCGCGCGAGCGGATCGCGACCTTCGGCTTCGTCGCCGGGCTCGCCCTGGCCGAGGCGCTGGCGGATCTTTGCGCGCCCGGCGGCGATTGCGCGCGCATGGACGCGTTGCGCGAATTTCGGCTGAAATGGCCGAACGATGTGCTGTATGAGGGGGGAAAGCTGGCGGGCATCCTCCTCGAGACGGAAACCGGACCGGGCGGGCGCCTCGCGCTCGTGGCCGGCTTCGGCGTCAACGTCGAGGCGGCGCCCGAGGGTCTCCCCTATGCGGCGACCTCGCTGAGAGCGGCCGGCCTCGTGGCCGACGCGGCAGGCGTGTTCCAGCATCTCACGGGCCGGATGGCGCAGGCGGTGCGCCTCTGGAACGAGGCACGGAATTTCCCCGCGATCCGGCAGCGCTGGCTCGCGCGGGCGAACGGGCTCGGCGAGCCGGTCAGCGTCCGCAGGGACGGCGGCATCCTCGCGGGGACGTTCGAGACCATCGACGAGGAGGGGCGGCTCGTGATCCTCGCCCCGGACGGCGCCCGGCAGATCGTCACGGCGGGCGACGTGTATTTCGGTGAGGCCGCCACGGCGGCGTGACGATGGACGTGAACGGATGACACAGGGCGAAGGCGAGCTCGTCTTCCTGCCGCTCGGCGGCGTGGGCGAGATCGGAATGAACGCGGCGCTCTACGGCTTCGGGCCGGAGAAGGGCCGCAAATGGATTATGATCGACTGCGGCATGGGCTTCGCCGGGGAAGAGGCGATGCCCGGCATCGACCTGATGTACCCGGACCTCTCCTTCATCGAGGAGCGGCGCAAGGATCTTCTCGGCATCTTCATCACCCACGCGCACGAGGACCATATTGGGGCGATCGGCGAGCTGTGGCCGAAGCTGAAGGTGCCGGTCTACGCGACGCGCTTCGCCAAGAACCTGCTCGAAGCCCGCCGCCTCTCCGAGCCGGGCGCACCGAAGGTGGAGTTGCGCGAGGTCAAGCCGGGGCGCCGCTTCACGGTCGGTCCCTTCGATCTCGAGTTCGTGCCGGTCGCTCACTCGATCCCGGAATCGAACGCCGTCGCCATCCGCACGTCGCACGGCCTCGTCGTCCACACCGGCGACTGGAAGCTCGACGCGACCCCGGTCGCGGGCGACGTGACCTCCGAGGAGAGCTTCCGGGCGCTCGGCGACGAGGGCATCCTGGCGCTCGTCTGCGATTCGACCAACGTCGTGCGCGAGGGCCGCTCGCCGAGCGAGGCGCAGGTCGCCGAGAACCTCTCGCGGATCATCAAGGAGTCTCCCCACCGCGTCGCCGTCACCACCTTTGCCTCGAACGTCGCGCGCATCCGCGCCGTGGCGCTCGCCGCCAAGGAGTGCGGGCGGCAGGTGATCGCCGTCGGCCGCGCCATGGACCGGGTGATCGACGTCGCCCGCGAGTGCGGGTACCTCGACGGGCTGCCGGATTTCCTGTCGGCGGATTCCTACGGCAACCTGCCCCGCGATAAGGTCGTGGCCCTGCTCACGGGCTCCCAGGGCGAGCCCCGCGCCGCGCTCGCCCGCGTCTCGCGCCGCGACCATCCCGCCGTCACCCTGGCGGCCGGCGACCGGGTGATCTTCTCCTCGCGGGCCATCCCCGGCAACGAGCGGGATGTCGGCGCCATCATCAATGACCTCATCGACATGGGCGTCGAGGTCATCACCGACCGCACCGAGCTCGTCCACGTCTCCGGCCACCCGCGCCGGGACGAGATGGCCGACTTCTACGCCTGGACCCGCCCGAAGACGGCGATCCCCGTCCACGGCGAGGCGCTGCACCTCGACGAGCACCTGCGCTTCGCCCGCGCGCAGGGCGTCGGCAACGTCGTGAAGGCGCGCAACGGCAGCGTCGTCCGGCTGGCGCCGGGCACGCCCGAGGTGATCGAGCACGTCAAGGCCGGCCGCCTGTTCAAGGACGGCAATGTCCTCATCGATGACAAGGACCGGGCGATCCCCGAGCGCCGCAAGCTCATGCAGGCGGGCGTCGTCTCGGTCGCCATCGCCATCGACGAGCGCGGCGAGGTGCTCGGCGAGCCGGCGGTGGACATCATGGGCCTCCCCAACCGCGGCCGGGCCGGCGAGGCACTGATCGAGGTGGTGGTGGACACGGTCGGCCGCACCCTCGACGGGCTCGGCCGCAACAAGCGCCGGGACTCGGAAGCGGTGGAGAAGGCGGTCGACCGGGCCGTCCGCTCCGCCGTCAACGAGGCCTGGGGCAAGAAGCCGGCTTGCCACATCCAGGTCGTCGAGGTTTGAGTGCGGCAGCCCCGGAAGAGGGAGCGAGGGAGAGGACGATGATCGGGCGACTCAACCATGTCGGCATCGCGGTGCCCGATCTCGCCAAGGCCTGCGCCCTCTATCGGGACACGCTCGGCGTGCCGGTGACGGCGCCCGCCGAGATGCCCGAGCACGGTGTCACCGTCTCCTTCGTGGAGCTGCCGAACAGCAAGCTCGAGCTTCTCGAGCCGCTGGGCGATGCCTCGCCGCTCCGGGCCTTCCTGGAGAAGAACCCCGCCGGCGGCATGCATCACGTCTGCTATGAGGTCGAGGACATCATCGCGGCCCGCGATACGCTCGTGCAGGGCGGCGCGCGGGTGCTCAGCTCCGGCGAGCCCAAGATCGGTGCCGGCGGCAAGCCGGTGCTGTTCCTGCACCCGAAGGACTTCCTCGGCACCCTGGTCGAGCTGAAGCAGGCCTGAGCATGCTGGCGGTCTCACGCTCGACCCCGGCGACGATCGGGGTCATCGCACTCGTGGCCGCGCTGTTCGTCGCGGTGGCGGTCGCGCTGTTTCGCGTCACCGTCGTCGGCGGCTTCGGGCTCTACTTCGTGATCTGGTGGACGCTGCTCTTCGCGATCCTGCCCCTGCGCAATGGCGCGGAGACGGATGCGGAGCGGCTGGTGCCCGGGCAGGATCCCGGCGCTCCAGCCGCTCCGCGCCTGCGGGAGAAGGCGCTGCTGACCACGGTGGTCGCCGGCGTCGCGCTCATCGTCGCCCTCTCGGTCTTCCCACTCGCGGGACTGTGAGCCGAGAGAGGCCGGCTATCTCGGAAGGTCCGGACGCGAGCGATCATGTGGGCGCGTGTCGTCAAAGGCGAATGCACAAAAAACAAAAAGCAAGGCAAAAGCCTTGCTTTCTGGACCAGTCAATCTTGTTTCGGCTTGAATTACCCTACGCATTGACTGCGTGGCGGCCGATTTTCCTCCCAAGACCCGGACCGCGCGTCGCCTTTGGATCGGCGTCGCGACCATCGCGGGGGTGCTTATAGGAACAACATTTCGCCCTGTCACCTGCCTGGAGCGCAAAATCTGCGCTTTTTTGCAGGGAAAATAAAACTCCCTCGCCGCCGGCCGTCGTGCGGGCGTCACGATCGTCAGGGCGGCGATCCGGCCGAAACGCTTGTGTTTTCGCCGATGCTATGTGTTCTGTCCCCGGCGCCGCGCCCGCTCCGCCGCGGCGTCTCTTCGTCCTTCCAGGGTCCGTGATGCGTCTCTCCCGCTACTTCTTGCCGATCCTGCGTGAGACGCCGAAGGAAGCCGAGATCGTCTCGCACCGGCTGATGCTGCGGGCGGGAATGGTGCGCCAGGAATCCGCCGGCATCTACGCCTGGCTGCCGCTCGGTCTGCGGGTGCTGGAGCGGGTCTGCCGCGTCATCCGCGAGGAGCAGGAGCGATCCGGCGCCGTCGAGCTCCTGATGCCAACCGTCCAGTCGGCGGAGCTGTGGCGCGAGTCCGGCCGCTACGACGCCTACGGGAAGGAGATGCTGCGCCTGAAGGACCGGCACGAGCGCGAGATGCTCTACGGGCCCACCGCCGAGGAGATGATCACCGAGATCTTCCGGGCGAGCGCGCGCTCCTACAAGGACCTGCCCAAGAACCTCTACCAGATCTCCTGGAAGTTCCGGGACGAGGTGCGGCCGCGCTTCGGCACCATGCGCTCCCGCGAGTTCCTGATGAAGGACGGCTACTCGTTCGACTTCGACCAGGCCGGCGCCCGACACGCCTACAACCGGGTGTTCGTGTCCTACCTGCGCACCTTCGCGGGCCTCGGCCTCAAGGCGATCCCGATGCGTGCCGACACCGGGCCGATCGGCGGCGACCTCAGCCATGAGTTCATCATCCTCGCCCAGACCGGCGAGAGCGAGGTCTTCCTCGACCGTGCCTATCTCGACTTCGAGATCCCCGCCGCGACGGTGGATTTCGAGGACGTGGCCGGTCTCCAGGGCATCGTCGATTCCTGGACCTCGCACTACGCGGCGACCGACGAGATCCACGACGCGGCGGCCTTCGCCGAGGTGCCGGAGGCGAGCCGGATGTCCGCCCGCGGCATCGAGGTCGGCCACATCTTCTACTTCGGCACGAAGTACTCCGAGCCGATGGGCGCGGTTGTCACCGGCCCCGACGGGATCGAGCGGCCCGTCCACATGGGCTCCTACGGCATCGGGCCGAGCCGGCTCGTCGCGGCGATCATCGAGGCGAGCCACGACGAGGCCGGTATCATCTGGCCGGACGCGGTGGCGCCCTTCGACGTGGCGCTCATCAACCTCAAGACCGGCGACGCCGGCACCGACGGCGCCTGCGCCGAGATCCAGGCCCAGCTCGAGAGCGGCGGCCTCAGCGTGCTCTACGACGACCGCGACGAGCGCCCCGGCGGCAAGTTCGCCACCGCCGACCTCATCGGCCTGCCCTGGCAGGTCATCGTCGGGCCGAAGGGGCTCGCCGAGGGCAAGGTCGAGCTGAAGCGCCGCGCCACCGGCGAGCGCGAGACGCTGGCGCCTCTCGATCTCCTCGCCCGGATCAAGCGGGCCTGATCCCGCATGGCCGGGCTGATCGCGGGCGCGCTTCGACGGCGCAACGGCGGCGAGCCCGCCGCGCGCACGGGCCGCACGGCGCCCTTCGCCGGCTTCGAGTGGCTGATCGCCGGGCGCTACCTGCGGGCGCGCCGCCGGGGCGGCGGCGTCTCGGTGGTGGCCTTCTTCTCGGTGCTCGGCATCGCGCTCGGCGTCGCGACGCTCATCATCGTGCTCTCGGTGATGAACGGCTTCCGCAGCGAGCTTCTCTCCAAGATCGTCGGCATCAACGGGCACGTCTTCGTCACGCCGATCGACAAGCTCTTCACCGACTATGAGGACCTGACCGACCGCCTCTCCAAGGTCGCGGGCGTGCGCTCGGCGATTCCGCTCGTTGAGGGACAGGCCTTCGCCTCCTCACCCTATGGCGGCAGCGGCGTGCTGGTGCGTGGCGTGCGCGGCGCCGACCTCGAGAAGATCGCCGCCATCGCCGGAAACCTCCGCGGGGGGACGCTCGCGGGCTTCGACGACGGCGCGGGCGTCGCCATCGGACGGCGGCTCGCCGACAGCCTCGGCCTGCAGGCGGGCGACAACATCACCCTCTCGACGCCGAAGGGCGCCACGACCCCTTTCGGCACCGCGCCGCGGACCAAGACCTATCCCGTGAAGGCGATCTTCGAGATCGGCATGACGGAGTTCGACTCGACCTTCGTATTCATGCCGCTCGCCGAGGCGCAGCCCTTCTTCAACCGTGAGGGCGACGTCAGCCTCATCGAGATCTACGTCGACAATCCCGACGCCGTCGCCGAGATGCGCGAGCCGTTGGAGATGGCAGCCGAGCGACCGGTGCTTCTCACCGACTGGCGCCAGCGCAACCGCACTTTCTTCGGCGCCCTGGAAGTGGAACGGAACGTGATGTTCCTGATCCTCAGCCTGATCGTGGTGGTGGCGACCCTCAACATCGTCTCCGGCCTGATCCTGCTGGTGCGCGACAAGTCGAGCGACATCGCCATCCTGCGCACCATGGGCGCGACACCGGGCACGGTGATGCGGGTCTTCCTCATCAACGGCGCGCTCATCGGCATCGTGGGCACGCTGGCCGGCCTCGCGCTCGGCGTGGTGCTGACGCTCAACATCAAGGGAATCCAGCGGGTGCTCTTCCCCGGCGCCTGGGACCCGACGGTGCGCTTCCTCGCCGAGATTCCCGCGGAGATGAACCCGACCGAGGTCACGGTCGTCGTCGTCACCTCCTTCCTTCTCTGCCTCGTCGCGACGCTCTACCCGTCCTGGCGCGCCGCCCGGCTCGATCCGGTGCAGGCCCTGCGCTACGGCTGAGGGGAGCCGCCCGGGTGTCCGCGAGACCAGCGTCATGAGTGCGACAAGCGAGCCCGGCGCCCAGCCGGTGCCGGCCCTGTTCTTCGCCCGCGTCGAGCGGCGCTACCGGCAGGCGGAGGGCAATCTCGAGATCCTGCGCGGGGCCGATCTCGCGATCTGGCCGGGGGAGCTCGTAGCCCTCGTCGCGCCCTCGGGCGCCGGCAAGTCGACGCTCCTGCATCTCGCAGGGCTGCTGGAGCGGCCGGACGGCGGCGAGGTCTATGTCGGCGGCCAGCCCACCGCCGCCATGGCCGATGGCGAGCGCACGCGCCTGCGCCGCGAGGAGATGGGCTTCGTCTACCAGTTCCACCATCTGCTGCCCGAGTTCTCGGCGCTGGAGAACGTGGTGCTGCCGCAGCTCATCCGCGGCCTGTCGCGCAAGGAGGCGAGCGAGCGGGCCGGCGAGCTTCTGAGCTTTCTCGGCCTCAAGGATCGCCTGCCGCACCGGCCCGCGGAGCTCTCCGGTGGCGAGCAGCAGCGGGTCGCCATCGCGCGGGCCGTCGCCAACGGGCCCCGGCTGCTGCTGGCCGACGAGCCCACCGGCAACCTCGATCCGCATACCGCCGACCACGTCTTCGGCATCCTGACGGCGCTGGTGCGCGCCTCGGGGCTCGCGGCGCTGATCGCCACCCACAACCTCGACCTCGCCGCCCGGATGGACCGCCGCGTGACGATCCGGGACGGGCTGATCGAGCAGCTGGGCTGAACGGTTTCTCGCCGGTCAGCTCGGCGCCGGGTTCCAAGCTATCGCAGGCGACGCCGGTTCCCTCCCCCCATCGCATCCGCGAGGGACCCTCCCCCGCAGAGGGGGAGGGAGGGCGTCGCCGACAGAGACCTGAGCCCGGTTGCCCGTCGGGGATAGGGACCGTCGCACCGCCCGCTTCCGAACCGAAGCGATCACTCGATCAAATCATCCGCCGTGAGGCAGCGCCTTCACCCTTCGTCAACCATGCCCGATATCCCCGCTTTACTCAGAACAAAACGGGAACAAAGATCGGTCCGACGAAACAGGAGGCCACCATGACGAAGCGGACGATCCTCACCGGCGCCCTCGAGCTGACCGCGTTCAGCTTGCTCTTCGGCGCCGTCGCCCTCTGGAGCGTTGCCCTCTCACCCATGCACTGATCGGCGTGCCGCGACCATCCGTCCCTGATGCCGCCATGGCACAGGATCGCGGTCATCCACCGCGGATCGCGAGATCGCGGGTGACTCCGCCGCGCGGAGCCGGAATCCTTGGGTCTCAAGCCCGGACCCAGATATGCCCCGCCAGTTGAAGGAGGTCGGATACGTCCACCTCCACGTGCACTCGTCCTACTCGCTTCTCGAAGGCGCGATGAAGGTCGGCGACCTCGTGAAGGCGGCGGCCGGGGACCGTCAGCCGGCGCTGGCGCTGACCGACACCAACAACCTGTTCGGGGCGCTCGAATTCTCGGAGAAGGCGACGGGCTCCGGCATCCAGCCGATTCCCGGCCTCCAGCTCTCGGTGCTATTCGAAGCGCCCGATCCGCTCTCGCGCGCCAGCGCACCGGGGCCGGCGAGCGTGGTGCTGCTGGCCCAGAACGAGGCGGGCTACCGCAACCTGCTGAGCCTCGCGAGCCGTGCCTACTTCGACGGGGCGCTCGGGGAACTGCCCCAGGTGCGCGCCGAGGCCCTCGCCGAGGCCTCCGAGGGTCTGATCGCGCTCACCGGCGGCAGCGGCGGTCCGCTCTACGCGGCCCTGCGCAACGGCCGCGCGGAGCTGGCCGCCTCCCGACTCGACACGCTGCTGAGGGCCTTCGGCGAGGATCGGCTCTACGTCGAGATCCAGCGTCACGGTGCCGAGGGTGAGCGCCGGATCGAGGCCGAGCTGCTGCGGCTCGCCGATCGGCACGGACTCTCGGTGGCGGCGGCCAACGAGCCCTTCTTCGCCCGCGCCGAGGACTACGAGGCGCACGACGCGCTGCTCGCGCTCGCCGAAGGCCGCCTCGTCTCCGACGAGCGTCGTCGCCGCCTGACCCCGCGCCACGCCTTCAAGACCCGCGCGGAGATGGGCGAGCTGTTCCGGGACCTGCCGGACGCGCTCGCCGCCACCGTCGAGATCGCGCTCCGCTGCGCCTACCGGGTGCGCACCCGGAAACCCATCCTGCCGAACTTCGGTGCCGCCGCCGCGAGCTCCGAGCAGGCGGCCGCAGCCGAGGCCACCACCGCGGTGGCTCAGGCCATCGCGCTCGACGAGCCGGAGGAGCTGCGCCGCCAAGCCCGCGCCGGGCTGGAGGAGCGCCTGCGCCAGCACGGCACCGCGCCGGGCTTCACCGAGGAGGCCTACCGGGAGCGCCTCGCCTTCGAGCTCGACGTGATCGTCTCGATGAAGTTTCCGGGCTACTTCCTGATCGTCTCGGACTTCATCAAGTGGGCGAAGGACCACGACATCCCCGTGGGTCCGGGCCGCGGCTCGGGCGCGGGCTCGCTCGTCGCCTACGCGCTCTTGATCACCGACCTTGATCCGCTCCGCTTCGGGCTGCTCTTCGAGCGCTTCCTGAACCCCGAGCGCGTCTCGATGCCGGATTTCGACATCGACTTCTGCGTCGAGGGCCGCGAGCGCGTCATCCAGTACGTGCAGGAGCGCTACGGGCACGAGCAGGTCGCGCAGATCATCACCTTCGGCACGCTCCTCGCCCGCGGCGTGCTCCGCGACGTCGGCCGCGTGCTGGAGATGCCCTACGGGCAGGTCGACAAGCTCACGAAGCTCGTTCCCCAGAACCCGGCCAACCCCGTGACGCTCGCCCAGGCCATCGAGGGCGAGCCGAAGCTCCAGTCTGCGATCGAGGAGGAGCCGATCGTCGCTCGGCTCATGGAGATCGCCAAGAAGCTGGAGGGGCTCCACCGCCACGCCTCGACCCACGCGGCCGGCGTCGTCATCGGCGACCGCCCCCTCCACGAGCTGGTGCCGCTCTACCGGGACCCGAAGACGGGCATGCGCGTCACCCAGTTCAACATGAAGTGGGTGGAGGCGGCCGGCCTCGTGAAGTTCGACTTCCTCGGCCTCAAGACGCTGACCATGCTGCGCTGCTGCACGGACCTGCTCGCGCAGCGCGGCGTCCATGTCGACCTGTCGAGCCTGCCGCTCGATGATCCGAAGACCTACGCGCCCATGGGCCGCGGCGAGACGGTCGGCGTGTTCCAGGTGGAATCTGCGGGCATGCGCAAGGCGCTCTGCGAGATGCAGGCAGACCGCTTCGAGGACATCATTGCGCTGGTGGCCCTCTACCGGCCGGGCCCGATGGCGAATATCCCCGTCTACTGCGAGCGCAAGCTCGGGCGGGACGCCGGCAACGAGCGCAACTGGTACCCGCACGAGAAGCTGGAGCCGATCCTCCGGGAGACGTTCGGCATCATCGTCTACCAGGAGCAGGTCATGGAGGTGGCAAAGCTCCTGGCCGGCTACTCGCTCGGCGACGCAGACCTTCTGCGCCGCGCGATGGGCAAGAAGATCAAGGCGGAGATGGACGCCCAGCGCGACCGCTTCGTGAAGGGCTGCGTCGAGCGTGGGCTCGCCAAGGCGAAAGCGGACGAGATCTTCGATCTGCTCGCGAAGTTTGCCGACTACGGGTTCAACAAGAGCCACGCGGCAGCCTACGCGCTGCTGACCTACCAGACCGCCTACCTGAAGGCGAACCACCCGGTCGAGTTCCTGGCCGCGGCCATGCAGCTCGACATCGACGTCACCGATAAGATCGCCGAGTTCCGTCAGGATGCGCAGCGCCTCGGCATCACCGTCGAGCCGCCCTCGATCAACGCCTCGGGCGTCGCCTTCCAGGTGCACGAGGGGCGCATCCGCTACGCGCTCGCCGCCATTAAGGGTGTTGGCCGTGCCGCCGTGGAATCGATCGTCGCGGCCCGCGGCGACAGGCCCTTCGCCGACCTCGCCGACCTCGCGCGCCGCCTCAACCCGCGCCACGTCAACAAGCGCACGCTGGAGAACCTCGTCGCCGCGGGCGCCCTCGATTGCCTGGAACCCGACCGGGCCAGGGCCTTCGCCGCTGTCGAGCCGATGATGAAGCTCGCTCAGGGCGCGGCCGAGTCGGAGGCGACGGGCATCGCCGACATGTTCGGGGGCCTCGTCTCGGCGGACGTGTCGCTGCGCATCCCGGCCCACGAGCCCTGGCCGATGGCCGACCGGCTGAAGAAGGAATACGAGGCGATCGGCTTCTTCCTCTCCGGCCACCCGCTCGACGAGTACACGCACCTTCTCGAGAAGCTGCGGGTCCAGAGCTGGGCCGAGTTCTGCAAGGCCGTCCGTGCCGGCTCGGCGAGCGTCGGAAAGGTGGCGGCCTCGGTGCTCGACCGCGCGGAGCGGCGCACCAAGAGCGGCAACAAGCTCGGCATCGTCACCCTCTCGGACCGCACGGGCCACTTCGAAGCGATCATCTTCTCGGAAGGGCTCGGCCAGTACCGCGATATCCTGGAGCCCGGAAAGCCGCTGGTGCTGACCATCCAGGCAAACCTCGAGGGCGAGGACGTGCGCGCCCGCATCATGACGGCCGAGCCCCTCGACCAGGCGGTCGCCAAGCACCAGAAGGGCATGCGCATCTACCTGCGCGACGACCGGCCGATCGGCTCCGTGCAGCAGCGCCTCGCCACGCGGGGCGAGGGCGAGGTCTCGCTGATTCTCATCCTCGACGGCGGCGAGCGGGAGGTCGAGGTGAAGCTGCCCGGCAAGTACCAGGCCTCGCCCCAGGTGGCCGGCGCGATACGGGCCGTGCCGGGGGTGGTGCAGGTGGAGGTGAACTGAGGCGCCTACGGGTCTTTCGGCGTGTCGAGTTCCTCGAACGGCCGCGTACGGTGCCCCTGGCAGACCTCGTCGTCGTCCAGCACGGTGAGGAGGCCGGCCTCCTCCCGGAACACCGCCTTCGGCCGTTCCGCCTTGCCGAAGGTGCGACCCTTCATGTGGCTCGACACGCAGTAGAGCCGGCGCCCGCCATCCTCGAAGGGGCCGGCGAGCCGGCTGTTCTCGAACCGCACCGGCAGCAGCGAGATCGAGCCGAACGCGACCTGCTTGAGGGCGAGCGCCGCGATCCGCCGGCGCATCTCCGGCGAGGGTTCCTCCGGCTTGCCCGCAGGCGCCTTGCGCGCGGACTTCTTCGCCGTGGCCGGAATCTCCTTCGATGCCTCGTCCCGCGCCGAGGCCGGCAGGGCGAGGAGCAACGCGATGGCAACCGAGAGGAGGCGCATGGCCTTTGGTGCGGGATGCGCGCGCGGCCGGCAACACGGTCTCGACGGAAGAGCGAAAATCCTTGCGGATACGGCGCTTTCCCTCACGAAACGCGCCGGGAACCGCTATCTCTCGTTCCATGCAATGGAGCGACGAGGGGCTGGTCATCGGCCTGCGCCAGCACGGCGAATCGGGGGTGATCCTCGAGGCGATGACGCCGGAGCACGGCCGCCATCTCGGCCTCGTCCACGGCGGCCGCTCCCGGCGGATGCAGCCGGTCCTCCAGCCCGGCAACCGGGTGCGGCTCGTCTGGCGGGCGCGGATCGACGAGGGGCTCGGCTCCTTCGCCGTCGAGCCGCTTCAGCTCGTGGCGCCGCGGCTGATCGGATCGGCGCTCGCCCTCTACGGCCTCTCGCATCTCGGTGGGCTGCTACGGCTGCTTCCCGAGCGCGATCCGCATCCCGGCCTCTACGAGGCGGCGCAGGTGCTGATCTCGTATCTCGACGATCCTGCCGTGGCGCCCGCGTTGATGGTGCGCTTCGAGCTGGCGTTGCTCGCCGAGCTCGGCTTCGGCCTCGCTCTGGAGGCCTGCGCGGCGACCGGGGCGAACGATGCGCTCATCTACGTCTCGCCGCGGAGCGGGCGCGCCGTCAGCGCTTCCGCCGGCGAGCCCTATCGCGATAGGCTGTTGCCGCTCCCCGCCTTCCTGCGCGAGGCGGCGAGCCCCGGCCATGCCCCGCGGGTGCAGGACGTGCGCGACGGCTTCGCCTTGACCGGCTACTTCCTCAACCAGCACATCTGGGGACCTCGCGCCCTGCCGCCCCCCGGCGAGCGGACGCGATTCGTCGCGCTGGGGCTCGATGCGCCACCGGCACGTTCGTGATATGTTCTGTTTCTCGCCGGCATGCCCGGCCGATCGGTAAAGCGTGATGGGTCAGATCTTCGAGCCCCCGGGCGGGGACGGCATCGAGAGCGTCGAGCTGAAATCGGCGCTGGAGGAGCGCTACTTCGCCTACGCACTCTCCACGATCACGCAGCGCGCGCTGCCCGATGCCCGGGACGGGCTGAAGCCCGTCCACCGCCGCATCCTCTACGGGATGCGCCTGCTCCGGCTCGACCCGAACACCGCGCACAAGAAATGCGCCAAGATCGTCGGCGACGTGATGGGCGACTTCCACCCCCACGGCGACCAGGCGATCTACGACGCCCTTGTGCGCCTGAGCCAGGATTTCGCGCAGCGCTATCCGCTGGTCGACGGGCAGGGCAACTTCGGCAACATCGACGGCGATGGCCCCGCCGCCTACCGCTACACCGAGGCCCGGCTCACCGAGGTCGCGAGGCTTCTCCTCGACGGCATCGACGAGGACACCGTCGATTTCCGCCCCTCCTACAACGGCGAGAAGGAAGAGCCGGTCGTGCTGCCGGCGGCCTTCCCGAACCTGCTCGCCAACGGCAGCCAGGGCATCGCGGTCGGCATGGCGACCTCGATCCCGCCCCACAACGCGGCGGAACTCTGCGATGCGGCCCTCTACCTGATCGGCCATCGCGAGGCGACCTCCGAGCAGCTCGTCGAGACCTTCGTCCAAGGGCCGGACTTCCCGACCGGCGGCATCCTGGTCGATTCCCGTGCCTCCATCGTCGAGGCCTACCGCACCGGACGCGGCGCCTTCCGAGTGCGGGCGCGCTGGGCGAAGGAGGATCTCGGCCGCGGCACCTGGACCATCGTCGTTACCGAGATCCCCTACGGCGTGCCGAAGGGGCGGCTCATCGAGAAGCTCGCCGAGCTTCTCCAGGAGAAGAAGCTGCCGTTGCTCGCCGACGTGCGCGACGAGTCCGCCGAGGACGTGCGCATCGTGCTGGAGCCGCGCTCCCGCAGCGTCGACCCGGTCATCCTGATGGAGTCGCTGTTCCGCCTGAGCGAGCTGGAGTCGCGGGTCTCGCTCAACATGAACGTCCTCGTCGGCGGGCAGGTGCCCCGCGTCATCGGGCTGGCCGAGGCGTTGCGGGAATGGCTCGACCATCGCCGCACGGTGCTCCAGCGCCGCTCCCGCTACCGGCTCGGGCAGATCGAGCGGCGGCTCGAGATCCTCGGCGGGTTGCTCATCGTCTATCTCGACCTCGACGAGGTGATCCGCATCATCCGCGAGGAGGACGAGGCGAAGCCCGCGCTCATGGCGCGCTTCAGCCTCACCGAGATCCAGGCCAACGCCATCCTCGACACCCGCCTGCGGGCGCTGCGCAAGCTCGAGGAGATGGAGCTGAAGCGCGAATTTACCGACCTCACCGCCGAGAAGGAGGGGATCGAGAGCCTTCTCGGCTCGGACGCGCTCCAGTGGAAGACGATCACAGGCCAGATCAGGCAGGTGAAGAAGACCTTCGGCCCCGAGACCAAGATCGGGCGTCGCCGCACCACCCTGGAGAACCCGCCGGACACCGCCGGTATCGACCTCACGGCGGCGCTGGTCGAGCGCGAGCCGATCACCGTGATCGTGTCGGCGAAGGGCTGGATTCGCGCGCTCAAGGGCCATGTCGCGGACCTCTCGGGCATCGCTTTCAAGGGCGACGACAGCCTCAAGATCGCCTTCCCGAGCGAGACGACGGCGAAGGTGCTGGTGCTCGCCTCCAACGGCAAGGTCTACACGCTCGACGCCTCGAAGCTGCCGGGCGGGCGCGGCTTCGGTGATCCGATCCGCCTGATGGTCGATCTCGACGACGGCACCGAGATCGTCGCGGCGCTGCCCTATCAGCCGGAGGGCAAGCTTCTGATCGCGGGGTCGGATGGGCGCGGCTTCCTGGCGCCGGCGGATGCGCTCGTCGCCAACACCCGCAAGGGCAAGAGCATCCTCGGCCTCGACGGAAGCGCAACCGCGACGGTGCTCGTTCCCGCGAACGGCGACCATGTCGCCGTGTGCAATTCGGACCGGCTGCTCTTGGTCTTCCCCGCGAGCGAGCTGCCGGAGCTGTCGCGCGGCAAGGGCATGCGGCTTCAGCGCTGCCGGACCGCAAGCCTGACGGATGCCTGCGTGTTCGCCATGGCGGAGGGGCTGCCCTGGCGGGAGACGGGCGGGGTGAGCCGGCTCGCCAACGCGGGCGTTCTGGAGCGCTGGGTGGGCCACCGGGCCGATGTCGGCGCGCTGATGACCCGCAGCTTCCCGAAATTCGAGCGGTTCGGGAAGTGAAAGAGCGACAGGCCGCCTTCGGCCGAAGGAAAGACCGGTTCGGCGAAGGTCGGGGGCGGCCTCAGCGGCGGCGGAACTGACCGCGGACGGGGGGGCGGGGGCCGGAGCGCTCGTCCTTGTGGCGGAACACGAGGCGGCCCTTCTCGAGATCGTAGGGCGACATCTCGACCGTCACCCGGTCGCCGGCGAGCGTCTTGATGCGGTTCTTCTTCATCTTGCCCGCCGTGTAGGCCACGATCTCGTGGCCCTGGTCGAGCTGCACGCGGTAGCGCGCGTCGGGCAGGATCTCGAGAACGAGACCGTCGAACTGCATCAACTCTTCTTTCGCCATCCACCGTCTCCGGCCCGGCCGCTCGGGCCCTTCGGAGAATCCGGGGCCGACTTTCCTGGGCAATCAGCAAAACGCCCGTGGCGGCGGGTCCGATCCGGGTGGGATCGCGCGCGAAGCCTTCAGACGTGCCCCGCATGTAGTCTTCGCACTACTCCGGCGCAAGCTTGCCGGCCGGGACGGCGCTTCCCATCGACAGCTTTCGAGCCTCGGGTCTGCCATGCCGGCCGCCGCTTGGCGGAACCGGCGGGGAATCCTACCTCCTCTCCCGACAGGCCCCGCGACGCGGGCCGGGACGCAAAGCCAGCATGATCGCCACCGACACCGATATCCTCGCCGCGGCCGAATCCTGGCGGCGCGAGGGACGCCAGGCCGTGCTCGCCACGGTCATCGAGACCTGGGGCTCGGCGCCGCGCCCGGTGGGCAGCCACCTCGTGGTGGACGGGGAGGGGGGCTTCCAGGGCTCCGTCTCCGGCGGCTGCGTCGAGGGCGCCGTGGTCGAGGAGGCGATGGAGGTGATGACCGAGGGCACGGCCCGCGTGGTCGAGTTCGGCGTCGCCGACGAGACAGCCTGGCGGGTCGGGCTCTCCTGCGGCGGCCGCATCCGCATCTTCCTCGAGCGGATCGACTGAGCATGCATCTCGACACCCTCGCAAGGCTCAACGCCGAGCGCGCCGCCCGCCGCGCTACCGTGCTGGTGACGGATACCGGCGACGGCACGCAGCGTCTCGTCACGGAAGCCGAGATCGACCGCGATCCCCTGGCCGACACCCTGCGCAAGGCGCTCGCCGCCGGCCGCAGCGGCCTCGTGGAGGCGGACGAGCGACAGATCTTCCTGACCGTCCAGGCGCCGCCGGTGCGCCTCGTGGTGATCGGCGCCGTGCACATCGCCCAGGCGCTGGCGCCGATGGCGCGGGCCGTCGACCTCGCCGTCACCGTCATCGACCCCCGCACCGCCTTCGCGACGCCGGAGCGCTTCCCCGAGATCGACCTCGTTCCGGAATGGCCGGATGCGGTGCTCGGCAACCGGGTGCCCGCCCTCGACCGCTACTGCGCCGTCGCGGCGCTGAGCCACGATCCGAAGATCGACGACCCGGCGCTGAAGGCGGCCCTCGGCGCCGGCTGCCTCTATGTCGGCGCCCTGGGCTCGCGGAAGACCCACGCCGCGCGGGTCGAGCGGCTGACGCAGGCCGGCTTCCCGCCCGAGGACATCGCCCGGATCAGGGCGCCGATCGGCCTCGACATCGCCGCCGTCAGCCCCGCCGAGATCGCCGTCGCCATCCTGGCCGAGATCGTCTCCACCCTCCGCCGGCCCCGGCAGGACCGATGAGGTTCGGCCCCGTCCCCCTGTCCGAGGCGGAAGGCGCGATCTCCGCCCATACCGTGCGCACGCCCGGGCTGGTGCTGCGCAAGGGCGAGACCATCGCGCCGGAGGCGGCGTTGCGGCTCGGCGCGGAGGGGATGCGCGAGATCGTCGCCGCGCGCCTCGATGCCGGCGACGTCGGCGAGGACGAGGCGGCCGCCGCCCTGGCCGGGCGGCTGACGGGAGAGGGATTGCGCGTCGAGGCGCCGGCCACCGGGCGCTGCAACCTCTTCGCGTCGGTCGACGGCCTCGTCCTCGTCGAGCGCGCGGTGATCGACGCCGTGAACAGCGTCGACGAGGGGCTGACGGTGGCGACGCTGCCGCCGTTCCGGCCGGTGACGGCCGGCGAGATGGTCGCGACCGTCAAGGTCATTCCCTACGCGGTTCCGGGCGCGCTCCTGCGCGAGGCCTGCGCGGCCGCGGGCTCCGCAGCGCTCGGCGTCGCGCCCTATCGCCGCCGCCGGGTGGGCGTGGTCTCGACGCTGCTGCCGGGCCTGAAGCCGGCGACGGTCGAGAAGACCCTTCGCGCGCTGCGCGGCCGGCTCGATCCCGCCGGGGCCGTCATCGCCGCCGAGGAGCGGGTCGCCCACGGCGCCGGAGCGGTCGCCGAGGGGATCGCGGCCGTGCGAAAGGCGGGCATCGAGCTCGTCGTGCTGTTCGGCGCCTCGGCGATCGCCGACCGCCGCGACGTGATCCCGGGCGGCATCGAGCTGGCCGGCGGCACGGTCGAGCATCTGGGCATGCCGGTCGATCCCGGCAATCTGCTGCTCCTCGGCTCGCTCGGCGACCTGCCGGTGATCGGCGCGCCAGGCTGCGCCCGCTCGCCCCACGAGAACGGCTTCGACTGGGTGCTGCGGCGGCTTCTGGCCGGCCTTCCCGTCACGCGGGCCGACATCGTCGCCCTCGGCGTCGGCGGTCTCCTCCTCGATACCGTCCGGCGGCCGCACCCGCGGATCGTCCGGTGAGTGCGCCGCGGATCGGAGCGATTCTGCTTGCGGCCGGCAGCGGTAGCCGCTTCGGCGGCGATGGCAAGCTGCTGGCGGAGCTCGACGGGGCGCCGCTCGTCCGCCACGCCGCCCTCGCCATTCGGGATGCCGGCTTGGCTCCGGCCGTCGCGGTGCTCGGCGCGCGGGCTGAGGCGGTCCGCGAGGCCCTGCGGGCGATGCCTCTTCGCTTCGTCGTGAACGCTGGGCACGCGGACGGCCTGTCGGGCTCCCTCAAGGCCGGGATCGCCGCACTGCAGAGAGACGCCGATGCGGCGGTCGTCGTGCTCGGCGACATGCCCCGCATCGATGCGGCGCTTCTGGGCCGCCTCGCCGCCGCCTACCGCGCCGCGCAGCCGCGTCCCGGCGCTGTGGTGCCGGTGCATGGCGGCCGGCGCGGAAACCCGGTCCTCCTCGATCTCGCGATCCTCGCGTCCGAACTCGAAGCGCTCACCGGCGATGCCGGGGCCGGGCGCTCGCTCGCCCGGCGCGACGACGTCATTGAGATCGAGGGCGGACCGGGCTGCCTGCTCGACATCGACACCGCCCAGGCGCTCGACGCCCTGCGCCGGCGCTGAGCGACCCCTCAGTCCCGGCGGTCGCCGGCGGAAGCCGCGCTCCGCTTCGCCTCGCCCCGGCATCGGTCCGAACAGTACCGGACCTCGTCCCAGACCCGCTCCCACCTCTTGCGCCACGCGAAGGGCCGGCGGCACTGCGCGCAGATCTTCTCGGGCAGGTCGCCCTTGCGGCGCATCCGCGCCACGCTCAGCGACCGATGCCGGCGGCGTCGACCAGGGAGACCGGGCTCCAGCGGTTGATCTGGATGAACCCGTCGCAGGCCGCGACCACGATCGCCCGGCGATAGCGATGGACGACCGTGCCCGGCGTCAGCCCGTGCGCCTCCTGCCAGCCCTGCGCCTCGATCACGAACACCCGGTTGTCGCCGAGCCGGGCGACGGTCTCGATGGCGCCGAAGGCCCGCACCCGGCGCAGGACGCTGGCCACGTCCCCTCGGAAGTCGAGGGTGCGGTCGGCGTCGGTGACGCGGGGCCAGTAGGAGCCGTCGCCTTGCGGCTCGGCCCGGCGCCAGAGAGCGGGCAGCTCTTGCGCGAGCGGGCCGGAGGCGAGCCGGGCCGCAGCCATCTGGCAGCGGGCAAGCAGCGTCTCGTGGGTGTCGCGCTCGGAGAGCGGGAACAGGTCCTGCGCGAGGATGTCGCCGGTGTCGAAGCCCTCCTCGGCGAGCACATGGGCGGTGACGCCCCAGGTCTCGTAGCCCTCCGCGAGGGCGCGGAAGAGCGGGTAGGGGCCGCGTCCCGTGGGCAGGGGCGAGGGGTGGATGTTCAGGGCGTAGCGAACCCGGCTCTTCCAGCCGGTGATCCTCCACGGGTAACCCGCTACGACGAGCGCCCAGTCGCGTCCGTGCGCCGCGTGCAGGGCCTCGAGATCGCCCGGCAGCAGGCGCGACATCTGGATCGGCACCCGGAAGCGCCGCGCCTGGGCGATCACCGCCTCGTTATGGTCGTAGACGCCGTCGCAGGGACGGGTGAAAAGCTTGATCGGCGTCCACCCCGCCCCGACGAGCCCGTCGAGGACGCCGCCGAGGAAGTCGATGCCGGCGAACGCGAACTTCATCTGACGCCTCGGACGGTCTCGAAGGGCCTGCCTGCGACCTTAGCGCAACCGGCTTGGACTCGGAGCCGGCGGCGTGCGCGATACCTAAGCCGTCGACGCGATGAAGACAGGGGCCGAGGCGTGCGACGAATCCTGAACGCCATCGACCGGCGGCCCTGAGCGCATGACTGGATCGCACCGCGGCGGCGTCCTGCGTTTCGTTCTCGGCGACCAGCTCAACCGGCGGCTGGCGAGCCTGCGCGACATCGATCCGGAGCAGGACACCGTGCTCCTCGTCGAGGTCGAGGCCGAGGCGACCTATGTCCGCCACCACAAGCAGAAGATCGCCTTCCTGTTCTCGGCCATGCGCCACTTCGCGGCCGAGCTCGAGGCGGAAGGCATCGCGGTCGACTATGTGCGCCTCGACGCGCCGGGCAACACCGGCAGCTTCACCGGCGAGCTGGCACGGGCCGTCGCGCGCCATCGCCCGGAGCGGATCGTCACCGTCGAGCCCGGCGAGTGGCGCGTCCTCGAGATGATGCAGGCTTGGCGCGATGACCTGCCCGTCCCCGTGGAGATCCGCGAGGACGACCGCTTCCTCTGCCCGCGCCGTTCCTTCGAGGCCTGGGCGGAGGGCAAGGCGTCGCTGCGCATGGAGACGTTCTATCGGGCCATGCGCCGCCGCACAGGCCTCCTGATGGAGGAGGGCGAGCCGGTCGGAGGCCAGTGGAACTTCGACCGCGACAACCGCAAGCCCCTGCCGCGGGAGCTGGTGCCGCCCCGCCGCGCGGGTTTCCCGCCGGACGCGATCACGCGCGAGGTCATCGCCCTCGTGGCGGAGCGCTTCCCCGATCATTTCGGCAACCTCGACGCCTTTGCCTGGCCGGTGACGCGGGCCCAGGCGCTCGAAGCCTTCGCGGCCTTCCTGGAGGAGGGCCTGCCCCTCTTCGGCGACTACCAGGACGCGATGCGCACCGGCGCGCCCTTCCTCTATCACGCGCTGATCGCGCCGGCGCTCAACGCCGGGCTGCTGACGCCGGGGGAGGTCTGCGAGGCCGCCGAGCGCGTCTGGCGGGAGGGCGGGGCGCCGCTCAACTGCGTCGAGGGCTTCATCCGCCAGATTCTCGGCTGGCGGGAATACGTGCGCGGCGTCTACTGGGCGCGGATGCCGGACTATGCCGGCACCAACGCGCTCGACGCCAGGCGCGACCTGCCCTGGTTCTACTGGTCCGGGGAGACGCGCCTGAACTGCATCGCCCAGGTGGTGCGGGACACGCGCGAGCACGCCTACGCCCACCATATCCAGCGCCTGATGGTGACGGGCAACTTCGCCCTGATCGCCGGGCTCGACCCGGCCCAGGTCGAGGAATGGTATCTCATCGTCTTCGCCGACGCCTACGAATGGGTCGAGCTGCCGAACGTCCACGGCATGGTGCTGTTCGCCGATGGCGGCGTGCTCGGCTCGAAGCCCTACGCGGCGTCGGGCGCCTACATCGACCGCATGTCGGACTATTGCGGCCGGTGCAGCTACGAGGTGTCGAGGAAGGAGGGCGAGCGGGCCTGCCCGTTCAACTACCTCTACTGGAACTTCCTCATCGAGAACGAGGCGCGGCTCTCCGGCAACCCGCGCCTCGCGATGCCCTACCGGACCCTCGCCCGCATGAGCGAGGCGCGCCGCAGCCACATCGCGGCGGACGCCGCGCGCTTTCTCGGCTCGCTCTCGGCCGAGCCCGTGCCTCAGAGCGGCGTCCAGGCGGAGATGCCGATATAGGGAGCGTAGCGCACGCCGCTCGATTCCTTCTGGACGCCGGCGGAGAGGCGGAAGCTGTAGCCGGCCACCGCGAAATCCGTGGCGTGGAGGCCGGCGGCCCATTTCCGGTAGCCGGTGCGGTCGGCGTAGAGGCTCGCCTCGGGCCCGAGATAGGCGCTCCACAGGCGATATCCCCAGCTCGCGCGGACCCAGGCGTCAGTGCGCGCGGTGCCGAGGATCGCCGTACCCGTCACAAGGGTCTCGTCGGTCGGCCGCGCCCAGACCTCGCCGTGGAAGCGGACGCCGACGCGGACCGGCAGGGCGGCGACGGCCCGCCCGTCGCTCAGCGCCTCGAAGGCGGCCTCGGGGCCGAGGAAGGCCCCAACAACGCCCCAATCCTGAAACCACTGGTACCCGACGAGAGCGGAGCCGTGGGCGGTGTAGCGGGAGAGATCGGAGGATCCGGCGAAGGCGGCGCAGGCGCAGGGGCGCTCGGTGCGGCGGCCCGCGCCGACGCTGACGAGGGCGGCGAAGCCGGGCCGGTCGAGGCTCTCGAGGGCGATCTTGGCACCCGCCGAGAGGAAGGTCGCCGCCCCGGCATCGAGGCTGCCGAAGACGAGGGTATCGAGGGAGGCGTCGCCGGCCCGGGCGCCGGAGGCCGCGGAGGATAGGAGCAGGGTCGCGACGAGGCGCGCCGATCTTCGCCGGGCCGGGGCGAGTGATGGGTTCCGAGCCTGCAAAGGGGGTAGGTCCGATGGAAGGGACAGGTTCGCGACTTCAAGTTGTTTTGCCAAGTTGCGGCCGAACTCTGTCCACCACTCAAATCGTCGTCCGGTTCGATTACAGACCAGATCATCTCATCGACTGAAAATAACTTCAGGTTATCAAATGCTGCAAAAGGCATCCTCAGCGATACGATCTCGGCTTCTCTTCCTGCCGTCGCGGCAGGCCGCCCGGAGCCGGGCCGCTGCCATGCGCCCGCGCTTGGCGGGGCCGGTGAACTCGGCTAGAGCCCCGGCCGGGACAGAAGCCAACGGCCAAGCCTCCTTGACATCCGGCGCACGCACCTCCGACGTCCTGACCGTGCTCGCGAGCCAGGAAGGCGATCGGCTGACGGTCGGCGACATCGTGGCCGTCCTCAAGGACCGCGCCTTCGCGCTGCTCGTCGTCATCCTCGGCCTGCCGAACTGCCTCCCGATGCCACCGCCGATCCCGCTGATCTGCGGGCTGCTGCTGCTGCTCGTCGCCGTGCAGCTCATCGCGGGCATGTCCTCGCCCTGGCTGCCGAAGGCGCTCCTGCGCCGCTCTGTCGCCCGGCGGGACGTGGAGCGGGCGGCGAACCGCGCCGTGCCGCTGCTGCGTCGCCTGGAGCGCTGGTCGCGGCCGCGGCTGGCCGTGTTCGACAGCGCCCTCGGCATGCGCGGGATCGGCGTGATCCTGCTGACGCTCTCGGCCGCCCTCGTCGTCGCCGCGCCGATCGTCGGGCAGATCCCCCTCGGGATCGCGGTCTGCCTCGTCGGCCTCGGCCTGGTGGAGCGGGACGGGATCGTGGTTCTGGCCGGTCTCGCCGTCGGCGCCTTCGGCGTCGCGGTGAATGCCGGCTTCGTCTACGCCGTCGTCTCCGGCCTCATGAGCCTGTTCGCGCTCTGAGGCTCACGCCTCGAGGTGCCGGCGCCGGATCAGCCGGTGGGCGAGCCCGCCCCGGGGCCCGATCAGCAGCGACAGGACGTAGAGGCCGCCGGCCGCGAGCACGATCGCCGGGCCGGCCGGCAGGTCGAGATGGTAGGCGAGGGCGAGCCCGCTCAGGCTCGCGACGACCGCGGCGAGGATCGAGGCGGGGATCAGCCCCGTGAGGTCGCTCGCCCAGAAGCGGGCGGTGACCGCCGGCAGCAGCATCAGCCCGACGGCGAGCAGCGTGCCGAGCGCCTGGAAGCCGCCGACGAGATTCATCACCACAAGCCCGAGGAAGGCGAAGTGGACCGGCCCGCCGGCCCGGCTGACGGTGCGCAGGAACAGCGGGTCGACGCACTCCATCACCAGCGGCCGGAAGATCGCCGCCATCACCACGAGCGTCACCGTCGCGATGCCGCCGAGCAGGACGAGGGCGCCGTCGTCGAGGGCGAGCACGTTGCCGAACAGGATGTGCAGCAGGTCGAGCTGCGAACCGCGCAGCGAGATCAGCAGGACGCCGCCGGCGAGCGCGATCAGGTAGAAGGCCGCGAGGCTCGCATCCTCCCGCACCATGGTCGTGCGGGTCACGGCCGCCGCCAGCAGCGCCACGACGAGCCCGGCCGCGAGCCCGCCGAACGTCATCGCCGGCAGCGACAGCCCGGCTACGATGAACCCCGTCGCGACGCCGGGCAGGATCGCGTGGCTCATGGCCTCGCTCATCAGGCTCATGCGCCGGAGCATCAGGAAGACGCCGACCGGGGGCGCCGACACCGACAGCACCAGGCAGCCCACGAGGGCGCGGCGCATGAACCCGAACTCGAGGAAGGGCGCGAGAAGGCTCTCGCTCATCCGGCCTTCCTCGCGGGCGCGTGGTCGTGGTGATGGTGCCCGTGGCCGGCATGGATCCGATCGTCGTGGCGGTGGGCCTCAGCGCCTTGTGCCTCAGCGCCTTGGGCCTCGGTGTCTTGGGCGTCGTCATGCGCGTGGCCGTGGCCGTCGTCGCGTCCGCAGACGGCGGCGGTCTCGTCCCAGGCCTCGGAGAGGCGCCCGGCGCGGGAGAGGTTGGCGGGGGTCAGCACCGCGGCGGTCGCACCCCAGGCCACGGCCTCGCGGGCGAGCAGCAGCGTGCGAGGGAAGTGGGCGCGCACCTGCGCCATGTCGTGGAGGGCGGCGAGCACCGTGCGCCCCTCTCCGTGCCAGCGCAGGATCAGCCGGATCAGGTCGTCGGTGGTGCGGGCGTCGATCCCCCGGAACGGCTCGTCGAGGAGGATGACCGCGGCGTCCTGCACGATCAGCCGCGCGAACAGGGCCCGCTGGAACTGGCCACCGGAGAGCGTGCCGATCAGCCGGCCCTCGAAGCCGCCGAGCCCTACCGTCTCGATCGCCGCGGCGAGCGCGGCGCGGCGGCTGCCCTGGCTGCGCCAGGGCCCGGTCCGGCTCCACAGGCCCATGGCCACAAGGTCGAGGACGCTCAAGGGGAAGGTGCGGTCGATCTCGTCGGCCTGCGGCAGGTAGGCGAGCGCGCCGTCGCCGCGGCCGATCGCGCCTTCGAGGCACGGCACGTCGCCGACGATGGCCTTGAGCAGGGTCGACTTGCCGGCGCCGTTGGGGCCGACGATCGCGAGGAGCTCGCCCCGGTCCACCGTGCCGTCGAGGTGGTGAACGGCCGGGTGCCGGTCGTAGCCGAGAGTCAGATGGCGGAAGGCGAGGGCCGCGCTCACGGCCGCGTCGCCCACAGGATCGCGAGCCAGATCGCGCCCGAGAGGAGGAGCGCGGCGCCGAGGCGCGGCCCGAGCCCCGAGCGCAGCAGCGACGTCCGGGTCGTGCGGTCGGTGCGTGTCACGGGGCGGCGGGTCCGGAGAAAGGGGCTGTCGGCGGAGCGTAGCGCCTGATACACTGTAACATCGTTACCCAGCAATGGCGTCGGCGGAGAGCGGGATGGACGAGCGGGGATCGGCCGAGGCCGGCTCGGAGTGCCGGGGCCACGATCACCATCACCACGGGCACGACGCCGAGGAGATGATGGCGCGGGCCGAGCGCCTGTGCGGGGAGCGCGGCCTCCAGTTCACGCATCTGCGCCGCGAGGTCCTGCGCGCGGTCGCGGCCGACGGGCGGCCGCTCGGCGCCTACGACATCGCCGAGCGCATCAGCGCCCCCGGCCGGCGGGTGGCGCCCGTATCGGTCTACCGCGCCCTCGACTTCCTGACGGAGAACGGCCTCGTCCACCGCATCGCCACCCGCAACGCCTTCGTGCCCTGCGTCCACGATCATGGCGACGGGGCCGGCCTCGTGTTCATGATCTGCCGGAACTGCGGCAGCATCGACGAGACGACCTCGCCGGAGATCGAGCGGCAGATCGACCGGACGCTCGCCCTCTCGGGCTTCAAGGCGCGGAGCCGGATCCTCGAGGTCGAGGGCGAGTGCGGCGCCTGCACCGCCCGCGCGGCCTCCTGAGCGGGCTCTCAGAACGCGTTGCGATAGGCCTTGGGCGAGAAGGTGCGGATCATGATCTGGATGTCGAACCAGATCGACCAGTTGTCGATGTAGTGCAGGTCGTGGCTGACGCGTCGCTCCATGTCGAGGTCGGTGAGCGTCTCGCCGCGCAGGCCGTTCACCTGCGCCCAGCCGGTGATGCCGGGACGGACGTTGTGGCGGCGGGCGTACTGGGCGATGCGCCGCTCGAAGCTGATGTCGTGGGCCAGCGCGTGCGGGCGCGGGCCGACGAGGCTCATGTCGCCGAGGATCACGTTGATGAGTTGGGGCAGCTCGTCGAGGTTCGTCCGGCGCAGGAAGGCGCCGACGCGGGTGATGCGGCTGTCGTTGCGCGTCGCCTGCACGAACTTGGCGTTCTTCTCGGTGCGCATGCTGCGGAACTTGAAGACGCCGAAGGGCTCCTGGTTGAAGCCGTAGCGCCGCTGCCGGAAGAACACCGGGCCGGGGCTGTCGAGCTTGATCGCCAGGGCCACGAGCGCCATCAGCGGGGAGATCGCGAGGAGGCCGAGGCTGGCGACGCAGATGTCGAAGGCGCGCTTGACCAGGATCTCCCCGATGCTGAGCGGGCGCCGCCCGATGTTGATGCCCGACAGCCGGCCGACGCGGGCCACCTGCATGTCGGGGAAGCGGTCGAGCACGCCCCCGGGCCGCAGGTGGATCGCGGCGGGTGTGCGCAGGAAGGTGTCCACGCAGCGGTCGACCTCGGCGGCATCGCCCCACGGCACCAGGATGAACACGTCGTCCGGGCGCAGGAAGCGAACGACCGAGACGGCGAGGTCCAGGTCCTCGTCGAGCTGGGCGCGCCGCGTGTTCGCGTCGGCGTCGCGCTCGACCCGGCGCAGGTAGCTCGTCCCAACCACGCGCAGGCCCAGCGCCTCGGCATCGTGGCTCTCGTAGAAGCGGGCGATGTCCTCCTCGTAGCCGACGAGGTGCACGCGGCTCACGGAGGCCGCCTCCGGGGTGATCGTCCGGCGCACCAGGGCGAGCATCGCCGCCCGCAGGCCGATCATGGCCGGGAGCCCGGCCACGAACAGGCCGAGCACGACGACGCGGGAGAAATCGTTGGTGGTCTTGGTGGCGAAGCCGAGGACGAGCATCGCGCCCCAGGCCATCAGCCAGGTCGTGGCGGCCCGGCGCAGGTGCGGCTTGCGGGAGAGGGCGTTCTCGATCCCGTACTCCTCGCGAAGGGCGTTGGCGAGGACCACGATCAGCGTCAGCGTGCCGGCCAGCGCCAGAGCCCGGCTCTCGGCGGACGGGATCAGGCCGCCCTCCGTCAGCGCGTAGTAGCCGAGCTCCAGGCCGATCCCGAGGCCGCAGATGGTGAGCGCGTCGGCCACCGCCAGCGTCGCCGAGATGGCGATCCGGAACGCGGCACGTCCCCGCCGGGGCATCAGAGCGGACCAGACCTCGCGGCGACGGCTGAGCGGGCCGGCGAGCCTCTGGTAGTTCTGAGGAGGAACCTGGTGGAACATCTTGCGATGTCTCGTCCCGTGATGAGCCAAGCCTGTCTCAGATCGGCACGAGTATTTGCCGGGCTTCGACCTGCACGCCTCGATCAGCAACAGAGATGCCTATTGCTCCCTCGCCGCTTTCGCATTTCTTTCGCTTCGGCCCACCGGGCGCCTGCGTGCCGCCGACATTGGCAATGTCGTTACCGTTCCTTTGCCGAGGGTGAGGAACCACGAGTCGCGGTCCGTCCGCCGACGCTCCGCAAATGCGGCTTTCAACGCAAAGTAGAAAGTACCGAGACGAAAGATGCTGCAAAACCGCTCTCGCAAAGTTGATTTTTGTTGTTCGAGAGTGCCAACGTAGAAGGCCATTCGCGCCAAGGGATCATCGAGGCACACGGTCGCCGCCGCTGCTTCGATCACGACGATCGGACATTCAGGTTGTACCGGGTATACCAGCGCCAAGATTCGGCCCAGGCTCATCCGATCTTCCGGAAACGTTGTCCGATCGCGCTCAAGAGTGAGGATGGGGAACGGAAAAATTCGCCGAAAGTCGGTGCTCACGATCTCGTGATCAACGAAATTAGCATATTGTTAAGTTCGTTCACGAACGTGATGGATCGATTCAGACAGCTTATGGCGCCCCATCAGGGACATGATGACACGCCGGGCCTAATGCCCGTGGCGGAGGACAGGCCCGGACGATGATGCCCAAGCAAACGACAGATGTAGACCGGCTGGTGGGGTTGCGGATCACGGCGCTCCGCAAGGCCAGGGGGTTGAGCCAGACCGCGCTGGGAACGGCGGTCGGCGTGACCTTCCAGCAGGTCCAGAAGTACGAGAAGGGCCAGAACCGCGTCGGTGCCGGCCGTCTGCGCGAGATCGCCCGGCTGCTCGAGGTGCCGGTCTCGGCCTTCTTCGAGGAGGGCGATGCCGCCGCGCCGAAGGAGGACGTGTTCGGCTTCCTGAACGCTCAGGGCGCCATCGAGCTCCTGCGCGCCTTCTCGCAGATCGGCGACGAGCAGACCCGCCGCGACGTGCTCTCGATCGTGCGGACCGCGGCGAAGCTCAGCCACTCCACGCCGCAGCCGGACCAGGCCGCCAACGACGCCGAGTGAGTCGGCCTCACGCCGCCCGCGCGGCGATGAGGTGGAAGAAGCTGCCCGTGACGCGTCCGACGCGATGGCCGGCGCGGCGTCCGAGAGCGGCGCCCTCCGCGTCCGTCACCTGTGCGAGGGCGACGTCCTCGGCAGGCGGAGGCGAGGTCTCGCTGGCGTAGTGGAACTCGTGCCCCACGAGGCGCGCGCCCGCTCGCCCGAGCACGCAGTCTGCGGCGAGCGTCGCCACCCGATAGCCGAGGTGCAGACGGCGCGACCGGTAGGAGGTCGCGACAGGGAGCAGGCCGGCCATGGCGTGGCCGACGCCCTCGGCATCCTCCAGGCTCTCGCCGAGCACCATGTAGCCGCCGCACTCGCCGTGCAGCGGCCGCGTTCGCGCGAAGCGGCGCAGGCCGTCGAGGAATCGCCCGGCCGCCGCGAGCCGGCCCGCATGCAACTCCGGGTAGCCGCCGGGGAGCCAGCAGGCGTCGCAATCCTCAGCGGGCGCCTCGTCGGCCAGCGGCGAGAAGGGTACGAGCTCGGCGCCGGCCTCCCGCCAGCCCGCCGCCATATGCGGATAGAGGAACGAGAAGGCCGCATCGGAGGCCACGGCGACCCGCTGTCCCGGTGGGGAAGGCAGACCGCCGGGGGCGGCGTCCGGCACGCCGCCGCCCGCGCAGGCGAGGATGGCGTCGAGATCGAGACCCGCCTCGGCGAGGTCGCCGAGACGGTCGAGGCGCTCCTCGAGCCCCGAGGTCTCGCGGGCCTGGACGAGGCCGAGATGCCGCTCCGGCAGGATGAGGCCGGCATCCCGCATGATCGCCCCGAGGATCGGGATCCCGACCCGGCGCAGCCCGTCCTCGACGAGGCGGCGATGGCGCGCGCTCGCAACCTTGTTGAGGACGACGCCGGCGAGCCGCACCCGCGGATCGTAGGCCCGGCAGCCGAGGGCGACCGCGGCCGCCGACTGCGCCGCGCCCGAGACGTCGAGCACCAGCACCACCGGCCAGCCGTAGCGGGCGGCGATGTCGGCATTCGCCCCCGTGCGCCCGGCGCCCGCGACGATGCCGTCGTGGAGGCCCATGGAACCCTCGGCGACGACGATCCCGGCATCCCGCGCCGCCAAGGCCGCCGTCGCGTCGAGGAGCGCATCGTTCATGGCGAAGGAATCGAGGTTGACGCTCGGATGCCCGGTCGCCGCCTCGTGGAAGGCGGGGTCGATGTAGTCCGGCCCGCATTTGGCGCCACGCACCGCGACGCCCCGGCGGCGCAGGGCCCGCATCAGGGCGAGCGTCACGGTCGTCTTGCCGGAGCTCGAACGCGGCGCGGCGACGAGGATGCCACGGCCGCTCACCGTCCGCCTCCGGTCGGGCGGAAGCGGCGGTCGTAGCCGGCGGAGTAGAGGGCGCTCTCGGCGGCGCCGGTATCGCCGAGCGCCGGCCCGACCAGGATGAGGGCGGTGCGCTCCAGGCCCGCCTCGGCGACCCGGCCGGCGATGTCGGAAAGCGTGCCTTCGATCACCCGCTCGTCGGGCCAGGTCGCGCGGAACACCACCGCCGCGGGACAGCCGGCGCCGTAGAAGGGCGTCAGCTCGGCGGCGACGGTCTCGATCACGTGGATCGAGAGATGGATCGCGAGCGTCGCGCCGCTCTGCGCGAAGGTCGCGAGGCGCTCGCGCTCCGGCATGGCGCTGGCCCGGCCGGAGGTGCGCGTCAGGACGACGGATTGCGCGAGCCCGGGCACCGTCAGCTCCCGCCGGAGGGTCGCGGCGGCGGCGGCGAAGGAGGGCACCCCCGGCGTCACCGTATAGGGAATGCCGAGGCGGTCGAGCCGGCGGGTCTGCTCGGCGAGCGCGCTCCAGATCGAGAGATCGCCGGAATGGAGGCGGGCGACATCCTGGCCGGCCGCGTGGGCGTCCCGCATCAGCGCGAGGATGGCGTCGAGGTCGAGGGGGGCGGTGTCGACGATCCGCGCGCCCTCCGGGCACCAGCCGAGGATCTCCGGCGCCACGAGGGAGCCGGCATGCAGGCAGACCGGGCAGGCGGCGATCAGGTCGCGGCCGCGCACGGTGACGAGATCGGCCGCGCCCGGCCCGGCGCCGATGAAATGGACGGTCATGGGGCCTCCCCGCTCCACGGCGCGGCGAGCGCGCAGGTGGCGCCGGCACTGGCGATCCGGGGCAGCACGATCCGGCCACCGGGTCCGCAGGTTGCCAGCGCCGCGGCCTCCGCGAGGGAGCCGACGCCCCGCGTCGCCTCCATGCGGGGCGAGCGCGTCGGCACGCGCGCGTCGGCTTCCCGGAGCGCGGCATCGGGCACGGCGCTCAGGGGCAGGCCGAGGGCGGCAGCGGCAGTGACGACAGGCGCTTCTCCGGCCCGGTCCTCGGCGGTCGCGAGGGCGCCGAGCCGCGCCGCATCGAGCCCGGCCTGCGCCTGAGCCTCGCGCACCAACGCGACGATCTCCTGCGCCCCCGTGCCCTTCCGGAAGCCGATGCCGGCGACGACGACCGCGCTCACGGCTTCCTCCACGCCCACTGGATCACCGGCATCCCCGGACGCCAGGCGTGGAGGCCGCCGACAGGCTCGGCCCGGTCGATCCCGATGCGCCGCAGGGTTCCGCCCCGGCTCGCGAAGGCCGCGAGCAGCGCGGCCTCGCCCTCCAGCGTCACCGCGTTGGCGACGAGCCGCCCCCCGGAGGGCAGCGCCTGCGCGACGGTATCGATCAGACCCGGCTCCGAGACGCCGCCGCCGATGAAGGCCGCGTCCGGCGCGGGCAGGCCGGCCAGGGCCTCGGGCGCGCGGCCTTCGATCACCGCGAGGTCCGGCACGCCGAGGGCGGCGGCGTTGCGCCGGATGCGCGCCGCCCGGTCCGCGCGCCGCTCGACCGCCGTCGCCGACAGGCTCGGATGGCGTAGCATCCACTCGATCGAGACGGAGCCGGCGCCGCCGCCGATGTCCCACAAATGCTCGCCGCGCCGGGGGGCCAGCGCCGCCAGCGTCACGGCGCGGATTTCCGCCTTGGTGAGTTGGCCGTCGTTCTCGAACCATCCGTCGGCGAGGCCCGGCGCCAGGGGGACGATCCGCGCATCCGGCGCGGCGACGACTTCGACGGCCAGCGTGTTGAGCGGGTCGACCCCTTCGAGAGCGAAACCGTCCGCCGTCCCCCCGCGGATGCGCTCGCGGGGGCCCCCCATGGCTTCGAGCACGGTCAGAGACGAGGCGCCGAGGCCGCGCTCCGCGAGCAGCGCCGCCACAGCCGCCGGCGTCCCGCCGTCCCAGGAGAGGGCGAGCAGACGGGCGCCGGGCTGGAGGTGCGGCACGATCCGCTCCAGCGCCCGGCCGTGGAGGGTGAGGCAAGCGGTCTCCGCCAGCGGCCAGCCGAGCCGTGCGCAGGCGAGGCTGAAGGCCGAGGGCTGCGGATAGGCGGCGATCTCGCAGGCCGGAACCAGCCGGGCGATCTCGGCGCCGATGCCGTAGTGGAACGGGTCTCCGGTAGCGAGGATGCAGACGGGGCGCCCGCGCAGCGCCAGGATGCCCAGATAGGCGTCGGCGATCGGGCTCGGCCAGGGGCGGCACTCGGCCGCCAACGGGGCGGCGAGGGCGAGATGCCGGCGCCCGCCGTAGACCACGGCGGCGCCCTCCAGCGCGGAGAGCGCGGCGGCCGAGAGCCCCTCGCGGCCGTCCTCGCCGATTCCGACGATGGACAACCATCGGGGCGCGCTCGACACGGCGGGGCGCTCAGGCGACACTTTCGCCATGCGCATTCTCATTCTCGGCGGCACGAGCGAGGCCAACGCCCTCGTCGACGCGCTGCCGGTGCGGCCGGACCTCGACGTGACGGTGTCGCTCGCCGGGCGTACGGCGGCGCCCCGCCTGCCGGCGCGGGACACGCGGATCGGCGGCTTCGGCGGCGTCGACGGCCTGTCGGAGTACCTGCGCCAGAGGCGGGTCGACCTCCTGGTCGACGCGGCCCATCCCTTCGCCGCCAACATCTCGGCGAACGCCGCCGCCGCGAGCGCCCGGACGGGCGTGCCGATTCTGGCGATCCGCCGACCGCCCTGGCCGCGTCTCTCCGGCGACGACTGGACCGAGGTCGACAGCATCGCCGACAGCGTCGCCGCCCTCGGGACGGCGCCGCGGCGCGTGTTCCTGACGGTCGGCCGCACGGATATCGCCGTCTTTGCCCGCGCGCCGCAGCACGACTACGTCGCCCGCACCATCGAGCCGGTCGGCGGCGCGCTGCCGGTGCCGCGCATCACGACGCTGCTCGCCCGCGGGCCGTTCGACGAGGAGAGCGAGGTCGAGGTGCTGCGCAGCCAGCGCATCGCGGTCGTCGTTACCAAGAACGCCGGCGGTCCGGCGACCTACGGCAAGGTCGCCGCCGCCCGCCGCCTCGGCATCCCGGTGGTGATCGTGCGCCAGCCCCATAAGCCGGCGGTGCCGCAGGTGGCTGATGCGAAAGCCGCGCTGGCGCGCATCCTGGCGCTCGCCGACGGACCTCGCGAGCAAGGTCACGCCGCCTCCGGCGCGGGCACGCTGCGGCGGGTGTAGACGATCGGCGCCAGCCCTTCACCCCGCGCGATCAGGCGGGTGCCCGAGGCACCGAGGACGACGACGGTCGCCATGTCGGCTGGCGCGTTCCGGGCCTCGCCGAGCGGCAGGACGCGGATCGCCTCGTCGGGCCGCGTCACTGCGCGGGCGAGCACCACCGGCGTGTCGGCCGGGCGGATGCGTAGCGCGAGATCGAAGGCGGCGCCGAGCTGCCAGGGCCGCGCCTTGGAGATCGGGTTGTAGAGCGCCACCACGAGGTCGGCGCGCAGCACCGCCTCCAACCGCGCCTCCACGACGGCCCAGGGCTTGAGGTTGTCGGACAGCGACAGGGCGCAGAAGTCGCCGCCGAGCGGCGCCCCGACGCGGGCGGCCGCCGCCAGCATCGCGGTGATTCCGGGCTCGACGGCCACGTCGAGGCCGCGCCAGGCCGGATCGCCGGCCTCGATGGCCTCGAACACCGCCGCCGCCATGGCGAAGACGCCGGGATCGCCCCCCGAGACCACGGCGACGCGCCGGCCCGAAGCGGCCAGCTCCAGGGCATGACGTGCGCGGTCGAGCTCGACCCGGTTGTCGCTGGCATGCCGGCGCTGGCCCGGCCGTTCGGGAACGCGGGCGACGTAGGGCTCGTAGCCGACGAGGTCCTGCGCCTCCTCCAGCGCCTGCGCGGCGGCGCCCGTCAGCAGGCGCGGGTCGCCGGGCCCGAGGCCCACGACGGTCAGGCGGCCCCGGCCGCTCACGGCCGGCGGCCCTCGCCCGGCACCAGCACCATGGAGAAATAGGGCGCCTCGTCGTCGGGCTTCTCGATGAGCGGCAGCACGCGCTCGCCCGCCATGGTGCCGCGCTCGACATAGACGGCGCGGGCGAGAAGCCCGGCTTGGCCGAGCGCCGCGCGCACCTTCGGCAGGTGGCGCCCGAGCTTCATCACCACGGCGGCGTCGGTGCCGCGCAGCCGCTCGGTCAGCACGGCGGCCGGGAGCGTGGCGGGCAGCACGGTCAGCACGTCGTCGCCCCAGGTGATCGGGGTGCCGGCCCGCGTCCAGCAGCCGGACATGCCGGTGACGCCGGGGACCACCTCGACGGGGAAGCGGTCCTTCAGCCGCCGCCAGAGATGCATGAAGGAGCCGTAGAAGAACGGGTCGCCCTCGGAGAGGATCGCCACGTCGCGGCCCGCGCCGAGATGGTCGGCGAGCCGCGCCGAGGCGTCGTCGTAGAAGCCAGCGAGCGCCGAGACGTATTCCGGGTGCTCCGGCGGCAGCTCGGTGGTGTATGGGTAGGCCAGCGCCAGCTCGCGGGCCGGATCGCGCACCAGCGCATCGGCGATGGTGCGGGCGTTGCCGCGCCGGCCCCTCTTGCAGAAATGGACGAGCACCGGCGCCCGCTCCAGCACGCGCACCGCCCGCACGGTGAGGTAGTCCGGATCACCCGGGCCCATGCCGACGCCGTAGAGCGTGCCGGTCTTTGCCGCGACGGGCCTCTCGCCCAGGCCTTCGGCGCCGGCGAGGATGAGCGGCTCTACGGTCTCCATCACTCGACCTCGCTGGCCAGCGCGTTGACGGCCGCCGCGGCCATGGCGCTGCCGCCGCGCCGCCCGTGAACGACGACGAAGGGCACGCGGCCGTCGCGGGCGAGCGCCTCCTTCGATTCCGCGGCCCCGACGAAGCCGACCGGAATGCCGATCACCGCGGCCGGCGCGCCGACGCCCTCGTCGAGCATCTCGAGAAGGCGGAAGAGCGCGGTGGGCGCGTTGCCCACGGCCACGATGCTGCCGGGCAGGTGCTCGCGCCACAGCTCCATGGCGGCGGCGGAGCGGGTCGTGCCCATCTCGGCGGCGAGGCCCGGCACCCGCAGGTCGCCGAGGGTGCAGACGACCGGATTCGCGGCCGGCAGCCGGGCGCGGGTGACGCCGTCGGCGACCATGCGCACGTCGCAGAGGATCGGGGCGCCGGCCTTCAGCGCCGCCTCGCCGCGCTCGGCGAAGTCGTCGGACATCTCCACGTCGGCGGGCAGGTCGGTCATGCCGCAGGCGTGGATCATGCGCACCACCGTGCGCTCGGCCGTGCCGTGGAAGCGGGCGAGGTCGGATTCGGCGCGGATCATGGCGAAGGAGCGGGCGTAGATGGCCTGGCCGTCGCGCAGATAGTCGAGGCGCGAACTCATGTCGGAACCTTGAAAACGTCGGCGAGGGGCTCGGCCGGAGCCGCCCTCCTTACGCGCTCCAGCGCCGCCTCGAAAGACAGATGCGCGCGGGGCGATGCGGAGGCGGGACCGCCCAGGACGATACCGTAGCCGCCGGCCTCGCCGACCAGCGTGAGATCGGACGGGCCAGGATGGGCGCAGCCCTTGGCGCAGCCGGAGACGTGGGCGCGCAGCCCCCGCGCCGCGAACCCTCGGAACGCGTCCGCCAGGCGCGCCGCGTCCGCCGAGGCCGGCGTCTCGCCAGAGGCGCAGGCGGGGCCGCCGGGGCAGGCGGCCACGGCTCGGCGCGGGTCGTCCCCGCCGGTGACGAAGCCCGTCTCGGCCAGCAGGCGAAGCGCCTCGCGGGCGGCCGCCTCATCGCGCACCGGGAGGACGAAGCCCCGCGAGGCCGAGGTCCGGATGTCGGCGGCGCAAAGGTCGGCGGCTTCCGCGAGGCGGTCCAGCCCCTCCGTCGTGCAGCGGCCGAACGGGGCCTCGACGCAGACGATCCAGTGGCGACCCAGCGGCGACAGCCCGGCCGGCAGCGCGGCTTGCGCGACGGAGCACGCTCCGCCGTCCCGCGGCGGTGCCGAGACGGCGCGGCGGCCGGCGGTCGTCACGCGCGCCCGATCGGCGGTGGCGAGATCGCGCACGCGCCTGGCGCCGCTCGCGGCGAAGGCCGACAGCATCGCGGCGACCGCGCCTGCGGCCTCGTCCGGCGACGCGACGATGGCCGTCACCGCCCCGGCGTCGTCGGGCGGGGCGAGGGCGATCGCCAGCCGCCCATCGGCTTCGGGAGACACCAGGATGTCGGCCTCCGCGCCCGCACAGCCACGGCCGGCGATGGCGACCAGCGTCTTGGCCGGCAGCCCGGCGACGGCGAGGGCAGCGTCCTCGATGGTGCGGGCCAGGGCCAGCCCGTCCACGGCCTCGGACGGGTCGAGCCCGGCGAGTGGGCTCGTCAGCGTGACCCGCTGCGGGCCGCCGTCGGAGCGGGTGTCGCCGAGGCCGGCGGCCGCGAGCCGATCCGCCAGCGCGCAGACATCGGCGTCGCGAACACCGCGAATCTGGATGTTGCCGCGGGCGGTGACGTCGAGATGGCCGTTCCCGTAGCGGCGGGCGGCCTCGGCGAGCGCTCGTAGCTGTGCGGCCGAAAGGATGCCGAGGCGCGGGTGGACGCGGGCGAGGAGCCCGTCGCCGCTCGGCATCGGCCGCATCAGGCTCGGGCACCAGCCGCGGCGGGCCGGCGCCTGTGGCGCGACGCGGCGGGGCAAGGCGCTCATGCCGCGTTCTCCGGCAGAAGCGCCTCCGGCGGCATGGCGTTGCGGCGGCTCTGCCAGAGGCCGCGGCGGCGGGCCCCCTCGAAGCGGTCGAGGATGGCGCGGGCGGCCGCCGGATTCGCCGCGCTCAAGGGCTCGAAGACGTCCGGGTCGCTCACGGTGGCGGCGTAGAGCCGGTCGATCTCCGCGCTGCCGACCGCGTCGCTGGCGGCCGCGAGCACGAAGAGCGCGTCGACGCCCTGGGCCAGTTCCTGCGCGCCGCGATAGCCGTGGCGGAGCTGCGCGGCGATCCAGCGGGGATTGGTCAGGCGGCCCGCGATCAGTCGCCGCGCGTCCTCGGCGGCCGTGCGCACCTTGGGGCGCTCCGGGTTGCCGGTGTCGAGGCTGTAGAGCGGCGTCGCGCCGCCGGTGAGCGCGGCGGCGGCCGCGAAGCCGCCCATGGCGTCGACGGCGGCGTCGCCGTCGAGGAGGTCGCGCTCGGCCACGTCGAAGGCGTGGACGTAGGCGTCGGCCGACGCGACGCGGCCGGCGAAGGCGTCGGGGGCGGCTTCCTCGGCATCGCCGTAGGCGTGAGAGGTGGCGGCGAGATAGGCCCGGCCAAGGTCGTCGCGGGCCTCCCAGGCGCCGTCGAGGGCGACGCCCGCGGTGCCGGCGCCGTAGCGGCCCGGGGCGGCGCCGTAGACGCGGGCCGGCGCCTCGCCCCGGCGGCGGGCGGCGGCCAGCGGGTTGTCCTCGTCCTCCTCCTCGCGGGCGGCGACCGCGCGGGCGGCCCGGTCGAGGAGGGAGAGGGTCTCGGGAAAGGTGTCGCGGAAGGCGCCGGAGACCCGAACCGTCACGTCGATGCGCGGCCGGCCGAGGAGGGCGGGGGGCAGCACCTCGAAGCCGGTGACGCGGGTGGTGGCGTGGTCCCAGGTCGGGCGCACGCCCATCAGGGCCAGCGCATGGGCCACGTCCTCGCCGCCGGTGCGCAGCGTCGGGGAGGCCCAGAGGTCCATGAGGATGCGGGCCGGGTAGCTGCCCTCGTCCTGGAGGTAGCGGGCGACGACCGCCTCCGCCGCCCGCTCGCCGAGCAGGCTCGCGGCGCGGGTCGGCAGGCTGCGGGGGTCGAGGGTGGCGAGGTTGCGCCCCGTGGGCATCACGTCGCGGCGGCCTCGCGAGGGCGAGCCGGCGGGGCCAGGGGGCACGAAGCGCCCGTCGAGGGCGGCGATGAGTCCGTCGCGCTCGGCCTCGGCGCACGCTTGCCGGGCTGTGTCTGCCTCCTGCGCCGCCCGGCCGAAGACGTGGAGCCCATCGCGAAAACTGGTCTCGCCGAGGTCGCAGAGATGGGCGTCGAGGGCGGTGAGCGCGTCGGCCATGGCCGTGCCGGGCGCGATGCCCGCCGCATCGAGCAGCCCGGCGGTCTCGGCCTCGTCGAGGATGGCGCGGGCGATCAGCCCGGCCCGGCGCGGATCGAGGACGCTGGCGGCGGAATACTCCTCGACGAGCTCGCGCAAGCGGGCGCCTTCCGCATCGAGCGCAGCCGTCGCGGTCTCGGGCGTGAGGTGTCCGAGGGCGACCCCGCCGAGGCGGCGCTTGAGGGGGGCGGCCTCGCCGGGATCGTCGACGATGAAGGGATAGACGACCGGCAGGGTCCCGACCGCACGGGCGGGCCAGCAGTCGAGCGAGAGCGCGACCGCCTTGCCGGGGAGCCACTCGGTGGTGCCGTGGGTGCCGAGCTGGACCAGCGCGTCGAAGCGCTGCCGCAGGCCGAGATGGAAGGCGAGGTAGGCGTGCGTCGGGGTGAGATCGGGGTCGTGGTAGCTGTCCTTGCGCTCGAGTGAGCGGCCCCGGTCGGGCTGGAGGAACAGCGTCGCGCCGCCCCCACATTCCAGGGCGCGGAAGCGGAAGGCGCCGTCCCGGCAATGCGGGTCGGCCTCCGGCGCGCCCCAGGCGGCGGAAACTTCGTCGCGGGAGGCTTCGGGCAGCGTCGCGAGCCAGGTCTCATAGGCGGCGAGCCCGACGCGAAAGCCTTGCTCGCCCTCCGTGAGCACGCGCATCAGCGCCACCGGCTCCGGGATGCCCTCGATTGTGTAGCCGGCTTCCGCGATATCGGAGAGGATGGCGGCCGCGCTCGCCGGGGTGTCGAGCCCGACGGCGTAGCCGGCCCGGCCGCCGCGGGCGGGATAGTCGGAGAGCACGATCGCCAACCGCCGCTCCCCACGGGGCAGGCGGGCCAGACGCACCCAGGCGGCGGCGCGCTCGGCGAGCGCGGCGATGCCCTCGGGGTAGGGAACGGCCCGGCGCTCGGAAAAGCCCTCGATCTCCGGCGCCTCCTCCTTGAAGGAGATCGGGAAGCCGGAGAGGCGCCCGTCGAACTCCGGCAGCGCCACCTGCATGGCGAGGTCGGCTGCGTTCATGCCCCGGGCCGAGCCCTCCCAGGCGGCCCGCGCGCTGCCGAGGGTGAAGGCTTGGAGTACGGGGCAGCCGGCCCGGTCGAGGACGAAGCCGGCATCGTCCCGCGCCGAGAAGGCCGTGGCGGCGAGGATGATGTCGGGCCGGCGCGCGTCGAGGGCCTGCGCAAGAACGGCGACCGCCTCTGGATCCTTGAGGCTCGACACGGCGAGCACCTGCGGAGCGAGGCCGCGGGCGGCGAGCGCCTCACAGAGCGCCTGAACCGGCGCGGTGTCGCCCCCGAGCACGGCCGAGCGGTAGGCGAGCACCAGCGCCCGCGCCGAATCCTCCGGCACGGCGACCCCATCGGGCGTCCAGGGGAAGGCGCGGGGCATCGCCTGCGGCGGCTCGGCTTGCCCCCGATGTCCGAGCTCCAGGCCGAGCCGGCCGAGCATCCGGCGCAGGTTCGCCTCGCCCCCGGCGCGGAAGTAGCCGTCGAGGACGGGCGCGAGTTCGGGGCGGGTCGCGTAGGAATCGAGGCGGCGGTCCGGCCGGTCGTCGCCGGGCAGGAGCACGAGGCCGATGCCGTTGGCGCGGGCGACCTCGGAGGCCCGCTCGATCCCGTAGCGCCAGTAGTCGAGCCCGCCGAGACAGCGGATCACGACGAGCCGCGCCTTGGCGATCACGCCGTCCACGTAGAGGTCGACGGAGAGCGGGTGGCGCAGGCGCGCGAGCTTGGCGAGCCGAAGCGAGAAGCGCGGCTCCTCTGCCGCGTAGGCGCGGGCGAGGCCAGCGAGGTCCGAATCGGTGAAGGAGAGGAACACGACCTCGCCCGGCGCCTGACCGAGATCGACCGCCGCCTCGCCCTCGTCAAGGGAGACGGTATCGATCCGGATCAGATGCATGGCCGGGCCCCGGCCGTCACGGCCGCTCCTCCACCTGCAGGCGCGGCGGTCGCGCCCGGCGCCGGCGGCGCAGGCGCCACAGGGCGCGCAATATCAGGAACACGATCAGAACGAGCGGGATCCAGGGCAGGCTCGCCACCGCGACGCGCAGGGCGGTGCCGGCGCTCTCGCCGAGGATGCGCCCGCTCTGCGCCCAGGCGTCCGAGACCGGGGCGAAGGGCCCGGTGCGGGTCTCGTCGGAGCGCAGCGAGATCGTCACGATCTCGGTCTCGACCCGCTGCCGCACACCCCGCTGAGCGGCTTCCGCCTCCTCGATCTGCGACTGCACCTTGGCCAGCTCGTCGGCGACCTTGATGAGGCTCTCGACGCTGATGTCGGGCCGCTCGGAGAGCGCCGTCAGCTTCGCGCGGTAGTCGCCGAGCTGCGCGATGCGGCGGGTGCCGTCCTGGATCACCCGCGTCACGTCGTCGGCGCGGGTCGACTGATCGCGGACCACCACGTCCCCGGCCGCTTCGCCGGGGAGCGGCGCCGTGACGAAGGCGACGTAGGGCGCCACCGCGTCATGCGGCAGACGGACCTGCAGCGACGCGCTCGGCCGGCCCGACGGGCCGCGGCCCTCGCTGAGCGAGGATTCGAGCAGCACGCAGCCCTTCTCGGCCTCGCCGTTGCAGCGGTCGCGGGCGGCGGCGAAGCGTGCGGCGACCCGGTCCGAGCGCAGGCCGATGGTGAGGCTGTGCCGGTAGGCGAGCTGGACGTCCTGATTGCGCCCCAGCGCCGGCGACGCCGCGAGACCGCGGATCTCGGGCGATGCCGTGCCCGCGTCCCGATCCGCGCAGCCGCCCGCTGCCAGCAGGAGGGCGAGGGCGAACCCGCGCAGGAGGGTCGGAAGGGCGCTCATCCCGCCTATCCCGCGAGCGCCGTGGCGACGGCCTGCCGGTCGAAGCCCTTGAGGCCGATCACCACGAGGCGGCCGTCGCGGGGCTCTCCGCTGCGCCAGGGCCGGTCGAAATGGTGGCTCACCCGGCGCCCGACGCCCTGGACCACGAGGCGCATCGGCTTGTCGGCCACGGCGACGAAGCCCTTGATGCGCAGCACGCCCTCGGTCTCGGCCGCGGCGGCAACACGCGCGGCGACATCCGTCGGGCTGCCTGCCGGGCTGACGGGCAGGGCCACGGTCTCGAAGTCGTCGTGGTCGTGGTCCTCCCCTTCGCCGTGATGTGAGGGGCGGTTGGCGAGGTCGTCCTCGGCCGCCGCCGAGAGGCCCAGCAGCACGGCGGGCTCGATGCGCCCCTGCGCGGTCTCGACGGTCTTCACGGCGCAGGGCAGGTGCCCGGCGATGTCGGCGCGCACGCGGGCGATGGCGTCCGCGTCGAGGAGATCGGTCTTGTTGAGCACCACGAGGTCGGCGCAGAGGAGCTGATCCTCGAAGACCTCCTCCAGCGGGTTGTCGTGGTCGACGCTCGTGTCGGACGCGCGTTGCGCCGCGAGCGCCTCCGGGTCGTCGGCGAAGGTGCCCTCGGCCACGGCCGGCGCGTCGACCACGGCGACCACGCCGTCGACCGTCACCCGCGAGCGGATCGCCGGCCACTGGAAGGCCTGGACGAGGGGCTTCGGCAGGGCGAGACCGGAGGTCTCGATGAGGATGTGCTCCGGCGGCTCCGGCCGGTCGAGGAGGCTCGTCAGCGCCGGCACGAAGTCGTCCGCGACGGTGCAGCAGATGCAGCCGTTCGGCAGCTCCACGATCGAGTCCTCCGTACAGCCCTCGACCCCGCAGGCGGCCAGGAACGAGCGGTCGAAGCCGACATCGCCGAACTCGTTGACGAGGATGGCGAGCCGGCGCCCGCCTGCATTCTCGACGACGTGACGCACGAGGGTCGTCTTTCCGGCGCCCAGGAACCCGGTGACGATGGTGCAGGGCACCTTGGCGAGGAGGGTCATTCGGCGGCCTTTGGCAAGGGGTTCGGCGAGGGATTCGGAAAGGGCGGGATGCGGGCGACGACGCCGGACTTGAAGGCCTGCGGCCGCTCCCGCCAGGGCACGATGCCGTCGCCGGTCGTCGCGTAGCGGGTCACGCCGTCGAGGATGGTCGCGGCGGATTCCACCGGGTCGAGGTCGCCGTAGACGTAGGTCCAGCGGCCGGCCGAGGCCACCGCGACGGTGCAGGGGCGCTTGCAGACGGAGAGGCACTCGACCGCCTCCAGGCGGATCTCCGCGCCGGGCCGCTCCTCCAGCGCCTGCGCCAGGGCTGCGAGCAGGCGCGTGCCCGCTCGCGGCTCGGCGGTGTCGCCGGCCGCGCGGCAGGTCGTGCAGACGTAGAGCGTCACCGGTTCAGGCATTCGCCCGCTCCCGCCCGAACATCTGCCAGCACCAGCCGAAGGCGAGGCCGATCACCGCCCAGGTCACGAAGGAGACGCCGAGCGAGCGGGCCGCGAACTGCGCGGCGAGCCCGGCGGGAAGCGCCGTCTTGGTCTCCGCCGCCTCCGGCGCCCCGGCGAGATGCGGCCCGACGATCAGGACGAGGCCGCCGAGGATGGTGATCGCCACCCGGCGCACCAGGATGAGGTAGAGGCCGAGCGCGGTGGAGACCGCCGTCATCACCCACCAGGCCTGCCGGGCGGCCAGCGGCGCCGCTTCGCTGCCCGGGAGCTCGGGCGGCAGGCCGACCGCCGGCGCCAGCGCGACCGCGAGGAAGCCCGCCACGGCGAAGCCCAGCGCGCTCTCCGGCGTCGGCTCGCGCCCGACGGCGAGCATCACGGCACCGAGCAGCAGCGCGTAGCCGACCGCTCCGACGAGCGTCGCCAGCCCCGTGAAGGCCGCCCGCTGGAGGCCGGGCGCCGGCTGCCACTCGCGGGCCTCGCCGGGCGCGGCATGTCCGTGATCGTGGGCGAGATGCACATGCGCGGGCTGGATCAGCCCCGGCGCGGAGGGCGCCGAGGCCTGGGTCTCGTAGCGCTCGGCCGCGACGATGAGCGGCGAGGTCAGCACGAGCTGAAGGCCGGTCGCGACGACGGCCGCGAGGAAGCCGGCGGCGAGCGCCGCCGACAGAAGCCGGAGGATCATCGGGGTGGAGCCGCTGCGCCGGAGGCTCAGTGGCAGGGGTAGTTCTGCGTGTGCCGGAAATCGTGGGCGGCGTTGTGCAGGACCGTGGCCGGGGCGAAGCCCGCGACGAAGACGAGGCCCAGGCCGAGCAGGGCCGCGATGGCGACGGCCGAGAGTCGGTCGCCGGCGCGGGCGGTGGTCTGGCCGAGGGTCTGAACGCTGGTCGCCATGGTCAGGTCTCTCCCGCCGCCCCACCGGCGGCATCGATGGTTGTCCCGTGTGACGGCAGGTCTCCTGGCTCGCGGGTCGCCGCGCCTGCCGCCTTCCCGGACATCAGGTCCGGTGGCCATCGGCAGGAGCTTACCGCTCACAGTTGCGGGGGCAGCCGCGGAATCCGGGCCGAGGCCCGCCACCGCATTCCCTTTTCACCCCGTCGCCGGGGCACCGTCGCTGGCCTTGTAGCGCGCCGCCGCGGACGGCACAACGCGCTGGGCCCGCCGAAAGCTTTGACCTCCGCCTCTCCTTTCGGGCAAAGCGGCCCGATGCTCGTCGCCCCGCCTCGCATGACCCTCGTCCTCGGCGGCGCGCGCTCCGGCAAGAGCCGCTACGCCGAGGCGCTGATCGAGGCGCAGCCGTCGCCCTGGCTCTACCTCGCCACCGGTCAGGCCTTCGACGACGAGATGCGCGCGCGCATCGCCCTCCACGGGGAGCGCCGTCGGCAGGGCTGGCGGACGCTCGACGTGCCGCTGGCGCTGCCGGAGGCGATCTCGGACGCGCGAGGGCCGGTGCTGGTCGACTGCCTGACCCTGTGGCTGACCAACCTGATCCTGTCGGAAGCCGAGCTCGAACCGGCCTTCGGCGCGCTCCTCGACGCCTGCGGGGCGGCGCCCGGCCCCCTGGTGCTCGTCGGCAACGAGGTCGGCCTCGGAATCGTGCCGGAGAACGCGCTCGCCCGCCGCTTCCGCGACGAGGCCGGGCGCCTGCACCAGCGCCTCGCGGCCATCGCCGACCGGGTGGTGCTCACCGTGGCGGGCCTGCCGATGACCGTGAAGGAGTGCCGATGACCGGGGATGCCGAGCGCCACCGCGCCAAGATGGAGAAGCGCAAGGCCGCGCAGGACGCGGAGGTCGCGGAGAAGACGATCGAGAAGGGGCTTCTCATCGTCAACACCGGCCCCGGCAAGGGCAAGACCACGGCGGCGCTCGGCCTGATGCTGCGCATGCTCGGCCGCGGCCGGCGGGTCGCCTGCGTGCAGTTCATCAAGGGCGGCTGGGACACCGGCGAGAAGCACGCCTTCGAGAGCTTCGGCGATCGGGTCGCCTGGCACACGCTCGGCGAGGGCTTCACCTGGGAGACGCAGGACCGCGCCCGGGACGTCGCCGCCTGCGAGCATGCCTGGGCGAAGGCCGTGGAGCTGATGGCCGATCCCTCCCTCGGCCTCCTCGTCCTCGACGAGCTCAACATCGCGCTCCGCTACGACTACCTCGACCTGGAGAGCGTGGTCGCGGCGCTGCGGGCGCGCCGGCCCGACCTCCACGTCGTCGTCACCGGCCGCAACGCCAAGCCGCCGCTGATCGAGGCCGCCGACCTCGTCACCGAGATGGGCAGCGTGAAGCACCACTTCTCGGCCGGCGTGAAGGCGCAGGAAGGCATCGAGTTCTGATGCGCCCACGCGCGCTGATGATCCAGGGCACGGGCTCCGACGTCGGCAAGTCGCTGATCGTCGCCGGCCTCGCCCGCGTCTTCGCGCGAAAGGGACTGCGGGTGCGCCCGTTCAAGCCGCAGAACATGTCGAACAACGCCGCCGTCACCGCCGACGGCGGCGAGATCGGCCGCGCCCAGGCCCTTCAGGCGCGGGCGGCCGGCGTGGCGCCCAGCGTCCATATGAACCCGGTGCTGCTGAAGCCGCAGAGCGAGGTCGGCTCGCAGGTGGTGGTGCAGGGCCGGATGGTCGCGACGGTGAGGGCCCGCGACTACCAGACCTGGAAGCCGCGCCTTCTCGAATCGGTGCTCGACAGCTTCGGCCGTCTCCGGGCCGAAGCCGACCTCGTGCTGGTGGAGGGCGCGGGCTCGGCCTCCGAGGTCAACCTGCGGGCGGGCGACATCGCCAACATGGGTTTTTCCCGCGCCACGCAGACGCCGGTGGTGCTCGTCGGCGACATCGACCGGGGCGGGGTCATCGCGAGCCTCGTTGGCACGAAGGTGGTGATCGATCCGGAGGACGCCGCGATGATCCGCGGCTTCATCGTCAACCGCTTCCGCGGCGACCCGAGCCTGTTCGCGGACGGCATGGCGATGATCGCGAGGCTTACCGGCTGGGAGGCGCTCGGCCTCGTGCCGCATCTGCCCGAAGCCGCCCGGCTCCCCGCCGAGGATGCGCTCGGGCTCTCAGGCTCCGCACCGGGCGAGGGACGGCGCCTCAGGATCGCCGTGCCGGTGCTGCCGCGCATCGCCAATTTCGACGATCTCGACCCCCTGCGGGCGGAATCCGGCGTCGAGGTGGTGCTGGTGCATCCGGGACAGGCGATTCCGGGTGACGCCGCCCTCGTGCTGCTGCCTGGCTCGAAGACCACTATCGCCGATCTCGAAGCGCTGCGTGCGGAAGGCTGGGAGATCGACATCCGCGCCCATCTGCGCCGGGGCGGCCGGGTGCTCGGTCTCTGCGGCGGCTACCAGATGCTCGGCCGGATCCTGAGCGATCCCGACGGCATCGAGGGCGAGCCCCGCAGCGTGCCGGGCCTGGGCCTCCTCGACGTCGAGACGATGATGACGCCCCTGAAGCGCCTCGAAGCGGTGAGCGGCACGAGCCTTGCCGACGCGGCATCATTTGCCGGCTACGAGATGCATATCGGCGAGACCACCGGGCCGGATACCGCCCGGCCGCTGCTGCGCCTCGCGGACGGGCGGCAGGACGGAGCGATCTCCGCGGACGGGCGCGTGGCGGGGAGCTATGTCCATGGCCTCTTCGCCGACGACCGGCAGAGGGCGGCCTGGCTCGCCCGGCTCGGGGGCGCCTCAGATGGGGCGTCCTACGAGGCCGGCGTCGAGAGCACCCTCGACGCCCTGGCGGCGCATCTCGAACGCCATCTCGACTGCGACCGGCTGCTGGCGCTGGCGGGCGGTTGACCCGCGGCCCCGCTTCCGCCGACCCTGGCCCCTTTCCACGTGCGTTCAGGGAGCACCATGCGGCTCGCGACGGTCCTCGCCACCTTCACCCTTTTCGCCACCGCGCCGGCCTGGGCCGTCGACTACCGCTGGGTGGTCGGCACCGGCCAGGGCACGGTCGAGGCGAGCATCCGCAACAAGGACGGCGGCCGCTTCACGCTCTTCTGCGGCTCGGGCACCGACGAGAAGCGCTCCGGGATCATCCTGGAGGGCGTCGCCGCCAAGGCTCCGAAGGGCCAGCCGGTCGACGTGCAGGTGATCGTCGATGGCGAGAACCACGTCTTCCGGATCAAGGACGGCTACGGCCCGGTGGATGCCCGCGGCGCGCGCCTCGAACTCCAGCGGATGGCGCAGGCGCTCGTCGCCAGCAGGGCGCGGACGTTTACGGTCGAGTATCCGAGCCTCGACGCCGCCGAGACCTACCCGCTGGCCAACGTCCGCGACGCGGTGAGGGACGGAAAGAAGACCATCGTCACCCCCTGCCTGTGAGGCCGAGCGCGGCGAGCACGGCCGCCGTCGCGGCGAGGAGCAGGCAGGCGGTCCGGTAGAGGCGCAGCGCCCGTTCGACATCCGCCGCGGTGGCCTCGGGCCGGCCATCGCCCATCCAGGCATCGGCGACCCGCGTGCCGCCGTAGACCCGTGGTCCGGCGAGGCGCAGGCCCAGCGCCCCGGCCATGGCCGCCTCGGGCCAGCCGGCGTTCGGCGAGCGGTGCCGCCCGGCATCCCGCCACACGGCATGCATGGCACCCTTCGCAGAGGCGTCGCGATGGAGGGCCGCCGCCGCTACGATCAGCAGCGCCGAGAGGCGCGAGGCCGGCAGGTTCACGAGGTCGTCGAGCCGGGCGGAGGCCCAGCCGAAGGCCTCGTGGCGCGGCGTGCGGTGGCCGACCATGCTGTCGGCGGTGTTGACCGCCTTGTAGAGGACGCCGCCCGCGAGCCCTCCGGCGCCGATCCAGAACGCCGGCGCGACGATACCGTCGGAGAAGTTCTCGGACAGGCTCTCGATGGCGGCGCGGCAGACACCGGCCTCGTCGAGCGTCTCGGGATCGCGCCCGACGATCATCGAGACCGCGTGGCGTCCCCCGGCGAGCCCCTCCGCCCGCAGGCCCTGCGCCACGGTGGCGACGTGCTCGTGCAGGCTGCGCTGCGCCGGCAGGCTCGCCGCCAAGAGTGCCAGGATGACGATGCCGGGCAGAAGGCCGGCGAGGGCCGCGAGCCGGGTCAGACCGAGCCCGACCGTACCCACCACCGCGAGGAGCAGGGCGAGCGCGAAGACCCCGCCGGCCCGGCGTTGCCGGGCGTCGCCCCGGTTCAGTCCCCGGTCGAGGGCGGCGATCAGCCGGCCGATCCAGGTGACAGGATGCCCGAGCGCCCTGTAGAGCCCCTGCGGGTAGCCGCAGGCGGCCTCGACGGCGAGGGCGAGCGCCAGGATCGGCAGCGTGTGCGGCGGATGGGCGAGGTCGGTCCAGGACATCGGGGGAGCGGGCTCGGGACGCGGGATGCGCCGGTCGCCCACGGGGGCGATCTCGACGCAGCGCGGGCGCTGTTTCCCGGCGCGCCCGAGCCGTGGCTCGACCTCTCGACGGGCATCAACCCGGTCCCGTACCCCTGCCCGGCGCTGCCGCCAAGCCGTCTCGCGCGCCTGCCCTCCGCCGAGGACGATCGCCGGCTGCGCGCGGCCGCGGCGCTGGCCTACGGCGCCTCCGACCCGGCCTCTATCGTCGCGGCGCCGGGCACCCAGATCCTGATCGAGACCCTGCCGCGCCTGCGGAGGCCGGGCCGCGTCGCCGTCCTCGGGCCGACCTATGCCGAGCACGCCGCCGCCTGGGCGCGAGGCGGGCACGCCGTGGAGGCCGTGACCGCCCTCGATGCGCTGGCGGAGGCGGACGTGGCGGTCGTCGTGAACCCCAACAATCCGGACGGCCGGCGACTATCGCGCGACACCCTGCTCGCACTGGCCGCGGACATGGCCGCGCGGGACGGGCTCCTCGTCGTGGACGAGGCCTTCGCCGATCTGGAGCCGGAGGACAGCCTCTGCGGCGACCTGCGTCCCGGCCTCGCGGTGCTGCGCTCCTTCGGCAAGACCTACGGGCTCGCCGGCCTGCGCCTCGGCTTCGCGCTCGCCGAACCGGCCCTCGTCACGGCCGTGGCGCGGGCGCTCGGGCCCTGGGCCGTGTCGGGGCCGGCGGGTTTCGTCGGCGCGGCGGCCCTCTCCGACCTCGGCTGGCGTGCGGAGGCGGCGACGGCGCGCCTCGCCGATGCCGGCCGCCTCGACCGGATGATCCTCCGGGGCGGCGGCCGTGTCGTCGGCGGCACGGCGCTGTTCCGCACCGCCGATTTCGAGGACGGCCCCGGCACCTTCGCGCGGCTCGGCCTAGCCGGAATCTACGTCCGCCGCTTCGAGCAGGCTCCGCAGCGACTCCGCTTCGGCCTGCCGGCGACCCGCGAGGATTGGTGCCGTCTCTCCCGCGTCCTCAAGTGACTTGGCTAGAAGAGACTTTGCCGGAGCGGTCGAGGACCGCCACGATCAGGGCGAGGCCGGCGAAGGCGCCGCCCACCGCGCAGACCCCCGGCCATCCGGCGGTCAGGAAGGCCTGGGAGCCGGCGAAGGCGCCGATCGCCGCGAACACGAACATCGTCGTGAACAGCACCGTGTTGATCCGCCCCCGCGCGCCCGGGACGAGGGCGTAGGCGCGAGTCTGGTTGGCGATGAGCGCCGCGTTGATGCCGATATCGATGAGGAGCACGCCGACCCCGATCGCGACGAGCGAGCGCTGCCCGACGGCCCACAGCACCAGGAAGGCCGCGGCCGTCAGGACGCACCCGGTGAGCACCATCGGCCGCGCCCCGCGCCGGTCGGTGAAGCCGCCCGAGAGCGGCGCGACGAGGGCGCCCGCGACGCCGATCACCCCGAACAGCCCGGCGCCCGCCGCCGTCAGCCCGAAGGGGGGCGCCTCGACGAGCAGTGCGAGGCTCGTCCAGAAGGCGTTGAAGCTCGCGAAGAGCAGCGCCTGCGTCAGTGCGGCGACCCGCAGCACCGGCTGCGTGCGCACGAGATGCAGGATCGAGAGCATCAGGGCCCGGTAGCGCAGCTTCGCGGCGCGCCCCGTCGCGGGAAGCGTCGCCGCGGCGATCGCCGCCATGCCGAGGGCCACGCCGGCCGCCGCCAGGAACACCGCCCGCCAGCCGAGATGCGCGCCGACGAATCCGCTGACGGTCCGGGCCAGCAGGATGCCGCTGAGGAGCCCGGTCATCACCTGCCCGACGACGCGTCCCCGGCTCTCATCCGGGGCGAGCTCGGCGGCGAAGGGCACCGCCTGCTGCGCGGCCGAGGCGAGGAAGCCGATCAGGAGGCTCGCCAGCGCCAGGACGGGGAGGTTGCCTGCCAGCGCCGCGGCGACCAGCACGACCGCGAGCCCGAGGAGCTGCCAGACGATGAGGCTGCGCCGGGGCAGCCCGTCCCCGAGCGGCACCAGCAGCAGGATGCCGAGCCCGTAGCCCGTGAGACAGGCCGCCGGAATCCAGAGCGCCGCCCGCGCGCCGAACTCGGTGACGAGCATCGCGAGGAGCGGCTGGTTGTAGTAGATGTTGGCGACCGCGCCGCCGGCGATGAGCGTGAGGCCGATCCGCGCCCGGCTCGTGAGGCGCGGCGTCGCGCCCTGGCTCTGCGTCACGTCGCTTTCCCGATCTTCCGGCGGACGCGTCCCGACCCGTCGCACAGGCTCGGAAGGTCGCACCCGTCTTCCGGCCCTCGTCGGGCGCTCCCATATCGGGTGTCGCCGGCCGACGGAACCGGGGATGGCACCCGCCGAGGCGGTAAATGCCTCTTGGAGCTGGATTTGTTTCCGCTTCTAATCCGGTCCGCCGGCTGAGTCGCGCAACCGCCTCGAACGATCGACGCGCACGGGGCCTCGAACGCGGGATTTGCATGTCGACCTATCGCATCAGCTTCGCCAAGGAGATTCTCGGAGTTCCCTTCACCGTCGGCTCGGTGGAGATCGCCCGCGCAAGGAGCGCCGAGCGCGCCCGCCGGGCAGCCGAGCTGCGCTTCGCGCGCCAGCACGGGCTCCACGACTGGCGCGAGCGCGCCGACCGGGCCGAGGTCGCGGCAGCGGGCGTCTGACCGGTCGCGGCGTGTCCGCGGCGCTGGCCCTGCCGGCTCAGGGCCGCTAGATTGTCGGACGGGCCGCCGCGGGCGGTCCGGTGCTCGGGGAGCCGACGGTCTCGACGCGATGGCGGCAAGCTCCTTCTTCGGCGATCTCCTCCAGACGATCGGCGAGCGCGGCCGCGACCTCATCGGCCTCGCCCGAGGTGACATGGCGCAGCGGGCGAGCCCCGCCGAGCTCGCCAAGCTCTGCGACGACCTGATCTCCCGGCGCGGCGAGGCCTCCGGCGTCGCCCTGGCGCGGGTCATCCTTGAGCGCTACGCGAGCTTCCCGCGGGAGGACCGCCACGCCTTCCTCCGGCTCATCGCCGTGGAGTTCGACGCGGACCACGGCGCCGTCGAGCAGGCCATCGCCGCCTATCGCGAGAAGCCGACCCGCGCCCGGCTCGGAGCGCTCCACAACGTCGCCGAGCCGCGCAGCCAGGAGCTGATCCGCCGCCTCAACCTCGCCCGCGAGGGCACCCTGTCCCTCGTGCGGATGCGCGAGGACCTGTTCGACCTGCGCAAGGCATTGGGCGACGAGGAGCGGCCGGACCGGGCCCTGATCGATGCCGCCGAGAGCCTCGACGATGATTTCGAGCACCTGTTCGCGTCGTGGTTCAACCGGGGCTTCCTGGTGCTGCGCCACATCGACTGGACGACCCCGGCGCACATCCTCGAGAAGATCATCCGCTACGAGGCGGTCCACGAGATCCAGGGCTGGGAGGACCTGCGCCGGCGCATCGAGCCGCAGGACCGGCGCTGCTTCGCCTTCTTCCACCCTGCGCTGGTCGACGAGCCGCTGATCTTCGTCGAGGTGGCGCTGACCTCCGGCATCGCCCCGGCCATCGCTCCCGTGCTGGCCGACGAGCGCGCGGTGCTGCCGGCCCGCTCCGCCACCTGCGCGGTGTTCTACTCGATCTCGAACTGCCAGCGGGGGCTCGCCGGCGTCACCTTCGGCAACTTCCTGATCAAGCAGGTGGTGGAGGATCTCGCCCGTGAGATCCCGACCCTGAAGACCTTCGTGACGCTCTCTCCGGTGCCCGGCTTCGCACGCTGGCTCGACCGGGAGCGCCGGGCCGACGCGCCTCAGGGCCTGACCCGCGAGGATGTCGAGACGCTGCGCCTCCTCGACCGGCCGGACTGGGCGACCGACAAGCCGATCGCCGACACCGTCCGCAAGGCCCTTCTGCCGGCGGCCGCCGCCTACTTCCTGCGTGCCAAGAACGAGCGTGGGCGCCCCCTCGACCCGGTGGCGCGCTTCCACCTCGGCAACGGCGCCCGCCTGGAGCGGCTGAACTTTCTCGGGGACGTCTCCGCCAAAGGGCTGAAGCAGTCCTACGGCCTGATGGTGAACTACCTCTACGACCTCTCGGCCATCGAGAAGAACCACGAGACCTTCGCCAATCTCGGCACCGTGGCGGCGTCGAGTGTCGTCAGCCGCGAGTTGCGCGCGAACCTGCCGCCGCCCCGCGCCGTCGCGCTCGCGGACGCCTGACCCGGGAGACGCGCCGGATGCACAGCCGCTCGATCGAGCCCTGGACCCACGACCACGTCTTCCTCGGCGGCCGACACGAGCGCCACGAGCGTCGGACCTGGGCGGTCGTGATCCTGACCGCGGTCACGATGGTGGCCGAGATCGTCGGCGGTACCCTCGCCGGTTCGGCGGCCCTCGTCGCGGACGGCTGGCACATGGCCACGCACGCAGCAGCCCTCGGTATCGCCGCGCTCGCCTACCGCTTCGCGCGGCGGTACGCGAACGACCGCCGCTTCTCGTTCGGCACGGGCAAGATCGGCGACGTCGCGGCCTTCGCCAGCGCCATCATCCTGGGGATGATCGCCCTCTACATCGGCGTCGAGAGCGCCCATCGCCTCGTCGCGCCGGTCGCCATCGATTTCGGGCAGGCCCTGCCGATCGCGGTGGCCGGCCTTCTCGTCAACGCGGCGAGCGTCTGGCTCCTCCACGACGATCACGATCATCACCACGACCACGCCGACGCCTCCCACCACGAGGGGCATGCTCACGGCCATGAGCACGATACGAACTACCGCGCGGCCTACGTCCACGTGCTCGCGGACATGCTCACCTCGGTCCTGGCGATCGCCGCGCTGCTCGGCGGCCGGTATCTCGGCCTTGTCTGGCTCGACCCGCTGATGGGCCTCGTCGGCGCGGCGGTGATCGCGGCCTGGTCGGTGAGCCTGATCCGGTCGGCGGGGGCGGTGCTGCTCGATATCGTCCCGAGCGGGCAGATCGAGGATCAGGTCCGCCAGCGTCTGGAGACCGATGGCGACCGCGTGACGGACTTCCATCTCTGGCAGATCGGTCCGGGGCATCGGGCGGCCGTGGTCGCGATCGTCACCGACCGCCCGCAGCCGCCCTCCGCCTACAAGGCCCGCCTCGCCGGCATCCGCGATCTGAGCCACGTCACCGTCGAGGTGCAGCCCTGTCCGCATCACGCCTGAGCGCGGTCTCTCCCCAACCGCGCGCGATGTGCTAGTTCGCCGCGGATGAGCAACCACCTCTTCGCCCTGGTGCGCGGGGCGCTGCCGGCGGAGCCGGCCGCCCGCACCTTCATCGAGACCGCCGAGGGATGCCGCTACAGCTACGCGGACCTCATGGCCCGCTCCGCCGCCTACTCCGCGGCGCTGACGGCGATGGGCGTGCGCCCCGGCGACCGCGTGGCCGCGCAGGTCGAGAAGAGCGCCGAGGTGATCTTCCTCTATCTCGGTGCCGTCCGGGCGGGCGCGGTCTTCCTGCCGCTCAACACCGCCTACACCGCGCCGGAGATCGCCTATTTCCTCTCCGACGCCGAGGCCGCCCTGTTCGTCTGCGACCCCGGCCGTCGCGAGGCGCTGGAGCCGGTGGCGGCGCAGGCGGGCGTGCCCCGCGTGCATACCCTCGACGCGGCGGGCCAGGGCACCATCGCCGAGGCTGCCGACGCCGCGGCGGGTGACTTCGCCGACGTGCCCCGCGGGCCCGACGACCTCGCTGCGATCCTCTACACCTCCGGCACCACCGGGCGCTCGAAGGGCGCGATGCTGACGCACCGCAACCTCGCCTCGAACGCGGTGACGCTCGCCGCGCTCTGGCGCTTCACCGCCGCCGACGTGCTGATCCACGCCCTGCCGGTGTTCCACACCCACGGCCTGTTCGTGGCGACGAACATCGTGCTCGCGACCGGCGGCGGCATGCTCTTCCTGCCGAGGCTCGACGCGCGGCTGATCCTGTCGCTGATGCCGCGGGCGACCGCGATGATGGGCGTGCCAACCTTCTACACGCGCCTCCTCAAGGAGCCCGGCCTGACCCGCGAGGCGGCGGCCGGGATGCGCCTGTTCGTCTCGGGCTCGGCGCCGCTGCTCGCCGAGACGCATCGGGAGTGGCGGGCCCGCACGGGCCACGCCATCCTCGAGCGTTACGGCATGACCGAGACCAACATGAACACCTCAAACCCCTACGAAGGCGAGCGCATCGCCGGCACCGTGGGCTTCCCCCTGCCGGACGTGGCGTTGCGCGTCACCGATCCCGACACCGGCCGCGTGCTCGGCACCGACGAGGTCGGGATGATCGAGGTGAAGGGCCCGAACGTGTTCACGGGCTACTGGCGGATGCCGGAGAAGACGGCGGCCGAGTTCCGGGCCGACGGCTTCTTCATCACCGGCGACCTCGGCAAGGTCGATCCGCAGGGCTACGTCCACATCGTCGGGCGGGGCAAGGACCTCATCATCACCGGCGGCTACAACGTCTACCCGAAGGAGATCGAGACCGAGATCGACGCGATGCCCGGCATCGTCGAGTCGGCCGTGATCGGCCTGCCCCACGCGGATTTCGGCGAGGGCGTCACCGCCGTCGTCGTCGCCGGGGAGGGCGCCCCGGACGAGGCCGGCATCCTCTCGGCCCTGGAGGGGCGGCTCGCCCGGTACAAATGCCCGAAGCGGGTGATCTTCGCCGAGGATCTGCCCCGCAACGCCATGGGCAAGGTCCAGAAGAACCTGCTGCGCGAGCGCCTCTCCGGTCTCTACGCCACGTAGGGGAGGGGACGGGAACATCCCCTCGGGAGCCGGGTTCCCAAGCCGCGCTTCCTTACCCCCCGAGACCCGATGGCCGCCACCGCTCCGCCGCCCCGCCCCGCCAGCGAGGGCGGGGGCTCGCTCCTCTGGACGCTCGCCCTCGGGACGGCCCTCGTCGCCCTGGCGGGCGCGCGTCGGCGCGAGCGGCACCGCTATCCGCCGGGCCGGCCGGAGCGGCGCGGAGAGGGCGCCCATTCCCACGAGGGCCGCAGCGCCGAGCTCGTCGCGGCGACGCAGAGGGATCGCGGCCGCCACGCCGCGAGCCCGGTGCAGATTCCGCCCCGCGGCTGGCGGGACGTGCTCACCCGCGTCTATATGGAGTTCAACAAGGACCGCGTGCTCTCGGTCGCGGCCGGCGTGACCTTCTACTCGCTGCTGTCGCTCTTCCCGGCGGTCGCGGCGCTCGTCTCCTGCTACGGCCTCTTCGCCGACGTGCAGGTCATCAACGAGCACCTCGCCACGCTCCAGGGCGTGCTGCCCTCCGGCGCCATCGACATCATCGGCGAGCAGGTGAAGCGCATCGCCGCCAAGGGAGGCGGCACCCTGGGCCTGACCTTCTTCACCAGCCTCGCGCTCTCCCTCTGGAGCGCGAACGCCGCCATGAAGGCGATGTTCGACGCCCTGAACATCGTCTACGACGAGGAGGAAAAGCGCTCCTTCGTCATGCTCAACCTGCGCTCGCTCGCCTTCACGGGCGGGGCGCTCATCTTCACGATGCTGGCGCTCACCTGCATCGTCGTCCTGCCGGTCGTGTTCAAGTTCGTCGGCATCAGCGACGGTGCGTGGCTCGTCGCGCTGCTGCGCTGGCCGGTGCTGCTCCTGGTGATGCTCGGCGCGCTCTCCGTGCTCTACCGCTACGGGCCGAGCCGGGAGAAGGCGCGCTGGCGCTGGGTCGGCCTCGGCAGCGTCGTCGCCGCGCTTCTCTGGATCGGCGGATCGCTGCTCTTCTCCTGGTACGTCGCCAGCTTCGGCACCTACAACGAGACCTACGGCTCGCTCGGCGCCGTCGTCGGCTTCATGACCTGGATCTGGATCTCCTCGACCATCGTGCTCCTCGGCGGCGAGATCAACGCCGAGGTCGAGCACCAGACCGGGCGCGACACGACGACCGGCGCCGAGCTCCCCCTCGGGGCCCGGGAGGCGCGCATGGCCGACACCGTGGGCGCCGCGACCTGAGGCTCCTCTCGCCGACGAGGGCGCGGAACCCCATATGATAACAACACGATAGGGGAGACGATCGATGAGCGTCCGCGAAGTCAGCGCGCCCGAGACCCGCACCGAGGAGGAGTGGCGCGCCATTCTCACGCCGGAGCAGTACCACGTGCTGCGCGAGCACGGCACGGAGTGGGCCGGCACCAGCTGCCTCCTGCCGGAGAAGCGCCCCGGCACCTTCCACTGCGCCGGCTGCGGCACGCCGCTCTTCGCCACGGGCACGAAGTTCGAGTCCGGCACCGGCTGGCCGAGCTTCTTCGAGCCCCTCGACGGTGCCGTGGAGACGCAGAGCGACCGCAGCCATTGGATGGTGCGCACCGAGGTCCACTGCGCCCGCTGCAAGGGCCATCTCGGACACGTCTTCGACGACGGTCCGCCGCCCACCGGCCTGCGCTACTGCATGAACGGCATCGCGCTGACCTTCGAGCCCTCCGAAGAGGCTTGAGGCCTCAAGCGAGCCCGATCTCCCGAAGCGTGGCGACGACCCTGCGCCGTGTCTCGACGGAAAGCGGCTGGATCGGGCGCGGCGGCGCCGTCGCGCAGAGACCGAGCGCCTCAGCCGCCGCGTAGATCACCCGAAGGCTCGAGAACTCCCGGAACAGCGCCCAGAGCGGTTCGAGCCGCCCATTCAACCGCCGCGCCTCATCGGCGCGGCCGGACCGCGCCGCAGCGACGATCTCGGCGCAGGAGTCGGGAAACAGGCCGGCGGCGACGCCGTACCAGGCGTCGCCGCCGGCGATCAGGGCCTCGGCCGCGTGCCAGTCGACGCTGTAGCCGAGGGGGAAGCCGTCCGGCACCGCCCGGCGGAGGGTGTCGAGATGCGCCGCCGCCTCGCTCGGCGCCGGCGAGGGCGACTTCAGGGCGACGATGCCCGGCACCCGGCTCAAGCGGCCGACGAGGGCCGGCGTGAAGCGGAAATGCGTGGTGCCGGGATTGTCGTAGATGCAGAGCGGCAGCCCGCTTCCCTCCGCGACGGCGACGAAATGGTCGAAGACCTCGTCCTCCGTCAGCGGCGTGTAGGAGACTGCCGCGAGGAGCCCCGCCGACGCCCCCGCCGCATTCGCGTCGCGGGCGAGCGCGATCGCCTCGTCGGTGCGGAGCGCCCCGACGCCGACGAGGATCGGAACCCGTCCGGCCACTTCCTCGACCGCGGCCTCCAGCGCGCGAAGGCGCTCCTGGCGGGCGAGGTAGGCGTAGGTGCCGGTGCTGCCGAGCAGGCCGATCGAGTCCACGGGAGCCGCCGCGAGCCGGGCGACGAGCCGGCGCAGGGTGGGCGCGTCGACCGTGCCCTCCGGCGAGGCCGGCGTGATCGGGAAGGCGGAGAGTCCGGTCAGGCGCGGCGGCATCCACGCACGATGCGGATCGCCCGCCGAGGCGTCAATCCATGTGCGCCCATGGCGGGACGGCCTTGATTTCGGCACGGTTTGCCGTAGTCCCTAAGGCTATCTGAGGTAGTCGCGACCGGCCGCCGCAGGCTGTCGAAGGTCGACGGAGGTTGAGTATGAGCGTCGTTCGACGGTTTCTCGTAGCGCCATCCCTTGTGCGTCTGATCCGCAAGGAGCGCGGCAGCACCCGCATCACCGAGGGTTACTTCGCGCCGCAATCGGGCCGCACCTCTTTCGTGCGCGTCGACGGTCAGGTCTGCCATCTCGTGCTCGTGGCTCCCGGCGCCGACGGCAAGAGCGTCGAGGAGCGGACCGAGGTGCCGCGCGCCCATGGCGACGCGCTGCTCGACGTCTGCTCGGGCAAGGCCTCCTACGAGCGCACCGCCGTGCAGGTCGGCGGCCGCGAGGCCCTGATCGACCGCTATGTGGCCCCAGCGCCCCTCGACATCGTCTCGGTCGCGTTCGACGCCGAGAACGAGGCGACCGGCTTCTCGCCACCCCTGTGGTTCGGCCGCGAGGTCTCCTCGGACAACGCCTACGACCGGCACACCGTCGCCCTGCAGGGTGCTCCGCAGGCCGGCGAGGTCGGGCTGACCAACGCCGCCCTCGACGCCGTGCTCGACCTCATCGAGCCCCGCTTCGGCTTCGGCCGCTTCGGCGGATCACGGGCTCCCGAGACGGGCTCCCGAGACGAGGACCCGTCCGCCGCCCTGCGCCGCATGGCCGGCCCGGCCGCGCAGCCGGCCGCCGCCACGGCACCCGTCGCGGCGCCCGTCGAGCCGCCGGAGCCTGAGGTTCTGCCGCAGGCGAAGGCCCCCGAGCCACCGGCACCGGAGCCCAAGGCACCGGAGAAGCCGCCGGAGCCGAAGCCGGCGGAGAGCAAGGCTCCCGAGGCCAAGCCCGCCGAGGCGCCCGCGCCGCAGCCGGAGGCGAAGCCCGCCAAGGACGCGGATGCCCGCATGGACGACGTCTTCGAGAGCCTCTCCCAGGCGCTCGGCGCCGCGATCCAGCCCGCCGCTCCGGCGCCGGCCGCCAAGGCCGAGGAGGACCCCGGCGCCTCCTTCGAGCGCTGGACGGTGCGTCCGCGCCGCAACCTCACCCCGAACTGAGACGATCCCCGGCTTCACGCCCGTGTTTGGACCCCGGACGCCCGCTCGCGAGAGCGGGCGTTTCCGTTTGGCGGCCGCGAGAAGCGTCGCATCGCGGCAACGGCGGATCGGAACGTTTGTCACCGCTTCGTGCCGCTGGAATAGGACAGGTGCGTTGAGCGTGCTCGCCAAACTCGCTAGCGTCGACCGATAACGGGAGGCCGCGCCGCGAGCGCAGGGATCAGAGACGATGGCGCAGGCAACGATTCCGGCCGAGGCCGCCCACGGCGCTCCTCCCGCCCAAGAGCCCTGGTACAAGGTCCTCTACATCCAGGTCCTGATCGCCATCGTCCTCGGCGTCGCCCTCGGCTACTTCTATCCCGAGGCCGGCAAGTCGGTGAAATGGCTCGGCGACGCCTTCATCGCGCTCATCAAGATGATGATCGCGCCGATCATCTTCTGCACCATCGTCCACGGCATCGCCTCGATCGGCGACCTCAAGAAGGTCGGCCGCGTCGGCCTCAAGGCGCTGATCTACTTCGAGGTCGTCTCGACGCTGGCGCTGCTGATCGGCATCCTCGTCGGCGAGATCATCCAGCCCGGCGCCGGCTTCAACGCCGACGTCTCCAAGCTCGACGCCAAGGCGGTGGAAGGCTACGCCAGCAAGGCCGCCGCGGATTCGACCGTGGCGCACATCCTGGGGCTGATCCCGAAGAGCTTCTTCGACGCCTTCGCCACCGGCGACCTGCTCCAGGTGCTCCTGATCTCGATCCTCACCGGCGTCGTCGTCACCGGTCTGGGCGAGCGGGCGGCCGGCGTCTCCCACGCCATCGACACCGCCGGGCAGATCTTCTTCCGGATCATCGGCCTCATCGTGAAGCTCGCGCCCATCGGCGCCTTCGGCGCGATGGCCTTCACCATCGGGCAGTACGGCATCGGCAAGGTCGTGGACCTCGCCTGGCTGGTGGGCACCTTCTACGTCACGGCGCTGCTGTTCGTGATCGTGGTGCTCGGCACCATCGCGCGCTTCTCCGGATTCTCGATCTTCCGGTTCCTGGCCTACATCAAGGACGAGTTGCTCATCGTGCTCGGCACCTCGTCCTCCGAGACGGTGCTGCCGCACATCATGGCCAAGATGCGCCGCCTCGGCGCCTCGGACTCCGTCGTCGGCCTCGTGGTGCCGACCGGCTACTCGTTCAACCTCGACGGCACCAACATCTACATGACGCTGGCGACCCTGTTCCTGGCCCAGGCGGTCGGTGCCGATCTCACCATCGGGCAGTACGCCACCATCATCCTCGTCGCGATGCTGACCTCGAAGGGCGCCTCGGGCGTCACCGGTGCCGGCTTCATCACGCTGGCCGCGACGCTCGCCGCCATCCCCAACAACCCGGTGCCCGTCGCGGCGATGACGCTGGTGCTGGGCATCGACAAGTTCATGTCCGAGTGCCGGGCGCTGACGAACCTCGTCGGCAACGGCGTCGCCTGCGTCGTGGTCAGCCGCTGGGAGGGCGAGCTCGACAAGGACAAGCTCAACCAGGTGATGGCGCACCCGGTCGCGATCGGCACGCAGATCTCCGACGCGCCGCCGGCCCCCCTGGACGAGCCCGCGGCTGGGGCCGCGCCCGGCAAGGTCGCGCCGGCGGAGTAGCCCGGCTACGCGCTCGTCCGGCCTTCGCGCGCGCCGATCCTTGCGCTAGGAGCGGCGGCGCGGCCCTTCGCACTGGCGGGGCGCGCCGCGTGAAGCCCGGCCGCCGATGCGACGCCTCCTTGCCAACACCACCGCCTTCTACGGCGCGCAGCTCCTCGCCCGGCTGATCAACTTCGGCTACCTGCTCGTCCTGGCGCGGACGCTGGTGCCGGACGCCTTCGGGCATCTCAACCTCGCCCTCTCGGTCCTCGTCATCGCCGATACCTGCGCCGATCTCGGCCTGTCGCGGCTCGCCCTGCGGGAGATGTCGCGCGATCCCGAGGCCGCGTCGCGCTACCTGAGCGCGCTTTCGGTCTTGAAGGCGCTCACCGCCGCGCTCTGCTACGCCGGCAGTGTCGCCTTCGCCTGGTTCGGCGGATATCCCGCCGAGGTCACGGCGATGATCGCGCTGTCCGGGCTCGGTCTCGTCTTCACCGGCAGCTCGATGCTCTTCGAGAGCGCCCTGCACGTGCGCCAGCGCTTCGGCTTCGTCTCCCTGGCTCATCTCACCCTGAGCCTGCTCCAGGCCGCCACAGGATTTCTCGTCCTGGGCGCCGGAGGCGGCGCGCTCGCCATCGCCGGCACGGCGATCCTCACCAACGGCGCCTACTGCGCCATCGTGTTCGTCGGGCTCCGCCGCGCCGGGATCGTCCTGAGCCCGACCGTGGCGCCTTCCTTCTGGCGCGCGTGCCTCGTCCAGTCGGCGGCCTACGGAGCGATGGCGATCCTCTCGATCCTCTCGACCCGCGTCGAGCTTCTGGTGCTCGGCTGGTTCGCGGCCGGCGCCGATCTCGGCGCCTACAGCATCGCCCTGAAGCTGATGGAGGCGGCGCTGCTCGCGCCCGTCACGCTGGGCATCGTCGTCGCGCCGACCTTCGCCCGCCACCATGCCGGCACGGGCGAGGAGCTCGCGAGCCTCTACCTGCGCGTGCTGCGCTTCGGCCTGCTCGCCGCGATCCCCGGCGCGCTCGTCGCCGGGCTTGTGGTCGGGCCGGTCACGAACGGCCTCGTCGGCGGCCGCTACGCCGGGCTCGAGGAGCTGCTGCGCGTGATGTTCGCCGCCTTCCCCTTCGCGGCGGCGCACTGCCTCAACATCGGCCTGCTGCTCGGCTCGGACCGGCAGCGGGGTACGCTCGCCCTCGTCGCCGGGCTGCTGGCGCTTCAGGTCGGCATCAGCGCGACCCTGGTCTCGCAGCTCGGCACCGACGGCGCGGCGCTGGCCTTCCTCGCGATCAACGTCGTTTCCGGCATCGCCTCGACGCTCTGCGTCTGGCGCTGGTTCATGCGCGGGGCGCGGCTCGGGCAGGCGATCCTGCCGCCGCTCGCGGCCGGCGCCGTACTCCTCGGGCTGGCGCTCCTCGGCCAGCCCGTCGCCGCGCTGATCGCCTTCGCGGCGATCGGCGGGATCGTGGCGCTCGGCCTGCCGCTGCCGGCCTACCGGGAAACCGCGCCGGCCTGACGTCCTAGCGCAGCCGTCCCGAGCCGCCCTCCGCGGCGAGCTGCGGCCGGAGCGGGCGACCGCCCGTCTCGTGGAGGCCGGGGAAGCGGGCGGCCATCCGCCGCTCCTCCAGCCACCACAGCAGCAGGCCGAAGGCCGGGATCAGGGCGAGGGCGGCCACCAGCGCCGCGAGCGCCAGGATCAGCCGGCTGGGCCCCGTCGGCAGCACCGGCCGGGTCGGCGGGTCAATGACCTGGATGCGGATCTTCACCTCCTGCGCCTTCATCACCCGACGGTCCTCGGAGGCCTTGCGGTAGGTCTGATAGGCCTCCGAGGCGATCTCGAGATTGCGGCCGGCGCGGTTGAAGTCGCTCTCGACGCCCTGGAGCGTGCGCAGCCGCTCGCGATAGGCGGCGAGCGTCTCGCGCACGATCCGGCTCTCCCGCGCGAGCGCCGCCTCGACGGTGGCGATCTGCCGGTCGAGCTCGCGCACCTCGCGGCTGTCGGGCGTCACGGAGACGAGGAGGCGGGCGCGGTCGACGCGCATCGTGTTGAGCTGCGCCTGGAGCGCCGAGATCTGCCCGCCGACGATGGTGGAATCGCCCTGGCCGGCGCCGGTGCCGTCGAGCGCCGTGTCGGCGCCGTTCGCGGCAGCGATGTCGGCCACGGGCCCGAGCTTCTCGATGCGGTCGAGGAGGAAGGTCTTCTCGCGCTTGAGGTCGACGATCTTGTAGCGCTGGCCGAGCGCGCTCATGTCACGCTCGGCCTTGTCGAGCTCGTCGCGGGCGCGCTTCGACTGCTCGACGAAGAGGTCGTAGCCGTCCGACAATCCGTTCAGCTCGCCGACCTTGGCCTGGAACAGCTCGATCAGCGCGTCGAGAACCAGCGGTGGCACCCGCGGGTTGCGCCAGCGGAAGGCCACCGAGATCACCTGCGTCTGGCGCACGGGGTAGACCTGGAGCGACTTCTCCACCGCCTCGATCAGAGCCTCGCGGGGATCGACCGGCTCGACGAGCCGCGCCGAGACCAGCACGCCGTTGATCGCCTCGCTCACGGTGCGGATCGTGCCGGCGATGGCCTGCATCAACGCCGAGCTCGGCTCGGGATCACGGAAGGCGTCCATGCCGAGCTTGTCCACCACCGCCACCACGAGGTCGTGGGAGCGCAGGATCTCGGATTGCGAGGTCACCGCCTCGACCGCCTGGAGCTGGGTGCTGTTGTACTGCACGTCCGCCCGCGACAGCGACACGCCGCGCCCCTCGAAGTTGACGAGGAGCTTGCCGACCGACTCGTAGGCGGGCTTCTTCAGGTAGATCCCGGCCATCGCCGCGCCGAAGAAGCCGGCGAAGACGAGAAAGGCGAGGAACGGGCGGCGGCGCAGCGCCGCCAGCGTGCCGGAGACGAGACTCATCGAGGATACTCCGCGCGGTCGGCGCCGCGCTCGACGGAAGGCTGGCGTGGGCGATCGAGAATGATCGCCAGTGGGAACAGGAACCCGAACAGCAGCAGCGTGCTCGAGAAATGCGTGTAGGCCGTCACGGTGGCGGCGTTGAGGAGGTAGACGAGGGTCCCGAGCAGCACCGAGACCCCGAGCGCCGAGGTGTCCGGGTAGGGTGCCCGCGCCACGCGGAGCATCACCCGCGCCAGCGCCACGAGGAAGACGGCGAAGGCGACGATTCCGACGATGCCGGTCTCGGCGGCGAGCTGGAGGTAGAAGCTCTCGGCCACGCGGATGCGCTCGACGGCATCGGCGCCGAACTCGTTCACTGGGCCGATCCGGTGGGCACGCATGGCGTCGAGATAATATTCGGGGAAGTTGCCGAAGCCGACGCCGAGGAGCGGATGGTCGCGGAACAGGGAGGCGGCGGTCTCCCAGAGCTTCTGGCGGAGCGTCACGTTGTCCATGTCGTTGAGCCGCTCCGAGACGCGGGCTCCGAGCCAGGGCCAGGCGAGCAGGCCGCCGAGCGCCAGGCCGATCGCGCCGGTCGCAAGCCAGCGGCGGAGCGCGGGCACGGTCAGGCCGGCGATCACCGTCGCCAGCAGCGCCGCTCCCGTCGCCGTGCGGGAAAAGCTCGTGGCGAGGCCGACGAGGCAGATCGCGGCGGCCGCGCCGTAGACGAGGCGCCGCCGCCAGCCCGGAGCCGTGCCGAAACGGACGACCGCGTAGGGGTAGACCATGCCCACGCAGGTCGCGAACTCGATCGGCTGGCTGAAGACGCTGAAGCTCCGGTAGGCGATGTCCGCCCCGAGCTGGTCGCCGGTGAAGTAGAAGGTCGACCAGTCCTCCTTGCCCTGCGGGATGAGGATGTTCTGGAGGAGCCAGTTCTCGCCGACCCGGAACTCGTAGATTGCGTAGAGCGAGATCGCGACGGCCGCGGCGAGAAGCGCGGCAAGCACCCGCTCCACGTCCGCCCGCTCGCGCACGATCACCGTGATGGCGACGAAGGTGGCGAGCGGAAAGGCGAAGGCCTTCAGCCACATGTTGATGCCTTCCGAGCCCGTGCCCGGATCGATCAGCGACAGGGCCGCGACGAAGGCGAAGGCGAGGAAGGGCCGCAGGGCCGGCCTGTCGAGAAGGCCCGGTCGGCTCGCCGGGTGCGGCGCGGCCATGGCCTTCAAGATCAGGCAGCCGAGGAGCGTCAGCAGCATGGTCAGCGCCACCGGCGGCGGCGGCAGCGGACCGATCGGCGGCGGGCGCACGTAGAGCGGCACGGCGAGCTGCACGAAGGCGTAGAGCGCCAGCGCCCAGGGCGGAGAGACGAAGCACAGCACGACGTAGAGGCCGGCGGCGAGGATCAGCGCCGGCAGCACCGGCTGGAAGGAGAAGGCCGCGCCGAGCAGCACCGCGCCCGCGACGGCGGCAAGGGTCGCCGCCGGCCGCCAGGCCGTCTCGCCGCCCAGGATGCCGCTCGGCGCACTCAACCTCTCGCTCTCCCCGCTTGCCCGCAGGCCGCTTCTGTGATGCTAACCGGCCCCGAAAGGCGTGCGGAGGCGGCCCGCCGCCGCGCCGATGCCCGTCGTGGCCGGCCGCTCGAGCGCCGCCAGCATCGCATACAAGGCCGCGGCCGTTGATCCGGGGGCTCTACCGAATGCGCCTGCGCCTCCTCGCCCTGCTCTGCGCGCTGGCGCTGCCCTCGGCCGCCCGGGCCGAGCCCGTGGTCGCCGTCTCGGGCGTGCCCCGCGACCTCGCGCAGACGCGGGACTGGGACCGCATCTTCGCCGATCTCAGGGCGAACGGCGTCACCGCCTTCTTCCCGACCTTCCAGTATGTCGAGCAGCCGGAGGCCAAGAGCCTCGGCTTCGAGACCGAGTTCGTGCCGCCCTGCAAACCCGACGCCCCGGCCTTCGCGGCGATGCGCCGGCACGGCATCCGCCTGCTGGCGCCGGGCGGCCTGCTCTACCCGGCCGACGCGATGCCGGCCGCCGGCGAGGCCGACCCGCTGCGGGCGCTCATCGCCTGCACCGGCCGCGACGGGATCGCCGGAGTCGTCGCCTATGACGAGCCGCCGCACCAGGGGGTGAAGCTCTCGGCCTCCGAGGCGCTCTACAGGCGGGTGAAGGCCATCGACGCGAGCCTGCCGGTGATGATGGTCCACGCGCCGCTGGTGATGGACCGGCCCGAGCTTCAGACCCGAATCGGCCGCAAGCGCTACCTCGACGAGGTCAAGGCGCATGGCCGCTTCGCGAACATGGTCGGCTTCGACGTCTATCCGATCCCGCAGGAGCTCGCGCAGACCGCGCTTCCCGCCCTCGACGTGGCGCAGGCGGGACCCGCCGAGACGGTGCGCGCCTACGCCGACTGGGTCGCCCGCGAGCTGCCCGACAAGCGCCGCTTCATGGTGCTCCAGGGCTTCTCCTACGCCGACCAGTACGACCCGGCGGTGGTCGCCGGCATGAAGGGCTCGCCGATCCTCGATATCGTGCGCCCGCCGACGAAGGCCGAGCTGCGCGCGATGACGGATGCCGCCGTGGCGGGCGGCGCGGAAATCGTGGTGTTCTGGGGAACGAGCTTCATCGCCAAGGCCGAGTCGCCCGCCTGGGGCGACATCCTCGCGGTCTCGAAGGCGGTCGCCCCGCCGCGCTGAGGCGCACGGTATCAAGGCGCGTCCGGCAGAAGGACGAGATCGCGCACCGCCTCCGGGTCGCCCTCCATCGCCACCGGCACCAGCGCCGCTGCGGGCGCATCCCAGGCCAGCGCCGCGTAGCCGAGCCGGGCGAAAGGTTCGAGCACGTCGCCGGCCCGGAAGCCCATGTTGGCGAGCTTCGGCGGGTTGATCTCGCAGCACACGACCGGCCGCGTCGCGGCGAGGAAGGCGCTGCCGCCGCGCAGCACCAGGGGCTCGGCGCCCTCGACATCCATCTTCACGAAGGCGACCGCCGGCTTCCCCTGCGTTTCCCAGACATCGTCGAGGCGGCGCACGCCGACGCTCACCGCGCCGTCGCGCTCGCTCTCCGGGGCCAGTGCGCCGCGGCCGACATCGTCGGGCACGTAGAGGGTGGCGCGGCCCTCGCTCTCGCCGAGCGCCGTGGTGTGGACATGGGCGCTGGCATGCCCCGACAGCTCTAGCGCCTCGGCGAGCGCGGCGGCTGTCTCCGGCCCCGGCTCGAAGGCGTCGACGCGGCCCGTTGGCCCGGCCCGCTCGGCCATGCGCAACGTCCAGAGGCCGAGGTTCGCGCCGATGTCGTAGCAGCGGTCGCCCGGCTTCACGAACCGGTCGATGGCGTGGCGCACGGAGGGCTCGTAGGCATCGCGCAGGAGGAAGATGCCGGCGCGGATGCCGTGTTCGCCGGGCCGCGCCTGGAGGCGCATCCGCGAGCGGCCGTGGAGGGGCACCACCGGCCGGGCGCTCGCCATCCGATAGGCCTTCCAGAGCAGGATGCGCGCCCCCAGGCGGTGCAGCGGCACCTCGGCGGAGCGTTCGCGCAGCTCGCGCAGGCTCTCGATCAGGCTCACGGGGACTCCGGCGCGGGCTCGGCGAGAAGGCCCCTCATGAGATGGGAGGCGTGGCTCGCGGCGTAGATCTTGTCGGCGACGACCCGCCGCTCGCACAGGCGCGCCAGCGGCGCGTAGACGGCGGCGTCGACGGCCGGGTGAAGAAGGAGGCGCAGCAGCGCGAGCTTGCCGGCTCGTCCGGGCTCCAGGAGGCCGCCGGTGAGCCGGGCGAAGTTCTCGGGGTTGATGCTGCGCAGGGCCCGCACTGCGCGTCCGACCTGCTCCATGCGCCGCAGCGATTCCGGCAGGGTGATCGGGTGGAGATGCCGGCCGAGCGCCTCGGCGTTGTAGCGCAGGCTCAGGCCCCGCGCGAACAGCCGCTGACCCCATTCGGAGTCCTCGCAGAAGCGCAGGCGCTCGTCGAGGAACTGGCCGGTCTCGCGGAGGAAATCGCGCTTGAGCGAGACGTTGCTCGTGTAGAAGTAGCCGTAATCGACCGCCTCGCCGTGCCGGATGCGGCCGTAGCCGAACTGGCTGCCGCTCGTCTCCAGCCAGCGCATCAGCGGCGTCACCTCCGGCGGCTCGGCCCAGAGGATGCGGCCGAGCACCGCGACCGCCGCCTCGGGATGGCGCGAGTCGTGCCACGCCGAGTGCTCGGCGATCAGGTTCGGCTCGGGCAGGATGTCGTCGCCCGCGATCAACAGTATCCGGCCCTGCGCCTCCCGCAGGGCACGGTTGCGCGCGGCGGAGGGGCCGCAGTTGGCGTCCTGGACGAAGAAGCGGAGCGGATAGGGCAGCGAACCCGCGATGTCCCCGAGCATGACCGGCGTCCCGTCGCCGGAGGCGTCGTCGACGACGATGATCTCGAAGCGTCCCGCCGCCCGCTGCTCTCCATAGAGCATCAGCGTGCGATGCAGGATCGCAGCGCGCCGGTAGGTCGGGATTACGACGCTGACGTCGAACGCATGCATCGTCGATCGAAGCTCTCACCTTCGCGGCGGTATGATGTCAGCTTAGCCGCTCTGCGCCCTCAACTGCGAAGTCAGAGTGCGTATCCTTGGAAGTTGTCAAGGCGCGATGTCGTGAGACGCTAAGTCAAGTCATCGTGCGCGTGTTTACAGTCTGTTATCGTTAATCTAGAAGCGCCTCACAGTGAAGTCTGGTTCGGGGTCCGCGAGGTTGCACGCTGCCGAAGGCTCGGCGCGAAGCCCATGCGAGGCACCGGACTTGGTTAACGCGGACGTGCCGCCCCGCACTGCCGGGCGGCATTCCTCTGCGTAGGAAGGCACGACCGTCGAGGCGCCTGAAGCGTCGGCGGTCGAGGCGATGGGCGGGGCGGGGCGATGCGTATCTATCACGTCGAAGTGCCGCGCCTTGCCGTGCTCCTCGCGGCGGTCGACGTGGCCGCGGTGAGCGCCGTGGTCCTGGCGGCGAAGTCCACCGGCTTCGGACCGGTCTCGGCGGCAGGGCCCGCAGTCCTCCTCTGGTCGATCGTCATCCCCGCCTTCGCGATGGGGCTCTACCAGCGCTCGTTCCTGGGGCTGCATCGGCTGCCCACCCGTGCGGTCAGCGTGTTCGCCGCCGCCGTGCTCCTCCAGGCTCTCGCCTCCGAGGTGGGCCTTCTCGACCGGTTCGACCTCACGGCCGCCGCGCTCAGCCTGGCCGGCGTGTCGGCGCTGGTGCTCAACCGGCTCGTGACCTGCCGTCTCGCCGAGACGCCGACCTTCAAGAGCCGCGTGCTGCTCATCGGCGACGACCGGTCCGGGCGGCGGCTCGCCGAGATCGAGGCGCGGGCCCGCCCGGCGCGCTTCGTCCAGGCCGGCTTCATCCCGGCGGAGGGCGGAGCCGAGGCCGTCGCCTGCGCCTTCCGGGATTCGCGCATCGACGCCATCGTCCTCGACATCGCCGGAGAGCCCGAGGGGGCGCTGGCCGACGTGCTCCTGCGCGCCCGGCTCGCCGGCGCCCGCGTCGAGACGCTCGGCACCTTCGTCGAGCGCGAGACACGGCAGATCGAGGTCGACGACCGCGAGGCCCTCCGGCTGATCTTCTCCGAGGGCTCGCAGCGCGGTGCGGCGAGCCGCCTCGTCAAGCGCATCCTCGACGTGACGGCGAGCCTCGCGATCCTGCTCACGACCCTGCCGCTGATGCTGCTCGCCGGGCTCGCGGTGGTGCTCTGCGACCGCGGGCCGATGTTCTACCGGCAGGAGCGGGTCGGGCTCGGCGGGCGGAGCTTCCGCATCATGAAGTTCCGTACCATGCGCGTCGACGCGGAGGCCGACGGCGTGGCCCGCTGGGCCGTCGCCGGGGACCGCCGAACGACGGCGGTCGGCCGCTTCCTGCGCAAGTCGCGCATCGACGAGCTGCCGCAGATCCTCAACGTCCTGCGCGGCGACATGAGCCTCGTCGGCCCCCGCCCCGAGCGGCCGCAGATCGTGGCGGAGCTGGAGGCGGCGATCCCGCTCTACGCGCACCGGCACCTCGTGCCACCGGGCCTCACCGGCTGGGCGCAGATCAACTACCCCTACGGCGCCAGCCTCGCCGACGCCGAGCAGAAGACCGCCTACGACCTCTACTACCTGAAGAACGGCAGCGTGATCCTCGACCTCGTCATCCTCGTCCAGACGGTGCGGGTCGTGCTGCTGGCGGAAGGTTCTCGCTGAGGTCTCAGGCGAGCAGGTAGACGATGCCGGACCAGAGGGCGACGGAGGCACCGATGATGGCAGCGGCAGCCCGGCGGCGTGACCAGGCATCGTCAGCGGCGGTCGGCGGCAGGAAACCAGCCGACCCTGAAACGAGCGGGACTTGCATCGTGGCCTCGACCTCCATCGTGGCCCCCACGGTCGCGGGCGCAGCTTGCCAACAAGTTAACGTACCGCGGTCATCCCCGTTGCATAGCGCCTTGTAGTGCAGAGCACGCTCGGATTGCTGCGCCGCACCTGTCGATGGCTCGAGAACGAATGAATTGCGTGGTGAACACTTCGTTCGTGCCTTCATCGCGAGTCGATGCGATGCCGGCGGCGCTGAGCCTGACGCATCAGCACATCCTCGCCGTGGTCGAGAGCGAGCTTGCGGGACGCTCGCCCGGCGGCCGGCTCTCGCTGCTCGATGCCGGATGCGGCGACGGGCTGCTGCTCGGCTATCTCGCCCGCGCGCTGCCGATCCTGCGGCCGGGCGCCGAGCTCGATCTCCATGGCTTCGACGTCGGGGACCACGGCGTGCAGCAGGCGGGCTACTTCGACCGCACCATTGCCGATCTCGACGCGGCCACCGGCGTCTCCTGGCGCGAGCGGCTGGCCCTGATCTCCGAGCGGGACCCGTGGCCCTACGCCGACGCCTCCCTCGACGCCGTGGTCTCGAATCAGGTGCTGGAGCACGTCGCCGACCACGGCCGCTTCTTCGCCGAGACGGCGCGGGTGCTGCGGCCGGGCGGGGTCTCGGTGCATCTTTTCCCGCTCGGCCACGTCGCGGTGGAGCCGCACCTGCACGTGCCCTTCGCCCACTGGTTCGGGGGCTCGGATGCGATCGCCGATGCGATCCGCTGGTCGAACCGCCTCGGCATCGGGCGCTTCCGCGCGGCGGCGGAGACCGACCTCGACCGCTACGCGCGAGCGCACGCGGATTTCCTCGTCCGCTTCACGAACTACCGGACCATGGCCACGCTGATCGCCGAGGCGAAGCGGGCGAAGCTCCACGCAACGTTCCGCTATACGCCGCACTACTATACGGCGAAGCTGCGTGCGATGGCGGGCAAGCCGGCGCGCTACCGCTACGCGGTGCCGGGCGCCCTGCACGGGCTCGCGGCGATGGCGCTGCGCTACGTGTCGAGCGCGACCCTGGTGCTGCGCAAGGACGAGAGCTACAGCCTGCCGGCCCTTCATCCTGAGCCCGTGCCGTGAGCGCCACGCCCCGTAACGCCATCACCGTCGACGTGGAGGACTACTACCACGCCGCGGCGCTCGGCTCGGCCTATCCCCGCTCCGCCTGGGACGAGCTGCCCTCGCGGGTCGAGGACGCGACGCGGCGCATCCTCGACCTCTTCGCGGCGGGCGGCGCCACGGGCACGTTCTTCATCCTGGGCAGCGTCGCGCGGGCGCATCCCGCCCTGGTACGGGCGATCGCCGAGGCCGGCCACGAGGTCGCGAGCCACGGCGATCGACACTACCGCGTCACCGAGCAGACGCCGGAGGTCTTCGCCCGCGACATCCGCGCCGCCAAGGCCGCCGTCGAGGACGCGAGCGGGCAGGCGGTGCAGGGCTACCGGGCGGCGAACTTCTCCATCGACCGCAGCACATGGTGGGCCTTCGAGACGCTCGCCGCGGAAGGCTTCCGCTACAGCTCCAGCGTCAACCCGATCCGCCACGACCATTACGGCGTGCCGGACGCTCCCCGCGCGCCCTTCGAGCCGCTGCCGGGCTTCCTCGAGATCCCGATCACCACGGCGACGCTCGCCGGGCGCCGGCTGCCGGCGGGGGGAGGGGGCTACTTCCGGCTCCTACCCTACGCTCTGTTCCGCTTCGCGCTGGGGCGCGTCAGCCGTGGCGAGGGGCTGCCGCTGAACTTCTACTTCCACCCCTGGGAGGTCGATCCGGGCCAGCCCCGCGCCGATGTCGGCGGGCGCTCGCGCTTCCGCCACTACGTCAACCTCGACCGGATGGAAGGCAAGCTGCGGCGCCTGCTGGCGGACTTCCCCTGGTCGCGGATGGATGCGGTCTACGCGGGCGAGCTCGCCGCGGCCCGGAGCCGGGCGTGAGCGGCGTCGCGCTGTCCCGGTTCAGGATCGGCCTGAAGCGCTGGCTGAAGACGGCGCTGGCGCTGCCCGGCCTCGTGCTGCCGAAGCGGGCCGGACTTCGGGTGCTCTTCTACCACCGCGTCAACGACCACGCCTTCGCGGCGCTCGGGCCCGTCTCCCGCGAGATCAGCGTCGGCGCGGCGGCCTTCGAGCGGCAGATGGCCCATCTCCGTGCCAAGGGCTTCCGGGGGGTGACGCTCGCCGAATTCGAGGCGATGCTGAGCGGTCGCGCACGCCTCGACAGGAAGGCCGTGCTCGTCACCTTCGACGACGGCTACGCCGACAATTGGGAGGTCGCGGCTCCGATCCTCGCCCGCCACGGCATCCCGGCGGTGGTCTTCGCGGTGCCGGGCTTCCTCGGCCGCGAGACCGGCGAGGTCTGGCCGCACGCCGACCCGGCCGGCCTCGGCCGTTTCCTGGGCGAGGGCGATCTTGCGCGCCTCATCGCGAACGGGATCGAGATCGGCTCCCACACCATGACCCATCCGCTCCTCACGCAGGTGCCGGCCGAGGTGCAGCGCCGGGAGCTGAGTGACTCCCGCCGCGCCCTCGAAGCCATGCTCGGCACGCCCGTCACCGCCTTCGCCTATCCCGGCGGCGACACCGACGCAGCCGTCGAGGCGCGGGCGGCGGAGGCCGGCTACGCGCTCGCCTTCACCACGGTGCCCGGCGTGAATCCCGTCGGCAGCCGGCCCCTGGTGCTCCGGCGCACGGAGGTCTCGGCGAGCGACAGCCCCTTCGTATTCCGCATGAAGCTCGCCGGCGCCCTCGACTGGCTCGCCTTCAAGGAGGCGGCCTGGTTCCGGCGCCTCCTCCAGACCGTCAACCGAATGATGATGCCCCTCGTGCGGGCGAGGGCCTGAGGGGATGGCAGCACGGGCCGAGAACGGACGGCGCCTGCGCATCGCTCAGGTGGTGACGCGCATGGATGTCGGCGGCGTGCCCGAGCACGTGCTGACGCTGGCGCGCGGGCTCGCCGCCTCCCACGAGGTCACCGTGGTCTGCGGCAGCATCGACACCCGCAACGCCGCCGCGCTGGCCGAGGCCGGCGTCGGGGTCGAGCATGTCGACTTCCGCCGTCTCCTGCACCCGGCCGGGGACGTGCGGGCCTTCGCCGGATGCCTGCGTCTGTTCCGGGACCGGCGCTTCGACGTCGTCCACACCCACATGTCCAAGGCGGCGCTGGTAGGCACGATCGCCGCGCGGCTCGCGCGGGTGCCGGCGATCGTCAACACCGCTCATAATCTCGGCTTCCTGGCGCTGCGCCGGAAGCTGCTGCGCGGCCTGTTCTGGGCCTACGACCGGGCGCTGTTCTCGCTCGCCATCGACCGGGTCATCACCGTCTCGGAGCGTGTGCGCTGCGGCGCTGTGGACGGCCGCCTCTTCCCCGCCGACCGCACGGTGGCGATCCACAACGGCCTCGCGATCACCGGCTTCGAGGGCCGCTCCTCCGAGGCCAACCGGCTGAGGAGCGAGTTCGGGATCGCGTCCGAGGCCCCGCTGCTCCTCAGCGTCGCCCGCCTCGTCTGGTTCAAGGGTCTCGACAGTCTCGTCGCGGCGCTGCCCGCCGTGATCGCGCGACATCCCGCGACGCGGCTCGTCGTCGTCGGCGCCGGCCCGCTGCTGACCGAGCTGGAGGCGCAGGCCGCCGCGCTGGGCGTGCGCGAGGCGATCGTCTTCGCCGGCGAGCGGACCGACGTGCCGGACTGTCTCGCCGCCTGCGATCTCTTCGTGCTGCCCTCGGTCTCCGAGGGCCTGCCGATCTCGATCCTCGAGGCCATGGCCGCGGGCCGGGCCGTCGTCGCGACCGAGGTCGGCGGCGTGCCGGAACTCGTCACAGAGGGCGAGACCGGGTTCGTCGTGCCGCCGCGCGATCCAGGCGCGCTGGCGGCGGCGCTGCTGCGACTCCTCGACGATCCGGACCTGCGCGCCCGCATGGGCGAGGCCGGGCGCGAGCGGGTGCGCACGGCGTTCTCGCCGGAGACGATGGTGGCGCGGACGCTCGCCCTCTACGAAGAGGTGCTGCGGGAGCGGGGCAGACGATGAGCGACGGCATCGACCGCTACGTTCCCGGCCGCGACGAGGCGGAGATCCTGTCGATGCGGGCCTCCGTCTGGGGCGCCGGCCATCCCCATGGGACGCCCGCCTTCTACGCGTGGCTGTTCGAGCGCAACCCGGCCGGGCGGGGCGGCGGCGTCCTCATCCGCAAGGGCGGAGAGCTGATCGGCTTCGCCGGGGGCACGCCTCGGAGGCTTCGCGTCGGGACGGACACGATTCGCGTCGCCCATGGCCTCGACTACATGGTGGCGCCGGCCTTCCGCGGCCGGCTCGCCGGCAGCTACGCCGTGAAACTCGCCTCCGCCTGGGCGGAGACGAGCCGCGAGGATGGCCACGCCTTCGGCATCAACTTCCCCAACGCCAACTCGGTACGGCTCCTCACCTCCGACCGCCTCGGCTGGACGCCGATCCTGCGCCCGTCCTTCCTGGTGCGACCGCTGCCCGGCCTGCGCTTCACCGAGAGACCACCCGGCGGCCTGCCGCCGTTCCTCGCCAATCTCGGTGGACGCGCGCTCGCCGCCGGCCTCTCCCTGCTGAAGCGCCCACCGAAGGCGCCCCCCGGCCGGATCGTGGAGCTCGACGGGTTTGACGCCCGCTTCGACGCCCTCTGGCACCGCGAGGCGGAGCGCGCCCCCGCCGCCTTCCTGCGGGACGCCGCCACGCTCTCCTGGCGCTACACGAGCCACCCGGCCTACCGCTACCGCATCCTCGCCTTCGAGCGGGGCGACGAGATCGCCGCCTATCTCGTCGCCAGCCCGCGCAGCCTCATGGGGCTTGAGAGCCTGCTCGTCGTGGACGGCTGGGCCGCGCCCTCCGACACCGGTCTCCTCGCCGTGCTCGCCGCCGACCTCGCCCGCCGCGCAGCCAAGGAAGGCGTCGGCATCCTCGGCGCGCAGGTCGTACCGGGCTCGGCCTTCGAAGGAGCGCTCCGCAAGGCCGGGTTCCTGAAGGTGCCGGAGCGCCTCAACCCGAAGCCCTTCGTGCTCGTCGGGCTGCCGCTGGCCGGTGCGGTTCCGGCGGTCACCGACTGGCACGTCACCTGGGGCGACATGGATGTCGTCTGAGCGCGCCGGACATCTCGCCAATCTCGGCTACCGGGACACCTACGTCGCGCATCTGCGCAGCCGCCTGCCGGAGGGCTGGACGCCGTTCAGCGACTTCTTCGGCAACCTCAACCGGCTGCGCACGCTCTCCGGCCTGCTCGATCGGCACCTGAAGGGCCGGGGGCTGACCGTGCTCAACATCGGTTGCGGGCCCTTCGCCACGGAGATCTTCGTGCGGGCGCTGCAGGGCCAGCAGATCGTCTCCTTCGACTACACGGCCGAGTTCGCGCCGTTCTACCCCGTGTTCCGGGCGGACGGGCACCTGACCAAGACCGCCTTCTTGCGGGCGGATGCGCTCAGCGTCGGCTTCCGGCCGGAGAGCTTCGACGCCATCGTCATCCACGACGTCCTCTACGAGACCGGGCTCGACCTGGACGACCTGCTCGAGCGCTTCGCGCCGACCCTGAAGCCCGGCGGCCTCGTCTATCTCGACGCCATGAACGAGAGCACCCGGCGGCTCTGGCGGATGCTCGGCAAGGAGAAGGCCTATCGCCGCTACCGCCGGGAGGACGTGATGGCGTCGCTCCGCAGGCATGGATTCGAGGTGGCCGAGTGGCGGCCGGTGTTCGGCGCGTCCGGCCGCCTGCTGCGCCTGTTCCACGCCGTGCTCTGGCACGGGGCGCGGCTCTGCAACACCTTCGCGGTCGTCGCGGTGAAGGTGCGCCCGGTGAAGACGTCCCCATGACCAGGGTCGCCGTCGTCATCCCGAACTGGAACGGCGAGCGCTGGCTGAGGCCCTGCCTCGATTCGCTCCGCCGCCAGACGTTTCGCGACTTCCACGTCGTCGTCGTCGACAACGGCTCGGTCGACGGCTCGCTCGCCCTGCTGCGTGAGAGCTACCCGGAGGTGCAGGTCGTCGCGAACCCGACGAACCTCGGCTTCGCGGCGGCGATGAACATCGGCATCCGCGCCTGCGAGGAGCCGCTGGTGGCCGCCCTCAACAACGACACCGAGGCGCATCCGGAGTGGCTCGCGGCGCTGGTGGCCGAGATCGACCGGCAGCCGCCGGAGGTCGGCTTCCTCGCCTCGAAGATCCTCGATTTTTCCGACCGGACGGTGATCGACTCGGTCGGCGACGGCTACTGCCGGCTCGGCCTCTCCTACAAGATCGGCGCCGGCTCCCGTGACACCGGACAGTTCCGGGAGCCCTTCGAGGTGCTCAGCGCCTGCGCGGCGGCCTCGCTCTACCGGCGGGAGATGCTCGACGCGATCGGGCTCTTCGACGAGGACTTCTTCGCCTACATGGAGGACGTCGACCTCGGCATCCGCGCGCGGCTCGCCGGCTACCGATGCTTCGCGGTGCCCGAGGCGATCGTCTACCATGTCGGCAGCGCCACCAGCGGCGGCCCGGCCTCCCCCTTCGCGATCCGCCTGACGACCCGCAACCTCTTCGCGCTGATCCTCAAGACCCTACCCCTGTGGATGGTGCCCGGCGTGCTCGCCCTGGCGCTCGCCTCGCAGGGCGCCGTCCTGGCAAAGTCGCTGCTCACCGGCCGCCCGGCCTGGCTGCGGGCGAACCTCTCCGCCTATGGCTCCGGCGTCGCAGCGGCCCTGCGAGAGCTGCCTGCCACGCTGGCCAAGCGCCGCGCGGCGCCGGAACCTGCGCCCGGCGCCGCGGCCGCGCTCGCCCGGCTGATGCCGCTGCTGCCGAAGCGCTGGGAGCGAGCCCCGTGAGGCGGCTGCGCGTCCTCTTCATCGTGCCCCATCCGATCGAGGGGCCGTCGAGCCGGTTCCGGGTCTACCAGTTCCTGCCGACTCTCGCCGCGCACGGGATCGACGCGGAGGTCCGGCCCTTCCTGACCTCCGCCGAGGCGCCGATCATCTACGGCGCGGGCGGCACAGCGGCGAAGGTGGCGCTGACGCTCAAGGCGACCCTGCGCCGGCTCGGCGACGTGCTGCGCGCCACCTGCTACGACGCCGTGTTCGTGCTGCGCGAGGCATTTCCCTTCGGCCCGGCCTTCTTCGAGACGCTGCTGAAGGCCGCGTCCGGCCGGCTGATCTTCGACTTCGACGACGCGATCTACGTGCCGTCCACCGCCTACCGGAATCCCCTCGACCGCCTGCGGGACTGGGGCAAGACCGCCCGCATCGTCGCCCGCGCCGACCATATCCTCGCCGGCAGCCACTATCTCGCCGACTGGGCCGAGGCGCACGCCCCCGGCCGGGTCACGGTGCTGCCGACCGTCGTGGACACGGAGGTGTTCCGCCCCGCCCCGGTGCCGCGCCCGGATGGGCCCTTCACGGTCGGCTGGATCGGCACGCCGCGCGGCACGAGCTACCTGCACCCGCTCATCGGCGCCATGCGGCGGCTGAAGGAGCGGGTGCCCGGCATCCGCTTCACCCTGATCGGCGCCGAGCCCTTCCCCTGCGAGGGCCTGCCCGTGAGCTTCCCGCCCTGGCGCCTCGACACGGAGGTCGACGACATCCGCGCCTTCGACGTGGGGCTGATGCCGCTCGCCGACGACGAGGAGGCCAAGGGCAAGTGCGGCTTCAAGCTCATCGAGTACATGAGCCTCGGCGTGCCGGTGGTGTGCAGCCCGGTCGGCGCCAACCGCGACATCGTGGAGGAGGGCCGCTCCGGCTTCTTCGCCACGAATGAGGACGCGTGGGTCGAGGCCATCGCCCGCCTCGCCGAGGACCCCGCGCTCCACGCCCGCTTCGCAGCGGAGGGGCGCCGCGTGGTGGAAGAGCGCTACAGCCTGGCGGCCGTGGCGCCGGTGCTGGCGGAGACCCTGCGCGAAGTCGTCGAGGGGCTCAATCGTCCATCTTCAGCGCGGCGATGAAGGCTTCCTGCGGGATCTCCACGCGGCCGAACTGGCGCATCTTCTTCTTGCCCTCCTTCTGCTTGTCGAGGAGCTTGCGCTTGCGGGAGATGTCGCCGCCGTAGCACTTGGCCGTCACGTCCTTCGACAGCGCGCGGATGGTCTCGCGGGCGATGATCTTGCCGCCGAGCGCCGCCTGGACCGGAATCTGGAACAGGTGGCGGGGGATGAGGTCCTTCAGCTTCTCGCACATGGCGCGCCCCCGGCTCTCGGCGCGGGTGCGGTGGACGAGCATGGAGAGGGCGTCGACCGGCTCTGCGTTGACGAGGATCGACATCTTCACGAGGTCGCCCTCGCGGTAGTCGGAGACGTGGTAGTCGAAGCTCGCGTAGCCCTTCGATATCGACTTCAGCCGGTCGTAGAAATCGAACACCACCTCGTTGAGCGGCAGGTCGTAGACGACCATGGCCCGCTTGCCGACGTAGTTGAGGTCGATCTGCACGCCGCGCCGGTCCTGACAGAGCTTGAGCACGCCGCCGAGATACTCGTCGGGCGTCAGGATCGTGGCCCGGATCCAGGGCTCCTCGATGGTGTCGATCTTCATCACGTCCGGCATGTCGGCCGGGTTGTGCAGCTCCTTCGTGGTCCCATCCGTCATCTGGAGGCGGTAGACCACGGAGGGGGCCGTCGAGATCAGGTCGAGGTTGAACTCCCGCTCCAGCCGCTCCTGGATGATCTCGAGGTGCAGGAGCCCGAGGAAGCCGCAGCGGAAGCCGAAGCCGAGCGCGGCGCTCGTCTCCATCTCGTAGGAGAAGCTCGCGTCGTTGAGGCGCAGCTTGCCCATGGCCGAGCGCAGGTTCTCGAACTCGGCGGCGTCCACGGGGAACAGGCCGCAGAAGACGACCGCCTGCACGTCCTTGAAGCCCGGCAGCATCGAGGCGGTCTGGCGCTTGTCCTCGGTGATGGTGTCGCCGACGCGGGTGTCGGCGACCTCCTTGATCGAGCCGGTGAGGAAGCCGACCTCGCCGGGGCCGAGCTCGCCGATGTCGGCCATCTTCGGGCGGAACACGCCGATCTTGTCGACGCCGTAGGCGGCATCCGCCCCCATCATGCGGATGGTCATGCCCTTCTTGAGCACGCCGTCGACGATGCGCACCATCACGACGACGCCGAGATAGACGTCGTACCAGCTGTCGACGAGGAGGGCCTTGAGCGGCGCGTCGCGGTCGCCCTTCGGCGGCGGCAGGCGGGTGACGATCGCCTCCAGAACCGCCTCGATGTTGAGACCGGTCTTCGCCGAGATCGGCACCGCGTTCGAGGCGTCGAGGCCGATCACCTCCTCGATCTGCTCCTTCACCCGCTCGGGCTCGGCCGCCGGCAGGTCGACCTTGTTGAGGACGGGCACGATCTCGTGGTTGGCGTCGAGGGCCTGGTACACGTTGGCGAGCGTCTGCGCCTCGACGCCCTGGCTCGCGTCGACCACCAGCAGCGAGCCCTCGCAGGCCGCGAGCGACCGGGAGACCTCGTAGGCGAAGTCGACGTGGCCGGGCGTGTCCATCAGGTTGAGGACATAGTCCTTGCCGTCCTCGGCCTTGTACTCGAGGCGGACGGTGTTCGCCTTGATGGTGATGCCGCGCTCCTTCTCGATGTCCATGGAGTCGAGCATCTGCTCGCTCATGTCGCGCAGCGCCACGGTGCCGGTGGCCTGGATCAGCCGGTCGGCGAGCGTCGACTTGCCGTGGTCGATATGCGCGACGATGGAGAAGTTGCGGATGTTCTCGATGGGCGAGGTGGTCATCGGGTCTCGGCTCCGGCGCGTCCGGCCGCGCGCCTGTCGAGGCGGCGCCGGCGTCACCGCGGCATGTCGGGAAATTCAGGTCCGCAGATAGCAGCGCGGCCGGATAAGGCCAAGCGTGGGCGCTACCGTCCCTCCCGCGCGGCGGCGGCCATCGCCACGAGGCTCTTGCGGAGCGCGCCCATGTCGCGGACCGGCTCCGGGTAGAGGACGCGGGCGGTGCGCTCGCCGGAGACGAGGTCCATGCCCTCCGGGTCGAGGCCGGTGAGGCGCCAGGGGCCTTCGCCCGCAGCTGCCGCGTAGAGCCCCAGCGCGTCGGCATGGTCGGCGTTCATATGTGCGACGGCGCCGGCCTCGCCCGCGACGAGGGCCTCTGCGCCTTCGAGGTCGAGGAGAAGCTCCGTCGCGGTCAGCGTCGCGGCCTTGGCGAACCCGCCGTTGAGGTGGCCGGCGGACGGGCGCAGGGCGAAGAAGCCGAAATCGGGGAAGCCCGCGTAGAGCTCGGCCTTCGGGTGACGGGCGAGGAAGCGGGCGCGGACGCGCGGGTCGTCGGTGCGCTCGGCGCGGCCCGTCACCGTTAGCCGCGGGTGGGCGAGGGGATCGCCCTTGCCGCCCTTCGAGAAGAGCAGGGAGCAGCGCGGGTGGGCCTCGAGGTTGCGGGTATGGGCGGAGAGGCGCGACAGCAGCATCAGCGGCGTGCCGTCCGCGTCGGTGGCGATGGTGACGAGGGAGGCGAAGGGCGCGCCGTCGTCGGTCGCGAGAGTCGCCAGGGCGCCGGAGGGGACGGAGCGCAGCAAGCCTCGGGCCATTCCGATCGCATCGAAGGGCGCCTGCGCTGCCGGGAAAGGCTCCGCCGGCCCCTTCCGGACGGGTCCGATCGCATCCTCCGCCGCCATGCCCGCCCCCGTAGAAACCCGTGATCCGCCCGCAGCATAGTCCGCCGGTAGGACGCTCCGCGAGCCCCGCCCGGCGCGGCCCATCGCCCCCACACGGCCAAGCTACGCCGGGCGCTCGCTTTTTTGCGGGTGATGTTTATAAGTGACGGTTCTTCGCGGCGCGAAGCAGGATCGGCGCAGTTCCCATGCGCGGCCTCTCACGCGCCGCAGCCCCCGGGGCCGGAGGCGGACACGCGGGCGGTCCGACAAGAGACCCCCGCCGCACCGTTGACTCAAGGAACGCGCATGCCGACCATCGCCCTCGTCGACGACGACCGGAACATCCTCACCTCGGTCTCCATCGCCCTGGAAACCGAGGGCTACCGGATCCAGACCTACACGGACGGCGCCTCGGCCCTCGACGGGCTCAAGCACTCCCCGCCGGACCTCGCGATCTTCGATATCAAGATGCCGCGCATGGACGGGATGGAGCTTCTCAGGCGCCTGCGGCAGAAATCCGACCTTCCGGTGATCTTCCTGACCTCGAAGGACGAGGAGATCGACGAGCTGTTCGGCCTCAAGATGGGCGCCGACGACTTCATCCATAAGCCGTTCTCGCAGCGCCTCCTCGTCGAGCGGGTCAAGGCCGTCCTGCGCCGCTTCGCCCCGAAGGACCCGGCCGGCACTGCCAACCGCGAGGCGGACGCGGCCGCCCGCTCGCTCGAGCGCGGCGCCCTGATGATGGACCCGGAGCGCCACACCTGCACCTGGAAGGGCGAGCCGGTGACGCTCACCGTCACCGAGTTCCTGATCCTCCAGGCGCTGGCGCAGCGGCCCGGCGTCGTGAAGAGCCGCAACGCCCTGATGGACGCGGCCTACGACGATCAGGTCTATGTCGACGACCGCACCATCGACAGCCACATCAAGCGGCTGCGCAAGAAGTTCAAGGTGACGGACAACAACTTCGACATGATCGAGACGCTCTACGGCGTCGGCTACCGCTTCAAGGAGGCCTGAGGGACCGCCACGCAGACGCCGGAACCCTCCGCCCGTGTCATCGAGCCCCCTGCGCGCCGCCGCGCCCGAAACCGACGATGAGCCGAAGGAGCGCGCCGGCCTGCTCGCCTGGCCGCGCGCCCTGTGGCGGTCGATCGGCCAGCGGGCCGCCTCCAGCCTCACGCGCCGCATCGTCGTCCTCAACCTCGTCGGGCTGATCGTCCTGCTGCTGGGGTTCCTCTACCTGAACCAGTTCCGCCAGGGGCTGATCCAGGCGCGGGTGCAGAGCCTCGCGATCCAGGGCGAGATCATCGCCAGCGCCATCGCCTCCTCGGCCTCCGTCGACACCGATACGATCCGCATCGATCCGGACAAGCTCCTCCAGCTTCAGGCGGGGGAAGGCGAGGAGAAGCCGTCGCCGCTCGCCTTCTCCCTCAATCCGGAGAAGGTGGCGCCGCTCCTGCGCCGCCTCGTGACACCGACCGGGAACCGCGCCCGCGTGTACGACGAGGAGGGCGGCCTCCTGTTCGACACGCGCACGCTGCCGGCCCGGCCCGAGATCGCCAAGGGCGAGCCGCAGGCGGCAAAGCCCCCGACGCCGAGCTTCATCGAGCGCGCCTACACCTACCTTCAGGAGCGGCTGCTCGCACCCTTCGACCGGCGCCCGTCGACGGAGGAGGCGGGCCCCGCCAACGGCCGGTCGCTCCGCGAGGTGCAGATGGCGCTCAACGGCGCCCGCGGCTCCATCGTGCGCCGGAACGAGCGGGGCGAGACGATCGTCTCGGTGGCCGTGCCGATCCAGCGGGCCGGCACGGTGCGGGGCGCCCTGATGGTCTCGACGCAGGGCGATGCCATCGACCGGGTGATCGCCTCCGAGCGCTTCGGGCTGCTGCAGGTCTTCCTGATCGCCGCCGCGGTGATGGTGGTGCTCTCGATCCTGCTCGCCGGCGCCATCGCCGGGCCGGTCCGCCGCCTCGCCGACGCCGCCGAGCGGGTGCGGCAGGGCATCAAGTCCCGCCAGGAGATCCCGGACTTCACCTACCGCACCGACGAGATCGGCCACCTCTCGGGCGCGCTGCGCGACATGACGCAGGCGCTCTACCGGCGCATCGACGCCATCGAGAGCTTCGCGGCCGATGTCAGCCACGAGTTGAAGAACCCGCTGACCTCGCTTCGCAGTGCCGTCGAGACCCTGCCGCTCGCCAGGAGCGACGAATCCCGCGGCCGGCTCTTGGAGATCATCCAGCACGACGTGAAGCGCCTCGACCGGCTGATCAGCGACATCTCCGACGCCTCGCGGCTCGACGCCGAGCTGTCCCGGGCCGAGGCGCGGCGCGTGGACATGCGCCGCCTCATCACCACGGTCGTCTCGGTGGCCAACGAGCGGCGCCGGCCGAAGGACGCTACGATCCAGCTCGACATCGAGACGCCGACCGCGGAGGGCGACGGCCCCTTCGCCATCGTCGGGCACGACAGCCGGCTCGGGCAGGTCGTCAACAACCTCCTCGACAACGCCCGCTCCTTCTCGCCGCCGGACGCGAAGGTCCGCGTCGCCCTGCGGCGGACGAAGAGCCATGTCGAGCTCGTCTGCGAGGACGAGGGGCCGGGCATCCCCGAGCACGCCCTGGAGCGCATCTTCGAGCGCTTCTACACCGACCGCCCGGAGCAGGGCTTCGGCCAGAACTCGGGGCTCGGCCTGTCGATCTCCCGCCAGATCGTCCAGGCGCATCGCGGCACCATCCAGGCCGAGAACCGGCCGGGCCCCGCCGACGAGGACGGTGAACCGACGGTGCGCGGCGCCCGCTTCATCGTCCGCCTGCCCCTGGCGCCACGCCAGATCGCGGCGGAATGACCGCCGCGGTGCCGACGATCCACGCGACCTGCGTGGCCGTCGCCGGCGAGGGCATCCTGATTCGCGGCGAGCCGGGCGCCGGCAAGTCGGTGCTGGCGCTCCAGCTCCTCGAGCGTTGCCGCGGCGACGGCGTTCCCGCCGCCCTCGTCGGCGACGACCGCGTCGCGCTGGAGACGGTCGGCGCGGTGGTGGTCGCGCGCGGCCATCCGGCGATCGAGGGGCTCATCGAGATGCGCGGCGTCGGCCTCTGCCGGGTCGAGACCTGCGCGCAGGCGCCGCTGCGTCTCGTCGTCGACCTCGTGACGAGCGCCCCGCGCGTGCCGGAGGACGACGGGACGGTGGCGCTCCACGGGGTCCGCCTGCGGCGCCTCGTGCTCGAGCGTGGGCTCTGCCGGTCAGGGCTCGCGCCGCTGCTGGTCCTGCGGGCGCTCGCCGTGTCTTCGCAGCCGCACTCCCGGACCGGCGAGATGGTTCTCGACCTGCGCCCGTAGCGCGGAATGGTTCCACATGGCATTATGGATGCGGACGTTATGAGCAAAACGTCGCGACCGCCTTGCGTTGCCCCGTGCGGCGCACAACATGGCGGCCCCGTTCTCACAGGGCGTCGGAACACGCTTCGATGATTGGAATGGTGCTCGTCACCCACGGCCTTCTGGCGACCGAGTTCAAGGCCGCGCTGGAGCACGTCGTCGGACCTCAGGAGCAGATCGAGACCATCACGATCGGGCCCGAGGACGACATGGAACTGCGCCGCCGCGACATCATCGCGGCCGTGGGCCGGGTGAACTCGGGCGCCGGCGTCGTCGTGCTGACCGACATGTTCGGCGGCACGCCCTCGAACCTCGCCCTGTCCTGCATGAACGGTGGCGCCGTCGAGGTCGTGGCCGGCATCAACCTGCCGATGCTGATCAAGCTCGCGAGCGTGCGCGACGAGGAGAGCCTCGGCGAGGCGGTGCTCCATGCCCAGGAGGCGGGGCGCAAGTACATCAACGTCGCCTCCCGCGTGCTGGCGGGCAAGTAGCGCCGGGCGCCGCGCCCGACTTTCGCCTTGTCCTCAGTGGATTGACGGGTCTGCTGAAGCCGCGCTTCGCAGGAGCCGGCGCCCATTCCGGCGGTCCGCCCGCCTGCCCGACCGAGGTTCTCCGCACGGCGATGGACGACACCACCTACACCGACGAGCCCTCCGAGATCCCGGTTCCGGAAGGCGGCCTCCTGCGCATGCTGCCCATCGTCAACCGCAAGGGGCTGCATGCGCGCGCCTCGGCGAAGTTCGTGCAGACCGTGGAGCGCTTCGAATCGACGGTCGCGGTGACGCGGGCCGGCGAGACGGTCGGCGGCCGCTCGATCATGGGCCTGCTCACCCTGGGCGCCGCCAAGGGCACGGTCATCGGCGTGACGGCGGTGGGCTCGGATGCCGCCGCCTGCCTCGATGCCATCGAGGCGCTTCTCGCCGACCGTTTCGGCGAGGACGAGTAGGGGTCAGGCCGCGCCGACCTCGATGAGGTTGGCGGCCGGGATCGGCTGGCGGCGCTCGCTCGCAGCGCGCCGCGCGGTCGTACGACCGGATGTCTCCCGGACGATCTCCGTCCGCAGCGCCGCCGCGACGTGGTCGGCGTAGCGCGCCTCCGCCGGTGCATTGGCGGCGCGGACCATAACGGGAAGAGCCAGGGCGCTCTCGGTCGCCGTCATCCCGCCGTCGATCACCCTGAACCGTCCCGCCATCGTCCCGATCCCTGCCATCCGTCCCGAATCGGGACGCCTCGGCGCCGCATCCGCGCCGTCTGGAGAGGACGGTTCAAGGACAATGCCGAAGGCGGGAGCCTCGCGACGGGACGGCCTCCGTCAGAAACCCGGAGGCGCGAGCGGGTTGTCCGACAGCGCCTCGGCGTCGGGCGCGTCGACGCGGGGCCTGCCGAGGAAGGCGTCCCACAGCGTCCCGACGAAGGCCGGATCGAGGTCGCGCACAATGAGGACGAGCCGCGAGCGGTGGTCCGCATCGGGCCATTCCGCCAGCCGGACCGGCGCGCTCAGGGTGTGCCCGACCCCGTGGACGAGGAGCGGCCGCGCGGGATCGTCGCTCAGCGCCACGAGGCCCTTCAGCCGCAGGATCGCGCGGGCGTGACCCGAGCGCAGGAGGTCGAGGAACATCTCGAGCGCCGCCGGCCGCACCGGCGTGTCGCTGGTGAGCGCGAAGGCGCGCACCGAGGCGTCGTGGCGGTCGCGGAGCCCCGGCTCCTGGGCGCTGCCGCTCGCCGCGACGGCCTCCTCGCCGAGCCAGTCGCGCACCTCGGCGATCTTGCCGTCGAGGCCGAAGGCGCCGCCGAGCAGTTCGGCCACCGGCACGTCGGTTCCGGTGATCGGCGCCCCAAGATTGAGCCGCCGCAGACGCGCGACGAGCGCGTCCGGCATGCCGCCCGCGAGATCGGTCTTCGTCACCACGATCCGGTCGGCCATCGCCGCCTGCCGGACGGCCTCCGGCTGCGCGTCGAGGGAGGCGAGGCCGTGGAGCGCGTCGACCGCCGCGATCACCGACTGCAGCCGGTAGCGCAGCGACAGGTAGGGATGGCCGAGCACCGCGTGCAGGATCGGGGCGGGATCGGCGAGCCCGGTGGTCTCGATGACGACTCGGCGGAACGGCGTGATGCGGCCGTTGTCGCGTCGGCGCAGGAGGTCTTCCAGGGCCGCCACCAGATCGCCGCGCACGCTGCAGCAGAGACAGCCCGCGCCGAGCAGGATCATGTCCTCGTCCACCCGCTCGATGAGGAGGTGGTCGAGGCCGATCTCCCCGAACTCGTTGACGATGACCACGGTGTCGGCGAGCGCCGGATCACGCAGCAACCGGTTGAGCAGCGTCGTCTTGCCGGCTCCGAGGAAGCCGGTCAGCACCGTCAGCGGAATGGGCTCGGGCCGGCGCGAAGTGTCCGCGCCGAGGCCGGAGGGGTTGGCGCTCACGCTACTCGTCGGCGGCGGCGGGCTTGCGCGCCGAGGCCGACCTGGCGGTCGTCGGTTTGGCGGCAGCGGCGGCCTTGGGCGCCGGCTTCTTCGGCTCGGCAGCCTTCGCGGCGGGCTTTCCCTTCGGAAGCGGCTTGCCGATTCCGGCCTGCGGGATGCCGGGATTGCCGCCCTCCGCCGCCGTGTAGGCGGCCGCGTTCTTCGGCAGCGCGGCGGCCTTGGTCTTCGGCGCGGGGACGGACGCCTTCGCCTCGGCCTTGCGGGCGTCGGCCTTGGCCTTCGCGTCCAGCTTGGCCTGACGGGAGGCCTCGCGCTTGGCCTTCAGGGCTTCGGCGCGGGCGTTGCGCGCGGCGGCCTGCTCGGCCTTCGCCGCCTCGGCCTGCTGGGCGAGGATCGCCTGGCCCTCGGCGGGGCTGCGCCCGATCCAGACCGCGATGGGCTGGAGCGGCGCCCGCGGCGGCAGGCTGCGGGTGCGCAGCTGCCCGTTGTTCAAGGTCGCCAGCGCCAGCGCCGAGGACGCGCCGGTGGCGCCCGCGAGCTGCGCGTGCGTCTGGTCGCCGGTGCCGGGCGCCGGGGCGGCGATCGCACCCGGCCCCTCGTCGATCGGCATCGGCTTGCTGCGCTGGCAGACGTAGGGACGCATGTCCGGCGGCTCGGCGACGGCGGAGGGCGCCAGCGCCTCGACGCTGTCGCTCGTCCAACCCGCGCTCTGCGTAAAGCCGTAGTCGAACAGGTCGGCGGCCTTGAGGTCGCGCTCGCGGGCACTCGGCTGGCCCATGACGACGGTGATGATGCGCCGGCCGCCGCGGGTGGCGCTCGCCACCACGTTGAAGCCGCCGGAGCAGATGAAGCCGGTCTTCATGCCGTCCGCGCCGGCGTAGCGCCCGAGCAGGCCGTTGTGGTTGGCCATCACGGCGGTGCCGAACTGGATGGCGCTGATCGAGAACAGGTCGTGCCGCTCGGGGAAGTCGCGCATCAGGGCGCGGCCGAGGATCGCCATGTCGCGGGCCGAGGTCCACTGGCGCGGATCGGGCAGGCCGTGCGGGTTGAACCAGCGGCTCTCGCGCATGCCGAGGCGGGCCGAGGCCTGGTTCATCATCTCGGCGAAGCCCTCGATCGAGCCGCCGAGGCTCTCGCCGATGGCGTGGGACACGTCGTTGGCCGACTTGACCATGATGATCTTGAGGGCGTTGTCGAGGGTGAGCTGCGTGCCCGCCCGGAAGCCCATCTTCGAGGGCGCCTCGGCGGCCGCCTCGGGCGAGATCGTGATCATCGTGTCGAGGGAGGCGCGGCCCTGGCGGACGAGGTCGAGGGCGACGTAGGTCGTCATCAGCTTGGTGATCGAGGCCGGATACCACGGGTCCGTGGCGGCGCGCTGGTAGATGACCTTGCCGGAATCCGCGTCGACCACCAGCGTCGGCGTCTGGATCGCCTGCGCCGCCCCGGTCAGGCCGAGCGTCGCGGCGAGCCCGAGCAGGAAGCGCCTCGCGGGTGCGTGTAGCATCGGATCTCGTCTCGAAGGCGTCTGCGCGGGGATCGACCGCGTCACGACGTGGGGAACGGGATGGCGCGACGCCGGGCGGGACCGCCCCCGCGCCCCGAGCCGGAAGGAACCCGCCCTGCGAACCTTGGCCCGACCGGGCCGTCGACGCCACCGATCAAGGCGATCTCCGTGGCGAGAGCATGGCGGTTCCTGTGCAAGGGCCGGTGGCGCGGGCGGTTTTCCCGGCTTATGTGCCTGCGATCGGGCAGGAGCCGGTCGCCCGGTGCGGCGGATCATGAGCTACGCGGTCAAGGAAATCTTCCACACCCTGCAGGGGGAGGGCGCCCAGGCGGGGCGCGCGGCGGTGTTCTGCCGCTTTGCCGGCTGCAATCTCTGGTCCGGCCGCGAAGAGGACCGGGCGGAGGCGGCCTGCACCTTCTGCGACACGGATTTCGTGGGGCTCGACGGCGAGGGCGGCGGGCGCTTCCGGGACGCGGAGGCGCTGGCGGATGCCATCGCGGCGGCCTGGGCGGGCGGCGCGCATCACCGCTACGTCGTCTTCACCGGCGGCGAGCCGCTGCTCCAGCTCGACGAGACGCTGATCGCGGCGGTCCACGCCCGCGGCTTCGCCATCGCGGTGGAGACCAACGGCACCCTGCCGGCCCCACCGGGCATCGACTGGATCTGCGTCAGCCCGAAGGGCCGCAACCCGCTGGTCCAGAAGAGCGGGCACGAGCTGAAGCTCGTCTTCCCGCAGGCCGGCGTCGACCCCGCCGCCCTGGTCGATCTTTCCTTCGACCATCGCTGGCTCCAGCCGATGGACGGTCCGGACCGGGCCGCGCACACCGAGGCCGCCGTCGCGTATTGCCGCACGGACGCCCGCTGGCGGCTCTCGCTCCAGACGCACAAGATCATCGGCATCCCCTGACCTTCACTGGGCGCGGGGCGGCCCGGTTCGGGGCAAGGGTGCATTTCGGTGCGTTCGATGACATATCGCCCCTGCCGGCGCGGAGCGCTTCCGCCGGTCCATCGAACGCGACCACGATGCAGATCACCCAGGCCTTCACCTTCGAGGCGGCCCACCGCCTCCCCAATGTCCCCGAGGGGCACCGCTGCGCGCGGATGCACGGCCATTCCTACCGGGTCGAGCTAACGCTGAAGGGTGCGGTCGATCCGGTCACGGGCTGGATCGTCGACTTCTACGAGGTTGAGCGCGTCTTCGCGCCGATCCTGGAGCGGCTCGACCACCACTGCCTCAACGAGGTGCCGGGGCTGGAGAATCCGACCGCCGAGAACATCGCGGCCTGGATCTGGCATCGCACGAAGCCGGACCTGCCGGCGCTGGCCTCGGTGAGGCTCTACGAGACGCCGATGTCCTGGGCGCAGTACGAGGGCGAGTAGGGCGATGGCGGAGGCCGAGGGCGCACTGGTCCTGTTCTCCGGCGGGCAGGATTCGGCGACCTGCCTCGCCTGGGCGCTCGACCGCTTCCCGCAGGTCGAGACCCTCGGTTTCGACTACGGCCAGCGCCACCGCATCGAGCTCGACGGCCGCGCCACGATCCGCGACCGGATCGTGGGGATCGAGCCGTCCTGGGGGCGGCGCCTGGGGCCGGACCACACGCTGTCGCTCGATGCGCTCGGCGCCGTCTCCGATACCGCGCTCACCCGCGACACCGCCATCGCCCTGGCGGCGGACGGCCTGCCGAACACCTTCGTGCCTGGCCGCAACCTCGTGTTCCTGACCTTCGCCGCCGCGCTCGCCTACCGGCGAGGCCTGCGCCACATCGTCGGCGGCATGTGCGAGACCGACTTCTCCGGCTATCCCGACTGCCGCGACGACGCGATCAAGGCGCTCCAGGTGGCGCTCAACATCGGCATGGAGCGCCGCTTCGTCCTGCACACGCCGCTGATGTGGATCGACAAGGCGGCGACCTGGCGGCTCGCGCAGCAGCTCGGCGGCGGGGCGCTCGTGGACCTCATCGTCGAGGAGAGCCACACCTGCTACCTCGGCGAGCGCGGCACGCGGCATGACTGGGGCTACGGCTGCGGCACCTGTCCCGCCTGCCGCCTACGGGCGGACGGCTACGCGCGGTTCGTCGCCGAGGAGGCCTGACCCGTCAGGCTCTCGCGCAGGGCCTCGATCACCACGCCGAACCCTTCCGCCCCGCCGAGCAGACGCTCGGTGACGAGCGCGCCTTCGAGCCCCGCCACGACGAGCCGCGCCTGCGCGGCCGGCTCGAGGCTCGCACGCACGCTGCCATCCGCCTGCCCCTGGCGCAGCCGCGTCTCGATCCAGGCGATGTGACGGGCGAAGAAGGCGCCGACCTCCCGGCGCAACCCCTCCGGCAGGCGCTCGCCCTCCGTCGCGAAGGCCGCGCAGAGGCAGCCGAGCCCCTGCTCGGCGCCGCCGAGATAGAGGCGCGCGTAGGCGAGGATCCCCGACAGCCCGTTCGAGGCCTCTCTCTCGATCCCGTCGAGCGCCGTCCGGTAGCGTGCCTCGTAGGCGGCGAGCAGGGCCGTCGCGAGGTCCTCCTTCGTCCGGAAATGATGGTGGATGCTGGCCTTGCGGATGCCGACCGCGGCCGAGAGATCCGCATAGCTGAATCCAGAGTAGCCCTGCCGGCGTACCAGGGTCTCGGCCTCGCCGAGGAGGATCGCGCGGGTGTCGCTCATACCGTCCGGTCGGGTCCTGCGCGAAAACGTGAAGCCACGTCGTTGTTGCCTTGACGCGGTCGAAACCTACCTACTAGATGGTTGAAAAGCAATCGGAGGCGACGCCATGGCTCTGCTCGTGCAGGAAGCCCTCGTCCGGTGAGCGGTGAGCCCACCCGCCGTGCGACGCTGTTCGGCGGCCTCTGCCTGTGCTGCCTGCCGAGCCTCGCCCGCTCTGCCGAGGAGGTCGACGGGCGCTTCACGCTTGAGGAGGTCGCGCCGCAGACCTTCGTGCGGAAGGGCCTGCACGAGGACGCGAGCGCGCAGAACGCGGACGCCATCGCCAATATCGGCTTCATCGTCGGCCGCGACGGGGTGCTGGTGACGGAGACCGGCGGCAGCCTCGCGGACGGGCAGTGGCTGCGCGCCGAGATCGCCAAGCGCACGGACAAGCCGATCCGCCACGTCGTCCTCAGCCACGTCCACCCGGACCACTGCTTCGGCGCGGCCGCCTTCCTAGAGGACAAGCCGAACTTCATCGGCCATGCCTCGCTGCGCGAGGCGCTCGATGCCCGCGGCGCGTTCTATCGGGAGCGCCTGGAGGAGATCCTCGGGAAGGGCCGGGCCGGGCAGGTCGTCTATCCGACCCAGGCCGTGAAGGACGGCACCGAGATCGATCTCGGCGACCGCACCCTGCGCTTCACCGCCCATGGCGTCGCGCACACGCCCTGCGACCTCTCGATGCTCGACACGGCGAGCGGTCTGCTCTTCCCCGCCGACATGCTCTTCGTGGAGCGCGTCCCGTCGCTCGACGGCAGCCTCAACGGCTGGCTCAAGGAGATCGAGCGCCTCAAGGGCTTCGGCGCCACGCGCGCGGTGCCGGGCCACGGCCCCGTGACAGTCGAGCTCGCTCCGGCGCTCGGGGATCTGTCCCGCTACCTCACCACCCTGCGGGACGAGACCCGCAAGGCCATCGCCGCGGGCATCTCGATCGACAAGGCGACGGAAACGGTCGCCCGGTCCGAGCGCGAGCGCTGGACGCTGTTCGACACCTACAACGGCCGCAACGTCACGGTCGCCTACAAGGAACTGGAATGGGAGTGACGGGCCGACGGGGGAGGCTTGCAGGCGCTCTTCCCGAACGGCGCGCGGAGAGACAGATTACATCGCGAGGAGACACGCCCATGAGAACCATCGCCGCCTTCGCCATTGGCCTCGCGCTGTCCGCGGGCCCCGTCCTCGCCGCCGGCGCGGGGGATTCCGATGCCGAGCGCGAGGCGCGCTGGGGCGAGATCAAGCAGTCGGTCTTCAAGGACCGCGCCGTCGAGAAGACCGACACGCTCGTGTCCATCGACGCCCCGGCCCGCGCCCTCGACGCGGCGCTGGTGCCAATTACCCTCACCATGCCGCAGAAGGACCGGGTGAAGGGGGTCTACCTCTTCATCGACGACAACCCGTCGCCCTACGCCGCCCATTTCGAGTTCGGCCCGGCGGCCGACCCGAGCGAGGTGAAGCTGCGGGTGCGCGTCAACAACTACACCAACGTCCACGCCGTCGTGGAAACGAAGGACGGCAAGCTGCACGAGGCGGTCAAGTTCGTGAAGGCGTCCGGCGGCTGCTCGGCCCCGATGGGCATGAGCGACGAGGAGGCCATGCGCGGCATGGGCGAGATGCGCCTGAAGTTCGGCGGCGACGTGAAGCCCGGCCAGCCCGTCGAGGCGACGCTGATGGTGCGCCACCCGAACTTCTCGGGGATGCAGATGAACCAGATCACCCGCGACTACACGCCGGCGCGCTACGTTCAGAAGCTCAGCGTCGCCTACGGCGACACGCCGGTCTTCACCCTCGACGGAGACATCTCCCTCGCCACGAACCCGGTGATCAACTTCGCCCTCCTTCCCGAGGGCAGGGGACCGATCAAGGTCACGGCGTCCGACAATCAGGGCGGCCGCTGGGAGCACAGCTTCGACGCGCCGGCCGTGAGCAACTGATGGCCCTGACGCGCCTGCGCCACCCTACACTCCAGGTGGCGGCCGCCGGCCTGGCGGCTCTCCTGCTCGCGGCCGCGACGCCTGCCGATTCGCCCGTCAACGTGCCGGAGCCGGAAGGCTACTGGACTGGGCCGCCCCGCGGCTACACGCCGCCGACCCTCAAGGGCGCGACGGTGCTCGATCTGGCCGGTCTGGAGGCGCTTCTCCCGGAGAAGCCGGTGCTTCTCGACGTGGTGCTGGAGGAGCGGCGTCCCGCCGGCCTGCCCGCCGACAGGCCATGGTCGCCGACGCATCGCTCCATCCCAGACGCCGTGTGGATGCCGGGCGCCGGCGGCGCGCCGCTTCCGCCCGAGCGCGAGAAGGCCTTTCTTTCTCGGGTCGAGGCGCTGACGGGGGGCGACCGGTCGAAGCCCGTCGTAACCTTCTGCCGGCCGGAATGCTGGGGAAGCTGGAACGCCGGCAAGCGCCTGCTCCAGGCGGGTTACCGCCGCGTCTACTGGTTCCCCTCCGGCGTCGAGGGCTGGCAGGACGCCCACGAGACGGCGGTCGCCAAGCCGGACCCCGCCTGGGCGGCGTCCGCGGGGGCGGATCGGTAGCGGACGCCGCCGATCCGTCACCCGGCCCGCGGGATTTGGCGGACGAACGCGCCTATAAGGCGGGCTCCGTGGTTCTCATGGGTTGAGCGATGTCCCAGCAAGTGCAGTCCCGCCGGGTGAAGGCCGTCGATCTCGCGCGCTTCAAGGCGGAGGGGCGCAAGATCATCTCGCTGACCGCCTATCACGCCCACACCGCGAGCATCCTCGACGAGCACTGCGACTTCATCCTCGTCGGCGATTCCCTGGGCATGGTCATGCACGGCATGGAATCGACCCTGCCCGTGACCCTGGAGATGATGATCGTCCAGGCCCAGGCGGTGATGCGCGGCACCTCGAAGGCGCTGGTCGTGGTGGACATGCCCTTCGGCTCCTACGAGGCGAGCCGCGAGCAGGCCTTCATGAGCGCCGTCCGCGTGCTGAAGGAGACCGGCGCCGGAGCGATCAAGATGGAGGGCGGGGCGGCCTTCGCCGAGACCGTCGCGTTCCTCACCCAGCGCGGCGTGCCGGTGATGGGCCATATCGGCCTCACCCCCCAATCGGTGAACACGATGGGCGGATTCCGCGTTCAGGGCCACGGGCCGGACGCCGAGCGGCGCCTGCTGGAGGATGCCCGCGCCATCAGCCAGGCCGGCGCCTTCGCGATCGTGCTGGAAGGTATCGTGGAGCCGGTCGCCCGCGCCATCGCCGCCTCTCCGGACGTGACCGCGGCGACCATCGGCATCGGCGCCTCGCCGGAATGCGACGGTCAGATCCTCGTTCTTGAGGACATGCTGGGCTTGAGCGACCGCGTACCGAAATTCGTCAAGCGCTTCGGCTCGCTGCGCGCCCACATCTCCGAGGCGGTGGAGCAGTACGCGGAGGAGGTTCGCGCCGGGCGCTTCCCGGCCTCGGAGCACACCTACCCGCCCCGCTGACGGCGGGTCAGGGCTTGCGCAGGATCAGCCAGAGCGCGTGCACGGTGCCGGGCAGGATGCCGAGGAGCGTGAGCAGCACGTTCAACAGAAATTGAAGCCCGAGGCCCCGGGTTAGGAGCACCGCGATCGGCGGCAGGAAGATCGCGAGCAGGATGCGGACGATATCGGACACGGGAGCGCTTCCGGGCTATCGGCCAAGCGGGGCCGGGAGGGACGCCGCTCCAACGGAAGGGGTGCGTTTTCGTTCCCCGAATGCGCGGTTTGTAAACGGGTTGCGGGCTAGCGTGGCGCATCGGACGACGACGACCCGGCGCATATGATCGACTCGCTCATCACAGAGGTGGAGCACGCGGTCGCCAACGGCGATCAGCAGACCCGCATGGCGATGCTGCGCCGTGTCACGCAGCTCTTCTCCGCGAGCGCCCCCGCGCTCAACGACCCTCAGGTCGAGGTGTTCGATGCGGTCATCTCGAAGCTCTCGCAGAACGTCGAGACGATCGCCCGCGCGGCCCTCTCCCGGAGCCTCGCCGACGAGCGCCGGGACCTGCGCCACACAATGCGCGACCTCGCCTTCGACGAGGCGGCCTCGGTCGCGGTGCCGGTGCTGTCGAAGGCGGAGTGCATCACCGACGCCGATCTCGTGCAGATCGCGAGCGAGCGCGGCCAGGATCATCTCTTCGCGATCTCGCGGCGCCGCCGCCTGAGCGAGCGCGTCACCGACGTGCTCGTGGTGCGCGGCGACCAGTCGGTCGTGCGATCGGTAGCCGGCAACGACGGAGCGAGCTTCTCGGAGGCCGGCTTCAACGTCCTCAGCGAGCGCGCGAGCGCCGACGAGGCCCTGCGCAACGTCATCGAGCTGCGCAAGGACGTCCCGCCCCATCACATAGCCCGGATCGCGGCCATCGCCCGCGAGCGCGCCGCCGAGCGGCTCGCGGCCGAGTTCTCGCCGGCCGACGTCTCGAAGGCGGTGACGGAGGTGACGCGCAGCTTCGACCGGGGCGCCGAATCCAGCGTCACCAGCTCCGTGAACGACTTCGAGCAGCGCATGAAATCGGGCGGCATCGATCTCGACGAGAAACAGATCGCCACCTGGGTAAACGAGGGCAAGACCCAGGACGCGCTCATCGCGCTCGCGAAGATGGCCAACGTGCCGCCGGCCATGGCCTTCCGGGCCTTCCAGGCGCAGGATTTCGAGCCGCTGCTGTTTCTGATCCGCTCGGTGAAGTTCGGCTGGGGAACCTTCAAGCTGTTCCTCCAGGCCAAGCCCGGCTGGGCCCCGAAGGCCGAGGACATGCGCGGCGCCTTCGAGGCCTTCCAGGCCCTCTCCATCGCGACCGCGCAGCGCGTCGTGCGCTTCACCTCGGCCCGCGAGCAGATACAGAAGACCGACGCCGCCTGACCTCGCAGGCGGCGCAGCCGACGGACCCGTGCTCGCCGATCTCTTCCACATCCTGACGACGCCGGCCCCGGCCGCGATGCGCCGCCTCGGCTACGTCGCGGAGAGCGTCGCCCTGCGCTCCCGCTCGCGCCGCTGCCGCCGGGCCTGGGCGCCCCATCTCGAACGCACCCGAAGCGTGATCCTCGCCGCCAGCGACGGCTTGCCGCACCGGCGCACGGTGGCTGTCCTCGGCTCCGGCCTCCTCGACGACGTTCCGGTGAAAGGCCTCGCGGAGCGCTTCGAGCGCGTGCTGCTGGTGGATGCCGTGCATCCCTGGGCGACGCGGCTCGCCGTGCGGCGATGGGCCAACGTCCGCCTCGTGCACGCCGATCTCAGCGGCGCCGCCGAGCTTCTCCTCGGGAAGTCCTCGTCGCTCTCCGATCCGCTGGCGGTGCTCCGCGGGGAGACCGACCTCGATCTGGTGGTGTCCGCGAACCTGCTCTCGCAGCTCCCGATCCTGCCGCTCGACGCCTGCGAGCGCCCCGGAGGACCGCGCCGCCCGGACCTCGGCCGCGAGATCGTGGCGGCCCATCTCGCCGCGCTCTCGTCGCTCGAGGCGCGGGTCTGCCTCGTCACGGATGTCTCGGAGACGGAGCTCGACCGGGAGGGCCGCGTCACCGACCGGCTCGACCTGATGCACGGCGTCCCGATGCCGGAGCCCGATCAGGTCTGGGATTGGGAGCTCGCGCCCTTCGGCGAAGTCGCCCGGCATCGCCGCATCCTGCACCGGGTCCACGCCTACCCGGATTGGACGCGCCGGGTCCCGGCGTGAAAAGAGCCGCCTCCGGGGGGAGGCGGCTCTCTGGATCTCTGAGGCTCGTCTTACTCGCCGGAACCGCCGCTCTCGGCGGTCGCCGGGGCCTCCGCGCCTTCGATGCCCTCGAAGCGCGGGCGGCGGCGACGGCGCGGCTTCGGCGCGGGCGCCTCGTCCTCGCTTACCGCGGCAGGGGCCGGGGGCTCCGATCCGTAGGAGACGGCGGCGGGCGCCGTCTCCGGGGCGCTTTCCGCGGCGGGCCGGCGGGCCGTCATCAGGAAGGCGGGCAGCCCCCCGGTCTCCTCGGCGGTCGCAGCGCGGGCGGGCTCCTCGCGGTCCCGGCGCCTCTCGCGGCGCGGCTGGCGCGCGGGACGCTCGTTCTCGGTGGCGGCGGCGGCCTGCGGGGCCGAAGCGACCTCGGCGCGAGGCTGCTCCTGATGGCCCGGATCCTGGCGGGTGAACTCCTGCCGCGGCGCCTCGTTGCGGCTCAGGTCGTGCCGGGGCCGGTCGTTCCGCTGGCCGTAATCGGCGCGGGGCTGATCGCCGCGATCCTGGCGCTGGTAGTCGTTGCGGTTGCCCTCGAAGCGCTGGCCGTTCCGGTCCTGCCGATCCTGCCGGTTCTGGAAGCGCTCGCGTCGGTCGCCGCGGGGACCGTCGTTGTAGCGGTTGTCCTGACGATCCTGGCGGTCCTGACCCTGGCGGTTGTAGTCGCCGCGGCCCTGGTCCTGCCGATTGTAGTCCTGGCGGTTCTCGTAGGAGGGCTGGCCACCCTCGGCGTACTCGTCCGAGCCGTAGGCCGCGTAGCCGTGGCCGTTGGCCTGGCCGTTCGGCGCGCCGTTCTCCTCCTCGTCGCCCTCCATCTCGTCGTCGTAGCCCTGGCGGGCATAGCCGAGAGTCTGCTGCGGGCGCTGATGATCCTGCGAGCCCGAGACGATGCGGAAATAATGCTCGCCGTGCTGGAAGTAGTTCTCGGCGGCCACCGGATCGCCGGCGGCGAGCGCGTCGCGGGCGAGCTGGGCGTACTTGTCGGCGATGTGCTGGGCGGTGCCCCGGAGCTTCACGTCGGGACCGTTGGATTCGTAGGACCGGGTGAGCGGGTTCGGGCCCTTCGGCCGGTTGCGGCCGCGCATCCGTCTGTTCTGGTTTGGTCTCATCGGTCTCGACTGACCCTCACTCATGCGATGTGTGCGTCTGCGCGGTCGGCTCCCGCAGCGAGCCCCGCCGGGCGGCTCAGGCCCGCGCGGCGCGCCCCGGAGATGGAAGCGCTTGCGATCCGCTCAGGCTGCCGGCCATCCGGCCCGTCCAACCGGGATGTTCCCTCGCGTTCGCGACGCGGTCCGATTGTCAGGTTCGCGTTTCACCGACCGAGATGGCGATTCCTTGACCGCGACTGATCGATGTTCGGGAAATCGGCGAACCGCCCATCGGGGTCGATCGTCATCGACCCTAAGGGCATCCGTATTAACGGACCGTTCGCGATCTGCCGTTTCACACTAACGGCTTGCGCGCATTGCAACAAGCTCTTTTTCCGGCCGCGCCCGGCGCCCTAGGGCGCTATCCACCGCCGGCGCGGAAGCCGACGACGCGGGCGTGACCCGTGAGGTCGTGACGCGGGCCGGTCGGTTCAAGACCCGCCGCGCATCCGAGCGCCTCGACCACCTCGGCCTGATCCGCCCCCACTTCGAGCGCCATGGCGCCCCCCACCGCGAGCAGGCGGCCCGCCGCAACGATCCGCCGGTAGGCGTCGAGGCCGTCGCGGCCGCCGTCCAGGGCGGCGTGCGGGTCGTGACGGCGGACCTCCGCCGACAGGCCGGCGATCTCGGTGCTCGCGATGTAGGGCGGGTTCGAGACCACGAGGTCGAATCCGCCGACGAGCGGTGCGTCCCAATCGCCGGCCACGAAGGCGGCGCGGCCGCCGACGCCGTTCCGTAGGGCGTTCTCGCGGGCCGTGCGCAGGGCGCCGGGCGACCGGTCGAGCCCGACCCCGAGAGCCTGCGGGCGCTCGCTGAGCAGGGCGACGAGGATGCAGCCCGAGCCGGTGCCGAGATCGAGGATCCGCGCCGGGCGGCCCGAGGGGAGGGCGGCGAGACCCGCCTCGACCAAGGTTTCGGTGTCGGGCCGGGGCACCAGGGTCTCGCCGGAGAGACGGAACGGCAGGCTCCAGAACTCCCACTCGCCGAGGATGCGTGCCACCGGCTCCCCGGCGAGCCGGCGGCCCAGAGCCTCACGCAGCGCCGACGCGTCGGTCTCGGAGAGGGGACGATCACCCGCCAGCACGAGGTCGGCGGAGGCGATCCCGAGGCTGTGGAGCAGGAGGAAGCGGGCGTCGCCCGGCCCGGCATCGACGCCGGACGCCGCGATCGCCGCCTCGGCACGGCGCAGGGCCTCCCGCCGCGGGAGCCCCGGCTCGATCGCTGAAGCCACGGCGCTCAGGCCATGCCCTCGGCCGCGAGAAGCTCGGCCTGGTGCTCGGTGACGAGGGCGTCGATCACCTCGTCCAGGGCCGAGCCGGCGATGACCTCCTCGAGCCGGTACAAGGTGAGGTTGACGCGATGGTCCGTCACCCGCGCCTGCGGGAAGTTGTAGGTGCGGATGCGCTCGGAGCGGTCGCCGGAGCCGACCTGCGCCTTGCGGTCGGCGGCGCGGGCGGAATCCTTCGCCTGCCGCTCGGCGTCGTAGAGCTTGGCCTTGAGGAGGGCCATCGCCCGGGCCCGGTTCTTGTGCTGGGAGCGCTCTTCCTGGACGAACACCACGATCCCGCTCGGGATGTGGGTGATGCGGATCGCCGACTCCGTCTTGTTGACGTGCTGGCCGCCGGCACCCTGCGCGCGCATGGTGTCGATCTTCAGATCCGCCTCGTTGACGGTGATGTCGACGTCCTCGGCCTCGGGCAGCACGGCGACGGTGGCGGCGGAGGTGTGGATGCGCCCCTGCGTCTCCGTCTCGGGCACGCGCTGCACCCTGTGGGCGCCGCTCTCGAACTTCAGGCGGGCGAAGACGCCACGGCCCTTCACCTCGGCGACGACCTCGCGATAGCCCCCGGCCGTGCCCTCGCTCTCGGAGATCACCTCGACCTTCCAGCCCTTCAGCTCGGCATACTTGGCGTACATGCGGAAGAGGTCGCCCGCGAACAGCGCCGCCTCGTCGCCGCCGGTGCCGGCGCGGATCTCGAGGATGGCGCTCTTCTCGTCGGCCGCGTCCTTCGGGAGCAGCAACAGCTGAAGCGCGCGGTGGGCGGCGAGCAGGGCCTCCTCGGCCTCCGGCTTCTCTTCCGCCGCGAGCGCGCGCATCTCCGGGTCGCCGCCCGGCTCGTCGATGAGCGCCTGGATGCCGGCGAGGTTCGCCTCGGCGTCCCGATAGCGGCCGATGGCGGCGACCACCGGCTCCAGGTCGGACAGTTCGCGGGAGAGCTGCACGAAGCTCTCTGAATCGCCGCCTCCGGCGCTGAGCTGCGCGGTGACGATGTCGTGGCGCGTGATGATCGCGTCGAGGCGCTGGGCTGGAATGGGCGTCATCGCCTGGAGTGTACTCTGTTGAACGAGGGGTCGGGAGGAGGCCGCGCGACGCGGCCTTCGCTACACCGGAATGCCGCGCGCCTTGGCGTAGTCGGTCAGCGCCGGCCGCAGCGAGTAGCCGTCCCGCGCCTGCGCCAGCTCGCTGTCGATCAGGCGCTCGACCTCGCCCGCGTCGACGGCGAGCACCATGGCCTTCACCGGGCCGATCGAGGCCGGCGACATCGAGAACTCGCGGAATCCGAGCCCGATCAGCGCCATGGCGTCGAGGGGCTTGCCGCCGATCTCGCCGCAGACGGTGGCCGGGCAGCCGGCCCCGGCGGCCGCCTTCGCGATCATCCGGAAGGCGCGCAGGGCCGGGGCGCTCAAGGGGTCGAAGCGGTCCGCAACGCGGCGGTTCTCGCGATCGACCGCGAAGAGGAACTGCATGAGGTCGTTCGAGCCGACCGAGAGGAAGTCGGCGACCTCGGCGATCTCCTCCATCTGGAAGAGGAGCGAGGGCACCTCGATCATCGCGCCGAGGCGGCAGTCGCTCGGCAGCGGGTGGCCGTGGCGGGAGAGATGCGCCTTCTCGCGGTCGACGATGGCCTTGGCGCGGGTGAACTCCTCCACCGTCGCCACCATCGGGAACATGATCTTGAGAGGGCGGCCGCCAGCGGCGCGAAGCAGCGCGCGCAGCTGCACCCGCAGCAGCGCCGGCCTGTCGAGACCGATGCGGATCGCCCGCCAGCCGAGCGCCGGGTTCTCCTCCTCGAGCTTCGGCATGTAGGGCAGCATCTTGTCGCCGCCGATGTCGAGTGTGCGGATGGTGACGGGGCGATCGCCGATCGCCGCGAACACCGCCTCGTAGAGCGTCTGCTGCTCGGCGGCCGAGGGCATCCGCTCGGCGACCATGAACTGCAGCTCGGTGCGGAACAGGCCGATCCCGTCTGCGCCGGTCTCGGCGAGGTGGGAGAGGTCCACGAGCAGGCCGGCGTTGAGGTAGAGGCCGATCTGCACCCCGTCCGTGGTCAGCGAGGGCTGGTCGCGGAGCGCCCGGTACTGCTCCTGCCGCTTGGCGCGCAGGCGCACCATCTCGATATAGGCGGCCTCGATCTCCGGGCCGGGCCGGACCTGGACCTCCCCGGCGACGCCGTCGACGATGATGGCGTCGCCCGAGTCGCAGAGCGCCGTGGCGTTTGCGATCTCGCCGACGGCCGGGATGCCGAGCGCGCGGGCGACGATGGCGATGTGGCTCGTCGGGCCGCCTTCCTCCAGAACGACGCCCCGCAGCCGGGTGCGGTCGTATTCCAGCAGCGCCGCCGGGCCCATGGCGCGGGCGACGAGGATGACGTTCTCCGGCATCGCCGAGCCGTTGCCGGCATCGGGGCCGATGAGCTGGCGGAGCAGCCGGTTGGCGAGGTCGTCGAGGTCGTGCAGGCGGTCGCGCAGGTAGGGGTCGCTCTGGCGCAGCATCCGGGCGCGGTTGTCCGACTGCACCCGCTCGACGGCGGCCTCCGCCGTGAGGCCGGACGAGACCGCCTCGCGCATCCGGCGCAGCCAGCCCTTGTCGTGGGCGAACATGCGCACGGTCTCGAGCACCTCGCGGCTCTCCACCGTGCCGATGCTGTCGCCCCGTTCCACCAAGTCGTCGATGGCCGAGCGCACCACGGCGATGGCCGCCTCTAGGCGCTCCATCTCCCGCTCGGCGTTCTCGGCGATCAAGGTCTTCACCACGATGCGCGGCTCGTGGAGCACCACGTGGCCGAGGCCGATCCCGTCGGCGAGCGCCACGCCCCGCTGGCTCACGGGCCGGCGGGCGGCGGTGCCGGCATCGGGGGCGAGCCCGTGCAGCTCGCCCGAGGCGATCATCTCCGAGAGCACCATGGCGGTGGTCTGGAGCGCCTCGATCTCCTCCTCGGAGTAGACCCGGTAGGTCTTGTTCTGGACGACAAGCACGCCGAGCGTGTTGCCCGCCCTGAGCAGCGGCACGCCGAGGAAGGCGTGGTAGGCCTCCTCGCCCGTCTCCGGCCGGTAGGAGAAGGCCGGGTGGGACTGGGCGTCGGAGAGGGAGAGCGGCTCCGCGGTCTGCGCGATCAGGCCGACGAGGCCCTCGTCGGCACGCATCCGCGTCAGGTGCACCGCCTCGCGGTTGAGGCCCTCGGTGGCGAACAGCTCGAGCGTGCCGTCGTCGCGCAGGACGTAGACCGAGCAGACCTCGGCGATGACGTTGGCGGCGATCAGGACGACGATGCGGTCCAGGCGCGCCTGGGGGCTGACCGGCTCCGCCATGGCTTCGCGGAGGCGGCGCAGCAGCAGGCGCGGGCCTCCGGGCGCAGCGGGCATCGTCTCGTCAATCCACCTCGGGCGACGGGTGCAAACCCGACGCCAGACAGGGTGCGCCGGTCACGCCGGCGGCGCGGCTCAAGCCTGATCGAGGCCGTATAGCGAGTGGAGCGTGCGCACGGCAAGCTCGGTATAGGCGGCGTCGATGAGCACGGAGAACTTGATCTCCGAGGTGGTGATGGCGCGGATGTTGATCCCCTTCTCCGCCAGCGCCCGGAACGCCTTGGCGGCGACGCCCGCGTGGCTCCTCATGCCGACGCCGATGGCGGAGACCTTCACCACGTCCGTGGCGCCCTCGATCTGGCCGAAGGAGATGTGCTCGCGCTGGCCGTCGAGCACGGCGCGGGCGCGCTGGTAGTCGGCCGCCGGCACCGTGAAGGTCATGTCCGTGGTCGACTGGTCGCCCGAGACCGTCTGGATGATCATGTCGACGTTGATGCTGGCATCGGCGAGCGGGCCGAAGATGGCCGCGGCGATGCCGGGGCTGTCCTTGACGCCGCGGAGCGTGATCTGCGCCTCGTCGCGGGCGAAGGCGATGCCGGTGATGATCTGCTGTTCCACGATGTCTTCCTCGCCGCAGATGAGGGTGCCCGGCCGCGCCGCGTCGGGGGGATCGAAGGAGGAGCGCACCGTCGTCGGCACCCGGTGCACCATGGCGAGCTCGACGGAGCGGACCTGGAGCACCTTGGCCCCCAGCGAGGCCATCTCCAGCATCTCCTCGAAGGTCACGCGGTCCATGCGCTTCGCCTTCGGCACCACGCGCGGGTCGGTGGTGTAGACGCCGTCGACGTCCGTGTAGATGTCGCAGCGCTCGGCGCCGATCGCCGCCGCCACCGCCACGGCGCTGGTGTCGGAGCCGCCGCGTCCGAGGGTGGCGATCCGCCCGGTCGGCCCGTGCACGCCCTGGAAGCCGGAGATCACCGCAACCTCGCCGCGGGCGAAGCCCTCGTTCAGGTTCGCCGGATCGATGCCGGCGATGCGGGCCGAGCCGTGGGCGTCGGAGGTCTCGATCGGGATCTGCCAGCCCTGCCAGGAGCGGGCCTTGATGCCGTCCTTCTGGAGCGCGATGGCGAGCAACCCCGACGTGACCTGCTCGCCGGAGGCGACCACGGCGTCGTACTCGGCGGAATCGTAGAGGGCGTTGGCGTCCTTGACCCAGTCCACGAGCTCGTTGGTCTTGCCGGACATGGCCGAGACCACCACGGCGACCTCGTAGCCGGCGGCGACCTCGCGGGCCACGTGCCGGGCGACGTTGCGGATGCGATCCACATTGGCGACGGAGGTCCCGCCGAACTTCATCACCAAACGGGGCATGTCGCGTCCGCTTCGATCCGTTTCCAGGGCCTGCCCCGACGGCGAGGCACGATGCGCGAAGAGCGGCCGGCGAGCGCGAGAGCGGCTTACCGGACCCGAGGTGGGCGGGTACAAGGGGCGCCACACCCTGTCAACGGAGCGGGCCCGCGCGCCCCGGAACCGGCATGACCGCAACCTCAACGATCGACCGCACCGAGGTCGCCCGCTTCGACGCGCTCTCCGCTCGCTGGTGGGACGAGCGCGGGCCGATGCGGGTGCTACACCGCTTCAACCCGGTGCGGCTCGCCTACATCCGCGACGCCGCCTGCGCGCATTTCCGGCGCGACCCGGCCACGCCCTTCGCCCTCGACGGCCTCACCGTCGTGGATATCGGCTGCGGCGGCGGTGTGCTCTCGGAGCCGCTCGCCCGGCTCGGGGCGCGGGTGACGGGCCTGGAGCCGGCCGCGGGCAATCTCGCCGTCGCCCGCGCCCACTCCGAGGAGGCAGGGCTGGCGATCGACTACCGGGGCGAGACCATCGAGGCCGTGGTCGCGGGCGGGGAGCGCTTCGACATCGTGCTCGCCATGGAGGTGGTCGAGCACGTCGCCGACCGGGCGGCGTTCCTCCGCGCGGCGGCGGAGGCGGTGCGGCCCGGCGGCCTGCTGTTCGCGGCGACGATCAACCGGACGCTGCGCTCCTTCGCGCTCGCCATCGTCGGCGCCGAGTATGTGCTGCGCTGGCTGCCGAGGGGCACCCACGACTGGGAGAAGTTCGTGACGCCCGCCGAGCTGACCGCCGACCTCGAATCCGCGGGGCTCTCCGTCACCGAGACGACGGGCGTCGTCTACACGCCCCTCGACGACGGCTGGCGCCGCAGCCGCGACACGGGCGTGAACTACATGCTCCGTGCCGAGCGCCCGGAGGCGTCCCGGTGAGGGCGCTGCTCTGCACGCGCCTCGGCGGGGCCGAGGACCTCGCCGTCGAGACCCTGCCCGATGCGGTGCCCGGCCCCGGCGAGGCGCTGGTGCGCATCACCGTGGCGGCGCTCAACTTCTTCGACACGCTGATCATCGCCGGGCGCTATCAGGTGAAGCCGGAGCTGCCCTTCTCGCCCGGCGGCGAGGCCTGCGGCGTGGTCGAGGCTCTGGGGGAGGGCGTCGAGGGCTTGACGGTCGGCGAGCGTGTCGTGGTCCACGTCACCTACGGCACCTGCCGGGAGCGGATCGTGGTCCCGGCCGATCGTCTCACGCCCGTGCCCGAGGGCGTGAGCGACGAGCAGGCGGCCGGGCTGAGCATCACCTACGGCACCACGCTCCACGCGCTCCGCGACCGGGCCGCGCTCCAGCCCGGCGAGATGCTGGCGGTGCTCGGCGCCTCCGGCGGGGTCGGGCTCGCGGCGGTGGAGCTCGGCCTGCTGATGGGCGCGCGCGTCATCGCCTGCGCCTCGTCCGAGGAGAAGCTCGCCGTCGCCCGCGATCACGGCGCGGCAGAGACGCTCGTCTACGACCCGGTCACCCTGCGCGACGACCTGAAGGCGCTGACGGGCGGGGAGGGGGTCGACGTCGTCTACGACGCGGTCGGCGGTCCCTACGCCGAGCCGGCGCTGCGGGCACTCGCCTGGAAGGGCCGCTTCCTGGTGATCGGCTTCGCGGCCGGCGACATCCCGAAGCTGCCGCTCAACGTGGTGATGCTCAAGGGTGTCGACGTGCAGGGCGTGCACTGGGGCGCCTTCGTGGAGCGCGAGCGCGCCGCCCATCAGGACAACCAGCGCCGCCTGCTCGCCTGGGCAGCGGAGGGGCGCCTGACGGTACGCATCCACGGCACCTACCCGCTCGACGCCTACGAGGAGGCGCTCGGCCTCCTCAGCCGCAGGGAGGCGGTGGGCAAGGTGCTGCTGCGGCCCTGAGGCTCAGAGCAGCCCGCGCTCACGCGCCAGCGCCACGAGGTCGCTCTGCGGCCGGGCGCCGATATGCTGAATGACCTCCGCCGCGGCGAGCGAGCCGAGCTTGGCGCAGGTCACGTAGTCGAGCCCCCGCGCCTGGCCGGCGAGGAAGCCCGCGGCGAAGAGATCTCCCGCTCCGGTGGTGTCGACCACCTCGCGCACGGGCGAGGCCTCGACGGAGCGGACCTCGCCGCCCTTCACGACGATGGAGCCTTGCTCCGAGCGGGTGACGAGGCCGAGCAGGTGCCGGCCGCGGGCGTCGCGCTCGTCGCGCAGCGCCTTGATGGCCTCCTCGGCATCCTCGGTCTCGTAGAGGCTCTTCAGTTCGCCGATGTTGGCAAACAGGATGTCGACGCTGCCGTCGCGGATCAGGGCGAGGAACTCGTCCCGGTAGCGGCCGACGCAGAAGGCGTCGGAGAGGGTCAGCGCCACGGCGTTGCCCGCCCCGTGGGCGATCTTCACGGCCTTGCGGAAGGCATCCTTGGCCGCCGGCGGGTCCCAGAGGTAGCCCTCGAGGTAGACGACGCGGGCGCTGGCGGTGGTCGCCTCGTCGACGTCGGCCGGCGACAGGCCCTGGCAGGCGCCGAGATAGGTGTTCATGGTGCGCTCGCCGTCGGGCGTCACCAGCACGAAGCAGCGGGCGGTGGCGGGGCCCTCCTTGGCGGGCGGCACGTCGAAGCGCACACCCGTCGCCTTGAGGTCGTGGGCGAAGAGTCCGCCGACGTCGTCCTCCCGCACCTTGCCGACGAAGCCGGTCCGTGCTCCGAGCAGCGCCGCGCCGACCGCGGTGTTGGCCCCCGAGCCGCCGGAGACGATGGTCGCCGGACCCATCGCCTGGAACAGGTCCTCCGCGCGGGGCTCGTCGATGAGCTGCATCGCGCCCTTGGCCAATCCTTGCGCGGACAGGAAGGCGTCGTCCGTCCGGGCGATCACGTCGACGATCGCGTTGCCGAGGACGAGAAGGTCGAGGGGTGCGCTCATGCGGTTGTCGGGCTCCGGCGGATCGCCGGGCCTGTGGCATCGGTCGGTCCGAGGGTCAAGCCGAGGGCGAAGCGAGGGCTTCGGCGGCTCGTGTCGTCGCGTGACGGAGCATGAGCGCCATCGAACGTCCGCGATAGCGGGTCGGCCGTCGTCGGGAGCGCGCGCGTTGCACAGAAGTCCAGCTTGGAATTTTTTTTCTTATTATCTACGCTCCGACCGATCGGGCCCCGCGGCATGAAAAATAATGACAAGCCGCGGGTTTCTCAGGGAGGAACGCATGAACGAGATCGTCGACCCCAAGGCCCTCTTCGAGAGCGGAGCCGCCTCGGGGACCTTCTTCGGCGCCTGCCCGCACGACTGCCCCGACACCTGCTCGATGCTCTTCGAGGTCAAGGACGGCGCGCTGCTCAGCGTGCGCGGTAATCCCGTTCATCCCATGACCCGCGGCGGTCTCTGCGTGAAGCTGAAAGACTACGAGAAGCGCCACTATCACCCGGATCGGCTGCTCTACCCGATGAAGCGGGTCGGCCCGAAAGGCTCGAAGCAGTTCGAGCGCATCACCTGGGACGAGGCGCTCGACACGATCGTCACCCGCTGGAAGGCGATCATCGACCAGCACGGCCCGCAGGCCATCGTTCCCTACAGCTATCTCGGCAACCAGGGCCTCGTGCACGGCCTGAACGGCGGCGACGCCTTCTTCAACCGGCTCGGCGCGACCGTCACCGAGCGGACCTTCTGCGGCGAGGGCTCCTGCACGGCCTGGCTGCTGACGGTCGGCCCGACCGCCGGGCTCGACCCCGAGAGCTACATCCACTCGAAGTACATCGTCATCTGGGCCTGCAACAGCGTCAGCACGAACCTGCATCACTGGGCCATCGTGAAGGACGCCCAAAAGAAGGGCGCGAAGGTCGTCGTCATCGACGCCTACGCCTCGCGCACCGCCAAGGGCGCCGACTGGCACATCTGCCCCAAGCCCGGCACGGACGGGGCGCTGGCCATGGCGCTCATCAATTCGATCATCGAGCAGGGCCTCGTCGACCAGGATTACGTCGACAGCCACACGGTCGGCTTCGAGGAGCTGAAGGAGCGGGCCGCCGCGCGCACGCCCGAGTGGGCCGAGGGCATCACCGGCGTCCCGGCCGCGGACATCCGCAAGCTCGCCTACGAGATGGCGACGGCCCAGCCGGTGGGCATCCGCATGGGCGTCGCGCTGGAGCGGCACTTCGGAGGCGGCCAGACCATCCGGGCGGTGACCTGCATCCCGGCGCTCACCGGCGCTTGGCGCCATGTCGGCGGCGGCGTCACCCAGTTCCCGGTCTGGGAGCATCCCTACAGGTTCGACGTGATGTGCCGTCCCGACCTGATCCCGGAAGGGACCCGCGTCATCTCGAACCTGCAGATCGGCCGCGCGCTAACCGGCGAGATGCCGCTCGATCCGCCCATTATGTCGATGATGTGCTGGAACTCGAACCCCGTCACGCAGGCGCCCGAGACGGACAAGATCGTCGAGGGGCTGATGCGCGAGGACCTGTTCATGGTCTCGGCCGAGCACTTCGTCTCGGACACCGCCTCCTACGCCGACATCCTGCTGCCGGCGGCGATGGGCGCGGAGATGGAGGACATGATCCTCTCCTGGGGGCACCTCTACCTGACCTACAACACCAAGTGCGCGGAGGCGCCCGGCGAGGCCATCCCGAACAACGAGATCTTCCGCCGCCTCGCCGCGAGGCTCGGTTTCGAGGAAGAGAACTTCAAGTGGACCGACTCGGAGTGCCTGGAGCACTACGTCGACTGGAACGCGCCCGCCTGCGAGGGCTACGATCTGGCCTACATGCGCGAGCACGGCTTCGCCCGTCTCAAGGTCGGCACGCCGGATGATCGGGCCCCGCATCGGGAGGGCAACTTCCCGACGCCGACCGGAAAATGCATGCTCAAGGTCGAGGGCGCGACGAACTTCGTCGCGCCGCCGTTCCGGCAGATGTACGAGGGCTTCCAGCCGGGCGAGGCGCTCGATCCGCTGCCCGACTACGTCGGTGCCTGCGAGTCGCACACCGCCGATCCGGAGCTGGCCAAGCGCTTCCCGCTCAACATCGTCTCGCCCAAGAGCCACTACTTCCTGAACTCCTGCTACGCGAACATGGAGGACAAGCAGAAGGGCCAGGGCGAGCAGTTCGTGATGATCAGCCCGCAGGACGCGGCGGCACGCGGCATCATCGACGGCGACCGCGTCCAGGTCGCGAATGGCCGTGGCGCCTTCAAGGGCGTGGCGCGGGTGACGGAGGACGTGCGGCACGGGGTCGTGGTCGCGACCCTCGGCTACTGGCGCCAGCTCAACGAGGGCACGGTCAACAGCATCTCCTCCGCGGCCTTCACCGACATGGGGCACGCGCCCTCGTTCTCGGACAACCTCGTCGAGGTCTCGCACGCGAACTGAGCGCGACGCCTGCCGAGGCGGGGGCGGCCGTATCCGTCGGGGCCGCTCCCGCCGTCGCCCTACTGGAGCGTCTTCACCTCGCACTGGGCGTAGTCGCCACTCGCCTTCACGTAGGCGTTGAGCTTCTGCACGTAGGCCTGGGCGAGCGGCTGGAAGGCCTGGAGCTGGAGGTTGTAGGCCTTCACGGCGTCGTTGTAGCTGTAGGCCTCCCAGCCGGGGCAGCCGCCCTTGGCGTCGAGGCAGGCGGGCTTCGCCGGCAAGGCTGGGCGCGCCGGCTTGCCCTCGACGGGCGGCGGCTCGGGCTTCACGCACTGCGCCGCTGCGGGCAGCGGGGCGAGCGACAGGATCAGCAGCAAAGCAGAGCGGCGCATGGACAGGGCCTCCCGAAGGTGCCCGGTTCTGCCGCCTCGCAGGCCGGCGCACAAGCGCGCCGCGCTACGCGGCCGGGACGGCGCGCGGCGGCGATCGAACGGGCATCGGACGCAGCAGGCTCGCGAGCGGCAGGAGCAGCCCGACGCCGAGCACCCACCAGGCCGGTCGGACCACCCCGGAGAAGTCGAGATTGGCCGAGAGCACGAGCGAGGCCGGCACGCCGCTCGCCAGGCCGTACCAGGCAGCCTCCAGAAGCGCTGTCGCCAGCGCCGTGCCGAGAGCGAGCGCGAGAAGCGGCAGCGGCCGGCTCGGTACGCCGAAGCGCTGCAGGATGCGCCAGCCCATCAGCAGCAGGAACAGCCCCGTCCAGAACACCGGGTCGGAGACGTCGATCTTCGACTGCAGGAAGTAGTGCAGCATCCCGAGCGCCGTGATCGTGTAGACGAGCCGGTGCAGCAGGCGCCAGCGCGGTCCCATCCGGCGCACGGCCTCGTCCGTCGAGGTCAGCCCGAGGGCGAGGAGGCCCAGCAGCGCCACGAAGCCGATCGTCAGGTAGAAGCGCAGCACGATCTCGGAGACGACCTTCGTCAGCACGAAGTTCTGGTCGACGATGTAGAGCGCGAGGTGGATCGCTGCGTAGGCGAGCGCCCCGAGCCCGAGCATCCGCCGCACCAGGATGAGCTTCGGCCAGTTCGCGACCCGCCGGAGCGGCGTGACGGCGAGGGAGGCAAGCAGGAACCGGATGGTCCACTCGCCGGTGCCGTGCAGCAGCGCGGTGATCGGCTTCGCCCCGAGCCGGTCGGCGGAGTAGGCCCCGGCGAGGTAGATTCCCGGCGCCAGGATCGCCAGGAACACCGCGAGCTTCAGCGGCGAGAGCCGGCCGGCGCGGTCGAGCCAGGGCAGGGGAAGCGTCCTCGGAACCATGCGCTCTCCAACGATCGCGGCCGCTCGCCGTTCGATGTCCCGACCGCATGCGGCACTTCGCCGGCGGCGGGCCGCCGGTTACGCCCCTCCAGCCGCGCGGATGTTCTCCTTTACCGGCCTCCGCTAGGGTCCGGCGTCGTCCGAGACAGAGAATCCGCGAGAGACATGGCCGTACCCGACACCGAGACCGCTCCGCCGGAGGACCGCGACGACACCGAGGCGCGGGCGCGCCACGCCGCCCTCTCGGCCTCGATCGCGGAGGCCGACGCCGCCTATCACGGCCACGACGATCCGATCATGACCGACGCCGAGTACGACCGGCTGCGGCGTGAACTGGAGGGGATCGAGGAACGCTTCCCCGATCTCGCCGGCACCGGCCCCGCGAGCGCCTCGGTCGGCGCCAAGCCCTCGGAGAGCTTCGGCAAGGTGCGCCACGCGGTGCCGATGCTCTCGCTCGGCAACGCCTTCGCCGACGCGGAGGTCGAAGAGTTCGTCGCCCGCGTCCGCCGCTTCCTGAACTGGCCGGAGGACAAGGAGCTCGCCTTCACCGCCGAGCCGAAGATCGACGGGCTGTCGCTGTCGCTGCGCTACGAGAACGGCGCGCTCGTCACGGCCGCCACCCGCGGCGACGGCACGGTCGGCGAGAACGTCACGGCCAACGCCCGCGAGGTCGGCGACATCCCGCAGCGTCTCGACGGCGACGACGTGCCCCCGGTCTGCGAGGTCCGCGGCGAGGTCTACCTGTCGCATGCGGATTTCGCCGCGATCAACGCCCGGCAGGAGGCGGCCGGCAAGCCGCTCTTCGCCAACCCGCGCAACGCCGCCGCAGGCTCCCTGCGCCAGCTCGACCCCTCCGTGACGGCCTCGCGCCCACTGCGATTCTTCGCCTACGCCTGGGGCGAGGTCGATCCCCCCTTCGAAGACCGGCAGTCGCAGGTGCTGGAGCGTTTCCGCCGCTGGGGCCTGCCGGTCAACGACCGCACCGTCGTCTGCGCGGACGCGGCGGCGATGCTCGCCCACTACCGCGCCATCGAGGCCGACCGGGCCGGGCTCGGCTACGACATCGACGGCGTCGTCTACAAGGTGGACGATCTCGGGCTCCAGAAGCGCCTCGGCTTCGTCTCCCGCAGCCCCCGCTGGGCGCTCGCCCACAAGTTCGCCGCCGAGACGGCAGTGACGGTGCTGGAAGCCATCGACATCAATGTCGGGCGCACCGGCTCCCTCAACCCGCTCGCGCGCCTGCGCCCGGTGACGGTCGGCGGCGTCGTCGTCTCGAACGCGACGCTCCACAACGAAGGCTACGTCCAGGGCGTCGGCGGCGACGGCGAGCCGATCCGCGAGGGCCGCGACATCCGCGTCGGCGACACCGTGACGGTGCAGCGGGCGGGCGACGTGATCCCGAAGGTGATGGACGTGGTGCTCGACAAGCGCCCGGCCGATTCAGCGCCTTACGCCTTTCCCGAGACCTGCCCCGCCTGCGGCAGCCGGGCGGTACGCGAGATCAACCCCCGCACCGGCCGTCTCGATGCGGTGCGCCGCTGCACCGGCGGCCTGATCTGCCCGGCCCAGAGCCTGGAGCGCCTGAAGCACTTCGTCTCCCGCAACGCCTTCGATCTCGAAGGCTTCGGCCAGACCTACATCGAGGTCCTGTTCGAGGCCGGGCTCGTAAAGCAGCCGGCGGACCTGTTCCGGCTGGAGTTCGAGCCGCTGAAGGCGGCGATCGTCGCCCGGCGTGAAGCGCTCTCGGCCGCCAAGCGCGCGGAGGGCGAGGCGGCGCCGAAGAAGGCCAAGAAGAAGGGCGAGGACGAGGACAAGGCGATCCGCAACCTCCTCGCCTCCGTCGAGGCGCGGCGGTACCTGCCGATGAACCGCTTCCTGTTCGCGCTCGGCATCCGCCACATCGGCGAATCGACCTCGAAGGCGCTGGCCAAGCGCTTTCGCGACATGCCGGCGCTGATGGCGGCGATCGAGGCGGCGGCCGCATCCGAGGGCGGCAAGGATTGGCTGGAGCTGTCCGGCATTCCGAGGATCGGCCCGACCACTCGCGACCGGCTCGTGGAGAGCGGCTTCCCGTCGGAGGAAGAAGCGGCCGGGGAAGGTGAGGCCGTCCGCGTTCGCCTGACGAGCGTCCAGCGCGAGAGCCTCGTCAACCACTACGGCAGCGCGGACGCCGCCCGAGAGGCCATCGCGCGAGCGGCGGCGCAGCGGCCGGGGGAGGGCTACCACCTCATCGCCGACGACAGCGAGGTCGGCCCCGTCGCCGCCGAGAACCTGATCGCCTTCTTCGCCGAGCCTCACAACCGGGAGGCCGTGGAGCGCCTGCTCGCCGAGGTCACGGTGGAGCCGATCGAGGCGGGCTCCTCCACGGCCGCCTTCGCGGGCAAGACGCTCGTCTTCACCGGCACGCTGGAGAAGATGACCCGCAACGAGGCCAAGGCCACCGCCGAGCGGCTCGGGGCGAAGGTCTCGGGCTCGGTCTCGGCCAAGACCGATCTCGTCATCGCGGGTCCCGGCGCCGGCTCGAAGCTCAAGGACGCCGAGCGCCACAAGGTGAAGGTCGTCACGGAAGACGAATGGCTGGCCCTCGTCGCCGACTCTTGAACGGCGAGTCCGCCGGCCATAGACCTGGGCGCGGGCGCGGCTCCTGCGCCCGGACGCGGGAAGCATGACGGTCCTCGCCCTCGACTTCGAGACGGCCAACGAGCGGCGCGACAGCGCCTGTGCGGTCGGCCTCGCCTGGATCGAGGGCGACCGGGTGGTGCGGCGGGAGTCCCGCCTGATCCGGCCGCCGGAGATGCGCTTCTCGCCGGGCAACATCCGCGTCCACGGCATCCTGCCGGCGGATGTGCGCGACGCCCCGACCTTTCCCGAGGCGATGGCCGAGTTCCTGCCGGACCTCGCGCAGGGGCTGATCCTCGCCCACAACGCCACCTTCGACATCGGCGTGCTGCGCGCATCGCTCGCCGCCTACGGGTTGCCGACCCCGGCGCTCGCCTATCTCTGCACCGTGCGGATCGCCCGGCAGGTCTTCCCGGACCCGGAGGGCTGCGGGCTCGGCAAGGTCGCCCGGCGCCTCGGCATCCGCTTCCAGCACCACGATGCCGGCGAGGATGCCTATGCCTGCGCCGAGATCGCGCTCGCCGCGGTCCGCGCGCTCGACGCCGGCAGCGTGCTCGGTCTCACCCACGCGCTGGCCATGCCGGCGACGGCCGTTCCGGCCGCGCCGCCGCCCTATGGCGCCCGGCCCGACGGGGTGACCGGCCGCGCCGTCGCCGCCGCCCGGGCGGCCCGTGGGTCCGCCGCGCCGAAAGAGATCGCCTTCACCATCCGCGGCAGCACCGGCAACCGCTACGCCGTCCGCTCGGAGCCGCGCGTGACGGGCCTCTACCTGCGCTGTTCCTGTCAGGCCGGCCGCAACGGCCGCCGCTGCCGGCACGTCGACGCGATCCTCGACGGCGACGTGACCGACCTGCTCTCGGACAACCACGCCGATGTCGAGCGGCTGCGCCGCCTGATCGAGGCGGCGCCCGACGGCCACCGCATCCTGCCCGAGCGGCTGCGCCGGGCGGCCTGATCCCGGGGTCGTTCCGGAGGGATCAGACCGAGCCCACCGTTCGCAGGCGCGCCCGCGGGTGGATCTCGGCCTGGCTCATCACCGGCGTCTCGCGGCGGAAGCGCTCGATGATCGAGCGTACGAAGGGCCGCGTCTGCTGCGAGGTCACGAGCACGGGCATCTCGCCCATCTTGGCGGCCGTCTCGAAGCGGTCGCGGACGGTGTTGACAAACTCGGTCAGCTTCGAGGGCTGCATGGCGAGGTAGCGCTCCTCGCGCTCGCCGACGATCGAGTCGAGGAAGGCCTGCTCCCAGGCCGGCGACATCGTGATGATCGGCAGCGTGCCGTCCATGCCCTGGTACTGCGCGCAGATCTGGCGGCCGAGGCGGGCACGCACGTGCTCGACGATGTCGCGGGGGTTCTTCACGGCACCCGCCACCTCGGCGATGCCCTCCACGATGGCGCCGAGGTCGCGGATCGAGACCCGCTCCGCCAGCAGGAACTGGAGCACCCGCTGCACGCCGGTGGTCGAGATCTGGCTCGGCACCACCTCCTTGAGGAGGTCGCCGTGCTCCTTCGGCAGCTCGCGGAGCAGCTTCTGTACCTCGACATGGTTGAGGAGCTCGGAGACGTGCGCCTTGATGATCTCGGTGAGGTGCGTCGAGACCACGGTCGCCGCATCCACCACGGTGTAGCCCTTGAGCTGCGCCTGATCGCGCAGCGACGCATCGATCCAGGTGGCGGGCAGCCCGAAGGTCGGCTCCAGCATGTGCTGGCCGGGAAGCTGCACCTGGCCCCCCATCGGGTCCATGGCCATGAACTGGCCGGGGAAGATCTGGCCCGTGCCGGCCTCGATCTCCTTCACCCGCACCACGTAGGCGTTGGCGTCGAGCTGCACGTTGTCGAGGATGCGCACGGAGGGCATCACGAAGCCGAGGTCGGCGGCGAGCTGGCGGCGGAGCGCCTTGATCTGCTCGGTGAGCCGGTCCTGGCCCTCGCCGTTGACGAGCGCGAGGAGCGCGTAGCCCATCTCGAGCTTGAGATCGTCGAGCTTGAGGAGGTCCGTGACGGTCTCCTCCTTCGGGGCCGCCGCGGCGCCCGGTGCAACCGGCGCGCCGTCCGCATCGAGCACGGGCGCCTCCTTGGCGGTCTTGGCGATGCGCCAGGCCGCGTAGCCGGAGCCCGCTCCAAGCAGCAGGAAGGGCAGCATCGGCATCCCGGGCAGGAGCGCGATCAGCACCATGACGCCCGCCGACATGCCGAGCGCCTTCGGGTAGGCGGCGAGCTGTTTGCCGAGCGCCTTGTCGGCGGAGCCCTTCACGCCCGCCTTCGAGACGAGGATGCCGGCCGCCGTCGAGACGATCAGCGCCGGCACCTGCGAGGCGAGACCGTCGCCGATGGTGAGGAGCGTGTAGGTCTTGGCGGCGCCCGCGAACGGCATGCCCTGCTGGGCGACGCCGATGATGATGCCGCCGACCACGTTGATGAAGGTGATCAGGAGCGCCGCGATGGCATCGCCGCGCACGAACTTCGAGGCGCCGTCCATGGCGCCGAAGAAGGACGATTCCTCCTCGAGCGCCGAGCGCCGCGCCTTGGCCGTCTTCTCGTCGATGAGCCCCGCCGAGAGGTCGGCGTCGATCGCCATCTGCTTGCCGGGCATGGCGTCGAGGGTGAAGCGGGCCGCGACCTCGGCGATGCGGCCCGAGCCCTTCGTGATGACGACGAAGTTCACGATGATCAGGATCGCGAACACGATGATCCCGATGACGAAGTTGCCGCCCATCACGAAGTTGCCGAAGGCCTCGATGACGTGGCCGGCCGCCGCCGTGCCCTCGTGACCGTGGCCGAGGATGAGGCGGGTGGAGGCGAGGTTCAGCGCCAGCCGCAGCATCGTGGCGATGAGGAGCAGCGTCGGGAAGACCGTGAACTCGAGCGGATTGTCGATGAACAGGCCGGTCATCATGATGAGGACCGACATGATGATCGAGACCGCGAGCAGCAGGTCGAGCAGGATCGCCGGTAGCGGGAAGATGAGCACCGTGAGGATGCCCATGACCGCGGTCGCGAAGAACAGGTCCGAGCGCTTCGACAGCGCCTGAAGGCTGTCGCGGGTCGGCATCTGGAACGAGGAGAAGCTCGGGAACGCTCCGCCGACGCTCCGCCCGGTCGCCGTCTCAGCCATCTCGGGGCAGCATCCTCTCGCGCACGCGGCGCTCCGCGCGAGACGCGCGGCACCCGGCAAGATTTGCCGCCCGTACGGTTAGCGGAGGGTTAACGCGGGCCGGAACCAACCCCGTGCGCCTCGCTTGACCGAGAGCATCCGAAGAGGAGAGGGCCTTGGCCACACGCACCATCACCGCCCTGTTCGACGATTACGAGCGCGCCGCCGCCGCGGTCGACCGGCTCGAGGCGGAGGGCATTCCGCATGCCGACATCTCGATCGTCGCGAGGGACGATGCATCGACCTCCGAGCGCGCGGGCTCCGTCGAGCGGCCGGGCGGCGAGGCGGCGGACGGCGCCGGGGTCGGCGCCACGCTGGGCACGGTGATCGGAGGGGGCGCGGGACTGCTCGCCGGCCTCGGCGCCCTCGCCATTCCCGGAGTCGGGCCCGTGGTGGCGGCCGGCTGGCTCGTCGCCACGGTAACGGGCGCGGGACTCGGCGCGGCCGCCGGAGGGCTTCTCGGCGCGCTGACCGGAGCGGGCCTGAGCGAGGCGGAAGCGGAGGCCTATGCCGAGGGCGTGCGCCGGGGCGGCACCCTGGTTTCGGCCCGCGTCGAAGAGGATCGCGCCGACCGGGCGCTGGCGGTCCTCGACCGGCACGGCTCCATCGATCTCGACGAGCGCGCCGAGAACTGGCGTGCGACGGGATGGACCGGCGGGACGGCCACGGCCCGGCCGGCGACCGACGAGGTCGGATCGCAGGCCATCGGCGCGGCGGCCTCCACCACGACCGGCCTCGACACCGAGACCGGGACGACGCTGCTTCCCGGCGAGACGGTGACCCGCCGCTGAGGCTCAGACCATCTGCTTGCGCGCGAACAGGGCGGCGGCGAACAGCACGGCGCCGCCCGCCGCGATCAGGCTCGTCATGAGCAGGCGCCGGGGCTGCTGCGAGGACTCGGCGAGCACCGGGGTCACGACGAGGTTGAAGAACTCGACCTGACGGGCGGCCATGATGCGGGCGCGCTCGCTCGCGGCAAGCACCTTCGCATAGTATTTCTCCGCGTCCTTGCGCTCGTTGTCGAGCGCCTCGAACCGCGTCAGCGCGTCGGACAGGAGCCGCTTCTGCTCCGGATCGACGCTGGCCGAGGCCCGCTCGATGCGGGCGATGTTCTCGTCGATGTCCTTGATCTGTGCCTTGAGGTCGAGGATGCGGCGCGATTCCGGCCCGAGGTCGCGCTGCGACATCGTGAGATCGACGGCGAGCTTGATGCGGTTCGCGCGCAATTCGCCGACGACCTTGAGATTGGAATCATTGGTCTTCTGAGCGTCGAGCACGCCGTCGCGGTTGCGCAGGTCGCGCACGGCGAGGCGGATGCGCGTCATGCGGTCCTCGGCGAGCTTGAGCTCCCGGGTGCTCTCGGCGAGCGCATCGTTGCGGGCCGTGGTGCTCAGCGCGTTCACCATCCGCTCGGCCTCGGCGATGATGGCCTGGGTGATGGCGAGGGACTCGGCCGCATCGAAGGCGTTGACGGTGAGGGTGATGAAGCCCGAGCCCGCCTCCACCTCCGTCGTGACCCGGTTGCGCCAGTACTTGGCGAGGATCTCGATCGGCTCGCTGGCGTCGAAGCGGGACAGATAGTCGATGCTGCTGCGGCTGAAGATCTCCCGCAACGGAATCTTGGCCGAGACGGCCTCGATCATCGCGCGGCTGTGGATGTAGGCGTAGGTGATCAGCGTGTCCTGCGCCACCATGGCGTGGCTCGGAGAGCCCGCGTTGGTCCCGACCTGCTCGGGCGACGCCTTCTCCGAGGAGCCGAGGGCCGGACGCAGGGCGAAGCGCGCCTCGGTGACGTAGCGGTCGGAGGCGATCAGGCCGTAGTAGACCGCGCCGGCCAGCGCCGGGATCAGGAAGCACACGACGAAGAGCACCGGCACCCAGGGGTCGCTCTTCACGTGGCTCTGATAGGAGCGGATGCCCTTCTTGCGGTCCGCGAAACGGGAGACGCGGGCGATCTGGCGCAGGGATTCGGCCACCGCGGCCGAGCGGTCGGCCGTCGTCAGCGGCTGTCCCTGAGGATTGCGGATCTCGGCGTTCATCGATCCTGTCGTCCATCCTTCCCGCTCGGCGGGGAAGGCGCGCCGGCCCCGCGAGAGCCGCCTGACACGCGCTGGCGGCGAAACCGTGTCCTGATCCCGCGTCTCAGGCGTTCAGCCGCCGGTAGACCTCGATGGCGTCGTTCACGTCCTCGTAGATGATCGCGCGGCCGTTGAGGAGCACGACGCCCTGCGTGCACCAGGTGCGGATCGTCTCCATGTCGTGCGAGACCATGATGACGTCCGCGTTCTCGCGCCGGGCCGAGAACGCCTCGACGCAGCGCTTCTGGAAGCGCGAGTCGCCGACCGCCGTCACCTCGTCGATGAGGTAGCAGTCGAACGGGATCGCCATGCTCATGCCGAAGGCGAGGCGCTGGCCCATACCGGAGGAGTAGGTTCGGATCGGCACGTCGAGATAGCTGCCGAGCTCCGAGAAGTCCTCGACGAACTCAAGCACGCGCTTCGGGTTCTCGCCGTAGATGCGCGCCACGAAGATGACGTTGTCGCGGCCCGTCATCATCGGGTGGAATCCGCCGGCGAAGCCCAGCGGCCAGGACACGCGCAGGCCTCGCTTGATGCGGCCGCTCGTCGGCTCCTCGGTGCCGCCGATGAGCCGCATGGTCGTGGACTTGCCGGCGCCGTTGATCCCCAGGATGCCGTAGCTGATGCCCGGCTTCAGGGTGAGCGACACGCGTTCCAGGATTGTGCGGCGATGGCCGTCGGTGCGGTAGATCTTGGTGACGTTCTCGAACCGGATCACTGGCGGCGCTCCAGGGAGGATTGACCCGTTCGACGGCCTTGCCGCGGGAAAGCGGCGAATCTGAGGATGACGCGTACGGCCGCCCGTTGGGTTTCGGCAGTTCGCATTGCTTGACAAATTGCCGGCCGGCCCCGACTGCCCGATGTAACGGGATCGGCGGGGTGCGACGATCCCGCAAATCGTGGAGTGCGGCCGATGCAGGTGATCGATACGGCCATTCCGGCCGTGAAGCGGATCATCCCCACTCGCCACGGCGACGATCGGGGCTGGTTCTCGGAGGTCTACCGGGCGGACATGCTGGCGCGGGCCGGCTTCGAGATCGCCTTCGTGCAGGACAACCAGTCCCTCACGAAGCCCGCCGGCACCATCCGGGGCCTGCACTTCCAGATCGCCCCGGCCGCGCAGACGAAGCTCGTGCGGGTGATCTCCGGCGCCATCCTGGACGTCGCCGTCGACATCCGCCGCGCCTCGCCGACCTTCGGGCATCACGTCGCCTTGCGCCTCGACGCGGCCGGCGGCGAGCAGCTCCTCATCCCGGCGGGCTTCGCCCACGGCTTCTGCACCCTCGAGCCGGACACGATGGTCGCCTACAAGGTCGACGCCTACTACAGCCCCGCCCACGACCGCAGCATGCTCTGGAACGACCCCGAGATCGGGATCGCCTGGCCGCTCAAGCCCGAGGAGGCGCACCTGTCCGACAAGGACCGCCGGGCGCCGACCCTCGGCAATCAGCCGGACCTGTTCTAGAAGGCGCCCATCATTCCAGACAGGGAGCGCCCATGCGCATCATCGTGACGGGGGGCTGCGGGTTCATCGGATCCGCGCTGGTCCTGCATCTCGTGGAGGATCTTGGGCACGAGGTGACCACCCTCGATGCGCTGACCTATGCGGCCAACCCGATCTCGCTGCGCCCCCTCGAAGGCAACCCGCGCCACCGCTTCGTGCAGGCGGACATCTGCGACGCCCAGGCCGTCGAGGAGGCCTTCGCCGCCGCCCGGCCGCAGGCGGTGATGCATCTGGCCGCCGAGAGCCATGTCGACCGCTCGATCACCGGCCCCGGCGCCTTCATTCGCACCAACGTCGTCGGCACGCAGGTGATGCTGGAGGCGGCCCGCCGGCACTGGTCGTCCCTCGAGGGGGCTGAGCGTGAGGCCTTCCGCTTCCTCCACGTCTCCACGGACGAGGTCTACGGCTCGCTGCCGCCGGGCGGCTTCTTCACCGAGGCGAGCCGCTACGATCCGCGCTCGCCCTACTCGGCCTCGAAGGCCGGCTCCGACCATCTGGCGCGGGCTTGGCACGAGACCTACGGCCTGCCGGTGCTGGTGACGAACTGCTCGAACAACTACGGGCCGCGCCACTTCCCCGAGAAGCTAATCCCGCTGATGATCCTCAACGCGCTGGAGGGCAAGCCTCTGCCGGTCTACGGCGACGGCCTGAACGAGCGCGACTGGATCCATGTCGAGGACCACGCAAGCGGCCTCGTCGCGGTGCTGGAGCGGGGCCGGGTCGGCGAGACCTATCTGCTCGGCGGGCGCTCGGTGCGCAACAACCTCGCGGTGGTGAAGGCGCTCTGCGCGGCCTTTGACCGGCTGCGGCCCGAGCACGCTCCGCACGAGCGGCTCATCACCTTCGTCGCCGACCGGCCCGGCCACGACCGCCGCTACGCCATCGATCCGTCGAAAGCGGAGGCCGAGGTCGGCTACAGGCCGTCCCGGAGCTTCGAGCAGGCGCTCGAGGACACGGTGCGGTGGTATCTCGACAACGAGTCCTGGTGGCGGCCGATCCGCGAGGGCCGCTACAGTGGCGAGCGCCTCGGCCTCGGCTCGGCCAAGGCGGGCTGAGGCGGATGGACATCCTCGTCCTCGGCGGCGGCGGGCAGGTCGGCACGGAGTTGCGGGCGCTCGCCTGGCCCGAGAGCGTGCAGGTCCATGCCCCGGAGCGCGCCGCCCTCGACATCACCGACGAGGCGGCGGTCTCGGAGGCCATCGCCGGCAGGCCCTGGGCGGCAGTGATCAACGCAGCCGCCTACACCGCCGTCGACAAGGCGGAGAGCGAGGTCGGCGCGGCTTGGGCGCTGAACGCGCTCGCGCCCGCCCTCCTCGCCGCCGCGACGGCGAAGACCGGCATTCCCCTGGTCCACGTCTCGACGGACTACGTCTTCGACGGCTCGGGGGAGGGCGCCTACGCTTCCGACGCGCCGATCGCCCCGCAGAGCGTCTACGGCGCGAGCAAGGCGGCGGGCGAGATGGCGGTGCGGACGGCCAACCCCCGCCACGCCATCCTGCGCACTGCCTGGGTGGTGAGCCCGCACCGGGGCAACTTCGTCAAGACGATGCTGCGGCTGGCCAACGAGCGCGACCGCCTCAGCGTCGTCGACGATCAGCACGGCTGCCCGACCTCGGCCGCCGATCTTGCGGCGGCGCTGGCCGAGGTCGCGCTGCATCTCGCCCGCGATCCGGAGGCGCCGACCGGCACCTTCCACGCCGTCAACGGCGGCGAGACGACCTGGTGCGGCTTCGCCCGCGCCATCGTCGCCGGGGGCGCCAGGCGGGGCGGCCGCTCGGTGCCGGTCGACGGCATCCCGACGTCGGCCTACCCGACGCCGGCCCGGCGGCCGGCGAATTCCCGCCTCGATACCACGAGCCTGACGCAATCCTTCGCGATCAGCCTACGGCCGTGGCCGGAGGCGCTGGAGGACATCCTCGACCGTCTCCTGGGTCCGGTCCGGGACATGGGTCAGGTCGGTGGCGTCGGAGCGTAGGGTTCAGAGCATGAAGGGCATCATCCTGGCCGGCGGCTCCGGCACGCGGCTCCACCCGGCGACGCTGTCGATCAACAAGCAGCTCCTGCCGGTCTACGACAAGCCGATGATCTACTATCCGGTCTCGGTGCTGATGCTCGCCGGCATCCGCGAGATCCTGGTCATCTCGACGCCCGAGCACCTCGACAACTACCGCCGCCTGTTCGGCACCGGCGAGCAGTTCGGCCTCTCTTTCTCCTACGCGGTGCAGCCGAAGCCGGAGGGGCTGGCGCAGGCCTTCATCATCGGACGCGAGTTCGTGGGCTCGGACCCGGTGGCGCTGATCCTCGGCGACAACCTGTTCTTCGGCGCCGGCATGAGCGACCTCCTCGCCCGCGCCGTGTCGCGCAGGCAGGGCGCCACGGTCTTCGCCTACCACGTCGAGAATCCGCAGGCCTACGGCGTCGTCTCCCTCGACAAGGACGGGAGGGCGACGAAGATCGTCGAGAAGCCGAAGGAGCCCGAGTCGACCTGGGCGGTCACCGGCCTCTACTTCTACGACAACCGCGTCCTCGACATCGCCGCTGCGGTGAAGCCCTCGGCGCGCGGCGAGTTGGAGATCACCTCGGTCAACGAGGCCTATCTCCAGCAGGGCCAGCTGCATGTCGAGCGCATGAGCCGGGGCTACGCCTGGCTCGATACCGGCACCCATGACAGCCTGCTCGAGGCGTCCGAGTTCGTGCGCACCCTCCAGCACCGGCAGGGGCTTCAGGTCGCCTGCCTGGAGGAGATCGCCTTCGAGCAGGGCTTCATCGACCGCGCCCAGCTCGTCGCCCGCGGCGAGCTCTTCGCCAAGACCGCCTACGGGCAGAACCTGCTCCGGCTGGCGCGGGACGCCGTCTGAGCGCTGTCGCGCGAGAGCCACAGTGGGCGTTCGAGGCAACCTCGGCCGGAAACCGGCGGTTAACCATGTGGCTCCTATGCCCTAGAGCCTAAGGCCCCTTCGACAAGGGCCGAAGGCAACGGGAGACGGCCGCCTGACGATGCCGACACGCGCTCGCCCGCTCCGCGTCCTCCTCGCAACGCTCGCGACCGCGATCGGCCTCGCCTGCGCCCTGCCGGCCGGCGCGCAGGACGGCGAGCGCAACCGCAATGCCGCCGTCGCCATCGCCGCCGACGTGTCGAGCCAGGGCGGCGCGACGAAGCTGACCTTCACCCTGTCGAAGCCCGTCGAGGCGCGCGCCTTCGTGATGGAGCGGCCGGACCGGGTGGTCATCGACCTCGCCGAGGTGAACTTCCAGGTCGAGGCGGAGTCGGGCCGGCGGCGCGAGGGCCTGATCCAGTCCTTCCGCTACGGCCTGTTCGCGCCGGGCCGCTCGCGGGTCGTGGTCGACCTCGCGGGTCCTGCCACGGTGGCGCGCATCGAGACCGTGGCGCGTCCCCGCGACGGAGCGCACCTGCTGACGATCGAGTTGCAGCGCGCCGACCGCGAGGCGTTCCGCAAGGCCGCCGTCGCCAGCGACCCGGCGCCGGTTCCGCGCAAGGCGGAGAGCCCGGAGCCCGCCGATTCGCGCCCCCTCATCATGGTCGATGCCGGCCACGGCGGCACTGATCCCGGCGCCATCGCCAGCACGGGCGTGTTCGAGAAGGACATCGTCTTCGGCTTCGCCCAGGCGCTCGCGGCGCGGCTCGAGACAGGCGGCCGCTACCGGGTGCGCATGACTCGCGACCGGGACGTGTTCGTGCCGCTCGCCGAGCGCGTCCGCATCGCCCGCGAGGCCAAGGCCGACCTGTTCATCTCGATCCACGCGGATTCGATCTCGTCCGCCCCCCAGGTCCGCGGAGCGACGATCTACACGGGCTCCGAGAAGGCGACCGACGCCGAATCCGCCCGGCTCGCCGAGCGCGAGAACAAGGCCGACTCCGCCGCCGGAACCGACAGCGTGGCGCCGCCGACCGACGTCACCGACATCCTCCAGGAACTGATGCTGCGCGAGACCCGCGGCTTCTCCGCGGGCTTCGCCCGCAGCCTGATGGGCCAGATCGGCCCGGTGATGGAGATGAGCGCCAAGCCTCATCGCGAGGCGGGCTTCATGGTGCTGCGCTCGCCCGACGTGCCGAGCGTTCTGGTCGAGCTCGGCTACCTCTCGAGCAAGCGCGACCTCGACCTCCTCCAGTCGCAGCCCTGGCGGGAGAGCGTCACGGGCGCCATGGCCAAGGCCGTGGACCTGTTCTTCTCCAATCGCGCCACCCTCGGCCGCCCGGCCGGACCGCCGCGCAAGGCGGCGGCCATCGCCCCAGTTTCACCATAGAAGCGGTGTCGTTACGGGCCGATCAACGGACCTCGTTCGCGTTGCCGTGAGCCCCTCGGGGCAAGGCCGCTCGCGCCGTTCGAGGAAGCCCCCTGCCGGGATCGCGGACATGTCCGCATCAACCGACTGACGGACACCCGATGCGCCTCGTGCTTCGCTTCTTCGGCTTCCTGTTCAGCGCGGGCGCCGTGCTGTTCGTGCTCTTCGCGGCGGCCGGGGCGTTCTTCTACTGGAAGTACAGCCGGGATCTGCCCGACCACGCGGCGCTCGCCAACTACGAGCCGCCGGTGATGACCCGCGTCCACGCCTCTGACGGCTCGCTGCTCGCCGAGTACGCCCGCGAGCGGCGCCTCTACCTGCCGATCCAGGCGATGCCGAAGGTCGTCGTCGCAGCCTTCCTCTCGGCGGAGGACAAGAACTTCTACAAGCATGGCGGCATCGACCCCGAGGGCATCGTCCGTGCGATCCTCACCAACGCCAAGAGCGGCAAGAAGCAGGGTGCCTCGACCATCACGCAGCAGGTCGCCAAGAACTTCCTTCTGTCGAACGAGCAGACCTACGACCGCAAGATCAAGGAAGCGCTCATCGCGCTGCGCATCGAGGCGGCCTACTCGAAGGACAAGATCCTTGAGCTGTACCTCAACGAGATCTTCCTCGGCACCATCGTGCCGGGCCGCAACCTGCACGGCGTCGCGGCGGCGGCGCTCGACTATTTCGGCAAGTCCGTCCACGAGCTGACGATCAACGAGGCAGCCTATCTCGCCGCGCTGCCGAAAGGCCCGAACAACTACCACCCCTACCGCAAGACCCAGGCGGCGCTCGCCCGGCGCAACGAGATCATCGGCCTGATGGCCCAGAACGGCTACATCACCGCCGAGGAGGCCGAGGCCGCCAAGAAGCAGGGCCTCGGCGTCAACCCGCGCATCGCCTTCCCGAACGCGGCCAACGCCAACTACTTCACCGAGGAGGTCCGCCGCGAGATCTCCGAGCGCTACGGCGAGAAGAAGCTCTACGAGGGCGGCCTCTCGGTGCGCGCCACCATCGACCCGAAGATGCAGGCCTGGGCGCGCAAGGCGCTCGTCGACGGCCTGATCCGCTACGACCAGGCCCGCGGCTGGCGCGGAGCGCAGAGCAAGGTCGACCTCACCGGCCGCGACTGGGGCATGGCGGTGGCCGAGGTTCCCGCGCTCGGCGACGTCGCTCCCTGGCGCCTCGCCGTGGTGCTCTCCACCGCGGGCGGCGTCGCGCAGATCGGCCTCCAGCCCCGCCGCGAGGCCTCGGGCCAGGTCTCGAAGGATCGCGAGACCGGCACGATCCCGGCCGAGGGCCTGCGCTGGACCGGCCGCTCGGCGGCCGCGGCGCTCAGCCCCGGCGACGTGGTCTATGTCGAGGCCATCGACGGCGGCAAGGGCAGCTTCCGCCTGCGGCAGAAGCCCGAGATCTCCGGCGCCATCGTCGCCATGGACCCCTACACGGGCCGCGTGCACGCCATGGTCGGCGGCTTCTCCTTCGACGAGTCGGAATTCAACCGGGCGACGCAGGCGATGCGCCAGCCGGGCTCCTCCTTCAAGCCGCTCGTCTACTCGGCGGCGCTCGACAACGGCTACACCCCGTCCTCCATCGTGCAGGACTCGCCGATCACCATCGAGGCCGGGCCCGGCCAGGAGGCGTGGACGCCCTCGAACTACGACGGCAAGGCCGGCGGCCCACACACGCTCCGCTACGGCATCGAGCACTCGAAGAACCTGATGACGGTGCGGCTCGCCAAGGATGTCGGCATGCCGCTCATCGCCGAGTACGCTCGCCGTTTCGGGGTCTACGACGACATGCTGCCGGTGCTGCCGATGTCGCTCGGCGCCGGCGAGACCACCGTGATGCGCATGGTCGCCGCCTACTCGATGCTCGACAACGGCGGTCGCCGCATCCGGCCGACGCTGATCGACCGCATCCAGGACCGCACCGGCGAGACCATCTACCGGCACGACAACCGCAAGTGCATCGGCTGCGACGCGGAGAAGTGGTCGGGCCAGGACGAGCCGAAGCTCGTGGACGATTCCGAGCAGGTGCTCGATCCGCTCACCGCCTACCAGATGGTCTCGATCATGGAGGGCGTGGTCCAGCGCGGCACCGCCACCATCCTGAAGCAGGTCGGCAAGCCGCTGGCCGGCAAGACGGGCACCACGAACGACGCCAAGGACGCCTGGTTCGTGGGCTTCTCGCCGGATCTCGCCGTCGGCGTCTATCTCGGCTTCGACAAGCCGCGCTCGCTCGGCGACCGGGCGACCGGCGGCGGCCTCGCCGCGCCGATCGCCCTCGACTTCCTCAAGAACGCGCTGAAGGACAAGCCTCCGACCCCGTTCCGGGTGCCGCCGGGCATCAAGCTGATCCGCGTCAACGTCGCCTCCGGCATGCGTGCTGGTTCAGGCGAGGGCGGCGGCACGATCCTGGAGGCGTTCAAGCCCGGCACGGCGCCGCCCGACGCCTACGTCGCGCAGCCCTCCGCTCCGGCGGCGGTACCTGCCGACGCGGACCGGGCCGCCCAGGCCGGCGGCCTCTACTGAGACAGTGCCTCGCGGCGGGGGCCGACCCTCCGCCGCAGCCAGGCCAGCGCCGGCCTCTCCCACGCCAGATGGTAGACGAGGCCCGCGGCGACGCCGAGCCCGATGCAGAGCGCGAGGCTCGCGGGCCAGGAGCGCAGCGGCTCGACGCGCGCCGCGATCCGGGCCCCCAGTGACGCCAGCGGGTTGTGGACGAGGTAGATCGCGTAGGACGCATTCCCGAGCAGGATCGCCCAGGCCGGCACGCCGAGGCGGCCGTCGATCTCCAGCCTGACGGCACCCGCGACGCAGAGCGCCACCGCCGTGCCGAAGGCCATCCGCGCCGGCCCGGCGGGATCCACCGCGAAACCGAAGAAGGCGGCGATGCCGCCGAGCCCCGCCAGCAGGCAGGGGAGGGCAAGGCGTCCGGCTAGGCGCGGCACCGCCAGGGCGGCGAGCATTCCGGCCACGAACTCGGCGTTGATCGGCGCCAGGATGCTGAGCGGCGAGGGCGCCGCGTAGGAGGTCTCGAGCCCGAGGCCGATCCCGACGAGGATCGACGCGACCCAGAGCGCGATCAGGGCCGGGAAGGCGCGCCGTGCCAGGAAGAAGGCCAGGAACAGGACGTAGAACATCATCTCGTGCTCGAGCGTCCAGGCGGCGGCGAGCGCCGGCGGAGCGCCGGTCGGGACGAGCGTCAGCGAGGTGAGGAGGCTCCACTCCCGCGTCCGGGCGGAGAGGCCGGGGAGGGCGAGGTAGAGCCCGATGAGCGCCAGCGCGACCGGCAGATAGGGCACGTAGATGCGCGTGACGCGCTTCCAGGCGTAGGCCCGGGCGGCGGCGGCCCCCGGCGGATCGCCCCCGTGCGCGTGCAGGATGATGAACCCGCTGAGGACGAAGAAGAAATCGACGCCGAAGGTACCGCATTCGAGGATGCGGAAGACCGACTCGGGGATCGCGCCGGCGAAGTCGCGGGTGGCGATGGCGGAGTGGTAGACGACGATGGCAAGGGCGGCCGCCGCGCGCCCGGCCTGGAGGACGGTGAGGACCGGGCGCCGCTCCGGCCCGGTCGTGAGCGTCATGGCCCGCCCGCGACGGCGCTGGCGCGGATCAGAACAGCGCCGGCATCGTGAACGAGTAGTCGATCTTGGCGCCGAACACGAACTGGTCTGGGCTGCCGAAGGGGCGGCGCACCAGCGGGCTGTCGGCGGAAGAGCCGATGATGCGGTTGTAGCCGGCGTAGCCCGTCACCGCCCAGCGCTCGTCGAAGGTGTAGGTGACGGCGCCGAGCACGCCGGCCGACGTGAAGCTGTCGGGGCGGAAGGCGGTGACACGGCCGTTCAGGAGCGCCTCGATCGGCAGGACGCCGAAGTAGCGGCGGGCGAAGGCGCCGTCGCCGAAGTTGAAGCGCGGGCCGATGGAGAAGCGCCAGCGGTCGAAGGGCTGGATGAAGTCGGCGCCGACGGAGCCGACGACACCGTGGTGACCGATGGTGCCGTGCCGGATCTCCGCGCGGACCCGCAGCCAGTCGACGGGGGTGAACTCTCCGAACACGCCAGGCTCCAGGGCGAAGCCGGCATCGCGGAAGCCGAACAGGTGCCGGCGGTCGTCGCCGTAGTAGCGGCCCGAGATGTAGCGGACGGTCGGCCCGATCCGGAACGTGCTCGTCTCGTAGAGCGCGAAGCTTAGGCCCTCGTCGGGCGTCGAGAAGCGCTCAGGCTCTCCGAGCTTCCGGATGCTGACTGAGGGAAAGCCGATGGCCGTGTAGTCCGAAGCGCCCGGATAGCGCGGCTGCGCCTTGATGTTCGCCGTCAGGGTCACGACCCAGATGTTCTGGTCGACCTGGGTGAAGACCGGCGCAGCGGCGGGCGTCGGCATGTCTGCGGCCCGGACGGCGGCCGTGCCGCCGGCCAGGGCGGCGACCGCCACGGCGGAGCGGGCGATCCGGGTGAACGTCTTGGCGAGTCGGGAGCGCAGCATGCCCGACATATGGACACAAACGCTTACGCTCTCACCCACCGAAGACGGTGAACGAATGGTTTCGAGGCGCGCTGTGTCGGCCGCGCAACGCGCGCCGCGCGCCGCTCCGAAGCGGCGCGCGGAGGAGGATTAGAAGTAGGACTTCAGCGTCCCGCGGCGGCGCACGTCGAGCGTGGCGCAGTGGAACGAGCCGCCGAACGGGCCGTAGGAGAGGAACGGCGCCGGGATCGGATCGAAGCCCCAGTCCTTCAGGGCCTTGATCAGGGTCGGCTGGCTCTGGTCGACGACGATCTTCTTCTCGTCGATGGCCAGCACGTTGATCGAGGTCCAGGGCGAGCACATCGAGATCTTGCTCATGAAGCCCGACACGGGGTCGGGGCGCGGCGCCACGAGCACATCCCACTTCTTGAGCACCGCCGGCAGGTTGTCGACGTCGACGTAGTCCGGGTTCACGAGCACCTTGCCCGGCGCCAGCGGCATGAAGGACGAGTCGATGTGCATCGGCTGCGGGCAGCGGCTCTCGATCTCGTGGATGCGGAAGCCGGGGCCGAGGTGGCGGCGCAGCCACTCGATGCCCATCAGGTTCGTGACGTTGGAGCGCGTCACGAACAGGTCGCGGCCGCAGCGCACGAAGTCGGCGGCGTCGAAGACCGGCTCGAACTCGTTGACCGTGAACTGCATGGGCTCGCCGGCCTTCAGGTTCGGCACCCGGTAGTCGTAGTTGTAGAGCTCGTCCGTGAGCTGTGGGCGCGGGGCGGAAGTCCACCGCGCCCCCCCGCGAAAATACTCCTTGAAGAGCGAGCGGTAGGCGTCGCCCTCGAAGTAGCGCGAGCGCCAGCACATCGGGCTCTCGATGATCTCGTCGCCGATGACGAGGTACGGGTCGCGGGGACAGGCGACGCAGAAGCCGCGCGACGACCAGCGCGGCGCCTTGAACTTCTTCGAGAAGTCGACCGAATCCGGCCGGCGCACCTTCACGCCCTCGCCGGCGAGGATGCTGATGAAGTTGTCGAGCTCCTGCTGCGCGAGCTTCTTCATGAACTTCGGGTACCGCCAGCCGCTGGCGAAGCGGTAGAAGGGCTGCGCGGCCCGCGGCAGGTTGAAGATCACCGTCAGGTGGTGGGTCGGGATGGTGGCACCGTCGAGGGAGCCGACGATGACCTCCTCCAGCGGGTCCCACTCGTTCCAGGCCATGACCGGGGACTGGGGCGCCGGATCGCGCGGCGCCGCCATGCCGCCGGAGATCATGCCGGCGTGAGCGTCGTCATACACGGCCTCCGTGGCCGTGATGGGTGATTCGCGATCCATGACGTGTCCCCTGGGTGACGGTGCGCGCAGCGTTCTGTTTGCCGGGTCAGCGCCCGCGACTGCTTTGGTCTGCGGTGTGTCTCCCGGGTGATAGACAACCGGGATCAAAGCTGCAACTTGCCCTGACGAACCCGCGCAACGCGGTGATTTATCGGAAGAAACCGGCTTTCGGTTTCGTGCCCCACAAAACCCTTCGACGGAATCGAAAGAGGGTCATGAAGCACCTGACCACCGTCGGTCTGATTGCCGGCCTTTGTACGGCGGCTTGGCTGTTCGTCTCGTCGGGCCTCGAGGATGTGGGCGCCGCGGTGCTGGCGGCCGGCTGGGGCACGCTGATCGTCGTGGTGGCCCGCGCGGTCGCGGTCGCCTGGGCGGGCTTCGGCTGGTTCGTGGTGTTCCCCAAGGAGGGGCGCCCGAGCCTCTCGACCTGCATCGACCTGCGCTACGTCCGCGAGGGCATCAACACGCTGCTTCCCGTCGCCACCGTCGGCGGCGACTTCATCGGTGCTCGGCTGCTGACGAAGCGCGGCGTCGCGGGCGGGCTCGCCGGCGCCAGCATGTTCGTCGACCTGATGACCCAGGCGGTGACGCAGCTCCTCTTCACCGTGGTCGGTCTCGCGGCCCTGGTGATGCTCGTCGGCGACGGTCCCGTCGCCCATGCCGTCGAGGGCGGCCTGGCGATCGCGGTGCCGGCCATCGCCGCCTTCTACCTCGTCCAGCGCCGCGCCGGGCACCGGCTGATCCAGGGCCTGCTCTCGCGCTTCGCCTCCGGCCGCGAATGGGCCGCCCTCGGCGCCGTCGAGGTGCTCTACGACAACCTGCGCCGCCTCTACGGCGCGCCGTCCCGCGTCGGCAGCGGCATCCTCGTCCACTTCATCGGCTGGATCATCGGCACGCTCGAGGTCTACGTCTGCCTGCACTTCATGGGCTACCCGGTCGGCTTCGCCGAGGCGCTGGTGATCGAGAGCCTCGCCCAGGCCGTGCGCGGCGCCGCCTTCGCGGTGCCCGGCGCCATCGGCGCGCAGGAGGGCGGTCTCATCGCCCTCTGCGGCCTGTTCGGCGTCCCGGCCGAGGCGGCGCTGGCGCTCTCGCTGGTGAAGCGCTGCGCGGACCTCGCGGTCGGCGTCCCGGGCCTGATCGCCTGGCACCGGGCCGAGGGCCGCCTGCGCAAGCAGGAGAGCAAGGCCCGCGGCCGTCTCCTCGGACGCCGTCTCCAGCCGGTGCTGCAGCCGGCGACGCTCGGTCCCTTCTACAGCTACGCGCCGCCGCGCAGCACCGCCTCCGTCGACGCCTTCGATGCGGGCGGGGGAGACCTCAAGAAGTGCGCCTGACCCCGGCCACGTCCGCTGCGCCCTTCTGCGGCGGACGTGGCAGGAACGTGACATGTCTGCACGTTTCCGGCGCCGAACGCTTCGCCGCCAAACCTACGCCTTGAACGAGCCCGACACCGGCCGCTCCGGAGTGATTCCCGCGCCGGCCCGACCACGAGACGCCTGACGCGCGATGCCCTCCATGGACCTGTACTGGCTCTCGGCGATCCTTCTGATCCTCGCGCTCGCGGGCTGCCTCTACGCGCTCGCCGCGGCGGCGCTCGCCGGCCGGGTCGCGGCGCGCCGGGCGCCGGCCCTGGCCGACGGCGCCGGGCGCCCCTCCGTCACGCTGCTCAAGCCCCTCTGCGGCATGGAGCCCGACCTGTTCGAGCACCTCTCGACCTTCTGCCGGCAGGACTACTCCGGAGAGGTCCAGATCGTGTTCGGCGTGCAGCGCCAAACCGATCCGGCGATCGGCATCGTGGAGCGCCTGCGCGAGACCTTTCCCGCCCTGCGCATCGATCTCGTCATCGACGGCCGCCAGCACGGCTCGAACCGCAAGGTCTCGAACCTGATCAACATGGCGGCGATGATCGAGCACGAGGTCGTGGTTCTGGCCGACAGCGACATGATCGTGCGGCCGGACTACCTGGAACGGATCGTCACCGAGCTGTCCGCGCCCGGCGTCGGCGGCGTCACCTGCCTCTATCACGGCGTGCCGGGCGGCCGCGGCGTCTTCGCCGAGCTGTCGGCGCTGGCCATCGACGCCCAGTTCCTGCCGAACGTGGTGATGGGCACGGCATTGAACCTCGCCAAGCCATGCTTCGGCTCGACCATCGCCTTCACCCACGCGGCGTTGACCGAGATCGGCGGCTTCGAGCGCTTCCGGGACGACCTCGCGGACGACTACGCCATCGGCGAGGCCCTGCGGGCGCGGGGCGAGGGCGGGCACCGCCTCAGCATCCCGAACTTCACGATCGGGCATGCCTGCGTCGACACCGAGCTCTCGGGCCTGTGGCGGCACGAGCTGCGCTGGAACCGCACCATCCGCAACGTCGACCCGGCGGGCTATGCCGGCTCGCTCGTCACCCACGCCTTCCCGCTGGCTTTGCTCGGCGCGCTCCTTCCCGGCGCGCCCGAGGCCGCCCCTGCCGTGGCGGCTTTGGCGCTCGCCTGCCGCATCGTGCTGTGCCTGCGCCTGGAGCGCCTGTTCGGTCTGGCGCCGCACGCCTACTGGCTGTTGCCGATTCGCGACATGCTGTCCTTCGCGAACTTCTCCTGGAGCTTCGTCTCGGGTGCGGTGACATGGAAAGGTCACGATTATCGCGTGGTTGCGGACGGCACGCTTATTCCCGAAGGAAACCTCAGCCGTGATGCTGAGGCGACCTCGGTCTGATCTTCGTCTGCTCTTCGCGCCACCCGCTCTGCACTGAGGCCTTGAACCCCATGCGCACGCTCTTCCTCCAGGCTCCCACCTTCGACGGCTTCGACGGCGGCGCCGGTTCGCGCTACCAGGCCAAGCGCGAGATCAAGTCGTTCTGGTATCCGACCTGGCTCGCCCAGCCGGCCGCCCTGGTGCCGAACTCGAAGCTCATCGACGCGCCGCCCCACAACATCAAGCTCGACGAGATCGTGGCCCAGGCCAATGATTTCGACCTCGTCGTGCTCCACACCTCGGTGCCGTCCTTCAAGTCGGACGTGAAGACGATCGAGGCCCTCAAGGCCGCCAACCCGAAGCTCATCGCCGGCCTCATCGGCGCGAAGGTCGCGGTCGACGCCGAGGGCTCGATGACCCAGGCGCCGGTGGTCGACTTCGTCGCCCGCAACGAGTTCGACTTCACCGTCAAGGAAGTCGCCGACGGCGTGCCGATGTCGGAGATCAAGGGCCTGTCCTATCGCGATGCCGCCGGCAACGTGGTCCATAACGAGGACCGCGAGATCATGACGGACATGGACAAGCTGCCCTTCGTCACGAGCGTCTACAAGCGCGACCTCGAGATGGAGAAGTACTTCATCGGCTACCTGAAGCACCCCTACATCTCGTTCTACTCCGGCCGCGGCTGCAAGAGCCGCTGCACCTTCTGCCTGTGGCCGCAGACGGTCGGCGGGCACACCTACCGCACGCGGTCGGTCGCGCACGTGATCGAAGAGATCAAGTACTGCATGAAGGAGTTCCCGCAGACGAAGGAGTTCTTCTTCGACGACGACACCTTCACCGACAACCTGCCCCGCGCCGAGGAGATCGCCCGCGAGCTGGGCAAGCTCGGCGTCACCTGGTCGTGCAACGCCAAGGCGAACGTGCCGCGGGAGACCCTCAAGGTCCTCAAGGACAACGGCCTGCGCCTCCTGCTCGTCGGCTACGAGTCCGGCAACCAGAAGATCCTGAACAACATCAAGAAGGGCATGCGCGTCGAGGTCGCCGAGAAGTTCACCAAGGACTGCCACGAGCTCGGCATCGCCATCCACGGCACCTTCATCGTCGGCCTGCCCGGCGAGACCAAGGAGACGATCCAGGAGACGATCGCCTTCGCCAAGCGCATCAACCCGCACACCATCCAGGTGTCGCTGGCCGCCCCCTATCCGGGCACCTTCCTCTACAAGCAGGCGGTCGAGAACGGTTGGCTCGACGTGGAGAACGCCGAGCTCGTCGACGAGAACGGCGTGCAGATCGCACCGCTCCACTACCCGCACCTCTCGCACTCGGAGATCTTCGCGGCGGTGGAGGAGTTCTACAAGAAGTTCTACTTCCGCGTGCCGAAGATCGCCTCGATCGTGAACGAGATGGTCCGCTCGCCCGACATGATGAAGCGGCGGCTCCGCGAGGGCGTCGAGTTCTGGCACTTCCTCCGCGAGCGCCAGGGCACGGCCAAGGCCGCCTGACGCCTCTGGTCGCAACGATCGGATCGGAACGGCCGGGCGCTCAGCCCGGCCGTTCTCGTTTCGGGAGACGGCGCCCTCGACAGGCCGCGCCCGCGCCGCGATACAGGACGCGCGACGGATCGGGTTCGCGCGACGCCCGCGAGGGCGCGGCCAGCGAGAGATGATCCGCCGCTCCGCTGTTCCTGACAGCCGCAAAGACTCTCCGGCGCCGGCCCTCGGGCAGCCGGGAACGGACCCTGCGGGCCTCGTGCTCCCGTCCGGTCCCCGCGGCGCCGGGGAGTGATCCAAGGGAGAACCGGCGTGCCAAGCACGACCCAACTCGTTCCGACGCTCCTGCTGCTCGTCGCGGCGGCCGTGCTGGTCGTCCTCGTCCGACGCCTGCGGCGAGGAGGCTGGAGCCAGACGATCTATTCCTGGCAGCAGGGCCTGCTCTACGTCGACGGCCGCTTCGCCGGGAGGCTCGCTCCGGGGCGGTACCGCGCCCTCGGCCGGCGGGATCGCCTCGTCGTCGCCCTGTCGCGGCTGCCGGTCTTCGAGACCCTCCACGCGGTCGAGGTGACGAGCGCGGACCGCCTCTCCTATCGCCTGTCGGCGACGGTCGTCTACGAGATCGTCGACCCGCAGACGGCACATGAGGGCGGCCACCGCGAGGCCGTGCGGGTCGCCGCTACGGACGCGCTCGTGCGGCTCGCCGCCGCGCGGACCGTCGAGGCGCTCCTCGACGAGCGCGCCAGCCTCGGACCATCGCTTCTCGCCCTGCTCGACCGGCCGGTCTGCGGCTGCCGCTTCGTCGAGGCGACGGTCGGCGGCGTGACCCTGCCGCCCGAGCTGCGCCGTCTCTTCGCCGAGACCGAGCGCGCCCGCCTCGAGGGCCGGGCGGCGCTGGAGCGGGCCCGCGGTGAGCAGGCGGCCCTGCGCTCGCTGGCGAACTCCGCCCGGATGCTCAAGGGCAACCCGGAACTGATGAACCTGCGCCTGCTCCAGAGCCTCTCGGCGTCCGGCGGCAAGGGCGCGACGCTCGTGATCGGCCGCGAGGCCTTCGCGACGTCGGGCATCGCCGAGCCGGCCGAGGAGCGGGATCCGTGAGCGCGACGGACCGGCGCCTCGTCGTCACCGCCGACGATTTCGGGCTGAGCCGCGAGGTCAACGAGGCCGTCGAGCAGGCCCATCGGGAGGGCATCCTGACGGCCGCGAGCCTGATGGTCTCGGCGCCCGCCGCAGCCGACGCCGTAGCGCGGGCGAGGCGGATGCCGGGCCTGCGGGTCGGGCTGCATCTCGTCCTGGTCGAGGCATGGCCGACGCTGCCCGCAGCGGCGCTTCCGGACCTGACGGACGGGCGCGGGCTGATGCGCTCCGACATGGAGCGGATGGGCCTCGACCTCGCCCTCAAGAGCGGCGCGCGGCGCCAGCTCGCCGCCGAGATCGAGGCGCAGTTCGAGGCCTACCGAGCGACGGGGCTGCCGCTCGATCACGTCAACGCCCACAAGCACTTCCACATCCACCCGCTGATCGCGGGTGCGGTGCTGCGGATCGGCCCGCGCTACGGGATGCGGGCGATCCGGGTGCCGCGAGAGCCGCGGGCCGTGCTGCGCCTCGCCGAACCGGGCTTCACGCCCCGACCCGCCCTCGACACCGCCCCATGGGCAGCGCTGCTCGCCGTGCGCGCGCGGCAGCTCGGCCTGCTCATCCCCGACCGGACTCTGGGACTCGCCTGGTCGGGCACGATGACGCCCGAGCGCGTCGCCGGCCTTCTCACGTATCTGCCGCCGGGCTTAAGCGAACTCTACACCCATCCCGCAACGGCCGGCGGCTTCCCCGGCGAGGCGCCCGGATACGCCTACGCCGCCGAGCGGGACGCCCTCATCGCACCCGCCGCCCGCGAGGCGGTCGCGCGAGGCGGCATCCGCAGCGGCGGCTTCTCGGACTTCCTCTGAGGCCGGGAGGGCCGAGGCCCTCCCGAGACCTTCATCGAGGCCTCAGGCGACCCTCTCCCGCGCCTTGGCGCCGAGGAGCGGGTCCTTGCCGGCGGCATCGCCCTCCGGCCGGTCGGCGTCGGGGCGCTTGGGCGGCGGGCCGAGGAAGGCCGGAACCACGAAGAACGCCGCCACCAGCGTGAAGAACAGCGACAGGGCGAGCAGCTTGCCCATGCTCGCGGTGCCGGGATGGCTCGACAGGACGAGCGAGCCGAAAGCGGTGCCGGTGGTCAGCGCCGAGAAGAAGATCGCCCGCGTCAGGCTGGAGGCCAGCATGTCCGCGACGCCGGCCCGCCACGCGATCACGTAGTAGATGTGGAAGGCCACGCCCACGGCGAGCATCAGCGGCAGGGCGATGATGTTGGCGAAGTTCAGAGGCATTCCGACGAGCGGCAGGCTCATCAGCGTCCACAGCGTCGCGAGCACCAGCGGCCCGAGCGTCATGGCGACGTCCCAGGGTTTGCGGAGCGCGACCGAGAGGATGATGAAGATCAGCACGAAGGCGGTGATGCCCGCCTGCATGAAGGCTCCGAGGATCGTGTAGCTCGACGAGGTCGTCGCCACCGGCGCGCCGGTCGCGTGCGGGGCCACCGTCTGCACCTCCTTGGCGAAGCTGCGCAGAACATCGTCGTCGTTGGAGTTGCCCTTCGGATGCACCTCCAGGCGGGCCTTCCCGTCCTTCGAGACCCACTCGGCCTTGAGCCGCTCGGGGATGGTGTCGAGCGTCACCTTCTTCGGATGCAGCAGCGCCTTCATCCCCTCGATGAGGCCCGGAAGGTCGGCGGTGAGCGCCTTCGTGGCCTCCACGCGCTTGGCCTCCGGGGCGGCCGCGAGCTTGTCGAGGGTGGCGGCGAGCGCGGTGGGATTCTTCGAGCCGCCGGCCACGTCGCGCAGGGCGCCCGCCGTCTGCTTGAGGGCCGCGACGTTCTCCTGGTCGCTCGGCGCGGGCTTGCGCTTCAGGTTCAGCACGGGATCGAGGATCTGCGCCGTCTCGGCGATGGCGGCGAGCTTCTCGTCCTGATCGCGGGGCATGTAGGTGTCGATGCTGTTCACGCTCGACACCGCCGGCAGCGCCAGGAGCTTCTTCGACAGCTCGGGGATCGCGTCGACCGAGGGCGCGATCACGTCGATGACGTTCGGGCTCGTCGCCGGGTCCTTGATCAGGTCGAGATAGGTGGCGATCGACTCGACCTTCGGGCTGCGCAGATGCATCGGGTTCGAATCGAAGGGCAGCTTCAGGAGAAGCGGCAGGCCGGCGAGCGTCACGAGCCCGACGGCGATCAGCACGCCCTTGCGGTTGCGCAGGATCCACGGGTCGACTCCGGCGAGCCACGCCGTCTCGACGGCGCGCTTCTCGCCCCGCGGGTTGAAGACGGCGATCAGCGCCGGCAGCAGCGTCAGCGCGAAGAGATAGGCCACGATCATGCCGACGCCGGCGATGAGGCCGAGCTCGGAGACGCCGCGGAAGGCCGTCGGCAGGAAGGCAAAGAAGCCGGCGAGCAGCGAGATCGCGGCAAGGGTCAGCGACCAGCCGACGCCCCGCGCGGCTGCGCGCAGCGCCGAGTAGATGTCCGGCTGCTCGTAGCGGTCGGCCCGGTAGCGCACCGCGAACTGGATGCCGAAATCGATGCCGAGCCCGACGAACAGCGCCGCGAAGGCCACCGAGATCGGGTTCAGCTCGCCCACCATCAGCAGGCCGAGCGCCGCGGTGACGACGAGCCCGGCGAAGGTGGTGATCATCACCGAGAGCACGAGCGGCGGCGAGCGCAGCGCCAGCCACAGGAACAGCAGGATGGCGCCGACCGTGACCGAGTTGTTGAGGAAGGCGTCGTCCGACAGGGTCGCGAACTCGTCGTCCGCCACCGCGACCGGGCCGGTCAGCCGCATGCGCAGCCCGTTCGCCTCGGTGATGCCGGCGTCCTTGGCGACGTTGCGGATCAGCTTCGTCGCCGTGTAGCCGGGCTGCAGGGCGTTGAAGTCCAGCACCGGCTGGATCATCACGAACTTGCGCAGGTCGGTGCTGCGCACCTCGCCTCCCGAGAGCAGGAGCTGCCAGGAGAGGCGCGCTGGCTTGTCGGCGAGCACCGCGTTGAGCGTCTTGTCGAACTCGCCCATCGGCTTCTCGAGGTCCGAGAGCTGGGCGTCGCCGCTCTTCACCCCCTGCGCGCCCATGGCGAGCACGCGCATCACGCCGCGCAGCGAGGGGTCCTGGGCCAGGGCGCCGAGCAGGCCCTGCTGCTCCACGAGCTGCTCCAGCGTCTTGTCGAGTTCGGGCTTCGACATCAGCAGGAAGCCGTGCTGCTGGAAGAAGGGGCCGCCATCGGGCCGGTAGACCGACTCGATCAGGTTCTTGTGGACGGCGATCGAGGTCGCGAACTTCTGCGCCGCCTCCTCCGTCTCCTCGGGCGTCTGCCCGTCGATCACCGCGACGATGGCGTTGCTGCGCTGAGGGAAGGACTGCTCGAAGGCGATCTCGTCCTGCCGCCAGGGCTCCTTCGGATCGATCAGGCGCTCGACATCGGTGTTGATGCGGAAGAGATGCGCGGCGACCCCCACGGACGCGGCGGTGAGGAGCGCGACGACGACGATGACGGCCCAGCGCTGACGGACGGAGAACGCGACGAGTCGTTCGATCACGGGTATCCTACCTCCTCGAGCCGCCGACCCGGGGATGGCGGCCCCGCGAGTGTGGGGCGGGGACGGCAAGATCCCCATCGGGCACCCCGCGGCGAAGCCCGGTCGGGGGCGACGCGAACGCCACGAGCCCGGCGCCGGTCCCAGGAGGGAACCGACCGGGTGGCGATGCGGCACTGCGCAAGCTGTCCGCGGGCGAATTCGGCTGCGCTGCTCAGTAAAGGGCCGGGCACGCGATTGCAACGCGGCCCTCGAAGCGGTGCATCCGCGCGAGACGACGTGTGTTTTCGCACCGCAGCACGGTTCACCGCCAGCCCGGTTCGTGCTTGAGATCGTGCGGATATCGAGCTGTGCAGCGCGCTTCGCCCGAAACGCGACGCAATTGCCCGGCAGGAGCGACGCAACCCGGCGCAGGGCCTCTGTGGCACGCTTGCGTCTACCCTCGCAAACCCGGTTCGCGAAGAGGCCGCTCGGCCGATTTTGCGAGCGTTTCCAATCTACATCGCTGGAAGTCGAGGCTTTTTCGCGTTAAGCAGCCCGGCTATCCGAGGCCAAGAACAAGGAGCCGCGTCTTGGGAATCCCTCTCCGGTACGTCGCGAAGATCGGCGGTTACATCCTCAAGCAGCACCTCACGGGGCGCAAGCGCTACCCGCTGGTGATGATGATGGAGCCCCTCTTCCGCTGCAACCTGGCCTGCGCCGGCTGCGGCAAGATCGACTATCCGGATGAGATCCTGAACAAGCGGCTGCCGGTGGCCGACGCGCTCGAATCCGTGCGCGAGTGCGGCGCGCCCGTGGTGGTGATCGCCGGCGGCGAGCCGCTTCTCCACAAGGATCTGCCGCAGATCGTCGAGGGCATCATCGCGCAGAAGAAGTTCGCGATCGTGTGCACGAACGCGCTGCTGCTCGCCAAGAAGATCAAGGAGTACAAGCCGAGCCCGTACTTCACCTGGTCGATCCATCTCGATGGCGACGAGGAGATGCACGACAAGTCGGTCTGCCAGCGCGGCGTCTACGACAAGGCCGTCGCGGCGATCAAGCTCGCCAAGGAGATGGGCTTCCGGGTCACCATCAACTGCACGTTCTTCAACAACTCCTCGGCTGACAAGATCGCGGACTTCTTCGACAGCGTGACCCGCATGGGCATCGACGGCATCACCGTCTCGCCCGGCTACGCCTATGAGCGCGCGCCCGACCAGCAGCACTTCCTCAACCGCAAGGCCACGAAGGAGCTGTTCCGCGGCGTCTTCCGCCACGGCAAGGAGAAGGGCCGCGAGAAGTGGACCTTCCAGCAGTCGGGCCTGTTCCTCGACTTCCTGGCCGGCAACCAGACCTACCACTGCACCCCCTGGGGCAACCCGACCCGCACCGTGTTCGGCTGGCAGAAGCCCTGCTACCTGCTCGGCGAGGGCTACGCGGCCACCTTCAAGGAGCTGATGGAGGAGACCGACTGGAACGCCTACGGTACCGGTAACTACGAGAAGTGCGCCGACTGCATGGTCCACTCGGGCTACGAGGCGTCCTCGGTGGTCGATTCCGTGAGGAAGCCCTGGAAGCCTGTCATCCACGCGCTCCGCGGCATCAGGACCGAAGGCGAGATGGCTCCCGAGGTCAGCCTGGAGAACCAGCGCCCGGCCGAGTTCGTGTTCTCGCGCAACGTCGCCCAGAAGCTCTCCGAGATCAAAGCGGCGGGCGTCGACACCAAGCAGGAAGCCCGCAAGCGCACCGCCGCCTGACGCGGCCGCTCCGAGGCATCGAGAGGCCCGTGCCGCAGCCGCGGCGCGGGCCTCTTTCATGGGCGGGGAGTCAGGGCCGCTCGGGAATGCCGAGGCCGGGGCCGAGCGCGTCGCAGCACCGCTTCAAGGCGGCGAAGGCGGCGCCCGAGTCCCGCGCGAGGCCGACGAGCTCGCCGACCCTGGCCCGGCCGCGCAGCAGCGCGGCGAGAACCGCGAGGATGTCCGGCTCGCCGTTCGGCTTCAGGGCCTGCGCCGCAAAGGCCGGCAGCGCCCGCTGTGCCGGGTCGCAGACCACCCGCAGGGCCGCGAAGGGCAGGCCGTGCCGGGCGGCGAAGGCGGCGGCGACGTGCGACTCCATGTCGGCCGCCGCCGCGCCGGTGCGCTCCCTCAGCGCGGCCTTGGCCTCGCAGCTCATCACCGCCGCGTCGACGCCGGCCAGCGCGGCGATGCCGGCCCCGGCGAGCCGCGCCCGCAGCCCCTCGGCGAGAGCCGGATCGGCGGGATAGCGGGCGTCGGCGGCGACGATCGTGTCCGCGACGATCACGTCGCCCGGCATCAGCACGGGGTCGAGGCCGCCGGCGATGCCGATGCTCAGCACCGCGCGGCATCCCGGCCCGGCCCGCATGTCGAGCAGGGCCCGAAGGCGGGCGGGGTTTCCCCCTGCGCCGACCGTCTCGACACCGGGCCGCACGGCGAGGCGCGCCTCCTTGGCGAGGCCCGTGACGGCCAGGACCGGCGCGATGCCGAGACCGCGCCGAAGGTCATCTCCGATGGGCATGACCGTCCTCGACTCAAGCGATGACATGAAAAGACCCGCGCGCTTCGAAGCGCGCGGGTCCTCGTAGCGGCAAGCCTTCGCCCGGCTCACATGCCGTAGGCGACCTTGCCGGTGTTGCTCTTCTTCAGGTTGCGGTAGCGCGCCATGGCCCAGAGCGGGAAGAACTTCGGGTAGCCGTGGTAGCGCAGGTAGAACACCCGCGGGAAGCCTGTGGCCGTGTAGCGCTCCTCGTTCCAGAAGCCGTCCGTCCCCTGCGTGCGGCACAGGTAGTTGATGCCGCGCGTCACCGCGGGGTCGTCGGTCTCGCCGGCTGCCATCAGCGCCAGAAGGGCCCAGGCGGTCTGCGAGGCGGTGCTGTAGCCGGCCTCGAAGGCGGGGTTGATCTTGTAGCTGGAGGCGTCCTCGCCCCAGCCGCCATCCGGGTTCTGGATTCCGACGAGCCACTTCACGGCGCGGCGCATCTCGGGCGCGTTGCGGTCGACACCGGCCGCGTTCAGCGCGCACAGAACGGACCAGGTGCCGTAGATGAAGTTCATCCCCCAGCGGCCGTACCAGCTCCCGTCCGCCTCCTGCTCCTTGAGCAGGTACTCGACGCCCCGGTCCAGCGCCTTCGAGGTCTCGCGGGTCTCGCCGAGCTGCGAGAGCATGGAGACGACGCGAGCGGTCACGTCCGCGGTCGGCGGATCGAGCAGCGCGCCGTGATCCGAGAACGGGATGTGGTTGAGGTACATGTGGTTGTTGTCGGCATCGAAAGCCGCCCAGCCGCCATCCTTCGACTGCAGACCCTCGACCCACTCCCGCGCGCGGGCGATGGAGGCCTTGTAGTCGGGCATGCCGGCGACGAGCCCGTGCTGGCGCATGGCACGGTCCATCGCCATCACCACCACGGCCGTGTCGTCGAGATCGGGATAGTGGGCGTTGCCGTACTGGAAGGCCCAGCCGCCCGGCCGCACGTCGGGCTTGGCCGCCGCCCAGTCGCCCTTGATGTCGAGCACCTGGCGGGGGACCAGCCAGTCGAGGCCGGCGCGGGCCTGACCCTCGGCGTCGAGGCCGCCCGACTCGAGGAGCGCGTGGCTGGCGAGGGCCGTGTCCCACACCGGAGACACGCAGGGCTGCACGTAGGCCTCGTGCTCCTTGATGACGACGAGCTTCTCGATGGCCTCGCAGGCGATGCGCACCTGCGGGTGGTCGGCGGAGTAGCCCATCACCTCGTACATCAGCACCGAGTTGACCATGGCCGGGAAGATGGCGCCGAGGCCGTCCTCGCCGTTGAGGCGCTCGCTCACCCAGGCGCGCGCCTTCTCCATCGCCCGCTGACGGGGACGCTTCGGGAAATAGTTCTCGGTCCTGTGGAGAACGCGGTCGATGGCACCGAAGATCGGCGTCCACGGCCAGGTCGCGTGCGGGCTGCCGGGCCAGTCGGTGACGTGCTCGGGCGGCTTCACGAAGAGCTCCTGCACGCCGATGCCGCGCGGGTTCTTCGCCCGCGGCTTCGTCGCCTGGAGCACGAAGAGCGGCACCATCACGCAGCGCGCCCAGTAGCTGACCTTGTCGAGGTGGAACGGGAACCACTTCGGCAGGAACATCACCTCGACGGGCATCACCGGCACCGCGCGCCACGGCACCTCGCCGTAGAGGGCGAGCATGAAGCGGGTGAAGACGTTGGCGTTGGCCGCGCCGCCGCGGGAGAGGATCGCCTCGCGGGCCCGGCGCATGTGCGGCGCCTCGATGTCCTCGCCGATCATCTTGAGCGCGAAGTAGGCCTTCACGCTGGCGCTCATGTCGAAGGGCCCGTCATGCACGAGGGCCCAGCCGCCGTGCTTGCCCTGGGTGCGGCGCAGGTAGTTGCCGATCTTGGCCTCGACGCCGGGCTGAGGCTGGCTGTCGCGAAACTGGTGGAAGAGCACGTACTCGGAGGGAATCGTCGCGTCCGCCTCGAGCTCGAAGCAGATGTGCCCGTCCGCGTGGGCGAGGTTGGTGAGGGCTCGGGTGGCGCTCGCCACGCTCCGCTCGACGGCGTCGACGGAGATCGCCTGCGTCTTCGGGCGCTGCAGCGCCTCCACCCTGTTCACGGCCTCTCGCATGTGTCCTTTCCTTGCCTGTCGGCGTCCCTTTGCCTCAGGCGGCGCCCCGCGCCCGTGCGTTGTCGCACCCCAGCGCCGCAGCGGCCTGCTTGCCCGAGCGGATCGCCCCCTCGATGGTCGAAGGCAGCCCCGTCGCGGTCCAGTCTCCGGCCAGGACGAGGTTGTCCCAGGCGGTCGACGGCCCGGATCGGCGCGCGGCCTCGGCGGGCGTCGCCGCGAAGGTCGCCCGCTTCTCCTTGACGATCTGCCAGCTTGGCAGTGCGGGAGCAAGGTTGTGCAGCGCGGCGATCTCCGCCCAGATGTGCTGGGCGAGCTCCTCGCGGGGCGTGTCGAGCAGCCTGTCTGCGTTGCTGATGGTCACGGAGAAGCGGTCCGGATAGGCGAAGAGCCATTCCGTCAGGCCATTCACCACGCCGAGATAAAGCGCCGCGCCCGCGGGCGGCGGCACCGCGAAATGCGCGTTCACGATCGACCGGAACTCCTGCGGCGCAGCCAAGCCCTGCAGCATGTCCGAGGCGACCCAGGGGGGGAGAGCGAGGACGACGCGGTCCTCCGCCGAGAGCGCCAACGGCCCATCCGAGAATTCGAGGCTCTCCACCCGCTTCGATCCGAGCGTGACACTCCGCAACCGCGTGCCGAAGCGGACCTCGGCGCCTTGGCGCTCCAGATAGGCCAGCGCCGGGTCGACGAAGGCGGTCGAGAGGCCGTTCACCGCGATGAGCGGACGGCAGGCCCTGCCACCTGCCCCGAGGGTCTCGCGCAGGATCGTCGCCGCGAGCCCGGCATCACTGTCGCGAGGCTCGGTGTTGAGGGCGGCGAGCAGCACCGGGTGCCAGAGGCGCTCGTAGAGCGTCCCGTCGCAGGCCATGGCCTCGCCGATGGTCCGGCCGGCGGGCGCGCGCAGGATGCCGAGCGGCGCGAGGTAGTCGCTCGCCTTCGTGCCCGGCACCCGGCGGTCCGAGACGAGAACCCACCAGGGCAGCCGGCCCGCGTTCGGCCGCAGCCGCCAGCGCTCCCCCGTAGCGAGATCGGCGAAATCGAATACCGCCTCGTCGGGGCCGGTGAGCGCGTCGGCCGGCGCCCCGATCTGCTTCAGGAAGCCGAGCGCGTCGGTGTTGCCGGACAGCAGCAGGTGGTTGCCGTTGTCGATCGTCAGCCCGAGCGTCGAATCGAAGTAGGAGCGGCAGCGCCCGCCCGCCTGACGCGCGGCCTCGTGCAGCACGACCCGCTCGCCGCGCCCGGCGAGCGCGACGGCGGCCGAGAGGCCCGCGAGCCCCGCTCCGACGACGTGGACCGTGCCCATCAGACGATCCCGTGCCTCAGGGCGACCCAGAGCAGGGCCGGCTTGCCGGGCTTCACCCGTGCGCGGGGCATCTCCCAGCCCCGCCGCAGCACCGCATCGAGGTAGAGCCGATAGGCGGCGGCCATCAGGCGGGCGGCCTTGGTGGCCTTGCGGGGCGAGCGGGCGATGATCGCCCAGGTCGCGTCGTAATGGGCCTGCGCCTCCGCCGCGACCGCCCGGCAGACCTCGCCGATGCGCGGATGCCGGATCGCCTCGTCCGGCGTCGGATGGGCGAGCCCGATGCCGGCGAGCTTCTCCCGCGGCAGGTAGAGGCGGCCACGCCCGGCATCCTCGTCGATGTCGCGCAGGATGTTGGTGAGTTGCAGTGCCCGGCCCTGGTGATGGGCGAGCTTGATCCCGTCCGCCTCCGGCATGCCGAAGATGCGCACCGACAGGCGGCCGACGGCGCTCGCCACCCGATCGCAATAGAGGTCGAGGGTCGCCTCGTCGGGCGCCACGATGTCCTCGGCGGCGTCCATCGCCATGCCGTCGATGACGGCCTGGAAGTCCTCGCGCTTGAGACCGTACTGCGCCACCGGTCCGACGAGATCGCGCACGCGGGCCGGCGGACGGCCGGCGTAGAGCGCGTCGATGTCGGCCCGCCAGCGCTCCAGCTCGGCCGCGCGGACGTCCCGCGGACCGCCGTCGTCGGCCACGTCGTCCACGGCGCGGCAGAAAGCGTAGACCGCGTACATCGCCTCGCGCCGCGACTTCGGGAGGAGTCGCATGGCGGTGTAGAAGGACGAGCCTGCCGCCGGCAGGTTCGCCTCGGGCGTCGGCTGCGGCGAGGGATCGGTCATGGCGCCGGCGCTCATTGCGCGGCTCCGGCGCGGGAGCGGAAGGGGCGACGGACGAGGGTCGAAAGCACGCCGCCGAGCGCCGTCAGGGCGAAGGCGGCCTTGCCGTGATGGACCTTCTCGCTCAGCGGGTCGCGCTCCAGCAGCCCGCGTGTCAGGACGACGGCGAGGCGATGGATCGCGGCGATCTCGAGAGAGAGGCGCAGGTCGTCGATGAGGCCGGGCAGCCCCTTGCCATCGTCGAGGAGCGCGAGCGTACGCTCCGCCAATTCCCGGAACACGGCGCGCAGCTCCGGGCTCGCCCGCTCGGCGCCGAGCATCTCGACGGTCGCGCCATGTCGGGCGAGGGTCTCGGCCGGGATGTAGACCCGGTCGAGGGTGCGAAAGTCCTTGCCGCAGTCCTGAAGGTGGTTGAGCACCTGAAGCGCCGCGCAAATCGCGTCCGACGACGCCCAGACCCGCGACGGGTCCTCGCCGTGCACGTCGAGGACGAAGCGGCCGACCGGCATCGCCGAGTAGCGGCAATAGTGGATCAACTCGTCCCAGTCGGCGTAGCGGCTCTTGCGCGCGTCCATGCGGAAGGCGTCGAGGAGTTCGAGCGCGTGGGTCGGCGGCAGGCCGCGGGCGTCGAGCTCCCGCCGGAGGGGCTCGACCGACGGATCGGTGCCGCCCTTGCCGGTGAGCGCGTCGGCGAGCGCGTCGAGCATCTCGATCTTGCGCTCGGGCGAGAGACCTGCATGGTCGGCCACGTCGTCGCCCGCGCGCACGTAGTTGTAGAAGGCGAGGATGGCGCCGCGGTTGCGCGGATGGATAAGGTGCGAGGCGACGGGGAAGTTCTCGTCGTGCTGGCCCTTGCCCGTGCGGGCGTCCGTCGCGGTCTGGAGGCCGGCGCTCATCGCAGGTATCCGGCGTCGCGGAACCACTTGATCGCGTCGGACAGGCCCTCGCGATAGGGCCGGGCGCCGTAGCCGAGCTCGGCCCGCGCCTTGGCATCGGAGAAGAACATCCGGTAGCGCGACATGCGGATGCCGTCGATGGTCGCGAAGGGCGCCTTGCCGGTGACGCGGGCGATCTGCTCGGAAACGAAGGCGATCGGGTAGACCACCGCGCGGGGCAGGTTCACCGTCGGCGGCTTGCGTCCCACTATGCCCGCGATATCAGCGAGCATCTGCGAGAGCAGCACGTTCTCGCCGCCGAGGATGTACTTCTCCCCGACGCGGCCCTTGTTCAGGGCGAGCAGGTGCCCGCCCGCCACATCGTCCACGTGGGCGAGGTTGAGGCCGGTGTCCACGAAGGCCGGCATCCGGCCCATCGCAGCCTCCTGGATGATGCGGCCGGTCGGCGTGGGCTTCACGTCGCGGGGGCCGATCGGGGTCGACGGGTTGACGATGACGGCGGGCAGGCCATCCCGCGCGACCATCTCCTCGACCACGCGCTCGGCCACGACCTTGCTGCGCTTGTAGGCGCCGATGGCGGTCTCCGGCGTCAGGGGGCGCGTCTCGTCGGCGGGGGTGCCGTCGTCGTGCGGCTTGATGGTCGCGACGCTCGACGTGTAGACGATCCGCTCGACGCCAGCCTTCAGCGCCGCCTCCATCAGGACGCGGGTGCCGTCCCGGTTCGTACGGACGATCTCCTCCATATCCGGCGCCCAGAGGCGGTAGTCGGCCGCTGCATGGACGAGGTAGCGCTGGCCGCGCATCGCCGCGGCGACGGCGGCGGGGTCGCGCATGTCGCCTTCAGTGATCTCGACATCCGTCCAGGTGAGGTTTCGACGGGGGCTCGTCGCCCGCACGAGGATGCGCACGGGGAAGCCGGCCTGCCGGAACACGTCGACCAGCGCCGGGCCGAGGAAGCCGCTCGCGCCGGTGATCAGCACGGGGCCGGGCTCGGCCGGGCCTCGCGGGTTCGCCTCTGCCATCACGCTCTGTTCGTCACGGAAGGATGGGCGCCGGCCCCGGACGGATCGGCGCGCTCACGCCGCGCGCTTCTGTCATCGAAACGCGCGGCGGACAAGCTCGGCTCAGGCGAGGCGCAGGCGCCCGGCCTTGCCGCTCTCATTCGCGGGCAGCACCTGCTTCACGGTGTCGACGATGCTTTGAGCGTCGAGTTTGGCGTCCTTGTACATGCGCTCGGGGGTGTCGTGGTCCTGGTAGGTGTCGGGGAGGGTCAGGGTGCGCACCTTGACGGTGCCGGCGTCGAGCGCGCCCTTGGCGGCGAGCAGGTGCAGCACCATCGCCCCGAAGCCGCCCACCGAGCCCTCCTCCAGCGTCAGCAGCGCCTCGTGGCGGGACGCCAGGTCCAGGATCAGCGCCTCGTCCAGCGGCTTGGCGAAGCGCGCATCCGCCACCGTCACCGCGTAGCCCGCCTCGACAAGCGTCTCGGCCGCCTTCAGCGCCTCGGCGAGCCGCGTGCCGAGCGAGAGCAGCGCCACGCGCCGGCCGGTGCTGTTACCGGTGCTGTTGCCAGTACCCTTGCCCGCGCCCTGCGGGCTGCCCGCCTCGGCCTCGCGCACGATCCGGCCCTTGCCGATCGGCAGCGGCACGCCGCGCTCCGGCAGCTCCACGCCCACCCCCTCGCCGCGGGGGTAGCGCAGCGCCGTCGGGCCGCCGTCATGCGCATGCAGCGTCGCCACCATGTGCACCAGCTCCGCCTCGTCGGCGGCCGCCATCACCGTCATGTTCGGCAGGCAGCAGAGATAGGCGAGATCGAAGGCGCCCGCGTGCGTCGCCCCGTCCGCCCCGACCAGCCCCGCCCGGTCCATGCAGAAGCGCACGGGCAGGTTCTGCAGCGCCACGTCGTGCACGACCTGGTCGTAGGCCCGCTGCAGGAAGGTCGAGTAGATCGCCACGAACGGCTTGTAGCCCTCCGTCGCCAGCCCGCCCGCAAACGTCACCGCGTGCTGCTCGGCGATGCCCACGTCGAAGGTCTTGTCCGGGTGCGCCTTGCCGAACAGGTCGATGCCGGTGCCCCCGGGCATCGCCGCGGTGATCGCCACCACCTTCGGATCGGCATCCGCCGCCTTGATCAGGCTCTCGCCGAACACCCGCGTGTAGGCCGGCGCGTTGGCCTTGGCCTTGGTCTGCACGCCCGACAGAACGTCGAACTTCACCACCCCGTGGTAGCGGTCGGCCGAGGCCTCGGCGGGCGCGTAGCCCTTGCCCTTCTGCGTGACGACGTGGAGCAGGATCGGGCCCTGGTCGTTGTCGCGCACGTTCTTGAGGACCGGCAGCAGGTGGTCGAGGTTGTGACCGTCCACCGGGCCGACGTAGTAGAAGCCGAGCTCCTCGAACATCGTGCCGCCGCCCCCGGTGATGAGGTTGCGGGCATACTCCTCGGCGCGGGCGGCGCGCTCGTAGATCGCCTTCGGCAGCAGCTTGCCGAGCTGCTTGGCCGTCTCGCGCAAGCTGCGGTAGGCGCCGCCCGAGGCGAGCCGCGCCAGATAGGCCGACATCGCGCCCACGGGGGGCGCGATCGACATGTCGTTGTCGTTCAGGACCACGATCAGCCGCGAGTGCATGGCGCCGGCGTTGTTCATCGCCTCGTAGGCCATGCCCGCCGACATCGAGCCGTCGCCGATCACCGCGATGACGTTGCGCCGCCGCCCCGGATCGCGGCCTTCCGCCTTCGCCGCCGCCACGTCGAGGTCGCGGCCCACCGCCATGCCGAGCGCCGCCGAGATCGAGGTCGAGGAATGCGCCGCCCCGAACGGGTCGTACTCGCTCTCCGAGCGCTTGGTGAAGCCCGACAGCCCGCCCCCCTGGCGCAGCGTCCGGATGCGGTCGCGCCGCCCCGTCAGGATCTTGTGCGGGTAGGCCTGGTGCCCGACGTCCCAGACGATCCGGTCGTCGGGCGTCTCGAACACGTGGTGCAACGCCACCGTCAGCTCCACCACCCCGAGACCCGACCCGAGATGCCCCCCCGTCACAGACACCGCGTCGATCATCTCGGCACGCACCGCATCCGAAACAGACTGCAACTCCGACTCAGGCAAACGACGGAGATCAGAGGGAAC
>Ga0268244_10000002_pt1 | contig 217532 bp, 204 predicted proteins | sample AgamicMgSfe_FD_200258 | JGI IMG/M metagenome (GOLD analysis project Ga0268244, IMG submission 200258) | Agave microbial communities from Guanajuato, Mexico - Mg.Sf.e (v2) (version 2) | ecosystem: Host-associated > Plants > Phyllosphere > Phylloplane/Leaf | place: Guanajuato, Mexico... | reverse complement strand
GAAGCCCTGCTTCAGCTCGGCGTTGGTCGCCTTGGCGATCATCTTCGGCAGCGCCTTCGTGATCTGGTTCTCGGCGTAGTAGATGTCCTGCAACGTATGGACGAAGAGGTCGTCCAGCGTCTTGATGCCCTTCGTGAAGAGACCCATCGGCCTGTCCTTTCGGAGACGATGCGACACGGGCGCCGGAGGTTGCCCCGCGGCGCCCGATGTTCTTTGTGGAGACTGGCTACGACCGACCGCCGTGGCTCGCCTCGCCGCCCTTCTTGCCCGCCTCGGACGCCTTCTCCCGATCGTTGGCGAAGTTGCCGCCGCTCTGCTGGCCGCCCTTATGCCCCGCCTCGGACGCCCTCTCCCGGTCGTTGGCGAAGTTGCCGCCGCTCTGCTGGCCACCCTTATGCCCCGCCTCGGACGCACGCTCGCGATCTTCGGCGAAGTTGCCGGAACCGCCCCGATGCTCGGACTTGCCCTGGTTGTTGCTCGATTGCGTCATGTGTCGATCTCCTTGCGGTACACACGAAAGAAGAACATCGACACACTATCGTTGTTCCCAACTACGACACCTTAAGAACGATAACATAAGTTAAACTTCATTCGTTATAACTTATGTTGATTGCGCGGTGCTGCAAGTCGTCTCAATATTGTCTGATTCGCGAGAGCTTGGGTTTCGGACCGATCGCAGCCGTCTAAAGCCTCGCTTATCGGGGAAATCCGCATGTCAGCCATTTCCTGCACCGGTCCGTGGGACCTCTGGGACGGGGTCCGCGCCGATATCACGGCCCGGGTCGGTCCGGCCCTCGGCAAGGGGCCGGGCGTACGCCAGCCGGTCATCGAGTACCTGCGCGACCTCGAAGCCATCGCGCGTCGCGAATCGGCGGACCGGCAGACCATCCAGGTGATCGCGTCGAGCCGGCGCCTGCTCGGCGATCCAGCGGAGGTGAGGCCGGGCGCGGCGCGCCGGGACCGTGCGTTCTACGCCGGCGTGCCGGCCCTCGACGCGCTCGTGGCCTCGGAGGACCTTCGCCCGTGATCTCTTACGCCGCCGCGAGCCCCCGCTTCCTCAGCAGCGGCTCGATGCTCGGCAGACGGCCCCGGAAGGCGGTGTAGGCATCCCGCGCGCTGCGCAGGTTGCCGGCGCCGTAGACGAAGGCGCGCAGGCGGCTCGCCGTCTCGGGGTCGAAGATGTCGCCCGCCTCGCGGAAGGCGTCGAAGGCGTCGGCGTCGAGCACCTCGGACCAGAGGTAGCTGTAGTAGCCGGCCGCGTAGCCGTCGCCGGAGAAGATATGCGCGAAATGCGGCGCGCGGTGGCGCATGCCGATCTCGGCGGGCATGGCGATGCGGCGCAGGGCCTCCTCCTCGAAGGCCGGCACGTCGATCCCGTCCTCGCCGGCGCTGGAGAGATGCAGCGTCATGTCGACGATCGCGGAGGCCGTGTACTCGACCGTGGCGAAGCCCTGGTTGAAGGTCCGCGCCGCGAGCAGCCGCTGCAGCAGCGCGTCGGGCATCGGCGCGCCGGTCTCGTGGTGGCGGGCATGCGCCCGCAGCACCTCCGGCTGCTCCAGCCAGTGCTCGTAGAGCTGCGAGGGCAGCTCCACGAAGTCGCCCGGCACGGCGGTGCCGGACAGCAGCGGATAGGACACGTCCGAGAGGAGCCCGTGGAGCGCGTGGCCGAACTCGTGGAACAGGGTGCGGGCGTCGTCGAAGGAGAGCAGCGTCGTCTCGCCTTCGGGCGCGCGGGCGAAGTTCATGACGTTGACGATGATCGGCGTGACGACCCCGTTGAGCCGCTCCTGCGAGCGGAAGGCGCTCATCCAGGCGCCGGAGCGCTTCGAGGGCCTCGCGAAGTAGTCGCCGAGGAACAGGCCGACCTCGCGCCCGTCACGCTCGCTCACCCGCCAGACGCGCACGTCCGGGTGGTAGCGCGGTACGTTGTGCAGCTCGGTGAAGGTCAGGCCGAAGAGCCGTGAGGCGGTATCGAAGGCCGCCTCGATCATGCCGGGCAGAGCCAGGTACGGCTTGATCTCGGCCTCGTCGAGGTCGTGCTCGGCGCGCCGGAGCTTCTCGGCGTAGTGGCGCCAGTCATGGGCGGCGACGGCGATGCCGGCGCCCTCCCCGTCCGCCACCGCCTGGAGCCGGTCGCGCTCGGCGCCCGCCCGGCGCAGCGCCGGCGCCCAGACGTCGCGCAGGAGGTCCATGGCGGCGTCCGGCGAGCCCGCCATGGTGTCGTCGAGCTTGTAATGGGCGAAGCTCTCGAAGCCGAGGAGCCGCGCCCGCTCGGCCCGCAGACGCACGATCTCGGCGATGATCGCCCGGTTGTCGGTTTCGCCCCCGGTCTCGCCCCGGCGCACCCAGGCGGCGTAGGCGCGCTCGCGCAGGTCGCGGCGGGTCGAGAACACCAGGAACGGCTCGATCAGCGAGCGCGACAGGGTGACGACGTGAGGGTACTCGGAGCTGCGCTCGCGAGCGGCGCTGGCCGTCGCATCGCGCAGGAAGGGCGGCAGGCCGGCGAGGTCGTCCTCTCCGGTGAGCGGCAGAGTGAAGCCGCTCTCGTCCGCGAGCAGGTTCTGGCTGAAGGCGGTGCCGAGCTCCGCCAGCCGCTCGGCGATGGCCGCCATCCGCGCCTTGGCCTGCGGATCGAGATCGGCGCCGGCCCGCCGGAAGCGCACCCGGTAGCGCTCCAGCACCCGGCGCTCCTCGTCACCCAGGCCCTCGGCGTCGACCGCCGCGATGCGACGCCACAGGGCGTCGTTCAGGTAGATGGCGCTGCCGTGCCGGGCCAGCCGCGGGGCGACCTCCCGCTCCACCGCCTGGAGGGCCGGGTTCGTATGGCTGCCGGTGAGGTTGAAGAACACGCCCGCCACGCGGTCGAGTCCGAGCCCGGCCCGCTCCATGGCGGCGACGGTGTTCTCGAAGCGCGGCGCCGCGCCCGAGCCGGCGATCGTCGCGATCTCGCGCGCGTGCGCCTCGATCGCCGCCGCGAAGGCCGGGGAGAAGTGCTCCGGCCGGATCGCCTCGAAGGGGGGCAGCCCGTGTGGCGTCGACCAGTCGCCCGCGAAGGGATTGTCGGCGGGAAGCTCCGCGAGGCGGGCGGATGCGGTCATGTCGGCGTCGTCCGGGCTGATGGCGGCGTAGTGTCAAGATAGGAATCGAGGCTCGGGGCGCAACGCCGGCTTCAAGGACCGCCGAGGCAGCGGCTCAGGAAGGCGGCCGTTCGCGCGCGTGCATCGGCCTCGGCGGTCGCGTCGAAGCGATGGGCCTGGCCGGCGTAGAGATGCGTCTCGGCCTGCCCGCCCCCCGCGCGGACCCTCTCGGCGAGCGCGAGGATTCCAGCCGGCGGCACGATGGCGTCGCGCTCCCCGTGCAGGGCGAGCAGCGGCGGCAGCCGATCCGCTTGCGCGGCGACGCCCGCCGGGACGAAGGCCGAGCGCAGGACGAGGGCGCGGATGCGGCCTGCCCGAGTGGCCGCGGCCAGCGCCAGCGCCCCGCCGAGGGAACGCCCGGCCAGGGCCGGCGGCCCGGCGCGCTCATCGACATGGGCGAGGCAGGCGGCGACGCCCTCGCTCCAGCGCTCGAAATGGCGGCCGATCTCGGAGAAACCCGCCCGCTCGTGGCCGGTGAGGGCGAGGAGGTCGGGCAGGACGACGGTGAGGCCCAGGTCCGCGAGGGCCTCCGCCTCGGCCCGCGCCGGCGCTATCCCGTCGGCACCGGAGAGCAGAACGACGACTGGCGTGGCGCCCCCGTCATTGCCGGCCGGGCACAGCCGCTCGATGTTGAGCGGGCCGCCGGCGCAGCTCAGGCGGTCGCTCGACCGGTGATGGGAAGGCCGATCCGACATGTGTCCTTCCGCCATACGCCCTCGCGCCAGCGCCGGACAGAAGCGATGCCCGCCGGATGCCGCGTGGCGGATCGCGGCCGTCGCCGCCTGCCTCCTCGTTTCGGGGCCGGCGCTGGCCGATCCGGTCCCGGTTCCGCCGCCGACGCCCCCGGAGCGCCCGGCGGAGCTGACGCCCGCCCCCGCGCCGCCCGCAAGGCCGGAGGCGCCCCCGTCGGGTCGGGCTCCGACTCCCGAAGCCCCCGCGCCCGCCGCCTCGAGCGGTCCTCCCCTGCCGCCGGAGCGGCCCGCCGAGCTCGGCGGCCCCGCCGCCCCGGCCGCTCCGACGCCGCCCGGCGCGCCGATCGCCTCGCCGCCCCTGCCGCCGCCGGCGCCCGACCGGTCCTCGCCGGAGGCGCTGGCGGCAAAGGTCGAGGCGCCCGACGACACCGCCTGCCGCGTGCGGTTGACCCGGCTCGGGGCGCGGTTCGAGCCCCTGCCCGCCGTCTCGAACGGGGCGTGCAGCGTGCCGGCGCCCCTCAGGCTCATCGGTCTCGACGGCGTCGAGCTGCCCCAGCCGGCCACCCTCGTCTGCGGCGCGGCGGAGGCGCTCGCCCGCTGGACGACGGAGGTGCAGGAGGCGGCCACGAAGCATCTCGGCCAGCCGCTCAAGGGGCTCACCGTCAGCACCTCCTACGAGTGCCGGGGGCAGAACCACAATCCGGAGGCCCGGCTCAGCGAGCACGCGGTGGCGAACGGCGTCGACGTGATGGGCTTCACCTTTACCGCGCGGGCGCCGATCACGGTGATGCCGCTGCCCGGCGACTCGCCGGAGGCGCGCTTCCTCGATCAGGCGCGGAGCCGGGCCTGCAACTTCTTCCGCACGGTGCTGGGGCCGGGCTCGGACGCGGCCCACGCCAACCATCTCCATCTCGACGAACGCGACCGGACCTCCGGGCACCGCCTCTGCCAGTGATACGGGAACGCCGGGAAAACCTTGGGCATTGAGGGGCGGAGAGTCTCCGTCCCGAGGAACGTCCCATGCTCCGCCATCCCGCTCCGCAGGCCCTTCTCGTGGCCGCGGCCCTGCTCGCGGGATGGCCGGCATCGGCCAAGGAGGCGCCCTCCGCCCTCACTGCCGAGGCCGTGAACGGCGCGACGCTGTCAGAGGCGGGACAGCCCTCGAAGGACGAGGGCGGGAAGGCCGACGAGGCGAAGAGGAAGCGCGACAAGGCCGCCGAGCGCGCGCCCGACCCGCTCACCGTGAAGGTGCAGGTGCTGCTCGACCGGGCCCGCTTCTCGCCGGGCGCCATCGACGGCCGCCGGGGCGACAGCTACCGCACGGCGCTGAAGACCTACGCCGCAGCGCAGGGCCTGCCCGAGAGCGACACGCCGAGCCCGGATCTGCTCGCCAGGCTCGACGCGGGCGGGCCAACAATCGTCGACTACACCCTGACGGAGGCCGACGTCGCGGGCCCGTTCGTCGAGAAGATCCCGAAGAAGCTCGAGGATCAGGCCGATCTCGATGCGCTCGGCTACGCCAGCGCCCGCGAGATGCTCGCCGAGCGATTCCACATGCGGCCGGAGCTTCTCGACGCCCTCAACCGCGACAAGCCGCTGGACAAGGCCGGCACGGTGATCAGCGTCGCCGGCATCGCGCCGATGACCCGCGACAAGCCGAAGGACCTGCCGCGGGCCCCGAAGGTGACGCGCGTCCTCGTCGAGAAGGAGAGCCGCGTCCTCAAGGCCTTCGACGGCGAGGGCAAGCTGGTGGCCGCCTACCCGGCCTCGATCGGCAGTGAGGACAAGCCGGCCCCGAGCGGCAAGGCCAAGGTGACCGGCATCGCCTTCGACCCGGTCTACACCTACGACCCGAAGTACAAATTCAAGGGCGTGACCGCGAAGGAGAAGTTCCAGGTGAAGCCGGGGCCAAACAACCCCGTCGGCCTCGTCTGGATCGACCTCTCGGTGCCCTCCTACGGCATCCACGGCACGCCGGAGCCCGAGAAGGTCGGCAAGACCGAATCCCACGGCTGCATCCGCCTGACCAACTGGGACGTGCGCGACCTCGCCATGCACGTCTCGCGGGGTGCGGAGGTGGTGTTCGAGGAGAAGTAGCCTCAACTCCGGGCGAGTCGGGCGGCGAGCGCGGCCGCGGCGAGGAGCAGGGCCTCGCACAGGAAGGCGAGCGCGGCGGTGGCCGCCGCGCCTTGGATCATCGGCACGAGGTTCTGGTTCTGTAGGCCGGCGACGACCGGCGTGCCGAGCGTCGGGGCGCCGGCGAGCGCCCCGAGGGCCGCCGTCGCCACGGCGAGCACCAAGGCGGTGCGCAGCGTGTCGAGGAGGCCCGGCGCGGCGAGCGGCAGCTCGACCTTCACGAGGATCTGGAGGTGGGTGAGCCCCAGCGCCGCGGCGGCCTCGCGGGCGTCCGCCGGCACCGCCTCGAGGGCGGCGACGGTGCCCCGCAGCGCCGGCATCAGCCCGTAGAGCAGCATGGCGAGAAGCGTCGGCGGGCCGCCGAAGCTGAGCACCGGCAGCGCCAGCGCCACGGCGACCACCGGCGGCACCGCCTGCGCGAAGGCGGCGAGCGTGTCGATCGCCGGCCGCAGCCGCGTGGCGCCGGGGCGCGTCGCGAGGATGCCGAGACCGGCGCCGCCGATCCCGACGAGAGCGAGGCCGAGGCCCGCCAGGGCGAGATGGTTCCGGGCGAGCGCCCCGAGATGGTCGAGCGGCAGCGCTCGCCGCGGGGTCTCGCCGAGGAACGCGACGGCGGCCGAGGCCACGTCCGGGTGGCAGAGGACGGCGAGGGCGAGGCCGAGGGCGGCCGGCGCCAGCACGCGCTTCCGGGAGTCCGTGGCGCTCACGGCTGCAGGCTCCCGGCGAGCGCCGACAGCAGCATCTCGGCGAGCAGCGACAGGGCGACGATCGGGATCGCGCCGAGCAGGATCAGATCCGGCGCGAACTGCGCCATGCCGTCGAAGACGAGCCGACCGAGGCCGCCGGCGCCCACCAGGGCCCCGAGCGTCGCGAGGCCGATCGCCTGCACGCACGCGACCCGCAGGCCGCCGATCAGCGCCGGAGCCCCGACGGGCAGGCGGACCCGGAGGACGATCTGCCCCGGCGACAGGCCGAGGCCGCGGGCGGCGTCGAGAGTGTCCCGATCGGGCGCGCGCCAGGCCGCGTCCAGGCCGCGCTGCAGCGGCAGCATCAAGTAGGCGGCCACCGCGATCAGCGCGGGCGCGGTGCCGAGGGCGCTCAGTCCCGCCTCCCGCAGGCCGGGCGCCGCCTTCAGAAGTCCGGAGAACAGGGCCACGAGGGCGCCGAGCAGCGCCACCGCCGGCACGACCTGGATGCCCGAGGCGAGGAGATCGGCCGCGCCCCTCGCGCCTCGGAAGAGGCGCAGCGCCACGACGAGGATGGCGGCGAGCGCCACGGCCCCGCAGGAGAGCGCCAGATGCTCTCCGAGCGCCCCGAGCAGGCCCTCGCGCCGGGTCCGGAACTCGACCGCGAGGGACAGGGCGTCGAGCAAGCCCGCCGCCCCTGTCGCGGCGATAGCCGATGCCAGCACGGCCAGGGCGGCGAGGCCCGGCACCGGCGTGGCCGCCCGGCGGAGCGCGAGGGCGAGTACCGCCCCCGTTCCACCCAGCGCGAGCCAGGCGCCCAATGCGAGTGCGGCGCGGGCGGCGGGCGGGCGGCTGGCGAGGACATTCGCCGCGCCCTGCCCGAGCCCGGCGAGGAGAAGCAGGAGGCCGAGGGCGGCGAGCCCGGCGGCGCAGGCCGCGAATCGTCGGCGGCGCGAAAGCCCGAGCAGGAGCGAGGCCCCGGCGCCGAGCGCGGCGGCGAGCAGGATCGCCGGGCCGAAGCCGGTGCCGGCGAGAACGGGCTCGCCGATCGCCAGCCGGTTCGCGGAGACGCCGAGCAGCGGCAGGCCGTACAGCGCACCGGGAAAGGCCGCCGCTGCAACCACCGCCGCGACGGCGCGAAAGCCGCCGAGGGGAGCGGCGCGGCGAGGCCTCGCGGCGGCGGCCGTCACCGGGCTGCGCTCCCGATCAGTCCGCTGCGGCGAAGATGGTCGACCGCGACGGTCTCGGGCAGCTCGCCGTCGACGGAGATGCGTCCGTTGAGCCGCCGCAGGGTCGCGGCGTCGAGGCCGGCGAAGACGCGGGCCAGCCGTTCGGCGATCTCCGGCCGCCGGGCCAGGGCCTCGGCGCGGAAGACCGGGGCGACCTCGTAGACGATCTGCGCCGCCTTCGGGTCGCTCATCACCACGAGGTCGAGGGCGGCGATCGCCCCGTCCGTTCCGTAGACCATGCCGGCGTTGACGCCGCCGATGCCCTGTGCCGCCGCCCGCGCCGTCACCGCGGTGTCGCCGCCGGGCAGGCTCACGATCCGCTCGACGGGAAGGTGAAAGCCGTAGGCCGCCTCGAAGGCCGGCAGCGCCGCCGGGCTCTCCACGAACTCCGTCGAGGCGGCGAGGCGGATCGCCCCGCGGGCGACGGCAGCCGCGAAGTCCGCCATGCTCGCGAGCCCGTCCCTCCGGGCGAGCGCGCCCTGCACGGCGATGAGCCAAGTGTTGTTGGCCGGCGCCCGCGCGAGCCAGGCGAGGCCCCGCGCCGCGTCCGCCCGCCGGATGCGTTCGAAGGCGGCTTGCGGGTCGCGCCAGGCCGGGTCGGTCTCGGTGCCGGTGAAGAAGGCGCCGTTGCCCGTGTATTCCGGGTAGACGTCGACCTCGCCGGAGAGGAGCGCCGCGCGCACGATCAGGGTCGGGCCGAGGCCGAGGCGGCGCGTCACCGGCACTCCGAGGTCCTCCAGGCAGAGCGCGATCATCGCGCCCGTCAGCGCGCCTTCGGTGTCGCTCTTCGAAGCGACGACGAGGGGGCGCTCGCCGCCCGGCGCGAGGGACGGCGCCAGCGCCGCGGCGGCGGCGATCAGGGTCGCGAGCAGCGCGGACCGGGCACGCCGGGAGCGGGCGGGACGGGAGAGGGTCATCGCGAAGTAACAGTGACTAACATTCCACCGCCGCGACGGTAAGGCCGCCCTCCACGCGCTTGACAGGCCACGCCGAATTGGCGACGCGTCACCTCGATCCGGCGTCGCCGCTTGGGGCGCTGCGGGCGGCATCCGGTGCCCCGCGGCCTCTCGTGCGCCTGCCCTCCACACGCCCTCCCGGCCGGTTCCGCGGCCTCGGGACGGACGACCGACCAGGGAAGAAACGCTGGCGTGACTGCGGATTCCAAGGACGATCTGCTCCAGGGGACGAAGGTCTTCGTCGTCGAGGACGAGGCCGCGATCTCGATGCTGCTCGAGGACATGCTCCTCGATTTCGGCTGCGAGGTCGTCGGGCCCGCCGCGCGCCTGACCACGGCGCTCGAGATGGCCGAGAACGAGAGCTTCGACGTCGCCATCCTCGACGTGAACGTCGCCGGCGAGCCGATCTATCCGGTGGCCGAGGCCATCGCCAAGCGCGGGCTGCCCCTCGTGTTCTCGACCGGGTACGGCGGGGCGGGCATCCGCGAGCCCTTCCGGGACCGCCCGGTGGTGCAGAAGCCCTTCAGCCAGGCCGATCTCAAGCGGACGCTCACCGGCGCCGTCGCCGCCGCCAAGCAGAGCTAGCGCGGGGTTCAACGCAGTCTTGGCCGCCGATGTTCGACAGCCTCGGTAGCGAGAGCTTCCGCGGAGCCCGTCTTTCGCCCCGACGACGGCGCAGACCCCGCTCCGGAATCCGCTCAGGCGACGGGCCGTAACAATGTCTCAGCGGGCCAGATCGGCTCGCAGCCCGTGATCGAACGATAATCGGCGGCAAGCTCGGAGGCGCCGCGCAGGCCGCCGGGCTCATCCCGGTATCCGTGATCCGCAACGATCGCCGCACCCTGCCACCGCCGTTCGATCTCGGCGCGCTCGCGCGTCCCGGCGAAGCCCGCGATGAAGGCGTCGGCGGCCATCAGCAGGCGGCAGGCGGAAGGGTGATCCGTGACGACGGCCGCGTAGTACCACGGGGCCGGCGCGAGGTTGCCGGGGACGATCTCGATGCGCCCGCGCCAGGGACTGTCCGGACTGGTGCAGGCCCAGTGCATGATCGGCGCATCGATCGCGAAGGCATCGACGACCCCCTCCGCCAGGGCGTCGTGGATCCGGCCCTGGTCGGTCATCGGCACGAGGCTGCCCAGGGTGGCGAGGCGGCGGCCCGGCGCGGCGATGTTTTGAGCCCAACGCAGGCCGGCGGCCTCCAAAGTGGCATAGGCACCGGGATCGTTGATGATGCCGAGCGTGCGACCGTCGAGGTCGACGAGGCTGCGGATGCGGGTGTCGCCCGCCCGCCGCGCCAGTACGTAGTGCAGGTACGTATAGGCCCGCGAATAGGCGACGGCGCCGTAGTCGGCGCTCGGCGCCAGGGCCGACCACACGATGTCGGCGGGGGCCTCGCCCGGACGGCGCCCCGCATCGAGGAGCTCGATGCACTGGTCCCAGGGGACCTCGACGAACTCCGCCGCGACGCCGAGATGACGGGCGAAGGCCGCCGCGTAGTCGACGTCGAGGCCGATGAGCGAGCCGTCGGCACGAAGGCGGAACGAGAGGCCCTTGAAGGCGGGCTCGATGGCGATGCGCAGGCGGCCCCGGGCCAGGATGTCGTCGAGGCGGTCGTAGCCGGCCGGCACGGAGGCGATGCCATGGCGGAGAAGGTTCGGCGCCTCTCCGCCCATGGCAGCCGCGGCCGTCTCCGCGGCCAGCGCTAGGGCGCGGCCGGCCTTCGACTCCGTTCGATCGACACAGGCCTGCATCGCGCCGAGGGCCTCGCTGATCGAGGCGTTGCTGGAGCTGATGGCCGTCAGCTCGCCGCCGACGTCGCCGAGCAGCCCCTCGATCCGGTCGGCCGTGGCGCGCACCGCTCCGCCGAGCGCGTCGAGGGCGTGCTCCGTGGAGGCGCGAAGCGCCTTCAGCTCGGCCTGAACGTCCGAGAAGTCGATCACCGCGCCAGCGGTGCGGGCGCTCTCGCGGGTCTGGTCGGCCAGGGAGCGCACCTCCGCGGCGACGACCGAGAAGCCACGGCCGTGCTCGCCCGCCCGAGCGGCCTCGATGGTGGCGTTGAGGGAGAGCAGGCGGATCGTGGCGCCGATGCGGTCGATCATCGCCACCAGCCGCGCCGCCTCGGCAGCCTTCGCATCGATCCGCGCGCCGATCCGTTCGATCTCCGTGGTCACCGCGGTCATGGCGTCGCCGACGGCTCCGACGAGCTCGCCACGGAGACGCTCGGCGGTGATGGCGGCGGTGTCGCGCCCGACGCTGCCGCGGGTCGCCGCGAGGGAGGCCTCGACGCCCGCGCTCTGCCGCCGGATCTCGCGGGTGAAGCTGCCGGCCTGCGCGTTGGACCGCGTCGCATGGCGCAACAGCGCGCCGACACCCCTGAGCGCATCGGCGATGGGCTCGCCGCTCTCGACCTGCGTCATGTCAGCCTTCACCTGCTCGGTCGGGAGCCCTTCGCCAGCCGATACATCGCTTCCAACCGAAGCCGATAAGAGAGCATGACGCTTAATTTGCTGCTAAGTCAGACTTTTATGTTTGGGTCTATGATGAGCGGCGATCGATGATCTTATGGGCTGTCTGCCCATTGTTGGATCATCGGACCTATAGGGAAGCAGGGCTCTTCGTCGACGCTCACAGGCCGTCGAGGGGAAAGGCGTCGGGCAGGTGCACGGGCCAGGATAGGCCCGTCACGAACACCGCGTCGCCCCGCAGCACCAGTGCCGCCGCCCAGGGGTGGCGCGACACGTAGGCCCGCGCCGCCCGCGAGATGCCCCGGCGCTTGGCCGCGCCGATCGCCTCCTGCGCCGAGACGAGCGTCGGGCGCGCCTTGACCTCCACGAAGGCCAGGGTGCCGCCTCGGCGCATCACGAGGTCGACCTCGCCGCCGGCCGCCGCGTAGCGCAGGGCCAGGGGGCGGTATCCCTTCAGGACGAGCGCCGCCAGCGCCCGCCACTCGGCGAGGCGCCCCCGCCGCTCGGTGACGCGGCGGCGGTCGGGCAGCCGGTCAGGTCGCATCCTCCCCGCCCTCCCCTTCGCGGGCGAGAACGAGGGCGCGGGCGTAGACCGCCCGGCGCTGCCGGCCCGTCTCCTCGGCGACGAGGGTCGCCGCGTCCTTGAGGGAGTGGCGGGCGAGCGCGCCGCGGATCGCCGCGTCGAGGGCCACGTCGTCCGCCTCGGTCGGGGCCGCCTCCGGGGCGGTGCCGATCACCACCACGACCTCGCCCTTCGGCGCGCCCTCCGCCGCGAAGGTGCCCGCGAGGCTTCCGAGCGTCCCGCGCCGGATGGTCTCGTAGAGCTTCGTCAGCTCGCGGGCGACCGCGGCCGGCCGCTCGGCCCCGAGGATGCCGGCGGCGTCCTCCAGCATCTCGGGCAGACGGTGGGGGCTCTCGAAGAGCACGAGCGTGCCGGGGATGGCGGCCAGCGCCTCCAGCCGGGCGCGGCGGGGGCCGCCCTTGTGGGGCAGGAAGCCCTCGAAGAAGAAGCGGTCCGTCGGCAGGCCGGCGGCGACGATCGCCGTCATCACCGCCGAGGGGCCGGGGATCGGCGTCACCGGGATGCCGGCCTCAATCGCGGCCTGCACGAGCTTGAAGCCCGGATCGGAGACGAGCGGCGTGCCGGCGTCGGAGACCAGCGCCAGGGCCTCGCCCGCCTTCATGCGCTCGACCATCCGCTCGCGGACCGCCGCGTTCGAGTGCTCGTGATAGGCCACCAGCGGTGTCGTGATGCCGTAATGCATGAGGAGCGTGCGGGTGACGCGGGTGTCCTCGGCGAGCACCGCGTCGGCGGCGGCCAGCGTCGCCAGCGCCCGGAAGGTCACGTCCCGCAGGTTGCCGATCGGCGTCGCGACGACGTGCAGCCCCGCTGGCAGGGATTCCGCCTCCGCCGCGAGGCCGAAGGCGGTGTAGGTGGCCGGGGCCTTGCCCGTGCGCTCGATTCGCTCGCTCATCGGCCCCGACATTGCACGCGGGGCCGCCGCGCGGGAATGGAGGGCGCGCAGTTTCCCCTTGCGTGTTGCGAGGGCTCGCTATCCGCAGGCGCGCAATCATGCGTTGATCGGGCCGAGCCCATTCGAGACGCGTTCGCGGAGTTTCTGCCATGCCCCTGGCGCCCCGGCCCCGGATCGCGGCCCTCGGCCTCGCCGGCCTGCTCGCCGCGACGCTCGGCGGCTGCATCGGCGGGCTCGACGGCGGCCCCTCCCGCGGGGCCCCGGCGCCGCGGGCCGACATCGCCCCGAACGCGCCGCCCGCCGCCGCGCCGGCCGGCCGCATCGGCACCGGTCCGGTGAAGGTGGCGCTGGTGCTGCCGCTCTCCGGCCAGGGCGCGGCGCTGGGTTCGGCCATGCGCAACGCCGCCGAGCTCGCGGTGGAGGAGTTCCAGCAGCCGGATATCCAGGTCATCGTCAAGGACGACCGCGGCACGCCGGACGGCGCCCGCGAGGGCGCGCAGGCGGCGCTCGCGGAGGGCGCCGAGATCGTGCTCGGACCGCTCTTCGCGGCGAACGTCCAGGCGGTGGCGGTGCCGGTGCGGGCGGCGGGCAAGTCGGTGATCGCCTTCTCGACGGATGCCGGGGTGGCGGCACAGGGCGTCTACCTCCTCAGCTTCCTGCCGCAGGCGGAGGTGGAGCGCGTCGTCGACGAGGCGGTGGCCTCGGGCCGGCGCTCCTTCGCGGCCCTGATCCCCGAGACCAGCTACGGCAACGCCGTGGAGGCGCGCTTCCGCGAGGCCGTCAGCCGCAAGGGCGCGCGGATCGCCGGGCTCGAGCGCTACGCGCCGGGCGATCCCGGCCCGGCCATCGCGCGGCTATCGGGCGTCGTCACCGGCCCGGCGCCCCAGGCGGACGCGCTGTTCATCCCCGAGACGCCGGACGGGCTCGCGGGCGTCGCGGGCGCGCTCACCAAGGCCGGCTTCTCGCCGGCGCGGGTGCGGCCCCTCGGCACCGCGCCCTGGAACGAGCCGCGCGTCTTCGCGCTGCCCGCCCTCCAGGGCGGCTGGTTCGCGGCGGCCGACCCGGCGGGGTTCTCAGGGTTCGCGGGGCGCTATCAGGCCCGCTTCGGATCGAGCCCGCCGCGGATCGCCTCGCTCGCCTACGACGCGGTCTCCCTCTCGGCGGCGCTCAGCCGCCAGTACGGCTCGCAGCGCTTCTCCGAGACGACGCTGACGGGCGGCGCGGGCTTCGCCGGCATCGACGGCACCTTCCGCTTCCTGCCCGACGGCACCAGCGAGCGGGCGCTCGCGGTCTACGAGATCCGCAACAACGCCGTGACGCCCGTGCGCCCGGCCCCGCGCACCCTGGCGAAGTCGGGGACCTGAGAGCGCCGATCATCCCGCCGCGATCAGCACCGCGCCGAGCGCGATGACGGCCGCGGCGGCGATGCGGCCGAGGCTCAGCGTCTCGCCGAGGAACAGGCGGCCGAGGAGCACCGCGAAGACGACGCTGGTCTCGCGCAGGGCCGAGACCGCGCCCATGGCGCCCCGCTGCATCGCCCAGATCACCACGGCGTAGGCGGCGACCGACACGGCGCCGCCCGCCAGCGCCGGCCCGAGTTGGCGTCCGCGCCCGCGCAAGGCCCCGGCACCGCGCCGCGCCAGCACCCAGGCCGGCAGGCAAAGGTGGAAGGTGAACATCGCCGCCGTGTAGGCGAGCCAGTCACCCGAGACCCGCACGCCGAGCCCGTCGACCACGGTGTAGCCGGCGATCGTCGCCCCCGTGCCCAGCGCCGCGAGGAGGCCCGCGCGGCCGATGCCGCCGCGGGCGAGCGCCAGACCCAGGATACCGCCGGAGACGAGCATCACGCCGAGCGCCGCGGGAAGCGGCAGCGTCTCCCCCGCCGCAAGGCCGGCGCCGATGGCCACGAGCGCCGGCGAGGAGCCCCGCGCGACGGGGTAGGTCGCGCCGAGGTCGCCCGAGCGGTAGGTGAGGACGAGGAGCCCGTTGTAGAGGATGTGCAGGAGCCCCGAGGCCACCACCATCGGCAGGCTCTCCGGTGCCGGCAGCCCGATGACGAGGCAGGTGCCGAGGCCGAAGAGGCCCGGCACGAGGTTCATCATCCCCATCGTCCAGAAGCGGTCGGCGCCGCCGCGCAGCATCGCGTTCCAGGCGGCGTGAAGGAGCGCGGCGAGGAGGACGAGGACGGTTAGGCTCGGCGTCATCGCGCTCAGGCCGCCAGCGCCGCGACGAGGGCGTTGAGCACCGGCGCGCCCTGCGGCGTCGCCGCGATCCGCCCCTCGGGCGAGCGCCGCAGCAGGCCGTCGCCGATCAGAGCCGCGATCCGGGTCTCCTCGAGGGGGCGCCCGGACAGCGCCGCGTAGCGGGCGGGGTCGATACCCTCGGTCAGGCGCAGCCCCATCATCAGGAACTCGTCGGCCTGCTCGGCCGGCGCAACGGTCTCCCGCTCGGCGATGCCGTTTCCGTCGCGCTCGACACGGGCGAGCCAGGCCTCCGGCCCCTTCTCGGTGACGGTGGCGATCCGACCCTCGTTGGTCACGAGCCGGCCGTGGGCGCCGGGGCCGATGCCGGCATACTCGCCGTAGCGCCAGTAGAGCAGGTTGTGGCGGGACTGCGCGCCGGGCCGAGCGTGGTTCGAGATCTCGTAGGCCGGGAGCCCCGCCGCGGCGCAGACCTCCTGCGTCACGTCGTAGAGGGCACGCGCCGTGTCCTCGTCCGGCGGCACGAGGCGCCCAGCCTTCGCGAGCCCGTAAAAGGGCGTGCCGGGCTCGATGGTGAGCTGGTAGAGCGAGAGGTGCTCGGCCGCCCGCGCGATGGCCTCCCGCAGCTCGGCCCGCCATGCCTCCGGCGTCTGGCCGGGGCGGGCATAGATGAGGTCGAACGAAGTTCGCTCGAAATGCTCGGCGGCGGTGCGGACCGCGCTCAGCGCCTCCCTGGCGCTGTGGAGCCGGCCGAGGCTTTTGAGAGAGACGTCGTCGAGGGCCTGGACGCCGAGGGAGACCCGGTTGACGCCCGCCGCCCGGTAGCCGCGGAAGCGGCCGGCCTCGACGCTCGTCGGGTTCGCCTCCAGCGTGATCTCGGCGCCGTCCTCGAGGCCCCAGGCCTCGGCCACCGCGTCGAGGAGGCCCGCGACGGTGGCGGGCCGCATCAGGGAGGGCGTGCCGCCGCCGAGGAAGATGCTCGAGACGCTCCGCCCCGGCGTCAATGCCGCGACGTGCCCGATCTCGGCGCGGAAGGCCCTGAGGAAACGGGCCTCGTCCGGCGGCTCGTGGCGGACGTGGCTGTTGAAGTCGCAATAGGGGCACTTCGAGGCGCAGAAGGGCCAATGCAGGTAGACGCCGAACCCGGCGTCGCGGGTCGGATGCTCCGGTGCGCCCATCCCGGCCCGTCAGTTCTGCCCGAGGCAGGCGCGGGCGAGGTCCACGAAGGCGCGGGCGCGGTGCGAGAGGGCGGCGCCGCTCTGCCAGTCGACGCCGTGCTTCTCGTCCGAGGAAATCTCGCCGAAGGTCCGGTCCATGCCCTCGGCCTCGAAGATCGGATCGTAGCCGAAGCCCTTCTCGCCCCGCGGCGGCACGATCCGCCCGAAGACGCGGCCCTCGAACAGCTCGGTGTGCCCGTCCGGCCAGGCGAGCACCAGGGCGGAGACGAAATGCGCGCTGCGGTCGGTCGCCTCGCGGCGGTCGAGCTCCGCCTCGATCCGCGCCATGGCGGCGGAAAAGTCCTTGGTCGGGCCGGCCCAGCGGGCGGAGAACAGCCCCGGCGCGCCGTCGAGCGCGTCGACGCAGAGGCCAGAATCGTCGGCGAAGGCCGGGAGCCCCGACGCCTCCGCCGCCGCCAGAGCCTTGAGGCTCGCGTTCTCGGCGAACATCGTGCCGGTCTCGTCGGGCTCCGGCAGGTTCAATTCGCCCGCCGAGACCGCCTCGATGCCGAAGGGCGCCAGCAGCTCGCGCATCTCGGCGAGCTTGCCGGCGTTGTGCGTGGCGATGACGACCCGGCCTTCGAGACGCCGCGCGCTCACGCGGTCGCCTGCTTCTGGAGGGCCACGAGCTGCTCGACGCCGCCGCGGGCCAGCCGCAGCAGCTCGAGAAGCTCGGCCTCGCTGAAGGGCTTGCCCTCGGCGGTGCCTTGCACCTCCACGAGCCCGCCGGAGCCGGTCATCACGAAGTTGGCGTCGGTCTCGGCGGCCGAGTCCTCGGCGTAGTCGAGGTCGAGCACCGGGGTGCCCTTGTGGATGCCGCATGAGACCGCGGCGACGTGGTCGCGCAGCGGATCGACGGAGATGATCGAGCGGCCGCGCATCCAGGCGAAGCAATCGTGCAGCGCCACCCAGGCGCCGGTGATCGCCGCGGTGCGGGTGCCGCCGTCGGCCTGGAGCACGTCGCAGTCGACGGTGATCTGCCGCTCACCGATGGCCGGAAGGTTGGTGACGGCGCGCAAGGACCGCCCGATCAGCCGCTGAATCTCCTGCGTGCGGCCCGAAGGCTTGCCGGAGGTGACCTCCCGGCGGGTGCGCTCGTGGGTGGCGCGGGGCAGCATGGAATACTCGGCCGTGACCCAGCCCTTGCCGGAGCCGCGCAGCCAGGGCGGCCCCCGCTCCTCCAGGGAGGCGGTGCAGAGCACCTTGGTCTCGCCGAAGCTGACGAGGCAGGAGCCCTCGGCGTAGCGGGCGACGTTACGCTCCAGGCTGACCTTGCGCAGCTCGTCCGCCGCGCGCTTCGAGGGCCGCATGGCCGTCTCCTCCACCGATGAAGGGCCGGCTCTTAGGCCGTGCGGCGGGTAGGGGCAACCGGCGAGGGCGATGGGTGGCGCCGTGATTTGATATGCGAACCAGTACGCGGGCCGCTTTCGACCCGCCGCGGGCCTACACGGCGGCCAACGAGCCACAAGATCGTCCGATGCCCCTCACGCCGTGCAGGGCGCGCTCACGATTTCCTCGGGCGTCAGCCTCGTAGACCACGCCAAGCCGGTTCATGGCGATCAGGCAGCGCATGTGGGCGTAGTCCGACCAGGGCGGCGCCCGCATCGGCGCGACGACCGTCATCAGGTCGCGGTCGAGTTAGGATCGCCTCATAGGCCGGATCGAGGCTTACTATCGCAGGTCCGAATCCGATGCTATCGATTTCGCTTAGGACATTCGTTCGGACGGAGTTGGCTCTCGATGTATTACCGATCGTTCAAGATCTCTGCTTTTATTCTGATTCTGGGCGCGGCGACCTTTGCAGGCAGTAACAATAGTAACGCGAGAGACATCACAAGTGCACAGATTGCCCGATACAACGCCTGTATGGCTCCGCACAAAGCGAAGAGTCGTGCGCGTGGTGACTACAGCATTTGGCGGTCTGGGCGAGAGAAATGCTCCCACCATTTGGGGCGATAACGTGATTTCGCTTAGCTAAGCTTGAAGGCTTGATAGACCGAGTGGGCGTGCACCTGAACGCCAAGGGCGCGTGAGCGCGGCCGCCTCTGATTCTGCGACGGGGGACGAATGACCAGTCCGTCCACGGCTACCCCAGGCCGAAACAGGTCCCGCTCCATCGAGGCATCCGTTCGATCATCAGCTCGAGGTCGGGCCGGATCGCCAGGATCGTCACGGTGAGTACCGCCGCGACGAGCCGTGATAAGGCCGATCCCGACCCTTCCCTGACCTTCCGCTCAGATCTCGAACCGAAGCTTCACCTCCAGCCGCCCCGATTGATCCCCATCCCGCCAGCCGCCACAATCGGCGGCCAGGATGAGAGGACCGTGACAGAGCCCGCGACCCCGACCTTTCCCGCGCTTGCCTCCCTGAACGAGCGCGCCCGCGAGATTTTTCGCCAGATCGTCGAGAGCTACCTCGCCAACGGCGAGCCGGTGGGCTCGCGCAACCTCGCGCGCATCCTGCCGATGGCGCTCTCGCCGGCCTCGATCCGCAACGTGATGTCGGACCTCGAGCATTCCGGGCTGATCTACGCGCCCCACACCTCAGCCGGGCGGCTGCCCACCGAGATCGGCCTGCGCTTCTTCGTCGACGCGATGATGGAGATCGGCGACGTCGGCCGCGAGGAGCAAGCGCATATCGAGGCGCAGATGCGCGCCGCCGCCTCGCGGCACACCTTCGACACGGCGCTGGCGGAGGCGTCCACCCTGCTCTCGGGCATCTCCCGCGGGGCGGGCGTGGTGCTGACGACGAAGGCGAACGTCCACCTCAAGCACATCGAGTTCGTGCGCCTCGACGTGGCGCGCGCCCTCGTGGTCCTCGTCTCCGACGACGGCTCGGTGGAGAACCGGCTTCTGGAGCTTCCCCCCGGCCTGCCGGCGAGCGCCCTTCAGGAAGCCTCGAACTACCTCAACGCCCGCCTCCAGGGTCGGACCCTCGGCGAGCTGCGCGCCGAGATCGAGGCCGGGCGGCGCGACATGAAGCGGGAGCTCGACGCGCTCACCGAGCGGCTGGTCGATGCTGGGCTCGCCATGAGCGTCGGCCCGGCCGAGTCCCGCCAGCTCATCGTGCGGGGCCAGGCGAACCTGCTGGAGGACCTGCGCGCCGTCGAGGACCTCGAGCGCATCCGCCTGCTCTTCAACGACCTCGAGACGCAGAAGGAGGTCATCGACCTGCTCTCCCGCGCCGAGGGGGCGGAGGGCGTGCGCATCTTCATCGGCTCGGAGAACAAGCTGTTCTCGCTCTCCGGCTCCTCGCTGATCGCCGCGCCCTTCCGCGACGACCAGCGCAAGATCGTCGGCGTCGTCGGCGTCATCGGCCCGACGCGGCTGAACTACGCCCGCATCGTGCCGATGGTCGACTACACCGCCCGCGTCGTCTCCAAGATGCTCGACGGCGGGCGGTGAGGCTCTCGGTCCGGCTCAGCCCGGGATCACGTCGACGATCTCGTAGGTGTCCGGATCGATGATGATGATGTCGTCGGCGACGAGCACGTAGCTGTAGCCCCGGTAGGCGGGCACGATCGAGAGGATCGCCGGCGGCAGCGTGTGCAGCGTGATCGAGCGCGGGATCGCCGTGCCGACGCTGACGTTGAAGTTCACGTTGCGCAACGGCGCGACGCCCGTGCGCGTGATCGACTGACGGAACTCCGTGCGCTGGCGGGTGTCGAGACGCTGCACGGCGCCCCGCGCCTCGCCCCGGCTCCCGGCCCGGTCGGCGCCGCCGCGCTCGCCCGCGCGGTCGGCTCCGCGCTGGCCCGGACCGCCCTCGCGGCCGTCCTTGCCGGGCGCTGCGCCGTCGCGCTGGCCCGCCGCGCCGGCCTTGCCGGGCTGGCCGTCCTCGCGGGCCCCGGCCTTGCCCGGCTGCTCCGCGCCCGGCGCGTTCCGGCCGGGCGCCGACTCGGCGCCGCCCTTCGGCCCGGCCTCGCCGCGGGGCCCGGCGCCCTCGCCGCCGCGCGGACCGGCACCGCCCTCGGCACCGCCCCGCATGGCACCGCCTTCACCGCCGCGCATCCCGGCGCCGCCGCCACCGGGGCCACCCGCTCCTCCGGGGCCACCCGCACCGCCGCCGCCGCCCGCGCCGCCGCCGGCCGCGCCGCCCGCTGCACCGCCGCCGCCCGGCCCTCCGGCGCCGCCGCCCTGCGCGAAGGCGGTCGCCGCCCCCACCGTGATCAGCACCGCCGTCAGGGCGTTGCGCAGCCCGGTCTTCGAAGTCGTGCCCATGGTTTCCCTCGCCTCGTCGCGATGCCGGGTCGGCATCGATCTGGCCCGCAACGATGGTCTCCCGGAAACCGTTCCCCCGGCGCGAGGAGAAGTGCGGATGGCCGTGAGGACGGGAACGATCGAGGCGAACGGCCTCGCCTTCGCGGTCGACGAGGCCGGTGCGGGACCGGACGTCGCCCTCTGCCTGCACGGGTTTCCGGAGAGCCGATACTCCTGGCGCCACCAGCTCCCGATGCTCGCCGATCTCGGCTGGCGGGCGGTGGCGCCGGACATGCGCGGCTACGGCGGCTCCGCGCGCCCGAGCGAGCAGGCCGCCTACCGGATGGAGCACCTGATCGCCGACGCGGCGGGCCTGTTCGACGCCCTCGGTGCGCGGCGGCGCCTGCTGATCGGCCACGACTGGGGCGCCCTCGTCGCCTGGAGCTTCGCGATGGCCGGGGCGCGGCCCCTCGACGGGCTGGTCGCCATGAACGTGCCGCATCCGGCCGTCTTCCGCGCGGTGCTCGGCCGCTCCTGGCGGCAGCGGGCGCGCTCCTGGTACGTGGCCTTCTTCCAGATTCCCCGCCTGCCGGAATGGGCATTGACCCGCAACCGCGCCGAGGCGGTCGCCCGCGCCTTCACGGGGATGGCCTGCGACCCCTCCGCCTTCCCGCCTGAGGTGCTCGACCGCTACCGCGCCGACGCCCTTCGCCCCGGCGCGATGACGGCGATGCTGAACTACTACCGCGCCAATTTCGGCCTCCTGCGCCGGCCGGCGCCGTCCCCGGTGATCGAGACGCCGACCCTGCTGGTCTGGGGCGAGCGGGATACGGCGCTCGGCCTCGAGCTGACCGAGGGGTACGAAGGATTGGTGCGGGACTTCACCCTGCGCCGCCTGCCGGACGTCTCGCACTGGGTGCAGCAGGAGGCGCCGGAGGCCGTGAACGCTGCGCTCGCCGCATGGATGAGATCGCGCGGCCTGACGTGACACTTGTCCCGTCCCTTCCCGCGGCGGGGCCTCCCACGACCTTGTGAACGGCGCGCGTCGGTGCGTAACCTCCGCCGACACGACCGGCGGCAAGCGCCGGCAGAGGAAACCCGAGGGCACCCTTCATGTCGGACTCGATCGGCATCGCGCCGTCCGCCCAGGACGACGCGGCGGACCGCCGCCGCAGGATCATGGCCATCGTCGGCTCGTCGTCGGGCAACCTCGTCGAGTGGTACGACTTCTACTGCTACGCCTTCTTCGCGCTCTACTTCGCGCCGGTCTTCTTCCCCGAGGGCGACGCCACCAGCCAGCTCCTGAAGAGCGCCGCCGTGTTCGCGGTGGGCTTCTTCATGCGCCCCATCGGCGGCTGGCTGTTCGGCCGCATCGCCGACCGCGTCGGCCGGCGGACCTCGATGGTGATCTCGGTGCTGATGATGTGCGCCGGTTCGCTCTTCATCGCGATCCTGCCGACCTATGCGACGGTCGGCGCGGCGGCCCCCGTGCTGCTGCTCCTCGCCCGCATGCTCCAGGGCCTGTCGGTCGGCGGCGAGTACGGCACCAGCGCCACCTACATGAGCGAGGTGGCGCTGAAGGGCCGGCGCGGCTTCTTCGCCTCCTTCCAGTACGTGACGCTGATCGGCGGCCAGCTCCTCGCCTCGCTGGTGCTCGTCACGCTCCAGGCGCTGATGACCGAGCAGCAGCTGCGGGACTGGGGCTGGCGCGTCCCGTTCTTCATCGGCGCCCTGGCGGCGGTGGTGGCGCTCTACCTGCGTCGCTCGCTCGCCGAGACCGCCACCGGCGACAAGGAGAAGGCCGGCACCTTCAAGGCCCTGTCGAAGCACTGGCGGGCGTTCTGCATCGTGCTCGCCTACACGGCCGGCGGCTCGCTGAGCTTCTACACCTTCACGACCTACATGCAGAAGTACCTCGTCAACACGGCGCACATGAACAAGGGCAGCGCCTCTCAGGTGATGACGCTGGTGCTCCTGGTCTACATGCTGGTGCAGCCGGCCTTCGGGGCGCTCTCGGACAAGATCGGGCGCAAGGCGAACATGCTGCTCTACAGCGGCCTCGGTGCCGTGATGGTGGTGCCGCTCATGCACGCCATCGGCGCCAACCAGGACCCGTTCGTGGCCTTCATGCTGGTGACGGCGGGGCTCCTCGTGATCAGCTTCTACACGGGCATCAGCGGCATCGTGAAGGCAGAGCTGTTCCCGACCCATGTCCGCGCCCTCGGCGTCGGTCTCTCCTACGCCGTCGCCAACTCGCTGTTCGGCGGCACCGCCGAGGCGGTGGCGCTCTGGTTCAAGCAGAACGGCAACGAGGAGATGTTCTTCTGGTACGTGACGGTGATGCTCGGGGTGGCCTTTGTCGGCTCGCTGCTGATGCCGAACCCGAAGCGCCACGGCTATCTCGACGGGGCCGGAACCGTGGAGGAGGCGCTGGGCGCCAAGCCCGACGCCGAACGCGCCCGCATGGTGCACCCCGCCTGACGCGCGGAGGGCGCCGCACCGAGGCGGCGCCCTCTCCTTCGTTTCCAGATTCTACTTGATGACCGCGCAGGCGACCCGCGCGCCGGCCCCGCCGATCGGCTGGGTGTTGTGGTCGTCCTCGTTGGCGTGGATGACCAGCGCCGAGCCGTCCCCGTCGCGGAGCCCGCCCTCCCCGGTCAGCGAGGTCTCGGAGGAGACCTCCGCGTTCACCGAGCCGTCCGCGTTGGCGAAGACGTTGGGCAGGTCGCCCTCGTCGGGCCCTTCGGCGTTGAGCAGCCCGTGCTTGCTCTGGTCGTGATTCACGTGGGCCTTCGACTTCTCGAACTTCTCCGTGTCGGAGCAGTCGCCGACCGCGTGGAAATGGATGCCGTGCCAGCCGGGCGTCAGGCCGCCGGCCTGGATGGCGACGCGCATGACGAGGGAGTTCGCCCCGTCCCGGATGCTGATCTTGCCGATCGTGTCGCCCTTGTTGTTGGTGATCGGGCTCTCTAGCGTCTGCGGCGCGGCGGGAGCCGGGGTCTCCGCCTTCTGCTGGGCGAGCGCGGGGCCGGCGAGGACCGCCCCGGCGGCTCCGAGGGCGACAAGGGTTGCGAGACGTGTCATGCGATGGCTCTCCTCTCCACGACGGCCTAGGTAGGCCCGCGACCGGCGCTTCGACAGGGCGCGGGGCGGTGGATCGACGGGTGGTGGATACAAGAAGGCCGTGGCGGAGCGCGTGAGGGCGGATCGGCTGCTCGTGGAGCAGGGACATTTCGACAGCCGCGCCCGCGCGCAGGCGGCGATCGCGGCCGGCCTCGTCCGGGCGGACGGCGTGCCCGTCGCCCGCGCCTCCGACCGGCTCGACCCGGCCGCGCGGATCGAGGCGCGCCCGGCCCACCCCTACGTCTCCCGCGGCGCCCTGAAGCTCGCCGCCGCCCTCGACGCCTTCGGCTTCGATCCGGCGGGCCGGCGCTGCCTCGACGTCGGCGCCTCGACGGGCGGCTTCACCGAGTTGCTGCTCGCGCGGGGCGCCGCGCATGTCCATGCCGTCGATGTCGGGCGCGGGCAGCTCCACGCCTCGCTCGCCGACGACCCGCGGGTGACGAGCCTGGAGGGCACCGACATCCGCGCCCTACCCCCCGAGGCGCCGCCGCACGCCGTCGATCTCGCGACCGTCGATGTCAGCTTCATTGCGCTGCGGCTCGTGCTCCCGGCGATCGTGGCGCGGCTCGCCGGGGGCGGCGCCCTCGCGGCGCTGATCAAGCCGCAGTTCGAGGCCGGACGGGGGCGCGTCGGCCGGGGCGGCATCGTGCGCGACGAGGCCGTCCACGCCGAGGTCTGCGAGGCGGTGCGGACCTGCCTCGAAGGGCTCGGCATGGGCGTCGTCGGCCTAATCCCCTCCCCCGTCGAGGGCGGGGACGGCAACCGCGAGTTCCTGATCGGTGCCCGCCGGGAGAGCGCCCGATGAGCGAGACCGAGAGCCTGCGCATCGCCCGCCTCGGCAGCCGGGGCGACGGCCTCGCCGAGGACGGGACGCCGGTCGCCTACGCCCTGCCCGGCGAGCGGGTCGCGATCCGCCGCGAGGGGGCGCGCGGCGAGCTGGTGGCCGTCGAGGAGCCTTCGCCGGAGCGCATCGCGCCGTTCTGCCCGCATTTCGGCGATTGCGGCGGCTGCTCCGTCCAGCACCTCGCTCCGGAGCCCTACCGGGCCTGGAAGACGGGCCTCGTCGCCCAGGCCGCCGCGCAGGCCGGGCTCGGCCTGGCGCCGGAGGCGGCGATCGATGCCCACGGTCCCGGGCGCCGCCGCCTGACCCTGCACATCCGTGACGGCGAGGCCGGGCTGATGGCCGCCCGCAGCCATCGCCTCGTGCCGATCGGGCACTGCCCGATCACGGTGCCGGCACTGCACGGGGCGCCGGCCCTGGCGCGGGCGCTGGCCGCGCCTCTCGGGCACGGGCGCACGAAGCCCCTCGACGCTCTCGTCACCGCCACCGATGCCGGCCTCGACGTGGACATGCGCGGGCACGGACCGGTCGATGCCGGCACCCGCGCCAAGCTCGTCGGCCTCGCCGAGAGCCACGACCTCGCCCGGCTGTCGCTGCACGGCGACGTCGTGGTCGAGCGGCGCCGCCCGAGCGTGTCGAGCCCCGGCGGCGCGCTGCTGCCGCCGCCCGGCGGCTTTCTCCAGGCGACGGCGGAGGCCGAGCGCCTGCTCGCCACCCTCGTCCTCGACGCCCTGCCGAAGAAACCGAAGCGCGTCGCCGACTTGTTCAGCGGCTGCGGGCCCTTCTCCCTGGCACTGGCGCGGCGCTGCGAGGTCCATGCGGTGGAAGGCGACGCCGCCGCCCTCGCGGGCCTCGACCGGGCGGTGCGCGAGGCCGCCGGCCTGCGGCGCGTCACCACCGAGCGCCGCGACCTGTTCCGCCGGCCCCTGCTCTCGGCCGAGCTCGACCGCTTCGACGCCGTGGTGATGGATCCGCCCCGCGCCGGCGCCGAGGCCCAGGCCCGTCAGCTCGCCCTCTCGAAGGTGCCCGTGGTCGTCTCCGTCTCCTGCGACCCCGGCACCTTCGCCCGCGACGCGGGCATGCTGCTGGCGGGGGGCTACGCGCTCACGCGGCTCGCGCCCGTGGACCAGTTCCGCCACGCGCCGCATGTCGAGGTGGTCGGCGTGTTCGAGAGGCCCCCGAAAGCGCGCCGCCGGTGACGATTCCGCTGAACCGTGATCAAGCTCGGGCGTTGGATTCGCACAGGAGGAACGCCATGCCCCTCGCCCTCTCCTCGCCCATCCCCGCAGCCCTGTCGCCCGCCCGGCTCGCCGTCGTCCTCACCCTCGCGTTGAGCGGCACCACCCTGGCCCAGGAGCCCGCCCGCCCGGTCGACACGACCGGCACCGGCGGCGGACCGCTCTCGACCATCACGGCGCCGAACACGGTCTCCACCGGCGTCACCAAGCCGCCGGCCGGCGCGGGCGCGCCGACGACCGGCGCCGAGGGCCCGACCGTGGCCGCCCAGCGCGAGCGGGAGGCCCGCGAGAAGGCCGACAACGCGCGCATCACCCGGATCACCCGCAGCATCTGCCGGGGCTGCTGAGGACGGTCAGAACAGGCGGCCCTGCGCCTCGCCGCCCCGCTCGGCGGCGGGCGGTGCGTCCGTGCCCGCTTGCGGCTCCAGGAGCGACGGGTCATCCCGGCGCACGTCGCCGACGGCCGGTCCGACCGGATCGATCCGGATGATCCCGTCGGGGCACGGACGGCAGAGGGCGGCGGCTTCCGCCGGGCCGGTGCCGATCGGATCGAGCCACTCGGCGACGGCCCCGACCGAGAGGATCGCCGGCATCCGGTCGTGGATCGCCGCCATGCTGCCGTTGGCGTCCGTGGTGACGACGGCCGCGGTGTCGATCTCCGAGCCGTCGGGCGAGCTCCAGGTCTCCCACAGCCCCGCCAGGACCATCGGCGCCCCGTCCGCCCGGCGGACGGCGAAGGGGCTGCGCCGGGCCCTGCGCCCCTCCCCTTCCCGCCGCCACTCGTAGAAGCCGTCGCACAGGAAGACGCAGCGCCGGTGCCGGAAGGCCCCCCGGAAGGCGGGCTTCTCCGCCATGGTCTCGGCGCGGGCGTTGATCATCAGCGGCAGGCCCGTCGGATCCTTCGACCAGGCCGGCCAGAGGCCCCAGCGCGCCAGCCGGAAGCGGCGCCGCCCGCCCTCGTTGACCGCCAGCGCGACCGGCTGGGTCGGGGCGATGTTGTAGCGGGCGGGGAAGTTCGGCCGCTCGCCGTAGCCCAGAAGCGCCCGGTAGGCCTCGGGCGGGCTCGTCATGAAGAGGCGGCCGCACATGCCGGGTCTCCTCTCAGTCCAGGGGGGCGTCGACGGTGCAGACGACGCCGCCGGGCGCGAAGTCGATGTCGACGAGGCCGTCGAGGTCGCGGGCGAGGCTGCGCTCGATGAGCCGCGAGCCGAACCCGCGCCGGGCCGGGGGCTTGACCGGCGGCCCGCCCCGCTCGCTCCAGCGGAAGGCGAGGCGGGGCGCTTCCGCCCCGTTCACGACGGACCAATCGATGGTGACGGCCCCGCCGGCGTTCGAGAGCGCGCCATACTTCACGGCGTTCGTGGCGAGCTCCTGGATCGCCATGGCGATGGCGAGCGACATGCTCGGGCGCACGCGCACAGGCGGCCCCTCGATGTGGAAGCGCTCCCCGTCGCGGCCGGCGTAGGGGGCGATCGCCTGGCCGACCACCTCGGCGAGGTCGGCGCCCTCCCAGGATTCGCGGGTCAGCACGTCGTGGGCGCGCGACAGGGCGAGCAGACGGGTCTCGAGGGCACCGTAGGCCTGCGCGTTCGTGGGGGCGTTGCGCAGGGTCTGCATGGCGATGGATTGGACGGTGGCCAGCGTGTTCTTCACGCGGTGGTTCAACTCGTCGATGAGCAGGCGCTGGTGGGCGGCGGCCCGCTTCTCGGCCAGAAGCGAATCCCGCAGGCGCTCCTCGCCTTCCCGCAGGGCCTCGAGGCGGGCGCGCGCCTCGTATTGGCGCCGCCGGCCGCGGAGCGCGCTGCGCACCAGGCTGATCAGGGTGGTGGGGTGGAACGGCCGCTCGAGGAAGGTGACGTTGCCGAGCACCTCCGAGATCCGGGCCGCGCCGGGGTTGCGCTCCGAGCCGCCGCCGCGTCCGGTCAGCACGATGAAGGGGAAGTCGGACCAGGGCGGCTGCGCCTCCAGCCAGCGGCGGACCGGGGCGAGGTCGGCGTGCAGGATCGCTTCCTCCGCCACGAGAGCGAGACCGGCCCCTTCCTCGACCCGCGCCTGCAGGTCGCGCATGTCGGTGCAGGGTAGCGCCCGCGTTCCGCCCTCGGCGAGCAGCTCCGCGGCGATGGCGCTGTCCCGGCCGAAGGGCGTCAGGACGAGGATCCGTTCGGAGAGCGGGTTGTGGGGCTGGATCACGTCGTGTTGCCGTCCACCGGGGGCAGATCCCCGACCCCGCCGACGAAGGTCGGCGTCCCGCGCAGCACGCCCTGGAAGCCCTGCACAGGCTCGCCGATGGCGAGGCCCGTGCTCCCGATCCGGTACTCGCGGATCGTGTCCTCGTGGCTGCCGGCGCGCTTCTTGACCACCGAGATCGCCCGCCGCACCCGGCCGAGGGCCTCGAAGTAGCGGAGCAGGATCACCGTGTCGGCGAGGTAGGTTACGTCGACGGGCGCCTTCATGTCGCCGACGAGCCCGTGCTGGGCGATGGTGAGGAAGGTCGTCACGCCCTGCCGGTTCAGGAACTGCAGCAGCTCGTGCATGTGCAGCACGAGGGCCTGCTCGTGGGGCATCGCCGCTTGGTAGCCGTTGAGGCTGTCGATCACCACGGTCTTGACCGACTGCTCCTCCACCCGATCGCGGACGCGGTGGGCGAACTCGCCCGGCGCCATCTCGGCGGCGTCGATCTGCTCGATGGTCAGGAGCCCCTGCTCGACGAGGCCGCCGAGGTCGTAGCCCATCTGCCGAGTGCGCTCGAGGAGGAGGCCGAGCTCCTCGTCGAAGATGAACATCGCCGCCCGTTCGCCCCGCGCCACGGCCGCGAGCACGTACTGGATCGCGAACAGCGTCTTGCCGGTGCCCGACGGCCCGAGGATGAGGGCGCTCGATCCCTTCTCGACGCCGCCGCCGAGCAGCGCGTCGAGCTGGTCGATGCCGCTCACGAGCCTGTCGCGCAGGAATCCGGTCTTGTGCTCCAGCGAGACGAGCCGCGGGAAGACCTTCACGCCGCCGGCGGCGATCGTGAAGTCGTGGTTGCCGCCGCGGAAGTCGGAGCCCCGGTACTTGACGATCCGCAGGCGCCGCCGCTGCGCGTCATAGTCCGGCGCGGCCTCCTCGAGGCGGATGACGCCGTGGGCGACGCTGTGCACCGTCTTGTCGAGCGTGTCGGCGGTGAGGTCGTCGAGGAGCAGCACGGTGATGGCGTGCCGGGCGAAGTAGTGCTTGAGCGCCAGGATCTGGCGCCGGTAGCGCAGCGACGAGCCCGCGAGCAACCGGATCTCCGAGAGGCTGTCGAGGACGATGCGCTTCGGGCGCACCCTCTCGACTGCCTCGAACACCTGCCGGGTGGTCTCGCCGAGCTCCAGATCGGAGGAGTAGAGCAGGCTCTGCTGCTGCTCGGCGTCGAGCAGGCTCTCGGGCGGGATCACCTCGAAGACCGTGATCGCCCCGCCGAGCGTCCAGCCATGGGTGGCGGCGCTCTCGCGCAGCTCGCCCTCGGTCTCGGACAGGGTGATGTAGAGGCTCGTCTCCCCCGCCTCGGCGCCGGCGAGGAGGAATTGCAGGGCGATGGTGGTCTTGCCGGTGCCGGGCGCGCCCTCGAGGAGGTAGAGCCGGTCGCGGGTGAGGCCGCCCGACAGGATGTCGTCGAGTCCCGCGATGCCGATGCTCACCCGATCGGTCGCCGCCTGCGTCATGGCCCCTCGCCTCCCGTCGTCGATCTCGGCCTGCGCGATGCCGTCGGCGGGACCTTTCGGCACTTCTATTCCGCGCGATACGATCGTGCCAAGCGCCACATGGTGCGTCCTACAACCAGCGCTTCCAGCGGAAGAACGCGTAGGGAAGGATCGCCGCGACCACCATCATGGCGACCGCCATCGGGTAGCCCAGCGGCCATTCCAACTCGGGCATCGCCTTGAAGTTCATGCCGTAGATCGAGGCGATGAGCGTCGGCGGCATGAACACCACCGCCATGACCGAGAACAGCTTGATGATGTTGTTCTGCTCGAGGTTCACGAGGCCGAGCGTGGCGTCGAGCAGGAACTGGATCTTGGTGGCGAGGAAGGTCGCGTGCTCCTCCAGAGATTGCAGGTCGCGGAGCGTCGAGCGCACGTCCTCGCGCAGCTCGCGGGGGGCCTTGTTGGTGCGGTAGGTGGCCGAGAGCGAGAGCAGGATGCGCTCCATGGAGACGAGGCTCTCGCGCTGCTTGGAGATGAGGTCGCCGTGGCGGCCGAGCGCGCGGAGCGTGTCCTGGAGGGCGGTGTTGCGGGCGGACGGATCGGCCTGCGCCTCGAAGATCTTGCCGGAGAGCCGGTCGATGCGCTCGCCCTGGAGTTGGAGCACGTCGGCGGCCCGGTCGATCACCGCCTCGATGAGCCCGGCGAGGATCGCCTCCCCCGAGATCGTCGTCGCCGGGCCGTTGCCCGTCGCGCGGCCGGCGCGCAGGGCGTACATGCGGAAGGCCTGCGGCTCCTCGTAGCGCACGGTCACGAGCTTGGCTTCGCGCAGGATGAAGGTGATGCCGGCGAGCCCCGGCTCCTCGGAGTCGCTCACCTTCGAGAGCACCCGGCCCGTCATGTAGCGGGCGCCCTCCTCCACGTAGAGGAGTTCGGAGGGCTCGATGTCCTTCATTTCCTCGCGGGTCGGCACCTGGATGCCCATGAAGGCCTCGACCTTGAGGTCCTCCTCGCGGGTCGGGCGGATCATGTCGAGCCAGACGGTGTCCTCGGGGATCGCTTCCTGCAGCTCGAGGGAGCGGCGCTCGAGCGTCGGGGCGCCGGCGCCGGCGAGGGGCTGGTGGATGAAGATCACGCTGGGAACACCCGGGTCACGGGCGCGCCCGCCTCAGGCGAGCGCGTTCGGTGGAGGTAGGCTCGCATCCGGCACGAAGAAGTCCGGCGCAAGGGGGACGCCGGGTGTGACGCGGTATTGTGAGAAGTCCGTGACGCCGTTCTCGTACAGGAAGCTGTCGTCGATGAGGAAGCGGCCCGTGACCTCCCGCGACGGCTTCAGGAAGAGGGCGTGGGCGGCGTCCGCCATGATCTGGGGCGTGCGGCTCGCCTTCATCAGCTCCTCGCCCCCGAGCAGGTTGTTGACTGCGGCCGTGGCGATGGTGGTGCGGGGCCAGAGCGCGTTCACGGCGATGCCCTGGCGGCGCAGCTCTCCCGCAAGACCCAGCACGCAGAGCGACATCCCGAACTTCGCCATGGTGTAGGCGAGGTGGGGGGCAAACCACTTCTCCTGCATGTCGAGGGGCGGCGACAGCATCAGGACGTGCGGGTTCTCCGCCTTGGCGAGATGCGGGATCGCGTATTTCGAGACCATGTAGGTGCCGCGCGTGTTGATCTGGTGCATCAGGTCGAAGCGCTTCATCTCCGTGTGCGGCGTCGGCGAGAGCGAGATGGCGCTGGCGTTGTTCACGACGATGTCGAGACCTCCGAAGGTCTCGACGGTTTTCGCAATGGCGCCGGCCACGCTCTCCTCGTCGCGCACGTCGACGACGAGCGGGAGTGCCTTGCCTCCGGCCGACTCGATCTCGGCGGCGGCGGTGTGGATGGTGCCCTCGAGCTTCGGGTGAGGGCTCTCGGTCTTGGCGGCGATGGCGATGTTCGCCCCGTCGCGGGCGGCGCGCAGCGCGATGGCGAGGCCGATGCCCCGCGAGGCGCCGGTGACGAACAGGGTCTTGCCCTTCAGGGTGCCGCTCATCGCTCGTCTCCTGTGCTGACGCGGAAGCGCGGGGGCCGGCTGCCGTCCGCGTCGGTGAAACCGTAGTGCCGGGCGAGGTCGCCCGCGTGCAGGACCTGTCCGGATCGCGCTGCGATCTCGGGATCGGCGGCGAGCGCCGCCAGCGCCCGGCCGGCGTAGAGCGGGCTCTCCGTCGCCATGTCGCCGTGGCCGGCCTCGATCACACGCTCCGTGCGCACGAAGCCCGGAGAGAGGGCGAGCGCCGTGACGCCGTAGGGCTTAAGCTCCGCGGAGAAGGCCAGCGCCAGCCGGTTCGTCGCCGTCTTGGCGAGGTCGTAGTAGATGTCGCCGAGGTAGCCCTCGCCCGTGTCGAAGGAGACGAGCGCGATGAGGCCGGACTTCGCCGCGACCATGGCCGGGGCCACGGCGCGGGCGAGCAGCAGTCCCGCATAGGGGCCGACCTCCAGGAAGCCGCCATAGGGCTCGGCCGAGCGGCGCCAGAACGGCGTGCCCCAGGAGGAGCCGTCCGGATAGCGCTCGCCGTCGTAGCCCTCGTTGCCGCCCCAGACGCTCGACACCGCCACGTCGATGCGCCCGAAGCGGCGCAGCGCCCAGTGGACGAGCCCGTCCACCGCCCGCTCGCTGGTATGGTCGCAGAGGTAGTGGTGACCGTCGCCTCCGGCGGCGTCGACCTCGCGGGCGGTGTCCTCGACGGCCTCCGAGCGCATCTCGGTGCGGGCGCCGGTCTCGCTGGAGCGGGCGGTGACGATCACCGTCGCCCCCGCTTCGCCGAGGCCGCGGGCGATGCCCCGGCCGACGCCCCGCGAGGCGCCGGCGACGAGGCAGACCTTGCCCGCGAGCGGGCCGCTCACGCCGCACCCGGCTTGGCACGGCCGAGGAAGGCCCGGAAGCGCTCCTGCGCCTCGGGCGAGCGCAGCCGCTCCTCGAAGGCCGCGGCTTCCGCCTCCAGCGCCGCCTCGACCTCGGCCTGGTCGCCCCGGATCAGCGCGCGGGTGGCCTGCACCGCGCCCCGCGGCAGGGCGGCGAGGCGCGCGGCCTGCGCCACCGCGTGGTCGAGAAGGAGGTCGGAGGGGATCACGGCATTGACGAGGCCGAGACTGAGTGCCGCATCGGCATCGAAGACCTCGGAGAGCAGCAGCATCTCGCTGGCCTTCAGGCGCCCGACCCGGCGCGGCAGCAGGTAGCTCGAGGCCGCCTCCGGTACGAGGGCCAGCTCCACGAAGGGCATCCGGAAGCGTGCCGCCGGGCTCGCGTAGACGAGGTCGCAGTGGAGCGTCAGCGTCGTGCCGATGCCGACCGCGATGCCGTCCACCGCCGCGACCATCGGCGTGCGGGTGCGGGCGAGCTGCCGGATGAAGTGGAGGGCCGGCGCCTCGGAGAAGGGTTTGGCGAGGCTGCCGGCGAAATCGGCGATGTCGTTGCCCGCCGAGAACACACTGGGGAGCCCCGCGAACACCACCGCGCCGATGCCCTCGTCCGCGTCGGCCTCGGTGAGGGCCGCCCGCATGGCGTCGTACATCGCGCCGGTCAGCGCGTTCTTCTTCTCCGGCCGGTCGAGGGCGACGAGGCGCACCCCGTTCCCGAGATCGCGGATGCTGACGGTCTCGCTCATCGGCCCCTCCTCACGCGTCGAGCGCCGCCATGGCACCGTCGACGAAGCCGCCGCCGGCGATCACGCTCTCCTCCAGACCGCCGGCCGCGGTGAGCAGGTTTTCGGCGTAGAAGCGCAGGAGCGCGATGCGGCCCGCATCGGCCCCGCTCACGCCGCCGGTCTTGCCCGCCGCGCTGGAGGCGAGCGCGGCCCGCGCCAGGCAGGCACCGCCCTGGGCGAGGCCGAACAGGCGCAGGTAGGGCGTGGCGCCGGCCAGCGCCGCCTCCGGACGGTTCGATGCGGCGGCGCGCAGCTGGAAGCTCGTCGCCCTGTCGAGGCTCTCGACAGCGGAGCGCAGCCGGGCGGCGGCATGGCCGAAGCCGGGATTGCCGTCCTTCAGCAGCGCTTCGGCGGCCCCGCGCATGGAGGCGATCTGCGCCCGCACGGTCTCGCCGCCGTTGAGCGCAAGCTTGCGGCCGACGAGGTCCATCGCCTGGATGCCGTTGGTACCCTCGTAGATCGCCAGGATACGGGCGTCGCGCATGTGCTGGGCGGCGCCCGTCTCCTCCACGAAGCCCATGCCGCCATGGACCTGAACGCCGAGCGAGGCGACCTCGTTGGCGATGTCCGTGGCGAAGGCCTTGGCGACGGGGGTCAGTAGCGAGGCGCGGTCGTGGGCGCGCTGCCCTTCCGGCCCGTGCGCGGCGTCGAGGGCGGCGGCGGTGAGGTAGCAGATGCCCCGCGCCGCGGCCGTATAGGCGCGCATGGTGATCAGCATCCGCTGCACGTCGGGGTGGGCGACGATCGGGCTCGACGCCTCAGTCGCACCGGGCGCCTTCCCCTGCCGGCGCTCGCGGGCGTAGGCGACGGCCCGCTGCGTGGCCGCCTCCGCCGCGCCGACGCCTTGGAGCCCGACGTTGAGCCGGGCCGAGTTCATCATCGTGAACATGCAGGCCAGCCCCCGGTTCTCCTCGCCGATCAGCCAGCCCGTGGCGCCCCCGGCATCTCCGAAGGCCATGGAGCAGGTCGGCGAGCCGTGGATGCCGAGCTTGTGCTCGATCCCGGAGCAGCGCAGGTCGTTGCGGGTCCCGTCGGGCAGCACCTTCGGGACCAGGAACAGCGAGATGCCCCGCGTGCCGGCCGGCGCATCCTTCAGCCTCGCCAGGACCAGATGGACGATGTTGTCGGAGAGATCGTGCTCGCCGTAGGTGATGTAGATCTTGGCGCCGGTGATCCGGTAGCTGCCGTCGCCGGCGGGCTCCGCGCGGGTGCGCAGCGCCGAGAGGTCGGAGCCGGCCTGCGGCTCCGTGAGATTCATGGTCGCCGTCCACTCGCCGGAGATCAGCCGGCCGAGGTAGCGCTCCTTCAGCTCCGCCGAGCCGTGGGCGGTGAGCGCCTCGATGCCGCCGGCCGTCAGCAGCGGGCAGAGGCCGAAGGCGATGCTGGCGCCGTTCCACATCTCCGTGCAGGCGGCGGAGACGAGGTGCGGCAGGCCCTGGCCCCCGAAATCGGGCGTGGCGCCGATGCCGTTCCAGCCACCCTCGACGAAGCCGCGATAGGCCGCCTGCCAGCCGGGCGCCGTGGTCACGCTTCCATCGCGAAAAGGCGTGCCATGGCGGTCGCCGGCCCGGTCGAGGGGCGCGATGACCTCGCTGGCGAGGCGTCCCGCCTCCTCCAGTACCGCCTCGACGTCGTCGGCGCCGAGATCGCCGGTGCCGCCGAGAACCTGCTCGAGCCCGGCGACGTGGCGCAGGGTGTAGGCGATCTCTGCGACGGGCGCGCGATAGCTCATGTCCGTTCCCTCCGCGCCGTTCCGTCGGCGTCGTCCTGCGCCGTTTGACCGGGAGCCCCGGCCGACGCTAGGCCGCTTGCTTGGACAGCCGCTTAGCCGGATCGGGCGAGCCCGTCACCGGCCGAGATAGTTTAGATATGAACGATCCTGCGTCAACGGTCGCTGGCGTCCCTCCCGCGGAGGCGACGGGCAGGCTTAAGGCGGACGCGGCGGGCATCGCCCGGGCGGCGGAGCTGATTCGGTCCGGCCGCCTCGTCGCCTTCCCCACCGAGACCGTCTACGGGCTGGGGGCGGATGCCGCGAACCCCGCGGCGGTCGCGGCGATCTTCGCCGCCAAGGAGCGGCCGCGCTTCAACCCGCTCATCGCCCATCTGCCGGACGCGGAGACCGCCCGCCGCGAGGGTCGTTTCGACGGCATCGCCGAACGCCTCGCGCGGGCGTTCTGGCCCGGGCCCCTGACGCTCGTCGTACCAGCCGCTCCGGAGGGACGCGTCTGCGATCTCGCCCGCGCCGGCCTGCGGAGCGTGGCGCTGCGGGTTCCGGAGAGCGGGATCGCCCGCGACCTGATCGCGGCGGTCGGGCGGCCGGTGGCGGCGCCCTCCGCCAACCGCTCGGGCCGGGTCAGCCCGACGCGGGCCGAGCATGTCCGCGCAGATCTCGACGGGCGGCTCGCCGCGATCCTCGACGGGGGCGCCTGTCCGATCGGCGTCGAATCGACGGTCGTCGCCTGCCTCGACGGGGTGCCGCGCCTGCTGCGGCCGGGGGGAATCACCCGGCGGGCGCTCGAGGACGTTCTCGGCCGCCGGGTCGAGGGCCCGGCGGAGGATGCCGCGGAGAAGCCGGTCGGGCCCGGCCTTCTCGCCTCGCATTATGCGCCCCGCGCCCGCCTGCGGCTCGGCGCCGCGCGCATCGCGCCGGGCGAGGCGGCGCTCCTGTTCGGCGGCGCCCGCCCGCCGGGCCTGACGGATGCCGTGGGCTGGCTCGACCTCAGCGCGACGGGCGATCTCGCCGAGGCGGCCGCCGGCCTGTTCGCGGCGCTCCGCTTTCTCGACGCCATGGGCACGGCGGTGATCGCGGCCGTCCCGATCCCGCAGGAGGGGCTCGGCGAGGCGATCAACGACCGTCTGGCGCGGGCGGCGGCGCCGCGTTGAAGGGACGTGCGGTGAACCCCGAAAAAATTTGGCGGGCGGCGGGAACGGATGCCGGGGATGGCCCGTTTACAGGTCACGAAGGCCAACTCAGCCCCCAATGGCCTTTTCCCTTCAAAGGCTCGGAGCGATCCGAGCCTTTTTTCTTGCCCGCTTTCCGGACGGATGCCCCGGCGCCGGCGGGAGCCGACACCGGGCCCGCGACTCAGCCGGCGAGCTTGGCCGCGATGCCGGCGACGTGGCGGCCCTGGAAGCGCGCGCCGTCGAGCTCGACCTGCGTCGGCTGGCGGCTGCCGTCGCTGCCCGCCAGCGTCGAGGCGCCGTAGGGCGTGCCACCCGAGACCACGCCCATCTCCGTCAGGCCCTGGAAGGCGTAGGGCAGCCCGACGATGACCATGCCGTGGTGCAGGAGCACGGTGTGGAAGCTCGTCAGCGTCGTCTCCTGGCCGCCATGCTGGGTCGCCGTCGAGGTGAAGACCGAGCCGACCTTGCCGACGAGCGCACCCTTCGCCCAGAGGCCGCCGGTCTGGTCGATGAACTGCTTCATCTGCGCGGCCATGTTGCCGTAGCGGGTCGGCGTGCCGAAGATGATCGCATCGTAGTCGCCGAGCTCCTCCGGCTTGGCGATCGGTGCGTCCTGGTCGAGCTTGTAGTGGGACTGGCGGGCGACCTCCTCGGGCACCAGCTCCGGCACGCGCTTGACGACGACCTCGGCGCCGGCGTCGCGCACGCCCTCGGCCACGGCCTTCGCGAGCTGCTCCACGTGACCCCAGGACGAGTAGTAGAGCACCAGAACCTTCGCCATCGCACCTCTCCTTGCAGGGCGTCCTTGCGGACGCCGGACGACACGGGTGGGATATCGCGCACCTGACGCCTTGCGAAAATGCCTCGGTCTGCAAGAACATCCTTGCGTCTATGCAAGGAGCCCGCGGCATGTCGGTCGCCTGGGACGATTTCCGGCTGGTCCGGGCCATCGCGGAACTCGGCGGCCTGACGCGCGCCGCCGCGCATCTCGGCATCAACCACTCGACGGCCTTCCGCAGGCTGTCGGCGATCGAGGCGGCGGTTGAGACGCGCCTCTTCGAACGGCTGCGCACCGGCTACGTCGCGACGCCGGCCGGCCTCGCCATGGCGGCGGCGGCCGAGCGCATGGAGGACGAGGTCGCGGGCGTGCTGAGGGCGGTCGCGGGCCAGGCGGCGGCGCCCGCCGGCAACCTGCGCGTCACCGCGGCGGCGAGCTTCGTCTCCGGCGCGCTGATGCCGGTCTTCGCGGCCTTCCGCGCGCGCCATTCCGGTGTCACGCTGGATGTTGTGGCGGCGCAGGAGGCCTTGAACCTGTCGCGGCGCGACGCCGACGTCGCCGTGCGCGCCTCCCTGACGGCGCCGCCGAACCTCGTCGCCCGCCGGGTCGCATGCATCGCCTGGGCGCTCTATGGCCGCGTCGAGGACGGGACCGACACGGCGGATCGGGACTGGGTGACGCCTGACGAGAGCGTTGGGGGCGGCGTGTTCGCCCGCTTTACGGACAGCCGGATCGGACGGGGGCGGGTCGCGATGCGCCTCAATTCGGTGCACGGCCTCGCCGAGGCGGTCGCTGCCGGCATCGGCATCGCCGCCTTGCCCTGCATCGAGGGCGACCGGGATCCGACGCTCATGCGCCTCGGACAGCCCGAGCCGGAGCTGGAGACCAATCTCTGGCTCCTCACCCATCCCGATCTCCGCAATGCGCCGCGGGTGCGTGCCTTCCTCGACTTCTGCGCGGAGCGGCTCGCGGCGCTGCGGCCGCTCATTGAGGGGCGGGCTGAGCGATCTCCATGATCTCGACCTCGTGGCCGTTGACCTCGACGCTGTCGCCGACACCCTTGCCGGTCAGCGCGCGGGCGAGCGGCGCGACGTAGGAGATCGAGCCCTTGGCCGGGTCCGCCTCGTCCTCGCCGACGATGCGGAAGGTCTGCCGGCTGTCGTCCTCGCGGGCGATGGTCACCGTCGAGCCGAAATGCACCGCGTCGCCCTCGACGGATTCGACGAGCTCGGCGGTGCCGAGCCGGGCGGTCCAGTAGCGCAGGTCTCGGGCGACGCGGGCGTTGTCCGCCTTGGCGTCGGGATCGAGGGCGGAGGCCTCTCCCTGAAGGCGCTTCACCTCGGCCTCGATCTGCGCGAGCCCCTCCGGCGTCACGTAGTTGGTGTGGGGAGAGATCGGGCGGTCGGGGAGGTCCTCGAAGGCTTCCCCGCCCTCCTTCTCACGAACGAATGCGATGCTCATGGTGCTGGAATGCGCACGCGAGCGGCGCGGTTCCGCTCAGGCGATCTCGACCACCGTGCGGCCGCGAACGCGCCCCGCCAGGATCTCCTCGGCGAGGCCGCCGATCTCGGGCAGGCTGACCGTCCGGGTCATCGCGGCGAGCTTCTCCCGGTCGAGCTCGCGGGCGAGCCGTGCCCAGGCGGCGCGGCGCTTCGGCTGCGGGGTCGTCACGCTGTTGATCCCGAGCAGCGACACGCCCCGCAGGATGAAGGGCGCCACGGTGGTCGGCAGGTCCATGCCCTGCGCGAGGCCGCAGGCGGCGACCGCGCCGTCGGACTTCGTCTGTGCCAGGACGTTGGCGAGCGTCGAGGAGCCGACCGCGTCGATGCCCGCCGCCCAGCGCTCCTTGGCGAGCGGCTTGCCCGGTGCCGACAACTCGTTGCGGTCGACGATCTCGGCCGCGCCGAGGCCGCGCAGGTACTCGGCCTCGTCCTCGCGCCCCGTCGAGGCGAGGACGTGCCAGCCCGCCCGCGCCAGCAGCGCCACCGCGACGGAGCCGACGCCGCCGGAGGCGCCCGTGACGATCGCCGGCCCGTCCTTCGGGGTGACGCCGTGGGCGTCGAGCGCCATCAGGCAGAGCATGGCGGTGTAGCCGGCGGTGCCGATCGCCATGGCCTCGGCGGGGCTGAGGCCCTCGGGCAGAGGCACCAGCCAGTCGCCCCGGACGCGGGCTTTCTCCGCGTAGGCGCCGAGATGGGTCTCGCCGACGCCCCAGCCGGTGAGCACGACCGGATCGCCCGGCTTGTAGGCCGGGTCCTCGGAGGTCTCGACGGTGCCGGCGAAGTCGATGCCGGGGATCATCGGGAAGCGGCGCACCACCGGCGACTTGCCGGTCATGGCAAGACCGTCCTTGTAGTTCAGCGTCGAATGGCTGACCCGGACGGTGACGTTCCCGGGCATGAGGTCAGCCTCGTCGAAGTCCCGGAAGGCGAGACTCTGCCCGCCCTCGCCCTTCTCGACCACCCACGCCTTGAACGTCGTCATGCCACGCCTCTCCCGTCGGGACCGACCTGTGGCGCGCGGGCGCCGAATCAAGGCGGCCCGCCGCGCCGGTGAGGGCGCGACGGGCTGCGAACGTCACTCGGACGGGGGTCTCAGTAGCCGTCGTAGACGCTGCCGCGGGAGAAGCCGAGGCCGACGCCGATATCGGCGGAGCTGGCGCCGGTGATGCCGAGCGCGTCCGGGATCGAGCCGACGCCGTATCCGGGCCCGTAGCCGGGGCCGCGGGGGCCGGCGGGCACCCAGCCTGCGCGGGCGGGCTGCACGAGGACGCGCCGGCTCACGGTGGCGTATTCCGGCGGGATCGTCTCCGGGATCGACTGGGGCGGCTGCACCATCACCCGGCGCTGGCGCACGGCGTACTGGGGCGGCGTGTCGATCCAGCAGCCCTCGAGCTCGCCGTAGGGGCCGCGGCGGGTCTGCCAGACCCGGCCGCCCGGCGCCACCAGCACGCGCTCGGACACGGTGTCGAAGACCGGCGGCGTGCTGCGGTAGACGGTGCGGGGTGGGCGCACCAGCACCTGCTCGGAGACGGTGTCGAAGACCGGCGGCGTCGCGACGTAGCGATAGCACTCGGCGCCGTGGCAGCCGGCCTGGGCGGGCGTGCCGGCGAAGAGCGCGGCGGCGAGGGTGACGGCGAGTGTGGCGGATCGGGCGACCGGCGCGGCCATGGCGAAGTCCTTGTGCGGGCTGCAAGAGGTGTGACGGCGCGCGATCGCGCTCATCTCGACGCTCAAGAGGCCGTGCGGCTGCGCTTCCCGCAAGGACGATCCTGTTATACGGTAAAATTAACCCGGTTTCCGCGATCCCTGTTTCGAGTTGCTTAAGTATTCGTGGGCTGTGACGGGCCCTGTTCCCGAGTATCCCCGCCGCCTCCCGCGCTCGCCTTCGCCCGCCGTACGGTCGCGCGGGCGGCGTCGAGGGCGATGCCCGCCGCGCTGAGGGTCCGCGGCTCCGCCGGCCGCGTCAGAGCCTGCCGGGCGATGCTGCCGGCGAGATCGTCGATCTCGGCCTCCATCGCCCGGAGCTTGTCCGGATCGTCGATCCGGCGGGCCTCGGAGCGGATCTCGAGGAGGCGCGCGGCCGCGACCTCGATGCGCTCCCGGCGCAGGCGCCCGAGGCGCTGGCGCAGCCAGGCGAGCCCCGAGCCGATGCCGCCGCCCAGGAAGGCGAAGAGGTAGATCCAGGTCTCGTAGCGCTCGATCAGCCCCTCCTGCTCGCGCTCATAGTAGTCCATGGCCCCGGCATGGATCGGCAGGCGCGCGGTGGTGGCAGCGACCGTGGTGTCGTAGGCCGGCGCCGCGATGGCGTCGGCGGCGGGCACGCTGTCGGCGAGCGCCGTGCGCAGCTCGAACAGGTTCTGCGTCACCTCCGCCGCCAGGCTCCGCGACAGGCTCGCGCGGGCCATCAGGCGGTACGATGGGCCGATCGTGGGGAGGTCCTCCTCCGGCAGGCGCGGCTCGGCCCCGAACAGGCCCGCCGGCACGGTCACGGATTGCAGCCGCGGCAGCCGCGCCAGGGCGGCGGCTGGGTTCGGCACGCCGAACAGCGCGACCTTCCGCTCCGGGCTGGCGTCCCGGACCAGCCCCACGAGGCGGCGGGCGGCCGGCGTCGTCGGCGTGGTGATGAAGATCATGGCATCGATGCGCTCTGCCCCGAGGGACGCCGCGACCTCTGCCTCCTGAAGAGGCACCAGCGTGACCGTGGCCGGCGCGGTCCGGCGCCGGGCCGGCGGCTTGCCGTCTTCCTCGGCATCCTCCGGTTCGGCGGTCGCGCCCGAAGCCTCCCCCTCCATCCGCGCGGCGAGGCCGAGTCGGTTCAGAACGGCGAGCGCCAGCGGGCGGTCCGCCTCGCGGGCGGCGAGGATGCCGAGGCGGCGGCCGGCGAGATCGGGCAGGCTCGCGATCCCCGAGGCCGCGGGGGCGGCGACGAGGATCGCCTGCTCGCGCAGCACGGCGAGGGTCAGCCCGTTGCGCGGCATCAGCACGTCCGGCCGCACGACCGCGAGGTCGACCTTGCCGTCCTGAAGCGCGGTGGCGCTCTCGCGCACGCCGCCGAACGATACGATGTCGAGATGCGGGCTCTCGTCGCGCTCGGCGACGAGCCTGGCATAGGCGGCCATCAGCGCCGGCTCGACCCCGCCCTCGGGGGCGACGGCGATCCTCAGGGTCGTGGGGCGGGAGAGATAGAACGCGACCCCGGCCGCCGCGGCGAGCAGCAGCGCGGCGAGCAGGAACGCCCGCTCCGGGGCCCAGACCCGTCTCCCTGCCGCCTTGTCCGCCACGCCCGCCTCCCCGTTGCCGTCGAGGTAGGCCCGCGGCGCGGCTTGACGAGGCCGGTCCTTGACGCTGCCGGGGCCGCGCCGCATGACGATGCCGCTGCCCGCGTGCTGAAACTGGTAGCCGGACCGGACTTAAAATCCGGGGCCTTCGGGCGTGTCGGTTCGAGTCCGACCGTGGGCACCATTGCCGTCCGGCTGCCAGCCGTAGAGCCAGCCGTAGCGGTCGCGCATGCCGTCCGGGCCGAGGCGGCGCATCACCAGGTTCCGGCAGAGCGCCGCGAAGCCCCCGGCATGGTAGACCCGGCCGTTGGCCCGCGCCGCCTTCTGCACCCGCTTGGCGCGGGGCCGGCGCGCCGCATCGTAGGCCGCGAGCGCCTTCGGAACGTCGCCTCCCGCCAGGCAGGCCGCGAGCGTCGCCGCGTCCTCGACGGCGAGCGCCGCGCCCTGTGCCAGGAAGGGCAGCATCGGATGGGCGGCGTCGCCGAGGAGCGCGAGCCGGCCCCGGGCCATCGGCCGGGCGGTCGGGCGGTCCGCCAGCGACCAGACCAGCCAGGAATCGGGCAGGCCGAGAAGCTGCGCCAGCTCCGGGGTGGCGTCGCGGAAATGGGCGCGCAGCATGGCCGGCTCGCCGAGCCGTCCCCAGCCGTCGTCGCCCTGCCGTTCCGGCACGATGGCGACGACGTTGACGCGCTCGCCGTTGCCGATGGGGTAGTGGACGACGTGCCGGCCGCGGCCGAGCCAGAGGCCGGTCTCCCCGCCGCGCAGCGCCTCCGGGACGACGTCCCGCGGCACGATGGCCCGCCAAGCGGCCATCCGCGCCGGCGCCACGGGGCGGTCGTCGAGATGCCCCCGCAGGCGCGAGCGCAGGCCGTCGGCGCCGATCACGAGATCGGCCTCCAGGGTCTCGCCGCGGCCGCCGCCGGCGCTCTCGACGGTGATCGCGATCCCGTCCGCCCGCTCGGCGAGACCGGTGACCTCGCGCCCGACCAGCAGGCGGATGCCGGGCCTCGAGCGGACTGCGTCGAGGAGCAGCGTCTGGAGGTCGGCCCTATGGATGACGTGGTAGGGTGCGCCGTAGCGCTCCCGCGCCGCCTCGCCGAGGCGCACGCCGCCGATGCGGCTCCCGCTCTTGAGGCTGCGCACGACGACGCCGGGCGGCTCGGAGCCGGCGCGCCGGAGCGCGGCGGCGAGACCGAGCGATGCGAGCACGCGGCTCGCGTTCGGGGAGAGCTGGAGCCCGGCGCCGACCTCGCTGAAGCCGGTGCGGCGCTCGACCAGCGTCACCGCGTGTCCGGCATCCGAGAGGCAGAGCGCCGCCGTGAGGCCGCCGATTCCGGCCCCGGCGACGGTGATAGAGAGCGGGTCGGGCACCGGTCGAGCGGCCGCCCTACTCGGCGGCGAGCCTGGTGTGGTCGTCCCAGACGCAGGCCTCCGGGTCCGCATGCCCGGCCTTCAGCTCCCTGCGATAGCGGTAGAGCGTCGAGCAGTACTGGCAGATGATCTCGTTGTCGGCGCCCATGTCGAGGAACACGTGCGGGTGATCGAAGGGCGGCAGCGCCCCGATGCACATGAACTCCTTCGAGCCCACGTGGATGACCGCCACGCCGAGATCGTTGTGGAAGTGCGGTACCGCCTTGTCAGCCATCGCGCCTGTCCTGCGCGGCGGCCCGCGAGGCCGCCGTCCCTTCCGCCAAGGCTCTAGCCGCTTCGGCCGCTCAAGCCTAGGGGCCGGAACGGCCGCCGGCCATGCGTGACGGGCCTTCCGCCGCTTGGCGCTCCCCGGCCGAGATCGTAGATAGGGAGCGGGCGCGCTCGAGCGTCCCACCGCTCCCGACGGCCGCGCGACAGATCATGACCGAGCAAGACCAGGCGACCGCCAAGGGCGGCCGGAGGATCCAGGAGGCCCCGATCCACGGGCCGGAGGGCTTCGAGGGGATGCGCCGGGCCGGCCGCCTCACGGCGGAGGCCCTCGACATCCTCATGGAGGCGACGGTGCCGGGCGTGACCACCGACCGCCTCGACCGCCTCGCCTTCGAGTTCGCCATGGACCACGGCGCCTACCCGGCCTCGCTGTTCTACCGGGGCTACTCGAAGTCGATCTGCACCTCGATCAACCACGTGGTCTGCCACGGCATCCCCAACGACAAGCCGCTGCGCGAGGGCGACATCATCAACCTCGACTGCTGCCTGATCCTCGACGGATGGCACGGCGATTCGAGCCGGATGGCCTATGTCGGCGAGGTGCCGCGCAAGGCCGCGCGCCTGTGCGAGATCACCTACGAGGCCCTGATGCGCGGCGTCGCCGCGGTGAAGCCCGGCGGCTCGACCGTCGACATCGCCCGCGCCATCCAGACCTACGCCGAGGCCGAGCGCTGCTCGGTGGTGCGCGACTTCTGCGGCCACGGGCTCGGCCGCACCTACCACGACGCGCCGACCATCCTGCACTACGTCGAGGCGAGCTACGACGTGCCCCTGAAGCCGGGGCAGTTCTTCACGATCGAGCCGATGATCAATCTCGGCCGACCCGCCGTGAAGGTCCTCTCCGACGGCTGGACGGCGGTGACGCGGGACCGCTCGCTCTCGGCCCAGTTCGAGCACACGGTGGCGGTGACGGAGACCGGCGTCGAGATCTTCACGGTCTCGCCCAAAGGGTTGCATCAACCGGGGCTGCTCCAGCCCGTCAACCCGGCCGCCTGAGCCGCGTCCGGTGGCGCGGCGATCCGGCTCGGCGGGCTTCGACGACTGCGCCCTCCCGCTGCTGCCGGAGGCGGTGGCGGAGCCCGTCCCGCCGCCGGACCATGCCGGGCATCGCGAGCGCCTGCGCGCCCGCTTCGCGTCGGCCGGGGCCGATTCGCTGCCGGACTACGAGCTGCTCGAGCTCGCCCTGTTCCGCTCGATCCCGAGGCGGGACGTGAAGCCGCTCGCCAAGGCGCTGATCCGCCGCTTCGGCAGCTTCGCGGAGGTGCTCGCCGCCGAGCCCGGCCGCCTCGCCGAGATCGACGGGGTCGGACCCGGCGTCGTCGCCGACCTGAAGCTGATGGAGGCGGCGGGCCAGCGCCTCGCCCGCGGCGCCATCGCCGAGCGTCCCGTGCTCTCCTCCTGGGAGGCGGTGCTGGAATACTGCCGCGTCACCATGGCTTTCTCGGCGCGGGAGCAGTTCCGGGTGCTGTTCCTCGACAAGCGCAACCGCCTCATCGCCGACGAGGTGCAGGGGCACGGCACCGTCGACCACACGCCCGTCTACCCGCGGGAGGTGGCCCGCCGGGCGCTGGAGCTGGCGGCGACCGCGGTCATCCTCGCCCATAACCACCCCTCCGGGGATCCGGCGCCCTCGAAGGCCGACATCGCCATGACCCGCGAGGTCGTCGCCGTGCTCGCCCCGCTCCGGATCGTCGTCCACGACCACGTGATCTTCGCCCGCGCCGGGCACGCGAGCTTCAAGGCGCTCAAGCTGATCTGACGGATCGGACGGTCGTGACAGCCCTCCGCGAGCGTCGCCCCGCAACCTTTGCGTGGCGTGCCTCTTGCCTCTAGCGTGGCGCTAGGGAGGCAGGGATGACGAGTGTGGCGTTCGACGAGATGAGCGGCTTCGAGGGCAACGCCCCGGTCGCGGTGCGCGAGGCCTACGCCGCCCTGAAATCCTGGCTCGACGCCACTCCGCCCGACCAGTTCCACACCCGCCGCAGCCAGGCGGAGCTGCTGTTCCGGCGCATCGGCATCACCTTCGCGGTCTACGGCGACAACGATTCGACCGAGCGGCTCATCCCCTTCGACATCATCCCCCGCGTGCTGACGAAGCCCGAATGGGATTTTCTCGAGCGGGGCCTCAAGCAGCGCGTCACCGCGATCAACGCCTTCCTCAAGGACGTCTACACGACGCAGGAGTGCATCAAGGCCGGAATCATCCCCGAGGAGCTCGTCTACCGGAACGCGCACTACCGGATGGAGATGCGCAGCATCCGGCCGCCCCACGATCTCTACGTCCACATCGCCGGCATCGACATCGTGCGGACCGGCGAGAACGACTTCTTCGTGCTGGAGGACAACGCCCGCACGCCGTCGGGCGTGTCCTACATGCTCGAGAACCGGGAGGTGATGCTGCGCCTCTTCCCGGACCTGTTCTCCCGCCACCGGGTCGCGCCGGTCGAGAACTATCCGGACGCGCTGCTGGCGACGCTGCGCAGCCTCGCCCCGACGACAGCGACCCGCGACCCGACCGTCGTTCTGCTGACGCCCGGCCGCTACAACTCGGCCTTCTACGAGCACTCCTTCCTGGCCGACAAGCTTGGCGTCGACCTCGTGGAGGCGTCCGACCTCTTCACCAAGGACGACGTGCTCTACATGCGTACCACCGAGGGGCCGCGCCGGGTCGACGTGGTCTACCGCCGCCTCGACGACGACTTCCTGGATCCGCTCGTGTTCCGGCCCGATTCCGTGCTCGGCGTGCCCGGCATCATGAACGCCTACGAGCGCGGCAACGTCACGCTGGCCAACGCCGTCGGCACCGGGGTCTCCGACGACAAGGCCGTCTACAGCTACATGCCGGAGATCGTGCGCTTCTTCACCGGCGAGGAGCCGATCCTGAAGAACGTGCCGACCCATCGCTGCCGCGAGAAGGAGGCGCTCGCCTACGTCCTCGACAACCTCGGCAGCCTCGTCGTGAAGGAGGTCAACGGCTCGGGCGGCTACGGCATGCTCGTCGGCCCCCACGCCACGAAGCGCGAGATCGAGGAGTTCGGCCGCCGCATCCGCCACGCGCCGGACGGGTTCATCGCTCAGCCGACCCTCTCGCTCTCGACCTGCCCGACCTTCGTCGCCTCCGGCGTCGCGCCGCGCCACGTCGACCTGCGCCCCTTCGTGCTCTGCGGGGCCGACGAGATCCGCATCGTGCCCGGCGGCCTCACCCGGGTGGCGCTGAAGGAGGGCTCCCTCGTCGTCAACTCCAGCCAGGGCGGCGGCACCAAGGACACCTGGGTGCTCGACGCTTAAGGCCGCCAGACCCCCGCCCCTCTCGTACCCACGGTTACCCACGGACGCCCATGCTCTCCCGGACCGCTGACAGCCTCTACTGGCTCTCCCGCTACGTCGAGCGCGCCGAGTTCGTGGCCCGCATCCTCGACGCCGCCCACCGCCTCGCCTCGCTGCCGACGAGCTACGGCGGCGGCGAGACCAACGAGTGGCACTCGGCGCTGCTTTCGGCCGGCGGCGAGGCGCTGTTCCGCGCCCACCACGACGCGGTCAACGCCGACACGGTCGGGCGCTTCCTGGCCTTCAGCCCGAACAATCCCTCCTCGATCCGCTCCTGCATCGAGACGGCCCGCGAGAACGCCCGCAGCGTGCGCACGGCGCTCACCACCGAGATGTGGGACACGATCAACGGCGCCTGGCTGGAGCTGCGCAACTACGAGGGCCGCGACCTCTCGCAGGAGGAGTTCGCCCGCTTCCTCGACTGGGTGAAGTCGATCTCGCTGACCTTCGACGGCTCGGCCTACCGAACGATGCTGAGGAACGACGCCTACTGGTTCACGCGGCTCGGCACCGCCATCGAGCGGGCCGACAACACGGCGCGAATCCTCGACGTGAAGTACCAGATCCTGCTGCCGGCGAGCGAGCGGGTCGGGGGCAGCCTCGACTACTTCCAGTGGACCACGATCCTGCGCGAGGTCTCGGCCTTCAACGCCTATCACTGGGTCTACCGCGAGAGCATCAAGCCGATGCTGGTGGCCGACCTCCTGATCCTCAACCGGCAGATGCCGCGCTCCTTCCTGAACTGCTACGGGCAGCTCGTGGAGCACCTCGACCTGATCGCCGACGCCTACGGACGGCGGGGCCCGAGCCAGCGGCTGGCCGGCAATCTGCTCGCCCGGCTCGAGGGCGACCACATCGAGCGGGTCTTCGCCTCCGGGTTGCACGAGTTCGTCACGGCCTTCATCGACGAGAACAACCGGGTCGGCGAAGCGATCGCGACGCAGTATCTGGTCTGAGCCCGGAACGCCGCCGAGACGAAGAGCCCATGCGCATCCGCGTCCTGCACGAGACCATCTACCGCTACGAGCAGCCCGCCCGCGGCCTCATCCAGGTCATGCGGATGACGCCCCGCGACCATGACGGGCAGTACGTGCGCCGCTGGCGCATCGAGCCCTCCGTCGACGGGCACATGACCGAGCGGGAGGACGGCTTCGGCAACGTCGTGCACTGGTTCAGCCCCGACGAGCCCACCGACGCTCTGACCGTGCGCGTCACCGGCGAAGTCGACACGCTGGAAAGCCACGGCATCGTGCGCGGCGCCGTCGAGCGCCTGCCCGACGCCTTCTACCTGCGCGAGACCGATCTGGTGCTGACGAGCGCGCCCCTGCGGGAGTTCGCGGATACGGTCGCCGCGGACGGGGATCGCACGACGCTGCCCCTCCTCCACCGGCTCCTCGGGGCGGTGTACGAGCGGATCGCCTTCGAGGCGGGCCCCGCCAGCGCCGCGCTCGACGCTGCCCGCGCCTTCGAGGCGGGTGCCGGCGTCTGCCAGGACCTCGCCCACGTCTTCATCGCCGCCGCCCGGCACCTGGAGGTGCCGGCCCGCTACGTGTCCGGCTACGTCCACCGCGGCGAGGAGGCGGACGAGGCGAGCCCTCACGAGACCGGGCACGGCTGGGCCGAGGCCCTGGTGCCCGATCTCGGCTGGGTCGGGTTCGACGCGGCCCACGGCTGTGCCACGACGGAAGCCTATATCCGCGTCGCCACGGGGCTCGACTATCTCGGCGCCGCGCCGATCCGCGGCAGCCGCACCGGCGGCGGCACCGAGACCCTCGACGTGCGCCTCAAGGTCGAGCAGGCCCAGGCGGCGAGACAATCCTGATCTTCTCCGACGGACGCGCGACTTGCCGAGCGTCTGCGCGAAGTCTCCGCTTTGATGCAGTCAAAGCGGAAGCACCTTGATATGAAACAGGCGCGGGCCGCGGACGCGGCCGGAGATGAAGCGATGACCTACTGCGTCGGGCTCCTCGTCGAGGGCGGGCTCGTGATGATCGCCGACACCCGCACCAACGCGGGGCTCGACGACATCTCGACCTACCGCAAGCTCCACCACTTCAACGTGCCGGGCGAGCGGGTGATGATGCTGGCCTCGGCCGGCAACCTCTCCGTCACGCAATCGGTGCTGAGCCTGCTCGCCGAGGGCGTCGAGGACGACGAGGGCGGGCGGCTGCGCCTCGTCGAGACGGAGACGATGTTCCAGGCGGCCCAGCTCGTCGGGCGCGCCATCCGCCGGGTCCGCTCGATCGAGCGGCAGGGCTTCGAGGCGGCCAATCTCCGCTTCGAGGTCAGCTTTCTGTTCGGCGGCCAGATCGGCAGCGATCCGATGCGCTTGTTCCTGATCTACTCGGCCGGCAACTTCATCGAGTGCAGCGGCGACGCGCCCTTCCTCCAGATCGGCGAGCACAAGTACGGCAAGCCGATCCTCGACCGGGCCGTCCGCTTCGACACCGACATCTCCGACGCGCTCAAGGTCGGGCTGATCTCGATGGATTCGACCATGCGCTCGAATCTCGGCGTCGGCCTGCCCATCGACATCGCGGTCGCCCGCAGGGGCGCCCTCGACCTCGACGTCAGCCGCCGCATCGAGGTCGGCGACATCTACTTCCATGACCTGCGCGAGCGCTGGTCGGCGGCCCTGCGGGCAGCCCACAAGGCGATCCCGCGCCCGCCCTACGGCGGCCTCAAGGGCTGAGCGGCGCGAGCGCGGACGCGTACGCCTTCAGCGCCGCAGCGGGGTCCGGCACGCTCATGATCCCGCCCATCACGGCGATGCCGGCAGCCCCCGCCGCGATCAGGCCGGCCGCCCGCTCCGGGTGCACGCCCCCGAGCGCCAGCACCGGCATCCGGCCGGCGCGGCCGGCCGCGTCTCGGATGCCCTCGACGCCGAGCGCCGGCCCGTAGCCCGGCTTGCTCGGCGTCTCGAAGACCGGGCTCAGCGTCGCGTAGTCTGCGCCCGCCGCGGCCGCGGCCTCGATCTCCGCGACGGAGTGGGCCGAGACCCCGACCAGCGCCGCCTCGTGCAGGAAGCCCCGAGCCCGCTTGATCGCGGCGGCGTCGCAGCCGGCGGGCAGATGCACGCCGTCGGCCCCGAGCTCGGCGGCGAGCGCCGGGTCGCCGCCGACAGTGAGCCGAGCGCCCGCATCGTGGACGCGGCAGGCGACCGTCTCGCCGAGGCGCCTGCGCGCGTCGCCCGGCAGGTCGCGCTCGCGGAACCAGACCCAGCGGGCGCCTCCCGCCAGCGCGGCGTCGAGGGCGGCCGGCAAACCGTGGGGGGCACCCAGGCGGTCCGTGACGACGAGCAGCCGCGCGGGGAGCCTCACGATCCGACGAGCCCAAGCTGCGGGCTCGACGGCTCGGCCCGCCCCCGCCGGGGGATGCGGCCGGCAAGATGCGCGAGGCGTCCCGCCGCGACCGCGTGGCCCATGGCGCGGGCCATCCGCACCGGATCGTCGGCCTTGGCCACCGCCGTGTTGAGGAGGCAGCCGGCCGCACCCAGCTCCATGGCGATCACCGCGTCCGAGGCGGTGCCGATACCGGCATCGACGATCACCGGAACCTGCGAGCGGCGGCAGATCAGCTCCAGGTTCGCCGGGTTGGCGACGCCCATGCCCGAGCCGATCAGCGAGCCCATCGGCATCACCGCAGCGCACCCGATGTCGGCGAGCCGCTGGCAGACGATCGGATCGTCGTTGCAGTAGGGCAGCACGGTAAAGCCCTCGTCCACGAGGTGCCGGCAGGCCTCCATCAGCTCGGTCACGTCGGGGTAGAGGGTCTCCCGGTCGCCGATGACCTCGACCTTGATCCAGGTGGTGTCGAGCGCCTCGCGGGCCAGCTCGGCGGTCATGATCGCGTCGCGGGCGGTCTCGCAGCCGGCGGTGTTGGGCAGGAAACGCTTGCCCGCGAGCATGCGCACCGTGTCCGAGCCGTGCCCCTGGAGGGAGACCCGGCGGATCGAGGCGGTGACGACCTCGGCGCCCGACGCCGCGACCGCGTCCCGCAGGATCGCCTGGTTCGGGTAGCCGGCGGTGCCGATGAGGAGCCGCGAGGACAGGCGCACGCCCGCTATGACGAGGGCGTCGTCCTCCTCCGGCCGCAGCGGCGTGATGGTGCTGGTCGAGGTGTCCGGCATGGGTTCAGCCTCCCTGCATGGCGCGCACGATCTCGACGCGGTCGCCCTCGCGGAGGGGCGTCTGCGCCCACTCCCGCTTTCGGACGACGCGCCCGTTGAGTGCGATGGCAATGCCCTGCGGGCTCTCGAGGCCGGTCTCCTCGGCCTCGATGTGGAACAGGGCCTCGATGTCGCCCGCCTCGCACTCGCGGGGCAGGCCGTTGACGGTGAGCTTCATGCCGAGGCCCTCAGGCTCTCGGCGGGGCGGAAGCGGGCGCGGCCGAAGCCCGCTGCGTAGTCCGGCCAGGCGCCCGTCGTCACGAAGGCGGCCACCGCCTCCGCGGTCGCGGGGGCCAGGAGGTAGCCGTTGCGGTGGTGGCCCGTCGCCGCGACGAGGCCCGGCGCCAGGGCGTCGAGGATCGGCGCGTCGTCGTCCGAGGTCGGCCGGTAGCCGCTCCAGACGGCCTCGACCTCCATCTCCTCGATCCCCGGCAGGACGCGCCGCGCGCCCTCCAGCAGGGCGTAGAGCCCACCCGCGGTGACGCCGGGGCGGAAGCCGCAATCCTCGACCGTCGCGCCGACGATGATCCGGCCGTCCGACTTCGGTGCCATGTGGACCTGCTCGCTCCAGATCATCTGCGCGAGCGTGCCGGTGGCCTTGGAGGTGCGCAGCGCCAGGGACTGGCCCTTCAGCGGGCGCACGGGCAGGCTCAGCGTCTCGGGCAGGAGCCCCCGTTCGCCGCTCCAGGCGCCGGCGGCGAGGATCACGGTCCCGGCCGCGAGCGTACCGGCGGCGGTATGCAGGCCGGTGACGCGGCCGCTCGTCCAGTCGAGCGCCTCGACGGCGCAGCGCTCGACGAGAGCGACGCCTGCCGCCTCGCAGGCCTTCGCCAGCGCGGTCATGACGTGGCGCGGATCGACCTGATGGTCGAGGGGGCAGTGGATGCCGGCGGCGACGTTCGGCCGGAGCGCCGGCTCCCGGCGGCGGACCTCGATGCCGCTCAGCCATTCGGAGGCGACGCCGGAGCGGCGCTGCAGATCGTGGCGGAAGCGCAGCCGCTCGACCTCGTCGCGGCCGATGGCGATGACGAGCGTGCCGTCCTCGCGGTAGTCGATCGGCACACCGGAGGCCGCCTGCAACGCGTCGCGAAAGGCAGGCCAGCGGCGCAGGCTGTGCAGCGCCAGCGGCAGGAGAAGGTCGGAGCCGGGCTCGTGCTCGGCGGCCGGCGCCAGCATGCCGGTGGCGGCGAGGCTCGCCCCGGCGCCGAGCGTCTCGCGCTCGATCACCGCGACGGAGCGGCCCTGCCGCGCCAGCATCCAGGCCGCGGAGAGGCCGATCAGGCCGCCGCCGACCACCGCCACGTCGACGCCGGCCGGCAGCTCCGATCGCGCCACGCGCGCCTCGGGGGCGCGGCGCAGGCCGATCGGCTGGCGTGGGTCGGGATTGGCCAAGGCATCCTCCGCGGGTCCTCCGCAGGGATCGGTTCCTTCAGCGTCTCGCGAGAGCTGTGGCCTCGAGGGCCGCGGTCCAATCCCTACGCCGGTGTGAACCGGATCAGGTTCGAAGGATTTCCGCGCCGCGAGAGATCTCTCGATCCCGAGCCCAGCGGTTTCTCAGCCCCTTGCCGGGGATCTCCCTGGAACGGGCGAGATGTGGCCCTAGGCGGGCACGCGGTCAACCCCGTCGCCGGCGGAAGCCGGTTTCTTCTCGGGCCCCCGCCGCGCGGGACGGTAGACGCCGATCGGCTCGGGGAAGCCGTCGAGCCGGTGCTCCCCGAGCGGCTCCGGGTCGCCCCAGAGGAAATCCACGAAGGGCTTCGACATCAGGAGCGGCTCGCCGAGGCGGCGGTTGATCTGCGCGAGCCGGCTCGCGAGGTTCACGTCGCGGCCGATCACCGTGAAGTCGAGCCGGGCGCCGGAGCCGACATTGCCGTAGGCCGCCTCGCCGTGGTGGAGGGCGATGCCGGCGGCGACGGGCGCCTCGAAGCGCTGGAAGGCGTTCGCCTCGTCCAGCGCCTCCAGCGCCGCCTGCGCGGCGGTGAGCGCGCCCTTGGCGGCGCCGCCGAGATCGTCGCCGCGCTCGCGGAAGATCGCGAGCAGCCCGTCGCCGAGATACTTCAGCACCTCGCCGCCCTCGCGCTCGATCGCCGGTACCAGGCAGTCGAAGAAGATGTTGAGGAGGTCGACGGCCTCCTCGGGCGTCATGTCGGCGGTGGTGCGGGTGTAGTCGCGCATGTCCGCGAACAGGATCGCCGAGCGGATGCGCTGCACGTGCCCGCGGCGGATCGCACCCGACAGGATCGCCCGGTGCGGCTCGTCGCCGACATAGATGCGCAGCACCGTGTCGAGCTGCTTGTTGACGAGGCGCATCTCCATCACCGCGGCGAGCGTCGGCATGACGAAGCGCAGGACGGCGATGTCGTCGTCGCGGAAGCCCTCCTTCGAGCGGGTCGCGAAGGTGATGCCGTTGCGGTTGCCGTTGGTGAAGATCAGCGGCGCGACGATGTAGTGCGTGTAGCCGCCGGCCTTCAGCTCCGGGATCACGGCGTAGGCGTCGTCCGGCGTCTCGGCGAGGTCGAGGATCAGCCACTCGCCGGTCTGGTGGACGGTGAAGAACGGGCTCTCGTGATAGGCCTTGTCGGAGGCCTCGCCGTGGGGGAACAGCCGCACGCTGGAGCCGCCCTCCCGCGTCCAGAAGCGGCCGACGCCGGAATACTCCGAATGCAGCGTGTCGATCGCCGTGGTGGCGCGGTCGACGGGCACGTCGAGGTCGTTGAGACGCAGGGACAGGCCGGCGAGCAGGTCGTCGGCCTTCGGCAGGCGCGCGCCCTCGGAGAGCAGCCAGTCGCGAAGCCCCACCGCTTCCTGCAGAAGGCCGAAGGGCACGGCGTCGGCCTCCGATCCGTCCGCGTCGGCGGTCGGAGGCTGCGGGCGTTGCTGGCCTCGTTCGAGCATACGGCCAAGATGGGGCTCGGGAGGGCTTCCGGCAACGCCTTCCCGGACTCGTGGACCCGTCGACCGGCCGGGCTCGTCAGTTGTCGAGGAAGCTGCGGAGCTTCCGCGACCGGCTCGGGTGCTTGAGCTTGCGCAGGGCCTTCGCCTCGATCTGGCGGATGCGCTCGCGGGTCACCGAGAACTGCTGGCCGACCTCCTCGAGGGTGTGGTCGGTGTTCATGCCGATGCCGAAGCGCATGCGCAGCACGCGCTCCTCGCGGGGCGTCAGCGAGGCGAGGACGCGGGTCGTGGTCTCGCGCAGGTTCGACTGGATCGCCGCGTCGATCGGCAGGACGACGTTCTTGTCCTCGATGAAGTCGCCGAGGTGGCTGTCCTCCTCGTCGCCGATGGGCGTCTCCAGCGAGATCGGCTCCTTGGCGATCTTGAGAACTTTTCGCACCTTCTCCAGAGGCATGGCGAGCTTCTCGGCCAGCTCTTCGGGCGTGGGTTCACGGCCGATCTCGTGGAGCATCTGGCGCGAGGTGCGGACGATCTTGTTGATCGTCTCGATCATGTGCACCGGGATGCGGATGGTACGGGCCTGATCGGCGATCGAGCGGGTAATCGCCTGCCGGATCCACCAGGTCGCGTAGGTCGAGAACTTGTAGCCGCGGCGGTACTCGAACTTGTCGACCGCCTTCATGAGGCCGATGTTGCCCTCCTGGATCAGGTCCAGGAACTGCAGGCCGCGGTTGGTGTACTTCTTGGCGATGGAGATCACGAGGCGGAGGTTGGCCTCGATCATCTCCTTCTTCGCCTGGCGGGCCTCGCGCTCGCCCTTCTGCACCATCGAGACGATCTTGCGGTACTCGCCGATCTGAAGGCCCGTCTCGGAGGCGAGCGTCAGGATCTGCTCGCGCAGGCGGGCGACCTCGCCCGAGCCCTTCTCGACGAGGTTCTTCCAGCCCTTGCCGCCGAGCGTGCCGACCCGGTCCATCCAGTTCGGATCGAGCTCCCAGCCCTGGTAGTGGCGCAGGAACTCGTCGCGGGCGACGCCGTGGCTCTCGGCGTAGCGCATCAGGCGGCCCTCATGCGAGATGAGCCGCTTGTTGATGTCGTAGAGCTGCTCGACCAACGCCTCGATGCGGTTGTTGTTGAGGGAGAGCGACTTCACGTCGGTGACGACGATGTCCTTCAGCTCGCCCTGCTTCCTGGCCGCGTTGGCGGCCGGCGTGCCGCCGGAGGCCTTGAGCTCGGCCTCCTCGTTCTGGAGCTTGCGCAGCTTGCGGTAGTTGCTCGCGACGTTGTCGAAGGTCTCCAGCACCCGCGGCTTGATCTCGGCTTCCATCGCCGCGAGGGAGACGTTGTTCTCCATGTCGTCCTCGTCGTCGCCCTCGGGCGCCGGCGTCTCGGACTCCTCGCTCTCCGCCTCCTCGCCCTCGGCGACCTGGGGCGCGTTCTTGCCGTCGGGGCCCGCGTAGGTGGCCTCGAGGTCGATGATGTCGCGGAGCAGAACCTTGCCCTCGACCAGCTCGTCCCGCCAGATGATGATCGCCTGGAAGGTCAGCGGGCTCTCGCAGAGCCCGGCGATCATCGCCTCACGGCCGGCCTCGATGCGCTTGGCGATGGCGATCTCGCCCTCGCGGGAGAGAAGCTCCACCGAGCCCATCTCGCGCAGGTACATGCGCACCGGATCGTCGGTGCGGTCGGTCGGCTCGCGGGTGGTCTCGGCGCGGACCGCGACGGCGCGGCTCGGGGCGACCTCCGCGACCTCGCCGCCCTCGGCCTCCTCGTCGTCGCCTTCCGCCGCGGCGGGCTTCTCGGCGGCGGCCTCGTCGGTCTCCTCGGCCTCGACGACGTTGATGCCCATCTCCGAAAGCTGGGCGAGCACGTCCTCAAGCTGGTCCGGGTCGGACTGCCCCTCGGGCAGGACCTCGTTGACCTCCTCGTAGGTGACGTAGCCGCGCTTCTTGGCGAGCTTCACCATCCGCTTCACGGAGGCATCCGTCAGGTCGAGCAGCGGACCGTCCGTCTGCTGCTCCGGAGCGGCGTCCGCCTCGTCCCGTTCAGTTGCCTTCGTCGCCATCATCAGCCTATTGTTTTCGTGGCGGGCGGAGGGGCCGCACGAGCCCCCGGTCCGCAAAAATCGCACTCGCCGCGCCCGGGCCGGGCTGCGGGATATCGTCTCGATCCGGTATGCAAGCGAGACGCTTGACCGACTGTTAACCACGCCGCCCCGCCTGAGCGACGCGCCGCCTTTGCACAGGATCAGGCTTCGGTCGAGTCGGTCGCCTCCGGCAGGTCCGCGTCCGCCTCGGCTCCGGCGATGACCGCCAGCCGCTCCTTGACGTCGCAGAGCCACGCGAAATTGGCCTCGGTCTCCTCCTCGACCAACGCCCGCTCGGCTTGGCGGAGTTCGCTATTTAGCGCTCCGGACTTGCGGTGCAAGATCACGGCCTGGCGCAAGGCATCCTCCAGCCGCAGCGCGTCGGCGTGCGGCTCCAGCGTCCAGCGGTCCCCCGGCCGCACCCGCCCGGTAAGCCGGGCGGCGGCCGCGTCGAGCCCGGCGCGGGTGAGCGCGGCGGCGAACACCTCCGCGTCGAGGCCGTTGCCCTCCGCCGCCCGGTCGAGCAGGAACGAGCGGAGCGCGACGGCGTCCGCGTCCTCCAGATCGAGCTCGGCGAGCATCTCCTCCTGCGCGTGCAGCAGGATCGGATGGACGAGCAGGCTGCCGACGATCATCGCCTCGCGGGGGCTGCCGGTGCTGGCGAAGCCCGGCGAGCGGGCGAGGTGCTCGCTCGGGGCGGCGGTCAGCCGCGGCGAGGGCGGCGGATCGCCCGGCCGCGCGCGCCGCTGGAAGCCGTTCCCCGTGCGGGGCGAGGCCGCCGAGGGGCCGTTGCGGGGCGACAGCCCGCGCAGACGGTTCTCGATGTCGTCCCGGTAGTAGCGCCGCACGGTCTCGTCGCGGATGGCGGCGACGGTCTCGCGCAGGTCCCGCGCCATGCCCGCCCGGCGCTCCGGCGTGTCGGCGGGCCCCGCCGCGACCGCCCGCGACCACAGTACCTCGGAGAGCGGCCGGGCGGCCTCCAGCACCCGGTCGATGGCGGAGGGGCCGCCGGAGCGGAGCAGGTCGTCCGGGTCCTGGCCTTCAGGCAGCAGGGCGAAGCGCAGGGACTTGCCCGGCGCCAGCATCGGTAGGGCGACGTCGAGCGCCTTGTAGGCGGCGCGCTGGCCCGCCCCGTCGCCGTCGAAGCACAGGATCGGCTCGTCGGCGTGGCGCCAGAGCAGCGCGAGCTGATCCTCGGTGAGCGCCGTGCCGAGGGAGGCGACGGTGTTCGGGTGCCCGGCCATCGTCATGGCGATGGTGTCGACGTAGCCTTCGACGGCGATGACGCTGCCGCGCCGGTGCGCCTCCTTGCGGGCCTGATGCAGGTTGTAGAGCCCGAGCCCCTTGTGGAAGAGCGGCGTGTCCGGCGAGTTCAGGTACTTGGCCTTGGCGTCGGCCTGCATGGCCCGGCCGCCGAAGGCGATGACCCGGCCGCGGATGTCGCAGATCGGGAAGATGATGCGGTCGCGGAAGCGGTCGTAGGGCACGGCGATGCCCTCCCCCGCGACCAGTAGGCCGAGCTCGGACATCAGCTCCTTGCTCACGTCGCGGCCGGAGAGGTGGTCGCGCAGCGCGTAGCGGTCGCCCGGCGCGTAGCCGAGGCGGAACTGCTGCCGGATGTCGGAACCGAGGCCGCGCCGGTCGAGATAGGCGCGGGCTGCGGCGCCGGCCTGCCCCTTCAGTTGCGCCTCGAAGAACGAGGCCGCCATCTCCATGACCTCGACGGCCCCGGCCCGCTTCGACTCCATGGCCCGCATGTCGGCGCTCGGCGCCGGCAGGCTGACGCCCGCTTCGCCCGCAAGGCGCTCGACGGCCTCGGGGAAGCTCAGCCCTTCCGTCTCCATCAGGAAGGTGAAGACGTCGCCGTGCTTGCCGGAGGAGAAGCAGTGGTAGAACTGCTTTTGGTCGTTCACGTAGAAGGAGGGCGTCTTCTCGGCGTTGAACGGCGAGAGGCCGCGCCACTCGCGGCCGGCCTTCTTCAGCCGCACCCGGCGCCCGATCACATCGGAGGCCGGGAGCCGGGCGCGGATCTCTTCGAGGATGTGGGGCGGGTAGCGCACGGGCGGTCGCGGGTTCCTGACCGCCGATCATAGACCGAATCGTACCACGGAGTCCCGGCGCCGGCCGTCGCGCGGCCGGGATAGCGGGGATGGGCCGGCCGGAGGACTCGCTCAGCCGGCCCTGGCCGCGAGCGCGTCCTTCACGAGGCCGCTCACCTTCCCGAAATCCATGCGGCCGGCATACTTCCCCTTAAGGGCACCGATGACTTTTCCCATGTCCTTCGGGCCGGCGGCGCCGGTCTCGGCGATGGCCGCCTCGACCGCCGCGCGGGTTTCCGCCTCGTCCATCTGCTGCGGCAGGAAGGCGGCGATGATCGCGGCCTCGACGCGCTCGCTCTCGGCCAGCTCCGGGCGGCCGCCCTGGTCGTAGACGGCGGCCGACTCGTTGCGCTGCTTGATCATCTTCTGGAGGAGCGAGAGGATCTCGTCCTCGCCCACCGGGTCCTTGCCGTTGCCGCGCGCCTCGATGTCGCGCTCCTTCAGCGCCGCCTGGACCATGCGGACGGTGCCGAGGCGGGGCTTGTCGCCGGCCTTCATGGCGTCCTTCATCTCGGCGGTCAGGCGCTCGCGCAGCGACATTTCTTGTGACTTTCCTTCGGAGTGCTCTCGGCCTGCACCGGGGCGAACCCGATCATCCGGCCGTGGGTTGAGGCAGCCCTGCGCCGGGCCCACATTGACCCTGTCGCGGCCGGCTCGCTATGAGCGCGGCACGATCGAGGCCGCGCTTCGAGCGCCGCATGGCGCCGGGCCCTCAGGCCGGACATAAGCGAGTTCACGCCGATGCTGCAAGAAGGTGCTCCCGCGCAACCCGCCGCCACGCCCGCACCCGAACCCTGGGCCGAGCCGCTGGCGACCGCGCTCCTCGTGCTCGCCGACGGCACGGTGCTCGAAGGCTTCGGCGTCGGCCAGACCGGGGTGGCCGACGGCGAGGTCTGCTTCAACACGGCGATGACCGGCTACCAGGAGATCCTCACGGACCCGTCCTACGCCGGACAGATCGTGACCTTCACCTTCCCGCATATCGGCAATGTCGGCACCAACGACGACGACCTCGAGAGCCTGGAGGCGGCCCCTGCCTCGGGCGTGCGCGGCACGGTGGTGGCCTCGGCGGTGACGAACCCGTCGAGCTGGCGCTCCTCGAGCCATCTCGACGCCTGGCTGAAGGCGCGGGGCATCGTCGGCATCACCGGCGTCGACACGCGGGCGCTCACCGCGCTCATCCGCGACCGTGGGATGCCGAACGCCGTCATCGCCAACGATCCCGAAGGCCGCTTCGACCGCGAGGCGCTCAAGGCGCGCGCCGCGGCCCTGCCTCCGATGGAGGGCCTCGACCTGGTGCCGCCGGTGACGAGCCGCGACCGCTCGGAATGGTCGGAGACCGTCTGGGCGCTGAAGTCCGGCTACGGTGCTCGTACGGCCGGCGAGGGCTACCGGGTGGTCGCCGTCGACTACGGCGTCAAACGCAACATCCTGCGGCTCCTGGCGGAGGCCGGCTGCGACGTGACCGTAGTGCCGGCGACCACCAGCGCCGAGGATATCCTGGCCCTGAAGCCCGACGGCGTCTTCCTCTCGAACGGCCCCGGCGACCCGGCGGCGACCGGCGAATACGCCGTGCCGGTGATCCGCCGGCTCCTGGAGGAGAAGGTGCCGACCTTCGGCATCTGCCTCGGCCATCAGCTCATGGGGCTGGCGCTCGGCGGCCGCACCGTGAAGATGCCGCAGGGCCACCATGGCGCGAACCATCCGGTGAAGGACAAGACCACCGGCAAGGTCGAGATCGTCTCGATGAACCACGGCTTCGCCGTCGACCCGGCGAGCCTGCCGGGCACCGCGGTCGAGACCCACGTCTCGCTCTTCGACGGCTCGAACTGCGGGCTTACCCTCACCGACCGGCCCGCCTTCTCGGTGCAGCACCACCCGGAAGCCTCTCCGGGCCCCCGCGACAGCCACTACCTGTTCGAGCGCTTCGTGGCCCTGATGCGGGATGGCAAGCCGGAGCCCGCCAAGGCTTGAGGGCCGATCTCGAAAAGGTTCCCGCCCCGTCATAAAATATCCGGGATTGCCCGGCACTTCCCTCCGCGACCCGCGATAAGGCGCCGCTTCCAACAGGAGCAGGCGCCGCGGGCCGCGGTCTGCCGCCGAGGCACGGCCGCTCCTGAACAGCTTTGGGGGTTGCCCGATGACCTTGGACGATGCGCGCGACGACTTCTCGCGGATGCACCGGGTGTTCACGTTCCACCTCGGCGTCGCCGTCGCCCTCTCCTGGATGACGACCCTCTACGCCGCCTGCTACGCCCCCTGGGTGCGCAACATCCGCGCCCTGATCGAGCCTGCCGCCTTCGACCGGACGGAGAGCACCCTCTCCTTCCTGTTCGCGATGCCGGCGGTGCTGACCGTCGCCTGGCTGTCGGTCCATTTCGGCCGCGAGGTGCTGCGCCGGTCGCGCACCCTGCCGAACCAGGCCCTCGAGTTCTCCGCGGCGGCGCTCGTCGCCTTCGGCGTCTTCTACCTCTCCATCGACCGGGCCGTGGCCGCGCTCTACGCCGGCCTCTGAGACCCGGCACCCTCCCGCGCCGGAGAATCGGCGCGGAAGAGCCTCCGCGGCTACTTGACCTCGGCTGCCTGGGCGAGAAGCGGCTCGAAGCGCCTGGTCGCGAGCTTGCTCTTCTGCGGAGCGGCCTTGGCGGCCTCCAGGTTCTCGGGCTTGCCGACCACGACCAGCGCGATCATCCCCATCATGTAGTGGGGCGCGCATTGCAGGCCGTAGACGCCCTCCTTCTCGAAGGTGACGGTCTCGTCCTTGCTGACGACGCCCTTGATCGGGGCGGAGCCCTCCGGCGCCATGCCCTTGATCGACTCGACGTTGTGGCCCTTGTCGGTCGCCACGAACTTGACGCTGTCGCCCGGCGCGATCCTCACGAAGGCCGGCTCGAACACCATCGCGCCGTTGGGGCTGCTGTTGAGCATCTTCACCGTGACCTCGGCCGCCTGGAGGGGCGCGCCCGCCGCGGCGAGCGCGACGGCGCCGAGAAGCGATCTGAGAAGCATGTTCTTTCCTCGTAATTATTTTAATTTATAGCGCCGCTGATCTTCGGCATCGTTGGTTATCGATATTATAGATGCTGTGCAAATGCTGAAATACTTCCCGTAAATGTAATAATTCCAATGCCAATCGCCGCTTGTCGCGCGGGCGGGACGACGCGCCCCACGCCCTTTCAAAGCCGGGCGGCTGCGTGTAAACGCCGGGCCTGACGATCATTCCGCGCCTGCGCCACCCGCCGATCCCGCCCCTTCGAGCCGCGGCGTCGCGCGGGGCCGAGCGCGCGCGAGCCACGGAAGGCCGAGCGCCCCATGCCCAAACGCACCGACATCTCCTCGATCCTCATCATCGGGGCGGGGCCGATCATCATCGGGCAGGCCTGCGAGTTCGACTACTCCGGCACCCAGGCCTGCAAGGCGCTGCGCGAGGAGGGCTACCGGATCGTCCTCGTGAACTCGAACCCCGCGACCATCATGACCGACCCGGACATGGCGGACGCGACCTATGTCGAGCCGATCACGCCGGAGATCGTCGCCAAGATCATCGAGAAGGAGCGGCCCGACGCCATCCTGCCGACCATGGGCGGACAGACGGCGCTGAACTGCGCGCTCTCGCTCCAGAAGATGGGCGTGCTCGACAAGTTCGGCGTGCAGATGATCGGCGCGACCGCCGAGGCCATCGACAAGGCCGAGGACCGACACCTCTTCCGCGACGCGATGACCAAGATCGGCCTGGAGACGCCGAAATCGGCGCTGGCCAACGCCTCCTCCGCCAAGAAGGCCGACCGCGAGAAGTACCTCGCCGAAACCGCCCGCATCGAGGCCGCCAACGCCGACCCGCAAGCCCGCGCCGCGGCGCTGTCCGCCTTCGAGGCCTCCTGGCAGGCGGGCGAGTACGAGCGGCGCAAGCGCTACGGCGAGCACGCGTTGGGTCAGGCGCTCTCGGCGCTCGCCGAGGTCGGCCTGCCGGCGATCATCCGCCCGTCCTTCACCATGGGCGGCACCGGCGGCGGCATCGCCTACAACCGCGAGGAGTTCCTCGACATCGTGGAGCGGGGCATCGACGCCTCGCCGACGAACGAGGTGCTGATCGAGGAGAGCGTGCTCGGCTGGAAGGAGTACGAGATGGAGGTCGTCCGCGATCGCGCGGACAACTGCATCATCGTCTGCTCCATCGAGAACATCGACCCGATGGGCGTCCACACCGGCGATTCCATCACCGTCGCGCCGGCGCTGACGCTGACCGACAAGGAATACCAGATCATGCGCGACGCCTCGCTGGCGGTGTTGCGCGAGATCGGCGTCGAGACCGGCGGCTCCAACGTCCAGTTCGCCATCGACCCCGCGACCGGCCGGATGATCGTCATCGAGATGAACCCGCGCGTCTCGCGCTCCTCGGCGCTGGCTTCGAAGGCGACGGGCTTCCCCATCGCCAAGGTCGCGGCGAAGCTCGCCGTCGGCTACACGCTCGACGAGATCGCCAACGACATCACCGGCGGCGCGACCCCGGCCTCCTTCGAGCCGACGATCGACTACGTGGTGACGAAGATCCCGCGGTTCGCGTTCGAGAAGTTCCCCGGCGCCGAGCCGACGCTGACCACGGCCATGAAGTCGGTCGGCGAGGCCATGGCCATTGGCCGCTGCTTCGCGGAGTCGCTCCAGAAGGCCCTGCGCTCGCTCGAGACGGGTCTCACCGGCCTCGACGAGATCGAGATCGAGGGGCTCGGCAAGGGTGACGACCACAACGCCATCAAGGCCGCCATCGGCACCCCGACCCCGGACCGGCTCCTCAAGGTCGGCCAGGCGCTGCGCCTCGGCGTCAGCCACGAGGAGGTCCACGCCTCCTGCAAGATCGACCCCTGGTTCCTGGAGCAGCTCCAGGCCATCGTCGACCTCGAGAACCGGGTGAAGGCCCACGGCCTGCCGACGACGCCCGGCGCCTTCCGCCAGCTCAAGGCCGCGGGCTTTTCCGACGCGCGGCTCGCGGTCCTGGCCAAGCTCGAGGAGGCGGAGGTGCGTGAGAGGCGCCGCGCGCTCGCCGTGCGCCCGGTCTTCAAGCGCATCGACACCTGCGCCGCCGAGTTCAAGGCGCCGACCGCCTACATGTACTCGACCTACGTGGCCCCCTTCGCCGGCACAGTCGTGGACGAAGCACAGCCCTCGGACAAGAAGAAGGTCATCATCCTCGGCGGCGGTCCGAACCGGATCGGCCAGGGCATCGAGTTCGACTACTGCTGCTGCCACGCCTGCTTCGCGCTGTCGGAGGCGGGCTACGAGACCATCATGGTCAACTGCAACCCGGAGACGGTCTCGACCGACTACGACACCTCGGACCGGCTCTACTTCGAGCCGCTGACCAGCGAGGACGTCCTCGAGATCATCGAGACCGAGCGGCAGAACGGCACGCTCCACGGCGTGATCGTGCAGTTCGGCGGCCAGACGCCCCTGAAGCTCGCCCGCGCGCTCGAAGCGGCCGGCGTGCCGATCCTCGGCACCTCGCCGGACGCCATCGACCTCGCCGAGGACCGCGACCAGTTCAAGCGCCTCCTCGACAAGCTCGGGATGAAGCAGCCGAAGAACGGCATCGCCTACTCCGTCGAGCAGAGCCGGCTCGTGGCGGCCGATCTCGGCCTGCCCTTCGTGGTGCGCCCGAGCTACGTGCTCGGCGGGCGCGCCATGGCGATCATCCGCGACGAGGCGCAGTTCGCCGACTACCTCCTCGACACCCTGCCGAGCCTGATCCCCTCCGAGGTCAAGGCCCGCTACCCCAACGACAAGACGGGGCAGATCAACACGGTGCTGGGCAAGAACCCGCTCCTGTTCGATCGCTACCTGTCCGACGCCGTCGAGGTCGACGTCGACGCGCTCTGCGACGGCGAGAGCGTCTACATCGCCGGCATCATGGAGCATATCGAGGAGGCAGGCATCCACTCGGGCGACTCGGCCTGCTCGCTCCCGCCCCGCTCGCTCTCCCCCGAGATCGTCGCCGAGCTGGAGCGCCAGACCAAGGCCATGGCGCTCGCGCTCAAGGTCGGCGGCCTGATGAACGTCCAGTACGCCATCAAGGACGGCGTCATCTACGTGCTGGAGGTGAACCCTCGCGCCTCGCGCACGGTGCCCTTCGTTGCCAAGGTGATCGGCGAGCCGATCGCCAAGATCGCCGCCCGCGTCATGGCCGGCGAGGCGCTCGCCTCCTTCGATCTCAAGCCGAAGACGCTCCCGCACATCGCGGTGAAGGAGGCGGTGTTCCCCTTCGCCCGCTTCCCCGGCGTCGACGTGCTGCTCGGGCCTGAGATGCGCTCGACCGGCGAGGTCATCGGGCTCGATGCCGGCTTCGGCGTCGCCTTCGCCAAGAGCCAGCTCGGCTCCGGCACGCAGGTGCCGAAGTCCGGGGCGGTGTTCGTGTCGGTGCGCGACGCCGACAAGGCCCGCATCCTGCCCGCGATCCGGCTTCTGGCAAATCTCGGCTTCACCGTGCTCGCGACGGGGGGCACCCAGCGCTACCTCGTCGAGAACGGCGTCGAGGCGCAGCGGATCAACAAGGTCCTGGAGGGCCGGCCGCACGTAGTCGACGCCATCAAGAACGGTCAGGTCCAGCTCGTGCTCAACACCACCGAGGGGGCGGGCGCGCTATCCGACTCCCGGTCGCTGCGCCGGGCGGCCCTCTTGCATAAAGTGCCGTACTACACCACTCTAGCCGGCGCGATGGCGGCAGCCGAAGGCATTCGAGCCTATCTCGAAGGCGATCTTCAGGTGCGTGCCTTGCAGGAATACTTCGCGGCCTGAATCGATACGCGGCGGTCCCGGCAGGCGGCCGCCGTTCAGGCAGGGTTTGACCTGGCCCGGAAGGACCCTCGCGGGGCCGGCCGGGCCTCTTCGTTGTGGCGCGAGACGATGACGATCGACAAGGTTCCCATGACCGTGCGCGGCTATGCCCAGCTCGAGGAGGAGCTGAAGCACCGGCAGCAGGTCGAGCGCCAGCGCATCATCCAGGCGATCGCCGAGGCGCGGGCGCTGGGCGACCTCTCGGAGAATGCCGAGTACCATGCCGCCAAGGAGGCGCAGTCCCACAACGAGGGCCGCGTGCTGGAACTGGAGAGCATGATCTCGCGGGCCGAGGTCATCGACGTGACCAAGCTGTCGGGCGACACGATCAAGTTCGGCGCCACGGTGGAGCTCGTCGACGACGACACCGAGGAGAAGAAGTCCTACCAGATCGTCGGCGAGCCGGAGGCGGACGTGCGCTCCGGCCGCGTCTCGATCACCTCCCCGATCGCCCGCGCGCTCATCGGCAAGGGCGTCGGCGACACCGTGGAGGTCACCACCCCCGGCGGCGGCAAGTCGTACGAGGTGGTCGGCATCAAGTTCGGCTGAGGCGGCGGCCATGAACCTGCGCACGCTCGCACTCGCCGCCGCCCTCGGGCTCGCGCTCGGGACGGTGCCCGCCAGGGCTCAGGAGGCGAGCTTCGCCGCCCTGTCGGGAGGCGTCTACTCCGACATCCGCGTCGACGTGCGCCCCCTCCTCGCCCAAGGCTACGGTGGACAGGCCGAGGCGCTGCGGGCCGACCTCACCGCGGCGCTGCGGCGCAGCTTCGCCGGCCGCGTCGGCGGCCGCGGCCCGGCGCTCGTCGTCGTCGTCAACGCCCTGTCCCTGCGCTCCTTCGCGGGCAGCCAGGGCAGCCGCGGCGGCTTCGGTGGCGGCGGCCAGAACGACTACATGGACGGTGAGGCGCTGCTGATCGGCCGCGGCGGCGCCGTGCTCGCCCGGCACCCGCAGCTCACGGCGACGCCGTCGAGCTACGGCGGCGCTTGGTACGACCCGGCCTCCGAGCGCCGGCGCGTCACGGCGGTGGCCGACATCTACGCCGAATGGCTCCGCCGGGCGCTTGCGAACTAGGCATGGGCCTCCCCGAACCCGTCGAGTCCGGCTCCGTGCCGGCGCTCGCGCAGGCCCACGCCTGGATCGTCACCGACGGCAAGGCCGGCGACGAGAACCAGTGCGTCGGCGTCGTCGAGACCCTCGGGCTCGCCTACGAGACCCGCCGCATCCCGGCCCGCGGCCCCTTCGGCTGGACGGCGCCCTGGGGGCCGATCGATCCGCGCCAGGGCCCCCGCCGACCGCAAGGGGCGCTGGCGGGTCCCTTCCCCGACGTGCTCATCGCCTCCGGGCGGCGCTCGGTGCCGTATCTGCGCGCGGTGCGGAAGGCCACGAACGGGCGCACCTTCACCGCCTTCCTGAAAGATCCCCGCACGGGACACGGCAGCGCCGACTTCATCTGGGTACCGGACTACGACGACCTGCGCGGCCCGAACGTCTTTACGACCCTGACCGCGCCCCATCTCGTCACCCCGGCCCGGCTGGCGCAGGCCCGCGCCCATCCCGATCCGCGCCTGACCGGGCTCGAAGGCCGCCGCGTCGCCGTCCTCGTCGGCGGCAACAGCCGGCATCTCAGCTACCGGCAGGCGGACATGCGCCGCTTCCTCGCCGACCTGCGCAAGCTGACCGCGGAGGGCTGCCGCCTGATGGTCACGGTCTCCCGCCGCACCCCCGCGCCGCTGCGGGATGCGCTCCGCACCCTCACGGCCGAGACCGGCGGCTTCTTCTGGGAGGGCGGCACCGAGCCGAACCCCTATGTCGACATGCTCGGCCTCGCCGAGGCGATCGTCGTCACCTCCGATTCCGCCAACATGGTCAGCGAGGCGGTGAGCACCGGCGTGCCCGTTCTGCTGTTCGACCTGCCGCGCACCTATATCCGGCACCGGCGCATGTTCGCCGGGCTCGCCATGACCGGTGCCCTGAAGCCCTTCGCCGGGCGGATCGAGCCCCTGGACTACGCCCCGATCGACGCGACGCCCCTCGTGGCGCAGGCGCTCGCCAAGGCTTACGAAACCCATCGCGCCCGGTTCCGGGAGCCGACAGGAGACTGATCCGATGGCCAACACCCACACCCGGCTCGCGATCATCGGCTCCGGCCCGGCCGGCTACACCGCCGCGATCTACGCCGCCCGCGCCATGGTCGAGCCGCTGCTGATCTCCGGCTTCCAGCCCGGCGGCCAGCTGATGATCACCACCGATGTCGAGAACTATCCGGGCTTCGCCGAGGCGATCCAGGGCCCCTGGCTCATGGAGCAGATGCGCCTCCAGGCCGAGCATGTCGGCACCCGCATCGTCTCCGAGTACATCACCCGCGTCGACCTGAAGACGCGGCCCTTCCGCCTGGAGGCGGATTCCGGCGAGACCTACACCTGCGACGCGCTCATCATCGCCACGGGCGCGCAGGCGAAGTGGCTCGGGCTGCCCTCCGAGGCGAAGTTCCAGGGCGGCGGCGTCTCGGCCTGCGCCACCTGCGACGGCTTCTTCTTCCGCGGCAAGGAGGTTGTGGTGGTCGGCGGCGGCAACACAGCGGTCGAGGAGGCGCTCTACCTCGCCAACCTCGCCTCGAAGGTCACGGTCGTCCACCGCCGGGACCAGTTCCGCGCCGAGCGCATCCTGCAGGAGCGCCTGTTCAAGCACCCGAACGTCGAGGTGCGCTGGAACCGCGCGGTCGAGGAGATCTGTGGCGTCGAGAAGCCGGCGCCCTCCGTCACCCATGTCCGCCTCAAGGACACGGTGAGCGGGGCGATCGAGGAGGTGAAGGCGGACGGCGTCTTCGTCGCCATCGGCCACAGCCCGGCGACGGGGATCTTCGAGGGCCAGCTGGCGCTCCGCCACGGCGGCTACCTCTCGGTGCGGCCGGGCACGGCCGAGACCGAGATCCCCGGCGTGTTCGCGGCCGGCGACGTCACCGACGACGTCTACCGTCAGGCGATCACCGCGGCCGGCATGGGCTGCATGGCCGCGCTCGAGGCGGAGAAGTTCCTGGCCAACCTCGACATCGGCGAGACGCCCCGGCAGGCGGCGGCCGAGTAGCGCGCCGTTCATCAACAGGAACGTCGCGCCCGCTCTTGCCTTGCCGGGAGGGCCGGTCTCAGACCATAGGTGTCATTCCCGAGCCGCATGGCTCGGCTGTCGACACCTGCGTGGAGCCGCGTCGTGGACTGGGACAAGATCCGGATCTTCCTCAACGTCGCGGAGGCCGGCAGCTTCACCAAGGCGGGCGACGACATCGGCCTCAGCCAGTCCGCGGTGAGCCGCCAGATCAGCGCCCTGGAGCGGGAGCTGAAGGCGCCGCTGTTCCACCGCCACGCCCGCGGCCTGATCCTCACCGAGCAGGGCGACCTGCTGTTCCGCGCCGCGCGGGACATGAAGCTGCGGCTCGAGAATACCCGCGCCCGCCTCGTCGAGACCAGCGAGCGGCCGACAGGCGACCTCAAGGTGACGACGACGGTCGGGCTCGGCTCGGCCTGGCTCTCGCAACGGGTGGCCGAGTTCCTCGATCTCTACCCGGACGTGCGCATCGAGCTGATCCTCACCAACGAGGAGCTCGACCTTGCCATGCGCGAGGCCGACATCGCCATCCGCATGCGCCGCCCGGCGCAGCCCGACCTGATCCAGCGGCGTCTGTTCACGGTCCACTACCACGCCTTCGCCAGCAAGGAGTACGTGCAGCGCTTCGGCGAGCCGACCAAGATCGACGATCTCGACAACCACCGCCTCGTCTCCTTCGGCGGCAACGAGCCCTCCTACCTGCTCGCCACCCACTGGCTCGCCAGCGTCGGCCGCGAGGCGGGAGACCGGCGGCCGGTGCACTTCACGGTCAACAACATCGCCGCGCTCCAGCGGGCGATAGAGACGGGCGCCGGCATCGGCATCCTGCCGGACTACGCCCTCGACGGCACCTCGAACCTCGTCCAGGTGCTGAAGGAGACCGAGATGCCCTCCCTCGAGAGCTATCTCGTCTACGCCGAGGAGATGCGCTCGGTCGCCCGCGTGCAGGCCTTCCGCGACTTCCTCGTCAGCAAGGCGCAGCGCTGGACCTACTGAGCACGACCCGACACCAAGAAAACGCAAGGGAGGACCGAATGACGGCACCGAGAATGCTCGCGGCCGCCTGCTGCCTGATCGCCGGATTGACCGCCGCCGCGGCGCAGGAGCCGGCCCGGGAACCGTCCAAGGCGCCGGAGACGAGCACGGCGGCCCCCTCCGCGCCCCCCGGCGGCGAGATCACCGGCCCGCGCAACAACGCCGCCAAGATCGCCGGGCTCGTCGGCTTCGTGAACGTCTCCTGCGACGCGCTCAAGGGCGACACCGATCGCTTCAAGGCCGTCGTCTCGGGGATGGGCGTCGACCCGAAGGACCTGGAGAGCGGCGAGCTGCTGCTGCGGGCCCGCTCCTACCTCGAAGCCTACCGCAAGGACGTGCCGGCCAACTGCAAGCGCGCCGCCGACCTGTTCGGCAAGGACGGCTCGGTCGTCCCGGGCCTCGTCGTCCCGCGCTGAGCGCGCCTTCCCCGAACCGGAGCCCGCGATGACCCGATCCTTCACGCAGGCGCTCGCCATCGGCGCCCTGCTTCTCGGCCTCCAGGCCCTGCCGACGCCGGCCCGCGCCCTCGATTGCGACGAGGCCTGGTACAAGCGCAACGAGGTCTACAAGCAGGCCGGCTACTGCTTCACCACGAAGCGCGCCATCGATGCTTTCGGAAACGCCGGCTGCAAGTACGACAACGTCGGCGACGTGCCGCTCTCCGTCCGCCAGTGGGAGACCGTGGCCGAGCTCAAGGCCTTCGAGCGCAAGTACCGCTGCGCCGATTAGGCACGCTTGGAGCGCTTCACACGTAGAGGCGCTCCTTCTCCAGGCCCTTGTAGAGCCCGGCAACCTGCTCGCCGTAGCCGTTGAACAGCAGCGTCGGCACCCGCTGGTCGGTCCCGAGCACCCGTTCGCTCGCCTGGCTCCAGCGGGGATGCGGCACGGCAGGGTTCACGTTCGCCCAGAAGCCGTACTCGGAGGCCTGCAGCCCCTCCCAGAAGGTCTTCGGGCGGTCGGCCACGAAGGAGATCTTCACGAGCGACTTCGCCGACTTGAATCCGTATTTCCACGGCACCGCAAGGCGCAGCGGCGCCCCGAACTGGTTCGGCAGCGGCTTGCCGTAGACGCCCGTCACCATGAAGGCGAGGTCGTTGGCGGCCTCGGCCATCGTCAGCCCCTCGATGTAGGGCCACGGGTAGAAGAATTGGCGCTGCCCCGGCGCCACCGCCTTGTCCATGAAGGTCTCGAAGCGCACGTACTTCGCCCCCGACAGGGGCTTGGCCAGCGCCACGAGCTTCGAGAGCGGGAAGCCCGTCCAGGGCACCGCCATCGACCAGGCCTCGACGCAGCGGTGCCGGTAGAGGCGCTCCTCGAGCCCCATCTTCGCGGCGAGGTCCCAGGCGTCGATCGTGAAGGGCTTTTCCACGAGCCCGTCGATGGTCACCGGCCAGGGCTTCGGCTTGAGGGCGCCGGCGGCGGGCAGCACCGTCTTCGAGGTGCCGAACTCATAGAAGTTGTTGTAGTCGCCGCTGTAGCGCTCCGGCGTCAACGCCCGGTCGAGTGCGTAGCTCTCGTTGCGCGGGGCCGGGTAGAGCCCTTCACCGGTGGCGGCCGCGAGCGGATGCCCGCCGAGAAGCGAGCCGGCGATGACGCCGCCCGCCCCGCCGAGCAGGGCGCGGCGGTTGAGGAACACCGATTCCGGCGTGGCGAGGCGCTCCGGCAGGTCCCAGGCGCGGCGCTGCTTGATGAGCATCCCTGTCTCCTCGATGGGCCGACGCCGCAAGGCCGGCGCCCGTGCCTGTTCGCCGGAGACGGCCCGCTGGTTACGCGGTAGCGTCCGGCGGAGTCGGCTCATCGCGCAGCATCCGCCGCAGCACCTTGCCGACATTCGTCTTCGGCAGCGTCTCGTGGAAGACGATCCGCCGCGGGACCTTATAGGCCGTGAGCTGCTCGCGGGCATGGAGGCGGATCGTCTCGGTGGTCACGCCCTTGTCCCGCAGGACGACGTGGGCGACCACGCACTCGCCCGTCTCCTTCGAGGGCGCGCCGACGACGGCGCATTCGAGGATGCCGGGATGAGAGGCCAGCACGTCCTCGACCTCGTTCGGATAGACGTTGAAGCCGGACACGATGATCATGTCCTTCATCCGGTCGACGATCCGGAGCTGCCCGTCCGGGGTCATCACCGCGACGTCGCCGGTGCGGAAGAAGCCGTCGGCGGTCGTTGCCCGCGCCGTCTCGTCGGGGCGTTTCCAGTAGCCGCGCATCACCTGCGGCCCACGCACGCAGAGCTCGCCCGGCTCGCCGAGCGGCGCCGGCATCCCATCCGCGCCGCGCACGGAGACTTCCGTCGACGAGAGCGGGAAGCCGATGGTGCCCGACCACTCCTTCAGCCGATACGGGTTCACGCAGACCACCGGCGAGGTCTCCGAGAGGCCGTAGCCCTCGACGATGGGGTGGCCGGTGATCTCCTTCCAGCGGGTCGCGACGGATTTCTGCACGGCCATGCCGCCGGCCACCACGTAGTCGATCTTCGAGAAGTCGACCGTGCCGATCTTCGGGTGGTTCACGAGCGCGTTGAAGAGCGTGTTCACCCCCGCGAAATGGGTGAAATGCGCCTTCGAGAGCGTCTTGATGAAGCCGTCGAAGTCCCGCGGGTTCGGAATCAGCAGGCAGGTTCCGCCGACCCGCATGAAGAAGAAGAAGCAGCAGGTCAGCGCGAAGATGTGGTAGAGCGGCAGCGCGGTCACCATCGTGCGCCGGATCTCGGTGTCGTTGGCCTCGAACCAGACCTGGCTCTGCACCACGTTGGCCATGATGTTGCGGTGGCTCAGCATCGCACCCTTGGCGATGCCGGTGGTGCCGCCGGTGTATTGCAGGAAGGCGAGGTCATCGGGCGCGACCGAGACCTTCGGCGCGGGCAGGCTGCGGCCTTCCTTCACGACGGACTCGAACCGGATCGTCCTCTCCGGCGGCAGCGCGTAGGGTTTCACCGCCTTCTTGAGGTGGCGGGAGGCGAGGGTGAGCAGGTGGCCCTTGAGGCCGAGACCGTCGCCGGGGGCGGCGACCACGACGTGTTCGAGGCTCGGCATCTTGGAGAGGGCCGCGGCGACGGTGTGGGCGAAGTTCTCGAGGACGACCAGCGCCCGCGCGCCGGAATCGGAGATCTGCGCGGCGAGCTCGCGGGGCGTGTAGAGCGGGTTGACGTTGACGACGGTGCAGCCCGCCGCGAGCACCCCGAACATCGCCGCCGGGTAGGCAGGCACGTTCGGCATCATGATCGCGACCCGGTCGCCCTTGGCGAGCCCCCGCGCCGCGAGCCAGGCCGCGACGGCGCGGGCGGTGGCGCCGAGCGCGGCGTAGCTGACCGGCGAGCCGAAGCAGATCAGCGCCGTGCGCTCGGAGAAGGCCTTGGTGCTCGTCTCGAACAGGTCGACGAGGGTGCCGAGAGTGTCCGTGTCGATCTCGTGGGGCACGGCGGCCGGATAGGCTGCGAGCCACGGGCGGGGTGCTCGGCTGTCCTGGATCACGCACGATCCTCCCTGACGGCGCGGCTTTGGCCGCGTCCTGGTCTTTTGCCCCTCGGCTTCGAGGCTTAGCGGGATCGCGTCGTCGTGATCAAGGCCGGCCGGCGACAGGCGGCGCCCGGAGTCGCCCCCGCAGGCCGACGAGGATCGCGTGGGGAAGGAAGGCGGCGAGGCCGAGCCCGGCGGCGACCGCGAAGGCGCGCCCGTCGAGGGCCTGCCGCGGCCAGGGGCCGAGCCCGGCATCGCGGGCGAGCGCCAGGACGGCGAGGGCGAACCAGAGCGCGAGGAACCGCCCGATCGTGTCCAGGGCCCGGCCGGCGAGGCCTCGGAGGCTCCAGTGGGGCGGGATCGCGCCCGAGAGCGCCGTGCCGATGCCGAGCGCGGTGCCGTAGACGATGCTTGCCGCTGCGGTGCCGAGGGCGAAGGCCGCCCCCATCGGCAGGCTCTGGAGGAAGGCGATGCCACCGGTGGCGAATCCGGTGCGGAGCACCACGCCGCCGAAGGTCGGGTGCAGCCCGGTTCCGAGGACGAGGACGGCGCCGACGAGGAGCCCCGCCATCCGCCGCGCGATCCCTGCCGGTCCCGGCGCGAAGGCGGCGGCGGCGAGCCGGGCGAGGGCGTAGACGAGGGCGAGCCCGAACAGCGGATAGCGGTCGAGGAAGAAGCCGTAGAAATGCGTCTCCGCCCAGGCCGGCAGGGCGGAGCGCTGGCTGAAGCCCGTCGCGGCGGCGAGGGCCACCGCGCCCAGCACCGCCGCGAGCGGCGCGGCGGCGACGGCGGACCTGGATGCCACGGCTCGGGCGGCTACCGTGCGCCGCCCTCGGCCCCCGCCTTCGTCTCGTGCTTGGTCTCGTGATTGTCGCGCACGAAGCGGTCGAGCAGGCGCACCCCCCAGCCGGCGCCCCAGGAGCGGTTGATCTCGCTGGGGCTCGACGACATGCCGACGCCGGCGATGTCGAGATGGGCCCAGGGCAGGTCGTTGACGTAGCGCTTGATGAAGGCGGCCGCCGTCGCGGCGCCCCCGTGCCGGCCGCCGGTGTTCTTCATGTCGGCGAACTTCGAATCGATCGCCTTGTCGAACTGCGGCCCCAGCGGCATCCGCCAGACCTTCTCGGCGGTCGCCTCGCCCGCGGCGGTGATGGAGGCCGCAAGCGCGTCGTCGTTGGAGAACAGGCCAGCGAGGTCCTGGCCGAGCGCCACGATGATCGCGCCGGTCAGCGTCGCGAGATCGATCATCAGCTTGGGCGAATAGGTCTTCTGGACGTACCAGAGCACGTCGGCGAGCACGAGGCGCCCTTCCGCGTCCGTGTTGATGACCTCGATGGTCTGGCCGGACAGCGAGGTAACGATGTCTGAGGGTCGGTAGGAGGCGCCGTCGGGCATGTTCTCGACGATGCCGATGGCGCCGATGACGTTCGCCCGCGCCTTGCGGGTCGCCAGCGCGTGGAGCGTGCCGACGACGGCGGCCGCTCCGCCCATGTCGCCCTTCATATCCTCCATGCCGCCGGCCGACTTGATCGAGACGCCGCCGGAATCGAACACGACGCCCTTGCCGACGAGCGCCACCGGCGCCTCGCCCGGCGTGCCGCCGTTCCAGCGCATCACCACGACGCGGGGCTCGCGGGCGGACCCTTGCGCCACGGCGATCAGCGCCCCCATGCCGATCTCCCGGAGGCGGGCGAGATCGAGCACCTCGACCTCGACGCCGAGGCTCGACAGCTCGGCGGCGCGCCGGGCGAACTCCTCGGGGAAGAGCACGTTCGGCGGCTCGTTGATGAGGTCGCGGGCGATGACGACGCCCTCCGCCACCGCGTCCGTCGCGGCGGCGGCGGTCTTGGCGGCGGCCGGGTCGGTGACGAGAAGCTCGAGGCCGGTGCCGCCGGTCTCGTCGGATTCGGGCTTCTTGGACGACTTGTAGCGGTCGAAGCTGTAGGCGCGGAGACGGGCGCCGAGCGCGAACTCGGCGGCGTTCTCCGGTGTGACGGCGGCGCCCGGCCAGTCGAGGGCGACGCGGGCCGTCCGGCCCGAGACCTTGCCGGCGACGAAGCCGCCGAGCTTCGCCCAGTCGAGTCCGGCGCGGTCCTTCTCCGAGCCGAGGCCGACGACGGTGAGGCGCGCCGCCTCGACGCCCGCCGGGGCCGGAAGGCTGAGCGCCGAGAGGGAGCGGCCCTTGAAGCGCTCGCTGCCGGCGGCCCGCGCCACGAGGTCGGCGCCGGTGCGGCCGAGCAGGCCGAGGGTGGCGTCGCCGAGCGCCAGGTCGTCGCCCACGAACACGACGAGGTCGCCGCCGCCGCCCCCGGCGCGCAGCGGCCCGAAGGTGATCGTGATCGCGTTCGCCAAATCCCGCGCCATGTCCCGTGCTTTCCTGTGTATCCGGCGTATTCCCGCCGCGCGTGGCCCCGCGCGGTTTCCCGAACTGTGTAGAGCCTGAAGCGCAGAACGCAACGCGACCCGCCGCGCCCTCAAACCGCCGCGTTTGCGGCGCGTGCAGAACCGTTGGGGAGCTGCCTCCAGGGGCCCGATGATCCAGATCGAGCGCTACATCTTCCGCATCGCGCTCTCGGCCTTCCTCGCCTGCCTCGTCGGCCTGACGGGCACGATCTGGGTGACGCAGGCCCTGCGCGAGCTCGACCTCGTGACGGCCAAGGGCCAGACGCTCCTCGTCTTCCTGTTCATCACCGGGCTGTCGCTGCCGACCCTGATCGTGGTGATCGCGCCCGTGGCGCTGTTCATCGCCGTGGTCTACGCGCTGAACAAGCTCAACGGCGACTCCGAGCTGATCGTGATGTCGGCCGCCGGGATGACGCCCCGCAGCATCTTCCGGCCTTTCCTGACGCTGGCGCTCGCCGTCAGCCTCGGCCTCGGCTTCCTCGTGATCCAGGTGATGCCCGCGACCTTCCAGGAGCTGCGCGACGTCATCACGCGGGTGCGGGGCGACTTCATCGCCAACGTCGTCAAGGAGGGCCAGTTCACGGCGCTCGACAACGGCATCACCTTCCACTTCCGCGAGCGCGGGCCGAACGGCACCCTGCTCGGCCTGTTCATCCAGGACCGGCGGGAGGCGGGCAAGACCAAGGTCTACCTCGCCGAGCGGGGCCACGCGATCGACGTCGACGGGCAGAGCTACCTCGCGCTGGAGAAGGGCAGCGTCCACCAGCAGCAGAAGGACAGCCGCGACTCCTCGATCCTCACCTTCGAGCGCTACACGATCGATCTGGCCGCCTTCGCCCCCCCGGACTCGGACGTGATCTACAAGCCCCGCGAGCGCTCGACGACGCAGCTCCTCTTCCCCGACCGCTCGGAGGGCTACTTCCAGCTCCAGAAGGGCCGCTTCCGGGCCGAGCTCCACGACCGGCTCTCCGCCTGGCTCTACCCCCTGGCGCTGGTCTTCATCGCCTTCGCGGCGCTGGGCGATCCGCGCACCACCCGCCAGGGCCGCGGGCTCGCCGTCGCCTCGGCGGTGCTGGCGGTCGTGGCTCTGCGCATCGCCGGATTCGCGGCGACGAGCGCGGCCGCCCGCAGCCAGGCGGCGGTGGCTGCCATCTACGCGGTGCCGCTCGCGGCGATCGGCCTGTCGGCGCTGATGATCTTCCACGGCGCGCGGGTCCGGGCCTTCAACGCGCGGATCGGACGGGCCCTGCGCGGTCGCCGCGCCGTCCCGGCCTGAGCCGATGTCGGTGCTGATCGGGCCGACGCTCGGCCGCTACTTCGCCATGCGCTTCGTGCGCACCATCCTCGGCGTGTTCGTCACCGTCTTCGCCCTCGTCTACACCCTCGACTTCGTCGAGCTGCTGCGCCGGGCCGGCGAGGCGGAGGGCGCGACGCCGGGCCTGATGGCGCAGCTCTCCCTCTACCGGACGCCCGCCGTCGCCGAGGCGGTGCTGCCCTTCGCGGTGCTGTTCGGATCGATGGCCGCCCTCCTCCAGCTCTCGCGCAAGCTGGAGCTGGTGGTGGCGCGCGCCGCCGGCATCTCCGCTTGGCAGTTCCTGCAGCCGGGGGTGTTCGTGGCGCTCGCCGTCGGGCTCGTCACGGTCGGCGTCTACAACCCCCTCTCGGCCGCTCTGAAGCAGCGCTCCACCGAGATCGAGGCCAAGATCTTCGCGAAGGCGACGAAGGCGAGCTCCGGCAAGGACCTCTGGATCCGCCAGCGCAGCCTCGACGGGCAGGCCATCCTCCGCGCCGAGACGGCGATCGAGGGCACCACGACGCTCGCCGGTGTCTCGGTCTTCACCTTCGACGAGGAGGGCCGCTTCGTGTCGCAGATCGAGGCGGCGCGGGCGAGCCTCCACGACGGCTATTGGGAGCTGACGGACGCGCGCCTCCTCAGTGCGGGCGCGCCGCCGGAGAGCTTCGGCAGCTACCTCATCGCCTCGACCCTCGACCCGGGTCAGGTGCGGCAGCGCTTCACCCCTCCCGAGTCTGTGCCTTTCTGGCAACTTCCCGAGACCATCGCGCGCAACGAACGGGCGGGGTTGGATGCCACCCGCTACCGACTCCAGTATGATGTGCTGCTGGCGAGGCCCATGCTCTTCGTGGCCATGGTCCTCGTCGCCGCAACCGTTTCCTTACGCTTCTTCCGCTTTGGTGGCGTGGGAAAGCTCGTGCTCGGAGGGGTCGCCGCGGGGTTCGCCCTGTACGTCGTGCGCCAGGTGATGGAAGGGCTCGGGGCCTCGGGAATCGTCGCGCCGGGCATCGCCGCGTGGTTCCCGGCCGTGGTAGGAAGCCTCCTCGGTACGGTCACGCTTCTGTACCAGGAGGACGGTTAGGCTCCCGCGGACAGGCTTCGGCCGCGGGCACGTCGGGGGGCGTGGAAGACCAGGGCGCCGGGCCGGCGCCGCAGGGGATCGGGTCGTGGCAGGAGTTGGGACGCGCGTTGCGTAGGGTCGCCGACATCGCGATCGCCGCCGGCTTGCTGGCGCTGACCCTGGCCGTGGCGCCGCTCGCCGCGACCGGCGCGGCCGCGCGCCCGGCCGGCACCCAGGCCACGCCGAAGGCGGCGGCCGGAAAGCCTGGCGACAAGCTCCTCGTCGAGGCCGACGAGCTGATCTACGACAACGACAAGAACACGGTCACCGCCCGCGGCAACGCCGAGCTGCACTACGGCCCGCGCACCCTCCAGGCCGACAGCGTGCGCTACGACCGCGCCTCCTCGCGGGTCTTCGCCGAGGGCAACGTCCGCCTGACCGACCAGGACGGCGCCGTCGTCACCGGCGACCGCATGGAGCTGACGGACGACTTCAAGAACGGCTTCATCGATTCGCTCCGCATCCAGCAGACCGTCGAGCAGAAGGGCGAGACCGTCCGCACCCGGTTCTCGGCGCCCCGCGCCGAGCGGGTGAACGGCGACCAGACCAGCTTCGACTACGGCACCTACACCGCCTGCGAGCCGTGCAAGGAGCGCCCGGAGGTGCCCCCGCTCTGGCAGGTGCGCGCCGCCAAGATCATCCACGACAACGTCACCCACACGATCTCCTTCGAGGAATCGACCCTCGAACTCGCCGGCATCCCCGTCGCGTACCTGCCCTATTTCGAGGCGGCGGACCCGACGGTGAAGCGCAAGACCGGCTTCCTGACGCCGCGCTTCATCTCCTCGACGGCGCTCGGCAGCGGCGTCGCGGTGCCGTTCTTCTTCAACCTCGCGCCGAACTACGACCTCACCCTGTCGCCGGCCTTCCTGTCGCGGCAGGGCGTGCTGGGCCAGGCCGAGTTCCGGCACCGGCTCGAGACCGGATCCTACTCGCTGCGCCTCTCGGGCATCTTCCAGACGACGCCGAGCGCCTTCCTGCCCGGTCCGCTCGGTGCCGGCGACCGCGACTTCCGCGGCTCCATCGAGAGCAAGGGCCGCTTCTACATCAACGACCGCTGGCGCACGGGCTGGGATCTCGTCGGCGTCACCGACAAGTGGTTCCTCGACAACTACCGCATCCGCAACCAGACCATCACCACGGACTATTTCCGCGAGGCGGTCTCCACCGGCTACCTGATCGGCCAGGGCGACCGCTCCTGGTTCGAGGCGCGGGGCTACTACTTCAAGGGCCTGTCGAGCTTCGACTGGCAGAAGGAGCAGCCGATCGTCGCGCCGGTGATCGACTACGACAAGCGCATCAACGGCCCCGCCCCCCTCGGCGGCGAGGTGCGCTTCGAGGCGAACCTCACCAGCCTGACCCGCGAGGCGACGGACTTCCAGGGCCTGCCGCGCAGCGGCAGCTACCTGTTCAGCCCGAGCTACAACGGCATCAGCTACCCGCTCTACGAGACCTGCTCGGCCTTCAACCGGGCCTCCTGCCTGGTGCGGGGGCTGGCCGGAACGGATACCCGCGCCTCGGCGATGCTGTCCTGGCGGCGCAGCTTCATCGACCCCTCGGGCCAGGTCTTCACGCCCTTCGCCTACCTGCGCACGGATGCGTTCTTCGTGAACCCGAGCCTCTCAGGCTACCAGAACGCCCTCGTGCCGACGATCGCCAACGTCCATGACGGCTTCTCGGGCCGGGTGATGCCGGCGGTCGGCCTCGACTACCGCTATCCCTTCGTCGGCGAGTTCGGGAATCTCGGCGTCCACACCCTGGAGCCCATCGCCCAGATCGTCGCCCGCCCGAGCGAGACCCGGATCGGCCGCCTGCCGAACGAGGACGCCCAGAGCCTCGTCTTCGACGACACCTCCCTGTTCGAGTGGGACAAGTTCTCAGGCTACGACCGGGTCGAGGGCGGCGTGCGCGCCAATCTCGGCGGCCAGTACTCCGTCGTCACCCCGGCCGGCTGGTACGCGAACGTGCTCTTCGGCGAGTCGATCCAGGTCGCGGGCGTCAACTCGTTCCGCCGGGGCGACCTCGCCAATGTCGGCCTCGAATCGGGCCTCGAGACCCGCCGCTCCGACTTCGTCGGCCGCTTCCAGGTCTCGCCGAACCAGAACATCAGCTTCATCAGCCGGGCGCGGTTCGATCAGGCGGACTTCAAGGTCAACCGCTTCGAGGCGGGCGTCACCGCGCGCTTCGCGCCGTTCCTGCCGCTCTCGGTCTCGGCCTTCTACTCCTACTACGAGGCGCAGCCCCTGCTCGGCTTCTCGCACCGGCGCGAGGGCATCACCGCGACCGCGACCTACAACATCACGCCGAACTGGTTCGTGACCGGCTCCGCGCTCGTCGACCTCACCCACTACCTCGACACTCGCGACCTCTACGCGGACGCCTTCCGCTCCTACCTCTCGAACCCGGTGGGCATCGCGCCGATCTACCAGAACCCGGGGCGCTTCTACCTCTCGGGCATGAGCTTCGGCGGCGGCTACCAGGACGAGTGCACCACGGTGTCGCTGAACTACATCGTCTCGCCGATCGCCACCGCCATCGGCGTGCGCGAGCGCAACCAGACGGTGCTCCTGCGCGTCGAGCTGAAGACCCTGGGCGAGGCCGACCTGCGCCAGAACGTCGGCACCGTCTCCACCGCCGACGGCATCTCCGCGGTCCGCTGAGCCGGGCGCGGCGACGGTAAGAGCCCCGGCGAGGCAGGCATGACGGACCCCGCGATCCCCCCGCTCGCGCTCACGCTGGGCGATCCCGCCGGCATCGGCCCGGAGCTGGCGCTCGCCGCCTGGCGGATGCGGGTGGCGCAGCCGATGCTGCCGCCCTTCTTCCTCGTCGCCGACCCGGACTTCGTCGAGCGCGCCGCCAACCGGCTCGGGCTCTCGGTGCCGGTCGCCGCGATCGATCCGGAGACTGCCGCCGAGGTCTTTCCCCGGGCACTGCCGGTGGTGCCCCTGCCGAGCGGCGCCGCGATCGAGGCCGAGCCCGGCCGCCCCGACACGGCCCAGGCCGGCGCGACGATCGAGTCGATCTCCGCCGCGGTCGGTTTCGTGCGGGCCGGCCGGGCCTCGGCCGTCGTCACCAACCCGATCGCCAAGCACGTGCTCACCGCGGTCGGCTTCGCCCATCCCGGCCATACCGAGTTCCTCGCCGCCCTCAGCGTGCCCGCCGGCGAGCCGCAGCCCCGGCCGGTGATGATGATCTGGAGCGAGGCGCTGGCGGTGGTGCCGGTGACGATCCACGTGCCCGTCGCCGAGGTGCCGCGGCTCCTCACCCGCGAGCTGGTGATGGAGACGGTGCGCATCGTCGCCCGCGACCTGCGGCAGCGCTTCAGCCTCGCCTCCCCCCGTCTCGTCCTCGCCGGGCTGAATCCCCACGCGGGCGAAGCCGGCACCATCGGCACCGAGGACCGCGACGTGCTGGAGCCCGCCGTGGCGCTGCTGCGCGGCGAGGGGCTGGACATCCGGGGGCCGCTGCCCGCCGACACCCTCTTCCACGCCCGCGCCCGCGAGACCTACGACGTGGCGCTGGCGCCGACCCACGATCAGGCGCTGATCCCGGCGAAGACCCTGGCCTTCGACGAGGGCGTCAACGTCACCCTCGGCCTGCCCTTCATCCGGACCTCGCCGGATCACGGCACCGCCTTCGACATCGCCGGCAAGGGCATCGCCCGGCCCGACAGCCTGATCGCCGCGATCCGCCTCGCCGACCGCCTCGCCCGCGCCGAGGCGGCGCGCATCGCCCGGCCGGCGACGGCGCAGGTCATCCCGATCAGCGCCTACGCCGACCGGCCCCGTCCGGCGCGGCCGACGCATTTCGACCCGACCGACGAGCTGTGAGCCTGAGCCCCGACGGCCTGCCGCCCCTGCGCGACGTGGTGCGGCGCCACGATCTGGAGCCGCGCAAGGCACTCGGCCAGAATTTCCTGTTCGACCTCAACCTCACAGGCCGGATCGCCCGCGCCGCCGGTCCGCTCGACGGCGTCACCGTGGTCGAGGTCGGGCCCGGCCCCGGCGGGCTCACCCGGGCGCTGCTGGCCGAGGGGGCGGGGAAGGTCATCGCCATCGAGCGCGACCCGCGGGCGCTGCCGGCGCTCGCGGAGATCGCCGCCCATTATCCCGGCCGGCTGGAGGTGGTGGAGGCCGACGCCCTCGCCTTCGATCCGCGCCCGATGATCGGCGATGGTCCCGCGCGGATCGTCGCCAACCTCCCCTACAACGTCGGCACTGCGCTCCTCACCGGCTGGCTGGAGGGAGAATCCTGGCCGCCCTGGTGGGACTCGCTGACCCTGATGTTCCAGCGGGAAGTGGCCGAGCGCATCGTCGCGACGCCCGAGGAGCGGGCCGATTACGGCCGTCTCGGCGTGCTCTGCGGCTGGCGGACGGACGCCCACATCCTGTTCGACGTGGCGCCCTCGGCCTTCGTGCCGCCGCCGAAGGTCACGTCCAGCATCGTGCGGCTGGTGCCGCGCGCCGCGCCCCTGCCCTGCCGCGCCGCCACGCTGGAGGTCCTCACCCGCGCCGCCTTCGGCCAGCGCCGCAAGATGCTGCGCCAGAGCCTGAAGGGGATCACCCCCGATCCCGCCTCGCTGCTCGCAGGCGTCGGGATCGCGGAGACCGCGCGGGCCGAGGAGGTGCCTGTGGAAGGATTCGTGGCGCTGGCCAACGCCCTCGACGACATGAGAAAGGCCGGCCCGCGCTGAGCGGACCGGCCTCGATGGTCTGACGTCGCGACCGTGGTCAGGCGGTCTGCTGGATCGCCGAGAGCGTCCAGGCCCCGCCGGGGCGGCGGGTGAAGGTCCAGAGCTCGGTCGCCTCCGAGGGCTCGGTGCCGACGACGCGGTTGCTGGCGCGGTCGAGCTTCACGTCCTTGAGGGCGTAGCGCATGGCGACCGTGGCGTAGTCCTGCGCGCCCTCGCCCCAGGCCTCCGAGAGGTCGCCCTGGAGGAGCTTCACGTCGGAGATGCGGTTGACGATTCCGCGGGCGGCGTTGGCGCGCAGCTCCTCCTCGAAGTAGCCGGCCATCTCCGGCGTCGCGAGGTTGCGCAGCGCCTTCACGTCCTCCTGCGAGTAGGCGTCCTGGACCTCGCCGAGCAGCTGCTCGAAGGCCTGATAGTCGTTCGGGCCGATCTGGACCGGACGCTGCTGCGCCGGCCGCTGGGCGCCGATTCCCATCCCGCCGATGCCGCCGCCCATGCCGGTGTTGCCGGCCGGCGAAGGACGCTGGTCGTAGCCCTGCCCGCCGGGACCCTGGCCGCCGAGATCGTTGCGGGCGTAGGGCGCCGGGCCGGCCGCGGCCGGGGTGCCCTGCTGGCGGCGGCGGAAGAAGCGCACGGCGAGGAAGATGAGGCCCGCGATCAGGCCGACCTGCAGGAGCAGGCCGAGGAAGGAGGCGATGCCGCCGAGCCCGCCGAAGAAGCCGCCGCCGATGAGGGCGCCGAGCAGGCCCGCGCCGAGCAGGCCCGCGAAGAAGCCGCCGCCGAAGCGCCGGCCCTGGTTCGCCTGCATGCCGGGGTTGGTCATGCCGGGCTGGGCCTGGGTGCGCTGCATCGGCGCCGCCGTCGGCGCGGTCGGGGTCGCGGCGGGCGCGTTGAAGGTGCGGCTGCCGCGCGAGCCGGCGCTGCCGCCGCCGCCGGGCCGGGCCTCGACGACCGGGGCGGAGACGGTGAGCGCCGCTGCGACGGCGAGCGCCAGGGCGGTGTACCGGCGTCGCGTGGTGTTGGAGCGCATCGAGGGTCCCTGTCACAGAGCGGCGCGATACGCGGCCGCTTCCCATATATGGAGACGGCTGCGCGCGCGTTTTAGTCCGGCCGAATGGATGAATGATGCATCCGCTCCGCCTGCGCCGCGGGAAAGATCAGGCGCACGCCGGTGCCCTCCCCCGGCCGGCTGTCGAGGGCGACGGTGCCGTTCTGCCGCTTCATGAGGCCGTGGACGATGGCGAGCCCCACGCCGCGACCGGCCTCGCGGCTCGTCGCGAAGGGAGCGAGCGCCCGGGCTGCCATCTCCGGGGACATCCCCGGCCCCGTATCGGTCACGACGAGGCCGACCGAGCCGGAGGGCGAGCCCATCGCCGTGCGGTCGCCGCTCTCGATCCGGCAGGTCGCCAGCGTGATCGTGCCGCTGCCCGCCATCGCCTCGCAGGCGTTGGCGACGATGTGGCCGAGGGCCAGTTCGACCTGCGTCGGGTTGCTCAGCGCCTTGGGGAGGTCCGGCGTGCCTTGCACCTCGAGGCGCACGCCCGGCGGCAAGATCGGCCGCAGCCGCTCCGCGAAGCCGGCAACGAGGGCGTCGAGGTCCACCGGCCGCACGTCCGGAGCGATCCGACGCGAGAAGGCGAGGAGCTGGCGGGTCAGGACGGTCGCCCGCTCCGCCGCGTCCGTCGCCCGCACCACCGCCCGCTGTACGAAGGGCTCCGGCGAATCCCCGAGGCGGCGGCGCAGGCCGTCGATGTAGCCGACGAGAATCTGGAGGAAGTTGTTGAACTCATGGGCGACGCTGTTGGTGAGCAGCCCCAGCGCCTCCCGCTGCCGGGACAGAGCGAGCGCATCCTCCGCGTCGCGGCGGCGGCTGGCGTCGAGGACGTGGCCGAGGCGCAGGCCCGTGCCGGGAAGCTCGGCGGTCGTGAGGCTCGCCCAGAACGAGGCGCCGTCGGCCCGCCGCGCCAGGAAGTCGCCGTCCGGCATGTCCTCGCGGGGCTGCATGGCGAGGCTGCCGATGCCCTGCCCGAGAAGCTCCGCCTCGCTCCGGCCGGTGAGGGCGAGGAGTGCCGGGTTGGCGTAGGTCAGCGGCGCGCCCGGCCGCGAGGCGTCGGCCAGATAGGAGGGAATCGCGGCGGCGGCGAGGAGGTCTCTTCGGGCGATCTCGGCGGGGTCCGCCGCGGGGTCCCGCGCGTTCTCGGCCAAGGCGGGGGCATCCGGTTGGGGCGGTTCCACGTCACCTCTCGCAGGGCGGCCGGGGCCATCCCGTCATGGATATCCGCAACGGAAGGGCGCGGGAAGCGGGGCGCCCCGGGCCCGGCGATCGGACCGAGGCTCGACCTCACCGGCCGGTGACATGGAACGTCGCCTCTGCCCGACCGATCGATGGATCGTCGGAAGCATTCCTAGATGACCACCACGTATTCAGAACGTTCCATCGTCGCGGGAGACGGGCGCCGTGCCCGGAAGGCGGCCGAGGCGTCGGATTACTGCCGCACCCACATCACGCGCGCCATCCAGGCGACCTCGCCGAGATTGACGACCCGGTCGGGATGGGCGGGATTGAGGGAGGCGAGCTCGATGGTGCGGGCCGTGCGCCGCTTCAGCTCCTTGGCCAGGACCTCGCCGTTGCCAAGCCGCACCACGATCCGGTCCCCCTTCCGGAGGTCGGCGGAGGGGGAGACGATGAGCACGTCCCCGTCCCGGTAGAGAGGCTCCATCGAATCGCCCTGGACCTCGACGGCGAAGGCGCGCTCGTCGGTGAGGTCGGGAAAGTCGATCTCCTCCCAGCCCGGTCCGCCCACCGGCACGCCGTCGTCGGAGAAGACCCGGCCCGAGCCGGCCCGCGTCATGCCGACGAGGGGCACCGTGGCCCGCCGGACGCGCTCGCCCGGCTCGATGAGGCGGAGGAAATCGTCGAGCTGGGCGCCCGTCGCCGCGAGCACCTTCGAGACCGATTCCGTGGAGGGCCAGCGCTTGCGCCCGTCGGCCCCGACGCGCTTCGAGCGGTTGAAGCTCGTAGCGTCGAGCCCCGCGTGGCGGGCGAGCCCCGACGCCGAGAAACCGTAGCGCTCGGCCAGACGGTCGATCGCGGTCCAGATCTGCTCGTGGGACAGCATCGCAGGCTCGGGATTGATCGGCCTCCTGAGACGGGAGACCTACATATAGGAATATATGCTGAACCTGCGCCGTGGGCAATCGCGGGTCCCGGCTAGATATGCGGAACCGCGTCATCGGTTCCGCCCGGCGCGGAACGATTCACCATCGTGGAAGAATCGCTCAAATGCGGCCCATCCCTTTCACGGGGCTGTGAGGGGCCGGCCGTACCGTACCGGCATGTCGTCCGATCCCCTCTCGCCGCGCGGACTTGCCGCAGCCCTCGCCGTCCTCGGCCTCCTCGCCGTGATGGTGCAGGAGCGGCCGAACGGCGGAGCGATCCTGTTCGCGGTCGCCTGCCTGCTCGGCTTCTGCGTGCTGTCGCTGTTCGGCAAGCGCGAGCGCACGGTGAGCGTCATGCGTCTCGAGCGGCGGCCGGTGATCGAGGAGCCGCCCGTGCCCCTCGCGGAGCCCCCGGCGGCGCGCAGCGGCGGGCCGGAGCCCGTCCCGCACAAGGCCATCCTGGCGACGGTGCGCCAGCGCCGGGAGAGCCGCACGCGCTGACGCCGTTGCGGCGGCCGGCGGGGCGGACTATCGCAGCCGCTCCGAACCCGTTCCCCGCCCGTCGGCCCCGCCATGAGCCTCGTCTACAAGATCTGCCCCGCCCCGCTCTGGCGCGCCGCCGAGGCCGCCGGCCGCTTCGAGGGCTCCGAGGTCGACCGCGCGGACGGCTTCATCCACTTCTCCACCGCCACGCAGATGCGCGAGACCGCCGCCCGCCACTTCGCCGGGCAGGACGGCCTGCTGCTCGTTGCCGTCGACGGCGATGCCCTCGGCAACGCCCTGCGCTACGAGCCCTCGCGCGGCGGCGACCTGTTCCCGCATCTCTACGGCCCGCTGCCGGTCGCGGCGGTCCGCTCCGTGCGCCCCCTGCCCCTCGGGCCGGAAGGCCGCCACCTGTTCCCGGATGGAGACGCGCCGTGATCGCCGCGCTCTTCCCCCTCGCCCGCCCGCTCCTGCACCGGCTCGATCCCGAGCAGGCGCATACCGTCACCCTGCGGGCGCTTTCGATGCTGCCGCCGCGCGCGCCCGCCGCCGACGATCCGCGCCTCGCGGTCGACCTGTTCGGGCAGCGCTTCCCGAACCCGGTCGGGCTCGCCGCCGGCTTCGACAAGGGCGCGGTCGCCGCCGACGCCCTCCTCGGGCTCGGCTTCGGCTTCGTGGAGGTCGGCGGGGTGGTGCCCGAGCCCCAGCCCGGCAATCCCCGCCCGCGCGTCTTCCGCCTCTCCCGCGACCGCGCGGTCATCAACCGCTTCGGCCTCAACAGCGAGGGGCTCGACATCGTCGCCCGGCGCCTGGAGGCGCGTCGCGACCGGCCCGGCATCGTCGGCGTCAACATCGGCGCCAACAAGGAATCCGCCGACCGGCTCGCCGACTACGTCGCCTGCACGAAGCGCTTGGCGCCGCTCGCGGGCTTCGTCACCGTCAACGTCTCCTCGCCGAACACGCCGGGCCTGCGCGACCTCCAGGGCGAGGCCTTCCTGGACGAGCTGCTGGCCCGCGTCTCGGAGGCTCGGGACGAGGCGGCCCCTGCGACGCCCGTGCTCCTCAAGATCGCCCCCGATATCGGCCTTGAGGCCCTCGATGCGATCTGCATGACCGCCGGGCGCCGGGGCGTCTCGGGACTGGTCGTCTCGAACACCACGATCGCGCGGCCTCCCACCCTGCGGGAGACCGGGCTCGCCGCCGAGGCCGGCGGCCTCTCCGGCCGGCCGCTCTTCGGCCCCTCGACCCGGCTCCTGGCGCAGGCGCGCCTGCGGGTCGGCAACCAGGTGCCGCTGATCGGCGTCGGCGGCGTCGACTCGGCCGAGGCCGCCTGGACCAAGATCCGCGCCGGCGCGAGCCTCGTGCAGCTCTACTCGGCGCTCGTCTACGACGGTCCCGGTCTCGTCGACGAGATCAAGCAGGGGCTCACCGCCCGGCTCGCTGCCTCCGGCCTCGGCTCGATCGCGCGGGCGGTCGGCGGCGAGGCGGAGGCGCTCGCCGCCGGCGGAGAGCTGGAAGGTTAAAGATTCGTCATCTTGAAACGGTGCGGAGCGCCTCCGCATTCCATGGGCGGCCGCAAGGCGCGGCCCCTCTGGAACGGGAGGCGATCATGCATCTGAGACTGGCCGGAGCGGCCCTTCTCGCCCTCGGAACCCTCGCCGGCACCGCCACGGTCGCCGAGGCCCGCGATGGCTGCGGTCCCGGCTTCCACCGCGGCTACTACGGCTACTGCCGGCCGAACCTCTACGGTCCCCGCTGGGGCTGGCGCCCCGCCTACGGCCCGCGCTGGCACTACGGCTGGCATCGTCCCCACTGGGGCGGGTGGCACCATGCCGGCTGGCGCGGCGGCTGGCATCATCGCCCGTGGGGCGGCTGGCACCACCGCTGGTGATCGGAGAGGCCGCGGCCGCGCTCTCGCGGGCCGCGGCCTTTCGAGCTCCTAGAACCCCTTGGCGGCGATCGCCTCGGACCAGGTGACGGCGCGCTTGGCCATGCCGATGTGCTGGCGCTCGTACATGCGGCCCTCGACCTTGATGGCGCCGCGCTTGGCGTTCTCGGGCAGGCCGAAGGCGTCGATGACGAGGCGGGCCCGGCGCACCTCCTCGTCGGTGGGCGCGAAGCAGGTGTTGGCGGGCTCCAACTGGTTCGGGTGGATCAGCGTCTTGCCGTCGAAGCCGAGGTCGCGGGCTTGGCGGCACTCCTCGCGGCAGCCGTCCACGTCCGAGATGTCGTTCCAGACGCCGTCGAGGATGGTCAGGCCCTCGGCGCGGGCGGCCGCGAGCGACATCATGATCCAGGGCAGCATCGGCACGCGGCCGGGCACGAGCTGGGCCCAGGTGTCCTTGGCGAGATCGTTGGTGCCGAGCACGAAGCAGGTCAGCCGGGTGCGGCGGTCGCGGCGGGCCTTGGCGATCTCGTGGATGTTGAGGATCGCGGCGGGCGTCTCGATCATCGCCCAGACGTCGATGTCGTCGGGCGCGTCGAGGGCCTCGAGATGGTTGGCGATGCTCTCGAGCACGGCCGGCGAGGAGACCTTCGGCATCAGGATGGCGTCGGGCCGCGCCTCGATCGCCGCCCGGAGATCGGCCTCGCCCCAGGGGGTGGCCGGGGCGTTGACGCGGATGATCAGCTCCCGGTCGCCGTAGGCCCGGCTGCGCACGGCGGCGCAGACCTGCTCGCGGGCGAGCTCCTTCTCCTCGGCGCCCACCGCGTCCTCGAGGTCGAGGATCAGCGAATCGGCGGGCAGCGTCTTGGCCTTCTCCAGGGCGCGAAGATTCGAGCCCGGCATGTAGAGGACGCTTCGGCGCAGGCGCAGGTCGGACATGGCGTTTTCCCTTGATCGAGTCGCCCGGGTTCTACGGGCCCGGTGTCGGGCGGAAGCCTAGCTGATGTTGCGCTGCGCACCAGCCCTCTCGCATCTGCACAGGCGAGGATCGGGGCGGTTTGACACCCTGGAGCGCGATCCGCGCCTTCCGGGGGCGGTTGCCGCGGGAGGAAGGCCGCTCCATTGATCCGCCACGCCCCGCAACGGAGAGTTCGAGATGCCGCTCCTTCATTTCCACGTCGTCGAGGGCCGCACGGACGAGGCATTGAAGACCCTGCTCGACGCCGCCCACGAGGCGATGCTCGAAGCCTTCAAGGTGCCGCCCGGCGACCGCTACCAGATCGTCAGCGAGCACAAGCCGAGCCGGATGATCGTCGAGGATACCGGCCTCGGCATCCCCCGCACCCGCGACGTTGTGGTGGTGCAGATGGTCACGCGGCCCCGCCCCGAGGAGGCCAAGCAGACCTTCTATCGGCTGCTCACCGAGAAGCTGGAGGCGCGCTGCGGCATCGCGCCCTCGGACGTGATGGTCTCCTGCATCGTCAACTCCGACGCCGACTGGAGCTTCGGCAACGGCCGCGCGCAGTTCCTCACCGGCGAGCTGTAGGGGCCGCTGCCCGCGTTTCGTCCCATTCCGCCGACACAGCGGATCACAGGATCCTGTGAACGAGGGACGGAAGAACGCATGAAGGGCATCTGCCTCGGAGCGATGGTGGCGGCGGCGCTCTGCCTCGGCGGGCCCGCGCGGGCGGCGAGCAACACGACCCTCGGGGTCGGCAGCGGCGCCGTGGCGGGGGCGCTCGTCGGGGGACCCATCGGCGCGGTGGCCGGCGCCATCGTCGGCGGCGTGGTGGGCTCCTCGACCGAGCGGCCTCGCAGGTATCGCCGGGCCCGCATGCGCCGCAGCGAGGCGCCGGTCCGCCGTCCGGTGCGGGCCGCGGAGGAGCGCCGGGCGGCGCCCGCCGCGACCGGCTCAGTCGGCGGCGCGGCCTGGCGCGATCCCCGCTGAGGCGGGCGCGCCGCCGGGGAAGGTGCGGCGGGTGAGGCCGGGATAGGCGAGCGCCTGGCCGATGCCCCGGGCGGCGAGGAAGCCGAGGAAGGCCGCCCAGAGGCCGCCGTTGCCGAACTCGCCGAGCCGCGCGACCACGAGCATGCCGCCGTAGGCGAGGAGCGCGGCGAGCATCAGGTCGCGCATCGCGCGCGTCCAGGTGGCGCCGATGTAAATGCCGTCGAAGGCGAAGGGCAGCGCCGCGATCAGCGGCGCCAGCGCGGCGGCCGGCAGGTAGCGGCGGGCCGCCTCGCGCACCTCCGGGCTCGTCGTCACCGCGTCGATGAAGGGGCCGCCCCCGAACCAGGCGATGGCGCTCACCGCCACCCCGAAGCCGAGGCACCAGCGCAGGCTCAAGGCAGCCGCCTTGCGGAAGGCCTCCTCGTCGCGGGCCCCGACCGCCTGCCCGCACAGGGTCTCGGCGGCGGTGGCGAAGCCGTCGAGGAAGAAGCCGCCGATCAGGAAGAGATTCCAGAGCACGGCGTTCGCCGCGAGGATGGTGTCGCCGGAGCGCGCCCCGAGGGCCGAGAAGATTATGATCGCCGCGACGAGGGCGAGCGTGCGCACGATCACGTCGACGTTGACGCTGAGCGTCCGCCGGAGCGCCGGCCCGTCGAGCACCTCCGCGAGCTTCACGGAGAAGGGCCGCGAGCCGAGCCGCGCCAGGATGAGGAGTCCGAGCATCAGGCCCGAGGCCTCCGCGATCACCGTGGCAAGCGCCGCGCCGGTCAGCCCGAGCCCGAAGCCGAGCACCAGCAGCAGCGTCAGCCCCACGTTCACGAGGTTGATCGCGACCTGGATCGCCAGCCCGAGATCGGTGCGGCCGCGCCCCAGCACCGAGCCGAGCACGGCGTAGTTCGCCAGGGTGAAGGGCGAGGCGAGGATGCGCACGTGGAAGTAGGTCGCGAGCCCTGCCGTCACCGCCTCGCTGGAGCCGGCAACCGCGAAGGCGACCGCCGCGAGCGGCACCTGAAGCAGCACGAGCAAGAGCCCGGCGGCGGCTCCGGCAGCGAGCGAGCGGGCGAGCGTGCGGTCGACCTCGGCGGCGTCGCGGGCACCGACCGCCTGCGCGGTGAGTCCGGCGGTCGCCATGCGCAGCGACCCGAAGGACCAGAAGATCGCGTCGAAGATCACCGCGCCGAGCGCTGCCGCTCCGAGCAGCGCCGCGTCGCCGAGCCGCCCGATCACCGCCGCGCCGACGAAGCCGAGGAGCGGCGTCGTGACGTGGGCGAGCGTCATCGGCAGGGCGAGCGCGAGGACGCGCCGGCCCGTCACGGGGAGCGGAGTGGTCATGGCATCCCGTTCAGCGGGCGGCGAAGAGGCGCGAGATCAGCCAGATCGGCACCACGATGACCGCGCCGGCCAGGATCCAGCGGCCGAAATCGTGGAGCGTCTCGAAGCCGAGGTCGAACAGGGCCCGGATGGTCTCGTAGGCGTGCCAGAACAGGCGCTCCGGCGTCAGCCCGAGCATCGCCAGCACCGCGCCGACCAGGACCGACAGGAACAGGAGCCGCAGGAATACCGCGGCCGGCGAGCCGCCGATGAAGCGCCGCAGGCCCGATCCGCGCCCGTCGCGCCCGGGATAGGCCGCCTGCGGCGGCCGCTGCTGGAAATGCTCCACGATCCCCGAATCCTTCACCCGATGCCCCGCACCCTAGGCCCGTATCCCGGCCCGAACCCGGCGGAAACGTGACGCCCGCGTCACAGGTCGTCCGGAAACCGCGCGCCGGTTGCGGCGTTGAGCGTTCCTGCCCGCCGGGACGAGATGGCAACGGCACCGCTCCGGGCCAAGATGGCGGGAACTGCCGGACGGCCGCCAGAGCATTGTGCAAAAGCGGATCTCTGCGCAGCGGCCGGCTCTTGCCTCGCCCGGCGGCATCGCGACAAGACGGCATGAAACCGGGACGAGACCGATGCCAGCCATGAATCCAGCCATGACGGCACCCGCATGATCGACCACGCCCTCTTCGATCCGGCGGCGATCGATCCCGAGACCAAGCGCCTCAACGAGGAGATCGTCGCGGCCCATGCGGCGCAGGAGGACCCCTGGTCCCTGCCGATCGCCGAGGTGCGCGCCCGCCGCCGCCGCGGCACGCAGGCCTCGCCCGCGATGCCCCGCAGCGCCCGCGCCGAGATGCTCACGATCGACGGCCCCGGCGGACCGCTGCAGTTGCGCGTGATCCGGCCTAAGCTCGCTCCCGGCAAGGCGCCGCGGGGGGCCTACCTGCACATCCACCGGGGCGGCTGGGTCTGGGGCTCTGCCGACGAGCAGGACCCGTGGCTGGAGCGCATCGCCGACCGCTGCGGTTTCGTTTGCCTCTCGGTCGAGTACCGGCTGGCGCCGGAGCATCCCTACCCCGCCGCGCTCGAGGATTGCGAGGCCGCCGCCCTCTGGCTCGCCGGCCCCGGCAAGGCGGAGCTCGGCGTGACGGCGCTGACCATCGGCGGCGAGTCGGTCGGCGCCCATCTTGCGGTGATGGTGCTGCTGCGCCTGCGCGATCGGCACCGCATGCCTCGCGCCTTCCGCGGCGCCAACCTCAATGCCGGCTTCTTCGACCTCGGGCTGACGCCGAGCGTGCGCAACTGGGGCGAGGAGCGCCTCGTCGTGAACACCCGCGACCTGACGCGCTTCGCCGACGACTACGTCCGCGCCGGCGTCGAGCGCCGCCGGCCGGACGTGTCGCCGATCTACGCGGAGCTGAAGGGCCTGCCACCGGCCCTGTTCACGGTGGGCACCGCGGATCCGCTCCTCGACGACACGCTCTACATGTCCGCCCGCTGGGCCGCGGCGGGCAATGGCGGCCACACCGCGATCTATCCCGGCGGCTGCCACGTCTTCATCCGCTACCCCGGCGCGATGAGCGAGCGGGCGCTGGAGCTGATCGACCGCTTCCTCACGGCGCTCGCCTGAGCGGCGATCCGGCCGAGGGGAGCCCGCTCCCGCCCCGCTTCGCCGCCTGGTTCGCCGGGCGGGGATGGCAGCCCCGGCCGCACCAGCTCGACCTCCTGCGCATCGCCGGCGCTGGGCGCTCGGCGCTGCTCGTGGCGCCGACGGGAGCCGGCAAGACGCTGGCCGGCTTCCTGCCGAGCCTCGTCTCGCTCGCGGGCGGGGAGCGGCGCGGCAAGGGGCTCCACACGCTCTACGTCTCGCCGCTCAAGGCGCTCGCCGTCGACATCGCCCGCAACCTGGAGATGCCGGTCGCCGAGATGGGCCTGCCGGTGCGCATCGAGACGCGGACCGGCGACACACCGTCCCACAAGCGCACCCGGCAGGTCTCGCGGCCGCCCGACATCCTGCTGACGACGCCGGAGCAGCTCGCCCTCCTCATCGCCCACCGGGAGGCGGAGGCGCTGTTCGCGGGGCTGCGCTGCCTCATCCTCGACGAGTTGCACGCGCTGGTCACCTCGAAGCGCGGCGACCTGCTCTCGCTGGCCGTCGCGCGGCTGCATCGGCTGAGCCCGGGGCTGACCGCGATCGGGCTCTCGGCGACGGTGCGGGAGCCCGACGAGCTGCGGAAGTATCTCGTCCCGCAGACGCCCGCGCTCCCTCCCCCCTCTGCGAGGGAGGGTGGCCCGCGTAGCGAGTCGGGAGAGGGGAGCGACGTTTCCGGAGAGGGCGCTCCCTTCTCCCGACCCTCCCTGACGCGAGGGCCACCCTCCCCCGCAGAGGGGGGAGGAATACCCCCGTCCCCGCCCATGGCCGACCTCGTCGTCGTGCAGGGCGGCGCCCGGCCGGACCTCGCCATGCTGGAGATCGACGCGACGCTGCCGCTCTCCGGGCACACCGCCTGGCAGTCGATGCCGGCAATCTACGACCTGATCCTCGCGCACCGCATGGTGCTCGTCTTCGTCAACACGCGCCTTCAGGCCGAGTACACCTTCCAGGAGCTGTGGCGGATCAACGAGGCGAGCCTGCCCATCGCCCTCCACCACGGCTCGCTCGATGCCACGCAGCGGCGGCGCGTCGAGGCGGCGATGGCGGCGGGCCAGCTGCGGGCCATCGTCTGCACCGCGACCCTCGATCTCGGCATCGACTGGGGCGATGTCGATCTCGTCGTCAACATCGGTGCGCCGAAGGGCGCGAGCCGGATCATGCAGCGGATCGGCCGCGCCAACCACCGCATGGACGAGCCCTCGAAGGCGGTGCTGGTGCCGGGCAACCGCTTCGAGATGCTCGAATGCCGCGCCGCCCTCGACGCCGTCGAGGAGGCCGCGCAGGACACGCCCGACGCCCGGATCGGCGCGCCCGACGTGCTCGCCCAGCACGTCCTCGGCATGGCCTGCGCCGGGGGCTTCGAGCCGGTGGCTTTCTACGAGGAGATCGTCTCCGCCGCGCCCTACGCAGGGCTCTCCTGGGAAGAGTTCGAGCAGGTCGTCGACTACGTGGCGACCGGCGGCTACGCGCTGCGAGCCTACGAGCGCTTCGCCAAGATCCTGCGCGGCGCCGACGGCGTCTGGCGGGTGCGCGACGCGCGGGTCGCGCAGCAGTACCGCATGAACGTCGGCACCATCATCGAGGCGCCCCGCGTGAAGGTGCGCCTCGCCCGCACGCTCCGGGGCCGCCCCGGAACGGTGGTGCCCCGCACCGGCCGCGTCCTCGGCGAGGTCGAGGAGGATTTCGCGGAGACCCTGACGCCGGGCGACACCTTCCTCTTCGCCGGCGAGGTGCTGCGGTTCGAGGGGCTCGCCGAGGACGAGCTGATGGCGACCCGGGCCGGGCCGGGCACGGACCCGGCCATCCCTTCCTACGCCGGCTCGAAGTTCCCGCTCTCGACCTTCCTCGCCGCGCGGGTGCGGGCGCTCATCGCCGACCCGTTCGAGTGGGACCGGCTGCCGGAGCAGGTCTCGCGCTACCTGCTCCAGCAGCGGCGCCGCTCGGTGCTGCCCGGCGAGCGGGACCTCCTCGTCGAGACCTTCCCGCGGGCGAACCGGCACTACCTCACCGCCTTCCCCTTCGAGGGACGGCTCGCCCACCAGACGCTGGGGATGCTGCTCACCCGCCGGCTGGAGCGGGCGGGGCTGCGGCCCCTGGGTTTTGCCGCCAACGACTACGGCATCGCCGTCTGGACGACGCGGGACGTGAGCGAGCGCGCGGCCCTCGATCCCGGCTTCCTCGACGCGCTCTTCGCGCAGGACATGCTCGGCGACGACCTCGAGGCCTGGCTCGATGAATCGGCGATGATGAAGCGCACCTTCCGGCAATGCGCTGTGATCGCCGGGCTGATCGAGCGCCGCTACCCGGGCCAGAAGAAGACCGGCCGGCAGGTCACGGTCTCGACGGACCTGATCTACGACGTGCTCCGCAAGCACCAGCCCGATCACCTGCTGCTCCGCGCCGCTCGGCAGGATGCGGCAACCGGACTCCTCGACGTGAGGCGCCTCGGCGTGATGCTAGAGCGCATCCAGGGGCGAATCATCCACAGGGCGCTCGACCGCGTCTCGCCCCTCTCCGTCTCCGTGATGCTCGAGATCGGGCGTGAGCGGGTCTACGGCGAGGGGGCCGACGAGATTCTGGCCGAGGCCGAGGCGCAGCTTCTCGAAGAGGCGCTGGGGTGAGCGATTCGAGATCCCCTGACCGATCCGGATCGTTCGACAGGGATGCTGCCGTGGCCCTCGGCCTCAGACTCGAGAAGACTCAAAAATCCCCGCAGCTGACGCTGGCCGGCGAGATCCTGACCCTCGACCTCTGCGGGGGCGCCTGGCTCGAGGCGCACCGCACCCTGATCGTCTCCGACCTGCATCTCGAGAAGGGCTCGGCCTTCGCCGCCCGCTCGGGCCAGTTCCTGCCGCCCTACGACACCGCCGAGACGCTCGCCTGCCTGCACGAGCTCGTGGTGCGGCTCGATCCGGCCTGCGTGGTGGCGCTCGGCGATTCCTTCCACGACGCCCGCGGCCCCGAGCGCATGGCGCCGGGCGACCGGGCGATGATCGCCGCCCTGCAGGAGGGCCGGGACTGGGTCTGGATCGCCGGCAACCACGACGCCGCCGTCAGCGAGGGCGTCGGCGGGCGCTACGCGGAGGTGCTCAGCCTCGGCGGGCTGACGCTGCGCCACGAGCCCCTACCCGGCGCCCCCGAGGGCGAGGTCGCCGGCCATCTCCACCCCTGCGGCAAGGTCGCAATGCGCGGGCGCGCCGTGCGGCGGCGCTGCTTCGTCACCGATGGCAAGCGTCTCGTGATGCCGGCCTTCGGCGCCTACACCGGCGGGCTCAACGTGCGCGACACGGCCTTCGAGGCGCTGTTCCCGGCGGGCTTCACCGCGCATCTCCTCGGCGACGGGCGCATCTTCGCCATCGGCCGGACCATGCTGGCGAAGGACTGACGCGCGTCAGGCGGCGACGAGCAGCGCGGCTCCCGCGACGGTCGAGAGCCCGAGCCGGAGATGGCCGAGCCAAGCGGGCACGAGGCCGCGCCGGGGCAGGTCGAGATCGACGACGCCCCAGGCGAGCACCAGGATGCCGAGGATGCGCAGGTCCCAGGGCATCGGCGCCGCGAGCGCCCCCCAGGCGAGGAGCGAGGGCAGGATCGCGATCCCGTAGTCCTTGCCGCCGCCGCCGCCGGCCGCCGCCGCACCCCAGCGGATGCCGCCGAGGAAGGAGGCGATCACCGCCCCGTAGGCCGAGAGGATGGTGCGCGGGGAGAGACCGAGGTTGCTCAGGCCCCCGTCGCTGCCGCTCACCGCGAGCGCCGCGAAGCCGAGGAAGGGGATCAGCCCGGCGATGCCGAGCAGGACGGCGCTGACGGGGACCGGGCTTCCGCGGGCCATTGCTCCTCCCGTCGGGATGCCGCCGAACGGGCGGCCACCGGTCGTCTACGGCTCGGCGCCCGGCTGGGTTCCGCCGGGCGCTCGGGCTTACGAGGCGCTTAGATGGCGCGCTTCGGGGCCGGTGTGAAGCTCGAGAGCGAGGCGCTCGGGGCCGGTGCGCCGATGAGACTCATGGGCGCCTCCTTCTGGGCCGGCGGCTCGTTCACGGCCGGGTCGGCCTTGCGCGGCTTGAAGCCGGAGACGATGGCCTTCGCCTTGGCGAGGTCTTCCGCCCCGAGCTTGCCGGCCACGTCGTCGCGCTTGCGGCCGCCCTCGGTGTCGCCCTGCGCGGCGGAGGCTGCGAACCAGGCGTAGGACTGGACGAGGTCCTGCGAGAGGCCGAGGCCGCGGGCGTAGAGCACGGCAAGGTTGTACTGGCTGTCGCGCACGCCGTACTCGGCGGCCTGCCGGAACCAGGAAGCTGCGGAGGCGAAGTCCGGCTTGCCGTTGGGGCCGGGATTCTCGGCGTAGATCACCGCGAGGTTGTGCATGGAGCGGGCGTGGCCCTGCTCGGCGGCGCGGCCGTACCATAGCTTCGCCTGGGCGAGGTCGCGGGCCACGCCGGAGCCCTTCTCGTACTGCCCGGCGAGGCGGTACTGGGCCGGCGCGTAGTTCGCCTGGGCAAGCTTCTCGTAGAGCTTCGCGGCGAGGCCGAGGTCGCGGGGCATGCCCCGGGCGTCGGCGGCGCGCACGGCGAGCTCGAACACCGCCGCCCCGTCGCCGGCGAGCGCCGATTGCTTGAGGGTCGCGAGGCCCGGCGGCAGCCCGGCGAGGTCGCCCGAGAGGGTCTGCATCCCCGCCACGGCCGGCAGCGCACCGGCGGCCTTCGCGGCCGGCTTGAACTGCTGGCCCTCGGTGATCGCCTGGGTGGTCTGCGGATCCGCGATCGGCGGGCGCCCGTCCTCGGCCTTCGTCTCCGCGCCGGCCTCGCCGGAGGTCTGCGCCTTCTCGGCGGCTTGACGGGAGGGCGCCGGGGGAACCTCCGGCGCGGGCCGGGTCTCGGCCACGGGCGGACGGCTCGGCGCGGCCGGCGGCGTTGCGGGGTCCGTGGTCAGGGCCTGGAGGGCTCCGAGCAGCAGCACGATGGCGGCGAGCCCGAGGAGCAGCGGCTTGCGGCGCTTGTCGATCGCCGCGCGGAGCGCCGCGCCGCGCCGGGGCGGCTCGGCCAGCCCGCCGAGACGGGCCGCTTGGGGACGGCCGGGGCGAACCGCGGCTTCCGCCGCCTCGCTCGCCATCTCGGCCTGGGCCGCCTGAGCGGCGCGGCGGGCGGCGGCGATGAAGCTCGTCTTGATGTCGCCCTGGCTCTCGGCCGGCTCGGCCTCGGGCGTTCCGCGGCTGCGGCCGGGGCGGCCGGCGCCGGGCTCCAGCAACTCCTCGGCCAGGCGGTCGTCGGAGAGGCGCTCGGCGGCGGGCGTGTCGAGGGCGGGCAGCGCCTCGTCGCGGTTGCCGCGCCGGCTGCGCGGCGGCTGCACGCGGACGGTGGACTTCAGCCGCTCGTCCAGGGCGGCCGGCGCCGTCTCCGCCGACATCCGTCCGGCGAGGCGCTCGATGGCGGCGTGCACCCCGTCGAGGGTCGCCTGCATGCGCTCCTCGGAGGCGTTCTGCCGAGCCTGGAGTTCAGCGATGCCGCTGCGCAGGGCGTCGAACTCGCGGTTTCCGCCCGTTCCGGCGGTGCCGACGGTGGCCGCCTCCTGGCGAAGGGCGGAGACCTGGCCCATCAGGTCGCCCATGCTGCGCTGGAGGGCGACGATGGCCGGATCGGTGCCGCGGGCGTCGACGCGCTCGGCGAGGTCGAGGACGTGCCGCTCCAGGGCGTCGAGCGCCGCGCCGCCAGACTGGCGGCCGACCCCGTCGACCTTCTCGGCGAGGCTGCGCAGCATCGACTGGATCGCGGTGATCTCCTTGTCGGACCCGCGTCCGAGATGGGCGCCGAGGCTCTCCAGGCGATCGAGGAGCTGCCCGACCGGCTCTGCGCTGACCTGATCGACCTTGTCGGCGAGCGCGTCGATGCGCCCGAGGATCGCGCGGGACTGGCCGGCGTCGAGGCCGCCCTGGCCGCCCTGCAGGGTATCGAGCTTGGCCGCCAGCGCGGCGACCTCCTCGGAGAGCGGACGGTTGCCGATCCCGAACCGGATCTCCTCCAGCAGCGGACGCAGGCCCGCGACCTCCGCCGCGGCCTGCTTCGCGAAGCCGGTGCGCAGCTCCTCGACCTGACCGCTCAACCCCTGCACCGCCTGCACGAGGCCCTGCACCCGCTCGGGGCCGGCGAGGCTCGCCACCGCGTTGCGCGTCTCCTCGAGCTCCCGCGACAGCCCCGCGACGGCGTCGCCGTCGGCGCTCGCGCCGCGACTCTCGGCGATGGCGGCCTCGACGCGGGCGGTGAGGCGCTCGGCCTCGCCGGCGATACGGGCGTAGACCGTCTCCGACACGTCGTCCGCGAGGGCGTCGACGCGGGCGCGCATGGCCTCGATCGGGGCGGTGACCGCCTCGAGGTCGGCGGGTTCGCGGGCCTTGCGCACGTCCTCGGCCAGGGCCTTGATGGAATGCTCCAGCGCACCGACGTCGCGCCCGGTGGCCAGCGTGCCCACGGATTGCCGCAGGCGCAGGATCTCGTCGCGCAGCTCCGCGACGGCCACCGCGGAGGAGGAGCGCTCCTCGGAGACGTCGAGGCGGCGGGCGAGGTCGCGGCGCATGGCCGCGACGATGCCCTCGTCCGACTCGGGCGCGCCGATCTGGCGCTGGCGCTGGCGGATCTCCTCCACCACCTCGCGGATCTCGACGCTGGCCCCGCGACCGCGCCGGCCCGGCCGGGCGGCGAGCTGCTGGCCGATCTCGCCCATGCGCGCCTCGATGGCGCAGAGGCGATCGGAGAGCGCGGCGGACGGGGCGTTCCCGGCGAGCGCGCTCATCCGGGCCTCGATGGCGGCGAGGCGATGCTCGGCCTCCAACTGGGCCGCCTCGCGCTCGTCGGCGATGGCGCGGTCGATCGTGTCGAGGCGCCCGAGCAGCGCGTCGAGGAGGCCGTCGAGATTCGCGGCGGGCGGCGGCGCGGCCTGCGTCTTAGCCGGTGCGAGGGGAGCCTGGCTCTGGGCCGCAGCCGGACGGCGGCGTCGGGCCGGCGCCTTCTCGGAGGGGATGACGGAGGCGATCCAGGTCTCGACGGGCACCCCGGCGCGCTTGGCGACATCCCGCGCGGCCGCGAGGACCTCGGGATCCAGGTTGTCGAGGCTCGGCGTCGCGTGGCGTCTCATGATCGTGACCTTCGAGCGGCATCATCCGCGGCCGGGTCCGAAAATGCCACTTGGGGTTGTATCCCGAGAGGCGCCTCCGACGGTCGCTCGGCGGGATGATTAAAGTTCTTGGTAAACGTCGCGTTAAACGGCGGACCAATTCGGGAATGGCCGATTCGCCTCGGTACCCCTTGCGCCGCCCCGGCGAGATAGTTTACATATGAACTAACGAGCGGCGCGGTGGATCCGGCGACCGCGCGACGCCGTGGAGGATGTCAGATGCCGAGCTACCGCGCCCCGGTCGAAGACGTGCTGTTCCTGCTGAGGGACGTTCTCGGCTTCCACAGCCGCGACAACCTGCCCGGCTTCGCCGACGCCTCGCCCGACGTGGTCGAGGCCGTGCTGACCGAGGGCGGCAAGCTCGCCGACACCGTGCTCGCGCCCCTCAACCTCTCGGGCGACCAGGAGGGCTGCCGGCGCAACGCGGACGGTTCCGTCACAACCCCGAAGGGCTACAAGGCCGGCTACGACGCCTACGCCGAGGCCGGCTGGATGGGCCTCTCCGTCCCCGAGGAGTTCGGCGGCCAGGGCCTGCCGCACACGCTCAACACCGCGATCCAGGAATTCGTCTCCGGCGCCAACCTCGCCCTGGGCATGTATCCGGGCCTCACCCAGGGGGCGATCGCGGCGCTCCTCGTCCACGGCTCGCAGGAGCAGAAGCAGACCTACCTGCCGAAGATGGTCGAGGGCGCCTGGACCGGCACCATGAACCTCACCGAGCCCCATTGCGGCACGGATCTCGGCCTCCTCAAGACGAAGGCCGTGCCGAACGGCGACGGCTCCTACAGCCTCACCGGCACCAAGATCTTCATCTCGGCGGGCGAGCACGACCTCTCCGAGAACATCGTCCACCTCGTCATCGCCCGCATCGAGGGCGCGCCGGCGGGCACCAAGGGCATCTCACTCTTCGTGGTGCCGAAGTTCCTGGTGAACGAGGACGGCTCGGTCGGCGCGCGCAACGGCGTGTCCTGCGGCTCGATCGAGCACAAGATGGGCATCCACGGCAACTCGACCTGCGTCATGAACTACGACGGGGCGAAGGGCTGGCTCGTCGGCGAGGAGAACCGCGGCCTCGCCGCGATGTTCGTGATGATGAACGAGGCGCGGCTGGCCGTCGGCGTGCAGGGGCTCGGCCAGTCCGAGGTCGCCTACCAGAACGCGCTCGCCTACGCGAAGGACCGGCTCCAGGGCCGCGCGCTCACCGGCGCCAAGGCGCCTGAGAAGGCCGCCGACCCGATCATCGTCCACCCGGACGTGCGCCGCACGCTCATGGGCATCCGCGCCTTCAACGAGGGCGCCCGCGCCCTGGTGCTGTGGACCGCCCTCCAGTCCGACATCGCCCACCGCTCGCCCGACGCCAAGGAGCGGCAGGCCGCCGACGACCATCTCGGCCTGATGACCCCGGTGGTGAAGGGCGTGCTCACGGACAAGGGCTTCGCCAACGCCGTCGAGGCGCAGCAGATGTTCGGCGGCCACGGCTACATCGAGGAATGGGGGATGTCGCAGTTCGTGCGCGATGCCCGCATCGCCATGATCTACGAGGGCGCCAACGGCGTGCAGGCCATGGACCTCATCGGCCGCAAGCTCCCGAAGGACGGCGGCCGCGCGATGATGGCCTTCCTCGGCGAGGTCCAGACCTTCATCAAGGACCACGGCGAGGACGAGGCGATGAAGCCTTTCACCGCGCCGCTCCAGGCGAGTCTCAACGACCTCCAGGGTGCGACGATGTGGTTCATGCAGAACGCCATGGCCAACCTCGACAACGCGGGCGCCGGCGCCACCGATTACATGCACCTCCTCGGCCTCGTGGCGATCGGCTACATGTGGGGCCGGATCGTGAAGGCGGCCGACGCCAACGCCGCGGCCGGCACCGGCGACAAGGCGGTGTGGGAGGCCAAGCGCACCCTCGGCCGCTTCTACATGGAGCGGATGCTGCCCGAGACGGCGCTGCGGCTCGCCCGCATCAAGGCCGGCGCCGAGACCACGATGGCGCTGCCGGTCGAGGCGTTCTGACGGGGACTGACTTTGACGAAGGACGATCTAAAGGAAGCTGTTGTCGCTGCGATAAGCCATTACGGTGGTAAGGCTACGATCGTCCAAGTGGCAAAACACATTTGGGAGAAGCACGAATCTGATCTTAAGGGATCGGGTGATCGCTTCTACACGTGGCAATACGAAATGCGGTGGGCTGCAAACGTACTGAGGAATGAGCGTCGACTGCTGCCAGTCGACGACAGTCCGCGCGGTGTTTGGGTCCTGTTGCGCTAATTGGAGGCTCATATGGCCGACGCCTACATCTACGATCACGTCCGCACCCCCCGCGGCCGCGGCAAGCCGGACGGCGCCCTCCACGAGGTGACGGCGCTGCGCCTCGCCGAGACGGCGCTGCGGGCGATCAAGGACCGCAACGGCCTCGACACCAGGCGCGTCGACGACGTGGTCCTCGGCTGCGTCGATCCCGTGGGCGAGGCCGGCGGCGACATCGCCCGCGCCGCGGCGCTGGTGGCCGATTACGGCATCCACGTCCCCGGCGTGCAGATCAACCGCTTCTGCGCCTCCGGCCTCGACGCCGTGAACTTCGCCGCCGCGCAGGTGATGTCGGGCCAGCACGACATGACGGTCGGCGGCGGCGTCGAATCGATGAGCCGCATCGGCCTCGGCGCCTCCGGCGGCGCCTGGCCGGTCGATCCGGCCATCGCCGTGAAGTCCTACTTCATGCCGCAGGGGGTCTCGGCGGACCTCATCGCCACCAAGTACGGCTTCACCCGCGACGATTGCGACGCCTATGCCGTCGAGTCGCAGAAGCGCTCGGCGAAGTCCTGGGAGGCCGGCCTGTTCAAAGACTCGGTCGTGCCGGTGCGCGACGTGAACGGCCTCACCCTGCTCGACCGGGACGAGCACATGCGGCCCTCGACCGACATGCAGTCCCTCGGGCAGCTCAAGGCCTCCTTCGTGCAGATGGGCCAGATGGGCGGCTTCGACGCGGTGGCGATCGACGCGCATCCCGACGTCGAGGCGGTGGACCACGTCCACCACGCCGGCAACTCCTCGGGCATCGTCGACGGCGCCGCCGCGGTGCTGATCGGATCGCGGGAGGCCGGCGACGGTGCGGGCCTCAAGCCGCGTGCGAGGATCCGCGCCTTCGCCAATATCGGCTCCGATCCGGCCCTGATGCTCACCGGACCCGTCGACGTGACGAAGAAGGTCCTGGCCCGGGCCGGGATGCAGCTCTCAGACATCGACCTCTTCGAGATCAACGAGGCCTTCGCCTCCGTAGTGCTGCGCTTCCAGCAGGCCTTCGACCTCGACCCGGCCAAGGTGAACGTCAATGGCGGCGCCATCTCCATGGGCCATCCGCTCGGCGCCACCGGCGCGATGATCCTCGGCACGGTGCTGGACGAGCTGGAGCGCACCGGCAAGGAGCGGGCGCTCGTCACCCTCTGCATCGGCGCCGGCATGGGCACCGCCACGATCATCGAGCGGGTGTGATGGGCGGCCTTCGGCGGGGCGTGTCCCAATCCCGGCGGAAGGCTGTAAGAGGGCGCGCCGGCCAAGCCCCCGCGGGCGGCCGGCTCAGGAACCACCCGGAGAGAACGCCCCGATGAACCGCCTCCTCGCCACGCTCTGCCTGACGACCGCCCTCGCTATTTCCGCGGTGACCCTGCCTCTCACGGCGCGCGCCGACGAGGCGGCCGACAAGCTCGCCGAGGCCAAGACCCTCGTACAGAAGACCGTCATCAAGAACCTGGAGACCGGTTTCGCGGGCGCCCTGGAGAAGACCGTGGCCGCGATGCCGGACGACAAGGCCACCGCCGTCCGCACCGAGATCAACGCCGAGTTCGGCCGCCAGCGCGACGTCATGGTCGAGGGTCTGTCGAAGGAATACGCCGACAAGTTCAGCCTCGACGAGCTGAAGCACCTGAACGGCATCTACGACGACAAGGTCTACCAGAAGTTCCAGGCGATCAACGCCGACCCGAACTCCACCGTGACCGGCATCTCGCAGAACGCCGTCGCCAAGCTCATCAACATGCTCTCCGTCGCCGCGGCCGGCGACAAGGGCCCCTCCCCCGCGCCGATGCCGCCGCGCTGAGCGCAGGCCCGGCGCGATCCCTCAAGGCTCTCGAACCCCAGGACCAGCGATGAACCTGACGAACTTCCGCTTCGAGACCGACGCCGACGGGATCGCGCTGGCGACCTGGGACATGCCGGGCCGCTCGATGAACGTCATCTCCATGGAGGTGATGGACGAGCTCGAAAAGATCGTCGACGCCGTTGTGGCCGACCCCGCCATCAAGGGCTGCGTCATCGCCTCGGGGAAGGACAACTTCTCCGCCGGCGCCGATCTCACCATGCTCCAGAGCCTGGGGGGCACCTTCGAGCGCATGAAGCGGGAGAGCGGCGAGGAGGCGGCCATGCAGGCGCTCTTCGGCGGCTCCCGTCGGCTCTCCCTGGTGTTCCGCAAGCTCGAGACCTGCGGCAAGCCCTTCGCGGCGGCCGTCACCGGGCTCTGTCTCGGGGGCGCCTTCGAGCTGGCGCTCGCCTGCCATCACCGGGTCGTCTCCGACGACGAGAAGACCCGCGTCGGCCTTCCCGAGATCAAGGTCGGCCTCTTCCCCGGCGGCGGCGGAACGCAGCGGGTCGCGCGCCTGATGCAGACGGGCGACGCCCTGCAGATGCTGTTCAAGGGCGAGCAGATCCGCCCGGCGATGGCCAAGGGCATGGGCCTTGTCCACGACGTCGCCCCGAAGGCCGAGATCGTCGAGCGGGCCAAGGCCTGGATCAAGGGCGGCGGCTCGGCCGTGGCCCCCTGGGACGTGCCGAAGTTCAAGGCGCCCTCGGGCAAGGTCTACTCGCCCGCCGGCATGATGATCTGGCCGCCGGCCAACGCCATCTACCGCCGCGAGACCCACGACAACTACCCCGCCGCCAAGGCCATCCTGGCCTCGGTCTACGAGGGCCTGCAGCTGCCGATGGACCTCGCCCTGCGGGTCGAGAGCCGGTACTTCGCCAACATCCTGCGCACCACCGAGGCGGCGGCGATGATCCGCACGCTGTTCATCTCCATGGGCGAGCTGAACAAGGGCGCCCGCCGCCCGAAGGACGTCCCGCAGACCGCGATCCGCAAGGTCGGCGTCGTCGGCGCCGGCTTCATGGGCGCGGGCGTCGCCTACGTGACGGCCAATGCCGGCATGGAGGTCGTGCTCGTCGACCAGTCGGCGGAGGCCGCCGAGAAGGGCAAGGCCTACGCGCATACCCTCGTCACCAACCAGATCAACCGCGGCCGCGCCAAGACCGCCGACCGCGACGCGCTGCTCGCCCGCATCGCCACGAGCGCCGACTACGCCGACCTGAAGGATTGCGACCTCGTGATCGAGGCGGTGTTCGAGGATCCGAAGGTGAAGGCCGAGGTCATCGCGCGTGTCGAGGCCGTGATCCGTGAGGACGCGATCTTCGCCTCCAACACTTCGACGCTGCCGATCACCGGCCTCGCCAAGGCGAGCGCCCGGCCGGAGCAGTTCGTCGGCATCCACTTCTTCTCGCCCGTCGAGAAGATGATGCTCGTCGAGATCATCAAGGGCGGCGCCACCGGCGACCGTGCGATCGCGACCGCCCTCGACTACGTGCGGGCCATCCGCAAGACGCCGATCGTCGTCAACGACAGCAGAGGCTTCTTCGCCAACCGTTGCGTCACTGCCTACCTCCTCGAAGGCCACAAGATGCTGCTCGAGGGCGTGCCGCCTGCGATGATCGAGAACGTCGCCCGCATGGCCGGCATGCCGGTCGGGCCGCTCTCCCTCAACGACGAGGTCGCCCTGGACCTCGGCCTCAAGATCGCCCGCGCCGCGGAGGCGCAGCTCGGCCCGGAGGCCGTCGACCAGCGCCAGAAGAAGCTCCTGACCGACCTCGTGGAAGGACACGGACGGCTCGGCCGCAAGAACCGCAAGGGCTTCTACGACTACCCCGAGGGTGCGCCGAAGCGGCTCTGGCCGGGCCTCTCCGAATTCCAGCCGGAGCGCCTCGACCCGGACAGCCTCGACGTGACCGAGCTGAAGCACCGCTTCCTCGTGGTGCAGGCGCTGGAAGCGGCCCGCACGGTCGGCGAGGGTGTGGTCACGGACCCGCGGGAGGCCGATGTCGGTTCGATCCTCGGCTTCGGCTTCGCGCCCTTCACCGGCGGCGCCCTCTCCTACATCGACTTCATGGGCGCGAAGCGCTTCGTGGAGATCGCCCGGGGATTGGAGGCCAGGCACGGCGCGCGCTTCGCCGTCCCGCAGAACCTCCTCGACATGGCCGAGCGCGGCGGCCGCTTCTACGACACGCCCGCCCAGGCGGCTTGAGCGATCAGGGCGGCACCGCTTCCCGGGCTCGCGATCCCCGATCGCGAGCCCTTTCGTTTTCTGGGCATTTCGGATCGCGCCCGGCAGCGCAGCTTTGCCTCCCGGCGCAGGACGGCCGTCGGCCACGCGTCGCGACGCGTGCGCGCAGCCCGGAAACCTGTCGTCTTCCGCTCGATTCCTCCGGTGACTGATCGCTCGGAGTGGACCCCATGCGGATGGCACGTCTCGGACTTTGCATCGCCTCGCTGTCGATCCTCGGCGGACCCACCCTCGCGCAGGGCAAGCCGCTGCCGCCGCCCGCCTCCGACGCGATGCCGCCGACGGAGCTTGCGATCTCGCTCAAGGACGGCAAGCCGGTCTGCGAGCCGAACGAGCTGCGGCTTCCGGCCGACACGAACGTCGCGCTGACGATCGCCAGCACCGCCGACGCGCCGGTCGTCCTCACCATGGGCGAGCAGTTCGAGAACGGACGCGTCCTCCATCACGACGGCGACCTCGGCCATGTGATGAGCGAGAAGGGCTTCACGGTGAAGCAGAACGGCCGGGGCACGCTCCGCCTGCGCACCATGGGCGCGGGCACCTACGAGTACGCCTGCACCAGCACCCGCAACCAGAGCGCGCCGACCAAGGGCAAGCTCGTGCTCACCCCGCCCGCCGGGTGAGGCGGATCGGCCGATCCCAGACCGTGGATGCGAACCGCGACGTCGCGGGTGACTGTGAGCGGCCCGAATTCGTGTCGGGCGCCATTCGGGGCTGACCCGAAAGAGCTGTCGCCTTCGCGGCAGCACCGGCCGTGACGTCGTGGCCGACGATCCCTCTCCTCGCCAGACGGGAGCGATCCGCAGCGATCGCCAGTCCAAGGGAAATCATAGAGCACTAACGCATGTTATCGCTGCGGATATGGGCATGAAAGTCGCGTTCGCCCTGTGTTCCTTCTCTGAAATCAAAATGATCTCATCGGAAACTATCAGGCCCTGCCGTAGTTGGACCCGTGTGATACGCGTTCCAAGTGTAGTTGACGCACCTTCGACGAGAGCCTGACGCGTTCCGAATACAAGCTCAGCCATCAGCCTGACCGGGGCATGGCTTACCTAGATTAAGAAATCTGGAACTCGACTTCCGCATCTAGGCGACGGGAGAAAGCCATGCGCGCTTTGGTCTGGCACGGGAAAGAGGACATTCGCTGCGATACCGTCACCGATCCGGAAATCGAGGACGGGCGAGACGTGATCGTGAAGGTCACGAGTTGCGCGATCTGCGGCTCGGACCTGCACCTGTTCCACAACTTCATTCCCGCCATGCTGCCCGGCGACGTCCTGGGTCATGAAACGATGGGCGAAGTCGTCGAGACCGGCCGCGGGGTCAAAGGGAAGCTGAAGAAGGGTGATCGGGTCGTAGTGCCCTTCACCATCGTCTGCGGCGAGTGCGATCAGTGCAAGCGCGGCTACTTCTCCGTGTGCCAGAAGAGCAACCGCAAGAAGCACCTCGCCGACAAGGTCTTCGGTCATGCCACCGCAGGGCTGTTCGGATACTCGCACCTCACCGGAGGCTATCCCGGCGGCCAGGCCGAGTATCTGCGCGTGCCGTTCGCCGATACGACCGTCCAGAAGGTGCCGGAGGGCATCCCGGACGAGAAGCTCCTGTTCCTCTCGGACATCTTCCCGACCGGCTGGCAGGCGGCCGTGCAGGCGGACATCCAGCCGACCGATACCGTGGCGATCTGGGGGTGCGGTCCGGTTGGCCAGATGACGATCCGCTCGGCCATCCTCCTGGGCGCCGAGCAGGTGGTCGCCATCGACAATATTCCCGAGCGGTTGGAGATGGCCGAGGCCGCGGGCGCCATCACCATCAATTTCGACGAGGAGAGCGTCGTCGAACGGCTCAACGAGCTGACGGAGGGCGAGGGCCCGGAGAAGTGCATCGACTGCATCGGCATGGAAAGCCACGTCACGCCCACCATGCCGGACACGGTCTACGACCGGGCCAAGCAGATCCTGCTGGCCGAAAGCGACCGGCCGCACGTGCTGCGAGAGATGATCTACGTCTGTCGACCGGGCGGCCTGATCTCGATCCCGGGGGTCTACGGCGGCCTGGTCGACAAGATCCCGATGGGCGCGGCCATGAATAAGGGCCTCACCTTCCGCATGGGCCAGACCCACGTCCAGCGCTGGACCGCCGATCTCCTGCGCCGGATCGAGGAGGAGCAGATCGATCCCTCGTTCGTCATCACGCACGAGGTCCCGCTCGACCAGGGACCCGAGATGTACCGGACCTTCCGGGACAAGCAGGACAGCTGCATCAAGGTCGTTCTCAACCCCTGACATTTCGAGAGAGAGATCATGACGAACATCTTGAGCATCACGAGCCTCTCGAACATCACGCGGTCCGAGGGCGATCCGAAGGTCATCCATTCCGGACCGAGCTCGCGCGGCGTGCCCGACAGCCTCGCCAAGGCGCTCGGCTGGTTCAGTCTCGGCCTCGGCCTGACCGAGCTCCTGGCGCCCCGGCGTATCACGCAGGCGCTCGGGATGGAGGGGAAGGAGGCCCTGGTACGCGTCTATGGAGCCCGCGAGATCGGGAGCGGCATCCTCTCGCTCTCCGTCGACAAGAATCTCGGCCTCTGGAGCCGGGTCGCAGGCGACGGCCTCGACATCGCGACGGTGTTGACGGCGCTGCGGTCCGACAACCCGAAGCGCGACAATGTCGGCATCGCCCTGGCACTGCTGGTCGGCATCACGGCGATCGATCTGATCGATGCTCGGTCCAGCACGGCACGGCACAGCCGTAAGGTGGGTCGGCAGAGATCCTACCAGGATCGCAGCGGTTTTCCGCGCGGCGTCCAGGCGTCCCGCGGCGCCGCCCGGGATTTCAAGACGCCGCCCGACCTGCGACATGCCCCGCCCCTCGCGGCGGTCTCGCAGCATACCTCTGCCGCCTGAGGCCGGCCCGATCGCGATCCTCGCGGCATCGGGCGTCGCCGAAGGCCGCCCGCCATGCCGGGCGGCGAGGGCCGTACTGGCCCGCGCCGTCCGTCATCGCCCTGGTGTCCGGGTACGGAAGCTACGGCCATCACCCTGTCGCCGCGCTGCTGCGCGGGGGGGCGGTCGGCAGGCGCGCAAGGATCGGGTTTAGCGCATCAGGTGCCGCGAGGAGCAGAACCTCGCGGACGAAGGCCTCGACGTCGGTGGTCCGCACGGGACGGCTCCTGCCCGGCGCGACAGGGGGAGTGTTCGGGCACATGTGCGGAGCCGGTGCCCGAGGCCGTAGGGGATGCGCTTCGGCAGCGGCCCGAGCAAGGGGCGGCGTCTGCGCGAAAAACGGACATGTCCGGGCTTGGCTCTGCCAGCGGCGGTTGAGCAGCCTGGCGCGTGACCGTCAGGGCCCTGGGCCCCCGTCCGTGGCGACGAAAACCCCGCCGGACCCGGTCCGCGCGGCGTTGCGCAGGCAACTTTCAGATCGAAGGAACGAGGCCTCCACGAAAGGCCGCTGTTTCTCTCAACCATCCCAGTCATCTGGGGATGGTGGGCGCGACAGGGATCGAACCTGTGACCCCTACCATGTCAAGGTAGTGCTCTCCCGCTGAGCTACGCGCCCTTCCGGCGGAACCCATCGGCTCCGGCGAGGAGGGCGCTATAGCCTCTGCCAAAAGGGGGCGCAAGCGCGATTCTTTCACCGTTGATAACTCCGGGTGAAGGCGCCCCGCCATACGTTCTCGACCCTAGCTCAGCCCTACGAGCAAAGATAGCTCATGTAAGAAGACGATATTGTCTTGCGTTTTAACGGGTATAATGGATATCCTTTGCCGATGAGAGGTCTGAGTTTCAAGGTCATAACAACGTGCGTAAGAAAAATGTCACGTATCATATTTTTTTAATTCCATCGAGCTTCATCAATACAATTGAATTCAGAAGAGATTTGAGTGAAGCTTTCGTCGTAGACTCATGCTTACGAAGCGGATCTTTCATTTAGGCTATAGGTCTCTATGAGGGGAAACCATGACGGACTGGGGTTCCATTCCCGATGAGCACCAGAGGATTGCCAAGAATATGGCATCCGAATTTGGTGTGGACGGCACTATTCACGATCGTGATTTCATCTACTGGCACGAGCGCAAGATTTCTCCTGAACATGATCAAGCTCATGCGGCTCGTTCGTATATCCAGGGCGGCCGGGCCTCGGCTCATATCATCCGAGATTGGCTGCAGGCGCATCGTCCTTCGCGCGAAGACTTTTCCATTCTCGATTTTGCGTCCGGGTATGGCCGCGTAACGCGATTCCTGAACGAGGCGATGCCCGCGGCCAGGGTTTGCGCAAGCGATATCCATCCTGATGCCGTCGATTTCATTCGGTCCCTCGGCTCTGATGCATTCGTATCGAGTTCCGTACCCGAGAATTTTCAGGGGCCGAGGAAATTCGACGTCATCTTCTCAATTTCGTTCTTCACGCATATGCCGCGTTCGAGTTGGGGCCGCTGGTTGACGGCGCTCGTCTCGAGCCTGGACATCAACGGATTGCTGATCTTCACGACCCACGGCCAAGCCATCTGGCCGCTTATGGGACGGCCGACGCTCGAACCGGACGGCTTCTTCTTCCGTGCGGAAAGTGAGCAGCATGATCTTGACGTCGAAGAGTATGGTAACACGGTGACGAGCGCGGGCTTCGTCATCGGGCAACTCGCGGGATTGCCGGTTCATGTCGAGGGCCTGAGGTCGCCCGGTCTCGGTCTCCACGACGTCTGGTTCGTGCGTCGGGTAGAGGCGGATCGGCTGCTGGTGTTGGCATCTCCCGAGCCCGCGGTAGAAGAGCGGCTCAAGTTGGGGTTCCGCGAGGCTGCCGCCGCCTGGTGGAGAGGTGTCGCCGGAGCCTGATGTGGCGACGGTTGGCGATGAAGTTCTGTGTTGATTTCGATACCGGTGACATGATCCGCTGCTGGGTCGTGCCGGACAATCCGATCGCAATAAGCCGGATCGTGATCAAGATCGACGGGCGCCGCAATGTCCCTCTTGAGGCGTCCTTGACGGAAGACGCCTTCAGGGCGATGGGCTGGCATTCGACAGGACAATGCGCCTTTCACATCACTGAAGCGCATGTGCCAGGCCTGCCGCAGTTGTCCCATCTCGAGATCTACGAGGCGGACACCAACGTGCTGCTCTACCGCCGCAAGCCTGCGGCGGAGTGCGTGCAGCGCCGGCTGCTGCTCATCAACACCAGCGTGAACCCTGAGACCGCCCTCCAGGGGATGCTCTTCCGGCATTTCCAGCAATCCTCCTTCGGCATCGGCGCGATGAGCGAGGAGATCCTCAAGAGCACGCTGGAGGGCCGGGCGCTCAGCTCGTGTTTCCTCTCCGGCGCCCTCTCGATCCCGCGCTACGAGCACCTGTTCCCGCCGGATCTGATGCTCTCGACGGCGCTGATCCACGATCCCCATGTCGAGATGGCGACGCGCCTGTGCTGGCTGCGGGACCGCGCCGAGGCCGCCGCCGACCCGGGGCGGCGCTGGCGTCTCGGACGTCTCGCGGAGGCGGCCGCCTTCACCACCGAGTACGATCTCGCGGATGTGAAGAGCCTCAAGCGCCTGTTCCGGATGCTGCCGGAGCCCGCCTACCACTTCCTCTACAACCCCCTGACGCGCCAGTTCGGCACCCGTCTTCCCGACGACCGCGTGCATCCGGGCAACTCGATCGTGGCGATCGAGATTCTCGCACGCGTCGGCATCGTCGGGCACCGCAGCTACTTCGAGGCCTTCGCGACCACGCTGCTCGACGAGCTCGGCATCCAGGACACCGTGCCGAAGCCGGATCCGATCCCGGCCGAGGTGCTGGCCCTGGCCGACCGGCTGCGCGGCGTGAAGGCAGTCGCCGACATGCTCGTCTTCGACATCGCCATGGCGGACGCGGTGCTCTCCTCGGTGTCGAAGAGCTGGAGCCGATAGGCTCGCGCGGCGGTCGGTTCCCCGATATGTGTGCGCCGCAGCGTCGAGGCGGCGGCCGCGGCGCACCAGCGGAGGGTGACAGCCTGTGCGCATCGCGATGGTCGGTTCGGGCTATGTCGGGCTCGTCTCGGGGACGTGCTTCGCCGATTTCGGGCACAGCGTCGTCTGCGTCGACAGCGATCCCGCCAAGATCGAGGCGCTGAGGGCCGGGCGCATCCCGATCTACGAGCCGGGGCTCGAGGCGCTCGTCGCCGACAACGTGCGCCAGGGCCGGCTGTCCTTCACCACGGACCTCAAGGCCGCGGTCGCCGGGGCCGAGGCGGTGTTCATCGCCGTCGGCACGCCGTCGCGGCGCGGCGACGGCTTCGCCGATCTCAGCTACGTCTATGCCGCCGCCCGCGAGATCGCAGGCGCGCTCACCGGCTACGCGGTGATCGTCACCAAATCGACCGTCCCCGTCGGCACCGGCGACGAGGTCGAGAGGGCGATCCGCGAGACGGCGCCGGAGGCCGAATTCTCGGTGGTGTCGAACCCGGAATTCCTGCGCGAGGGCGCGGCGATCTCGGACTTCAAGCGCCCCGACCGCATCGTCATCGGCGCCGAGGACGAGCGCGCCGAAATGGTGATGCGCGAGGTCTACCGGCCGCTCTACCTCAACCAGGCGCCGATCCTGGTCACCGGCCGGCGCACGGCCGAGCTGACGAAGTACGCGGCCAATGCCTTCCTCGCCACGAAGATCACCTTCATCAACGAGATCGCCGACCTCTGCGAGCAGGTCGGCGCGAACGTTCAGGAGGTCGCCCGCGGCATCGGCCTCGACAACCGCATCGGCGGCAAGTTCCTGCACGCGGGGCCCGGCTACGGCGGGTCCTGCTTCCCCAAGGACACCCTGGCGCTGGTCAAGACTGCCCAGGACGCCGGCACGCCGGTGCGCCTCGTCGAGACCGTGGTGGCGGTCAATGACCAGAGGAAGCGCGCCATGGCTCGCAAGGTGGTCCAGGCCTGCGGCGGCAGCGTGCGCGGCAAGACGGTCGCGGTGCTCGGCCTCACCTTCAAGCCGAACACCGACGACATGCGCGACGCGCCCTCGCTCTCGATCATCACAGGCCTGACCGATGCCGGCGCCCGCATCCGCGCCTACGATCCCGAGGGGATGGAGCAGGCCCGGCCGCTGCTGCCGGAGATCGCCTACGCGGAGGACCCCTACGCCTGTGCGGAGGGCGCCGACGCCCTGGTGCTCGTCACCGAGTGGGACGCCTTCCGGGCGCTGGACTGGGAGGCCCTGCGTGCCGCGATGGCGGCACCGGTCGTGGTCGACCTGCGCAACGTCTACCGCGCGGACGAGCTCGAGCGCCGGGGCTTCCGCTACACCAGCATCGGCCGCCCCTGAACCTTGAGGTCGAGAAGGGAAATCGCGTTGTCCGCGCCAGATGAGCGCCGCCGCATCGTCGCCGAAAACGCTCGCGGCCCGAGGATGTCGGTTCATTTCTGCACGACCAGATCAGAAACGGCCGTGCTTTCCTCAAGCGTCAGTTTTCCTGTGATCCGAGGAATACAGGACACAGGCGGGTACAATCGAATCGTTCCACCCCGGAAAGGCGCCGGGCGCGGTTGGACACCGCAATGGCGCCACACTAAGGGGCGATGGAGCCTGATGCCGGCCGGGCGCCGTGCCACCTGCCAACAGCGTGTGCGAATCGAACGTGACTGAGCGGACAGACATCGCCATCGTCGGCCGGGCCTGCCGGCTTCCCGGCGCTCCGAGCGTCAGCGGCCTCTGGCAGCTTCTCTCCGAAGGGCGGTGCGCCGTCTCCACGATCCCGGAAGGGCGCTGGTCCCTCGAACGCTTCGGGCACCCCCGCGCCCACGAGCGTGGCAAGAGCTACACCTGGGCGGCGGGCACGATCGAGGACGTGTGGTCCTTCGATCCGGCGGTGTTCGGCATCTCGCCCCGCGAGGCCGAGCAGATGGATCCGCAGCAGCGGCTCCTGCTCGAGCTGACCTGGGAGGCGCTGGAGGATGCGGGCCTGCGCCCGTCGCAGGTGGCGGGCGAGCCTATCGGCGTCTTCGTCGGCGCCTCCTCCCTCGACTACGGCAACCTGCGCATCCTCGACGCCGCCTCCGGCGACGCCTACGCGGCCACCGGCAACACGCTCTCGATCCTCTCGAACCGCATCTCCTACATCTACGACCTGAAGGGCCCGAGCTTCACGGTCGACACCGCCTGCTCCTCGTCCCTCGTCGCCCTCGACAACGCCGTCGCGGCGCTGCACTCGGGGAGGGTCGACACGGCGGTGGTGGCCGGCGTCAACGTGCTGGCGAGCCCGTTCAACTTCATCTGCTTCTCCAGCGCGCAGATGCTCTCGCGCACCGGCCTCTGCCAGGCCTTCTCGGCGAACGCCGACGGCTACGTGCGCTCCGAGGGCGGCGTCGTGCTCGTCCTGCAGACGGCGGAGGCCGCACGGCGCGCCGGCACCACAGTGCGCAGCGTCATCGCTGCGAGCGGGGTCAACTCGGACGGCCGCACCACCGGCATCTCCCTGCCCTCGGGCTATGCGCAAGGGGCGCTCCTGGAGAAGGTCTACAGCGAGGCCGGGATCGACCTCGACCGCGTCGCCTTTGTCGAGGCCCACGGCACCGGCACGCCGGTCGGCGACCCGATCGAGGCGAGCGCCATCGGCGGCCGCATCGGCCGCAAGCGCTCCGCTCCGCTGCCGATCGGCTCGATCAAGACCAATATCGGCCATACCGAGCCGGTCTCCGGCCTCGCCGGCCTGCTCAAGGCCAGCCTCGCCCTCGAGCACGACCTCGTGCCGCCCTCGCTGCACGCGGCCGAGCTGAACCCGGAGATCCCCTTCGGCGAGCTGAACCTCGACGTGGTGCGCGAGCCCCGCAGGCTGGAGCGCGGCCGCAAGGAACGCTTCGCAGGCGTCAACTCCTTCGGCTTCGGCGGCACCAACGCCCACGTCGTCCTCACGGACCCCAAGCCCGTCCGCGCCGACGCGAAGGCGGAGGCCGGCAAGGCGCCGGAGGTGCTGCTGCTCTCCGCCCAGAGCAAGGCGGCGCTGGCCGAACTCGCCCTCGACTACGCCGAGCGCCTCGACGGCGCCGCGCCGGCCCAGGCCGCCCGCATCGCGGCGGCGGCCGCCCACCGCCGGGAGCGGCAGAACAGCCGCCTCGCGCTCCCCCTCGATGCCGGCGCCGACACCCTCGTCGAGGCGCTGCGCGCCGTCGGCGAGGGCGAGGAGAGCGCCGCGGCCGTCTCCGGCACCGCCGTCGAGCGCAACGCCGAGGTCGCCTTCGTCTTCTCCGGCAACGGCAGCCAGTGGGCGGGTATGGGCCGCGAGGCCTACGCCCTCAACGACACCTTCCGCGAGACCTTCGACCGGGTCGACGCCCTGTTCTCGAAGCACGCCGACTGGTCGCTCAGGGCGGCGATGGAGGCCGACGACCTCGAGGCGCGGCTCGCGCTGACGAGCGTCTCGCAGCCGCTGATCTTCGCGATCCAGGCCGCCTCGACCGCGGCGCTGCGCGCCAAGGGCCTTCGCCCGGACTACGTGCTCGGCCACTCGGTCGGCGAGATCGCCGCCGCGGAGGCCGCCGGCATCCTCAGCCTGGAGCAGGCCGTCCGGGTCATCTATTACCGCAGCCACCACCAGGAGACGACGCGGGGCACCGGCACCATGGCGGTGCTGCTGGCGCCGGCCGAGGAGACGGAGGCCTTCCTCAAGGATTTCCCGACCCTCGACATCGCCGGCTGGAACAGCCCGAAGGCCGTCGTCGTCGCCGGCCCCGAGGCCGACATCGACGCCGCGATGAAGGCGCTGTCCCGCAAGCGCCGCCGGGGCCGCAAGCTCGATCTCGAATACCCCTTCCACGGCCGGATCATGGACCCGACCGAGAAGCCGCTGCTGCGCGATCTCTCCGGTCTCAAGCCCTCCGCCGGTAGCGTCGCCATGGTCTCGACCGTGACCGGCAAGGTGCTCGAAGGGTCGAAGTTTGGCGCGACCTACTGGTGGCGCAACATCCGCGAGCCGGTGCGCTTCAGCGAGGCTGTGCAGGAGGCGACCCGCCAGGGCGCCCGCGTCTTCATCGAGGTTGGCCCCCGCGCGGTGCTGCTCTCGCATATCGGCGATTCCGTCGAGCCGCTCGGCATCGACATCGCCACGATCGGCGTGATGCCCCGCAAGGATGCCGGTATCGACCCGATCGGCCGCACGCTGGCGACCGCCCTCGTCCAGGGCGCCCGCATCGACGAGTCCGCCGTGTTCGGTGCCGCGCCGAAGGGCGTCGTGGACCTGCCGACCTACCCCTGGCAGCGCCGCAGCTTCCGCCTCGCCGACACCACGGAGAGCGTCGGCGGCACGGCGGCCCGCAGCTATCACCCGCTGATCGGCGCCCGCGTCGCCCCCGACAGCCTCGACTGGCACGGCTACGTCGATGTCGCCACGGTGCCGGAGCTCGACGACCACCGCATCGAGGGCCAGGCGATCATGCCCGGCGCCGGGTTCGTGGAGATGGCGCTCGCCGCCGCCCGCGAGGCCGCCCGCGACGACACCGTGGTGCTCGCCGAGTTCGAGATCCACGCGCCGATGGTCTTCGCCGAGGACGCGCTGCGCGAGGTCTCGACCCGTCTTTCGGGAAGCGGCAACGGGATCCAGATCCTCAGCCGTCCGCGTCTCACCCAGGCGCCCTGGCAGCTCCACGCCTCCGCCAAGATCGTCGACGGCACCTTCCCGGCGCCCGAGCGGCAGTCGATCGAGATCCCGGCCGAGAACGCGGTGGCCGGTGAGGAGCTCTACGCCCGCGCGCTCGCCTCCGGCCTCGGCTTCGGCCCGTCCTTCCGCCAGGTCGCGCTGAGCGCCCGGCTCGACGAGACCACCATCGTCTCCGAGCTGGTCCCCGCCGAGGCCGAAGCCCGTTACGGGCTCCTGCCCGCGCGGCTCGACGCCTGCTTCCACGGCCTGATCCTGCTCTTCACCGACCTTCTCGGCGAGGGCTCGACCAAGGCCTACATCCCCGTCCGCTTCGGCGAGGTTCGCCTGCTGAAGCCCGGCGCCTCGATCGCGCGGGCGGTGATCCGCACCCGCCGCTGCAACGAGCGCAGCATCCTGGCCGACTTCACCGTCCTCGACGCCGAGGGCGAGGTGATCGCCACGATCCGCGAGGGCCGCTTCCAGGCGCTCCGCGCCAAGGGCGGCGGCGATCTCGCCGCCTTCGCCATCAGCCAGCGGGCGGAGCTCGCCACCGAGCCGACCGCTATCGCCATGGAGCGCCGGCCGAGCCTCGCCGCGGTGATCCAGCCGAAGGCCCGCGCCGCCCGCGCCGCCGCCGAGGCGCCGCTCTCGCCGGGCCATCTGCTGCTGGAGGGCTGGGCGACCTCGCTCGCCTACCGCCTCGCCTCGGGCCTCCAGAAGGGCGGCCGCATCGTCCTCGACGCCCGCGTGCCCGACGACATGCGTCCCTGGGTCACGAACGCCCTCTACGCGCTGGAGAGCAGCGACCTCGCCACCCGCGACGGCGACCGCTGGACGCTTCGCGAGGACGTGTCGCTGCCGGCCGTCGAAGAGATCGTCCGCTGGATCGCGGCCGACCATCCGGAGCTGTCGGCCGAGCTGGTGCTCGTCGCCGATGTCGGAGCGCTGACGGCCAAGCTGCTCGCCGGTGAGCTGACCGAGCATCCGACCCTCAACCAGAACGCGCTGGACGCCTTCGCCCTGCGCAGCGCCACTGCCCGCGCCTCGGCCGATACGGCGGTGAAGATCGTCGAGGCGGCCAAGGGCCGGCTGCCGAAGGACCGCGCGCTGCGCATCCTTCAGGTCGGCTTCGGGCCCCTCTCCGCGCAGGTCGCGGCCTTCGCGGATTCGGTGGAGGCGCAGCTCAGCCTGTTCGAGGCGGACCGTCGCCTCGCCGAGCGGGCACGCCTGTCGCTTCCCCGCGGCGTCGCCGTGATCGATGCGGCGGAGGAGCTTGCGGCCAACGCCTACGATCTCATGCTCGCCAGCGGCGTGCTGCACCTGATGGACGGGACCGTCCTCGCCCGCCTCGGCGAGTCTCTCGCTTCCGGCGGCGTGCTGGTCGCCGTCGAGCCCGGCGCCTCCCTGTTCCGCGACCTCGTCTTCGGCCTGAGGCCCGACTGGTTCGAGGAGAGCGTCGACGGCATGCCGATCGGCCGCCTCGACGACATCGAGGGCTGGCAGCGCTCGCTCAGCGCCAACGGCCTCGTCAGCGTCTCGGCCGACCGCGCCGCCTCGGGCAACGGCGACGACCTGCTGCTCGTCGCCGAGGCCCCGGCCCGGCCGGTGCCGGCGCCCGCGCAGAGCTTCGCCTTCGTGGTCGGCTCCGAGGACGAGTTCGGCGCCGAGACCGCCTCCTCCCTCGCGACGCTCCTCGTCGCCAGCGGCGTGCACGTCTCGATCATCCTCGACTCCGAATCCTGCCTTCAGGAGCTGGAGCGCCAGACCCCGGACACGGTGGTGTTCCTGGCAGGCGCCTTCACCCGCGGCGAGGCGGCTGGCCGCCTGCGGGACCGCTGCCTCAGCCTCAAGCGCTGCGTCGAGCATCTCGGCAGCCGCCAGACCCGCCTCTGGGTGGTTTCCCCCGGTGCGACCCGCGACGAGGGCGGCTCGGCCGCCTCCGTCGAGGCCGGCGTCTGGGCCTTCACCCGGACCCTCGCCAACGAGGTCTCGAACCTCGACGTGCGCCGCATCGACATCGCCGGCAGCCTCTCCTCGAAGCGGGCCGCCGAGCGCCTGCGCGAGCTGATCCTCTCCGGCACCGCCGAGACCGAGATCATCCTCGACGAGGACCGCACCCGCGTCGTCCGCTTCGCGCCCGGCCAGGTCGCCCGCCGCGGACAGCGCGATGCCGAGCCCGCCGAGGCCGCGCGCCTGGAGCGCAGCAACACCGGCGGCCTCAACGAGATGGCCTGGGGCCCGGCCGAGCGCCGGGCGCCCGCCCGCGGCGAGGTCGAGATCGCGGTCGAGGCCACCGGCCTCAACTTCCGCGACGTGCTCTGGGCGCTCTCGATGCTGCCCGAGGAGATCCTCGAGGACGGCTTCGCCGGCCCTCGCCTCGGCCTCGAGGTCTCGGGCCGGGTCGTGTCGGTCGGCGAGGGCGTCCGGGCGTTCCGGGTCGGCGATCCCGTCGTGGCCTTCGCCCAGTCGGGCTTCGCCACGCATATCGTCGTGCCGGAGCTCGTCGTCGCCCCCTGCCCCCGCGGGCTCGACCCGATGGCGGCGGCGACCGTGCCGGTGGCCTTCCTCACCGCCTATTACGGCCTCGTCTCCTGCGCCCGCCTGCGGCGCGGCGAGTGGGTGCTCGTCCATGGCGGTGCCGGCGGCGTCGGCCTCGCCGCGCTCCAGATCGCCAAGCTGAAGGGCGCCCGCGTCATCGCCACCGCCGGCTCCCGCGAGAAGCGGGCGCTCGTGAAGGCGCTCGGCGCCGAGCACGTGCTGGACTCCCGCTCGCTGGCCTTCGTGGACGACGTGCGCCGCATCACCGGCGCGGGCGTCGACGTGGTGCTGAACTCGCTCTTCGGAGAGGCGATGGAGCGCAGCCTCAACGTGCTGCGGCCCTTCGGGCGCTTCATCGAGCTCGGCAAGCGCGACTACGTCGCCAACACCCATATCGGCCTGCGGCCGTTCCGGCGGAACCTCTCCTACTTCGGCGTGGACCTCGATCAGGTGCTCCAGCACCAGGGCGAGGACGGCGCCAAGATGTTCCGCGAGGTGATGGCGCTGTTCAACGACGGCGGCCTCAAGCCCCTGCCCTACCAGCCCTTCACGGCGGAGGAGACCTCCGACGCCTTCCGGCTGATGCAGCAGTCCGGCCACGTGGGTAAGATCGTCATCGCCCCGCCGGCCCCCGGCCGCGTGACGGCGAGCCCGTCGCAGGGCTTCACGGTCTCGGCGGAGGGCGTGCACCTCGTCACCGGCGGCCTCGGCGGCTTCGGCCTGGAGGCGGCCCGCTGGCTCGCCGACAAGGGCGCCCGCGAGATCGTCCTCGTCGGCCGCAGCGGCGCCAACACCGAGACCGCCAAGGCCCTCGTCGCCGAGCTGACCGCGCGCGGCGTGAACGTCGACGCGGCCTCCTGCGACATCACCCGCCGCGAGGCGGTCGATGCCCTCATCGCGGGGATCGAGAAGGGCGGCCGGCGGCTCGCCGGGATCATCCACGGCGCCATGGTCCTTCAGGACGGGCTCATCGCCAACGTCGACGCCGAGGCGCTCGACGCGGTGATCCGCCCGAAGGTGGTCGGCGCGCAGCACCTCGACGCCGCGACACGGGGCAGGACGCTCGACTACTTCGTGCTGTTCTCCTCGGCCACGACCTTCATCGGCAACCCGGGCCAGGGCGCCTACGTCGCCGCCAACGGCTTCATGGAGGGGCTGGCCCGCCAGCGCCGCCGGCTCGGCCTGCCGGCGATGGCGGTGGCCTGGGGCGCCATCGGCGACGTCGGCGTGCTCGCCCGCAACAAGGCGGTCATGGAGACGCTGGCCGGCCGCGTCGGCGTGACGCCGATGGAGGCCCGCAAGTGCCTCGACCTCATGGCCGAGGCGCTCGGCGGCCAGGGCTCCGACCCGGACGAGGCGGTCATCGCCATCGCGGCGATGCACTGGGGTAAGGCCCGCGAGCGCCTCGCCACCATGCGCTCCCCGAGCTATGCCGAGCTCGGCAGCGAGGGGCAGGCGGAGACCGGCGCGGTCGCGGCGATCAACATCGCCGCGCTCCTCAAGGCGGCCGATGTCGACACCGTCCGCAAGACGGTCGCCGACGCCATCGTCGAGGAGATCGCCCGCATCCTGCGCCTGCCGAAGGACGACATCAGCCGCGTGCGCCAGCTCTCCGAGATCGGCCTCGACTCGCTGATGGGCGTCGAGCTCGGCGCGAGCCTCCAGGAGCGCTTCGCCCTCGAGGCGCCGCCGTCGGGCATCTCCTCGGGGCTGACCGTCAACGAACTCTCCGAAACCCTGATCCAGTCCGTCTCCGCACCCGTCGACGAGTCGGCCGGCGTCGCGGCGACCCTCGCCCAGAAGCATGTCGGCGACCTCGGCGCCGAGGCGCTCGCGCCCTTCCAGACGATGGTCGAAGAGAAGAGCCTGGAGATCAAAGAGATCACCCGATGACCCAGTCGACACGACCGGACGGCGGACGCGCGGCACTCGCCGGCTTCGTCACCAACCGGCTCGGCCGGGGCTCGACCCGCCCCGCGCCGGCCCGCGCCCAGCCCAAGACCGGCGAGCCGGACGTCCAGGATTTCGAGTCGTTGCCGGGCTACAAGGAGCTGAAGCTCCAGCGCTCGGCCGCCGAGCTGATCGGCCTCGGCAACCCGTTCTTCCGGGTGCACGAGACCAGGGCCGGTGCCACGACCCGGATCGACGGACGTTCGTTCACGAACTTCTCGTCCTACGACTATCTCGGCCTCAACGGTCATCCGCGGATCAACGAAGCGGCCCGCACGGCGATCGACGCCTTTGGCACCTCGGCCTCCGCGAGCCGCATCGTCGCGGGCGAGCGGCCGGGCCATCTCTCGCTCGAGAAGGCGCTCGCCAGCCACTACGGCACCGAGGCGTGCGTGGTCATGGTGAGCGGGCACGCCACCAACGTCACCACCATCGGCGCGCTGATGGAGCCCGGCGACGTGATCTTCCACGACGCGCTGATCCACAACAGCGTCGTCACCGGCGCGCAGCTCTCCGGCGCCCAGCGGCGCTCCTTCGCCCACAACGACCTCGACGCCCTGGAGAGCCTGCTTGCGGCGACCCGCCACGAGCATCGCCGGGCGCTGATCGTGATCGAGGGTCTCTACAGCATGGACGGCGACGCGCCGGACCTCGCCGGGTTCGTCGCCCTCAAGGAGCGCTACAACGCCTGGTTGATGGTCGACGACGCCCACGGGCTCGGCGTGCTCGGCCCGACCGGCGCCGGCCTGTTCGAGCATTGCGGCGTCGATCCGACCGCCGTCGACATCTGGATGGGCACCTTCTCGAAGACGCTCTCCACCTGCGGCGGCTACATCTGCGGCGCGGGCGCGCTGATCGAGTACCTGAAGTGCACCGCCGGCGGCTTCCTCTACAGCGTCGGCATGTCGCCGCCGCTCGCCGCCGCGGCGGAGGCCGCGCTGGAGGTGATGCACGCCGAGCCGGAGCGGGTCGAGCGCCTGCGCCAGAACGGCAACATGTTCCTGGCGCTCGCCCGCAAGGTCGGGCTCGACACCGGCACCAGCCTGGGGCTTGCCGTAATCCCGGTGATCGTCGGCGACTCGCTGAAGTCGGTGACGCTCTCCGATAGGTTGTTCAAGCGCGGCATCAACGTGCAGCCGATCATCCATCCGGCCGTGCCGGAGCGGGCCTCGCGGCTGCGCTTCTTCATGACCTCGGAGCACACGCCCGACCAGATCCGCGAGACGGTGACGGCGGTCGCCGAGGAGCTGCGCGAGATCGAGAAGGGCGGCTCGCTGATCGAGCAGCTGCTGGCCAAGCGCGGCTGAGCCTTCGATCCTGAACCGCCGCTGTCGCCGCCGGCGCGGCGCGGTTCAGGCCCCGGCGCGCATCCTGCGATCATGAGGCCCGTCATCGCGGGCCCGCTCGCGAAGGATGCGCCGCCGTGCCGTTCCCAACCCTCTCCCGCATCGGTCTCGCCGGGCTCGCGCTCGCCGCGACGCCGGCGCTCGCCGCCGATTTCGACGGGCCCTACGGCCCGCCCCGCGGCCCGGTGCCGGGCTACGAGGCGCCGCCTCATCGGCATCGTTTCACCGGCGAGGGCTTCGGGCCCCGCGAGGGCGGCTGCCGGACCTTCGTGCGCCGGCGTTACGACGAGGACGGCGAGCCGGTGCTGCGCCGGGTCCGCATCTGCGACGAGCGCCCGGCCTTCGGGCCCCGGCACGGTCCGGAGGGCTTCGACGGGCCTCCGCCGGCCCGGCCCTGGGACGGGCCGCGCTGGTAGGGCGCACAGTCAGGCCCGGGCGGGCGCCTTCTTGAGGGCGGCGGACAGGCCCTTCAACTGGCGGGTCAGGTCGGCCAGCTCGTTCAGCGCGATGGTCTTGTGGCCGTCGCGCACGGCCCGCTCGATGTCCTCGACCTGCTCGGCGGCGATGCGTCTCAGTGCGGCGGCGAGCTGTTCGCGGGTCATCGGCGCTCCTCGCTGGTGGCCATGAAAGCAGTGAGGCCCTGATAGGGCCTCATGCTTAACACCTGCTTTTCCGGGGGAGCGCCAGAGGCGCTCAGGTGCGCCAGGGATGGGCCGGCAGCTCGGTGGCGCCGATGGCGCTGGCGCCGGCCTCGGCGACCGCGTGGTCGTCCTCGACCGTCGAGCCGCTGACGCCGATGGCGCCGGACATCTCGCCGTCCGCGTCGACGATCGGGATGCCGCCGGGGAAGGTGATGAGCCCCTCGTTCGAGTGCTCGATCCCGTAGAGCGGACCGCCGGGCTGGGAGAGCGCGCCGATGGCGCCGGTCTTCATGCCGAAGAACACGGCGGTCTTGGCCTTCTTCTGCGCGATGTCGATGGAGCCGACCCAGGCGCCGTCCATGCGGTGGAACGCCTTCAGGTTGCCGCCGGAATCGACGACCGCGATGCACATCTGCGTGCCGAGCTCGGCGGCCTTGGCGCGGGCGGCGGCGATGGCCTTGTCGGCCTGCTCGATGGTGACGTGCATGGATGCTTCTCCTGCGACTGTGCGGCCGACCGGCCGCGTAGCGAACGCGAGATGGCGCCGGGCGCCGGGACTGACAAGCGCGGCGTTGTGAAAGAAAAGGCCGCCCCGGCAGGTCCGGGACGGCCTCGAAGCGAGGGCGGCGGGGCCGTCCTCAGTTCCCCGTCATGGCGTCGGCCTTCTCGATCAGCGCCTCGGCCATGCGGATCGAGGCGATGTCGATGAGGCGGCCGTCGAGGGAGACGGCGCCCTTGCCGGCGCGGGCGGCCTCCTCCATCGCCTCGAGGATGCGGCGGGCCTTCTTCACCTCGGCCTCGGAGGGGGTGAACACGTCGTTGGCGAGCTCGATCTGCGAGGGGTGGATCGCCCACTTGCCCTCGTAGCCGAGCGCCGCGCAGCGCTTGGCCGCCGAGATGTAGCCGTCCGGGTCCGAGAAGTCGCCGAAGGGGCCGTCGATCGGGCGCAGGCCGTAGGCGCGGCAGGCGACGAGCATCCGGTTCTGGGCGAACAGCCACGGGTCCTGCCAGTGGGTCTCGCGCTTGCCGGCCTCGTCCTTGTCGGTGAGCACCGAGAAGTCCTGGTTGACGCCGCCGATCACGGTCGAGCGGGCGCGCACGGAAGCCGCGTAGTCGGCGACGCCGAAGGACATCGCCTCCAGGCGCTTCGAGGACTGGGCGATGGCCTCGACGTTGGCCATGCCGAGGGCGGTCTCGATCAGCACCTCGAAGCCGATCTGCTTGTCGCGCTTCTTGGCCTGCTCGATCTGCGTCACCAGCACGTCGATGGCGTAGACGTCCTGCGGCACGCCGACCTTGGGGATCAGGATCATGTCGAGGCGCGGACAGGCTTCGACGATGTCGACGACGTCGCGGTACATGTAGTGGGTGTCGAGACCGTTGATGCGGATCATCATGGTCTTGTTGCCCCAGTCGATCTCGTTGAGCGCCTGGATGATGTTGGTGCGGGCCTTCTCCTTGTCGTCGGGGGCCACAGCGTCCTCGAGGTCGAGGAAGATCACGTCGGCCTTGGCGCTCGCGGCCTTCTCCATGAAGGTCGGGTTCGAGCCCGGAACCGCCAGCTCGGAGCGGTGCAGGCGCGCCTTGGCCTGGGGGATCAGCGTGAAGCTCATGTCGTTTCTCTCCTCTGAGACGGGATCTCGGGCCCCTTGTCCCGCGCAGGCGGGCAGCTAGGGCGCTTGTCGGTGGGCTTGCAACGCGGGGACGGCGCCGATCCGTGACGGATGCCGTCCCGCGTCTCGTTCAGCCGGTGGCGCCGAAGCCCACGGCAATGCAGTTGATGGAGAGCAGCAGGGCGGATTTGACCGCCTCGCGCTCGTCCTCGTCCTCCTCCGACCGGAAGCGGCGCAGGAGCTCGACCTGCTCCCGGCTGACCTGGTTGATGGTCGGCAGCCGCTCCTCCAGGCGCTCCCGGTAGAGGGGGAAGCGCTCGGCGATCCGCTCGGCCCCGCTGATCCGCAGCACCATCGCGCGGGTGAGCGCGTACTCGGCCTCGATCAGCGCGAAGATGTTTTGCCGCGCGGCCTCGTCGGGGACGAGGCCGGCGTAGTCGCGGGCAATGTCGAGATCGACCATGAGCAGCGTCTTCTCGACCTCGTCGAGGATCAGCCGGAACAGCTTGCACTCGTGGAACATCCGCCGGAGCAGCGCCTCCCCCTGCGCACCGCGCACGTCGAGGAAGCTCTGGAGGCCCGAGCCGACGCCGTACCAGCCGGTAACGACGTGGCGGTTCTGCGACCACGCGAACACCCAGGGGATGGCGCGCAGGTCCCCCAGCGAGCGGGCGCCGAAGCGCCTTGCCGGCCGCGAGCCGATGTTGAGGAGCGCGATCTCGTCGAGCGGGCTCGCCGCGCCGAAGTAGGTCACGAGGTCCGGGTGCTGGATGAGGTTGACGTAGGCCGCTCGCGAGGCGCCGGAGAGCGCCTCCAGCGCGTCGTCGAACTCGCCGCGGGCCGGCGCCTCCTTCTCGCGCTCGGAGGCGAGCGCGTGCTCGAAGACGGAGGAGGCCAGAAGCTCCATCTGGTAGGCGGCCGTGCCCCGGTTGGCGTACTTGAACGAGACCACCTCGCCCTGCTCCGTGGTGCGGAAGCGGCCGTTGATGGAGCCGGCAGGCTGGGCGGCGATGGCGCGCGCCGTCGGCGCGCCGCCCCGGCTCACGGAGCCGCCGCGGCCGTGGAAGAAGGCGATCGGCACGCCGACATGCTTGCCGAGCACGGTGAGCTTCGCCTGCGCTTTGTACAGCTCCCAGTTCGCGGCGACGAAGCCGCCGTCCTTGTTCGAATCCGAGTAGCCGATCATCACCTCCTGCACGCCGCCCTGCCAGCGGGTGGAGCGGCGCACGACGGGGACCGCGAGCAGCTCCTTCATGATGACGGGGGCGGCGCGCAGGTCCTCGATGGTCTCGAACAGCGGCACGATCGGCAGCGGGCAGATCTCGGTGCCGGCGCCGTCGAGGAAGATGCCCGCCTCCTTGGCCAGCAGGTAGGCGCCGAGCACGTCCTGCACGGAGCGGGTCATCGACAGGATGAAGGCGCCGAAGGCCTCCCGGTCGAGGGTGTCGCGCATCTCGCCGACGAGGGCGAAGGTGGCGAGCGTCTCGCGGGCGTCTTCGGGGAGGGCGTCGAAATTCTGATCGCGGTCGCGGGGGCGGGCGAGCTCGGTCAGCAGCCAGGACTTCCAGGCCTCCGAGTCGACCGCCGGCGACTCGCCCCGGCCGGGATTGCGCCGGCGCCAGAGCGCCTCCAGCGTCCGCGTCGTTCGGGTGGAGTTCTCGCGCAGATCGAGGCGCACCGTCGAGAAGCGGAAGATCTCGACCATGCGCCGCACCGGCCGCACGAGGTCGACGGCGAGCGAGGCGCATTTCGCGTCGGTCAGCCCCCGCTCCAGGGTGCGCAGGTCGTTGATGAGCCCGTCGGCGCTCGGATAGTCCGGCCCCTTGAAGGGCTGGCCCTCGTTGCGGGCGATGGTCGCGTCGAGCTTGCGCAGCACGCAGGTGAGGAACTGCCGGTAGGCCTCGCCGGGGTTGCGGCCGGCGATGGCCCTCGCGTCGCCGCTCTCGGCGAGCTGCGCGGCCAGCTCCTCGCGGAAGCGCTCGGGCACCGGCAGCGAGCGCTCGGTGATCGAGAGCATCCGCCCGAGCCCGTTCACGCCCTCACGGTAGCGGCAGAGGGAGGCGAGCGCGTTGCGCTGCAGGGTCGTCCGCGTGACCGCCGAGGTCACGTAGGGGTTGCCGTCGCGGTCGCCGCCGATCCAGGAGCCGAACTGGAAGAAGGGCGGCACCTCGAAGCTGTCGTCGGGATAGAGATGCGCCAGGGTCTCCTCGAGGGAGTAGAGCACCTCGGGCAGCATCTCGAAGAGCGTCTCGTCGAAGAAGTGCAGGCCCCAGGCGACCTCGCGCTCGACGGTCGGCTTCTCGAGATGCAGCTCGCCCGTCATCCAGACGAGCTCGATCTGGTCGCGCAGCTCGTTCATGAGCCCGTTGCGCTCGCGCTCCGTCCAGCGGGGCAGCTCCAGCTCGCGCAGCACGAGGTAGATGCGGCGGAACTTCTCCAGCACCGTGACGCGCTTGCCCTCGGTGGGGTGCGCGGTGATCGTCGGGCGGATGCGCAGGTCCTTGAGCAGGCCCTGGATCTGCGGGGCCTTCAGGCCGGCCGCCTTCGCATCGGCGAGCACCTTGGCGAAGCTGCCGCCCAGCGCTCCGCGGCCCTCCGTGCGCTCGATCTGCCGGCGCCGGCGCATGGCCGCGTTCTGCTCGGCGATGGAGAGAAGCTGGAACCAGATGCCCTGCACCTGGAGGGCGCGGGCGAGAAGCTGGGGCGTGAAGGCGGAGATGTCGGCGTTGCCGTGGAGCACGTCCTCCAGCTCCGGCTCGTGCCGGCGCGCCACCTCGAGGAGCGCGTGGAACAGGATGTCCAGCGCCTCCTTCGAGGAAGTCCCGGTGATCACCGGCGGCGCGAAGGTGTTTTCGGCGGCGAGGCCGGGGGAGGCGTGGAGCGTGTGGGGCATCGGGCCACCTCGTGGCGCATGTTCTATCGAGACGAAACCAGGTGCATTCCCTCCCCCCTCTGCGGGGGAGAGTGGCCCCTGCGTCGGCAGGGATCGGGAGAGGGGAGCGAGGCTGCCGTCGAAGGCCGGGCCCGTCCCGCCGGTCGCACCTCTTCCGGAGGCCGGGTGCCCCTCTCCCGTCGCCCTTCGGCCGCCGCCCTCCCCCGCAAGGGGGGGAGGGCCTGCGGCGCGCGCTGTTCCGAGGGCGGTCACGCGGCCTTCAGCACCTTCGCCACGGTCTCGCCGAAGGAGCCGGGATCGGGTGCCACGGCGAGGCCGTAGGAGCGCATGATCTCGGCCTTCTCGGCGGCGCTGTCGCCGGTCGCGGAGATGATGGCGCCGGCATGCCCCATGCGGCGGCCCTTCGGGGCCGTGAGGCCGGCGACGAAGCCGATGACGGGCTTGGAGAAGTTCTCCTTGATCCAGGCCGAGGCCTCGGCCTCCTGCGGGCCGCCGATCTCGCCGATCATCAGCACCGCTTCCGTCTCCGGGTCCTTCTCGAAGAGGGCGAGATGGTCGAGGAAGGAGGAGCCGTTGATCGGGTCGCCGCCGATGCCGACCGAGGTCGAGATGCCGAGCCCCAGCGCCTTGAGCTGGGAGGCCGCCTCGTAGCCGAGCGTGCCCGAGCGTGAGATCACGCCGACATTGCCCTTCAGGTAGATGTGGCCCGGCATGATCCCGAGCATCGACTTGCCCGGCGAGATGATGCCTGCGCAGTTCGGGCCGACGACCATGGTCCGCCGGTCCTTGGGGTAGCGCATCAGGTAGCGCTTCACCCGCATCATGTCCTGGGCGGGGATGCCGTCGGTGATCGAGCAGACCAGCTTGAGGCCCGCATCCGCCGCCTCCATGATCGCGTCCGCCGCGAAGGGGGGCGCCACGAAGGTGATCGAGGTGGTGGCGCCGGTGGCCGCGACCGCCTCCTTGACGGTGTTGAACACCGGCACGCCGACATGGGTCTTGCCGCCCTTGCCCGGCGTGACGCCGCCGACGACGTTGGAGCCGTAGGCGATCATCTCCTTGGCGTGGAAGGTGCCCTTGTCGCCCGTGATGCCCTGGACGATGATCGGGGTCTTCTCGTCGATGAGGATGCTCATGGCGTGATCTCCCTCTCTTCGCTCAGGGGTTGCCGTGGTCGCCGCCGGCCTTGGCGGCGTTGCAGGCCTCCACGGCCTTGCGGGCGGCTTCCGACAGGGTGTCGGCGGTGATGAGGTCGAGGCCGCTCTCCGCCAGGATACGCTTGCCGGCCTCGACGTTGGTGCCGGCCAGCCGCACGATGAGGGGCACGCCGATCTCGACCTCGCGGGCGGCCTTCACGACGCCCTCCGCGACCCAGTCGCAGCGGTTGATGCCGGCGAAGATGTTGACGAGGATCGCCTTGACGTTGCGGTCGGACAGCACGAGCCGGAAGGCGGTGGCCACGCGCTCCGGCGAGGCGCCGCCGCCGACGTCCAGGAAGTTCGCCGGATCGCCGCCGGCATGCTTGATCATGTCCATGGTCGCCATGGCGAGGCCGGCGCCGTTGACGATGCAGCCGATCTCGCCGTCGAGGCCGATGTAGCTGAGGTTGTGCTCGGCGGCCTGGGCCTCGCGGGGATCGCCCTGCGAGGGATCGTGCATGTCGGCGATGTTGCGCCGGCGGAACATGGCGTTGTCGTCGAAACTCATCTTGGCGTCGAGCGCCAGCACCCGGTCGTCGCGGGTGACGACGAGCGGGTTGATCTCCAGCATGGTGCCGTCGCAGTCGCGGAACGCCCGGTAGGCGTTCATGATGGTCTTCACCGCCGCCGAGACCTGCTTGATGTTGAGGCCGAGCTGGAACGCGATCTCGCGGGCCTGGAACTGCTGCAGGCCGACCGCCGGCTCCACGACCACCTGGATCAGGGCCTCGGGCTCCTTGGCCGCGATCTCCTCGATGTCCATGCCGCCGCGCTGCGAGGCGATGACGCGCACGCGCTCGGCCTTCCGGTCGAGGACGTAGCCGAGATAGAGCTCGCGCTCGAAGGGGTCGGCGGTCTCGATGTAGACCCGCTGGACAGGCTTGCCCTCGGGGCCGGTCTGGATGGTGACGAGCCGCTTGCCGAGGAGATCCTTGGCCGCGTCGCGCACCTCGTTGTAGGTGCGGCAGAGCTTGATGCCGCCGGCCTTGCCGCGGGCGCCCGCGTGGATCTGGGCCTTCACCGCCCAGAAGGACCCGCCGAGCTCGGTCGCCGCGTAGACCGCCTGATCGGGGCTGAAGGCGACGGCGCCCTTGGGGACGGCCACACCGAAGCTCGCGAGCAGCTCCTTGGCCTGGTACTCGTGCACGTCCATCTGAGACCTCCCGACGTTTCCATGCCTTGCGAGGGTTATCCCGCAAAGTTTCGTTCACGAAAATGCCCGCCGGCGGTCATATTTTTTTAATTCGTCGTCAACCGCCCCTTGAACACGCAGTCAATTCCTTTTGAATACATAACACTCTCCGGAAAGAGCCTCGCCGGAGAGCTTTTGATCAGGGCGATCGTCAGGACACCTTGCCCTTGACGATGCCGTAGACCTTCTCGTTGAGCGCGCCGGCCTCGCCGAGAAGGCCCTCGAGGGTCTTCAGCCGCTCCTCCGCGAAGGCACGGTCGTCGAGGCCCTTGGCGTTGACGTAGACGTTGAGCGCCGCCGAGCGCAGGCCGGCATAGGCCGAGAGCACGGCGACGCCCGCGTCCGAGACGACGTTGAGGTTGCCCTTCTCGGCGGCGATCTCGGCGAGGTCGATCACCTCTCGGCAAACCTTGCAGCAGGCGAGCGGCACGTCGGTGGCGGTCTTCAGCGCCGCCTGGATGCGCTCGGCCCGCTCCGCCTTCTGCGCGTCGGTGTCCTTGGGCAGGCCGTAGGCGCCCATCACCGCGTCGAAGGCCTCCACGTCGTCGGCGATCATGCCGGTAAGCGTGGCGCGCAAGCCCTCGGACTTGGCCAGAACCTCCTTCAGCTCGGCCTCGACCTCGACGTACTTCTTCTTGCCGATGGTGAGGTTGCAGACCATCGACACCAGCGCCGCCCCCATGGCGCCGGAGATGGCGGCGGCGCCGCCGCCTCCCGGCGTCGGGGCCGAGCTCGCCAGCCCGTCGAGGAACGCTGCGATCGTCTCGTTTGCGGCCATCGCGCTCCCCCTCAGGCCATCTTCTTGGCGAGGGCGTAGATCTCCTCGGCGTCGAGCACCTGCTCGGTGTTGTCGAAGAGCTGGCCGACGCAGGCTCGGTGCAGCTTCAGCTTGAGGCCGCCGATGCCGAGTGCGCCGAAGGTCCTCTTGCCGTGGCGCTCCTTGGCCTTGTCCATGGCATCGAGGCCGCCGATGCCCATGGGGGGCTGGGCGTTGTAGTCGGCCAGGAACTCGATGCCCGCCTCGTCCTTCCAGGCGTCCTCGGAGAGCAGCTCCAGGCCGATGGCGCCGGCGGAGAACACGACGTTCTGGCCCTTCACGGCGGCGGCGCGGGAGCCGGCATCCGGCGTCTCGGCGGCCTTCACGGCGACATTGAAGCGCTTGTTGACGGCATCGGCCGCGTCCTGGGCGCGGGCGAGCTGACGGGCGGCGATCGTCACCTCGGCGCCCTCCTTGGCGAGCAGCGCCGCCGAGCGCATACCGACGGGGCCGGTGCCGGCGAGCACGATGGCGCGCTTGCCCTCCAGCGAGCCCGCGGCCTTGGCGACCAGCGCCACGCCCGCCGCGGCGGTGGTGTTGGAGCCGTTCGAATCGAGCATGGTCGAGACGCGGAAGGGCCCGAAGAAGCGCTTGCGGACCGCCGCGAGCACCGCCTCGCCGGCCACGAGGTTGCCGCCGCCGACGAAGATCGCCGTCGACTTCTTCTCGGAGCCGCCGCGGGTGTAGATCGTACCGTCGACGAGCGCGCCGACATTCTCCGGCGTCACGTTGCCGTAGCCGGTGATGTGGTCCGCGCCGCCGTCGTAGCCGACGACGGTGTCGAACACGCTCGGCACCGCATCCGTGTCGAAGAGGAACAGCAGCTTCTTCATCGTTTCTACCCTGTGACCCGCGACGGGCGCGGCGTTGTTGTTCTGTATCGGGGGATCGCAGCGCTTCAGGCTTCGACCACGTTCTGCGGCTTTCCGGCGACGAAAGCCTCGACGTTGTCGACGAGCTGGTCGGCGAGGATCTGCATCGCCTCCTTGCTAGCCCAGGCGACGTGCGGCGTGACGATAAGGTTCGGCAGGTCCGCCTCGCAGAGGATGTTGCCGTCCTTCGGGGGCTCCTGGGCGACCACGTCGAAGCCGGCGCCACCGATGGTGCCGTTCTTGAGCGCCTCCAGCAGCGCCGCCTCGTCGACGAGGCCGCCGCGCGCCGTGTTGATGAGGAGCGCGTGGCTCTTCATCTTCGCGAGCTCGTCGCGGCCGATGAGGTTCTTGGTGTCCGGCGTCAGCGGCACGTGCAGCGTGATGATGTCCGACTCGCGCAGGATCGTGTCGAAGTCGACGAGGCCCTCCTGGGGGAAGACGTCGTAGGCGATGACCTTCATGCCGAGCGCCTCGGCGCGCTTGCCGATCGACTTGCCGAGCGCCCCGTAGCCGACGATGCCGAGCGTCGAGCCGGCGATGTCGCGGATCGGGTAGTCGAAGTAGCAGAACTGGGTCGACTTGTTCCAATCCCCCCGCTTCACCGAGTTCGCGTAGGGCACGATCGCGCGCCGCAGGGCGAACATCAGCCCGATCACATGCTCGGGCACAGTGTTGAAGGCGTAGTTGCGGATGTTGGAGACGGTGATGCCCTGGGCCTTGGCGGCAGCCTTGTCGACCACGTCGGTGCCGGTGGCGGCCACCGCGATCAGCTTCAGCTTGGGCAACTGCTTCAGGGTCTCGGCGCGCATCGGAACCTTGTTGATGAGCGCGATCTCGGCGTCCTTCAGGCGCTCGACGATCTCCTCCGGCGTCCAGGTCGAGTCGTATTCCTTGTACTCGTGGGGGAAGCTGAACGCCCGCACCTTCGCGTCGAGGGACTCGCGGTCGAGGAAGACGATCTTCTGCGTCATGGATCCGGCCCTGTGATCTCGGCCTGTCCCGGCGTCGGACGGCCCCTGTTCTTGTCGTATCACGGGAGAGCGGGGCCGGCGCGAGGCCGGCCCCGATCGTCCATCACGCCTTGCGCAGCGGGTTCTCGCGCAGGTAGCTCGAGGCGGCGGCGACGCCGGAGCCGGGCGTGACCTTCACGCCGTTGTCGAGCATCGACATCTCGGCACCCGCGATGGCGCCGAGCAGCGACAGCTCGTTGAGGTCGCCGAGGTGGCCGATGCGGAACACCTTGCCCGCGACCTCCGAGAGGCCGGCGCCGAGGGCGAGGTTGTAGCGCTCGTAGGCGTGCTTGATGATCTTGGCGGCGTCGACGCCCTCCGGCACCACGATGGCGGTGACGGTGTCGGAGTTCCACTTCGGATCCTTGGCGCAGGTCTTCAGGCCCCACGCCGCCACCGCCTGACGGGTCGCCTCGGCGAGCACGTGATGACGGTGGTAGACGTTCTCCAGGCCCTCCTCGCTGATGCAGGCGAGCGCCTCGCGCAGGCCGTAGAGCAGCGGCAGGGACGGCGTGTAGGGGAAGTAGCCCGAAGGGTTCTGCTTCAGGTGGTCGGCCCAGGCGAAGTAGACGTGGGCGAGACGGTCGTTGCTGCCGCCGGCGCCGCCCTCGGCGATCTTGAGGGCCTTCGGGCTGATGCAGATCAGGCCGAGGCCGGCCGGGAGCATGAAGCCCTTCTGCGAGCCGGCGATGGCGCAGTCGACCTTCCACTCGTCCATCTTGAAGGGCAGCGAGCCGATCGAGGAGATGCCGTCGACGAAGAGCAGCGCCGGGTGGCCGGCGGCGTCGAGCGCCTTGCGCACGGCGCCGATGTCGCTGGTGACGCCGGTGGCGGTCTCGTTGTGGACCGTCATCACCGCCTTGATCTCGTGGTTCTTGTCGGCGCGCAGCACCTCCTCGATCTTGGCCGGGTCGGCGCCGGTGCCCCAGGCCTCCTCCTGCACGATCACGTCGAGGCCGAGGCGGCGGGCCATGTCGATCCAGAGGTGGCTGAACTGGCCGAAGCGCGAGGTCAGCACCTTGTCGCCGCGCGACAGCGTGTTGCTGAGCGCCGACTCCCAGATGCCCGTGCCCGAGGACGGGTACAGGATGACGGTGCCCTCCTTCGAGCCGAAGACCTTCTTGGTCTCCTCGAAGAGCGGCTTCGTCAGAGAGGGGAAGTCGACCGAGCGGTGGTCCTCGGACGGCACGAGCATCGCCCGCTGCACGCGGTCGGGGATGTTCGTCGGGCCGGGCACGAACAGGTGGTTGCGGCCGGGCCTCTTGTATTCCGCCATGGTGTTTCCTCCGGGTACCGTGTCCAGGTCCGCGTGCGGTGCCTCTGGCTTGGCCCGCACGCGTGCGTTCGATTCTTTCGGTCCTGCCGTCGCGGACCGCGAGGGTCGCGCGGCGCCGGCCGTCGATGCGGAAAGCTGCGGATTAGGAGAGGGTCGGCCTTTCGGCAAGGCCCGCTCGTTTCCCGATGCCGTACGCCCACCGGGTTCGGGCGTCGGGCGCACCGGGACGGGGGCGGCGGAGGCCTGCGGGAGCCGTGCCGTTTCCGAGTGAATTATGGCGGTCCCCGCCGCGACAGGAAAATCGAAAAATCTTTGGCGGGCCTCAAAAAATTCTCCCTGGACGATCCGCTTCTGCCGCGACCGCTCACGTTTATTGCGCTGCGATGGGATTAAATCGGCGTCATCAAACTGATACGCGATTGCGGTTTGGCTCGCCCCGGACTTGCTGCCGGGGAGACGCCGATGGCCGACGAGACGGAGACGGCGACGCGGGTACGGACGCTCTTCCTGTCCGACATGCATCTCGGCACCAAGGGGTGCCAGGCGGCCCTGCTGCTCGACTTCCTAAGGGACTACGACGCCGACGAGATCTACCTCGTCGGCGACATCGTGGACGGCTGGCAGCTCCGCTCGAGCTGGTACTGGCCCCAGGCCCACAACGACGTCGTCCAGAAGCTGCTGCGCAAGGTCCGCAAGGGCACGAACCTCGTCTACGTGCCGGGCAATCACGACGAGTTCCTGCGCGACTACATCGGCACCCATTTCGGCGGCGTCGAGATCGCCGACAGCCGCATCCACGAGGCCGCCGACGGGCGCCGCTACCTCGTGATCCACGGCGACCAGTTCGACATGGTGGTGCGCCACGCCCGCTGGCTCGCCCATCTCGGCGACGGGGCCTACACCTTCGCGCTGTTCGTCAACACCGGCCTCAACAAGGTCCGCCGCCGCCTCGGCCTCTCCTATTGGTCGCTCTCGGCCTGGGCGAAGCTGAAGGTCAAGAACGCCGTCAACTTCATCGGCAAGTTCGAGGAGTTCCTCGCGGCCGAAGCCCGGCGGGCCGGCGCCGACGGCGTGATCTGCGGCCATATCCACCATGCCGCGAACCGCGACATCGACGGCCTGCGCTACCTCAACACCGGCGACTGGGTGGAATCCTGCACGGCGATCGTCGAGCACTACGACGGCACCATGGAGGTGCTGCACTACCCGTCCATCCTGCGCGCCCGGTCGGCGGACGCCTCGACGACCCAGGAGGCGCCCCGCCTGCCCGCCCCGGTCCCCGGCCGCAGGGCCGTCGCGTGAGGCTTCTGATCGCCACTGATGCCTGGCACCCGCAGGTCAACGGCGTCGTGCGCTCGCTGGAGCACATGGAGGCGGCCGGGCGGACAATGGGCCACGAGCCCCTGTTCCTGACGCCCCGCGACTTCCGCTCCGTGCCGCTGCCGGGCTACCCGGAGATCCGCCTCTCCCTCGCCGGCCGGCGCTCGGTCGAGCGGCGCTGCGACGCCCTGGCACCGAGCCACGTCCACATCGCGACGGAAGGGCCGATCGGGCACGCCGCCCGCCGCTACTGTCTGGCGCGGGGGCGGCCCTTCACCACGAGCTATCATACCCGCTTTCCCGAGTATCTCGCCGCGCGGGCACCTGTCCCCCAATCCTGGAGCTACGCTTGGCTGCGGCGCTTCCACGGCGCCGCCTGCGGGACCATGGTCAGCACCCCTTCCCTGGAGCGCGATCTCGCCGGCCGCGGCTTCACCAACCTGATGCGCTGGACGCGGGGCGTCGACACGGAGCTTTTTCGCCCGCAGCCGGATGATGCACCCGATCCCTTCGCCGGCCTGCCGCGGCCGATCTTCCTGTTCGTCGGGCGCGTCGCCGTCGAGAAGAACCTCGACGCCTTCCTCGCCCTCGATCTACCGGGCACCAAGGTCGTGGTCGGCGACGGTCCAGACCGGGCCCGGCTCGAGGCCCTCGATCCCGCCGCCCGATTTCTCGGGACCCGCACCGGAGCCGAACTCGCGCGGCTCTACGCGGCCGCCGACGTGTTCGTGTTCCCGAGCCTCACCGACACCTTCGGCATCGTCCTCCTCGAGGCCCTGGCCTGCGGCCTGCCCGTGGCCGCCTACCCCGTGACCGGCCCCCTCGACGTCATCGGCGGCACCGGGGCGGGCGTGCTCGACCGGGATCTTCGCGCTGCGGCGCTCGCCGCCCTCGACATCTCCCGCGAGGTCTGCCGAGCCGAGGCCGAGCGCTACACCTGGGCCGAGAGCGCCCGCCAGTTCTACACGAATATCGAGACCGCCCACGCCCGGGCACCGCTCCCGGCGGCCCCCGCCCGTCCGCCGGTCGCCGGGGCGGCTGAACTCGGCTGAGGATCGGCGGCGGCGCGCCATCGACGCCGGACGCCGCCGGTGGCATGGCATCGTGGATGCCGCCCTTCGATCCGGTCCGTGCCAGCGACTATCCCACCGCCATCGGCTGCGATGAGGTCGGCCGCGGCGCGCTGTGCGGGCCCGTGGTGGTGGCCGCCGTCCATTTCGAGCCGGCCGCGATCCCCCCCGAGCTGCTCGCCGCCCTCGACGACAGCAAGCGCGTGCCGGAGCCCCTGCGCGAGGCGCTGACGCCGCTCATCCACCGGCACGCGCGGGTCGTCGTGGCGGCGGGCTCGCGGGCGCTCGTCGACCGCATCAACGTCCGCGCGGCGACCCTCGATGCCATGCGCCGGGCGGTGACCCGGCTCGGCATCGACGGGACCGTGCTGGTGGACGGCCGCGACATCATTCCCGGCCTCGACCTGCCCTGCCGGGCGGTCATCGGCGGCGACCGGCTGGTGCCGCAGATCGCGGCGGCCTCGATCGTCGCCAAGACCTTTCGCGACCGGCTGATGCGAGTGCTCGCCCGGCGCTATCCCGACTACGCTTGGGAGCGCAACGTCGGCTACGGCACGGCCGTGCACCGCGCCGGCCTCCTGGCGCGCGGGCGTAGCCCCCACCACCGCCTCACCTTCACGCGGGGCTTCGGGGCCGTCTGAATCCTTCAGAACAGCGAGAGCTGGTCGGTCGGGACGCGGAAGGCCGAGGCGTCGAGGGTGAGGCGCGTCTCCGCGAAGCCGAGGCGCTCCCGCGCGAGGCGCATCCGCTGGGCGATCAGCCCGGCATAGGCGCCCTCCCCGAGCATGCGCTTGCCGAAGGTGGCGTCGTAGGCCTTGCCGCCCCGCGCCTGCCGCACCAGCGAGAACACGTGCTCGCGCCGGCCGGGATAGTGCTCGGCGAACCAATCCGAGACGAGGTCGTCGAGCTCATGGGGAAGGCGCAGCAGGACATGGCTCGCCTCCCGCGCGCCGCAGTCGCGGGCGGCCTCCAGGATCGCCTCGATCTCGTGATCGTTCAGCGAGGGAATGATCGGCGCGGCGATCACCATCACCGGCACGCCCGCCGCGCTGAGAGCCCGGATCGCGTCGAGCCGCCGCTGCGGATGCGGTGCGCGGGGCTCCATCCGCCGCGCGAGGACCGGGTCGAGGGTCGTCACCGAGACCGCGACCTTCACGAGGCCGAGCCGGGCCATCGGCGCCAGGATGTCGATGTCGCGGGCGACGAGGTTCGACTTGGTGACGATGCCGACGGGGTGGCGGAAGCGCAGCAGCACCTCCAGCACGCCGCGAGTGATGCGGTGGCGCCGCTCGATCGGCTGGTAGGGGTCAGTGGCGGTGCCGAGCGCGATGGTCCGGGGCCGGTAGCTCCGCGCCGAAAGCTCCCGCTCCAGAAGGCGCGCCGCATCGGGCTTGGCGAAGAGCCGCGTCTCGAAGTCGAGACCCGGCGAGAGCCCGACATAGGCGTGGTTCGGCCGCGCGAAGCAGTAGATGCAGCCGTGCTCGCAGCCGCGATAGGGGTTGATGGAGCGGTCGAAGGAGATGTCCGGCGAGTCGTTGCGGGTGATGATGGATCGGGCGCGCTCCGCCGTGACGGTGGTGCGCAGCGGCGGCGCCTCGTCCTCCCGGTCCCAGCCGTCGTCGAAGCTCTCGCGGCTGCTCGCCTCGAAGCGGCCGTCCGGGTTGGCGGTGGCGCCGCGCCCGCGCCGGCCCTCGCCGGACGGCGTGCTGCCGGCGAGCCGGCGCGGCGCCTCCCCTGTCCCATCCCGCATCGACGCCTCCAAACGCGACTCACGGACCGGAACATATCATGAACATAGTCGGTCTACAGGGCGTCGACCGTCCCGTCCCCTGTCCAATCTTTAGGCGGCGCCGACCGGGGAGTTCGGGCGCAACGGCCTGTTCGCATTCGGGAAAGGCGGTTATGGCCGGGCCATGATCTCGGCCCTCACCTACCTCGCCCGTCCGGCCGATCCCGACGCGATCGAGCAGCTGGCCGACACCCTCGGCGCGCTCGTCGCCGGGGTGGCGGCGGGCCTCGTGGGCGATGCGGTGATCGTATCGGCGCAGGCCCACGAGGCGGTCGAGCGCATCGCCGACGGCACCGGCGCGGCGCTGGTCGTGCGGCCGCGGGGCGGAAACCCCTGGCAGGCCGGGGCGAAGCTGGCGCGGCGGGAATGGGTGCTCTGCCTGGAGGCGGGGGACGTGCCGGTCGAGGGCTGGATCCGCATCCTCGACCGCTTCGTGAACACTGCCCGTCCCGACGTGATGCTCGGGCGGCTGCGGCGGCCCCATGCAGGTCTGCCGTCCCGGCTCGCGGCGCGGGGCGAGGGCGTGATCGGCGTCAGCGAGGCCCGGGCCGGCGACCTCGTGCGCCGGGAGCGGCTCGCCGCCGCGCCGGGCTTCTCCCCGCGCCTGCGCCCGCGCCCGCTAACCGCGCGGCTCGAGCGGGCCTGACCGGCCTCAGGCTGTGATCGAGGCGCCCCGGCGCAGGTGCTCGTCGAGACGCGGCATGATCTCGACGAAGTTGCAGGGCCGGTGCCGATAGTCGAGCTGGCTCTTGAGGATGCCGTCCCAGGCGTCCTTGCAGGCGCCGGGGGAGCCCGGCAGCACGAAGACGTAGGTCGCGCCGGCGACGCCCGCCGTGGCGCGGGACTGTAGCGTCGAGGTGCCGATCTTGTCGTAGGAGATGCGGTGGAAGACCGCGGAGAAGCCGTCCATGCGCTTCTCGAACAGCGGCTCCAGGGCTTCCGGCGTCACGTCGCGGCCGGTGAAGCCGGTGCCGCCCGTCGTGATGATCACGTCGACGCCGGGGTCGGCGATCCAGCCCTGGACCTGACGCCGGATCGCCTCGACCTCGTCGGGGACGATGGAGCGGGCGGCGAGACGATGGCCCGCCTCGGTCAGGCGCTGCTCCAGGGTGTCGCCGGAGCGGTCGTCGGCCCGCGAGCGGCTGTCCGAGACCGTGAGCACGGCGATCGACAGGGGGATGAAGGCGCGTTCGGTCTCGGCCATGGCTCGGTCTCACGGAGCGCCGGCACCGGCCGGCTCGCCCCTCATATGAGCGCCGAGCCCGGAAATGCGCCCCTTCAGGTCGCCTTTTCTTCGAGCCGCTCCTCGATGCGATGCGGGTCGAAATGCTCGGAGACCGGGGCGACGACGGGGGCGTCCGGCACGGAGGCCGGCACCTGCGCCCGGCCGCCGATGGCGGAGGCGAGGCGCGAGCGCTCGTAGAGCAGCACCACGATCACGGAGATCACGGCCGGGATCCAGAAGTAGAAGATCCGGAACACGATCACCGCGGCGATGATCGCGTCCTTCTGGGCGGCGTCGGTGATCTGCATCGCCGTGATGAACACGATCTCGAACACGCCCAGCCCCCCCGGCGCGTGCGAGGCGAGCGCCAGCGAGAACGAGGCGAGGAAGATTGCGAGCACCGGGATGAAGCCCGGGTTCATCGCCTCAGGCAGGGCGAAGTAGAGGATGCCGGCGGCGCCGAGCAGCTCCAGCGGCGCGGCGATGAGCTGGCGGCCCATGATCGCCGGCCGGGGATACTCGAGCTTGAACGAGCGGATCGTCAGCGGGCGCAGGTGCAGGATCGAGCCCACCACGTAGAGCGCGACGAAGGCGAGCAGCCCGATGCCGACGACGAGCGCCGTCTTCGGGTCGGTGAGGAAGCCCGGCAGCTTGCCTTCGAGCCGCGACAGGAGATTCGGGTCGACGACGAGGACGAAGCCGCCGAGCAGCACCGTGCCGAGGAAGAAGGTGAACGAGCAGAGCGCCACAAGCACCGCGACCTGCGCCGCCGAGAGGCCCTTGGCCGTATAGGCCCGGTAGCGCACCAGCGCGCCCGAGAACACCGAGGCGCCGATGTTGTGCGAGAGCGCGTAGGTGGTGAAGGAGCAGACCGAGACGAAGAACCAGGAGATGTTCTTCACGCCGAGATGCATCAGGGCGATGCGGTCGTACCAGGCGAGCGCGGCGTAGGCGACGAGCGTCGAGAGGGCGGCAAGGGCGATCCGATGGGGCGGGATCGCGACGATGGCGGCCCAGACCGCGGAGAGGGATGTGGTCTTCAGCTCCTGGTACAGGAAGTACCCGGAGATGACGACCGCCGCGAGCCCGATCAGGGGCCAGAGGAATTCGCTGAGCTTCTTCATGGAACCCGGATTCAACCCGCGGACGTGCGAGCCCTGATGCGCCACGCGAGCGGGAACCGCAAGCGCGGGCACGGGCCCGTCCAGACCGCTGGTGCCATCCGATCGTGACGGTTTCGTGCCGGTCCGCCCGTGAATCGGGCGACGATCGGCCGGTGACCGTCAGGCGCGGGCGCGCGAGAGACCGATTCCGTCCATCGCGGCCTGGTCGCGGGCGGCTTCCGCCGCGCGCTCGGCGCCGCGCTCGCGGCCCTCAAGGATCTCGACCTTCTTGAGCTCCTCGAAGGCCTCGCCGAGCTCGGCCTTGGCCTCGGCGAGCTGCCCCTCGAGGGCGGCGGCCGACTGGCGCATGTTGTCCCGGCGGCCGGCGGCGGCGCGGGCGTAGGTCGGGTAGGCGAAATGCGCCGTGTCGGAGATGCCGGCACGGGCCTCCTCGTGGGCGACCTCGCGGTCGAGCTCGGTGGCCATCCGGTTGAAGTCGGCCATCATCATCTCGATCTGCGTCACCCGGCGGCGCTTCTCGTCCACCTGGAAACGGCGCAGCCGGATCAGCGTGTCTCGCGATTTCATGGGAACGCTCACTCCACGCAACGCTCGCGGTCGCGTGGCCCTTCTAGCCGCCGAACCGCTCACGGGCCGCCGACGATGGCGGCGAGCCGTTCGTAACCCTCGCCGATGGAGGTTGCTTCTTCCTTACCCTGCCCGAGAAAAGCCTCCATTTCGGGCATGAGCGCCACCGCCTCGTCGACCTCCGCCGAGGAGCCGGCCCGGTAGGCGCCCAGGCGGATCAGCTCCTCCATGTCGGCATAGGTGGAGAGCACGCGCCGCGCCCGCCGCACCACCGGCAGGAAGGCCGGATCGCAGGAGCGCGGCATGGTCCGCGAGACGGAGCGCAGCACGTTGATCGCCGGATAGCGCCCGCGCTCGGCGATGGCGCGCTCCATGACGATGTGCCCGTCGAGGATGCCGCGCACGGCATCGGCCACCGGCTCGTTGTGGTCGTCGCCCTCGACCAGCACCGTGAACAGCGCCGAGATCGTCCCCTCCCCCGCGCCGGGCCCGGCCCGTTCGAGGAGGCGCGGCAGCTCCGAGAACACGGTCGGCGTGTAGCCCTTGGCGGTCGGCGGCTCGCCGGCGGCGAGCCCGATGTCCCGCTGCGCCATGGCGAAGCGGGTGATCGAGTCGATCATGCACAGCACTTTCGCGCCCCGGTCGCGGAAGTGCTCGGCGATGGAGAGGGTGACGTAAGCGGCGTTCCGGCGCATCAGCGCGGGCTCGTCCGAGGTCGCCACCACGACGACGGAGCGGGCGAGGCCCGCTTCGCCGAGGTCGTCCTGGAGGAACTCCTGCACCTCGCGGCCGCGCTCGCCGACGAGGCCGATCACCGCCACGTCCGCCGCCGTGTAGCGGGCAAGCATCGAGAGCAGCACCGACTTGCCGACGCCGGAGCCGGCGAAGATGCCCATGCGCTGGCCGGCGCACATGGTCAGGAAGGTGTTGATGCAGCGGACCCCGAGGTCCAGCGGTCCGCCGACCCGGCGGCGGGCGTGGGCAGGCGGCGGATCGGCGCGCAGCGGATAGATGTCTGGGCCCTGCGGCAGCGGTCCCTGTCCGTCGATCGGGCGGCCGAGCGCGTCGACGACGCGCCCGAGCCAGCCCTCGCTCGGCCGGATGGCGCCGGCCGCCTCGTCGCGGACGTAGGCCGGGCAGCCCCGGCGCACCCCGTCCAGCGAGCCGAAGGGCATGGCCAGCGCCCGCTCGCCGGAGAAGCCGATGACCTCGCAGGGGATGAGGCCGGCGCGCCCGGCGCCCTCGATGTCGAGGCGGCCGCCGAGGCGCATCGCGGCCACCGGTCCGGCGACCTCCACCAGAAGCCCGCGGATCGCCACGACCCGGCCGAAGGTCTCGAGCGTCTCGACGCGCCCGGCCGCGGCGAGCGCGGCGGCGAGGCTCGGGCCCGCGCGTCGGGGAGGCTCGTCGGACATTCGCGCCTCGCAACGGTTCGTTTACCGGCCTCCTTAACACTGCGGTCATCGGGCCGACAGCGGGCCGATCCTCGCGCACCGGTTGGAGCCTCCGCGCCGACGAACCGTTCGGCGACCGATGTTGCATCCGTGCCACGCGGCGGCTGCGCCGACGCGGGATCGAGTCCTCAGAGGCACTTAGGAGAAAGCCGGCCGGGGCCTCGTGCTCCGCCCGGCATGTCGAGCGCCCCAAAGGTCCGCGGCAGGCGCACAAAAATGCGTCCTGCCGGCCGGAACCGGCAAGGAACGCTTGGCGAGAGAATCAGGTTTTGTTAACGATTAACGCATAGCGTTTCACGTCAATGACGAAGGAGCGTCCGTCCACAGGCCGGTGGCGGGCGACGGGCGTGCCGTGTCCGAATCCGGGCCGGCGGACTGGGGATCGACGATGCGCGTACTTCTGATCGAGGACGACAGCGCGACGGCGCAGAGCATCGAGCTGATGCTCAAGTCCGAGAACTTCAACACCTACACCACCGATCTCGGCGAAGAGGGCGTCGATCTCGGCAAGCTCTACGACTACGATATCATCCTCCTCGACTTGAACCTGCCCGACATGTCGGGCTACGAGGTGCTCCGGTCGCTCCGGGTCGCCAAGGTGAAGACCCCGATCCTGATCCTCTCCGGCCTCGCCGGCATCGAGGACAAGGTGAAGGGCCTTGGCTTCGGCGCCGACGACTACCTGACCAAGCCCTTCCACAAGGATGAGCTCGTCGCCCGCATCCACGCGATCGTGCGCCGCTCGAAGGGTCACGCCCAGTCGGTGATCACCACCGGCGACCTGATCGTGAACCTCGACCAGAAGACCGTCGAGGTCGCCGGCTCCCGGGTCCACCTCACGGGCAAGGAGTACCAGATGCTGGAGCTCCTCTCCCTGCGGAAGGGCACGACGCTCACCAAGGAGATGTTCCTCAACCATCTCTACGGCGGCATGGACGAGCCCGAGCTGAAGATCATCGACGTGTTCATCTGCAAGCTCCGCAAGAAGCTCGCCAACGCCAGCCAGGGCAAGAACTACATCGAGACCGTCTGGGGCCGCGGCTACGTCCTGCGCGAGCCCGTCGAGGGCGAAGAGCGCATGGCGGTCTGAGACCGCCCTCCCCTCTCCACCGGCCCGACGCAAAGAGCCCCGCTTCGGCGGGGCTTTTCGTTTTGGGCGCTTCCATCGGCCCCGGCCGCGCCCGGAGGGATCGGTCGCGCCGGAGCCCGTACGCGAGAACGCCGCCCGGGAGGCCCGGACGGCGCGCGGTTCGGATCGGCGGAGGCCGTCAGCGGGCGGCTGCGACCTTCGGCCAGAGCGGGGCCGGCGCGGAGGCGTTGGCGGCAGCCGGCGCGGCCTCGGCGTGGCCGTAGAGGCCCCGGTGCTTCGCGTGCGGGGCCAGGCGGTCGGTGAGCCCGATCACGGTCTCGGCGGCGCCCAGCAGCAGCGAGGCGCCGGGATTCATCGCCGCCGCCACCCGGCGGAGGATGTCGCCCTTGGTCGGCGCGTCGAAGTAGATCAGCACGTTGCGGCAGAACACGATGTCGAACTGGCCGAGCCCCTCGAAGCCGTTCAGCAGATTGAGCTGCCGGTACTCCACCATCTGACGGATCGAGGCGGCGATCTGCCACTGCTCGCCGACCTGGGCGAAGTACTTAAGCAGGAGCTGCACCGGCAGGCCCCGCTGCGCCTCGAAATGGCTGTAGAGGCCCTGGCGCGCCTTCTCGATCACCTCGGTCGAGAGGTCGGTCGCGACGATGTCGACCTGCCAGCCGGCGAGCTTCGGAGCTGCCTCCTGCACCATCATCGCGAGCGAGTAGGGCTCCTGCCCCGTCGAGGACGCCGCGCACCAGATCCGCAGGCGGCGCTGGGCGGCCCGGCGCTGCATCGCCTCGGGCAGCAGCACGTCGCGGAACAGGTCGAAAGGCGCCCGGTCGCGGAAGAAGAAGGTCTCGTTTGTGGTCATGGCCTCGACCACCGCCTTCTCGAGGGCCGCGTCGCGGGAGGCCTTGAGCGCGGTCACCAGCTCGGTGAGCGAGGCGATGCGGAAGCGCCGGCAGACCGGGCCGAGGCGGCTCTCGATGAGGTAGTGCTTCTCGCCGGTGAGCGAGAGGCCCGAGCGCTGCTTCAGGTAGATCCGGATGAACTCGAACTCAGCCTCGGTCATGCCGCCCCCCCGCAGATCTGGGTGCGGAGCGCCGCGCCGATCTCGCCGAGCGGCAGCACGGCGTGGGCGAGGCCGGCCTTGGCGACGCTGCCGGGCATTCCCCAGACCGTGCTCGTCGCCTCGTCCTGCGCGAGCACCATGCCGCCGGCGTCTCCCAGGGAGCGCACGCCGTTGGTACCATCAGAGCCCATGCCGGTGAGGATGACCGACACGGTCGCCGCGCCGAAGATCGCGGCGGCGTCGTGGAAGAGTACGTCGACGGCCGGGCGGCAGAAGTTGACCGGCGGTCCGTCGTCGAGGCGCAGCGTCGGTTCGCGGCCGGGCCCCGCGACGAGGCCCATGTGGCGGCCGCCGGGCGCGACGTAGATGCGGCCGGGCTGAAGGCGCTCGTCGGCCTTGCCCTCGGCGGCGGGCAGCCCGGTGCGGGCGCCGAGATGCTCGGCGAAGACGGCCGTGAACACCGGCGGCATATGCTGGACGATCAGGGTCGGCACCCGGCGCAGGGCGGCGGCGCCGATCTTCTCCAGAACCTCGCCGACGGCGCGGGGGCCGCCCGTGGAGGAGCCGATGAGAAGGACCTTTGGCAGGGTCACGGCGCGAGGCTTGGCCCGCAGCGCCACGGGGCCCGAGAGGCGCGTGGCGCCCGCCGGCGCAGCGCTCGCGGCGGCCGCGACGGGCGCGGCGGCGGGCGAGGCGGGCGTGAGGCCGCGGCGGCGGGCGCGGGCGCTGCCGAAGGCTCGGATGCGCTCGATCAACTCGTTGCGGAAGGCGTCGGAGGTGGTGACGCCGCGGTTGCTCTCGGGCTTGGCGATGTAGTCGACCGCGCCGAGCGCCAGGCATTTCAGCGAGATGTCGGCGTTGCGGGTGGTGAGCGTCGACATCATCACGACCTGGGCGGTCGGGCTGATGGCTTGGATCTTCGGCAGCGCCTGCGTGCCGTCGAGCTCGGGCATGTCGATGTCGAGGAGCACGACGTCCGGGTCGTGGCGGCTCATCATCTCGACGGCGACCTTGCCGTTCGGGGCGGTGCCGACGACGGTGAAGCCGGCCTCGCCGATCCAGCGCGAGACAAGCCCGCGCACGACCGCGGAATCATCCGCGATCAGGACCCGGATGCGGGCGTGGGCCGATGCCGCGCCGGACGCGACGGTTGGAGAGGCGGCTGCGGCCAGCATCGGGTGTTTCCTGGAATGTGAGGACGAGGGGGGCGCGGCTCAGGCCGCGTCCGCCTCTCGTTCGAGCCCGACCTGCTCCAGCTTGTCCCGCAGGATGTCCCGGTCGAACGGCTTCATGATGTACTCGTCGGCCCCCGCATGAAGCGCGCGGGCGATGGCGCCGACGTCGTTCTCGGTCGTGCAGAACAGGATCTTGGGGTGGTGGCCGCCCTCGGACCGGCGCAACGCCTTGAGCACGGCGTAGCCGTCCATGTTCGGCATGTTCCAGTCGAGGAGGATCGCGTCGGGCATCTCCTGCGCGCAGTGCGCGAGCGCCTTCTCGCCGTCCTCGGCCTCGCTGACCGCGAGGCCGAGGGTCTCCATGATGCGGCGGGCGACCTTCCGGATGACGGCCGAGTCGTCGACGATGAGGCAGGTCTTCATGGCGGCGGTTCCCCGAGCGATCAGGCGGCGGCCGCGCCGTGACCCGAGGCCGTGAAGGCCAGGACGGCGTCGACGTCGAGGATCACGAGGAGGCGCCCGTCGAGGCGGTGGACGCCGAGCGCCACGCCGCGCCAGCGGGGATCGAGGTTGATCGGCACGGGCTCGTGGGTGTCGGCGCCGAGCTTCAGGACCTCGCCGACGCCGTCGACGACGAGCGCGTAGGTCTCCCCGGCCTGCTCGATGCCGATCGCCATCGACTCGGACCGCGCCTCCTCGGCGGGCGGCATGTTGAGCCGGCGGCGCAGGCAGATCGCGGTCACGACGCGGCCGCGCAGGTTGAGCAGCCCGACGATCTCCGGGGGCGAGAGCGGCACCGGCGTGATCCCGGCGGGGATGAACACGTCGTGCACCCGGTCGATGGCGAGGCCGAACATGGTCTCGCCGATGAACACCGTCACGTAGTCCGAGGTCGCGCCCGCATCGGCGGCGTTGGCGTTGGCGGCCTGCATCATCGTCATGCTCCGGGATCCTTCGTGCGGTCTCAGGCGGCCTGGGCCATCTCGCCGGCGCCGAGCTCGGCCAGCGCGGCGATGAGGCCGCTGCGGTCGAACTTCGCGACGAGGTCGGTGACGGCCAGCGCCTTGGCGCGGTCGATCATGTCGGCGCCGAGCGCGCTGGAGAGCGCGACCACCGGCATCGCGGCGAGCCGCGGATCGCCCTTGCGCATGTCGGCGATGAACTCGAGGCCGCTGCGGTTGGGCATCTCGAGGTCGGTGACGACCACGTCGATGCGGGCGTTGGCCTTGAGGGCGGCGAGACCCTTCTCGGCGCTCTCGGCGGTGACGACGGCGTAGCCGGCGGCCTTGAGGACCGGGGTCAGCATCTCGCGAAAGAAGGCGGAGTCGTCCACGAGCAGCACCGTCGCCTCGCGGCGGGCGGCCTTGCGCGGGCCCCGCGCCCAGTCGTCGTAGGCGAGCGGCAGGAAGTGGGCGATGTTGATGATGTCCGTTGCCCGGCCCCGCACCACCGCCGAGCCGATGAGCTCGGAGCGATCGGCGGCGAGCTCGATGTCGAGCCGGTCCTCCACGATGTCGACGATCTGGTCGACGACGAGGCCCATGGAGCGGTCGCCGTCCGAGAAGACGACGAGCGCCTGCGTGCCCTCGCTGCGCACCACGATGTCGGGATCGGCGGGCACCAGCGGCATCAGCTTGCCGCGGTACTGGATGACCGGACGGCCGCCGAGCCACTCGATCTTGGAGGCGTCGATCTCCTCCAGGCGCGTGACCAGGGAGAGGGGCACCGCCTTGAAGGCGCCCGCGCCGCCCTTGAACACGAGGAGCGTCGCGGTGGCGTCCTGCGCCCCGATCTCCTCGCCCTCGCCCTCGCTGGTGCCGCCGGCCTCCTGCGGGCCCTGGCTGACCTGGCGGGCGATGCCGTTGGGATCGACGATGAGCACCACGGCGCCGTCGCCGAGGATGGTGTTGCCGGCAAACAGAGGGATGTGGCGCAGCTTGGTCGACATCGGCTTCACGACGATCTCTTCCGTGTGGAAGACCTCGTCCACGAGGATGCCGAAGCGCTGGCGGCCGACCTGGGCGACGACCACGAAGCCGCTCTCGGCCTCCGCCTCGTCGGGCTGGCCGAGGATGCCGGCGAGGGTGACGATCGGCAGCAGCCGCTCGCGCAGGCGCAGCACCGGCGAGCCGTTGATGCGCTCGACCCGCTGGTTCGCCTCCGGCCCGACGCGCACCAGCTCCAGCACCGCCACCTGCGGCACCGCGAAGCGCTGCGCGCCGGAGCGCACGATGAGCGCGGCGACGATGGCGAGCGTCAGCGGGATCTTGATGGTGAAGGTGGTGCCGCGGCCGAGCTCGGTGTTGATGTCGATGACGCCGCCGATGGTCTCGATGTTGGTCTTGACCACGTCCATGCCGACGCCGCGGCCGGAGACCGAGGTCACGGCCTTGGCCGTCGAGAAGCCGGCATGGAAGATGAACTTCGCGACCTGCGCGTCGCTCATCTTCTCGATCTCGGCGGGGGAGGCGATCCCCCGCTCGACGGCCTTCTTGCGGATGGCGGGCAGGTTGAGGCCGCGCCCGTCGTCCGAGATCTCGATCGTGATGGTGCCGCCTTCGTGATAGGCGGCGAGCCGCACGGTGCCGCGGGCCGGCTTGCCGGCGGCGACGCGCTCGATGGTCGACTCGAGGCCGTGATCGGCCGAGTTGCGGACCATGTGGGTGAGCGGGTCCTTGATCAGGTCGAGGACCTGGCGGTCGAGCTCGGTCTCGGCGCCGACCATCACGAGATCGATCTGCTTGCCGAGCTCCGCCGAGAGATCGCGGATGACGCGCGGCAGCTTCTGCCAGGCGCTGCCGATCGCCTGCATGCGCGTCTTCATGACGCCTTCCTGCAGCTCGGCGGTGACGTGGCTCAGCCGCTGCAGCGGCACCTTGAAGCTGGTGTCGTCGTGGCGGCGGGCGATCTCGAGGAGCTGGTTGCGGGTCAGCACCAGCTCGGAGACCATGGTCATCAGGTGCTCGAGGGTATCGACGTTCACGCGGATCGTCTGCACCTTGGCGAGGGCCCCCTCGCCCTCGGACGGGGCGGCGGGCGCTTCGCCGGCGGCCTTGGCCGGAGCCTTGGCAGGTCGGGGCTCGGGAGCGGCGATCTCGGCCACGGGCTCCGGCGCGGGGGGCTCGGCGGCGGGCGCGGAGAAGTCGTCGGGACCGGGCGCCTCCATGAAGGCGCGCTCCAGGTCCTCCAGCGAGACCTCGCCGGGCTTCAGCTCGCGGACGACGGGCTCGGGCAGGGCCGGCTCGGGCTTGGCGGGGGCCGGTGCGGGCTCGGCGGGGCCTTCCGACATGCGCTCCAGGGCGCCGATGAGGTCGTCGTCGGAGCCGGCGGGCTCTGAGCCGGTGGCCTCGAGGTCGGCGAGGATCGCCTTCAGACGGTCGAGGGTCGAGAGGATCAGGGTCACCGAGGCGCCGCTGACGGGCAGGCCGTCGCGGAAACGTCCCATCAGGGTCTCGGCGGCGTGGGCGAGCGCCTCGAGGCGCGGCAGGCCGAGGAAGCCGCAGGTGCCCTTGATGGTGTGGACCAGCCGGAAGATGTTCCGGAGGATCGTCTCGTCGTTGGGGTTCTGCTCGAACCTCACGAGTTCCGTATCGACGGTATCGAGGTGCTCGCTGCTCTCGGTCAGGAATTCACGCAGCAGATCGTCCATCGACGGTACTCGTTCACGCAGCACGACAAGTCCGTGCAGTCGCGACAGTGAACGAGAGAGGTTAGGGAAGCGTTTCGCGCAACCTTTCTAGGCGCGAAGATTAGGTTGACACCCGTTTACCTTTGGACACAACCTCGTGTTCGTGCTTCACGCGAGCCCGGTGTCGCCGGGCCCCTCCTCCGTCGCAGCGGCGGGCGCCGCGCCGGGCTCGGCGTGGACCGTCACGGTGTCGCCCTCGATGGACAGCGACACGCGCATGCCCGCCGCCCGCGCCACGAGGCCGGCGTAGAAGGCCAGGATGCCGTGAGCGTCGACGGTGCCGGTCTCGGAGCGGCCCGCGATCAGCTCCTCGACATGCGGCGGGATGCGCGCGTAGCTGCCCTTGGCCTTGATCGTCATCGTCGCTTCCTCGGCGGTGCCGGCGACGACCACGTCGAGCAGGCCGCCGCGGGGGATGGCGCCGGTGGCGATCATCACGAGGTTGAGGAGCAGCTTGACCTTGTTCTTCGGGAACAGGGCCTGCGGCGCGCTCCAGGTGAGCTGCGTCTTCTCGTCCGCGAACATGCCGCGGGACACCTTCTCGGCGTCGGCGAGATCGATGGAGGAGCCGGCCGAGCCCGCCGCCCCGAAGGCGATGCGCGCGAACTGGAGCCGGGCGGAGGCCGTCTTGGCGCTCTTGCGAATCAGGTCGAGGGCGAACTCGCGCATCGACTCGTCGGAATCGTCCTCCAGCACCTCGAGACCGTTCACGATGGCGCCGACCGGGCTGATGACGTCGTGGCAGACGCGCGAGCACAGCAGGGCGGACAGGTCGAGGGCGTCGAGGTTCAGGGCGGTCATGGCGCGCTCCGCGCGAGGGGCTTCCGATCGGTAGGCGGCACGGATAGACGCCGCGCCGGCCTTTGGAAAGCGTTCGCGGTCCCGGCCGTCGACACGGGGACGGCCCTCGGGCATGACGACCCGATGACACCGAGCCCGACCGAACGCGCCGAGATCGCGGCCGCCCTCGCCGAGATCGCCTGTGCGGCGGGCGAGGTGCTCCGGGCCCATCACGGGGGTCCGTGCGCGCATCACCTCAAGGAGGACGGCTCCCCGGCGAGCGTCGCCGACCTCGAATCCGAGCAGCTGATCCTCGCGGCGCTGGCGGCGCGCTGGCCGGGCATCCCGGTGATCGCCGAAGAGACCTGCCGCGCAGTGCGGCCCGCTCCGCTGTTCTTCCTGGTCGACCCCCTCGACGGGACGCGCGAGTTCCTCGCCCGCAGCCCGGAGTACGCGGTCAACATCGCCCTCGTCGCAGGCGAGCGGCCGGTGGCGGCGGCGCTGGCCGCGCCGGGCCTCGGCCGGGTCTGGTTCGCCGGCGATACGGCGCGGGAGGCGCCGGTCGTCGAGGGGCGGCCGGGCGCCGACAGAGCGGTGCGGGTGCGGGCGGCGCCGGCGGAGGGTCTCACCGCGCTCGTCAGCGGCCGGCATGGCGACGCGGCGACGGAGGCCTGCCTCGCCGCGCTGCCCGTCGCCGGGCGACGCGGTGCCGGCTCGGCCCTGAAGTTCGGCCTCGTGGCCTGCGGGGAAGCCGATCTCTACGTGCGCTGCGGCCCGACCATGGAATGGGACACGGCCGCGGGCGATCACATCGTCGCGGCGGCGGGCGGCGCGGTCGTCACGCCCGACGGCGGCCCGATCCGCTACGGCGGGCACGGCGACGGCTACCGCAACGGCCCCTTCGCGGCGCTCGGCGACAGGGGGCTCGGCGAGCGGATCGCCGAGAGGATCGCCTTGGCGGCCGGCTAATCCGGGGGCGTGCCCTCGGTGACGCCGCGCAGCGCCGGCCACTCCGCCTCGGCCCGCCGGACGAGGTCCGGATCGGCGAGCGCGGCGTCCCGGCGATCGCGATCACGGAACAGGTAGAGCCGGTTCTCGATCACCGCGAAGATCAGCGGATCGGCGTCGACGATGCGCCTGTTCGCCATCCCGACCGGATCGAAGCCGCCGAGGCGCGGCGCGTAGGCCGCCGGATCCCGGCGGAAGGCCTCGCGATTGGCCGCGCCGACGAAGCGCCAGACCCGGCCCCGCCAGGAAAGCTCGAAGGCCGGGTGCCCGGCCCTCGGGCCCTCCGGCAGGAAGTAGCTCACCGGATCGAAGCCGCGCAGCGCCAGCAGGTCGACGTCGGGAAGCGCCGGCAGGGCGTGCGCCGGCCCCGCTCCGAGCAGCGCCAGGGCCAGCGATTGACGGCGCGTTAACCACATCTTGCGGAATTCCGGTCCATGCTCGCGTCCGAATCGTGGGTCCCTGCGCCCGCGCTTCCCGCACGGTTCGTACGCACGAGGCGGCGCGGCGCAAACCTCTCCGGCGAGCCGGCGTCCACCCGTGACGGGTTCGGCCGCAATTGCCGGGTTCAATCGGCCCGGGCCGGTGGCGACGCCCCTCGCCGCCCCGCCCGCGACGGAGCGGCTCCGGCCGCCGTGGAGGACGCATGACGACCCCAGTTCACACCCGCGCCGACCGGCGCGCCAGCCTCGCCCTGATGCTCGGCCTTCTCGGCTCCGTGGCGCTCGGCGGCGTCGCGACCCAGGCCCGCGGCGAGGACCCCGGCAACCCGGACGCGTTCCGCCCCGCCGAGATCGTCGACTCCGGCCACAAGTTCTTCGGCTCGGTCTCCCGCGGCTTGGCCCTCACGGTGCAGGAGGCGACGCGGCGCTGGGGCGAGCCCAACGGCTACATCCTCGGCCAGGAGGCCTCCGGCGCCATCGTCGGCGGCCTGCGCTACGGCGAGGGCACGCTCTACACCCGCAACGCCGGCGAGCGCCGGATCTACTGGCAGGGCCCCACGCTGGGCTTCGACGTCGGGGGCGAGGGCGCCCGCACCATGATGCTCGTCTACAACCTGTCGAGCGTGCGCGACCTCTACCGCCGCTTCGGCGGCGTCGACGGCTCCGCCTACTTCATCGGCGGCTTCGGCATGACGGCGACGACCTCGGACGGCATCGTCGTGGTGCCGATCCGCACCGGCGTTGGCGCCCGGCTCGGGATAAACGTCGGCTATCTGAAGTTCACCGCGCGGCCGACCTGGAACCCGTTCTGAGCCGGCCCCGCGACAGCGCCGGCGGATCGCGCTAAAGGAGCGCTCCGGGCGGCGAGAAAGCGGAAGGACGGCGGGCGGGCGTGATCGAGACGGTGATGATCTTCGCGCTCGGCTTCCTCGTGGCGAGCCTCGGCGCGATCCTGTTCCTGCCGGCCCTGAACGCCCGCGCCCTGCGACTGTCCCGCCGCCGGGTGGAGGCGATGCTGCCGCTCTCGCAGCGGGAGGTCGCCGCGGAGCGCGACCACCTGCGGGCGGCCTTCGCCGTCGAGCAGCGCCGCCTGGAGCGCCGCGTCGAGGCGGCCCACGCCGCCCGTCACGCCGATCTCGCCGCCATCGGCGCTCGCACCATGGAGATCGCGGCGCTCTCCCGCGACGTGAAGGCCCGCGAGGGCGACATCTCCGAGCGGGACCGGCTCCTGGCGGCCGACCGGGCCACCATCGCCCGCATCGAAACCGAGCTCGGTACGACGCGTGGGGAGAACGCGACGGCCCTCGCCGCGCTCGCCGCCCTCGAAGACGCCCATGTCGAGCTTCTCGACGCCCTCGAGGCGCTGCACGAACGGCCGGCGTCCTCCGATGCCAGCCAGCGTGCGGCGCTCGGCGAACGCCTCGCGGCGGCGGAATCCGCCCTGTCCGACGCGCGCGAGGCGGCGCTCGCAGAGATGCGTGCGGAGGATGCCGATCTGAGGCGGCGAATCGGCGAGGTCGCCGATCAGATCACCGGCCGCCAGCGCCTCCCCAAGGCCGAGTCCTTTCCCGCGCGGGCCGTCGGCTCCACCTGAGCCTCGGCCCGAGACGGGGGCGCATCGCGCGCAGTCCCGCCTTTATTCGACCACGCAATGGCATCATCGGGGGGCCATTCTCCCCCGATCATCACGGAATCGAGAGTTCATGCTCAAGCCGCTGACCTCCCTCGCGCTCGCCGTCGGCCTCACCCTCGGCGCGGGCCCAGCCCTCGCCGATCCGGCGCCGAAGATGAAGAAGGGCAACGAGACCATCAAGAAGTACTGCACCGGCGACTACCTGACCTATTGCGGCAACCTCGCCCCCGAGGACCCGGCGCTGGAGCAGTGCTTCGAGAAGAACTGGGACAAGCTCTCCGAGAACTGTCGCCGCGCCATCGACGCCTACGCGGGCAGCGGCGCCGGCAAGAAGGGCAAGTAGGCCCTGTTGCGCGGGGGCGCTCGCGCCGGCCGCAGGATACGGCTAAGGTGCGCCCGGCCCCGCGCACGCGCCGCCGGGCACGCTCTGCCGGAAAGCGGTTTGCTGACGTGACGACGACGCCCTTCCCCGCGCGCCGGGGCTCTTCCCTGAGGATCGCCGCGGCGATCCTGCTGGTCCCGCTGCTGGGCCTGACCGCCGGCTGCGGCCGCAAGGGCGCACTCGAGGCGCCGAACGCCTCCGCCCGCGAGCGGCCTGCGAGCCCCTCGCCCGCCTCGTCGCGGGCCCTGCCGGGCAGCATCGGCCAGAGCGAGGGATCGTCCGCGCCGGCCCGCTCCGCCGTGGCCGAGGGCGACGAGCTACCCGCCTCCGCCCTGGCGCCGGGCGGCTCGGACGCGCCGATCGAGACGAGCCGCGGCGCCAAGCGCGGCTACACCATCCCGAAGCAGCCCTTCATCCTCGACCCGCTGCTGTGATAGGCGGCTGAGCCGCGACGCGGCCGGGCGGGCCCGGTCCCGCGCCCCTGCCGCGCCGAGCCACCGATGCATCATTTCCACTACCGCGACGGACGCCTCCACGCCGAGGAGGTTGACCTCGCCCGCCTCGCCGACGAGGTCGGGACGCCGTTCTACTGCTACAGCCGCGCCACGTTGGAGCGGCACTACCGGGTCTTCGCCGAGGCCTTCGCCGACGATAGCGCCCTCGTCTGCTACGCGATGAAGGCGAACTCGAACCAGGCGGTGCTCACGAGCCTCGCCCGCCTCGGCGCCGGCATGGACATCGTCTCGGAGGGCGAGCTGCGCCGGGCGCTCGCGGCCGGCGTCGACCCGCAGCGGATCGTGTTCTCCGGCGTCGGCAAGACGCGCGGCGAGATGGCCGCCGCGCTGAAGGCCGGCATCCTCTGCTTCAACGTCGAGAGCGAGCCGGAGCTGGAGACCCTTTCCGAGGTCGCGGCCAGCCTGTCGCTCCGCGCGCCGGTCTCGATCCGGGTGAATCCGGACGTCGACGCCGGCACCCACGCCAAGATCTCGACGGGCAAGTACGAGAACAAGTTCGGCATCCCGATCACCCGCGCGCGGGAGGTCTACGCCCGCGCCGCCGCGCTCCCCGGCCTCGCCGTCTCCGGCGTCGACATGCATATCGGCAGCCAGATCACCGATCTCGCGCCCTTCGATTCCGCCGCGCGCCTCCTCGCTGGCCTCGCCCGCGACCTGATCGCGGACGGGCACGCGCTCCATCACATCGATTTCGGCGGCGGACTCGGCATCCCCTACCGGGACGACAACGCGCCCCCACCTGACCCCCAGGCGCTCGCCGCGGTGCTGCGCCCGCATTTCGCGCCGCTCGGCCTACGCCCGGTCTTCGAGATCGGCCGCATGATCGCGGGCAACGCCGGCATCCTGGTCACGCGGGTCCTTTACGTGAAGCGCTCCGAGGGCCGCGTCTTCGTGATCGTCGACGGGGCGATGAACGACCTCATCCGCCCGACCCTCTACGAGGCCTACCACGCGATCCGCCCCGTCGCGGAGCCGGCCGCCGAGACGCCGCGCCTCACCGCCGACGTGGTCGGCCCTGTCTGCGAGAGCGGCGACTATCTCGCCCTGAACCGCGAGATGCCCGAGCCGAAGCCCGGCGACCTTCTGGCCGTGATGACCGCGGGCGCCTACGGCGCCGTCCAGGCCGGCACCTACAACACCCGGCTCCTCGTGCCCGAGGTGATGGTCGACGGCGAGCGCAGCGCGGTGATCCGCCCGCGCCAGACCTATGACGAGCTCATCGGTCTCGACCGCGTGCCGGACTGGCTCTCCGCCTGATCGGCGCAGGCCTCGGCGAGGTCGCGGACCAGCGCGTCGAGGCGGGGGCCTTGCGTGTCCCAGCCGAACATGAAGCGGGCGCCCCCGGCGATGAAGGTGTAGAATCGCCAGCCCCGCGCCCGCAGGGCCTCCATGACCGGCGGCGGCATCCGCAGGAACACCGCGTTCGCCTCGACGGGAAAGAGCGGCTCGATCCCCGGCAGCCCGGCGACGCCCTCCGCGAAGCGCCTTGCGCAGGCGTTGGCGTGGGCGGCGTTCCTGAGCCAGGCCCCGCTCTCCAGCATCCCGACCCAGGGGGCGGCGAGGAAGCGCATCTTCGAGGCGAGCTGCCCGGCCTGCTTGCAGCGGTAGCCGAAATCCTCCGCGAGGCTCGGATCAAAGAAGATCACCGCCTCGCCCGCGTGCATGCCGTTCTTGGTGCCGCCGAAGCAGAGCACGTCGACGCCCGCCCGCCAGGTCATGTCGGCGGGCGCGCAGCCGAGGCTGGCGCAGGCGTTGGCGAAGCGCGAGCCGTCCATATGCAGGCTGAGCCCCAGCACCCGGCAGGTCGCCGCGATCGCCCGGATCTCGTCGAGCGTGTAGACCTGTCCGGTCTCGGTCGGCTGGGTCAGCGTCACCACCCGGCATTTCGGGAAGTGGATGTCGCTGCGGGCCATGGCGACGCTGCGGATCGCCTGTGGGTCGAGCTTGCCGTTTGCGGTGCGCACCGCGAGCAGCTTCGAGCCGTTGGAGAAGAACTCCGGCGCGCCGCACTCGTCGGTCTCGACATGGGCGGAGTCGGCGCAGATCACGCTGTGGTAGGACTGGCAGAGCGAGGCGAGCGCCAGCGAGTTCGCGGCCGTGCCGTTGAAGGCGAAGAACACCTCGCAGCGCGTCTCGAACAGGTCGCGCAGCGCGTCCGCTGCCCGGATCGTCCAGGCGTCCTCCCCGTAGGCCGGGGCGTGGCCGCGATTGGCCGCCTCCATCGCGGCGAAGGCCTCCGGGCAGATGCCGGAGTAGTTGTCGCTCGCGAATTGCTGCGCGTCGTCGCTCATGGCGGCCTCGTCGAGGATGCGTCCGGGAAGATGGGTCCGAACGGTCCCGCTGACAGACGCGGGCTGGGCTGATTTGACCCGGCGTCCGGCGGGGGGCACCGTGCTAGCCTCCCGACCGGCCAGACGAGGAACGGCACATCCGCGTGAGCAGCGACACCAGGCCCGGACACGACTCCGCCGCCGGCCCGGCCCGCGCCCGGCTCGACGCCCTGGTGCGGCGCGCGAGCCTCGCCGGGCTGTGGGAGCGGGCCTGGCCGCTGCTCTGGCGGATCGCCGGCGTCGCCGGGCTCTTCGTGGTCCTGTCCTGGCTCGGGCTCTGGCTCGACCTCGGGCCGCGCTGGCGGATGGCGGGGCTCGCCGTCTTCGCCGGGCTGCTGATCCTCGCCGCCTACCCCCTCGCCGGCCTGCGCAGGCCCGGCCGGCGGGAGGCGCTGGCGCGCATCGACCGGGAGGCCGCCCGCTCCGGCGGCTCCGCGCACGATCCGGCCTCGGCCGTCGAGGACAACCTCGCCCTCGGCCATGCCGACCCGGCCACCCGCGCCCTCTGGGCGCTCCACCAGCGGCGGGCAGCCGAGGCGGTGGCGCGGCTCACCGTCGGCCCGCCCCGCCCGGAGATGCCCCGGCGCGACCCCTACGCGCTCCGCGCCGCGCTGATCGTCGCCTGCGCCGCGAGCCTGTTCGTCGCCGGCAGCGAGTGGCGCGGGCGCATCGGCGCGGCGTTCGACTGGCGCGAGCCTCCGCCTCCCGGCCCGAGCTTCCGGGTCGACGGCTGGATCGATCCGCCCCTCTACACGCGGATGCCGCCGCTCATCGTCGCCCTCTCGGGCGCCGAGCACCGTCTGCGGGCGCCGGTGAATTCCCAGCTCGTGGTGCGCATCGCCGGCGAGGGCGAGGCGAGCCTCGTTCCCCATTCCGGCCTGGAGGGGCTGCCCGGCAAGCCCGCGCGTCCGGATCTGCGTGAGGAGCGCTTCCGCATCGTCGGTCCCGTCTCCGAGCTGAGGGTGACGGCGGGCGGCGCCGAGCAGCGTCTCGTCATCGACGCCATCCCCGATCTGCCGCCGGAGGTGCGCAGCGTCGGCGGCCCGGAGGTGAACGGGCGCGGCACCTTCAACCTCACCTACCGTGCCAAGGACGATTACGGCCTCGCCTCCGCCGAGGGCATCGTCGAGCCGCTGAAGGCGGGGCGCGCCCTGGTGCCGCCGCCGCGCATCCCCCTGGCGCTGCCCTCCGACACCAGCGGCGAGACCGACACCAAGACGCTGGTCGACCTCACCGACAATCCGTGGTCCGGCGCGCGGGTGCGCTTCAACATCGTCGTGAAGGACGAGGCCGGCCAGGAGGGCCGCACCGAGCCCGCCGAGATGACTCTGCCGGCCCGGCCCTTCCGGGACCCGCTGGCGCGGGCGCTTGCAGAAGAGCGCCGCCGGCTCCTCACCGGGCCCGACGAGGGCCGTCTCCATGCCCAGACCGCCCTCGACGCGCTGCTGATCGCCCCCGACCAGTTCACCCCGAACCCGAGCGTCTATCTCGGCCTGCGCACCGCGACCTCGCGGCTGCGCGCGGCCCGCGACGACGACGGCCTGCGCGAGGTCGCCGCGCTCCTCTGGGAGATGGCCCTCAAGATCGAGGATGGCGACCTCTCGGACGCCGAGAAGCAGCTCCGCCAGGCGCAGGACCGCCTCAAGGACGCCATCGACCGCAACGCCTCCGACGAGGAGATCCAGCGCCTCACCCAGGAGCTGAAGCAGGCGCTCGACAAGTTCATGCAGGAGTTCGCCCAGCGCCAGCAGAACAAGGACGGCGCCGAGCGCGGCGAGCAGCAGCAGCCGCAGCGGGGCGCGAAGACGGTCACGCCGGACCAGCTCCAGAAGATGATCCAGGACATGGCCGACGCCATGAAGCGGGGCGACACGGCCGAGGCGCAGCGCCTGATGGAGGAGCTGCGCAACACCCTCGAGAACCTCCAGAGCGCCGACCGCGGGGGTAAGCCCGACCAGACCGCCCGCGAGATGCAGAAGCAGATGCGCGAGCTCGACGCGATGACTCGCGACCAGCAGGAGCTGCGCGACGAGACCTTCCGGGAGGATCAACAGGGCCAGCAGCGCCGTCCCGGCGGGAAGCCGCAGGGACAGCAGCAGGGACAGGGGCGCCAGCCCCAGCAGGGCGGCCAGGGCCAGCAGGGCGAGAGCGGCGACCAGCAGCCGGGCCAGCGCGGCCAGGAGCGCCGCCAGGGTCAGGGGCCGGGTCAGGGCCAGGCGGACGGCAACCCCGGAGAGCGCCAGCAGGCCCTGCGGCGGCGCCTCGAGGACCTCCAGAAGCGCATGAAGGAGAACGGCGCCCAGGGCGAGGAAGGGCTCTCCGACGCCGAGGGCGCCATGCGCGAGGCCGAGCAGGCCCTGCGCGAGGGCCGCCAGGGCGACGCGGTCGACGCGCAGGGCCGCGCCCTCGACGGGCTGAAGCGCGGCGCCGAGGGCATGTCCAAGCAGATGCAGGAGATGGCCGAGGCCGAGGGCCAGGGCCAGGGCGAGCAGGAGGGCAACCAGCAGGGCGGCCCGCAGGGGCAGGCGGGCAACCGCGACGACGACCCCCTCGGCCGCCCGACCAAGGGCCGGGAGACCTCCGACGGAAGGGTGCGCGTGCCGGGCGCCGACGAGTCCGCCGTCCAGCGGGCCCGCAAGATCATGGAGGAGCTGCGCCGCAAGCTCGGCGACCCGAGCCGCCCGCGCGAGGAGCTCGACTATTTCGAGCGACTGCTGCGTCGCAATTGACCGGGCGCGCGGCCTGCCGCCCGGCCGTCCGGAAGCGTAAGACGGCCGCAGACCGATCGTCCCCGGAAAGCTCGACCGATGATGTCCTCCAACACCCTCGTCCTCGTCGCCTGCGCCGCCGTCGCGGTGGTGCTGCTGCTCGGCCTCGTGAACATGATGCGCGGCGGCAGCGCCAACCTCTCGCAGCGCCTGATGCGCCTGCGCGTGCTGCTCCAGTTCGTCGCGATCATCGTCATCATGGGCGTGGTCTGGTGGCGGTCGGCCTGACCGCGGGCTCCGGACACGCGCCTTTGCTCACTCCTTGGCGCGCTCGAAGGTCACGATGCTGCGGGTCTCTCCGCGGTCGGCCCAGTTGGGCATGACCCGCCAGGGGGTGAGCACTTGCAGGCGATCGCCTTCGAGGGTGAAGGAGCGGGTCTGCTCCGTCCCGATCCATTTCGGGTCCCAGGCCACGTCGACGCTGGTCGTCCACTTGTCCCCGTCGAGCCGGTAGCGGCCGGTATAGGAGACGAGCGTCTGCAAGAGGGCCGCGCGCTGCGCGTCGCTCTCCGCCGGCTTGCGGCCCTCGCCGGTGAGGATGAAGAAGACGCGCTTCTCCGGCGTGAAGATGACGTAGCCGGTCGGACGCTCGCCCATCGCCGGCAGCTTCGTGCCGTCGGCGCGGGCCTCCACCTCGTAGGACACGAGCTTCCACAACCCGACCACGCGGGCCTCGTCCTGGGCCCAAACCGCCCCCGGCATCAGGCAGGCCGTCACCGACAGCCCCGCCCCGATCGCGGCTCGCGCCGCCTCGCGCCGGATTGGGAAGCTTCCCTGCGCGAGGGGCGCATCGGCGATGCGGATGCCGTGCCGAGGATGAGTCATCGGTTCATCTCCGTGGCGGCCCCGTCCTGAACGTCCGATCCTCGGCTGGCCGTGCCGGGGATGGCCGGCGAGAGCGGCCGAGTGTGGCGTTCGCGCCCCACAGGTTCAGCAAAAGCACAGGCGCCGGATGAATTCACGGGCTGCGGTCCGGTCGGCGTGATAGTCGAGACGGATTGAAATGGACGGACCGGCCGCCAATGACGTCACCCACTGCCCGGATTCTCCTCGGCGTCCTCGCCGCTTCCGGCCTCACCGTCGCTCAGGCCGCCGATCTCGGGGGCGCCAGGGCCCCCGCCCCGCTCGCCTACGCTCCTCCCGCCCAGCCCTACTCGATCGTCTCGGAGCTGCGCATCGGCGGGACTGTCCAGGATCCCGGCAGCGCCGAGGGCAAGGCCCGCGGTTTCAGCACCGCCAACGTCGTCGGCGAGATCCTGTTCGCGAAGCCGATCGTGTTCCAGGACCCGTTCTGGCAGGCCTTCGTGCCCCGCGCGACGGTCGGCGGCAGCTACAACACCGGCGGCCGCACCAGCTACGCCTATCTCGGCGCGACCTGGAGCGTCGACCTCTTCCCAGAGACCTTCGGGCGCCGGGTGTTCCTCGACGGCTTCTTCGGCGGCGCCGCCCATAACGGCTACACCGGGCCGAAGGCCTTTACCCCCTACGGCTTCAACTCCCTCGGCTGCTCGCCGCTGTTCCGCGAGGCCGCGGCGCTCGGCTTCCGCATCACCGAGCACTGGAGCATCATGGCCACCATCGAGCACATGTCGAACGCCGGCCTGTGCGCCAACAACCGCGGCCTGACGAACTACGGCGGCAAGATCGGCTACACGTTCTGACGTCGGACGGTCCGGCCGCCTTGCGGGCGGCCGGCGTTTTGGCCAGGGTCGCGGCCTCCCGGCGAAACTCGGAAGGCGTGCCGCGTGGTCACTCTCAACAGGATCTACACCCGCACGGGTGATCGCGGCACGACCGCGCTCGCCAACGGCGAGCGCCGCTCCAAGGCCGACCTGCGGGTCGAGGCCTACGGCACGGTCGACGAGACCAACGCCTGCGTCGGCCTCGCCCGGCTGCACGCCGAGCCGGGGCTCGACGCGATGCTCGGCGCCATCCAGAACGACCTCTTCGACCTCGGCGCCGATCTCGCCACGCCGCCGAGCGTCGAGCCGCCGGCCTACGAGCCCCTGCGGATCGTGCCGGCGCAGGTGAAGCGCCTCGAGGAGAACATCGACGCGCTCAACGCGGCGCTGTCGCCGCTCAAGTCCTTCGTGCTTCCGGGCGGATCGCCGGCGGCGGCCGCGCTCCACCTCGCCCGCACCGTCTGCCGGCGGGCCGAGCGGCTCACCGTGTCGCTGGCGGCGGCCGAGACCGTCTCGCCGGAGGCGGTGCAGTATCTCAACCGGCTCTCCGACTTTCTGTTCGTCGCCGCGCGCGCCGCCAATGCCGGCGGGGCCGGCGACGTGCTCTGGGTGCCCGGCCAGAATCGCTGAGGCGACCGCGCTGCCGCAGTGCACACGGCTCGCGTTGACAAGGCGGAAATGTGGCCGTTACGGTCCGCCGCCCTGTAAAGAGGCCGAGCTTGCATGTTGCGGCGCCAACGGCGCCGGACGGGGGCGACGGCCCGCCGGCTCTGTGTCTCACTCGGAGGATCGTGACCGCCATGAAGGTTCTGGTGCCCGTCAAGCGGGTCGTCGACTACAACGTCAAGATCCGCGTCAAGGCCGACGGGTCCGGCGTCGAGCTCGCCAACGTCAAGATGTCGATGAACCCATTCGACGAGATCGCCGTCGAGGAGGCGATCCGCCTGAAGGAGAAGGGCAAGGTCACGGAGATCGTCGCGGTCTCGATCGGGCCGCAGCAGGCCCAGGAGACGCTGCGCACCGCCCTCGCCATGGGCGCCGACCGGGCGATCCTGGTGAAGACCGACGTGAACTGCGAGCCGCTGGCGGTCGCCAAGCTCCTCAAGGCCGTTGTCGAGAAGGAGAGCCCCGGGCTCGTCATCCTCGGCAAGCAGGCGATCGACGACGATTCCAACCAGACCGGCCAGATGCTCGGCGCGCTGCTCGGCTGGCCGCAGGGCACCTTCGCCTTCAAGGTCGAGCTCGGCGACGGCGCCGTCGACGTGGTCCGCGAGGTGGACGGCGGTCTCCAGACCGTGGCCCTCAAGCTGCCAGCGATCGTCACCACGGACCTGCGCCTCAACGAGCCGCGCTACGCCTCGCTGCCCAACATCATGAAGGCGAAGAAGAAGCCGCTCGAGGAGCTGGCCCCCGAGGCGCTCGGCGTCGACGTGACCCCGAAGCTGAAGGTCCTCAAGACCGCCGAGCCGCCGGGCCGCTCGGCCGGCGTCAAGGTCGCCTCCGCGGCCGAGCTCGTCCAGAAGCTGAAGGTCGAGGCCGGGGTCCTCTGATCCCCCTCCGCCGCCGTCCCCTCCGATGCCCGCTCGCGGCCGCCCCCAGGCGCCCGGCGGCCGCGCCCCAGGAAACGCCACGATGACGACCCTTCTCCTGATCGAGCACGACAACGGCGCCGTGAAGGACGCCACGCTGAAGGCCCTCACCGCCGCCAAGGATCTCGGCGCGCCCGTCCACGGCCTCGTCGCCGGCTCTGGGGCCAGCGCGGTCGCCTCGGCCGCGGCCAAGCTCGACGGCATCGAGAAGGTGCTCGTCGCCGAGGACGCGGCCTACGATCACGCCCTCGCCGAGCCGACCGCGGCCCTGATCGCCGCGGTCGCCGAGCCCTACGATGCGATCGTGTCCTCGGCCTCGACCACGGGCAAGAACGTGCTGCCGCGGGTGGCGGCACTCCTCGACGTCGCCCAGGTCTCCGACATCATCAAGGTCGTCTCGCCCGACACGTTCGAGCGGCCGATCTACGCCGGCAACGCCATCCAGACCGTCCAGGCGCCGGGCCCGAAGAAGGTGATCACCGTGCGCACGGCCGCCTTCAAGGCGGCGGCCGAAGGCGGGTCGGATGCGGCGGTGGAAGCGGTCTCGGCGGCCGCGCCCGGCCAGGCCGGCTCCTCCTTCAAGGGCGAGGAGATCGCCAAGTCCGACCGGCCGGAGCTGGCCGCGGCCAGGATCATCGTCTCCGGCGGCCGCTCCCTCGGCTCGGCCGACAAGTTCAAGGAGCTGATCGAGCCGCTCGCCGACAGCCTCGGCGCCGCGGTCGGCGCCTCGCGCGCCGCGGTCGACGCCGGCTACGCCCCGAACGACTGGCAGGTCGGCCAGACCGGCAAGGTCGTGGCGCCCGACCTCTACGTCGCGGTCGGCATCTCCGGCGCGATCCAGCATCTCGCCGGCATGAAGGATTCGAAGGTCATCGTCGCCATCAACAAGGACGAGGACGCGCCGATCTTCCAGGTCGCGGATTACGGGCTCGTCGGCGACCTCTTCCAGGTCGTTCCCGAGCTTCAGGCGGAAGTCGCCAAGGCGAAGGGCTGAGCCTCGGCGCCGCCGGGCGGAGGGCTGCACGGCGGCGCGAGAATGGTCTAGAAGTCCGACGCGGCGGATGATTTCGCGGGGCGGTGGCGTGCTCTCATGGACGTGCGCCGAGGAATGGGCCGAGAGATGAGTATCGACATCAAGCGGATCGGAATCGTCGGTGCCGGTCAGATGGGCAGCGGCATCGCCCATGTCTGCGCGGTCGCCGGGCTCGACGTCCTCATCAACGATCGTGAGACCGAGCGTGTCCACTCAGGACTCGCCACCATCGACGGCTTTCTCGCCCGTCAGGTCGCCAAGGGCACGATCGACGAGGACCAGCGGCGGCAGGCGCGGGAGCGGGTCCAGCGGGCGGACGGCTTCTCCGACCTCGCCACCTGCGACCTCGTGATCGAGGCGGCGACCGAGGACGAGGCCACCAAGCGCCAGATCTTCTCGGCGCTCTGCCCGCATCTCGGCCCTGAGACGCTCGTCGCCACGAACACCTCGTCGATCTCGATCACGCGCCTCGCCGCCTCGACGGACCGGCCGGAGCGCTTCATCGGCATCCACTTCATGAACCCGGTGCCGGCGATGCAGCTCGTGGAGCTGATCCGCGGCATCGCGACCGAGGACCCGACCTACGAGGCGGCCAAGGGCTTCATCGCCAAGCTCGGCAAGACCTCGACGGTGTCGGAGGACTTCCCGGCCTTCATCGTCAACCGCATCCTGCTGCCGATGATCAACGAGGCGATCTACACGCTCTACGAGGGCGTCGGATCGGTCGAGGCGATCGACACGGCGATGAAGCTCGGCGCCAACCATCCCATGGGCCCGCTCCAGCTCGCGGACTTCATCGGCCTCGATACCTGCCTCGCCGTGATGCAGGTGCTCTACGAGGGCCTCGCGGACTCGAAGTACCGCCCCTGCCCGCTCCTCGTGAAGTACGTCGAGGCCGGCTGGCTCGGCCGCAAGACCAAGCGCGGCTTCTACGACTACCGCGGCGAGCACCCCGTCCCGACGCGCTGAAGCCGGCCCGCTCTCGCGGACCGGCTCCCAACGCTCGTCCTGGACGCTTACGGGTTCGGACGCTCCGTGCCCGCGCCCGTCTTCGGCTGGGCCGGCGACGGATAGGCCGGGTTGCCGGCCGGCACGTTGCTCGAGTTCGTCGAAGCCGAGCCGGGCTGGCCGCTGACCGAGCCCGTGACCTCGCCGCGCGCGGCGTCCTGGCTGCGGCTGGCGTAGTCGTTCGGGGACTTGGTGCCCTGCCAGGTCAGCAGGCCGGCGGTGGCGATCCCGAGCAGGAGGAGGCTCGTGATCAGCACGAACAGCATGGGCTTGCCCTTGCTGCCCTGGCGCGCGTCGGTCTCGGGTAGGCGTTCGGCCATCTCTCACCTCGATCGGTAGAGCCCCCCGCGGGGCCGGAACGCGCTCCGCCGGGACGGAGCGCTCGATGGAGGTCGAACGCGAGCTTGGCGCGGCTGGTTCCTGCCGTTTCCCGTCAGCGGCCGGTGACGAGCAGGATCTTCCCGAGATGCGCGCTCGACTCCATCAGCGCGTGGGCCTCGGCCGCGGCCTCCAGGGGGAAGGTGGCGTGGACCACGGGCCGGATCGCGCCGGAGTCGAGATCCGGCCACACGTCCCGGCGCAGGCCCTCGGCGATCTCGGCCTTGTCGGCGTTCGGCCGGGCCCGCAGCGTCGCGCCCGTGAAGGTGAGGCGCTTGAGCATGATCGGCGTGATGTTGACGGTCTCGGCCTTGTGCCCGCCCATCAGGGCGATGAGCACCAGCCGCCCCTCGACGGCGAGCGCCGAGAGGTTCTTCTGGAGGTAGCTCGCGCCGATCATGTCGAGGATCACGTCGACGCCCTTGCCGCCGGTGATCGTCTTAATCTCCTCGGCGAAGTCCGCCTCGCGGTAGTTGATCGCCGCGTCGGCCCCGAGCGCCTCGCAGAAGCGGCACTTCTCGGCCGAGCCCGCCGTGGTGATGACCCGCGCCCCGTGGCGCTTGGCGATCTGGATCGCCGTCGAGCCGATGCCGCTCGATCCGCCATGGACGAGGAAGGTCTCGCCGGCCTTCAGGCGACCGCGCTGGATCACCGTCGAGTAGACCGTGAAGAACGTCTCCGGGATGCCGGCGGCGTCGACCAGCGAGAGCGGCGCCGGGCGCGGCAGGCACTGCGCCGCCTCGGCCACCGCGAACTCCGCGTAGCCGCCGCTGATGACCAGCGCGCAGACCTCCGCGCCGATGGCGGGCTCGCTGACGCCCTCGCCCTGCGCGACGACGCGGCCGGCGATCTCCAGCCCCGGAATCTCGGTGGCGCCCTTCGGCGGAGGGTAGAGGCCCTGGCGCTGCATGACGTCGGGCCGGTTCACGCCCGCCGCGACGACCTCGACCAGCACCTGCCCCGGCCCCGGCTTCGGCAGCGGCGCCGTCTCGACCTTCGCGACCTCCGGTCCGCCGGCACCGTCGAAGCGGATCCGGCGCATGGTCTCGGGAAGCGTGCCTGTCATCGGGTCTCTCCGTGGATGGCCCCTCATTGCGGCGCGGAGCCCGGTTGGCAAGACCGCTGGCTGGCAGGGCCGCGCTCAGCGGGTGCCGTACATCCGGTCGCCGGCATCGCCGAGGCCGGGCACGATGTAGCCGTGGTCGTTGAGGTGGCTGTCGATCGCCGCCGTCCAGATCGGCACGTCCGGATGGGCCGATTGCAGGCGGGCGATGCCCTCGGGCGCGGCGAGCAGACAGACGAAGCGCAGGTCGCGGGCGCCGCGCTTCTTCAGCTGGCCGATGGCGGAGACGGCCGAGTTCGCGGTGGCGAGCATCGGGTCGAGGACCAGCACCGTGCGGTCGGCGAGGTCCGAGGGTGCCTTGAAGTAGTACTCGACGGCCTCGAGCGTCTCCGGGTCGCGGTAGATGCCGACATGGGCGACGCGGGCGGAGGGCACCAGCGAGAGCATCCCGTCGAGGAAGCCGACGCCCGCGCGCAGGATCGGCGCCAGCACCAGCTTCTTGCCCTGGATGCGCTGCGCCTCCATCCGCGCGACCGGCGTCTCGATGCTCACGGGCTCCAGCGGCAGGTCGCGCGTGACCTCGTAGGCGAGCAGCATGCCGATCTCGTTGAGGAGCTGGCGGAAGCCCTTCGTGGAGCAGTCCCGGTCGCGCATCACCGTCAGCTTGTGCTGCACCAGCGGATGATCGACCACCGTCACGGTTGCGTTCATGTCTCGCGCCCTCCCCGGACCGTTTCCGCATGGCGGACGGCCGGATGCAAGAAGGGCTCCCGCCTCGCGACGGGAGCCCTCCTCACCACTCAGGACGATCGGATCAGACGGCCGGGCCGCCCTCGCTCCGGCGCTCCTCGCCGCGGCGCTTGGCCATGAAGGCGTCGAACTCCTCGCGGTCCTTGGCCCGGCGAAGCTCCTCCACGAAGGCCGTGAAGGCGCGGCTCTCCTCCTGGAGCGCCCGGCGCTGGGCGTCGAGCTTGTCGAGCTCCGCCCGGCGGTAGTCGTCGAAGGCCCGGTTGCCGGTGAAGCCGCCAGCACCCGCCGCGGCGAAGGCCCGGGCGAAGCGGGACGGCGGACGCATGTCGCCGCTCTGCCAGCGCTTGAGGCCGCCCTTGACGAGGTCCCGCAGCTCGGAGGCCGCTGGGTAACCCGCGAGCTTCCAGCCGACCAGGGCGAGCCCCAGCGGCCACCAGTAGATGAAGCTCACGACGATGGCGCCGATCTCGATCGAGCGCCGGGGAAAGGGGCCGCTGCGGCAAGCGCCGCCACCGGCCCAACGCGACGTTGTGGAAAAGCTCACGGCTCACGGCTCCCATTGATGTGAACAGCATTCACATGCGGATGCCGAGAGGCGGTTTCAAGGGCCTTGCCGCTGCGCGGGGGAGCCGGCCCCGTGGACGATGGCGAGGACGCCGGCCCGCAGCAGCTCGTACTTGTCCGGCACGCCCGGACCCTTGGGGAGTTGGCCCGCTGCCGCCAGCGTCGCGAGGCCGTGCGAGAGCGCCCAGACCTCCAGCGCCACGAAGCGCGGATCGACGCCGCCGAAGCCGGCGGGGAAGGTCGAGCGCAGCGCCTCCACGAGGAGGTCGAAAGGGCCGGGCCGCGTCTCCGCCGCCTGCACGGGCGCTCCGAAGCTGCGGGTGTCGAAGATCGCCGCGTAGTAGCCCGGCTCCTCCTCGGCGAAGGCGAGATAGGCCTCGCCCATCCGGGTGAAGCGTTCGAGCGGCGTGCCCTGCGAGCCGATCGCCCGGGCCAGCCGGTCGGCGAGATCCGCGAAGCCGCGGCCGGCGACCTCCTCGAGCAGCGCCTCCCGGCCGCGGAAATGCCGGTAGAGCGCGGCCGGCGTCACGCCGACGAGACGAGCCGCATCGACCAGGGTGAAGCCGCCGACCCCGCGTTCCGCGATGAAGCGGCGCGCCGCCTCGATCAGCGCCTCCTTGAGGTTGCCGTGGTGGTAGCTGCGCCGGTCCTTGGGGCTGTCCCGCCAGGGTCGCACGTCGGCTCCTCGTGTCCGTCCTGAGGGGAGACGAGCGACGGGCCTCCCAGGTTGCACCGGCGCCGCTGTAGCACACCGAAAACGCGCCCAGGCATTCATTGTCGAGAAGTGGACTGAAATCTCCCGGACGACGCTTGACGGCCACACTTCATGCAAGCAATGTAATAATGTTGCATATGGAGCCTGCCGTGGATCGTCGATTGCCCGTCACCGTCCTGTCAGGCTTCCTTGGGGCCGGCAAGACGACGCTGCTCAACCACGTCCTGAACAACCGAGAGGGCCGGCGCGTCGCCGTCATCGTCAACGACATGAGCGAGGTGAACATCGACGCTGATCTCGTCCGCGAGGGCGGCGCCGGGCTGTCGCGCACGGACGAGCGGCTCGTGGAGATGACCAACGGCTGCATCTGCTGCACCCTGCGGGACGACCTCCTGGCCGAGGTGCGCCGCCTCGCCGAGGAAGGCCGCTTCGACTACCTGCTCATCGAGGGCACGGGCATCGCCGAGCCGCTGCCGGTGGCAAGCACCTTCTCGTTCCGCGACGAGGACGGGGCCGCGCTCAGCGACATCGCGCGCCTCGACACCATGGTGACCGTGGTCGACGCCCTGAACCTCCTGAAGGATTACGGATCCAACGCCTTTCTGCGCGACCGCGGCGAGACGGCGGGCGACGGCGACGAGCGGACGCTGGTCGACCTCCTCGTGGAGCAGATCGAGTTCGCGGACGTGATCGTCATCAACAAGGCCGGCGACGCAAGTTCCGCGCAGCTCGACCTCGTGCGAGCAGTGGTGCGCGGGCTCAACGGCGACGCCCGCATCGTCGAGGCGCGCCACGGGCAGGTGCCGCTCGCCGAGGTGCTCGACACCGGCCTGTTCAGCGAGGAGCGCGCCGAGCGGCACCCGCTCTGGTTCAAGGAGCTCTACGCCCCGCACGAGCACCGGCCGGAGACGGAGGAGTACGGCATCGGCTCCTTCGTCTACCGGGCACGGCGGCCCTTCCACCCGGAGCGCTTCGGCGCCTTCGTCGCGCAGACTTGGCCGGGGTTGATCCGCGCAAAGGGGCATTTCTGGCTGGCGACGCGGCCGAACTGGGTCGGCGAGTTCTCGCTCGCCGGGGCGGTCGCGCGGGTCTCGGCGATGGGCTACTGGTGGGCGGCGGTGCCGCGCGCCCGCTGGCCCGGAGACGATGCCATGCAGGAACGCCTGACGAAGGTCTGGAGTCCGGTCTGGGGCGACCGCCGCCAGGAGCTCGTCTTCATCGGCACGAATCTCGACCGGGACGCGATCACCACGGCGCTCGACGCCTGCCTCGTCGGCTCGGTGGCGACGACGCGCTTCGATCCGGCGCCCTTCCGCTCCCTGCCCGACCCGTTCCCCGTCTGGGACCGGGCGGCCTGACGCCGGGCGCGATGGCCTTCGTCAGCCTCAAGGCCTGGCGGTCGCGCTCCGCCGAGCGCGCCGCGCTGGCGGGCCGCCTCAAGGGCGAGATCTCCGCCGCCCTCGCCCTCGGCGAGGACGACGCGCTGCATCTCAACGAGCTGGCCTGCCCCGATCCGGGCTGTCCCGACATGGAGACGGTGGTGCTGGTGATGCGCGCGGCCGAGCCGACCCGCGCCTTCCGCATCCGCCAGACGATGGACCGGGTCGAGCCGGAGGACGTGGCCCGTCTCGTCGAGGAGGAGCGCGCCCAGCGCGCTACAGCTTGAACACCGAGCCCGCCGCCTCCAGGGCGGCGCGCTTGGCGGTGATCGCCGCCTCGATACGCTCGATCTCGGCGCGCAGCGACGCGGCGCGGGCCTCGAGATCGTCCACGGAGAGGTCGTCGAGCTTCTGGCCGATCTCGTGGGCGGCCGGACGCTTCGGCGTCCAGATGTCGTCGTCCATGGGCGGCGTCTCCCTCCGATCCGATCCTCGGCCGTCTTACCAGGGCTTTCCATACTCTAGGGCGGGCAGCCCGAGATGCCGGGCGACGCTCGCGCCGATGTCGGAAAAACTCTCGCGGCATCCCAGCGCGCGGGCGGGCAGACCCGGCCCGAAGGCGAGGATCGGCACCTGTTCGCGGGTGTGCTCGGTGCCCGTCCAGGTCGGATCGTTGCCGTGGTCGGCGGTGACGAGGCAGAGGTCGCCCGGCTGCAGAGCGGCCTCGATCTCGGGCAGGCGGGCGTCAAAGGCCTCGAGTTCCGCCGCGTAGCCCGGCACGTCCCGCCGGTGGCCGTGGTCGGTGTCGAAATCGACGAGATTCACGAAGACGAGCCCGCCCTCGGGCAGGTCGGCCATGGCGGCGAGCGCCGCGTCGAGGCAGGCGCCGTTGCGGCCGGGTTTCAGCTCGGTGCCGGTGGCGCGGTGGGCGAAGATGTCGCCGATCTTGCCGACGCTGACGACCGCGCGGCCGTCTCCGACGGCGATGTCGAGGAGCGTCGGCCCCGGCGGGGCGACGGAGAAATCCTTGCGGTTGCCGGTACGCCGAAAGCCCTGCTCGGCCGAGCCGATGAACGGCCGGGCGATGACGCGCCCCACCCGGTAGGGGTCGCAGAGCCGGCGGGCGATCCCGCAGAGATCGTAGAGCCGCTGGAGGCCGAAGGTCTCCTCGTGAGCGGCGATCTGGAAGACGCTGTCGGCCGAGGTGTAGCAGATCGGCTTGCCCGTCCGCAGATGCTCCGCGCCGAGTTCGTCGACGATGGCCGTGCCGGAGGCGTGGCGGTCGCCGAGGATGCCGGGAAGGCCCGCTTCCGCGACGAGCGCCGCCGTCAGCTCCGGCGGGAAGGAGGGAAGCAGGTCTGGGAAGTGTCCCCAAGGCTCGGTGAGGGGCAGTCCGGCGATCTCCCAGTGGCCGGAGGGCGTGTCCTTTCCGGCGGCGGTCTCGACGGCGTGGCCATGGCTGCCGCGCGGGCCGCTCTCGGGCGGTTCAAGCCCCGGCGGGATGCGGCCCGTGGCGCCCTGCGCCGCGAGGCCGAGGCCGAGGGCGGCGAGATTCGGCAGGCGCAGAGGTCCCCGCCGCAGGCCCTCGCGGTCGCCCCGCCCCTCGGCGCAGCGCGCGGCGATGTGCCCGACGGTGTCGGCGCCGGCATCGCCGTAGCGAGCCGCGTCGGGCGCGCCGCCGATGCCGACGGAATCGAGGACGATCAGCAGCGCGCGCACCATCTCAGGCCGACTCGGACTCGAGCGCCGGCTCGGCGAGCGTCTCGCTCTTCAGGGCGAAGGCCGCGGTGAACAGGGCGCGGGTATAGGGCGTCGTCGGGTTCGCGAAGATGCTCTCGGCGGGTCCCTCCTCCACGATCTGCCCGTGCTGCATCACGACGACGTAGTTCGCGAGCGCCCGCACCACCTTCAGGTCGTGGCTGATGAACAGGTAGGCGAGCCCGCGCTCGGCCTGGAGCCGGCGCAGCAGCGTCACGATCTGCGCCTGCACGGAGCGGTCGAGGGCCGAGGTCGGCTCGTCGAGCACCACGAAGCGGGGCTCCAGCACCATGGCGCGGGCGATGGCGATGCGCTGGCGCTGGCCGCCGGAGAACTCGTGCGGGTAGCGGTCCATGGTCGCCGGATCGAGCCCGACATCGGTGAGCGCCCGGGCGACGATCGCCCGTCGCTCGGCCCGCAAGCCGCCCCGCCCCTGCACGACGAGACCCTCGGCCACGATGTCGGCCACCGACATGCGAGGGGAGAGCGAGCCGTAGGGGTCCTGGAAGACCACCTGCATCTCCCGCCGGAGCGGGCGCATGGCGGCGGGGCCGTAACCTTCGATGTCGCGGCCGAGAAAGACGATCGGTCCCTCCGAGCCCGTCAGGCGCAGCAACGCGAGGCCGAGCGTGGTCTTGCCCGAGCCCGACTCGCCGACGACGCCGACCGTCTCCCCCGCCCGCACCCGCACGCTGACGCCGTCGACGGCGCGCACGTGGCCGGTGGTCCGGCGCAGCAGCCCTTCCTTGATCGGAAAGTGGACCTTGAGCGGCCCCGCTTCGACCAGCACCGGGGCGTCCGGCGCGACGGGGTTCGCGGCGCCCTCGGGCTCGGAGGCGATGAGGCGCTGCGTGTAGGGGTGCTGCGGGCGGGCGAAGACCTCCGCAACGGGACCCTCCTCCACGATCTTTCCGCGCAGCATCACGCAGACCCGCGAGGCGATGCGCTCGACGATGCCGAGATCGTGGGTGATGAACAGCATCGCCATGCCGAGCCGCTTCTGGAGGTCGGCCAGCAGCGACAGGATCTGCGCCTGCACGGTCACGTCGAGGGCGGTGGTGGGCTCGTCGGCCACGAGCAGGTCGGGCTCGCAGGCGAGCGCCATGGCGATCATCACCCGCTGGCGCTGGCCGCCGGACAGCTCGTGCGGGTAGGCGCCCATGCGCCGCTCGGCGTCGCGCAGGCCGACGAGCTCCAGCAGCTCGAGGATGCGCGCCCGCGCCTTGCGGCCGCTCAGGCCCCGGTGGAGCGCCAGCACCTCGCCGATCTGCCGCTGGATCGTGTGCAGCGGGTTCAGCGAGGTCATCGGCTCCTGGAAGACCATGGTGATGTCGGCGCCGCGCACCTCGCGCATCGCTCGCTCGGGCAGAGCCAGCAGGTCGCGGTCCCGGAAGACGATGCGCCCGCCCGGATGATGCGCGGCCCCGTCGAGGAGACGCAGGATGGAGAGCGCCGTCACCGACTTCCCCGAGCCGGACTCGCCGACGAGCGCCAGGGTCTCGCCGGGGGCGATCGTGAAGCTGACGTCGTCCACGGCGAGGGTCTCGCCCTCGCGACCGCGGAAGGCGACGGACAGGTTCTCGACGGACAGGAGCGGCGCGGTCATGCGTTCCGGAGGCTCGGCGCCGCCACTGGCGCGGCCGGCAGATATAGCGCGCCGCCGCCGGATCGCGAACGACTTGGGATCGCGAACGCCCCGCCATTGCCTCGGGGGAGCGCGACGCTAAAACCTGCGCCGTGAGATCCCCCATTCCTCTCGTCGCCTTGCTCGGGCTGATCGCGCTCGGCCTGCCGGCCCCCGCGCGCGCCGCGCCCTCCGAGAGCGGCGAGACCGTCGAGCAGGCGCTCTGCCGGCTGATCGAGGGTGCCGCCCGGAGCCACGCCCTGCCCGTGCCCTTCCTGACCCGGCTGATCTGGCGGGAGAGCAGCTTCCGGGTCGGCGCGGTGAGCCCGGTCGGCGCGCAGGGCGTCGCCCAGTTCATGCCCGGCACCGCCAAGGAGCGCGGCCTCTCGGACCCGTTCGACCCGGAGCAGGCGATCCCGCACGCGGCGCATCTGCTGGCCGATCTCAAGCGGCAGTTCGGAAATCTCGGGCTCGCGGCGGCGGCCTACAATGGCGGCCCGACGCGGGTCACGAACTGGCTCGCCGGCTCCGGCGGCCTGCCCTCGGAGACCCGCGCCTACGTCTACGCCATCACCGGACAGCCGGCGGAGGACTGGCGGCCGCGCGCCGCCGTCGAGCTGGGACCGCCGGAGGGCGGCCCCGCGAGGAAGCCCGGCGAGACCGCCGAGAAGCCCGGCGCACCTGCGAAACCCGAGGCCAAGGCGGAGGCGAAGCCGGATGCGCCCCAGACCTGCCTTCAGACGACGGCGGCCCTGCGGGTGCCCTCGCGCGGCGACCGCTTCGCGCTGGCCCTCAACGAGGGGCCGGCGGCCCCCTGGGGAATCCAGCTCGCCGGCAACTTCTCGAAAGCGCTGGCGCTGCGCAGCTTCTCCGCCACCCGCTCCCGCTACGCCGGGGTGATCGGCGAGGTCCGCCCGATGATCATCGGCACCCGCCTGCGCTACCGGGGTACGCGCGCCTTCTACCGGGTGCGCATCCCCGCCGAGAGCCGGCAGGCCGCCGATACGCTCTGCGGGCGGATTCGCACCGCGGGCGGAGCCTGCATCGTGCTCAAGACCTGACCAGCGCCGCCGATCCGTCATGAAACGGCCCCGACGCCCGTGCGATCACGCCGACTCGCGGCCCTCCGGAACCCGAATGACCCGAATTCTCACCGCCCTGGCGAGCTTTCTGTGCCTCGCGCTCTCGGCCGCGGGGCTCGCCGCCTGCTCGCCGCTCGGGCTCTTCGACGCCATCGGCCCGCGCGATGCCGGCGCACGGCAGGCGGCGAAGAACCAGCCCTTCGGCCAGCACCCGCGCCAGCATCTCGACGTCTACGTCCCCGAGGACCTGTCCGAGCCGGCGCCGGTCGTGGTCTTCTTCTACGGCGGCTCCTGGTCGAGCGGCGCGAAGGAAGATTATGCCTTCGTCGGGCATGCGCTCGCGGCGCAGGGCTTCGTCACGATCGTCCCGGACTATCGGCTCGCCACCGAGGCGCCCTACCCCGCCTTCCTCGAGGACGGTGCGGCGGCGGTGGCCTGGGCGCAGCACAACGCGGCCCGCTTCGGCGGCGATCCCCGCCGCGTGGCGCTCGCCGGGCACTCGGCCGGCGCCTACAACGCACTGATGCTCGGGCTCGACCCGCGCTATCTGCGTGCCGCCGGCGCCGATCCGCGGGTGGTGAAGGCGGTTGCGGGCCTCTCCGGGCCCTACGATTTCCTGCCGCTCGACAACGACACCACCAGGCGCGTCTTCGGGCAGGCGCCGGACCTGAAGGGCACGCAGCCGGTCGCCTTCGTGGGGCCGATGTCGCCGCCGGCCTTCCTCGCGACGGGTGACGGCGACACCGTGGTGCGCCCGCGCAACACGCAGAGCCTCGCCGAGCGCCTGCGGGCGGCGAACGTGCCGGTCCAGGAACGCGTCTACGCCGGACTCGACCACACCGACACGCTGCTCGCGCTCTCCGTCACCTTCCGATCCAAGGCGCCGGAACTGGCCGAGATGGCCGCCTTCCTGCGCGGGCAGACCGCCTCGCGGGCGCGGGGTCGGGTCGGATTTCGTTAAGGTCTTCGCCGGGCCCCTCTCGACATTCAGCGAAATCCTGCCACGAACGCATGCGGAGCCGCCTCCCTCCTGAGGTTGCCGAGTTCCCGCGCCCGATGCCGTTCTCCGCGACAGAGAAGCCCCTCGTCCTCGTCGCCGAGGACGAGTTCGTGACGCGACAGGCAGCCATCGACATGCTGCGGGAAGCCGGCTTCGCCGCGCTCACCGCCACCAACGGCACCGAGGCGATCCGGCTTCTGGAGGATTGCCGCGAGATCCGCGCCGTGCTCACCGACATCGACATGCCCGGCGGACCCGACGGCATCCGTCTCGCGGCCTGCATCCAGCATCGGCGCCCGGACGTGCACGTCATTATCGTGTCGGGAAAGGTCATTCCCGTCGAGGGCGACCTGCCGAGCGGCTCCCTGTTCTTCGCCAAGCCCTACAACGAATCCGAACTGATCGACGCGCTTCGCGGCCTGCTGGCCTGAGCTCAGGCCTTTCGCAACCCGGCGCGGGCCGCCGCGTGGTCCGGCGCGGCCTCGAAGGCGCGCTTCATGGCCTGCAGAGCGGCTTTCGCCGATACTGCGCGTCGAGCGGCAGGGCCCGCTGCGGCAGCCCGTCCGGACGGCGCCGGATCGGCGAGGCGTTCAGCCATGTGCCGCGATCGGTGACGTTCCAGGTGACGACGTTGAGCACTGCCGGCTCGTCGAGCACCGTGTCGAGGAAGCGCCGTCCGAGATCGGCGACGCCCTGGTCGCGCTTCTGCGGATCGGCGGGGAAGGCGCGGTCGTCCACGTCGAGCTCGGTGATCTCGATGGCGAGGCCGAGGCCCGCGACCTCCCGCAGGAAGGCCCGCAGCTTGCCCTGATCGAGGGGGAAGGTGCTGTAGAGGTGTCCCTGTAGGCCGAGCCGGCGGATTGGCACGCCGCGCCGCTTCAGGCCCTCCAGGGTGCGCAGGACGAGGGCGCGGCGGGCCTCCATCCAGGGCGCGGCCTGCTCGCAGTCGTTCTCGTTCCAGACGCCCGCGGCGGCGGGGTCGACCTCGGCGAGCATCTGGAAGGCGAGGTCGACGTAGCGCGGACCGAGCGCGGCGAGCCAGGGCGAGCGGCGCAACCCGTCCGCCCGGCCCTCCTCCGGCGCGACGATCTCGTTGACCGCGTCCCAGCTCTCGAAGCGGCCGCGGAAATGCCCGGCCGCCGAGGTGATCCACTGCCGCAGAAAGGTCTCCGCGCCCGGTCCCGCGATGCGCGGGCGGACCCAGGCGGGGATCGCCTCGTGCCAGATGAGCGTGTGTCCCCGCATCCGCATCCGGTGCCGCGTGGCAAAGGCCAGGGTCGCGTCGGCTGCGGCGTAGCTGACGAGATCGGGGCGCGGCAGCACCGCGTCCATCTTGGTGGCGTTCTCGCAGACGAGGAGGCCGCATTCCCGCGCCAGCGCCGCCGCGTAGTCCGGATCGCGCTCGATCATCGGGTGGACCGCCGCGCTGCCATAGGCGATGCCGATCCGGCCTGCGGCGGCGGCGAGACCGTCCGGCGCGTAGGCCAGGGCCGGCAAGGCGCCGAGCGTGGCCGCGCCGGCGATCCATTCGCGGCGGCTGAGCGTCGGTCCGGGCAGGCGTGGGGGCATGGCGACAGGCTAGCACGGCCCGCCGCGCGGAGGCGCCGGAGGCGGCATCAACCTTAAGGGGCGAAACCCGCGGGAGCCCGCCGCCGCCGCGCTATACTCCGCCCGAGGGCGACGAGGGGTGCGCCCGCGCGAGGCCCCGTCCCGATGTCGTCGGCTGCCGACCACGCCCTGCGAGCGGGAACCGGACGGGACGCGGCCGCCCGCGACCTGCCGGACGGCCTGCGCATGGGGCTCGCCGGGGCCTGTCTCCTCGCCTTCCTCAACCACACGCCGCTGACCGACCTCAGCAACCCGGCCCATCTCGACGCCTGGGAGGGCGGCAACCTCAAGACCCAGGTGCTGTTCCTCGGCCTGTTCGCGGCGATGGCCTGGGCCCTGTGGCGGCTCGGGATCGAGCGGCTGCGGCCGCTCCTGAGCCTGCCGCTGCTCGCCTGCGCCGCCTGGCTCGGCGCGACGCTGCTGACCTCCGCCGATCCGCTGCTCTCGATCCGCCGCGCCGTGCTCCTCGGGATCGTCGCGGTGCTCGCCGCCGGGGTGCTGGTGCTGATGCGCTCGGTCCGCCAGTTCGCGCTGACCTTGGCGGGCGTCAGCGCGGTGCTGATCGGCGGCTCCTTCCTCGCCGTGGCGCTGGTGCCGGGCCTGTCCGTTCACAACAGCTTCGACCTGCTCAACGAGCCCGCTCATACCGGCCTGTGGCGGGGCCTCTTCGCGCACAAGAACGAGGCCGGCGGCGTCATGGCGATGTTGGTCCTCGTCGGGCTGTTCGTGGTCGCGAGCGGCGAGCGGGCGATCGGCTGGGCGATCGTCGCGGGCGCGGCCGTGTTCCTGGCGGGCACGACCTCCAAGACAGCGATCGCCCTGGTGCCGATCGTGCTCGTCTCCACAGGCCTCTGCCGGCTGCTCCCGGGGCGGCTGCTGCGGGCTGGGCTGCTGCTCGGGCCGGTGCTGGCGCTCTCCGTCATCACCCTCGGATCGGTCTTCGTGCCGGCCGTCGAGGAGAATGTCGGCAAGGTCCTGCCGGACACCTCCTTCACCGGCCGCACCGAGATCTGGGAGTTCGCCGCCGAGAAGATCTCCGAGCGGCCCGTCACCGGCTGGGGCTACGGTGCGTTCTGGCGGACCGAGCGGACGATGTACGGCGGCGCCGAGGCGCTGACCTGGGTGCAGACCGCCGACCACGGCCACAACGGCTTCATCGACACGGCGCTGGTCATCGGCCTGCCCGGCCTCGCCCTGACGCTGATCGCCTTCGCCTGGATGCCCCTGCGCGACCTCCAGCGGGCGGCGCCGACCGGCGCCATCGATCCGGCGACGATGCTGTTCCTGCGCCTGTGGATGTACGGGCTGACCTCCGCCTCGTTCGAGTCGACCCTCTACAGCCCGAACGCGCCGCCCTGGTGCCTGTTCATCCTCGCGGTATTCGGGCTGCGGATGCGGGCGGCGCTCAAGCCCGTCGCCGGCTGAGCCTCAGTCCGGCAGCGCGAAGACGACCAGCGCGTCGCCGGTGCCGAAGCCGGACGACTTGGTGAAGGAGGCGCCGCCCGCCGCCACTGCCACGTACTGCCGCCCCTCGACCGAGAAGGTCATCGGCGGCCCGCCGATCCCGGCGCCGCACTGGAAGCGCCAGAGCATCTGGCCGGTCTCGGCATCGTGGGCGTCGAGATGCCCGTCTTCCTCCCCGGATAAGACGAGGCCGCCGGCCGTGGCGAGCGTCCCGCCGGAGAGCCGGCTGCCGGCCTTCACCGTCCAGGCGATCCCGCCGCCCTCGGCGAGGTCGACGGCCGTCAGGGTACTGAAGCTCGGTTCGGCCCTGGCCTCCCCGGTCTCGGTGTAGCGGATCGGCGGGCGGCCCTCCGCGCCCGGCAGCGTCTTGACCGTGTAGGTCGCCGCCCCGTGGCGGACCTGCGCGAAGGCGAGGCCGCGCGCGGCATCGTAGGCGACGGGATGCCAGGAGATGGCGCCGAGGGGGCCCGGGCTCACCACGGTGCCTTCGGGGGTCGGTGGCGCGAACAGGTTCTTTTGCGTGATGAGGGGCCGCGAGCGCGCCAGCAGCCGCCCGTCCCGCCGGTCGTGCACGAAGATCCAGCCGGTCTTGCTGCCCTGGGCGACCGCCTTCACCGGTCCGTCCTCGCCGGGATGATCGAGGAGGAAGGCCGGGCTCGCGACGTCGTAGCCCCACTCCTCGTGAGGCACCTGCTGGAAGTGCCAGCGCAGCTTCCCGGTCGCCACGTCGAGGGCGACGAGGCTCATCGTGTAGAGGTTGTCGCCGGGCCGGGAGAGGCCGAGGTTCTGCGGCGCTGGGTTGCCGGTGCCGAGGTAGATCAGCCCCAGTTCGGCGTCGTAGGCCGGCGTCATCCAGAGGGATCCGCCGCCGACCCGCCAGGCGTCGCGGTTGGCGGGCGCGGCCGCCTTCTCCGCCGCGACGTCCCGGTGCAGCGGCGTGCCGTCCGGCGTCGCGGTGACGTAGCCGCCCTCCCAGCCGTCCGCCTTGGTGACGTACCAGCGCCAGCGCTCCTCGCCGGTGCGCGCGTCGTAGGCGGCCAGCCAGCCCCGGCGGCCGTAGCCGCCCTCGATGCCGATCACCGAGCCGCCGTCGAGGCCGCCCTTCTCGTCCTCGACGTGGAGGCCGTAGCCCGCCCCCGTCACGCCGACGATGACGAGCCCGTCCGCCACCAGCGGCGGCATCTTGAAGCCGAGGCGGCTCGAGCCCTGCACGGGCTTGCCGCCGAGCTGCGCGGCGAGACCGGAGGCTGTCTCGCTCTCGCCCTCCTCCGGCCGCACCGCCTCCTTGTCCCAGACGACACGCCCGCTGCCGGCGTCGAGGGCGAGGAGGCGCCCGTCCATGGTCGCCTCGAAGACGAGCCCGCCCGAGACCGCGACGCCCCGGTTCGAGGGCGGGCCGAACACCTTCTCCGTGCGGGCGCGATGCGTGTAGGTCCAGAGCACGCGGCCGGACTTCGCCTCGATCGCCGCGACGTGGTTCTGCGTGGTCGAGACGTAGAGCGTCCCGTCGACCACGACGGGCTGCGCCTGGAAGGTGCCGGTGACGCCGGTCTGGAAGATCCAGGCGGGGCGCAGGCGGGCGACGTTGCCGCGGTCGATCTGCGCGAGCCCCGAGAAGTTGCGGTTCTCCGGCCCGCCTGCGAAGGCCGGCCAGTCGCCCTCCGCCGCCCTCGCGGATGACACGCCGATGAGGATCGCCAGCAGCGCCGGCCCCGTGATCGATCCGCCGCGCATCATGCCGCCCTCCCCCCGTCGCGTCAGGCCTTGCCGGCCGCCGCTTCGTCCAGCCTCGCGGGCGTGACTTGCGCGCCCATGGCGCGGGCCATGTCGGCGGCGGTCTGGCCGGAGCCGTCCAGTCGGGCCGGGTCGGCGCCTTCGGCGAGGAGCAGGTCGACGATCTCGATCCGGTCGAACATCGCCGCGACCATCAGGGCGGTGCGGGTGCCGTCTCCGGCGCCGTCGACGGGCGCGCCGTGATCGAGGAGGAGCCGCACCATGCCTGCGTCACCCTTGAAGGCGGCGCCGGCGAGCGGCGTCTGGCCGCGATCGTTGGCGAGCTCGGTGTCGCCACCGGCTTCCAGGATGACGCGGGCGGCCTCGGCCTGGCCGTTATAGGCGGCGAGCATGAGCAGGCTGTCGCCCTTGTCGTTGCGCAGGTTCGCCGGCAGCCCCTGGGCAAACAGCTCCGCCAACTCGGCGGCGTGGCCCATCCGCGCGAACTGGAAGACACGGCCGGCGAAGGCGAGGGTCGCGTCGTCGAGGGCGGGGCGGGCGTCGTCGGTCATGAAGGGCTCCGGTGTACCGCCGAATCTGGCGCGCTCGCCCCTCCGGTAAAGGCGTCAGCGCTCCCGGCGCAGGGCGTCGAGGTCGAGCCGGCGCGTCACCATGGCGAGGCCGCCCCGCGAGTCCTGCGGCCATTCCGCCTCCGGGCGGTCGCGGTAGAGCTCGACGCCGTTCCCGTCCGGATCGCGCAGGTAGAGCGCCTCGCTGACGCCGTGGTCGCTCGCCCCGTCGAGGGGGATGCCGGCGGCCTCGACCCGGCGCAGGGCGTCGGCGAGCGCCGCCCGCGTCGGGTAGAGGATCGCGAGGTGGTAGAGCCCGGTCGTGCCGGGCGGAGGCGGACTGCCGCCGGCGCTCTCCCAGGTGTTGAGGCCGATATGGTGGTGATAGCCACCGGCCGAGACGAACGCCGCCTGACCGCCGAAGCGCTGCGTCAGCGCGAAGCCGAGAACGCCGCAGTAGAAGCCCAGCGCCCGCTCGATCTCCGCCACCTTGAGGTGGACGTGACCGATCCGGGTGCCGGGATCGATGGGCCGGCCGCCGTCGCCGCTCGCGACCGTCAACGGGGTGCCACCGGCATCTTCACCACCTTGCCGTCGGGCAGGATGATGTCGCCGGGGCTCTGGCCCTTCTCGCAGGGGCCGAGCCAGGTCGCCTCGATGACCATGGACTTGGTGACGGGCTCCTTCGTGTTCGGGATGCCCGTGAGAACGCTCGTCGTCTCGATGCGGATGCGGCTGTTGAAGTCGCCGGTGATCGTGCCTTTGCCGGAGGCGGAGATGGGGCCGATCTTGCAGTCCGACTCGGTCGCGTAGCCGGTGCTCGTCTTGACGAGCGCGCGCTTCGAGCAGGTGCCGAGGCCGCCCAGCGTGCTCTCGGCGAGCTGGTCGGTCTTCTCGTCGATGCACTGGCGCGCCGTGACGTTGGCGTCGGCGGAGGTGGTCTTCGACTCCCAGAGGCCGGCCTTGCGGGCGGGCAGGGTCTCGGCGGCCATGGCGAGGCCGGACCCGGCGAGCATGGCGGCTCCGAGGCTCAGGCGGACGATCGTGTGGCGCATGGGCATCCTTCTTGCCGGTCCGGACCCGGCAGGGCGCGAAGGGCTAGCCGCCCATAGCCGTGCCGACAAGCGCGCGACGGCACAGACCTTTGCGACGCGCCGGTTCGCGGCCATATCTGTCGGATGCCGACTCCGAAGAAGCCTCGCTCCGCCTCCGGGAAGGCGGAGAAGCCCGAGCTGAAGCCGCTCGACGAGCATCTCGCCGCGCTTCTCAGCCCCGCCCTCAACCGGGAGCGGGTGAAGGCGGAGGCGCCCGCGAAACCCGCCAAGGGCCGCAAGCGGGCGGAGAACGGCTTCGCCGAGGCCCCGCAGTCGGGCTACGCGATCGGCGACGCCGCCGAGGTCGACCCGCGCCTCGCCCAGGCGCTCGGCCTCGCCGCGCCCGAGGACGGTCCGCTGCCCGCCGGCGCGCCCGACCCGGAGCCGGTATCGCTGGCCAGCGAGGGCGTCTCGGCCACCGTCGAGGCCCTCGAGAAGCTTCTCACCGAGGGCAACCCGCTCTTCAAGAACGGGCAGGCCTGGGTGCCGCACCGGCCGGAGCGGCCGGCGAAATCCGAGGGCGGCGTCCGCTTCACGCTGAAATCCGAGTTCACTCCGGCCGGCGACCAGCCCACCGCCATCGCCGAACTCGTCCAGGGCGTGAAGGCCGCGGAGCGCGATCAGGTGCTGCTCGGCGTTACCGGCTCGGGCAAGACCTTCACGATGGCCAAGGTCATCGAGGAGACGCAGCGCCCGGCCCTGATCCTGGCGCCGAACAAGACCCTCGCCGCCCAGCTCTACGGGGAGTTCAAGAGCTTCTTCCCCGAAAACGCGGTGGAGTACTTCGTCTCCTACTACGACTACTATCAGCCGGAAGCCTACGTCCCGCGCTCGGACACCTTCATCGAGAAGGAATCCTCGATCAACGAGCAGATCGACCGCATGCGGCACTCGGCGACCCGGGCGCTCTTGGAGCGGGACGACGTGATCATCGTCGCCTCGGTGTCGTGCATCTACGGCATCGGCTCGGTCGAGACCTACACGGCGATGTCCTTCACCGTGACGCTCGGGGAGAAGATCGAGCAGCGCCAGCTCGTCGCTGACCTGGTGGCGCTGCAGTACAAGCGCATCCAGTCGGATTTCGCACGCGGCACCTTCCGGGTCCGCGGCGACGTGATCGAGCTGTGGCCCGCCCACTTGGAGGATCGCGGCTGGCGCATCGGCCTGTTCGGCGACGAGATCGAGTCGATCGTCGAGTTCGATCCTCTCACCGGCAAGAAGATCAACGAGCTGAAGTTCGTGAAGGTCTACGCGAACTCGCACTACGTGACGCCACGCCCGACCCTCCAGCAGGCGATCAAGGGCATCAAGAGCGAGCTGAAGCTCCGGGTCGACGAGCTGACCCGCATGGGCCGGCTCATCGAGGCGCAGCGGCTGGAGCAGCGCTGCACCTTCGACATCGAGATGATCGAGGCCACCGGTGCCTGCAACGGGATCGAGAATTATTCGCGGTATCTGACGGGGCGGAAGCCTGGAGAACCCCCGCCGACCCTGTTCGAGTACCTGCCCGACAACGCCCTCGTCTTCACCGACGAGAGCCACGTCACGGTGCCGCAGATCGGCGGCATGTACCGGGGCGACTTCCGGCGCAAGGCGACGCTCGCCGAGTACGGCTTCCGCCTGCCTTCCTGCCTCGACAACCGCCCGCTCCGCTTCGAGGAGTGGGACGCGATGCGGCCGCAGTCGGTCCACGTCTCGGCGACGCCGGGCAAGTGGGAGATGGAGCGCACGGCGGGCGTCTTCGCCGAGCAGGTCATCCGCCCGACCGGCCTCATCGACCCTGTGATCGACGTGCGCCCGGCGCGCTCCCAGGTGGACGATCTGTTGGGCGAGGTCCGCGAGGTCGCCCAGGCCGGCTACCGGACGCTGGTGACGACGCTCACGAAGCGCATGGCCGAGGATCTCACCGAGTATCTCCACGAGAACGGCGTGCGTGTGCGCTACATGCACTCGGACATCGATACCCTGGAGCGCATCGAGATCATCCGCGACCTGCGGCTCGGCGCCTTCGACGTGCTGATCGGCATCAACCTGCTGCGCGAGGGGCTCGACATCCCGGAATGCGCCCTCGTCGCGATCCTCGACGCCGACAAGGAGGGCTTTCTCCGCTCCGAGACCTCCCTGATCCAGACCATCGGCCGCGCCGCCCGCAACGCGGACGCCCGCTGCATCCTCTATGCCGATCAGGTCACCGGCTCCATGGAGCGGGCGATGGCCGAGACCGAGCGCCGCCGCCAGAAGCAGCTCGCCTACAATGCCGAGCACGGCATCACGCCCCAGAGCGTGAAGCGCGGCATCGCCGACATCCTGGAGAGCGTCTACGAGCGCGACCACGTCAAGGTCGACACCGGCCTCTCCAAGACGGAGGCCACCGTCGGCCACAACCTCAAGGCGGTGATGGCCGACCTCGAGAAGCGCATGCGCGCGGCCGCCGCCGACCTCGACTTCGAGGAGGCGGCGCGGATGCGCGACGAGCTCAAGCGCCTCCAGGCGACGGAGCTTCTTGTCTCCGACGACCCCCTCGCCCGTCAGGGCGACGTCGAGCGAGAGGCCGGCCGCTACGGGCAGAAGGGCAGCCGCATCTCGAAGCCCACCCTCGACAACATGGGCCCCGGAACCGACCGGGAACTGCCCGTCGGCGCCCCCGTCTGGCAGGAGCGCCCGAAGGCGCGCTCGACGCAGGGCCTCGGCGGCCAGCGGCCGAAGTACAAGGGCCGCGGCTCGGGCTCGAACCGCGGGCGCTGACGCTCACCGGGCCGGGAGCACGGCGGGCGCGCCCCGGCGGAAGCCCCGCAGGATGAGGCGCCGCGCCGGCTCCTCCACGAGCAGGTGCGCGAGCGTCGCTGCGGCGAGCGCCGCGAGGCTCGCCACCGTCGCGCCGAGCCAGGGATGGGCGAGCAGCGCCCCGTGCAGCACCGCCCGGTCGATCGTGTTCAGGGCCGCGTAGACGGGGATGTGCAGCAGGTAGAGGGCGAAGGAGACCTTGCCGAGGAACACGAGCGGCCGCGCGCAGAGCGGTCCGCCCCGCATCCCGGCGCCTGCGAGGATCAGTGGCCCCCAGGCCAGGATCGACAGCCCGTTATGGACGACGGCCTGCGGCGCGGCGTGCATCAGGGCCAGCGTCGCCGCGAAGCCCGCCGCGGAGAGCGCTAGAAGGACCGGCACCGGTGGCCGCACCCGCTGCCAGAGCGTGAAGAGCAGAAGCCCGGCCATGAACTCCGGCAGGTGCATCAGCGGGAAGTACTTGATGAATTGCGCCGCCAGCACCGGCAGGAGGCCGCCGGGCTCCGGCTCGATCAGCGAGACGCCGGCCCCGTAGGCGCTCCAGACCAGCGTCGCGATGGCGGCGAGCCCGCCCCAGAGGGCGAGCGTGGCGAACAGCGCCCGCGAGGGGCGCCGGAGCACCAGCGGCAGCAGCACGGGGAACAGGGCGTAGAAGAAGATCTCCACCGAGATCGACCAGCTCGGGCAGTTGAGCGAGCAGGCGGCCCCCGGCAGCCAGGCGTGGAGGCCGAGCGGCGCCAGGACGGCGCCCGAGGCCATCAGCCCCTGAAGAGGCGGCTCGCTCTTCATCACCCAGCCCGCGAACCAGGGCAGGTGCAGCGCCAGCGACAGCAGGAACAGGGGATACACGCGCGCCAGCCGCGCCCGGTAGAACCGGCCCCGCGCCTCCGGCGCCGAGAGGTCCACGCCGCAGTAGTTGTAGGCCAGGATGAAGCCGGACAGGACGAAGAAGAAGGTCACGCCGGTGAAGCCGAGCCCGATCACGTCGAGGCGCGGCGCGGCGGCGAAGTAGTAGCGGTCGTAGTGGAAGGCGACGACGTAGACGGCCGCGAGGAAGCGCAGGGACGTCAGCGCCGGCAGCGGCTCGACGCGGGGATGCGCCGGCCTATCCCGATCCCCGAACGCGCTTGCCGCCTCGCCCGCCATGACGCCCGTCTCGACCCCGGCTCCCGGCCACATGCCGTGCCCTGTCCCGAGAGTACCGCGGCGCCGTCACCGCTTTCCCAAGGTCGCGATGCGGGCGAAGGCTTTCTGCGGACAAGCTTACCGAAATTCCGGCTGCGACCGGATGGCCCCGGAACCGGAAAAGCGTCCCCGCTTTCTCTCACCAAGATCGAGGCCGCTGCCTCTCACCCCTTGCGAATGTTCAGCGCCATGACCGGAAAGACCCTTCGCCGCTCCGTCCTCCGCTCCCGCGCCGGTGCCGGCGTGCGCACGCTTTTCCTCGCCGGGCTCGTCGCCTCGGCCGGTCTCGCCACCCTCGGGAGGCCGGCCGCGGACGCAGGCGCGCCCCATGACGGCCGCGTCGCCGCCGCCTCGAATTCCACCGCCGCGCGGACGAACTGAGCGCAACCGGGGCCGCCCTCCGCCCGTTGAACGCCGGCGCGGAGCCTGTCGCGCGGGAGATTCGGCACATGGGTTTGCTCGACAGCGTCATCGGCGGCGTTCTCGGACAGGTGCTCGGCGGTGGCCGCGGCGCGCCGGGCGGCCAGAGTTCCGGCGGCTCGGCGATGTCGCCGCTGGTGAAGGCCCTGCTGATGCTGCTCCTCGCCAAGGGCATGAGCGGCGGCTTCGGAGACATCTTCGGCCGGCAGGGCCATCCCCCGTCCGGGCCGGATGCCGGGCACGCGCCGGAGCCTCGGGACGCCGATCCGCGCTCGGGCGACATCGGCGGCTTCGATCAGTACGGCGGCCGCCGCGACGGCCCGTCCCGCGAGGGCGACTACAGCGACCTTTCCGGCATGCTCGACGGCCCCGGTGGCACTTCGGCCGAGCGCTCTCCGGGCGCTGGCCCCTATGCCGATCTCGACCGGGAGCCCGGCGGGCAGCGGCCCGATCTCGGCGGTCTCGACGGCCTCGTGGAGCGCTTCGAGCGTGGCGGCCTCGGCGACGTGATCGGCTCGTGGATCGGCCACGGCAGCAACCGGCCGGTGCAGCCGCAGCAGCTCGCGAGCGCGCTCGGTCCCGACACGATCGACACCCTGGAGCGCCAGACCGGCCTGGACCGCGACACGCTGCTCACGCAGCTCGCGCAAGTGCTGCCGGAGGTCGTGCACCAACTCACGCCGCAGGGGCGTCTGCCGGGTGAGGAAGACCGCAGAAACTGGTAGCGCGTATCGGGCTCAGCCCTGGCGGCGCGTCCTAGTCGACGCGCCGCATCACCAGCGAGGCATTCGTCCCGCCGAACCCGAACGAGTTGGACAGCGCCACGTCGATGCGGCGGCGCTTCGCCTCGTGGGGGGTGAGATCGATCTTCGTCTCGACGCTCGGATTGTCGAGGTTGAGGGTCGGCGGCACGATGCCGTCGCGGATCGCGAGGACGGCGAAGATCGCCTCGACGGAGCCGGCGGCGCCCAGCAGGTGGCCGATGGCCGACTTGGTCGAGGACATCGAGACGCGAGAGCCGGCATCGCCGAGCAGCCGCTCGACGGCCTTGAGCTCGAGCTCGTCGCCCATCGGCGTCGAGGTGCCGTGGGCATTGATGTAGTCGATCTGGCCCGGGTCGATGCCGGCCCGCTTCACGGCCGCCGTCATGCAGCGGAAGGCGCCGTCCCCGTCCGGCGAGGGCGAGGTGATATGGTAGGCGTCGCCCGAGAGGCCGTAGCCGATGATCTCGGCATAGATCTTGGCGCCGCGCGCCTTGGCGTGCTCGTACTCCTCGAGCACGACGATGCCGGCGCCCTCGCCCATGACGAAGCCGTCGCGGTCCTTGTCGTAGGGGCGCGAGGCGCGGGTGGGCTCGTCGTTGAAGCCCGTCGAGAGGGCCCGGCAGGCGGCGAAGCCCGCGAGCGAGAGCCGGTTGACCGGTGATTCCGCCCCGCCCGCGACCATCACGTCGGCATCGCCCAGCGCGATCAGCCGCGAGGCGTCGCCGATGGCGTGCGCGCCCGTAGAGCAGGCGGTGACGACCGCGTGGTTCGGGCCCTTCAGCCCGTGGGCGATCGAGACCTGGCCCGACGCGAGGTTGATGATGCGGCCGGGGATGAAGAAGGGCGAGATGCGCCGCGGCCCCTTCTCGTGGAGGGTCACGGAGGCGTCGTAGATGCCGCCGATGCCGCCGATGCCGGAGCCGATCAGCACGCCGGAGGCGTACTGGTCTTCCGGCTCGGTCGGGTGCCAGTTGGCGTCGTCGAGGGCCTGGCCGGCGGCCGCGACGGCGTAGACGATGAAGGGGTCGACCTTGCGCTGCTCCTTGGCCTCCATCCAGGTATCGGGATGGAAGGTGCCGTCGGAGCCGTCGCCGAGGGGGATCTGGCAGGCGATGCGGCAGGCGAGGTCGTCGCTCTCGAAGCCGTGGACCTTGGCCGTGCCGCTGTCCCCGGCGACCAGGCGGCTCCAGGTGTGCTCCACCCCGCTGCCGAGCGGCGTGACCATCCCGAGACCCGTGACTACGACCCGACGCATCGCCCTACCCTGAAAACATCCTCACCCGTTCGAGACAACGGCGGACGGGGCGCTTCCGCCCCACCGCCGCCGATGAACGCCTTAAGCCGAGTTCTTCTCGAGGAACTTCACCGCGTCGCCGACCGTCTGGATCGTCTCGGCGGCATCGTCGGGGATCTCGACGTTGAACTCTTCCTCGAACGCCATCACGAGCTCGACCGTGTCGAGGCTGTCGGCGCCGAGATCGTCGATGAAGTTCGCGCCCTCGACCACCTTCTCGGGCTCGACGCCCAGGTGCTCGACGACGATCTTCTTCACGCGCTCAGCGATATCGCTCATCGTTGTCCGTCCTCGTTGGTCTTCACGTTCGTGATGGTTGACGCGCCGTGGCCGCTCGCCACCCCGGTCCCTGCGCGAGGCTGTCCTCGCGGGAAACGGGGCGGCCGGTGTCCGTCCGGGTGTGTTGCTCTCAAGTGCCGGCCTTCGCCGACCCCCAGGGCGCCTCGCGACGCCGTAACCCGCTGAACCGTCAAACCCCCCTGCCAGGCTGCCGCGGGTTGTTAACACAGGGTTCCCCCGCTGGCGAGGGGCGGTTCAGGGACGGTTCATCGAAATGGATTGGGCATCCTGGCCAAGGGGTTGGCCGGTCAGAGCATGGCCATGCCGCCGTTGACGTGGAGCGTGTGGCCGGTGACGTAGGCCGCCTCGTCCGACGCGAGGTAGACGGCGGCGGCCGCGACCTCCTCGCCCATGCCGAGGCGCCCGGCCGGCACGCGGGCGAGGATGCCCTCGCGCTGCTTCTCGTTCAGCGCATCCGTCATCGGCGAGGTGATGAAGCCCGGCGCGATGCAGTTCGCGGTGATGTTGCGCGAGGCGACCTCGGCCGCGAGCGCCTTGGTGAGGCCGACGAGCCCGGCCTTGGCCGCCGCGTAGTTGCCCTGGCCCGGGTTGCCGGTCGCGCCGACCACCGAGCCAATGTTGACGATGCGCCCGTGCCGGCGGCGCATCATGCCCTTCACGGCCGCCCGCGACAGGCGGAAGGCGGCGGTGAGGTTCACGGCGATCACCGCGTCCCACTCCTCGTCCTTCATGCGCATGAAGAGGTTGTCGCGGGTGATGCCGGCGTTGTTGACGAGGATGTCGAGGCCGCCGAGCGCGCTCTCCGTAGCCGGGACCAGCGCCTCGACCGCGTCGCGCTCCGACAGATTCGTCGGCAGCACGTGGACGCGCTCGCCGCCGAGCTCGGAGGCCAGGGCCTCCAGCGCCTCCCGCCTTGTGCCGGAGAGCGCGACGGCCGCGCCCTGGGCGTGGAGCGCCTTGGCGATGGCGCCGCCGAGGCCGCCAGTCGCGCCGGTGACGAGGGCCTTGCGGCCGGTGAGATCGAACATCGGACGGGCTCCTGTCGTTTGTGCCGCCGGGCCGGGGCTATCACCCGGCCGGCGCGTGGCGGCGCGGCATGCGGTTCAGATAGGGCGGTCTCAGGCGAAGGCCGCGACGTCGTCCGGCGTGCCGACCGCCTGCCCGCTCGCGCCCGGCGCGATGCGCTTGACGAGGCCGGTCAGCACCTTGCCCGAGCCGATCTCGGCGAAGCGGTCGACCCCGGCCGCGGCCATCGCCGCGACGCTCTCGCGCCAGCGCACCGTGCCGGTGACCTGTGCGACGAGCCCGTCCCGGATCGCGGCGGCGTCGGTGACGGCGCCGGCGGCGACGTTCGTGTAGACAGGCACCGTAGGCGCGTTCATCCGCACCTCGGCCAGGGCGGCGCGCATGGCCTCGGCGGCGGGCGCCATCAGGCGGCAGTGGAAGGGCGCGGAGACGTTCAGCATCACCGCGCGCTTGATGCCGCGGGCCTGCGCCAGCGCCACCGCGCGCTCCACGGCGGCGCGATGGCCGGACAGCACGACCTGGCCGCCGCCGTTGTCGTTGGCGACGTCGCAGACCTGCCCGTCCGCCGCCTCGGCGGCGATCTCGGAGGCGGCATCGACCTCGGCGCCGATCAGCGCGGCCATGGCGCCCTCCCCCGGCGCGACGGCCCGCTGCATGGCCTCGCCGCGGATGCGCAGCAGGCGGGCGGTGTCGGCAATCGAGAAGGTGCCGGCAGCCGAGAGCGCCGAATACTCGCCGAGCGAGTGCCCGGCGACGAAGGCCACGTCCCGCTTCAGGTCGAGGCCGCGCTCGGCTTCCAGCACCCGCAGGGCCGCGAGGCTCGCCGCCATCAGGGCCGGCTGGGCGTTGGCGGTGAGGGTCAGTTCCTCCACGGGGCCCTCGAACATCAGCCGCGAGAGGTTCTGGGAGAGGGCCGCGTCGACCTCGTCGAACACCGCGCGGGCCTGCGGAAAGGCCTCCGCCAGGGCCTTGCCCATGCCGACGGCCTGGCTGCCCTGGCCGGGAAACAGAAAAGCCCGCGTCATGATGCTCCGTACCGCCTGCGCCGCCCCGTCACGGGCGGGCGGCCCGTGAGAGCGCGGCGCAGTCGCACCCGGCACCGTGCCTGTCAACAATGCGGCGCACAAGCCGGACGCCTCTCGTCGGGTGCCTCCGCCCGCGGACATGCCCCGCGATCGCTCCCTCGTGCGCTTCGTGCTTGTTGCAGGGCGGCATCCTCTGCTAAGAGACGGCTTCATCACCGCAAAATCCGTTCGTCCGCTCAAAGGAGCCGCCATTCATGGCTCGCGTCACTGTCGAAGATTGCATCGAGAAGGTCGAGAACCGGTTCGAGCTCGTGCTGCTCGCCAGCCACCGGGCCCGCCTGCTCGCCGCGGGCGCCCCCCTCACCGTCGACCGCGACCGCGACAAGAACCCGGTGGTGGCGCTGCGCGAGATCGGCGACGAGACGATCACCGCCGACGACCTCAAGGAGCAGCTCATCCACTCGATGCAGAAATACGTCGAGGTGGACGAGCCCGAGGCCGAGACCGTGCCGCTGCTCTCCAGCTCGCCGGCCGCCGCGGCCGTGGCGCCGCAGCAATCGAGCGACGACAGCGCCGTGCAGTTCGACCGCATGAGCGAGGAGGACCTGCTCCGCGGCCTCGAGAACCTAGCCCCGCCGGTCGAGACAGACGACGAGGGCGAGTAGGCCCCGGCCGCGTCTCCGCTCCCGGAGACGCGAGAGACGGTCCGGGTCCGCACCGAGCGCGGCGGACCCGTTGGCGGCAGGGCCGACCATGGCCGATCCCGGCCGACGCGGCAGGTTGGGCCCGGCGCGCACCTCGGAGGGCGCGGGCGGCGAGGGAAGGGTCAGCCGGCGGATGATGCGCCAGTACGAGCTGGTGGAGCGGGTCAAGCGCTACAATCCCGCCGCGGACGAAGACCTTCTCAACCGCGCCTACGTCTACGCGATGCGTGCCCACGGCGCCCAGAAGCGCGCCTCCGGCGATCCGTTCTTCGCCCATCCCCTCGAGGTGGCGGGGATCCTCACGGACCTGCGGCTCGACGACGCCACCATCATCGCCGCTGTCCTCCACGACACCGTCGAGGACACCTCCGCGACCCTCGATGAGATCCACGCGATCTTCGGCCGCGAGATCGGCGAGCTGGTCGACGGCCTGACCAAGCTCAAGCGCCTGGATCTCGTCTCGAAGCGGGCGGTGCAGGGCGAGAACTTCCGCAAGCTGCTGCTCGCCGTCGCGGCGGACGTGCGCGTGCTGCTCGTCAAGCTCGCCGACCGGCTTCACAACATGCGCACCCTCCAGCACATGCCGGCGGAGAAGCGCGCCCGCATCGCCCAGGAGACGCTCGACATCTATGCGCCGCTCGCCGGCCGCATGGGCATGCAGGAGCTGCGCGACGAGCTGGAGGACCTGTCCTTCGTCAACCTCAAGCCGGACGTCTACAAGACCATCACCCAGCGGCTCGCGGACCTGTCCCTCAAGTCCGAGCGGCTCGTGGAGAGCATCGAGATCGACCTCGCCGCCAAGCTCAAGGCCCAGGGCATCGACGCCGAGGTGACGGGCCGGCGCAAGCGGCCCTTCTCGATCTGGTCGAAGATGGAGCGCAAGTCCGTCGCCTTCGAGCAGCTCTCGGACATCTTCGGCTTCCGCGTCGTCGTGGAGACGACGGCCGAGTGCTACGCGGCGCTGGGCGTCGTCCACACGACCTGGCCGATGGTGCCGGGCCGCTACAAGGACTACGTCTCGACGCCGAAGCAGAACGACTACCGCTCGATCCACACCACGGTGATCGGCCCACGCAGCCAGCGGGTCGAGCTTCAGATCCGCACCCACGCCATGGACGAGATCGCCGAGTACGGCATCGCGGCCCATGCCAGCTACAAGGAGGGCAGCCGGCGGACCGAGCCGGGCGGCATCCATCCCCGCCTCGCCACCGAGAGCGGCGCCTATCAGTGGCTGCGCCGGACCATCGAGCTTCTCGCCGAAGGCGACAGCCCGGAGGAGTTCCTGGAGCACACCAAGCTCGAGCTGTTCCAGGACCAAGTGTTCTGCTTCACCCCGAAGGGCCGGCTCATCGCCCTGCCGCGGGGCGCGACGCCGATCGATTTCGCGTATGCCGTGCACACCGATGTCGGCAACACGGCGGTGGGCGCCAAGATCAACGGCCGCATGGCGCCGCTCCTGCACGAGCTCGCCAACGGCGACGAGGTCGAGATCGCCCGCGCCGACGGCCAGTCGCCGCCGGCCGCCTGGGAATCGCTCGTCGTCACCGGCAAGGCGCGGGCCGCCATCCGCCGGGCGACGCGGGCCGCCGTGCGCCGGCAATATGCGGGCCTCGGGCGCCAGATCCTCGACCGGGCCTTCGAGCGGGCCGGCAAGAGCTTCTCCGAGGACAAGCTGCGCGGCGCCCTGCCGCGCTTGGCGCGCACCTCCACGGACGACGTCTTCGCCGCGGTCGGCCGAGGCGAGATGTTCTCGGGCGACGTCGTGCGGGCGGTCTACCCCGACTACAAGGATGAGCGCCGGCCCGGAGGCACGAGCGTGCCGTCGGTCCCCGTCAGCGGGGCCGTGCGGCTTAGCCGCTCGAAGGACCAGACGATGCGAATCACCTTCCCCGCCGCCGAGGGCGCGGCCGGGCAGGACGCGGGCGCCATCCCGATTCGCGGGCTCGACGGCGATCTGCCGGTCAGCTTCGCGCCGAACGGCGGCGCCGTGCCCGGCGACCGCATCGTCGGCATTCTCACGCCCGGCATCGGCGTCACCATCTACCCGATCCAGTCGACGGCGCTCGCCGCCTTCGACAACGAGCCCGACCGCTGGCTCGACGTGCGCTGGGACGTGGAGGCGGGCTCGACCGAGCGCTTCCCCGCCCGGCTCGTCCTACAATCGATCAACGAGCCCGGCGTGCTGGCGCAGATCGCCCAGGTGATCGCCGACCACGACGGCAACATCGACAACGTCTCCATGCGGCGCCGCACGCCGGACTTCACCGACATCGTCATCGATCTCGCGGTCTGGGACCTCCAGCACCTGAACGCCATCGTCGCCGAGCTGCGCGGGAAGCGGGCCGTGAGCCGGGTCGACCGCTTCAACGGCTAGGCAGAACCCGTTAGGGTGTGCCGGCTAAAACGTAGGACATTGTTTTCGAGGCGCAGGCCAAGACGACGCCGGGCGTCTCGATCGTTTTGTCGATACTCAACTCAAGATTGAAACATAATGGCACATTCTCCGAAGATCGCTCTCTTCATCGATGGCGTGAACCTCTACTCGACCACGAAGGTCCTCGGCTTCGAGATCGACTTCCGGCGGTTGCTGAAGGAGTTCCAGTCCCGCGGCCAGCTGATGCGGGCCTTCTACTACACCGCCCTGGTCGAGGATCAGGAATACTCCTCGATCCGTCCGCTCGTGGATTGGCTGGCCTATAACGGCTACCGGGTCGTGACGAAGCCCGCCAAGGAGTTCACGGACTCCGCCGGCCGCCGCCGGGTGAAGGGCAACATGGACATCGAGCTCGCCATCGACGCGATGGAACTCGCCCCGCATCTCGACGAGATGGTGCTGTTCTCCGGCGACGGCGACTTCCGTCCCCTGGTCGAGGCGATGCAGCGCAAGGGCGTGCGCGTCACCGTGGTCTCGACCATCCAGAGCCAGCCCGGAATGATCGCCGACGAGCTGCGCCGTCAGACCGACGAGTTCCTCGACATCGTCCACCTCATCCCGCGGATCGGCCGCGAGGGCAGCGAGCGCGCCCCGCGCTCGGAATCGAGCTATCGCGGCCGCGTCGAGCGGGGCCCGCGCGGCCCGGCGCCCCTCGAGAGCCGCTACGGCATCCGCCAGGGCGGGGACGAGGAGCCTGGTTCGTCGGAAGACTGAGGGCGCGGGTCAGCCGCGATCGCGCAGCAGCCGCGCGCGGTCGCGGTCCCAGTCGCGCTGCTTGGCGGTCTCGCGCTTGTCGTGGAGCTGCTTGCCCTTGCCGAGCCCGAGCTCGACCTTGGCCCGGCCGCGCTCGTTGAAGTAGATCTTCAGCGGGATCACCGTGTAGCCTTGGCGCTGCGTGGCGCCGATGAGCTTGTCGATCTGCTTGCGGTGCAGGAGCAGCCGGCGCGGCCGCTTGGTGTCGTGGTTGAAGCGGTTCGCCTCCAGGTATTCCGGGATGTAGGCGTTGAACAGCATCATGTCGTTGCCGGACGGGCCGGCATAGGACTCGCCGATGGTCGCCTTGCCCCCGCGCAGGGATTTCACCTCGGTGCCGGTGAGCGCGATGCCGGCCTCGAGCGTGTCCTCGATGGCGTAGTGGTAGCGGGCGGCCCGGTTGTCGGCGACGACCTTGCGGGACGGATCGGATTTCGGGGCCATCGCTGTGCCGGTTGGGGCCGGGCGCCCGTCGCGCCCGGCTCTGACGTGTCGATATGGTGATCCGCGCCCGTCAGGGCGAGGCGCGGTTTCAGGCCGCGATCAGCCCGGCATGGGCGAGCGACGCGTCGACCGCCCGGCGGGTCTCCTCGCCGACCGGCAGCAGCGGCAGGCGCACGTCCTCGGTCATCAGGCCGAGGCGGGCGAGCGCGTACTTCACCGGCGAGGGGTTCGTCTCCAGGAAGAGCGTCGTCTGGAGCGGGAACAGCCGGTCCTGGATGCGCAGCGCCTTGGCGTAGTCGCCGGCGAGCGAGGCGTTCTGCAACTCGGCGCAGAGCCGGGGCGCCACGTTCGACACCACCGAGATACAGCCGACCCCGCCCTGGGCGTTGAAGCCGAGCGCGGTCGCGTCCTCGCCGGAGAGCTGGACGAAATCCTCCCCGAGCACCTGCCGCTGCAGGCTGACGCGGTCGAGCTTCGCCGTCGCGTCCTTCACGCCGGCGATGTTCTTGAGTTCGAACAGGCGCTTCATGGTGTCGACGCTCATGTCGACGACCGAGCGGCCGGGGATGTTGTAGATGATGATCGGGATGCCGACGGCGTCGTTCACGGCCTTGAAGTGGGCATACATCCCGGCCTGCGTCGGCTTGTTGTAGTAGGGCGTCACGATCAGCACGGCGTCGGCGCCGGCCTTCTCGGCATGCTGCGCGCGGGAGACGGCCTCGGCGGTGGAGTTCGAGCCCGCGCCCGCGATGACGGGCACGCGGCCGGCGGCTGCGGCGATGCAGGCCTCGACCACCCGGTCGTGCTCGGCGTGGCTCAGGGTCGGGGTCTCGCCGGTGGTGCCGACGGGCACGAGCCCGTGGGTGCCCTCCCCTATCTGCCAGTCCACGAACTTTCGGAACGCGTCCTCGTCGAAGGCGCCGTCGCGGAAGGGCGTCGCGAGGGCGGTGATCGAGCCCCTCAGGCGGCGCGTGTCTGTGTCGGTCATCTCGGGCGTCCCGGCCGGGTCCTGTCCTCGCGCCGGCTCTCCGGCGCGGCTGAGACATAGGCTTTCGCCCACCGCCACGCAAACGCCTTACGGACGCGGTTAATGCCTTCTTTACGGTCCCGGGGAGACCCTGGCCGATGTCCGTCGTCGCCGGGGACCGAACACGAGCCATGGCGTCTTTCAAGCGCGCGCAGATCGGGGGCCTCGCCCTCGCGGTGACGGCCGGGATCGGGCTCGCCGCCGCGGCGGGAGCCCCGAACGGCACACCCGTCACCGCTCCGGCGATCGAGCCCTCGAAGCTCGCGGCCGCCCCCTCCGAGCCGGCGACGGCCGCCGCCGCGAGCGACGAGAGCCGCTCCGCCGCGCGCGAATCCGGCGAGGGCAAGAACGAGACGCCCGCCCTGCCGAAGGCGGCTGCGGCCTACGCCTCCGCCGATCCCGAGGCGCCGATCCCGTTCCCGGTGCCCGGGGCCGCCAACACGACGCCGGCCGCGCCCCTGCCCGAGGTTCCGGACCCCGCCCGCGCCGCCCGCTCCGGCGACACCGACGTCACGCTCCTGCGCCAGGCGATCGATCTCTACCGCCGCGGCAAGGTCGCGGACGCCGACCGCCTGCGCGACGGCTTCTCCGATCCCGCCGCGCGGGCGCTGCTCGAGTGGCTGGCAATCCGCTTCGGCGCCGGCATCGGCTTCGAGCGCACCATCGCCTTCACCCGCGCCAATCCGGATTGGCCCGCCGGCCCACTCCTGCGCCGCCGGGCGGAGGAAGCGCTGCTGACCGAGCGCAAGGCCCCGGCCGTGGTGCGCGCCTACTTCGCCTCGGCCCGTCCGGCGAGCGCGCCGGGCAAGTTCGCTCTGGCGCTCGCCTTCCGCGCCGACGGGCTCGACGCGGACGCCGCCGGCCTCGTGCGCGAGCTGTGGCGGGAGGACAGCTTCGGCCGCTCCCTCGAGGCGCGGGTGCTCGACGCCTTCCCCGACGCGCTCACCCGGATCGACCACCGTTACCGCATGGAGCGCGCTCTCCTGAAGGAGGACTGGGAGACGGCGGGCCGCGCGGCCGGCTACGCGGGCGGCGCCTATGCAAGCCTCGTCCGCGCCCGCCGCGCCGTCGAGGATAAGAGCTCCGGGGCCGCCGCGGCGCTCGCCGCCGTGCCGCCGAGCCTGCGCAACGATTCCTCCTACCTGTTCTCCCGCGCCCAGTACCTGCGCCGCGCCGACAAGCCCGCCGAGGCCGCCGCCATCCTCGCCGCGGCGCCGACGAACCCAGAGGTTCTCGCCGACGGCGACGAGTGGTGGGTCGAGCGCCGGATCGTCGCGCGCAAGCTCATCGATCTCGGCGATGCCAAGGCCGCCTACGCCGTCGCCGGCGGCCACAGCGCCCGCACCACCGAGAAGCGGATCGAGGCCGAGTTCCACGCCGGCTGGATCGCGCTGCGCTTCGGCGACGACCGCGCCGCCGCGACCCGGCACTTCGACCGGGCCATGGCCATCGCCGAGACGCCGATCTCGCTCGCCCGCGCCGCCTACTGGCGCGGCCGCGTCGCCGAGGCCGAGGCGGGCATGGCCGAGGCGCGGCCCTTCTACGAGAAGGCCGCCCTTCAGCCGATCGCCTATTACGGCCAGCTCGCCCGCGCCCGCCTCGGCCAACGCGACCTGACGCTACGCGCACCCTCCGAGCTGGACGCCGCGAGCCGCAAGGCCTTCGACGACCGGCTCTGCGTGCGGGCCCTGCGCCTGCTCGGCGAGGCCTCGCTGAAGGAGCTGGCGCTGCCGCTCTACATCGACACCGCCCAGAAGCTTTCCGATGCCGGTGCTCTCCAGGCGCTCGGCGATCTCGCGGTGGAGATGAAGGACGCCCGCGCCCTGGTCGCCATCGGCAAGCTCGCCGTGCAGCGCGGCCTGCCGCTCGACGCCCATGCCTACCCGACCATCGGCATCCCCACCTACGAGGCGTCGCAGGCGGTGCCGCTGGTCGAGCGGGCCATGGTCTTCGCTATCGCCCGGCAGGAGAGCCAGTTCGACCCGCGTGCCCAGTCCGGCGTCGGGGCGCGGGGCCTGATGCAGATGATGCCCGCCACCGCCCAGCGCACCGCCCGCCGGGTGAGCGCCGCCTACGACCAGGACAAGCTCACGAGCGACCCCGCCTACAACGCCCGCCTCGGCCAGGCCCATCTCGGCGAGCTGATGGAGGATTGGCGCGGCTCTTACATCCTCGCCTTCGCCGCCTACAATGCAGGCGGCGGCAACGTGAAGAAGTGGATCGACGCCTACGGCGACCCGCGCCGGCCGGAGGTCGACCCGGTCGACTGGGTGGAGCGCATCCCCTTCACCGAGACGCGCAACTACGTGCAGCGGGTGATGGAGAACCTGCAGGTCTACCGGAACCGCCTCGACGCCAAGAGCACGCTGCTCATCGAGGGCGATCTGCACCGCGGCGCCCGCTGACGGACGGGTCCGCCGATCAACCCTGAGCGCGGCCCGCCGCGAGATGGGCGAGGCCGCCGAGCAGGCAGCCGAGCGCGTAGGCGGGCAACAGCAGCGCGGCGCTTTCCACGAACAGGCCGCCCCGGCCCGGCACCCATCCCGAAAGGTCGAGCGCGAAAGCCGCCGCGATGGCGGCGGCCAGGACGAGGGGAGCCGTCAAGCGGTTGGGCAGGCCCGATAGCCAGCCGATTCCCGTTCCGAGCAGCAGAGCGGCGGCCAGAGCCGGCCATAGCATCGTCACCAGAAGCGTCATGCGTCTGCGCTCACGGCATCCTTGAAGGCGTTGGCGCGCATCAGCGCAGCTCGAAGACGGCTTCGGGCGCGGCGGTATCGCCGGGGACGAGCTGGCCGGTGCGCATGCCTGCGGTCATCAGGTACTCGGTCAGCGCCAGCGCCCGCTGACGCGCGAGGGACGGCTCGTCCGGGACGGCCGGCTTCGCCTGAGCGGCCGTGTCGGGCTTCTGCGCGGGCGTCTTGGTTTGGGCCTTGTCCTGGGCCTTGCTCGGGGCCGGTTTCGCGGACGGCTTCTTCGTGTCCGCAGCGGCGGCCGGAGCGGGCTCCGGGTCCTTCTCGGGGATCGGCTTGCTGCCCGGCGGATCGGTGGGGCCGAGCACCGCGACCTTCAGATCCGGGCAGCGCTTCGCCAGCGCAGCGAGCGCGTCGAGCGGCGGATAGAAGCTCGCCTTCAGGAGCGCGCTGCCGGGCTCGAAGCGCAAGCGCCGGTCTGTCGCCTCCGATTGGAACAGGGCGCGGCAGGAATCCGCGTCCTGCCGGGGCTCCCGGCCGTCCCTGGTCTCGACGGCCGCCTGCACCGTCCAGCCCCGCGGCATCGCCCGCGTCAGCGTCTCCGCGAGACGTGCGCCGCTCTCCGCGTAGAGGCTCTCTCCCCGCAGGGAGAGCGTCCGGTCCGACACGGCGAGCTCCCCGGATACGAGCAGCGCGAAGGCGGAAACCGCCGGAGCGAGAGCCTCGCTCAAGCCCTCGGGCGCCCCGTCGGCGATGCGCAGCCGGTCCACCACGCGCTCGCGGTAGAGGCGCGCAGTCAGGTTCGCGCGGAGCCGGTCGCGGGTAGCGGCGTCGGGCAGATGGCCGGAAAGCGTCACGCTGTCGGCGTCCCGCCGCAGCACGACCCGGTAGGGTGAGAGCGGACGGACCGTCAGCGCCACGTCGCCCGCCGAAACGCCGCTGGGAACGTCGGCTCTCAGGAACGACGCGATCTCCTCGCGGGCCTGGGGATCGAGGGCATCGCCGGAGACCGAGATTCGTCCCCCCTCGTAGCGAACGCGGCCCTCGCTCAGCAGACCGGCGACGCGGACGAGCGCGCGGGCCAACGCGTCGGCATCGAGATCGGCCGGCAAGCCTCTGGCCGCCCGCGTCCGGTCGTCGACGAAGGCACCCTCGGCGGCCTCGGCGGCGAGGGCGCGCAGGCCGCCGCGCGCGGCTTCCGACGGGACGTTCCCATCGAGCACGAGGCCGCCGTCGCGGCGGCGCTCCACGGCGAGTTGGAAGTCGGACACGGTCGGCGGCAGGATCTCGGCACGGTCGATCCGGAAACCGAGGGGTGGTTCTGCGAGAGCCCTGCGCAGGGTGTCGTAGTCGGCCAGGCTGCGGGCCGCGCCGCGCAGGCTCAGCCCGGTATCGGTGATGGAGACGCTGGCGCCCGGGGCGAGCTGGCGCAGGCGCGCCACGGCATAGGCGGCCGCGACCGCGAAGTCCGGCGGCGCGCCGCGGGCCGCCCGCGCCTCGTCCCGCACCACGATCGACCCCGTCGCCTCCGGCACGATCAGGTTTGTGAGATGCCGCGCGCCGATCTCCGCCGGGCGGCTGCCGGCGACGGCGATGGCCCCGTCCGTCTCGCGCACCGCCGTCCAGACGAAGGGCGAGGCGTCCACGATCAGCCCGATCTCCGAGCGGATCGTGCGAGGGCCCTCGAGGCGCGCCAGGCGCGCGAGGGCGGCATCGCGGGCGGCGGCATCGGGAGCCTCGCCGCCGGCGACGAGCTGGCGTCCCTCGGCATGCACCCGCAGCCACGGGTCGGAGCCGCCCTCCGCGATGGCGGCGAGACGCCCGGCGCCCTCGATCGCCCGTTCGATCCGCGGCTCGGCGACGAGGGTCGCGCCGATCCAGAGGAGGCCGAGGACGGGCAGTCCGAGGAACCAGCCATGGCGCGGATCGGTGAGGTGTTTCGAAAGCGGCCGCATGCTGCCCGTCGAACGGCATCCGCCGGACGCGCGTGTCCGGCGGATGCCACGGTGGCCTCGCTTCGCGGCATCTTGATGTCGGTCGCCCCCGTCCTTCGCCTCGACGGAAGCCGGCCAAGAAAAAACCCCAGCCGCGAGGCTGGGGTTCGAGAGGGACGCGCCACGTGATCGAGCAGGCTGGCGCGCCCGGAGGCCGGCCCTTGCGGGCCGGCCCCGTTTCTTAGAAGTCGCGCTGGACGCGGAAGCGGGTCTGGAACGTGTCCTGAGCCGTGACCGGGTAGAGCGGCAGACCGCCGACCGTGGTCGAACGATCGGAGTTGGTGACCCGGCCGTTCAGGGTGCCGACGCGGATGTACTGGGCCTCGGCGCCGATATCGAGGTCCTTGACCGGCGACCAGATCAGGCTCGCGCCGGCGACGACCTGGTAGGTGTCGCGCAGGACCGGGCTGAGGGCGAAGCCCGCGGTGCCCGGAGCGGAGGTGATCAGGTTGGTCGTCGGGTAGGCGGTGCCGGCGGCGTTGGCGAGGCCGGCGGTGCCGATCTGCGCCAGGGCGGTGCGGACGCCGTTCGGGAAGCGCATCTCGCCGTAGCTGCCGAAGAAGGCCGAACGCCACTGCGGCGACCAGTAGTGGAGGTAGGAGCCCACCACCGTGAAGCTGTTCGAGAGCTCGACGCGGCCCGTGTTCGGGTTCACGACGGCATCGGCCAGCCACTGGTTGAAGGGGTTGCCGCCGTAGACCGCGGTCTGGTTGGCGTAGGTGCCGGTGAAGGAGGTGTAGCCCGTGTAGATCGAGGCACCCTCACCATAGGCACCCTGGAGGTACAGGGCGTCGCCGGGAGCGATGAAGGGCGCGTTGACCTTCAGGCCGCCCTGCACGGCCCAGCCGTAGGTGGTCTGCGAGCCGTAGTAGGCGCCGGTGCCGATGCGGGCGGCGGCCGGGCCGGCCACGAACAGGTTGGCGTTGGTCAGCAGCGGGCCGCCGGTGTTGATGTCCTTGACCGCCGCCGAGACCTGAGCCGAACCCCAGGCCGCGTCGTAGCGCAGGGCGCCGACGAAGTCGGGGAGACGCGAACGCTCGACCGCGTCGATCTGGCCGACCGCGACGACGGCACCGGCCGCGTTGCGGGCCAGGATGACCGGGGTCGGAGCGTTGGTGCCGACGAAGAGCGACGAGGCCGTGCCGGCGCCCGGCGCCGTACCGGCAGCCTGCGAGTACAGCGGGTTCTTGCGGAAGTTCGGGTCTTCCATCGACAGCGTGGCCGACCAGCCCTCGCCGAACTTCGCCGTGTAGGCGAGGAGGTTCGTGGAGGGGACGTCGGAGCCCAGCGTCGAGCCGATGATCTCGAAGTCGTGGGCGTAGAAGTCGAAGAACGAGGACGCGCGACCGGCGGTGAGGCCGGCGAACTGCACGAAGGCCTTGTCGGCGGTCACGTACTCCTGCACGCGGCCGAACGAGTCCTGGCCGGTGGCGAAGAAGGCGTTGGCGATACGCAGCTGCGTGCCCGACGACATCTTGCTCTGGCCGGTGCGGCTCGCGATCTCGACGCGGAGGAAGGCGCGGAGCGTGCCGTAGCCGGTCTGGGTGCGGGCATCGACGTTGATGCGGGCGAGGCCGCGGAACTGCGAGGCGTCGCCGGCGCCGGCGGCGTTGCGGGTCCCTTCGGTCATGTAGCCGGCTTCGAAGCGGGCACGGCCGCCGACGCGCAGGCAGGTATCGGTGCCCGGGATGTAGAAGAAGCCCGCGCCGTAGGCGCCGCAGACCCGCACGTACTCGATCGGGATCGCCTTCTTAACGGGAAGGTCGGCCGCCTGTGCACCCGCAACGGTGGCCAGCCCCGCCGCCGTTCCGAGAAGAAGGCTCTTCACGAGCTTCATAGTGAAACCTCCAAAAGCTTCGAGACCCATTGATCGGACCTGTCGCGATCGGCGCCCTTATTTCGGTCGCCTTGTCTCGCCGGTCCTATTCTTAATCCGATGAGGTCGCCCCGACTCTTTCGTGGGCTCGCTGCACGGCGCGCTGTTTCCTGTCGCCCCGGCACCATGTTCGAGCCGGCCTCCGCGGGCAACACGCATCCGTGATTCAGAAAGGCTCCGGACAGGCTTTGGCGGGCCGTGTTGCAGTCTCGCAACGACATCTGTGGCCCCGAAGGGGTGTTTGTCGCGTGTTCGACTGTGAAAGAGAACGTTTTGCCGGTTAACTCGTCTTCCCCGGCGCCGAAATGCGATCGTCCCGTGCTCCGGACCGGATTCGGACCGGGATCAGCGGGCCGCCGATTCCTCGCGCAGCATCTCGAGGGTCAGCCAGCGCTCCTCGCAGGCGGCCAGATCCCCCTGCGCCTCGACCAGCAGCGCCGAGGCCTTCTCGAACCGGGCCGAGTCGCGGGCGTAGAGATCGGCGTCGTCGAGCACTGCGCGCAGCTTGGCGATCGCGGCCTCGAGCTTCTGCATCCGCTCGGGCAGCGTCTTGAGCTCGTGCTGCTCCTTGAAGCCGAGCTTCGTCCGCTGGGCGGGCGCCTCGGCGGCGTCCGGGTCCGAGGGGCGGGACGCCGGCTGGCGGCGCGGCGCCGCCGTGCCGGCCTGCGGGCGCGCCTGCACGCCCTTGCCGCGCTGGGCGACCATGTCGCTGTAGCCGCCGGCATACTCCACCCAGCGGCCGTCGCCCTCGCTGACGAGGACGCTGCCCGCCACCCGGTCGAGGAAGTCGCGGTCGTGGCTGACGAGGATCAGCGTGCCGGCATACTCGCCGAGCATCTCCTGGAGGAGGTCGAGGGTCTCGAGGTCGAGATCGTTGGTGGGCTCGTCGAGGACGAGGAGGTTCGCGGGCTGGGCGAGCGCGCGGGCGATGAGCAGGCGGTTGCGCTCTCCGCCGGAGAGCACGCTCACCGGCGTGCGCGCCTGCTCGGGCGAGAACAGGAAGTCCTTGAGATAGCCGATGACGTGCCGGCTCTGGCCGCCGACGATCACCTGATCGCCGCGGCCGCCGGTGAGCACGTCGCTCACGGTCATGGTCGGCTCCAGCACGGCGCGGCCCTGGTCGAGCAGCATCATCCGCAGGTTGGTGCCGAGCCTGACGCGGCCCGAATCGGGCTCCAGGCCGCCGGTGAGAAGGTTGACGAGGGTGGTCTTGCCGGCGCCGTTCGCCCCGACGATGCCGAGCCTGTCGCCGCGCAGCAGCCGCATCGACAGGGAATCGACGATGCTGCGCGCGCCGTAGGCCTTCGAGACGCCGTCCATCTCGACCACGAGCGTTCCGGACGCCTCCGCCTCGCTCGCGGTGAGCTCGGCGCTGCCGACCGGGCGGCGGGCCTCGGCGCGCTGGCGGCGCAGGTCGTGAAGGTTGCCAAGGCGTCGGACGTTGCGCTTGCGCCGGGCGGTGACGCCGTAGCGCAGCCAGTCCTCCTCCGCCGCGATCTTGCGGTCGAGCTTGTGCCGGTCGCGCTCCTCCTCCTCGAAGAAGGCATCGCGCCAGGCCTCGAAGCCGGAGAAGCCCTGTTCGATCCGGCGCGTCACGCCGCGGTCGAGCCAGACCGTGGAGCGGGAGAGTGCCGAGAGGAAGCGGCGGTCGTGGCTGATGAGGACGAGGGCGGAGCGCGTGCCCTTCAACTCCTCCTCCAGCCACTCGATCGCCGGAAGGTCGAGATGGTTGGTCGGCTCGTCGAGGAGCAGGATGTCGGGCTCCGGTGCCAGGGCCTGGGCGAGCGCCACGCGGCGTCCCTCGCCGCCGGAGAGGCGGGCGGGATGCTCCTCGCCGGTGAGGCCGAGACTCTCGAGGAGGTGGCGGGCGCGGTAGGAATCGTCGCCCGGCGCGAGGCCGGCCTCCACGAAGGCGAGGGTCGTCTCGAAGCCGGAGAAGTCCGGCTCCTGCGCCAGATAGCGCAGCGTCGCGCCGGGCTGGAGGAAGCGGCGGCCCTTGTCGGACTCCACGAGGCCGGCCGCGATGCGCAGAAGCGTCGACTTGCCGGAACCGTTGCGGCCGACGAGGCAGGTGCGCTCGCCGGGCGAGACGGTCAGCTCGGCCCGCTCGATGAGCGGGGTGCCGCCGAAGGTGAGCGCGATGTCCTGAAGGGTCAGAAGGGGTGGGGCGGCCATGGCGGGTGCTTACGGCACCCGCCTGCGCCCGGCCAGACCCAAGCGGGGTTCAGGCGATGGGGTTGGCCGGTCCTGTCGGGCTCGTCGGCTGGGACGGCGCGCCGGGATCGGTGACGGGGATCTCCGTGGGCGTGGTGCCGGGCGCCTCGTCCGGCGTCGAATCGGGAATCTCGGGGCCGGGGCCCGGCGTCGGCACCTGCGGGGGATCGTAGGGCGTGTTGGGGACCGGATTGTCCGGGACGGGCGCCTCCGGGATCGGACCTGGATTCGACATGGGCGGCGCTTCCTCTCTCAACGCGACTTCGTTGAGCAACAGGGCCGGTCCGCCCGGGGTTCCGCCGCTACTTCTTGGTCAGGAGCAGCGTGCCCTCCTTGCCCAGCGACTTCTTCACCTTCTCGGCGAAGAGCGCCAGCAGCAGCGGCAGCCGGACCTCGATGCGCACGCTCTGGTCGCCGACGTCGATGGAGCCGTCGACGCTCTGGCTCAGGGCGGAGAGCGCGAAGTCGAGGCGGTCGCCGGTCCAGGCGAGGTTGCCGATGCTGACGCCGCTCTTGGCCAGCAGCACCCTCCCCTGCTCGACGCCGGTCTCGATGCGCCGGCGCGCCTCGGCCCGGCCGAGCTCGTGCGGCAGATCGACGATCAGGGGTTTTGCCATCGGGCCTTCGTCCTCGTGTGAGGATGCTCAGATGGGGCCGTTCCCGGCGGCGGGCAACGGCGAACCCCCGCTCCGATCCCGATGGCCGGAGCGAGGGCTTCGCCTGCCGTCAGCGGACGACCTGCAGCGAGACGTAGGTGGTTCCGCTCATCCCGATGGCGCGGGCCGAGCCGCGGGCGAGATCGATGATGCGGCCGCGCACGAACGGCCCCCGGTCGTTGATGCGCACCACCACCGAGCGGCCGGTGCGCGGGTTCTCCACGCGGACGCGGGTGCCGAACGGCAGGGTGCGGTGGGCGGCGGTCATCCCGTTCGGATTGAAGCGCTCGCCGCTCGCGGTCCTGTGCCCGCTGCCATACCAGGAGGCGGTGCCTCCCTGCGCGAGAGCCGCACCGCCGGACAGGGCGAGGGCAGCGACGGTGAGTGCGGCAGCGGTGGTCCGACGAACAGGCTTCGAGTTCATTCGCATTCCCTTGATTATTGCGAGGGGCGGCGAACTCGTTTCCAAGCATGGCCAGAATAAGACCTGTGCCGTCTCGGATTTTCACGCGGCATTCTCGATCGGATGCGGCAATCTGGATTGCCATGAATGCGGCAATGTCGCTCGAAAAACTCGGAGGCGCCTCAATTCTTGCGCGGATGATCCGAATTCATCTGAAATCTGTTTTCGAACGATGATCCGCCATGCGCCGCGGCGGGGTGGGGCCTGCGCTGAATGCGGCCCTGATCGGCGGCTCGTTCGCACGTCATCAGCGCGGCGTGCCGCTATCGGCCGCGTTGCTGGCGATGAACGAGGCTACTCGGCGCGATCATCGGATGATGAGCGGACAGGAGGATGGGAACTCGGCGAATACTTCGATGGATTCGAGAAAACGACCAGGCAATGAAGCGAGCAGGCCGAGATCAGGCCGAGCACAAAGCCCTGGAATGTCTCGAACGGCTCAGCTGAAGGGCCGGCTAGGCAAAAATTGCAGCCCCAAACCGGGACGCAATCTCTCGATCCGGGCAACCCGACCTTTACCCTGTTCGCCCCATGATCTGCCGGTCAGTCGCGTAACCGGTGTTTGCCATGGCCTCCCCGCGTACCGTGGCCGCCGGCGCCACCGCCCGGAAACTTGTCTCGCGTACCGGGCGGGCCGCGCCGGCGCCACGGATGGGTCTCGTTACCCCTCCCCAGCGCCTTCCCCTCGACGAGGTCATCGTCGGAGACTGCATCGCGGCGATGAACGCCCTGCCCGCGGGCAGCGTCGACTGCGTCTTCGCCGATCCGCCCTACAACCTTCAGCTCGGCGAAGGCTCGCTGCTGCGCCCGGATCAGAGCCGCGTCGACGCCGTCGACGACGCCTGGGACCAGTTCGCCAGCTTCGAGGCCTACGACGCCTTCACCCGCGAGTGGCTCGCCGCCTGCCGCCGGGTGATGAAGCCGAACGCGACCCTCTGGGTGATCGGGTCGTACCACAACATCTTCCGCGTCGGCAGCGCGCTTCAGGATCTCGGTTTCTGGATCCTTAACGACATCGTCTGGCGCAAGGCCAACCCGATGCCGAACTTCCGCGGCAAGCGCTTCACCAACGCCCACGAGACCTTGATCTGGGCCTCGCGCTCGGCCGAATCGAAGGGCTACACCTTCCATTACGAGGCGCTGAAGGGGGGCAACGAAGACCTCCAGATGCGCTCGGACTGGTTCATCCCGCTCTGCACGGGCGACGAGCGCCTGAAGGGCGCGGACGGCCAGAAGGTCCATCCGACCCAGAAGCCCGAGGCGCTGCTCGCCCGCACGCTCCTCTCGGCGACGAACCCCGGCGACGTGGTGCTCGACCCGTTCTTCGGCACCGGCACCACCGGCGCCGTCGCCCGCCGCCTCGGCCGCCGTTTCATCGGCATCGAGCGCGAAACGGTCTACGCCGAGGCGGCGCGCGCCCGTATCGCGTCCGTCGAGCCCCTGTCGCAGGCGGCGCTCCTCGTCGCCCCGACGAAGCGCGCCGAGCCAAGGGTGCCGTTCCTCTCCGTGATCGAGGCGGGCCATGTCCGGGCCGGCGAGACGCTCACCGACCAGCGCGGCCGCTTCAGCGCGCTCGTGCGCCCCGACGGCACGCTGATGGCGGGGCCGGCCACGGGCTCGATCCACAAGATCGGCGCCCTCGTCCAGGGCCTGCCGGCCTGCAACGGCTGGGACTTCTGGCACGCCGAGCGGAAGGGCCAGCGGGTCGTCATCGACACGTTCCGCGCCGACATGCGCGCGCGGATGAGCGCGGCCGGCTGATCGATCTAGCGCTTCGCCCGCGGCTTCGACGCCGCGCGGCGGCGCGGTGCCTTCGCCGGCGGCCGCTCCGGCTCGGCTTCCTCGCCATCGGCGACGGGGGCGGTGGCCGGGCGCGGCGCGGGCTTCGGCACGGGCCGGAAGGCCGGCGGTTCCGGCCTCTCCTCGACCTCCTCGAAGAGCGGCGTCGGCGCGGGCAGGCTCTCGCGCCCGGGGCGTCCCCGCTTGGGCGGCTCGGGCTTCGGGTCGCGGGCGTGGGCGATCACCTTCAGCATCAGGCCCGGCAGAGGCTCGTCGGCGAGGGCGTCGGGCGGCACGAAGCGCATCCCGGCCGGGGCCGGCGTCGCGAGCGCGAGGCGCGCGGTGAACACCGTCAGCTCCAGCGGGAAATGCGTGAAGCCGTGGCGCACGAGGCCCGGCTGGCGCTTCCAGCGAGCATCGAGGGGCGCGTCGAGGAGCGCCCGGGCCGGATCGTAGTCGATCTCCCATTCGCTCGTCGGCGGCTCCGCCATGGCGCCGAGAAGGCCGCCGGGCGGCCGTGTCCGCAGCAGGATGGCACCGTCGCCCGCCCGGAAGGCGACGAAGGCCGAGCCCCGCCGCAGCGTGCCCTTCTCCTTCCTGACTTTGCGCGGGAAGGTTTCCTGGAGCCCGAGCGCCCGTGCCCGGCAGGGCGGCATCCATGGGCAGAGGGCGCAGGCGGGCTTGCGCGGCGTGCAGATCGTCGCGCCGAGATCCATCACGGCCTGCGCGAAGTCTCCCGGCCGGTCGGCGGGCACCAGGCTCTGGGTCAGCACGCGAATCTCGGGGCGGCTGTTCGGCAGCGGCGTCTCGATCGCCGCGACCCGCGTCATCACCCGCTCGACGTTGCCGTCGACGGCGGCCTCCTGCCGTCCGAAGGCGATCGCCGCGATGGCGCCCGAGGTGTAGGCGCCGATTCCGGGCAGCCGGCGAAGGCCCTCGGCGGTGTCGGGAAAGGCGCCCGCTTCCGCCACGAGCCGGGCGCAGGCGTGGAGATTGCGCGCCCGCGAGTAGTAGCCGAGCCCCGCCCAGGCCGACATCACTTCATCCTCGCCCGCGCGCGCGAGGGCCGAGACATCGGGGAAGCGCGTCAGGAAACGCTCGAAATAGGGGCGGACCGCCGCGACGGTCGTCTGCTGGAGCATCACCTCCGAGAGCCAGACGCGATAGGGGTCGGCGGTCTCGCCCGGCTCCGCCCGCCAGGGCAGCGACCGGCGCTGGCGGTCGTACCAAGCGAGCAGGTCGGCCGCGGACGGGGCGGCCTGAGGCTTCTGCGTGCGGGAGCCGGCGGCCGACATGGGGCGGTCCATAGCCTCAGGCGGCGGCGGTTTCAAAGCGCTCCCGCGGCGCGCGGCGGCGTGCTAGGCTCCGGTGTCGGGTACGGGCGGAGTGCAGGCATCTCATGGCGCGGGCGAAGCCGCTGGCCGATCTCATCGCGCCCTGCATCGGGCCGGCCTTCGCGGCGCAGGGTTTCGCCTCGAGCGACATCCTCGCCGCCTGGCCCGACATCGTCGGCGAACGGCTCGCGCGCCATTCCCGTCCCTCGAAGCTCGAATGGCCCCGCCGGCGCCGCGGCGAGGATGGCAGGCCCGATCCCGGAACGCTGTTCGTGCGCGTCGAGGCGGCCTTCGCCCTCGATCTCCAGCATCTGGCGCCGGTCCTCGTCGAGCGGGTGAACGCCCATTACGGCTGGGCCTGCGTCGGCCGCATCCTGCCGCAGCAGGACCGCATTGGCTCCCGTGCCCGCCGCAAGGCGGAGGGCGTCGTCGATCCGGTCCGCCGCGGCAGCGTGGCGCAGGCGGTCTCGACCATCGAGGACGAGGGCTTGCGGGATGCCCTCGACCGGCTTGGAATCGCGACGGTGGCGACCGGTCCTGCGCGCTGAGGCGGCGTTCGGAGGCGCCTGCCGCCATGCTTGCCAGCGCGCGCCCTACATCCTACCGCATCATCCATCGACAGGGCGGGACCGCCCGGCAGCGCGAGACGACCATGATCACACGGCGCGATTGCATCAAGGCGACCGGCCTCGCCCTCGGCGCGGCGATCGTCCTCCCCAGGCTCTCCCTGTCGGCGCTGGCGCAAGGTGCCGACGCCGCGGCGGTGATGCAGCCGGGGCCCCTCGGCGACGTCTGGCTCGGTCCGGCCGACGCCAAGGTGACGATCATCGAGTATGCCTCGATGACCTGCTCCCACTGCGCGGCCTTCCACCGGGATACCTGGCCGACGCTCAAGTCGCGCTACATCGACACGGGCAAGGTGCGCTTCACCCTGCGCGAGTTCCCCCTCGACCCGCTGGCCACGGCCGCCTTCATGCTGGCCCGCTGCGACGGCGACGCCAAGTACTATCCGATCACCGACCTGCTCTTCGACCAGCAGGCGGCCTGGGCCTACGTGCAGAAGCCGCAATCGCCCGTCGACGCTATGGAGCAGATGCTGCGCCAGGCCGGATTCTCGAAGGAGAAGTTCGAGGCCTGCCTCAAGGACCAGAAGCTCTATAGCGCCGTGAACGCCGTGAAGCAGCGCGGCCTCGACGTGCTCAAGGTCGACTCGACGCCGACCTTCTTCATCAACGGTGAGCGCTATCGGGGCGAGATGTCGATCGAGGGCATGGAGAAGATCATCAAGCCGATCCTCGGAAGCTGAGGACGGGCTTGCCGGAAGCTTTTCCCGGCGGCGTGGCATGCCAGGAATTCGCCTTTCTTGACAATGGTTTAGCGGTGAGGGGCGGCGCCTTGACACCCAAGGGGGGCGAAACTATGGTGCGCCGCGCCTGAAGGGGGCGTCGGGACCCGTTCCTCTCCATAACGTGATCGTTCGCCTCGGGAGGCAAGACCTTGGGCGACAGCGAACCGCGGGACGAGAAGGGCGAGGGTCGGACGGCACCGGACGGCGATCTTTCCGCGAGGCTCAGACGTCTCGAGACGCAGATCGAACGGAAGCGGCCCGAGGCCACATCCGGTCCTTCGTCGCGTTCCGGTCCGTCTGCCGGCCCATCCCCTCTCGGGCAGGCGATGACGATCTCCACGGAGTTCGTCGCCGGCGTCGTGGCGGGCGGGGTGCTCGGCTGGATCTTCGACCACTTCCTCGGCACCAAGCCCTGGGGTCTGGTCGTGTTCCTGATGCTGGGCTTCGTGACGGGCGTCTACAACGTGATGCGCGTGTCGGGCTTCACCCGCCGCCGCTCCGGGCCGGACGACGGAAAGACACGATAAGACGGGTCAGGGCGCGGCCGCACCGGCGAACACCGGGCGGGCGTCACGCAAGGGGCGAAACGGGGCATGGCGGTCAGCATCGACCCGATCCACCAGTTCGAGCTGAAGCCGCTCGTCTCGCTGGGGCATATCGGTAACCAGGAAATCGCCTTCACCCAGTCGGCGCTGTACATGTTCGCCGCGGTCGGCGTCATCGCGCTGATCACCATCGTCGCGACCTCCGGGCGCTCGGTCGTGCCGGGCCGGATGCAGTCGCTGGCGGAGGTCTTCTACGAGTTCATCGCCGACACGCTCCACCAGGCCACCGGCGACGGCGGCAAGCGCTTCCTGCCGCTGGTGTTCTCGCTGTTCATGTTCGTGCTGATCCTCAACCTGTTCGGCATGATCCCCTACGCCTTCGCGGTGACGAGCCACCTGATCGTGACCTTCGGCCTCGCGGCCCTGGTGATCAGCGTGGTGCTCATCTACGGCTTCATGAAGCACGGCACCCACTTCCTCGGGCTGTTCGTGCCGTCGGGCGTGCCGAAGCCGCTGCTCGCCATCCTGGTGCCGATCGAGATCATCTCGTTCATCTCGCGTCCGATCAGCCTCTCGGTGCGTCTGTTCGCGAACGTGCTCGCCGGCCACATCGCGATGAAGATCTTCGCCTTCTTCGTGGTCCAGCTTCTTCTCGCCGGCGCCTGGAGCGTGCTATCGCCCCTGCCGCTGTTCCTCACGATCGCCCTCACCGCCCTCGAGTTCCTCGTGGCGGCGCTTCAGGCCTACGTCTTCGCGACGCTGACGGCGATCTACCTCAACGACGCCCTTCACCCCGGCCACTGACGGCCGGCTTCCTCCACCGGCGACGTCACGCCGCTTCAAGCAGAATCGATCAGGAGTAAGACATGGATCCCGTCGCAGCGAAGTACATCGGCGCCGGTCTCGCCTGCCTCGGCATGGCGGGCGCGGGCATCGGCCTCGGCAACCTCTTCGGCCAGTTCCTCGCCGGCGCGCTGCGCAACCCCTCGGCCGCCGACGGCCAGCGCGCCACGCTGCTCCTGGGCTTCGCCCTCACCGAGGCGCTCGGCATCTTCTCGCTGCTGATCGCGCTCCTGCTCCTCTTCGCCGTCTAAGGGACGCCGCGAACGGCGGGGCGCGGAAGCGCCCCATCTTTCGCTGAGGCCTGCTCGGGGCGCCCCGTCCGTGGGGCGCCCCGCCTTTCGAGAACAGACCGGACGAGGTCATGGCGCAGCCGAACCCCCTCACCCATCCCTCGCCGTCGTCGGATACGCAGCTCGGCACGCAGACCGGGCATCCCGCGCCGCACGGGGCCGCCTTTCCCCCCTTCGAGACCCATACGTTCCTGTCGCAGCTGATCTGGCTCGCGCTCTCGTTCGGGCTCCTCTACTACCTCATGGCCAAGGTCGCGCTGCCGCGCATCGAGGCGATCCTCCACGACCGTTCGGGCCGTCTCTCGGCCGACCTCGCCGAGGCGCAGCGGATGAAGTCGGAGGCCGACGCCGCCGGTGCCGCCTACGAGAAGGCGCTCGCCGACGCGCAGGCCAAGGCCCGCGACATCGCCCAGGGCACGCGCAACGAGCTCTCCGCCGCCGCCGAGACCCGCCGCAAGGCCCTCGAGACGGAGCTCAACGAGAAGCTCGCCGCGTCCGAGGCCACTATCCGCACCCGCACCGCCGAGGCGATGGGCAACGTCCGCAGCATCGCCGGCGAGACGGCCTCGGCCATCGTCGAGCGGCTCACCGGTCAGGCGCCCGACCAGGCCTCGATCGACCGCGCGCTCGACCGCGCGTCGCCGGTCCACTGAGAGAGACGACGGCCATGTTGCTGACAGCAGAGTTCTGGGTCGCCGCCGCCTTCGTCATCTTCATGGCGATCGTCTGGAAGGTCGGCGGCTTCGGCATGATGACCAAGGGTCTCGACGGCCGCGCCAAGCGCGTCCGGCACGAGCTCGACGAGGCGCGCCGCCTGCGCGAGGAGGCTGCCGCCGTGCTCGCCGACTACAAGCGCCGCCGCACCGAGGCCGAGCGCGAGGCGGAGGCGATCGTCGCCGGCGCCCGTCAGGAGGCCGAGCGCATCGCCGAGGAGGGCCATCGCCGCCTCGACGAGTTCATCGCCCGCCGCACCAAGACCGCCGAGACCAAGATCGCCCAGGCCGAGGTCCAGGCCGCCGCCCAGGTCCGCGCTGCCGCGGCCGACGCTGCCGTCCGCGCCTCCGAGGCCATCCTGCGCGAGCGCATGCAGGGCGACGCCGCCCAGGATCTCGTACGCCTCAGCCTCGGGGATGTCCGCACCCGCCTGTCGCGCTGAGAGCGAAGGTCGGTACCGAACGCAAGAAGGGCCGCCCGTCAGGGCGGCCCTTCGCGTTTTCAGGCCCGCCCCGCTCCAGCCCTCACGGAGAGGCCGGAGCGGGGTGCGACCGCGCCGTTACGGGCAGGCGACCCGGCGGCCGTTCTTGGCGAGGTAGGTGCCGGACCGGACGTCGTAGGAGCGGAAGCGGCGCTGGCAGTAGGCCACGTCCTCGGCACCCGACGACCCGTAGGTCTCGACGGGCTGCTCGGCATAGCCGTAGCCGGCCGGAGCGTAGGCGCCGTAGCCGCCATAGTAGTACGGGTCGTTGTAGTAGCCGCCGTACCCGCCGTAGTAGCTGCCGGCGGCGAGGCCGAGGCCCAGGCCGCCGAGCCCGTATCCGTAGCCGCGATAGTAGCCGCCCCGGTTCCCGTGCCACTGGCGGCCGCGCCAGCCGCGGTTGTCGGCGTAGCCGCCGCGGTATCCGCCGACGCCCGGGTTGTAGCCCGGATTGACGTTGCTGGGACCGAAGCCCGGCTTGTAGGCGCCGCCGTTGTAGCCGCCGACAGCCGCTGCGCCCGGCCCGCCCGCGCGCTGGCCGCCGCCGAGACCGCCACCGAAGCCGCCGACGAACCCGCCGCCCTTCGGGGCTCCGGCGAAGCCGCCCCCGCCCCCGCCGAAGCCGCCACCGACATGTGCGCCCGCACCGCCACCGCCGCCCGCGAGAATCTCGGCCTTCGTCGTCTGTGCGTCCGCGACGGCGGGAAGAAGCATCAGGGCGCCCGCCAGCGCTCCCGCGACGGTCAATGTGCGTGTCATGAAAGTCACCTCGATTGACAAAGTCTCTACCGAGGTGAACGCGAGCCGCGCCGATTTAGTTCGCGCGCGATTCAATGCGTCTCTTGGCGCCTCATGCGCGCCCGGCGAGAAAGGCGAGCACCGCCTCGCGATGCTGCTTGGCGCCCACCGCCGTCCCGTGGTCCTTGTCGGCCAGCTCCACGGCCCGCGCGTCCGGCATCAGCGCCGCCAGCGGCGCCGGCGATCCCGCGACCGTATCGAGCGTGCCGACGCTGACCAGAGCCGGAACCTCGATCGTGGCGATCTCGGCCCGCGACAGCGTCTGGCGCGAGCCCCGCATGCAGGCGGCGAGCGCGCGCAGGTCACTCTTCGTCTGCTCGGCGAAGATGCGGAAGGCCCGCGCGGTCGGGTCGGAGATCGGCTCGCCGGCCGGCGCCTCCAGGGCGTCGGCGATGCCGGAAGGCAGGCCCTTCCCCTCGACGAGGTGCATGCCGAGGCCGCCGAGCATCATCGAGCGCACCCGCGCCGGGCTCTCGACGGTGAGGAAGGCGGCGATCCGCGCGCCCATGGAGTAGCCCATCACGTCGGCTCGCTCGATGCCGAGATGGTCGAGGAGGCGCCGCGCGTCGCTCGCCATCAGGTCCGAGCCGTACTGCGCGGGGTCGTAGAGCTTTCCGCTCTGGCCGTGGCCGCGGTTGTCCAGCGCGATCGTCCGGTAGCCGGCCTGGGTCAGGGTGCGCACCCAGGCGGTGTTCACCCAGTTCACCGCGTGGTTCGAGGCGAAGCCGTGGATGAGCAGCACCGGATCGCCGGTTCCGCCCGTTGCGGGCACGTCGATATAGGCGATCTCGACCCCGTCCGAATCGAATGTCTGCACGGCCTGTCCGTCCCGTCCGCGTTGGCGATGCGCGCCGCATAGAGCCCCGCGCCGGTCGGAGCAACGCGGAAACGCTTGCGGGCGAAAGGCTTGGCTGGCATCCCCTTGCCGATGAAGGACACCCAGCCCTACGGTACCTACGCGCCGTCCGGTCTCGTCGCCCGCATCGCCGAACGCACGGGCCGGCTGTCGCCCGAGAGCTGGCGCGGGCGCCGCCTCGCCATGCTGCTGCGGCGGATCGCGATCACGCTCCTCCAGGGCAGGCCCCTCGACGTGGAGCGGCTCGGCGCGCGGATGCGGCTGCACCCCTACAACAACAACTGCGAGAAGAAGGTGCTCTTCACCCCGCAGTTCTTCGACCCGAAGGAGCGCGCAATCCTGCGCGAGCGCCTTCCGGACGACTGCGTCTTCCTCGACATCGGTGCCAATGTTGGCGCCTACGCGCTGTTCGTGGCGGGCTTCAGCGGGCCGGGCGCCCGCATCCTCGCCGTCGAGCCGCAGCCCGACGTGTTCGAGCGGCTGATCTACAACATCGCCCAGAACCCGTTCCATACGGTCAAGGCGGTGGCCTGCGCGGTGGCGGACAAGGCCGGCGAGCTGACCCTGTTCATCGATCCGCGCAACCGGGGCGAGTCGAGCCTCAAGATCGTCGGCACCAACGAGGGCGCCCGTATCCGGGTGCCGGCGGTGACGCTGCTCGATCTGGTGCGCGGCGAGGGCATCGAGCGGATCGACGCGATCAAGCTCGACGTCGAGGGCGCCGAGGACCTGATCCTCGAGCCGTTCCTGCGGGAGGCGCCCGCGTCGCTCCTTCCCGCGCTCCTCGTCATCGAGAACGGCACGGACCAGTGGCAGGTCGACCTGCCGCATCTCCTCGAGAACCACGGCTACCGGGAGATCGCCCGCACCCGCCTGAACCTCGTCTTCGAGCGCGGTCCCGTGCCCGCGGGCGCTACGGCCGCGTGACGACGCTCACCGGCTCGGCGAGCGCGATGCCCTCCGCGCCGACCCGGCATTGAAAGGCGAACACCTCGACGCCGCCGTCGCGCGCTTCGCGGAAGGCGCGGTCGAAGGCCGGGTCGATGTCGCGGGCGGTGTCGAAGCGCTCGGCCCGCATCTGCACCACGACGATCAGGACCGCCCGGCCGCCCGCGCGCACCACCTCGGCGAGCTCGCGCATGTGCTTCGCGCTGCGCGCGGCCTTGCAGTCCGGGAACTCGGCGAGCCCGGCCTCACGCATCATGTGGCAGTTCTTCACCTCGACGTGGCACGGCGTCAGCCCCGGTCCTGTGGCGAGGAAGTCGACCCGGCTGGCGGTGCCGTAGGCGACCTCCGGCCGCAGCGTGTCGTAGCCCGCGAGCATGGGCAGCCGTCCGTCGCGAAAGGCCTCGGCGACGAGGTGGTTCGGCCGGCTCGTGTTGATCCCGACCCATTGCGGTCCGCCGGGCAGGTCCGCCTCGACGATCTCCCAAGAATAGGCGAGCTTGCGCGCCGGGTTGGTGGAGCGCGAGAGCAGCACCCGCGCCTCCGGCGCGAGCAGGCCGAGCATGGCGCCGGGATTAGCGCAATGCGCAGTGGTCTCGGTGCCGTCACCGAGCCGGACATCGGCGAGGAAGCGCTTGTAGCGGCGCAGGAGGCGGGCCTCGATCAGCGGCTCGGCGAAGATCATCCCGCCCGTATGGCCGAGCCTGGAGGCGCGCGCTACTTCGCCGGGGGTCCCCACCCGTCACGGACCCGTCATGTCGAGCGAGACCGCCCCCGTCACCGCCGCGATCCTGGTGATCGGCGACGAGATCCTGTCGGGCCGCACCAAGGACCGCAACATCGGCACCATCGCCGATTTCCTGACGGCGCTCGGCATCGACCTGCGCGAGGTGCGCATCGTGCCCGACGAGGAGCCGGCGATCGTCGAGGCCGTCAACGCACTCCGCGCGCGCCACAGCTACCTCTTCACGACGGGCGGCATCGGGCCGACCCATGACGACATCACCGCCGACAGCGTCGCCCGCGCCTTCGGCGTCGGCATCGACATCGACGAGCGTGCCCGCGCCATGCTGCTGGAGCGGCACCGGCCGGAGGACCTCAACCCGGCGCGGCTGCGCATGGCCCGCATCCCCTTCGGCGCCGATCTCATCCCGAACCCGGTCTCGAAGGCGCCGGGCTTCCACATCGGCAACGTGTTCGTCATGGCCGGGGTACCCTCGATCATGCAGGCGATGCTCGACGCGGTCGGCCCCAAGCTCCAGACCGGCGTGCGGATGCTGTCAGAGACCGTCGAGGCCGGCGGCCTGCCGGAGGGTGCCTTCGCGGGAGACCTCGCGACGATCGCCGCCGAGCACGGCGCGGTCTCGATCGGCTCCTACCCGTCGATGACCGAGAGCGGCTTCCGCAACCGGATCGTGGTGCGCGGGCGGGACGGGGAGGCGGTGGCCTCGGCCCGCACCGCTATCGAGGCGCTTGTGGAGCGGCTCAAGAGATAATCGGTGCGGGAGGGAGCGATGGAGCGGTCCGAGGAGCACGACGTCGTCGAGGACGTCGAGGAGATCGTGCGGCCGGACGCCATCGTCCTGCACGAGGTCATCCGCCGGGAGGGCGACGAGGAGCTTCGCCGGCGGGCGAGCGCGCTGTTCCTGTCCGCGATCGCGGCGGGCCTGAGCATGGGTCTGTCGCTGATCGTGCCCGGCGTGCTGAAGGCGCATCTGCCCAAGGCCGACTGGACGACGCTCGTGACCACCATGGGCTACTCGGTCGGCTTCCTCGTCGTGGTGCTCGGGCGGCAGCAGCTCTTCACCGAGAACACCATCACCCCGATCCTGCCGCTGCTTCACGACCGCTCGGTGAAGACCTTCCTGAAGGTCGCGCGGCTCTGGGGCATCGTGCTCGCCGGCAACATCCTGGCGACGCTCCTCATCGCCTGGGTGCTGGCCTACTCGGACGCCTTCGAGCCGAAGGTGAAGGAGGCCTTCGCCGAGACGAGCTGGCACGCGGTCGCGCACCCGTTCTGGACGACCGTGACCAAGGCGGTGGTGGCCGGCTGGATGATCGCGCTCATGGTCTGGATCCTGCCCGCCACGGGGCCGGGGGCGCCGCTGGTGATCGGGCTGATGACCTGGCTCGTCTCGATGTGCGGGCTCTCGCACGTGGTCGCGGGCTCGATCGAGGCGTTCTACCTCGTCGCGACGGGCGCGATCCCGATGGCCGACTATCTCGGCCGCTTCTTCGTGCCGACGCTCCTCGGCAACGTCTTCGGCGGCGTCACCCTGGTCGCCGCGCTCAACTACGGGCAGGTCGCCCCCGACATGGAGGAGAAGGGCGTCCCTTCGTCCGCCCGCTGATGGCGGTTTACCTCACGTATGTTGCGGTTGCGGCGGCGGATGCGACGGGTGTGATGGCGGCGGAGAAGACGGAGAGGACCTTCTGGACCTCGGTGAAGGGGGCGTTGGAGACGTAGACGAGGTCGCGGTTGCGCATGCGGAAGGCCTGGGTGACGAACAGGCTGTTGGGGTCCTTCA